>Ga0209579_10000013_pt1 | contig 555189 bp, 475 predicted proteins | sample Coa_R1_2_FD_187152 | JGI IMG/M metagenome (GOLD analysis project Ga0209579, IMG submission 187152) | Surface soil microbial communities from Centralia Pennsylvania, which are recovering from an underground coalmine fire - Coalmine... | ecosystem: Environmental > Terrestrial > Soil >... | reverse complement strand
AAGAAGTCGACCATGGCATCTGGTTGGTCAGTTTTATGGATTACGATCTCGGCTATATTGATCTGGAGGAAAAAAGCTTGCAGCCCTTGCAGAACCCCTTCGGGCCAAAAGTGTAACCTATGTCTCCCGAACGTTCTGTTACCTATGTCTCCGGAACGGACATTTTTGATTTGGTGGCGGCGGTAGGACTCGAACCTACGACCTACGGATTATGAGACCGTCGCTCTAGCCACCTGAGCTACGCCGCCACATTTAGAATCAACATCTTACGGTTGGTTACCGAAGATTTGCTGCACAATCGCTGCACAGATGCTACGCTGGTCTCATCGCGTTGGGCGCGAGGAGGGCAGCATGGGTCGAGTTCAATCAGGCTACGTCTATCAAGCATCTGGTGCACTCTATGTCAGGTACTGGACCAGTGAGATTGTAGATGGAAAGTCGCAACGCGTGCAACGTTCCGAGCGTCTGTGCGACGCCGACGACAAGTGCTACATCAGCAGAGTGACTGACCGGAAGACGGGCAAGAAGCGCACGGTTCTCTCCTCCGCGCTGAAACTCAAACTCAACGACAAAATGCAGAAGGTCAACTCGCAAGAGGTTCACCGTCGCCCCGGACAGGACATGACGGTCGCCGACTTCTGGGAGACGAGGTACCTGCCCTACCTCGAAGAGATGGTCACGATAAAGGACCAAGAACCGCATCCTCGCAAGAAACCGAGCACGGTTCGCGGGTACAAGCAAATCTGGAAGCAACATCTGAAAGACCACTTCGCGGACACGAGCCTACAGGATTACGAGCCGTGGATGGGCACGGACCTCCTGCAATCGCTCACAGCGAAGCAGGGCAAAGCCACCTTGAGGCACATCAAGGCTCTCGGCGGTTCAATCTTCAAACATGCGGTCATCGAGCGCCGAATCAAAGTCAATCCGTGGCACGATGTCGAGATGCCGGACGATGCTGTCGAGTCCGCAGCAACTCCGCATTACACACTGGAAGAGGCGGAAGACATCGTTTCCGCTCTCGTGGACCATGTGGACTGCCAACTTGTCATGGCGCTCTCGTGCTTCCTCGGATTGCGACCGGGAGAAATTGCTGCATTGAAGTGGGAAGACTTCGACACAGACAACGACCTCGTTCACATCCGGCGTTCGGTTGTGCGCGGCGTTGTCGGCACTCCAAAAACTCCCGAATCCCTCGCACCGCTTCCACTCCTAGACCGAGTGAGAATTCCGCTCGAACTTTGGCGACAGGCTGTTGAACGGGAGAACGCGAAGCTCAAAGCCGAGGGCATCGAAATCGAATCAAACGGATACGTCTTCGAGTCGCGCAACGGCACTCCGGTCGATCTGCACAATCTCACGGCTCGTGTCATCCGTCCGCACGTCGAAGGTTCACACTACAAACTCCACGGCAAGGCGCAGGAGTGCATCCGCTGCAACAAAGTACCGAAGTCTTCAGGGCGGAACTGGAAGACGCTTTACGCGGGGCGTCGCGGTGCAGCGACCGCCGTCATCGAAGCGAACAACGGCAATCTGGCAATCGGTCAGGCGCTACTCCGACACAAGAATCAGATGACGACGGCAACGTTCTACAAGAAAGCTGTCACCCCCGAGACGCTCCGCAACGGAATCAAGATGCTCGAAGCCGCTGCGAATGGAACCAAGGAGTAGTGAGATGAACTACGCTTCGCGGGAGACCCTGTGAACCATCCACTGACATTCAAGACCGCCGAGGCGGAACGACTCTACAACGACTCGATAGCGAGACAGCGTCGAGAAGTGTGGGCGCGGAACACGAAGCCAGCCCCACCAGAGCATGCAGTCCTTCACTTCCAGCCGCGTCCGTTCTGCCCACACTGTATTCACGAGGAGATGACATGTCACCCTACGATCAACTGATAGCCGACGCTGTTGCCGATGTCGAGTCGGGGGGAATCTGTCGCCTTAGCGATGATTGCCGTCCCGAACTCGGTGGATGCAGCCGCTGTTGCCAGAAAATCGTTGTACGCGGGGCGATTGTCGGCGTGCGCCGTCTAGATGTCTACCGCGAGGAAGGTCTGGTTTCTTTCACGATGGCTGATGACGAGGGCTGTGGGAAAGAAACTCCATGTCGCGTCTACATCAGGAACGTGGAGGTCTCAATCCATGACTAATACGAGCGCAACATTGGTGGCGATGCGTCGAGCGAGAGTGCCCGTTACTTTACAGAATTGGCTCGTCTGGAATGGCGCGAATCCTAATGAGCCGCTCGACTTTGAACTTGTCGAGCTTTTGCCCGAGCCGCTCCGTAAAGAACTGGATGACAGGCTGCGGATGCAATCGGAGAACAACGCGGAATGATTAGTCAGTCGTCGTGCTTTCCCGCCTCATGAGCGGCATCGACGGCTTCGTCCGTTGGAATAACAGGCACGGGTTCCCCGGCAAAAAACTTCCCCACGGCAGCCATGAGAAGTTCGGACGTTGGATATTTCTTATGAGGACTGATGGCTGCGCCTGCTCGACCTGGGTGCAGGACATCCCACATTGATTTCTGCTGCTGTTTCTGGCGGGGTCCACCGAGAGCCTTGTTACCGAAGCCATCAATCAATTTGTTCCAGATCGGCTCGTAGCGATCAATCAAAAGGGACTCACAAAGCGGAATGAAGAAGTCCTTCAAGACGAGAAAGCGGCACCAGAAATCCTCGATTGCTAGGTTCTCCGCGCTACGTACGGAATCAGCATGGTCACCGAGTCGCTCAAAGATTGCTTTGCCTGCTGGTCCTTCGGCGAGAACGCCTCCCTTACGCCCACCTTTTCGAGTAGCCTCCCCAACATAGATTGGTCGTTTCCACTGCTGCTCTCGATTTTCGACCGCGACTGGCTGGTATGGGAGAAAGTTACCCGTGTAGTAAATTACGTAAATTCCGGAACCCTCGAATGGTTCGAGCGACCCTAATGGAAGGACAGGCTGTTCGAGAACTACCTTCACCATGTTCTCGGCGAGTGTTCTCAGATCGAGCGGATCGTACGGCGCAGGAGTCTTTGTTGCAGCAGGCTTCTCATCGTTTTCGCGACTATGGGTCGGCTTCGTTATTGGAGTCGCGAGTTTAGCTTTGCGAGGATGTCTCTTCCCAGACATTCAGCCAGTCTCACAGGAACAGCGTTCCCAATCTGCCGCATGCTCTCCGTCCACGAACCAGAAAACACAAACTCGTCAGGGAACGTTTGTAGCCGTGCACTCTCCCGGATAGTGAAGTATCGAACCGAGCCGTCTAGCTCAGCCAACATGTTCTCACCACCAGGCACACCGTGATCGCCAGCCTTTAGTGTCTTGGCTGGTTCGTCCAAAGCGGAGCCTGTGTGACCCACGTAGGATCTAGCTCCCGGAATGTGATAGTGAGTCAGGCTCGGCTCATCCGCCCCCCGCGTCTGAGCAGGTTTTGGAAGATCGCTGATGGCATCACGAACGGTTTGCCACGGTTGTAGAAGCGGCAATAGTCCGGCTCGTATTCGCTCGATTCGAGGAGTGAGATTGTCGTTAGGTTTAGGTGCCCGTCGCTTCGGGACCCTGTGCTTGTCCCAATACTCCCGTGTAATGAACTGGGACCAGAGCAGCGCATCTTGGCTATGAGTGCAGCGCGGGAACGACCATTCCAAATGCAGATCATTGCGAAATGCGACGATGAAAACACGCTCCCGCTTCTGCGGCACCCCGAAATCGGCAGCATTCAACACCTGAGTGACAACACGGTAGTAGAGACCATCCGGCTTCCCTCGTGTGTGATACCGCTCCAATCGGCTCAGGTGATCGCCCCACTCCTCTCGTGGTCGTCTTGAAATCTCTGGATAAGTGACCATCAGTTGGATATAGCCGAAATACTTGGCGAATGAAGGGCGCTTCAAGCCACGAACGTTCTCGATCAGAATGGCTTTCGGTTTCAGCCTACGCACTGCCTCCACCGTTGCGGGGAACATGTTCCTGTCATCTTCGTGCCCGCGATGTTTTCCGCCTATGGAGAAAGGCTGGCACGGCACACCTGCCGCCAAGAGGTCGATGTTTTCAGAAATACTGGAAAACTCAAAATCCTCAACATCCTCCTCCAAGATTCGCCACGAAGACATGTCCCTGACCTGACGAGATTGATTCTCGCGCAAGGTCGCACATGAGTGTCCGTCGCGTTCTATTAGTGCGAGGTGTCGAAATCCAGCACCCGCTAGACCTAGAGCTAGACCGCCAGCACCTGTGAATAACTCGACACTCTTCATCATTTGGATTCCAGAAAAACACGCATTCTGCGCCCTAATCGGTCAAGGTCACGTAACTCGCACTCCCACACGATTTGAGTCTTCCAACCGAGTTTTCTAAGACGACGAATATTCCTCAAATCTCGCTGGCGATTTTCATTCAGCTTTGGGAGCCAGAAGGCAAGCCGTGATTTTGGAAGTCTGGCTAGTGCACAATCTGGATGGCGATGCCAAAAACACCCGTGTACAAAAATCACCTTCTTCCGCCTTGGAAAAACTAGATCAGGCTTGCCGGGAAGCGCGGCACCATGAAGTCGGTATCTGAACCCCCAACCATGCAGAAGGCGTCGGACTGTGAGTTCGGGCTTTGTATCGCGTCCCCGAATCAGAGCCATTCGTTGACTACGCTCGGTGCGGCTCAGAGTGTCCATTGTCAACGCGTGGCGGTATCGTAGCTGACTTCGAGCATGCACCACAAGTGAACGCATGTGGAAAATGTGGCACAAATGCGAGGCGAATACAAGGCGAAACTGATAAACTTTGGGACGTGGACGAGGGTCGCAAACGCGTCGTCGGAATCATGGCGGCGATTCTCGCAAGTCCGCACATGAAGACTGCGGACGATTTGTTCGGTGGTCCACAGGGAAGTCCACGAACAGACAAGCTGATCGCGGCAAGCATTCAGTGGGCGGAGAAAATTATGCAGAGGATTGACGAGCGCTCAAAGGATTAGCCGCTCGAACCGTCAAGCTCGGCTCTAAGAGGACACTGGGACAAGGCATCAAGACGGGAACGCGAGATTTCATGTAACAAAGTCAGGAAACCCAACGATGTCCGAAGTATTGTATGCTTCTTGTGCTGTCGTCCCTTCCGGCAATGACTGACATCATTCTAAAAAGGAAACCGTTGGTTGAGGCGATTCTTGAAGTCAGGTGGGAACTGACCTCGCCTGCGCCAAACATCAACGTCGACCCACATTTCAAACTCTTGCTTGGCAGGTATTTTGACAGAGTTTCGAAAGACTATCCAGAATACGAACAGTTGCCCGCAGGAATGGTTCCGGAAGAACTGGCTGCCGGACGCTTTCCACAACATCGGTTCAGAATTAAGAAGGCAGCCTGGCCCCTGATCCAACTCGGTCCCGGCATGCTCACCGTCAATTCGACTGACGATTACGTTTGGAGTGATTTTAAGAGTCGGACTGTAAAGGCAGTCCAGACGCTATTTGATGCTCATCCAAAGCCAAGCGACCTGAAGATCACAAGCCTACTGTTGCGCTACCTCGATGCCGTCAACTTCAATTTTGAAAAAGAGAACGTCTTAGAGTTCCTGCAAAAGAAGATGCAATTTACCGTCGGTTTGCCGCAGGAGATTTTTGCTGATCGTGTAAAACCGAACCCGCTGCATATGACCCTCAATCTGACATTCCCCAGCATGAAGCCCGAGGGCAATGCCACTCTGCGGTTCTATAATGGCAATAAGGGCGATACCCCGGTGCTGATCTGGGAGACGATTTTTGAATCTTCGGGAAAAGCAATCCCAGAGATGCCTAATGAATTTGAGGCTTGGATTCTGCAGGCTCATGACCTCACTCACGATTGGTTCTTCAAACTAATCGAAGGCGATTTATTTAAGGAGTTCGGCGGTGAATAGTACAAACAACATTCTGAGCGTCCCTCGGACGGCGGCGGTTTCTGATACTTCACGAAGTTGGGCGTTGGAGTATCTGCCTATGTTTGGATTGTCGGATGCGCTAAATGCTGTATTCGCGGATCTTCCAGACGACAGATCTTCTTCAGTTGAGTATCCCGCGTTCGGAAGGCTGAATCGCTATTCTCAGACCTGGAAATCGAGTAATGAGTGGAATACGAAGCGTATTCAGCCTTACCTCTATACGCTGAATTTGGGCAAAGAGGTCGTGAACGAACTATTCACGCTTAGTGGAGAATATGTAAACTTGGAGCAGTCAAGATTTAACGAGTGCATGTCCCGCCTCCGTCAACTTGACGATGACTCTGAGGCGGAACCAGTAAACAGTGAGTCAAACAAGATCGCAGCAAGTGTCTTATCAGAAACCTTCGCTTTGCTAAGTGGCGACTTCCTTGCGCCATTGATCGGCGCTGATGAAGAGGGTGGTATAGGACTTACTTGGAGACACAGCAACAAGACCGTTCGCGCGGTCTTCCCTCCGCCTCAATACAAGAAACCTTTTCTGTACTATCGTGAAAATAACAAGTACGGTATCCTCAATACTTTCTCGGCGAACACTCTCGCGGCTTGGCTTCGTTGGCTTACTCAAGATGAGCGAATCTCCGGCGACGTACTCACCATGCGACTGTACAGTTATCGCGCACCGAGCACTGCTGAAAAGAAAATGCTTGGACGTTAAGAGTAACCAGGTCACGCCAGAAGCCTTCTTCCTTCGCCCGAAACCCAAGGACTCGGACGGTCTATCCGTTTCGCACACGTCTGCGTTGGATGCGGTCACTCCTGATGGAACTCCGCTAGATTGGTTCGGAATCGCGTCCCTGCACGTTGGAAAAATTAGAGCCATCGACTCGGCGCTTGATGTCGTTCCCGACTCTCCTACGCACGCGAACGTAACGGGGCTTGTGTATCGGGAAGATGACGAAGGGAAAGCCCAGTTCTTCGCCGACAAGCTTTCTGAGGGTTCCCGGCTTTGTTGCGTTGATTTAAGAATGAAACCAAAGTAGCGACATCGGAAGAGTCTCGCTCTACAGCCAGTCGCCCTCAGCGGCTGGCTTCGCCAGTACGGAATCTGGGTGCCGAATCGCCAACATCGCTCGTGCGAATAGGACAGCCGGTCCTTCGCGTTGTGCCTTCTGTATGACATCTCGCAACTGTGCGGCGGTCGTGTATGCACGAAACATCTGCACCTGTTCGACGTAGTTCAAGCCAACCAAGGTGCAAAGCAGACGGGCAGCGTCACTTGGCAGTCTTTCAATACCATGGACTACCACTTGTTGCCGTTCATCCTCCGGCATGAGCTCGGCGATGAGTTTGAGGATGCTGATAAGTGCCGTATTCTGCTCACGCACAGCAGCATGGTCCGGATCTGGGATGACTTCGCGAATGACCTGTTGCGCCCTGACCCGTAGTTCGGCAACCTCAGTCTTAAGGCTTTCGATTTCCTTTGCGGCGGCTTCCTGCTGTGCCGTCAACTCCTTGATTTTCGCCTCGTCCGTGGTCTGTCGGTCCGTATTCTCCTGCGCCAATAACGTGGTGAGCAGGCGTGACCGCTCCATCAGGATGTCGGCACGTTTGCCCTCCTTGAGATCGGTCGATCCCAAGAGTTCGTCCAACTGGGAAATGGTCTCTTTGATTTGGGCGACGATAGATTTAATACTCACATTGTTCTCCGTTGTGGTTAGCCTGGAAAACCGCGTTCGCAAACCCCATCGGCGTTTCGCTCCTCTTGTCGGCTCGGTCTGCACTCGGCGGTAGAAGGTGCATTCGACTGCCTTCAGTCGGAGGTACAGCTTTTTTCTGCGGCATGATGAAGCCGCCGCCTGTCCAGAGGCACGTCTTCTTGGTGTAAGCGTCCCCGGCGGGGTCGAGGTATCCGCCGAATTCATGCGGATCGAAAGTGTAGTCCGGCTTGCGCCAGTAGGTCGAGATGGTGCTCACGGGATTCTCGATGAAGTACGGAGCGCCACACCATTCGGCGAGTTTTACGCTCACATCAAAGAGATTCAGTGCGTTGATAAGTGAACCGATGCCCTTGTCCTTGAACCATCGTGCGCCTGAGACGGCGACATCTGTGCAGGGCGGAAAGAATGCGGCAAAGGCGATTGGACCGCGAGGCGGCAACCAGTCCCGCATGTCACTACCGACTTTGACGATGTTGTCGCTGCGGTTCTCTCCCGGCTGGTGCTGAAGATCGACGCAGTAGCAGAGGTAGCCTGCATCTGCCCACGGCTTGACCATGTTGGCGCTTTTATCGAAACACGAAATGACGATCTGCTGTGTCGAGGATGCAATGGTGTTACATGCCATTGAACCTCCGAAGTGAATTTGACTCCATGTGTTCCTCCGTCTCCTGGCTCATGCCTCAAATGGATTCAACGCCGTTGGTCGTTGGCGACGTGACGACGCGATGCGCCAAATCAATCGGTTCAGGAACCGTGAGACTGCGAAGAAGGTTGGTTGAACCAATGGCACTAACGTAGACGACTTGAGTGCGTTTCAACTTGTAGTGGATGACGACGGCGTCACCCTCTGCTGACATGAATCCCTTACCGAGTCCTCTGCCAGCGGTGAATTCGTGAAATTCTGGAACTACGTCGAACTCGGAATTCAACACCTCGAAGCGGAATTCCTGAATGTCCTGTGTCTTTGCCAACTCCATCACTTCAAACAGCGTGGATGCGATGGAGGCTGCATTCACTGGACCTTTGTAGAACGCGGTCGTGCCTTTGACTTCAAAATTCATATCTCTCCTCCTTGTGCGTTTAGAGTCCAACCATTGCGCCGACTTCAGCGAGGGTCTCGGCAAGTTCGACGGCGGACATGATTCCCATCGAGCCACCATCATCTTCGACGCGTTCACCGCTCAAGTACCTCGGATCGGCTCCCGCAATAAATTGGGCGGCAGCTAAACCGCTGTACTCATACGTCATCAGTTCGCCGTTCTTACAGTGGAATGTCACTCGGATGGACTCCAAACCCGCTGGACGCACTTTCACTATGTTGTCGCGACTCATGTGACCTCCACAGGTAAATTTAAGCAGCCCGTTTGATTGGCGGATGAGACGCCTGCCTGCACGGGCTGGTTAGGAGGAGCAGGCTCAATCAATAGATGGTGACGTTATTGCGTTTCATCCAATCCCGGACTACGTCAATCGGTGCGCCGCGAAGGAGTCGCGTCGTTTCGCGGTCACCTGTGTCAATCTTGTCCAGCAGGATCGACCTCAACTCTTGGTCGAGCAAACACCGCTCAGGAAATTTCCCTGCACGGGTAAACGCGACACGGATGCGCGAGAGATGCGCTGAATTCCTGGGATCGAGATTTCGTGATTCGATGAACTGTTTGATCTCTCCCATCTGCTGTTCGGTGGGGTTAAACGCGAACCTCTTCAGCATGTCATCGAGCCACTGGATGAGTACGGTCTGCACTTCGCCAGCCCATAGACGAGCGAGTAAACGGTGTGTCTCCGCACGTCCTTCATTTGTGCTGGTATCTGCGCGATCTAGATCATCTAGCGTCGGCACCCGTGGCGGCTCCGGTGCACGAACAGGTTCGGCGTACGACAACTCCCCGGTTTTTGCATCGAAGCAGCCGTTCTCCTGCAACGCGTCAAACCACAACTTAAGATTCTCGGGCGTGATTGCATTTCCACCCGCTTCACGCTGGACGTAGCAGAACGCCCATAGGCGGGTACAGCCTGCCACGCTTAAACGCCATCCCTGAGAAGGTAAGGTCTTTTCGACGAACTCGTCGAATGTCTGCGCGGCTTCAGTCTGATCCTGCGGAATCATCTCCGCATTAGGACGCAGCAAGACGTTCCAATACCATGTCGTCAAGACAGTCTTGTTGCCCTGAGCCTTCCGAAACATCGCCTTCAGTTCTGGCACAGGCTTCGACCATGTCGGCACCATCAACTTCGTCATCGCCGCGTTCGCCTGACGCAATGGCGCAGACGCCTGATCCGCGACTTGCTTAATCCTTGCCGCTTGTTCGGCTGCTTCCGCTGCAATAAAGTCACGAAATCCTGCCGACCTTCCCGCGAGGGGATCGTTGTATGTGTAGTCCATGATTCCTCCTAGATGATGAAGTGCGACTTCACTACATCCGGCGCACTCTCACGATTCTCGCGGTACGCTTGCAGTGAACGTGCAACCAACGGCTCGATAGCGGTTGGGAACTTGACCGATGACCGCTCGGGTGTTTCAGGCTGCACAAATCGGTCAACGAATACTCGCCGCATCACCGTGACGCGAACGCCGTCAATCTCTTTGCCGCTGACGCATTCAAACCCGAACCCACGTAGTCGCGTCATCTCATCGGCGTAAGCCGTGTTAGTCACAGTGATCTGGACAGCCGCAGCGTCGCTGGCTTGCGCGGCTTCGACAATCCTCGGGATGTCGTTCACATCGACGATCCCTCTCCTGACCGCGATGCGGTTACTACCTTCAGAATCGAACTCAAACATGGTCCCCCTCATTTCCTTTTCAAATCTTCAAGCCGTGCGCGGAGGACTTCCTTCTGCACTTCTTCGAGCACAGTCTTTAAGGCTGGTTGTTCCATCGTTGCGCGAATCGCTGGGTAGAAGCGGTCATCAACACTCAATCTTCGGACAACTTCGGCGGCGATGGCTGAATCAACATTGCCCAGAACAGCCGCGATGTTCGCTTCAGCCTGTCGTTGAATTTCACCAGCATTGCGATACGCCTGGGGAATGTGAGGCTGATCTTGCGTTGCATTGGTGAGTGCGACGGGAGGTCGCCCTCCCCTTGGCTCGTTGTACCGGTTGTCCCCCTCAACCTGTTTGAGAGTCTTGTCTATGAATCTCATCTACGCCCTCCATTCAAATCCCACGTCTGTGTTGTTTTCGGAAACCCAACACGTTCGCGTAAATCCTCTTCGAGTTCTTCCGCTAAATTGAACGCCGCCAACTTCGCTTTGCGGTCTTCCTCTTGCTTCTCGACTGCTTGCCGCTGGCGTTGTTCTTCCAACCGACGTTTCTCCTCAGCCTCACGCTTCGCGTCCTGCTCGTTCTCCCACGCCAGCCAACAGTCGGCGACTAACTCGGTCGCCGTCTTCGGTCGGCTCGTAGGTGTGTTGTACTCCTCGAACTCTTGCCGCGACCGACGTGCGTCATAAGATCTGACGATCCCCGGCTCCGGGGCTGATTCACCCGCTAATGGGCACATGCATCCTCCTCGTTATTCGCCTCAAGTGGCAGCGGAAGGTGTTCGACAGATCGTCTGTGTCCGCACGCCAATTTCGCCTCGCGTGACAGCCCGAAGAAGTCCTCGACGGGCTGGACGGATTCAGAGCCTTAAATCTGTGACAGGCGAGATGGGTAAATTCCCCCATCCCCGGCGGGATCGTTGAAATCCTTCTATGAAAACCCCTCGGGAATAAGCAAAATCTTGAGGGTTTGCCTTCAGGGTTAGGCGGCTTGAACCGCTGGAAGCGACCGCTGACGCGCCAAACGCTGCCCAGACGCCGCTGCCGCCTTCCGTTGCGCGTCAGTCCGTTCCGGCGCGGTGATGTCCAGCCCTTTGAGACAAGCGCGGCTGAGGTCGCGTTTCTCCAACGCGATGCGCTGCTGTATCCGTGACCAGTGCTCCAATGCCGACGGACACGCACTTGGGGACCACGGGCGTAATTCCTTCCCATCGTTCTCCCGTTCGATCCGCCGAATCTCTGACTCGACGAACTCTTTGGCTTCGTTTAACGTCATGCTGCACCTGACTTGTTTACTAATAAAATCTGTGGGCACGGGTGACCCGTCCGACCGGAGTCGGCATGGAAGCCGCCCTGCTTTCGCAGGACAACGCCATGTGGAAGCCGGATCACCCCCGTTTCCGGTGCCCTCACTACATGTAGCCGTCAGGACCGTCGATTTGTGACAAACAATTTCTTGATTCGCGAGAATCGTTGGCGGTTCGCTGCTGTGCGCGGCAAGTCGCCGTCCCTGTACCCGATGACGAAGCGCAGATCATCGAGCGTGATGATCTCGACGAGCCGCCGGATGGCGTCGTCCTGGTCCAGCTTGGCGACGATCCGGTCCTCAGCGACGTTTTGGTTCTGACTTCGAAGACTTCCACCGCCGCGACCGAAAGCGTCAGCGAAGGCGAGATCATCAATCGATGACCATTCATTGCCGTCTTCATCAGGCTCTGCCAGTTTCACAGGGCTGGCGAGAATGACCTTCGACCGGGATGGTCTCCGGGTCAGCGGGTTGTCACCCCTGTCACAAAGGATGCGTTCAACAGTACCGTGAACGGAACTCGCCGGGAGTGATGATGGGACCGTCTCGGTCAGAGGCTCGGTCCAGCGGTGATGCTGAAGTTCGTCGTCGAAGACGCGACGGGCGATCTTCATCACACGTTCGTCGAAGCCTTCGTCGAAGTGCTCTGCCTTTAACTCTTCGAGTGCGTGGGTGACGATCCGCTCGACGAAGTCTTCCGCGACGGCAGAATCCCTCATCCGTTTCCGGCGGACATATTCTTTGGCTACAGTGATGATCCGGGTGTACTGCGGAAAGGATTCGTCGCCCTTGATGTGAGCGTGCTGCGATGACGGCTGGACATCGCGCAGCCTTGGGACGCGGGTCTTATTTGCATGCACCGTTCCCCCGATCCGCGACGAGCATTTTCAGTTGTTCATTCTCCGCTTTCAATCGTTCATTCTCTTTGAGCAAGGTCTGGACGCCCAGCGCAGACTTGGCGAACCGCAGTCGGTAATCCATCTTTCGGAGTTCAAGTTCCGCAGTCCGAATGCGGCTCTGCTCCGCGACGGCTGCAATGCGACGGTCTTCGCGTTCGCATTTCTCGGCATCCGTAAGTGACCGGAGCAATCGGTAGAGCCGTCTAATCTTCAATTCACGTCCGCCAAAAGCTATCTCCCGCGAGATAGCTGCCCGACACTCGGCACTGTTCAACGGCGCACGGATGCGACCACCACGATGGATTGTGGTCATGCGGACCTCGGTTCGCGTAGTGTCCGGCGAAGTTCGTGTTGCTGTGCAACGTATTCGCGTGAGGCGTCGGTAGTCAGCATGACTTTGCTGGCGAACCGAACCGCGTGATCCTGTGACATCGTCCCGCCCATTTGCTGGTTCTTCGTCGCCGCCTTGAGAATGCCGTGCCGGACGACATCGGCATCGTGCGATTCGAGCCAGATGACAAATTGCTGATCGCTCGGCGGCGTCCCAAGGACTTTGGTCCACAATTCCATTAGTTCGCGCATAACGCCTCCAATTGTGCGACCTTCTGTTCCTGAGCCGTCACGAGAGATTCGGAGAACATCCGTGTTGATTTCATACGGGCGAGGTACTGACGTGCCTCAATGAGTTCAGACGGTTCTTCGACTTTCATGGTGACCGGAGCCGAGAGTTCTCTCTCACGGAGTGAGACGGTGATGGGATTCGCCGTCCAATCTGGTTTTAGCAACTTGAGTTTCAACGGGTTCGACTTCGAGTGCGGAACGCCCTCGATGGCAATGACGCCTTCATGCCGGAGTTCATCGCGCATGTCGTACTTCAACTTCATGTTCCCTTTGATCGAATCGAGAGCCTCTGTCATCGGAGCTTCGCCGTTCCGTTCTTTCAGCAGTGAGACGATGCGACTTTTGACTGCTGACCTTGAACTCTGTTCTTGTGCCTGCGCTGCCTGCTCCGACGACTCGCTCAAAGAATTGCCGAGATAGAACCGCTTGACGAGTGAGGTCTTGTTAACGGTCTCGACTTCTGCGTGAAGTTCGAGCGGGTCATTCCAAGGGATGCCCATGCGGGTCTCAGACTTGATGAGACGCTTGCCCCGGTGGTCATAGATGACGATGTTGGTGTCGGGTTCTGCTCGGACTTCAACACTGCCGAGAAATCCGTCGAAGGGGTCTTCGGGCTGGACCTTCTTGCAATGAGCGAGAGCCTGAATGTGAACTCCACTTTGACGGGCAAGTAGATGAAGTTGCTCACAGAGTTCGAGCATCTCGTCGTAGCTCGTGGAATCCTTCGCACGGATGACCTTGCCGAGCGTGTCGAGGATGACGAACTGAATCGCTGTGTTCTTCGCTAGATGGTTTGCGATTGCGTCAATGGTCTGGTTGATATCCCTCGCGAGTCGCCCGACAAGGTGAATCCGGGCATCTTGCCCTTTGGTGTATCCGAGTGACTTGAGATGACCATCGACGTGCGGACGCGGGTCTTCGAGTGAGCACAACAAGACTTCGCTCTGTTCGGAAGGTCTGTCGAGGAACGGCGCACCTTTGGAGACGGCAACAGCTTCGATACGCGACATGCTGCTCTTGCCGTGTTTGGCTTTCGCGCCGATGACGCTGAGTGCGGCTTTCGGTAGCAGCCCGTCGATAAGAAATGGGATGGGGGTCGGTTTGCCTTCGGTGAAGGTGTCGAACGGCTCGTAGACTTCGAGCGTGAATGGCTGGGGTTGGGTCATGGTATTTCCTTTCAGGTCGTGCTTCTGAGCCGTCCTTTCCTAGCGAGGCTCAGATGTACTTCTTCTTTCTCTTGGCTGGCAAAAGAGCGAGGAAGTGGGAAGTAGGAAGTAGATGGGAAGTGAGTAAAAGAAAGAAAACACTACTCTTTGCGACTATCTACTTCCACTTCTTCGAGTTTTCGCTTTCGCGCAGGGGAGCGGGTTGGGAAGGGACGCACGGGAACGAGATCGTAGAAGAGTGCGCCGGACTTGCTCTTGAACGTCGTGTTGAGGACGAACTCGTACTGCACGGTTTGAGTGCTCATGGATTCTCCGAGGCTTCTTACGAAGCAGAGCACGACTGCGTGAAGCGACTGCTAGGTTGTCGTGATTGTGTTGCAGGAGTGGGACGGGTTGGTCAACCGCACGTAGACTATTTGCCCACTTCAACTACTATATCACATTCGCCCTTTGTTCGCAAGGGAAAAGTTGCGTTTCAATCAATGTTTATGCGGGTCCGGCGCGTCTCTCGTGCATTTGTTACGTATAAAAACTCCAGCTTTTACGGCGTAACAAATTCTCTACCTACCAACGGGCTGTTTCCGATCTGGGCTGCATCCACAGTGGAACTCGCGCCTATTAACCCAGCCGGGGAGGTACCACCGTTGTTACGAATAAAACAGCGACAGCAGAGCGCCAAAAGGAGGCGAGATTGGCCAGGCAGTGCGACCAGGGAACCCATCCCCGGCATGGGGTGACCCGCCCCGGCTCGTTTCGAATTGTTAAGACCCCCTTTTTGAAGGGTACCTTCTGCTTCAATGGCTTACGCTCGTTTCACTTCGTAAATCGAATCCTCCCCGAGCCGCCAGCCCTGCTCCCGAGCAGATCGTCGAAAGTAGTCCCAAAATGTAGTCCCGGAGGGTTGCCGTCAGGTTGTCACTGTGCAGTAACCTGTGCAGTAGGCGTTTTTCGCCTTGTGAAATCAATGCATTAGCGGCAAGCACGGATACATAGACCGTCGCTCAAGCAGAGATTTCGCCCAGCTAACGGCGACATTCGCCTTCTTCGTCAGGGAGCGTGAGGCATAGCTGCAATCCGGCTGGTACTATTTGCGGTGACTAGCCGGAGGGTCCATGAGACATCAATCGAGAGTCATTGCATCGATTATTGTCCTATCAGTCTTCGTGCCGCTTGCGCTTGCGGGAGACAAGATACGCGTCGAAGTGGTCGAGACCAGTGGAATGGTGACACTCGGCTCAAGCCCGTTCATCACCAACTTCGCCAAAGTCATTCTGCCCGACGGCTCACATGCGTCACTGACGTGTGGAGCGAGGTCCGCCGATAAGAACTGCGCCAAGATTGAACCGATAGCCCCTGAGAAAATGCCGCCCGACGCCACGACATGCAGCACGCTCGGTCAGCAGACTACGTGTGTAACTCGGAATTTAGGCATTTACGAGGCAGACCGAAAAGGCAACGAGTTGACGATTCATGCTCCGAACGGAAGGCTGAAATTCAGAATCATCGGGTCTTGGTGACGCTGACTTTGTTTGTCACTGTGCGCCAACCCGCTCTTGCTCCCACAGCCATTTCAGAACCGATGACCGACGGAACCGTAACCCACACGGCAGCTTGATGTGTGGAATCGGATGCTTGTACCGCGCCAGCCCTCGGGTCCGAGTCAAATTGTAGACGCTCGAAGGTTTGCAGCGGATAATGTCGGCGACCTCGTGGACCGTCAGGATGTCAGACTCGTGCGGTGAGGTTTCGTTCGTGCTATTCATGCGCGTCCCTCCGCCAGCTTTATTGTTGCAGTGTTGCCGATCTCCTGGCAGGACGCCAGCGTCGGCGTCAAGCAGGCAGGATGTGGTTCTTCGTCATGCACCCCAAATTACCATGCGTTTTTCGCGAGTTGTCGCTGCGTCGTACCAGCCATACATCTCCTTGAAAACAGGCTGGAAATATTTCCGATTCTCCTATTGACAAGGTTTCGGCGTGACGCCTTTGACTGCTGTCGATCAGGATTGGGAAATTCTCAGGACGAGAAGCCCGTGTTGCTTTGGATTTGGCTTATGCACCTAAGACGGTGCAGTCGAACTACTTTGAATTTTGACGCGATTGACGTGCTGCTTCCGCCTCGGTGCGCGTCGGATAGCCGCCCCATGGCGGACCAACTAATTCAAAGTGCGGTTTATCTTTCAACATTTTGCTTACCAGTTCAGGAGTCGCCTGCCAGATGGCGTAGACCGCCCCGTCGGAAACCAAGTAGTACCGAGTGTCCATTGTTAATCGCTTTCAGATTATCTGGCGAAGGGATTGATATTAGCATCGTATCCCTGATCGACAGCATGACGCCCAGCCTGCATCGCAGCCTGCTCTGCCATTTCTTTCGACGGGAAGACAGATGGGCGGACAAAGAATTGCGTCTCAGTCTCCCGCCGAAGATCATGGACGTACACTTCCGCAGTGAATCCGTCCCGGTCACGTAGTTCATAGACACGGGGGTCGATCAGATGGTTCTTGTATCGGGTAGTCATGCACAATTCTCCCTCCGGCTAAGACAAAGCGCAATCGAAAATGTCTGCGTATTCCACAAGCGAAGCCTTGACTCGCCGAACCGCGAAGCGTCAAATGTCCACACCATGAGCATCAGCAAAGACAAAATCATCGCGGAGACGGGCGGTTTTATTTGGGGTGAGCCTCTGAAGTGGAGACTCGCTGAGATCAAGTTGCTTGAGAAACGGATTCGATCAGGGAAGATCACTGAGAAAGATCAACGGCGTCTCTGCGTATTGAAGGGCATCGATTTCGACGGCTACGATCTTGAAGATCATCCGAACGCCTGAGCGTCTGCCGTATGCCTGAATACAAAGTGAGATTGGAGTTGTCCCGCTCGGGACATCCGGCAGAAGTCAGAGAAGCCCAAATCACTAGCGACTTCGAGCCGAAATCAGGCAGCCTGGACCCACTCGCCATCGAACTCACTGCGGAGTTTCAGAAGGCTATTCGCTTTCACGAGTACCTCCGCGAAGTCCCCGACTCCGAGATCCCGTTCGTGGATGCGCGTCCCATCACGTTCGACATGACAGACCGCATCAGCAAATGGCATGACGCCTCGAACACACAGAGTCTCTGGTTGGAAATCCACAACCACTTTGCCGACATTCGAGTTCAGTTGGCTCAAGCACGGGCGTACAAGAGTCTGGAACCGAAGGAGGATCGCAGCAACCCTGACTCCGAGGAGACGAGATACTACTGCCATTTCGCAAAGATGCGGCACCTCAATCTGGCGGTTTTTGGTCTGCTGAAGATTCAGGACTTGGTCGTTCGGCTGCTATTCGAGAACTTCGGCGCAACGCTCATCCGGGTAGATCAAACCGACGAGGATTGGGAGCGAGAGTTGACATTCAAGAAAGCCAAGAAGGGGCTGCTGGTGGAAGTGGATTCAGGGAAGCTGGTGAGATCGGACTACGACCAGATTGTCACAGCTTTGAATCTGATCGAGACAAAGTCACCCGAGCGGGACAAGGTGATTGCATACAGGAATCGACTGGTTCATCGACTACGTCCCTCTGTGGACTACGCACAGCTTTTCACGCCTGTTGAGGATCGTCTGGGTGAGAAAGTTGTGGACGCCAATGGCAACGAAACCGGAAGACGCTACGGTATGGGAAAAATGCCGACACAGCCGGAGTACGATTTTTCTGATTTGTACTCAGCGTTGCTCGACTATCTCAAACATGTCATCGAGATGCTGACACGGCTCAAAAACATTCCGAGGCTCGGTTGAGAAATGACCGAGCAGAAAGTGGGAGCAATGGAAGACAAGCGCCATTACAAGGTCACCGCAGACAACAAAGTAGTTGGACCCGAAGGTACGATCTACAACGAGGGTGAGAAATCTGTTGCGGAGGAGATCGCCGCATTTCTCAATGACAAGAAAGCTTTGGAGGAAGCCTTGGATGCGGTGCTAGAAGCCCACGACTATCCACTCAGCGGAACCGAGTGGCGGGAGATTCAACGAAAATGCAGGAGTGCGATCAGGGGAGAACAAGCTTAGAAGTCAGCGTCTCACTTTGAAAATTGGCTGTCTGCTCCCCATATTTAGCATGTAAGAGCGGTCATCGAATCGAATCGTCGCTTCGAACCCATTGCCCTTGAAAGTACCCGCACGGTCGCATCGACCGCCCTCGATGGCTTTAACGACCATGCTAGGAACGACAATCGAGGTGGTGTCGGAAACTGAGTACCAGAACCAGTCCTGACCGACCTGATAGCAGGCTCGGTATCCCGTCACCCCGAATTCATTTTTGTAGTCGCCTTCGCGGAACGGAGGGTCCGTGTCCTTGATCGCTCGGAGAACGTCTGCATATTCTGCAAGAGTCATCGAACTGGATTAACCTTGCTTTAGATTCAGCAGGGAAGTCGGTACGTTTTCGATCTCGTAGCTGTATTCGTAGCCGTCTGTGCCCGGACGTTCTTCATCGTCGCGTTGCCACTCCTCTGCTCTCGTGCGAGATGGAAATGGACCAAACCGCGAGTTCAATGGCGGTTTGCCAGCATAGTTCACTCCCCTTCGGCGAACGTACCACGCTACCGCTCCGAATTGTTCCTTGCGCTTTGCCATTTTTGTCCGCTCCGATCCGGCTGAGTGGCGGTCGAATTCGCTCCGATTGACCGTCGCTATGGACCTACTGCACAATTACTGCACGGCTGGATTTTACTGCACAGTTCACTGCACAATGATTAACAGATGTAGGCGAGAGACCGATTTTCCGCAGTGACGCAACCAAGAGACCAAAAGGTAAATCGTTGAAAAGGCAGGCTGGCTGCGGGTTTCGGTCGATTATGAGACCGTCGCTCTAACCACCTGAGCTACACCGCCACTTGCCTGCAAACTGGAGGGATTCTAAAGAAACTCGCGCCGCTTCAGAACCGGCGCATTCGCTGCGCAGGAGCAACGAACCTGTTGGAGCGTTACGTCCAACTCTTGATTTTATGGGCGGCTGCGGAATTGGTCAAACTTCTCGCATCAATCCCGATATACTTTCCGCCATGAAGATCGGCGCTCATTTCCTGCTTCCCGGCTGACGTCTGGCCCCATTGCGCCTCGGATAAAAATAAACTTCATGAAAGCAATCGCCGTTATTCCTGCCCGTCTGGCCTCCACGCGTCTGCCGCGCAAAATGCTGCGCGAGATTGCAGGCAAGCCGCTCATCGGCGTCGTCTACGAAGCTGTGCGCTCTTCGCCGCTTCTTGCGAAAGTCCTGGTTGCCACCGACTCCGAAGAAATCATGGACGCCTGCCGCCGCCACGGCTGGGACGCACAGATGACTTCTGCATCTCATCGCAGCGGCACCGAGCGCGTGCACGAAATCTCAAATCGCGAATCTGCTGACGTCTACATCAACGTCCAAGGCGACGAACCCCTCACCCGTCCCGAGCAGATCGCGACATTACTGCAAGTCATGGAGAACCCGTCTGCTCAGGTGGGCACAGTCATGACGCCCGCTGATCCCGTCGACATCCCCAACCCGAATGCGGTGAAGGTCGTCACCGATCTCAGCGGCCGCGCTCTTTATTTCTCCCGCGCGACCATTCCATTCGATCGCGACGGCGCGAATCCGCATTACTTCAAGCACCTTGGTTTCTATGCTTATCGCAAACCCGCGCTCGATCGTTTCGTGACGTTGCCAGAGTCGTCGCTCGAGAAGAGTGAACGCCTCGAGCAACTGCGCTTCCTCGAAGATGGCATCTCCATCTATGTGGGTGAGACTCCGCACGACAGCATCGGCGTCGACACAGAGGAAGATTTGCAGCGGGTAATCGAGATTCTCGGCAAACGATGACGGGATCGGCGTCGCCTTAAACGTGAGGGTGTGCGTTCTGCGTTTTGTTCCACTCTTCCGCCGCCGCCAGCCGTCTCGAAATGGCTGGATGCGAGTGGAAAAACCATTCCACCCATTTCGAGGGAGTCCGCTCCGCCAGATTCTGCTCTGCCAGTTTGTTCATTGAAGAAATGAACGGCTCCACGCTGGCAATCGACTCAAAGGCATACCGGTCCGCTTGCCGTTCGTTAAATCGTGAATACGCGTTGAGCGCCGGCATCAGCAGAAACGAAAGCACCACAGAAACTAGCGCCAGCAGCGGCAGGTTGGCGAAGTCCGACAACTCTTCGAACATGTGCTGGTCAACCGCATAGTGGAGCGTCCAGTTCGCGGCCCAGAATCCCAGAAGCGTAATCCCCGCCTGCACGAAAATGCTTTTGAGAATATGGCGATGCACGTGGTGCCCCAGTTCGTGAGCCAGCACCGCTTCAATCTCGTCCGCGGAATAGTTGTCGAGCAGCGTATCCGCCAGAATAATGCGTCGCGTCGCGCCCAATCCGGTCAGCGCTGCATTCGCTTTCTTACTTTTTTCCGAGAGCTTCCAGCGATACACACCGCGCACGCGTGTCCCGGCCCGCTCGCTTAATACCACGAGCCGTCGCCGCAACTCTTCGTTATCCAGCGGTTCGAATTTATAGAAGATGGGAAACAGCATCACCGGCGCCAATTGCGCCAGTACGATGAATAGCCCCATGAACAGCGCCCACGCCAGTAGCCACCAATGTTGCGGCCATTGCCTGATCGTCAAGTACAGCAACTCCACCACTACGCCGCCCAACACGAGCCCAACCAGAAATCCCTTGACCTCGTCCCACGCCCACGACCGGAATCTTTGTGTCGAAAGCTTGAAGCCGCGCTCCAGACGGAATCCGTAGTAGTCGAGCCCAATCCCAAGCGCTTTGCTGATTACGAGCAACAGCAGAAGGTACACGAAAAGCGACAGCACATAACTCTGAAATCCTATCCGGTACGCAAGGTCCCGCAGCCAGCCCGACCATCCCGTCGCCAGCAGGACAACCAGAAATACGAACCCAACAACGAAATCGGCGATCCCTAGCCACCGCCGGATGCGGTTATACCGCTGCGCCTCAGGCGAATCCTCCTGCACCGAGGTCGTCTGCGCCGGGCTTTGCTGGGCCGGATTTGCCTGAACCTGAATTGGATCGTCTGCCATGTCGTCTATAACATGATGCCTATCAGAAGTATCGCACTTCCCCGGCGAGCCCTTGCGTCTAAAGTCTCTCGTACGCTATGTCACACGTTGATTCGGGACTAGGGTGTAGGCCGCGAGGCCTCTGGAAAAACTGGCTCGCATCGGTCAACATCTCGGGACGAGCCTCTAACTACGGTCGCTCACGAATCCCTCGCCACTCGCCAAAATCTCGCTGACCAACTCCCGCGACGACGCCTCGCTGTAAAGCCGCAGCAGCGGTTCGGTCCCCGACGCGCGAAACAGAATCCATGCCTCTGCTCCGTTCCCATCCGTGGGAGCATCCAGAAAAAACTTCACGCCGTCGAGGTGTTCCTTCTTGATCACACGATATCGTCCCAGCTTCTGGGTGCTATCCGCGCGAGCGCGCTGGATCGCACTCTGTTTCACGTCTTCCGGAATGTGCAGATCGCGCCGCCCGTAATAATGCGGACCAAACTCGCGCTGCAAATCCGCCACCAACTGCCCCAGGGGCTTGCCTTCTTCCGCCATCACGTTGGCCAAAAGCAGGCAGTTGAGCACTCCATCGCGCTCCGGCAGAAAGCGCGAGTATCCGATGCCGCCCGACTCTTCTCCGCCGATCAGGATTTCGTGCTCCATCATCAAGTCGGCAACATACTTGAATCCGATCGAAGTCTCGTGCAACTTCCGCCCATACTTCGCGGCGATGCGATCGAGCATGCGCGTGGTATTGAATGCCCGCACCACGTCGCCCGGCCACTTCTTTCGCTCCAGGAGCCAGCGCAGCAGCACGCAAAAGATTTTGTGCGAATCCACAAAGCTGCCATCTTCTGCCGCTGCGCCAATGCGATCCGCGTCGCCGTCGGTGGCAAGCCCCGCGTCGCATTTCTCCCGCACGACTGTCTCCTGCAGCATCGCTGTGTGTGGTTCGATCGGCTCAGGATTAATGCCCGGAAACAGCGGATTCACTTCCTGCCGGATCGCAACATGCTGCACGCCCCGCTTCGCAAAGATCCCAGGCAGAACCCCACGTCCAGAGCCGTACATCGCGTCCACCGCAAACTTGAATTTTGTCTTTGCGATCCGTTCCATGTCGGCGAAGCCGCAGACCGCCGCAACGTACGCCGGCTTGAAATCAACTTCCTCCACGCGCGCTGCGTTTCCCTTCGGCGCCGTGCCCAAGGCCATCTCTTCCTCGATCTTTTTCATGATCGCCGGAGTCGCCGACCCGCCGAACTTTCCCTTGAACTTCACTCCATTCCAGTTCCACGGATTATGGCTCGACGTGATCATTACCCCGCCCGCTGCTCGCTGCGTCTTCACCGCGTAGGAAACCGCAGGCGTCGGCGTGTAATCGTTCGCCAGTTTCACCGGAATTCCGGCAGCGGCAATCACCTCCGCCACAATCTGCGCGGCGCGCCCCGAGATAAAGCGCGTGTCGTATCCAATACAGACCCCGCGCTGTGCCTCTTCATATTTCAAAACATAAGAAGCGATCGCGCCCGCCACGCGCCGCACGTTCTCAAAGGTGAAGTCGTCCGCGATAATTCCGCGCCAACCGTCGGTTCCGAACTTGATCTCTTGCGCCATGTAAATTCAGGACTTCCTCTAAGTCAGCTTGTGCAGCTTCTTCTCGTCGAGATACTTCACAACCTTGCCTACATCCTGCGCGTGCTGCCGCGTCGTGACGAGCAGAGCGTCAGGAGTCTCGACCACGACCAGATCGCTCACGCCCACCGCAGCGACAAACTTGCCAGGCGCGTAAAGATAGTTGCCTCTCGCATTCAGAAGAAACACGCCAGATCCCGCTACCAGGTTGCCCTCCGGCGGATTGCTCTTCGCCGTGTGATGCTCATGCAGCGCCGTCCACGATCCCAGATCATTCCATCCAAAATCCGCTGGCAGGCAGAAAATATTCCCAGCCTGCTCGCCCTTCGCTGACCGCGGCTCAAGCACTGCATAGTCCACGCTGATGTTCTCGCACTTGGGATAGAGCTTTCGAAAAGTAGCCGCAAACTTGCGCGTGCCAAACGCTGACGCAATTTCTTCCAGCAGCGGAGCCGTCTTCGGCAGATGTTCGCGCAGCGCGTCCGCGAGTGTTCGCGCGCTCCACAAAAACATCCCGCTGTTCCAAAAATAATTTCCCGCAGCCACAAATTCCGCAGCCTTCTTCGCGTCTGGCTTCTCCGTAAACCGCCGCACTCGAAGGGCCTCACCCTGAAACGCGGTGCCCGCCTCGATATATCCATAACCGGTTTCCGCACGCGTTGGCCGGATTCCCAGCACCACAATGTTTGCGCCCGCAGCCGCAATCTCAATTCCGCGCTCGAGAGTCTCGCGATACCCCGCCTCGTCCCCAATCACATGGTCCGAAGGAAACAATCCCAGCACCGCGTCCGGATTCTCGCGCAACAACAAAAACGCCGCTAACCCGATGGCCGGAGCTGTATTTCGTCCCACCGGTTCGGCCAGCACCTGAGTCTTGGGAAGTTTCGGCAACTGCTTCACAATCGCCGGCCGCAGGTCGTCGTTGGTGATAATCCAGAATCTCTTCGCCGTCGCCAGTGGCAGCAACCGCGCGACGGTCTGCTGAATCATCGTCTGCTTGCCGTCGAGCGCAAGCAGTTGTTTGGCGCGCTTCTTGCGGCTCAGCGGCCAGAAGCGCGTCCCGCGCCCGCCAGCCAATATCACAGGATAAAAATTTGAGTTCGTCGCCATGCCCCTCGTACGACTTCAGATTTCAGATTGCCGCCGCTCACAGGATGAAAAATCCGCGATCACAAATCTGAAATGCTTTCCTACATTCTCGTCGATGGCTCAGGCAAAGTCCTGCCCGGCACATACGCCCGCAAGAATTCCAGCGCCCACTGCGGACGCACTCGAAACTCTCCAACACACGCCGGAACCACGACTGCATCACCCTTCGCCAAAGTTACAGGATCCGCCCCAGCCGCCTCGATCACTCCACACCCCTCTACGGCAACGAGAATTTGCACTGAACTCTTCCCGGAATCATCCCGCGTCGCCAGTTCAATCGGATCCTTCGCCTCAAACATATCCACCACGAAATAGGGAGCGGCCACCAGCGGCGCATGCCGATTCTTTCCCCCGCTCATTTGCTCCGGCGCCGGACGCACTACCTTCCCCGATCCCACCTTCTCCTTCACGGCCGCCATGCCGTCCTTCAAGTGCAACTCACGCGGGCGCCCGTAGTCATACAGACGATACGTCGTGTCCGATTGCTGCTGCGTTTCGACGATCACCGATCCCGGCCCTAGCGTGTGCACCGTCCCGCCCGCCACGTAGATCATGTCGCCCGCATGAACATTGATCCAGTTGAGCGTCTCTTCAGCACGCTTCTGATGAATCGCTTCTTCCAACTGCGCCGCGGTCACACCGGGCTTCAGGCCCAGCCCAATCTGCGCGCCCGGTTTTGCGTGTGCCACGTACCAGCACTCCGTCTTCCCCCAAGGCTGGCCTACGCGCAAAGCCTGTTCATCGTCGGGATGAACCTGAACCGAAAGTTTCTCGTGCGGAAAAAGAAATTTCAGGAGAAGAGGAAACCGCTTCGCGTCGCGCGCCGCCTCACCCACCAGCTCTCGCGTGAACTGCTCACTGAGCTGCGCCAGAGTCTTTCCTGTAAGCGGCCCGTTAGCGACTTTGCAGTCGTCACCGCTCAGCCAGGCTTCGCCGATTTTCTCTTCAAACTTGTGGTTCGGATAAATCGGCGACAAATCCTGCGTTCCCCATGGACGCGGATCGAATCCCGGCAACATCAACAATGGATAAAGATTGCCCATGCAAACTCAACACTCACAAAGTTACGTCCACAAAAAAGACCGCCCGCAAACGGAACGGCCTCTGCCGAACCAAATCAATTCAGCGTTTCCTCTGTGTCCTCCGTGCCCTCTGGGGTGAGAGCTTTGGACCTTCCTACAGCGCCGCGAAAAACTTCCGCATACGCTCCAACCCGCGATCCAGTTCCGCCTTCGATGTCGCGTACGACACACGAATGTGTTCACTGGTCCCGAAGCCTTCTCCCGGAACGGTCGCAACGTGTGCTTCGCGAAGCAACCGGCCCGCCACATCTGATGCAGATTTCAGGCCTCCGCGTCCGAAAAATGCCGATACATTTGGATACGCGTAAAACGCTCCTTCCGGCAGCGTGCACGCCACTCCAGGAATCGACCGCAGTCCTTTCACCACGTGATCGCGCAGTTCGATGTACTCACGCCGCATCTCCTCCACGCACTCCTGCGGTCCCTTCAGCGCCGCCACCGCCGCCTTCTGCACAATCGACGTGGGGTTCGATGTCGACTGACTCTGTAGCTTCGCCATCGCGCTAGTCACCGCAGCCGGAGCCATCGCATATCCCAGCCGCCATCCAGTCATCGCGTAGGTCTTCGAAAGCGATCCCAGCACAACGAATCGCTCCTTATACTCGCGCAGCGATCCCACCGAAAAGTTCTTCCCAGTGTAATTCAGGTAGACGTAGCACTCGTCCGATAGCACCCAGATGCCGCGCTGGTGCGCCAGGCGAATCACCTCCGTCATATCTTCCGGACTCATCACGGCGCCCGATGGATTCGACGGAGAATTAAGAATGATCACTTTCGTCCGCGGCGTGATCAGCCGTGCCACCATCTCCGCCGTCACGCGGAATCCCTGCGCCTCATCCGACTCCAGCAGAACGCAATTCCCGCCCGCATAACGCACAATGTCCTTGAACGAAACCCAGTAAGGCACCGGCAGAATCACTTCATCGCCGTGATCCACCAAAACCTGAATCGCATTGAACAGCGCATGCTTGCCGCCCGTCGACGCGATCACTTCCTCCCGCCGGTAATCCGAATCGAAGTCGACGTTGTGTCGGTGCGCAATGGCATCGCGCAATTCAGCCGTCCCCGCGACGGCGGTGTACTTCGTAAAGTTCCCGTTAATCGCGGCAATCGCGGCATCCTTAATGTGCTGCGGCGTCGAGAAATGCGGCTCGCCCGCTCCGAAATCGACCACGTCGATTCCCTGCGAACGCAGCTTTTCCGCCTCCGCCACCACGGCCATCGTGGCCGAAGGTTCAATGCGATTGATTCTGTCCGTAAGTCTCAGCGCTTCTACGGTTGCCGTGGTCATGCCTTCCTCTTCCTTTTTCTCGGTACTTCCACCAACTGCGTGTCCCGAAGTTTGTATGCGGGATCCAGTTTCTCCCGCAGCTTCTGCTCCACTACGTCAGGCACGAGCCCCTTTACCGGCCCGCCCGCCTGCGCCACTTCCCGCACCAGACGCGAACTCACATACGAATACTTGTCCGCCGGCATCATGAAAACCGTTTCCAGCGTGGGCTCGAGCTTGCGATTCATCAGCGCCATCTGCAATTCGTATTCGTAATCGCTGATCGCCCGAATCCCGCGCAGCACGCACTTCGCGTCGATCGACTTTGCGAACTCCACCATCAGCCCATCAAACGTGTCCAGCCGGACGTTCTTCAGATCGGCCGTCAACTCTCGCAGCATCTCCAGCCTCTCCGAGACCGTGAACATCGGGCTCTTCTCCGAGTTCCGCAGAATCGCCACCACCAGTTCTTCAAAGATCTTGCTGCCTCGCTCAATCAAATCGAGATGCCCGTTCGTGGGCGGATCAAACGAACCGGGATAGACAGCGATTCCTTTAGTCAAGCGTCCTCTCAGGCGGCGGCTCAGCTCGGCGTAATAGAAGATTCTATGCGGCAGGCGCGGCGATGGCAATGCGGGAACTGCTGCGGCCGTAGCCCTCGGACCCTCCAGACAGGACTACAGAAGGCCCTTCCAAACCATCCGGTGAAACAGCTCGTCCATCGCCCGCGGCGATTCCTTCGCGCCCCGATCCAGCCACCACCGCAGGAGTGACAGCAGACTTCCAGCCAGCGCCGAGGCGCGCGCATCCAGCTCGCGCTTTGGAACTTTTCCGAGCCGCCCCGATTCTCCCAGCCGCCGCCCGATCCCGCGCGAAAAATATTCTTGCGCCAGGTCAAAGAAATCGTTCAGCCGATTCGCGTCGGCCAGTACACGATACAGTTTGCGCTGGCTTCCGATGTGCGCGAACATTTCCTCCACCGGCATCACGCGATGCGACTTTTCCCCGCGGCTCGTGAGCGCCGTGCTCATCGTCTGCAGAAATATCTCCAGCTGGCTTAACAGTAGATCGTTCTTGTCGCGATAATGAAGATAGAACGTCGATCGCCCGACCGACGCGCGGTCCAGCACCTGCTGCACCGTCACCTTCTCGATCGGTTTTTCCTGGATCAGCGCGATCAGTGCACTACCCAGCCGTTCACAGGTGCGTCGCGTGCGCTGGTCTGGCCTACGCTGCCTCATGGCGTGATCTTCCTCCGAGCGCGGCCCTCGCCGCAACCTTGGACCCTGTTTTCTGGACATCACCCGCCTCTTTGTTCATCAACGCAAACAAATCCTCGACTGCGCGACTTTGTACGGCTAGATTGCAAACGGCCGCACACAACAAATGCCCCACCAAAACCAATTTAGGAGATCGCCATGAACCGCAAACAGCATTGCGCAATGGGAATTCTACTTGCCCTCGCCTGCGCCGCCGGGGCGCAGCAATCCGCGCCCGCTCCCTTAGACAAGGCCGCCCATCCGGTTGCCGCAAATCTCGCTTTGCTCACGGCAAAGCTCGACCTCACGGCTGACCAGCAGGAGAAAGTCAGACCCATTCTTCAGGAACTGCACCAGGCCATGGTGAAGCTCGCGCATGACGAAGGAATTTCGCCCGACGAACGCATGGGAAAAATGCGGGACTCGTTCTACCGGACTGACCACGAACTTCGTCCCATCCTGAATGACGAGCAGAAAGCGAAGCTCGATCAGATCGAGCACGAACCACACTCGGACTTGCACCACCAGCTCAGCGAAGGCGCATTGCCACCCGCCCAATGAGGGCAACCCCCGCCAATGGAAGAACAACCCGAGCCCAAGAAACAACAACGCCTGTAGCCGCGGGATTATCTCCTTGCGCTCTACAGGCGTTTTCTTGATCCAGTCGTATCGGGCGTTCGCTTATCTAACTACCGGCGTGCCGCGACAATCGGGGCCTTCACTGTCTCGGTTCCGGTCGGCATGGTAGCGACCTTCCCCCCTGACGTCGCCGGAGCCTCCGCCGCTTTCGCTGGCGTTGCAATCAATCCCAGCGCCTTGCGAACCTCGGTGTCCAGCTTCGCCATCACATCCTTATTGTCCTTTAGGAACTGCCGTGCATTCTCTCGGCCTTGCCCGATCCGCTCGCCTTTGTAGCTGTACCACGATCCGGATTTCTCGACGATGTTGTTATTCGACGCCAGATCGAGCAGATCACCTTCCCGCGAAATGCCTTCCCCATAAAGAATGTCGAACTCCGCCTCGCGGAACGGCGCCGCCACTTTGTTTTTCACCACTTTTACGCGCGTCCGCGAACCGGTAACCACGTCGCCATCCTTAATCGCTGCGATGCGCCGAATATCAATGCGCACCGAGGAGTAGAACTTGAGCGCCTTTCCGCCTGTCGTCGTCTCCGGGTTCCCAAACATCACGCCAATCTTCTCGCGGATCTGGTTAATAAAGATGAGGCAAGTCCTCGACTTCGAAACCGTCCCCGTCAGCTTCCGCAGTGCCTGCGACATCAGCCGCGCCTGCAGCCCCATGTGGCTGTCGCCCATTTCGCCGTCCAGTTCGGCCTTGGGCACGAGCGCCGCCACCGAATCCACGACCAGCACGTCAATGGCATTGGACCGCACCAACGATTCCGTAATCTCGAGCGCCTGCTCGCCATAGTCGGGCTGTGAAACCAGCAGGTTGTCCACATCCACGCCGAGTTTCTTGGCGTAGCCCGGATCGAGCGCATGCTCAGCGTCTACAAAGGCCGCCATGCCGCCGGTCTTCTGCGCCTCGGCAATCACTTGCAATGTAATGGTCGTCTTGCCCGACGATTCCGGCCCAAACACTTCAATCACCCGGCCGCGCGGAAAGCCGCCCACACCCAACGCCGCGTCGAACGAGATCGACCCCGTCGGGATCACCGCGATGGGGACAATCGCTTCTTTCGACCCCAGCCGCATGATCGAGCCCTTGCCGAACTGTTTCTCGATCTGCGCAAACGCCAGTTCAATTGCCTTAACCCGTTCATCCGCCATGGAGTGGCTCCTTTTATGATTGCCGAAATAAATGTTTTTTAACTCTCGCCGGATTATACATACAGATCGAAGCGAAGAAAAGGCGAATCAAGAGAATTAACTTGCCGAAGGTTCCGAAATGGGCTGTTGATCTATGTGGCGCGGGCGCCCCCGCCCGCGAAATCTAACCATCAGCACCGTGCCGGTCCCACGCAGGCTCCCAGTCGAGCCCCACGCTACCTCTGCAGCAAATCCACCGGCGCCGTCACATCATGCACTCGGAAATACTTCGCCAGCGCTGGATACTTCCTCGCCACCGCCTCATACATCGCATACGCGACATTCCGATACGACACATGCCCCGCCGGCGTGGTCCGCAGCTCCGAAATATAAACCGCCTCGGCGAAATCCATCTTGAACAGCGCCCGCTTCCGGAATGCCAGCGGAATCGCATACTGCGAATTTTCCTCCGCCTCCGGAGTCCCGCGCCCAGCCAACTTCTCCACCGCCGCCTGTACCCGCCGCATCGCCGCATCGAACCGCCCCCGCGCACCCGCATCTTCCATATCGAGCAACATTTCATATCCATGCCGCGTCGTCGCGGACTGCATCACCTGAATGCACCTTCTGTGCCGGTGCATGTCGCGGAACCCGCCCGTATCCATCAGGATGTCGAACCGAAACTGCTGTCCCGCACGAAATCCCCGCAGCATCTCATCATGTTTCCCGCGATGCCGCAGCCCCAGATCAATAATCTCCCGCCGCCGCCGCTCGCCCGCGACCTGCACCGCCTGCCGAATCTGCCGATACGAATGATGGCAATGCTCATACAGCAGCGTTGTCGCAATCTCCACCTCGAGCGGCTCTTCATCGAGCAAATCCACAATCGCCTTCGACGGTGCCAGCGGCTCGTCGGCCATCAACTCCTGCGCCGCCTGCCGCAACTCCCGCCGCGTCGCCATCTCATACTCACTCGGATCGGCATACTTCACCAAAGTCGGCGCCACGCGCACCTCACGCAGAAATTCCTGCTCGGCCCGCGCCCCCAACTCCGGACTCACCGCCCGAATCTGCGCCACCAAATCCTGCAGCGACTCCGCATTCACGTTGTAAGCCGCGCCAGTGGCCGCCTTCTTCAGCGACTCGCCCAGCATCCGCACCTCTCGATGCGTATGCGACAGCAGATGCGCCACCTGATTCTCCAGCGTGCGCGCATTCACAATCTCGCCCAGCGAAGTATTCGTCGCCAGCGGCAGCAGATATCGCGTGATGTCAAACGCCCTCGCCTTCAGCGTGCGCTCATACGCCTCCTGCTTCATGTCCGCAGGCTTCGGCGTAACGCTGATCAGATAATCCGTCATTACCGCCGAGAGCGTTTCATACTCGGCGAACAGAAAATCCAGGGTCTCGCGATACAGCTTTCGCGCCTCGTCGTCCGCACCAAAATCCGGAGTGAAATATCCGCTCTTCCTAAAGTCCTGATACCGTGTCGACCGCTCCTGCCCATCCCATCGCTGCTCGTCCGCCAACTCAATCGCCGCCAGAATCGACAGCCGCTCAATCGCCAGCGCAATATGCGCCAAGTCCGCAATCGATCGATGCCCGTACTGAAAATAAAAAGTGTTGAGGAACTTCTCCGCCTTCTGCGTGCTGATCTCCCGCAGCGACTCCTTCATCGACAGCGCCGACCGCGAATACTTCGCCATCGCATAAGCCTGAATCTCCGGCTCGACGCCAAACACCGCAAACACCTCGGTCGAAGGTTCCGCCGATGTGGCGCGGGCGCCCACGCCCGCGTCTGCCGAAAGCGAATCGGAATCTGAAGTCCCCACGACGGATGGTTTTTCAAGAGCCGACCCGCGCTGCGTCGATCGATGTCCCGCAGCGTCAGTGTTCGGATTGGAGGGCTTAGGCATGGTCACAACATTCGAACCGGAAGGCGTCATAGGAGTGCTCGCATGGTACTCGGCACGCTTGTGGATTAGCAACGCGATTCGTACGCGCTGAAAGTGATGCGCGGGAAGAGGGACTTCTGCACGCCGCCCCCCTGTCATCCAACTACAATCGCCTTGTCATTCCGAGAAGCGCAGCGACGAGGAACCTGCTGTACACCCGCTCCGCCCGCGTATAATTCGACGTTCCACAGCACTATTTACTGGAGAACTCTCATGTCCCTTTCAGGACGCGTAGCCCTGATCACCGGCGCCTCCCAAGGCATCGGACGCACCTGCGCCCTCCGCCTCGCCAAAGAAGGCGCGACCATCGCCGCCGCCGCGCGCAATCAAGAGAAGCTCAACGAACTCGTCGCCGAGATCACCGCCGCCGGCGGACAAGCCACAGCCTTCGCCCTCGACGTCGCCGACGAAGAACAAGTCAAATCCACCATCAAAACCGCGATCGCCCAGTTCGGCAAAATCGACATCCTGGTCAACAACGCCGGCATCACTCGCGACCAGCTCGTCATGCGCATGAAGCGCGCCGACTGGGACGCCGTCCTCCAAACCAACCTCACGTCTGCCTATCTTTGCATCCAGAGTGTCATGAGTTCCATGCTCAAGCAGCGCTGGGGACGCATCATCAACATCACCAGCGTCTTCGGCCAGATGGGCCAGGCCGGACAAGCCAACTACTCCGCCTCCAAAGCCGGACTCATCGGCCTCACCATGGCCATCGCCCGCGAAGTCGGATCGCGCAGCATTACGTGCAACGCTGTCGCTCCCGGCTTCATCGAAACTGCCATGACCGCCGTACTCAGCGACGAATTCAAACAAACGGCCGTCAAACAGATTCCGCTGGGCCGCGTAGGAACGCCAGAAGATGTGGCTGCAGCCGTCGCGTTCCTGGCTTCAGACGACGCGTCGTATATCACCGGCCATGTGCTAAGCGTAAACGGCGGCATGCTGATGGGATAAGAACGCATTCAACGCAGAGGACACAGAGAACGCAGAGAAATGAAAGCCGACGCTCAGAACTCCTCTGTGTCCCCCGTGTCCCCTGTGGTGAAAGGTTTTGCGCTAGCGCAAGCCGAATCCCCGGCCCAAATATCCCAAGCCCGTGAACTGTTCCTCGAATACGCGCAATCGCTAGGTTTCAGCCTCTGCTTCCAGAATTTCGACAAAGAACTAGCGGCCCTCCCCGGTGATTACGCTCCTCCCGATGGCCGTCTGCTCTTGGCCGAATATGAAGGCCAACTCGCAGCCTGCGTCGCCCTCCACAAACTCGAAGACGATATCTGTGAGATGAAGCGCCTCTACCTGCGACCGCAGTTTCGCGGCAAGGGACTAGGCCGCGCCCTCGCCGACCGCATCATCGCCGAAGCCCGCCAGATCGGCTATCGCCGCATGCGCCTCGACACCGTCGAGCCCGTCATGAAAGACGCCGTTGCCATGTACCGCAGACTCGGCTTCCAGGAAATCGCCCCCTACTGCGCCAATCCAATCGCCGGCGCGCTCTACATGGAACTCCCGTTGTAATCTCGCCTGTACTTCGTCCACACTGGGTTCCCCACTGCGGGATGCCCCATGTCTCGCCGATTTTGCGAGACATGGGAACCTCGCACATTATCCTCCGCTTGATTTTGGAAAACTCCGACCGATACCCCCTTGCACCCCACTCCCGCATCCATCAAAATACCCGAGCCCCCGAAAGGACTTCCCCATGAAGAAATTCCTTCTCATTTCAGTCGTAACTCTCTTCACCGTCTCCGCCTTCGCCGCCGACGGCAAGCCCGTCTCCTACAAAAGCGGCGACGAAACCGTTCAAGGCATCCTCTACACGCCCGCAGGCAAGGGGCCTTTCCCCGCAATCATCGTCATTCACGAATGGTGGGGATTGAACGATTGGATCAAAGATCAGGCGTTGAAATTATCCGATCAAGGCTATGTCACCCTCGCCATCGATCTCTACCGCGGCAAGGTCGCGACCACATCCGACGAAGCCCACGAGATCATGCGCGGCGTCCCCGAAGACCGCGCCAAACGTGACCTTCACGCCGCCTTCGAATTTCTCGCGTCGCAATCTAACGTCAAGAAAGATCGCATCGGCGCCATCGGCTGGTGCATGGGTGGAGGCTACTCGCTCGATGTAGCCCTGCAAGAACCCACGCTTGCCGCCGACGTGATCAACTACGGCCATCTCGCCACCGACCCTGACGCGTTGAAGAAAATCAATGCTCCAATCCTTGGCCTGTTCGGCGCCCAGGATCGCGGCATCACTCCCGACGATGTGCACAAGTTCGAGCAGCAGATGAAGCAGCTCGGAAAAAAGATCGACGTCAAGATCTACGACGATGCCGGCCACGCGTTTGAGAATCCCAACAACAAAACTGGATATCGCGCCGACGACACCGCGGATGTATGGAAGCGTACAGTCGACTTCCTGGCAGCAACGCTAAAAAAATAGCGCGGACGGCTGGGGCTCCAAACAGCCCGCCCGACGCGGGGTTCAGCCCGCTCCATTTCTTTTACGGTGTGCAAGCTAACCTCGGTGTGCCCCAAATCACAGCTTGGTCTCATTCATTTTTCGTATGGCACTATCGTCCCGCGCATAGCACGAATTTCCCACTTGCCAGAAGTTGCCGCTCTGGTTACTATGACCCATCCTGAAATGCTCCCAACGATGAACATCGGCGAGACCATCCGCAACTACCGGCTCCAGAAAGGTATGTCGCAGGGCGATATCGAAAAACGAACCGGCCTTCTGCGCTGCTACCTGTCACGCGTCGAAAACGGACACACCATCCCGTCGCTCGACACGCTCTCGAAAATCGCCGGCGCCATGGAACTCCCACTCTCGCAATTTTTCGCCGAGCCCGGCCACAGCAACGGCTCCAAGGGATTGCCCCAGCTCTCCGACGACGAAGTCCGCTTCCTCAGCCAGATCCGCCGCTACGCGACCAACCTCAACGACAGCGACCGCAAGCTAGTCCTCGCCATGGTCAAAAAAATGGCCTCGAATTCGAAGTAAGCAGCTTCTAGCTCCTAGCCTCTAGCTAAATCAGAACTCGCCTCTTCAGTTGTTTTGGGAACGGCACGGCTTCGAGCCATGCCGTTAAAAGCCGAGGAACGTGCGGTTTTCAGCCGCTTGAGGACTAACGCGCGCCCTCCGGCGGCGCTATTTCTAAGACTGGTGCTTAGTCCTTGCCAGACTTCTTTTTTTCCTCCGGCCCTAACGTACCGACGCCGGTGGCGTACTCGCATCTTGCGTGTGATCGCATAGCTAGTAGCTAGTAGCTAGAAGCTAGAAGCTTCCCCCCTTACTTTCGTTCCATGCCCTCTGTGACCCACAGGTAACCTCGCCGCCACGACTTCCTCCCCATAAACTGGGGCTGGAGACATCTGTGACCACCGACGAGGAACTGAACGTACTCGACACGCAACTGCGTCGTCTGAAGATCGAGTACGAGATTTATTTCAGCAACCCGCAAAAGCGTCCGCCCACCGACATCGAGTGGAAGGTGCTCAGCATGCTGCGCAAGTTCTCCGACGGCGGCCGCATGAACTTCTCCCAGCGCTACCGCTACAACGAAATGGCCCAGCGCTATGCCATCTACAGCGACCTCTGGCGCAAGAAGTCCCGTATCCGCGAAGAAGGCTATCGCCGCCCGCAAGACGCGCTCCTCTCCGTTCAGGGCGTCCGCGTCGCCGAAGAAGATCTCAAGCCGCAGCACCACCCGGTTTATGGCGTGAGTCATGCCGCCGCGGCCGCGGCAGGCGGAGCAGGTGCAGTCTCGTCCCAACACTTCACCCTGCACAGCGTCGACCAGGCCGAGCGCGAACAGGTCGAGCGCCTCTACAACACCCTGGTCGCCGCCAAGAAAAAAGCCGGAGAGAACGTCTCCGGCAACTTCGATTCTTTCACCACCTTCGTCCAGAAAAAGACCGAACAGATCCGAAAGCAGTACCACTGCCAGGACGTCGAATACTCCGTCGAACTCACCAACGGCCACGTCAAACTGAAAGCCAAAGCGAAAACCTAGCCGCTCGTCCCAGGGTTGGCCAAGATTGCGCGACGCATTCCCGTTGCCGAAGTGCTCCCATATTCCTGTTTTCCTTCGTGAACCTTCGTGCCCTTTGTGGTTGATGATTCGACCTTTTAGTCCTCCACATACATGGCGCGCGCGACGACTACTCATGCTGATAGAATTTTCGGTCACCAATCGTCATTCATCTCCTAGGGGCTCGTTCATGTCTCGCATCCACCGCGCCATCCTCAGCGTCACCGACAAAACCGGACTCGTCGACTTCGCCCGCAAACTCTCCGCGCTCGACATCGAACTCATCTCCACCGGAGGCACCGCCAAGCTCCTTCGCGACTCCGGCATCGCCGTTAAAGACATCTCCGACCTCACCGGATTCCCCGAAATGCTCGACGGCCGCGTCAAGACTCTCCACCCCAAGGTCCACGGAGGCATTCTCCACCGCCGTACCGACCCAAAGCACATCGCCGCCGTCAAAGAACACGACATTCAGCCCATCGACATGGTGGTCGTGAATCTCTACGCCTTCGAAAAAACCGCCGCCAAGCCCGATGTGAAATTCGAGGAACTCATCGAGAACATCGATATCGGCGGCCCATCAATGATCCGCTCCGCCGCCAAGAATTTCCATGACGTCGCCATCGTCACCTCACCCGCCGACTACGACGCGATCGCCGACGAGCTCAAAAAAGAAGGCGGATCACTCTCCCACGAAACAAAATGGCGTCTCGCGCAAAAAGCCTTCGCCACTACCGCCGCCTACGATTCCGCAATCGCCTCCACGCTCGAGCAGATCACGGACCCTGTGGGGACAGCCGCCCCCGGCTGTGCGGCGGAGCCAAGCTCCGCAGCCTTCCCGGCCACGCTTCGCCTCTCATTCCACAAAACCCTCGACCTGCGCTACGGCGAGAATCCTCATCAGAAAGCCGCCATGTACTCCGACGGCTCCGGCGTCGGAGTCGCGAACGCCCGCCCCCTCCAGGGCAAAGAACTTTCCTACAACAACATCGTCGATCTGCAAGCCGCCTGGGATCTCGCGCAGGAATTCAACGAGCCCGGATTCGACCTGCCCGTCTGCGCCATCATCAAACATACGAATCCCTGCGGTGCCGCCACCGGCAAGACGCTCGCCGAAGCCTACAAGCGTGCCCTCGAATGCGATCCTGTCTCCGCGTTCGGAGGAGTGATCGGAGTGAACCGACCCATCGACGCCGAAGCCGCCGAAGAAATGCACAAGCTTTTTCTCGAAGTAATCGCAGCCCCGTCCTTCGATGAGGCAGCCAAAGCGAAATTCGCCACCAAGAAAAATCTCCGCCTCGTAGAAGTCGCTCCCGCTAATCAGAAATGGATCCTCAAAAACGTCTCTGGCGGCCTCTTACTCCAAGACGCGGACAACCGCCCGCTCGAAGACGCCGATCTCAAAGTTGTCACGCAGCGCGCTCCCACGCCCGAAGAAACTCGCGCCCTCCTCTTCGCCTGGAAAATCTGCAAACACGTCAAGTCCAACGCCATCGTTTACGCGCGCGACGGCCAAACCGTCGGCGTCGGTGCCGGGCAAATGTCGCGCGTCGATGCCGCCAAACTCGGCGCCATGAAAGCCCAACTCCCGCTCAAAGGCACGGTCGCAGCATCCGACGCTTTCTTCCCGTTCCCCGACGGCGTCGAAGAAATCGCCAAAGCTGGAGCCACCGCCATCATCCAACCCGGAGGTTCCCAGCGCGACGCCGAGGTCATCGCCGCCGCCGACCGCCTAGGCCTGGCCATGCTTTTCACCGGAGTCCGCCACTTTCGCCACTAAAACCGGACGTCGGACCTCAGACCGCTGGCCTAAGCCACACAGAGTGTTGAAATTTGAAACGTTGAGAAGCCGATGCCCGAAGTTCGAGGTCCGCCCTCCCCGCCCTTTACACAACATGACACAACTCCCTGTAGTCCCTGTCCTTCCGGTTTAACCTGATCTCCTGTCCCACCCGTGTTTTTTTCCATCCCTTCGCGGCTCGGGTTAGAATAGATGCACCTTTCCCCCAGCGGCTTTGCATCCAACTAGGCTGAGGTTCGGAAACGCGCAGGAGCGCATTCAGGTCCAGCATGAATAGAATTTTTCGCTTTTTCTTAATGATTTCCGTGTCCGCGGCGGGAGCCACGGGCCAATTGACCATGGCCCAAACGAGTTCGGCACAAACCACCCCGACCGACTCTAAGCCCGCTCAGTCGTCGCCGCACAAGCAGGACCGCGCCGCCGCCTATTACCACTACTCCGTCGCTCATATGTACGAGGAGCAAGTCACGGTTTATGGCCGCAGCGATCTCGCCAACAAAGCGATCGAGGAATATCGTCTTGCCATCGACGCCGATCCGTCCTCCGAATTTCTGACCGCTGGCCTCGCCGAACTTTACGTTAAGACCGGACGCATTAGAGACGCCGTCCTCGAAGCTCAGGACATCATCAAGCGCGATCCCAAAAATCTCGAAGCCCACAAGCTTCTCGGGCGCATCTATCTCCGTTCCCTTGGCGACATGCCCGGCGGCAACGGCTCCGACAACGTCCTCAAACTCGCCATCGAGCAGTACGAACAGATCGTCAAAATCGAGCCCGACAGCGTCGACGATCATCTTCTTCTTGGCCGCCTCTATCGCCTGAACAACGATATGCAGAGAGCCGAAGCCGAACTCAAGACCGCCATCAAACTCGATCCCAGTTCGGAAGAAGCAGTCACCACGCTGGCCATGCTTTACACGGACGAAGGCGACACCGCGCATGCGCTTCAAGTACTAAGCTCGGTGCCCGACGCAGCCCGCTCCGCCAAGCTGTACTCCGCTCTCGGCGCAGCCTACGAACAGCGCAAGGATTACAAGAGTGCCATCGACGCCTACCGTCACGCCATCGTTCTCGATCGTGACAATCTCGACGCCATTCGCGGACTCGCTGAGAACTTGCTGAACGACGGTCAGTCCGAGGCCGCTCTCGAACAATATAAAGTCATCGCCGACGCGAACCCCGAAGACGCGCAGACCTACGTGCGCATCGCCGAAATCTATCGTCGCCAGGGCAAGTACGATCAGGCTCTCGAGAATTTAAAGAAGGCCGATACTCTCGTTCCTGACACCATGGACGTTCCCTACAACATGGCCGCCGTCTATCAAGCCCAGGGACGCTACGACGACGCCGTAAAGCTCCTGCAGGATCTGCTGAAGAAAACCGAGAAGAGCGAGACCGGATCAAGCCAGGCCGACCGCAACAATCGGGCCATCTTCATCGAGCGCCTCGGCATGGTCTATCGCGATCAGGAGAACTACACCGCCGCGGTCGAGACCTTCCGCAAGATGCTGCCCCTCGGCGATGAAAATGCTCGCAGCGGATATCAGGAAATCATCGACACTTACCGCGACGCCAAGCAGTGGCCGCAAGCCACCGCCGCCGCCAAAGAAGCAGTACAGAAGATGCCCGACGATCGCGACCTGCGCATGGTCCTCGACTCGCAACTCGCCGACACCGGCGAAGTCGACTCCGCGCTCAGCGACGTTCGCGGCATGCTAAAGGGCGGACCCGAAGATCGCGACATCTATCTCCGCCTCGGCATCATGTACATGCGCGTCAAGCGCTGGCAGCAGGCGGAAGAATCCCTCGCCAAGGCCGAGCAGTTGTCGACCAAGACTGACGACAAGGCTTATGTCTGGTTCCTTCGCGGCGATTTCTATCAGCGCCAGAAGTTGTACGATCAGGCCGACGCCGAATTCAGGAAAGTTCTTGCCGCTGTCTCGCCCACCGATCCGCAGGCTGCAGCCACCCTCAACTATCTTGGCTACATGAACGCCGATCGCGGCGTGAAACTTGAGGAGTCGCTCAACTACATCAAGCAGGCTCTCAGCTTCGAGCCCAACAACAGCGCCTATCTCGACTCGCTCGGATGGGCTTATTTCAAGCTTGGCAAGTACGATCTCGCGGAAGAGAACCTGACCAAGGCCTCCATCCACATGGGCGCCGACGCGACGGTGCAAGAGCATCTCGGCGATCTCTACCAGAAAACCGGCCGCCTCAAACTGGCCGCTGCCCACTGGGAGCGTGCCGTCCAGGAATGGAATCGCACCGTCCCCGCCGAACAAGACTCCGATGCCTTCGCCAAAGTCCAGCAAGAATTAGACGCCGCGAAAGTAAAGCTGGCCAAAGAAGAATCAGGCAACAAGCAGTAATTCTCAAAGCCCAGGATGATAGGTTGTACTGTCATCCTGAGCGAAGCGAAGGACCCCATACAGGCCAGCACAACCGCTGGCCTGTAAAGGAATTTCCACAAGGGTCAGCACCCCAATCACTTAGTCATTCCGAGAAGCGGATCGACGAGGAACCTACCCTTTTTGAGTTTTGTCATTCCGACCGAAGGGAGGAACCTGCTGTTCTTCACCACATCGCCGCCTGAGGTTCCACCAACGCTGCGCTCCGCGCTGCTAAACTCCCCGCATGTCGAACATCACCATCCGCTCCGCCACCCCCGCCGACATCCCCGAAATCCTCCGTCAGCGCCGCGCCATGTACGAAGACATGAATTACACCGACGCCAACGCGCTAACCGCCATGGCGAAACTAACCGCGGAATATCTTACTCAAGCAATCCCCAACGGCACTTTCCGCGCCTGGCTCGCGATCGACGACAATGCACTCCCCATGGCCGGCGCCGCCCTAATCATCTCTCCCTGGCCCGCGCATCCCTACGACCTGGAATGCCGTCGCGCCACGATCCTCAACGTCTACACCAAGCCGCAACATCGCCGACTCGGCATCGCCCGCCAACTCATGGAAACCGTCATCGCCTGGTGCAAGGCCGATGGCCTGGCCCGCGTAACTCTCCACGCCAGTGACCAGGGACGCCATCTCTACGAATCCCTCGGCTTCGAACCCAGCAACGAAATGCGCCTCACCCTCCGCTGAATTCCAGACTCACTGCAGAACCGTGGAAGAGCGGCCCTTCCCGGGCCGCGACACAGCCGACACAAACGCGGGGCTTTAGCCCCCGCAAGTCCACTCTGCTAAACTCACCCCATGTTTGCCGCCTACGCGGTGCACCCCGAGCACTCCCGCGGACGCCGCTTCCCTGAGCCTCCCCATCCCTACCGCAACGACTTTCAGCGCGACCGCGACCGCGTCATTCACGCCCGCGCCTTTCGCCGTCTCGAAGCCAAAACTCAAGTCTTCACCCGCCGCTACTCCGACCACTTCCGCAACCGCCTCACCCACACACTCGAAGTCGCGCAGATCTCGCGCACCATCGCCGGAGCCCTCAACCTCAACGTCGATCTCGCCGAAGCTCTCGCCCTCGTCCACGACATCGGACATCCTCCGTTCGGCCACTCGGGAGAAAAAGCGCTCGACGCCGCCATGCGCGAGCACGGACTCTTCTTCGACCACAACCTCCACGCTCTCCGCATCGTCGAGGATTTCGAACAGCGCTACGCCGCCTTCCGCGGTCTGAACCTCACCTTCGAAGTTCGCGAAGGTATCATCAAGCATTCGCACGATTACACGGTCAACGATCATCCTGACCTCGCCGAATATCTTCTCGACCAGCGCCCGCCCCTCGAAGCCCAGCTCATCGACCTGACCGACGAGATCGCCTACAACACCGCCGATCTCGACGACGGATATGAAGCTCATCTCCTTTCGCTGGAAGAAATTCGCGCCGGCGTGCCCGTCTTTGAACGCTTCTATCGCGAGGTTGAGCAGCTCTATCCCAACGTTCCCGAAAAGTTGAAGTTCAACGAGACGCTGAAGCGCGTCTTGAACCGCTTCGTCGATGACTTGATCCGCACCACGCAAACCCGCGTGACCGCCGCCGGAATTCGCACGCTCGACGACGTCCGCAATCATCCCGCGCGCCTCGCGGCCTTCAGCCCGGCGGTAGACGCCGAGCGGAAACAAAACAAGGAATTCCTATACAAGACTCTTTACTACAGCTCCGCGCTATCCGAAGAAAAAGACGAAGCCGAGCGCGTGGTCAGCGATCTCTTCACCTTCTGGATGTCCCACCCCGAAGCCCTGCCCCACAACTATCAGGACCGCGCCCACGAAGATCCCCTCCCCAGAGTCATCTGCGACTACATCGCCGGCATGACCGACCCCTTCATCCTCGAACAACACGAGAAACACTGCGCAAAGTAACGGAGCCTCGCTCGCCTTTCCCCTCCCACCCTGTCATGCTGAGCGCAGCCGAAGGACCCCTAGCCCGCCATTTGCATAACCGCAGATTAAGGGAGTTCCACCGATGCCCCTCTAGTCACAACACTGCGAAACGAAAGGTCTCGCCTCCTTGCATTCCCCCAACAATCGCCGCAAACTTGGGAACTCCATACGTTCTTCCCGTGTCTTTGGCAGTATGAAGCAGGCAGTATGGAGCGGTGTGAGGAGGACTTCAGCATGAGGCAGCGGGTGCGCTCTTCCGTCCGTAGCTTTCTCCGATTGTCTGTAATGTCCTGGGCCTTGGTCGCCGCACCATTCGTCGTCGCCCAGGACGCTCCTCCGTCGGCTAAACATCCCGCCGACCCAGATCGTGAGCATGCTCTGGAAATCTACAAAGACGGCAAAATGGTGCAGGCCATGCCGCTCTTCGAGAAGTTGTCGGTCACCTACCCCAAAGATCCTGTGATCTGGGAGTGCTGGGGCGTATCTGCCCTTGGATATTCCCAAACCCTCACCGACCCCGAGCTACGAAGAAAGGCGCGCGTCAACGCCCGCACAATCTTGCTGAAGGCTAAGGATCTTGGCGACAACAGTAACCTCCTCCAAACTCTCTTGCCCATGATTCCCGAAGATGGGGGGAATGTTACTTTTTCGTCGCGGCAGGAAGTCAACGACATCATGCAGCACGCCGAAGCCGATTTCTCCCGTGGCGATCTCGAAAAGGCCATCGAAGGCTACATCCACGCTTCGCTGCTCGATCCGAATCTTTACGAAGCGGCACTCTTCACCGGTGACGCCTTCTACAAAGAGCACAAGCCGGGAAGTGCCGGGGAGTGGTTCGCCCGCGCAATCCAGATCGACCCCAATCGCGAGACCGCCTACCGCTACTGGGGAGACGCCCTCGTCTCTCTCGGCGATCTGCAGGCAGCGAGAGAAAAGTTTATTCAGGCCGTCGTCGCCGATCCTTATGGAAGGAATTCCTGGATGGGACTCAACCAATGGGCCGGCCATGCCAAAGTCACCCTGAACTGGGTTCGCCTCCAGGACAAGAGTTCGGTGTCACAAAAAGACGACACGCACATCAACATCACGCTCGATCCCACGTCACTGAACAAGAACGACCCCGCCGGAGCCGCCTGGCTCATGTACGGCATGAACCGCGCCCTGTGGCACAACGAAAAATTCAAGAAGGAGTTCCCGGCCGAGCCCACCTATCGCCGCACCATGCTCGAAGAGGCCGACTCCCTTCACATGATCGTCACCGTGATGACCGAGCAGAAGGATTTCGAAAAGAAAAAGAAAGACCTCGACCCTACGCTGCAGCAACTCGTGAAGATCGATCAGGCGGGCTTCATCGAACCCTTTGCTTTACTTAACCGCGCTGACAAAGACATCGCTCAAGACTACGTTCCCTACCGCACAACCCACCGCGACACGATCTATCGCTACTTCGACGAGTTCGTAGTGCCGAAACCGCCGCAACAATAAAATCCGTGTGAATCCGCGTAAATCCGTGGCCAGAGCGCTTCTACTCCGCCACCGTCACCACCACATCAAACAAAATCCGCGGCCCGCGCCGCACTTCTTCCACGCGAATCCGCTCATCGTTCCCGTGCTCCGTGTTCCCCTCTTCATCCGTCGCCGTATACGGATTGAATCCATACGAAGCAATCCCTAGCGGCCGGTACCGCTGGTTCTCCGTATATCCGCTCGTGATGTGCGGCACCACCGGCGTGCCCGGAAAATATTTCGCAGACACCTCGCGGATCGCCGTGTACAGCGCGTTGTCCGTCCCTGAATAATTCGCCACCTGAAATTCCCGGTTCAGAGCTTCCACCGTTACGTTCGGATCATTCACAACTTTCTGCAGCGCCGCCTGCACCGCCTTCGGATCTCCTCCCGGCAGAATCCGCACGTCCAAATTCGCCCACGCCTCCGGAGGAATCACGTTCGTCTGCCCCGAGCCGCCCATCATCGTCAGCGAAATCGTGTCGCGCAAAAGAAAGTTCAGAGACTCATCCCGCTCCAGCTGTTCTTGAAAATTCTTGTCTTCAACCGCCCTGCGAACGTCGCGATAGTAAACCGCTTGATCCGGCGGCTCATAAGGAGCCATGTCGCGCAGGAATTCGTCCACCACCGGCAAAACGCGCAGCGGAGTTCTGTACTCGATAATCCGATTCAGCGCCCGCACCAGCCGGTTCGGCGCCGAATCCGGATTCGGACGCGACCCGTGACCCGGCCTTCCATGCGCCACCACGCGCAGCCAGTAGGTCGTCTTCTCGCCCACGTCGACGCCCACATATTTCACCTTGCCGTTCTCCAGCAGATTCTCTCCGCCTTCGTTGATCAGAAACTCCGCATTCTCCAGCATGTCGCGCTTGTGCTGAATGAACCAGTCACTCCCTGTTCCATCCGCCTCTTCATCGGCGACCGCCAGAAAAATCACGTCGCGATCGAGCGCAACTTTCTCGCGCTTCAGCATCACCATCACCACCAGTTGCGCGAGTCCTTCATCCTTCATGTCCTGCGCGCCGCGCCCCCATATGTACCCGTCTTTGATCTCTCCACTGAACGGAGGCACTCGCCAATGCGACGCATCGCTCGTCACCACATCCATGTGATTCAGCAAAATAATCGGACGCTTCGTCTCAGAAGTCGTGTGCGGAAGCCGCGCCCACAAATCTCCCCGCCCGGGCGCATACTCAAAGGTCTGATTTTCGATTCCTTCCGCGTCCAGAATCTTTTTGTAAAACGCCGCCGCCCGCATTTCATTTCCCGGAGGATTCGTCGTATCCACGCGCAGATACTCCTGCATCCACGTCACCGCCAGATCGGAATACTGCTGCAGATGATGCGCAGGAATGCGCGACGACGCCAAGCCGTTCGGCAACTCTCCCGAGCCCGGTTCTAAGCCCCACATCACCCCACAAAGCAGCCCCATTGCCACTCCCAGCATGGTTCCGCACCGGCCCACATGCCGCGCCCCGCGCCCCATTTGACGCCCCACCTGATCCCCGTTCTCAGTTTGCAAAATTCCCCTCCCCGTTGCAACTCGCAAACCCTAATTGCCAAGGCCCTATCAGGGTTTTGCCAACAGTAAACACATCCCCACAAATGACCGCTTTTTTGCACGCACTTTTTATATCAGCTTTGCCAAAATTACCCTGCCCGGCGTCCCCACGCTATCTTCCCGCCCTCCACGGTACTACAATGTCTTTAGATATCAAGCATTTAGCAATTCAACCTTGAGACGGGCTTTGGCATCTCAACTGTATTAGGAAGGTTGGGCGCCAAACGTAACCGGGCGCCATGTTTCAAAGGACAGGCGTTGCGTCAATGCCTGTCCGGCACAGCGAAACAGCTTGCCTTCTTAAACGTTTCGGGGACGCACTCAAATTTCAAGCACGCCCCAGGCGTGCCGGGGTGGAGCACAGAAGCTGGAGCCCAAACGCTCTGCCCCCAACTTGGAGGAAGTTTATTATGAACAACCGTCTACTCATCGCCCTGCCGCTGGCGGCCGTGCTCGCTGTTCCGGCTCTTGCGCAGACCACATCGTCCAACACCTCTCAGCCTGCCGCGACTTCGGCGTCGTCCACCGACACCAGCAACGCCACCGGCAAGGCTCCCCTCGCGCCTCCCACCCGTGAAGGCTTCTGGGGACGCGTCAATCCTTTTGCTCGCAAGAGCTATGTGAAGCGCCAGACCGAGCCCATCCGCGATCGCGTCAACGAACTCGATGAACTGACCGACGCCAACAGCAAGGCGATCAAAGACACCGACTCTCGCGCCCAGGCTGGCATCAAGATGGCCTCCGACAAAGCGAACGAAGCTGATCAGCACGCCATCGACGCCGGCAACAAGGCCACCATGGCCGAGCAGAGCGCGCAGCAAGTTAACACGCGCGTCCAGACCGTCGAGACCGTGGTCAGCAACATTGACCAGTACAAGGCTTCGAACCAGACCGAGATCCTTTTCCGTCCCGGCCAGACCGTCCTCAGCAAGAATGCCAAGGACGCTCTCGACACCATGGCCGATGGCGTGAAGGGTCAGCGCGGCTACATCATCGAAGTTCAGGGATTCTCGTCCGGCAAGGGTCAGACCGCAATCACCACTTCGCAGAAGATGGCGGAGTCGGTTGTGCGCTACCTGGTTCTCAATCACGAGATTCCGGTCTATCGCATCTACCTCGTTGGTATGGGCAACGCCCCCACGCCTACCGCGGATGAAACTGCGAAGACCAAGCGCATTCACGGCGGCCGCGTTGAAATCAGCCTGCTGAAGAACGACCTGGAACAGCTCTCCGCCAACACCGGAGCGCCCACCACCAGCCCCGATCAACAGCAGCAACCGAAATAAGTGATCGAAATAATAAGCTAGGGACGTAACGGGCCCCTCGGCCCAAGTCCCTCCCCCGGAAGAAGCCTCTCGCGAAAGCGAGGGGCTTTTTCGCATTCGTTTCCTATAAACTCCGTCATCGCGACATAAAGCATGCTCGTTCCGAAGTTCGAGCTGTCACCCTCCTAGCTTTAGTTTGTCATTCCGACCGCAGGGAGGAACCTGCTTTGATTTAAGTTTGTCATTCCGACCGTAGGGAGGAACCTGCTTTGATTTAGTTTTGTCATTCCGACCGCAGGGAGGAACCTGCTTTTCCCCTGCTCACACTCCGCCCTCGCCACCGTCCATACTCCCATGTACGATCTCAAACTCGCCCTCCGCCAATTCCGCAAGTCCCCCGGCTTCGCCGCCACCGTCATCCTCACCATCTCCCTCGGCATCGGAGCCAACGTCGCCATCTTCACTCTCGTAAACGCAATCCTCCTCAAATCGCTCCCGGTGGCCAATCCCGCGAGCCTCTACCGCATCGGCGATCTCGACGACTGCTGCGTCAACGGCGGCTTCATCAACGACAACGGCGACTTCGACCTCTTCTCCTACGATCTCTATCGCAACTTCCAGGACACAACTCCCGAGTTCGAACAACTCGCCGCCATGCAATCGGGACACAACGCGATGAACGTTCGCAGCGGCCCCGCAGTAACTTCGGAGCGCGGAGAGTACGTTTCAGGAAATTATTTTTCGACCTTCGGCATCGGCGCCTTCGCCGGCCGCATGCTCCTGCCCTCCGATGACATTCCCGGCGCAGCGCCGGTCGCCGTCATGAGTTATGCGGACTGGCAAGCCGATCACGCCTCCGACCCGAAAGTGATCGGCGCCACGTTCTACATCCAGAACCAGCCCGTCACCATCGTCGGCGTCGCGCCCCCGGGCTTCTTCGGCGATCGCATCAACAGCGATCCCACCGCTCTCTGGATCCCCCTCAACGTTGAACCCATTCTCGAAGGCCAGACCAGCATCCTCAAGCAGCCTGATACCAACTGGCTCTATGTTCTCGGACGCCTCAAGCCCGGCGTCAATCCCATGAGCCTCCAGGCTAAGATCACCAACAACCTGCGCCACTGGCTGGCCACGCAACAGGCCTACATCATCAACGGACGCGATACGCAGATTCCCAAGCAATACGTTGCTCTGACTCCCGGCGGCGCCGGCATCCAAAACTTGCAACAGGAAGCCGGCAGCGGACTCCGTCTTCTCATGGCAATCTCCGGACTCGTTCTTCTCGTCGCCTGCGCCAACATCGCAAATCTTCTGCTCGCGAAAGGAGCGACCCGTCGCGCCGAGACTTCCATCAGCATGGCCCTCGGCGCCGCGCGCTCCCGCCTCATTCGCCAAATGCTCGTCGAGAGCCTGCTTCTCGGCTGCGCCGGAGGTGTCGTCGGCATCGCCGTCGCCTACGCGGGCGCGCGCATGATTCTCACCCTCGCCTTCCCCGACTCGCCGAACCTCCCCATTAACGCCAGCCCATCGCTGGTTGTTCTCGGCTTCGCTTTCGCGCTATCGCTTCTCACTGGACTCATCTTCGGAATCGTCCCTGCATGGATCACCTCTCACTCCGATCCCGCCGAAGCCTTGCGTGGAGTCAACCGCTCCACCCGCGACCGCTCCTCGCTCCCGCAGAAATCTCTCATCGTCATTCAAGCCGCGTTGTCTCTCGTCTTGTTAGTCGGCGCAGGTCTCCTCACACAGAGTCTTCGCAACCTCGAACATCAGAATTTCGGCGTCGCCACTGCCAACCGCTACGTCTTCCACTTCGACCCCGCGGGCGCCGGCTATACCGTCGCTACAGTCCCGGCGTTCAATGATCGTGTCGAGCGCGAATTCTCCACTCTCCCCGGTGTTCAGAGCGCAGGTCTGGCGCTCTACAGCGCACTTGAAGGCAACAACTGGGGAGAAGGTATCTACGTCGAAGGCCATCCTGCGCCCGCGCCCGGCGCCGACAACAACTCCTCCTGGGACCGCGTCAGCCCGCATTTCTTCGAAACCATCGGCCAGCCCATCGTTCGCGGCCGTGGCTTCACTGATCAAGACACGGCCACGTCTCGCATGGTTGCGGTTGTGAACCAGGCCTTCGTCAAAAAATTCTTCCCCAACGAAGATCCCATCGGACACCACTTCGGAACCTTCGATCAGAAGTACGCCGCCGACTACGAAATCGTCGGCATCGTCGCCGACGCCAAATACAACAATCCGCGCGACGATTTCCGTCCCATGTACTTCCGCCCCATGACTCAGTTGAACACCACGGTCACGGAACACAGCGCCATCACCGCCGAAACTCGCTCCCTCTTTCCCAACTCCATCACGCTGCGTTTCACTGGAGACGCCGCAGGTCTCGAACCTCTGGTTCGCCATACTCTCGCGAACATTAATCCCAACCTCACCATTCTTGACTTCCGCTCGCTCGACTACCAGGTCGCCGGCAACTTCAATGGAGAACGTCTCATCAGCCGCCTGGCTTCTCTCTTCGGATTGCTCGCGCTCACTCTCGCCTCGGTCGGTCTCTACGGCATCACCGCGTACTCGGTCGCCCGCCGCACCAGCGAAATCGGATTGCGTATGGCCCTCGGCGCCAACCGCGGGAACGTCGTCGCACTCGTACTGCGCGGCGCATCCTGGCAAGTCGGACTCGGCCTCGCCATTGGCATCCCCGCCGCGCTCTTGGGCGGACACTTTATGGCAAGCCAGCTCTACGGCGTCAGCACCTACGATCCACTCACACTCGCCGCCGCGGTCGTAATCCTCTCCGCCTTCGCCGCGATTGCCGGATTCATCCCCGCCCGCCGCGCCGCCACCATCGAACCCATGACCGCCCTCCGCATCGAGTAGTGACTCAGCAAGCGATGTGGTAAGAGATGCCGCAATAGCATGTGGCGCGGGCGCCCCCGCCCGCGACTGCCAGTCGATCCGGAATGCCTTCGGGTGCCCCATTTCTCGCGCGCCTTTTGCGCGAGAAGTGGGGATTTTGACTTTCCCTACATAGAGGACGTCCGACAGCCGCGAAGCGGCGCACGAACGACGCGATCCGCCCCCACTGTGCTAAGCTTCCGCGCAGAAAGAGGAACCGCCGAGTGGACATCTACCGTCTGCTTCCCCCCGACGCCTTCAAGATCGTCCTCGTCCTCTTCCTATCTTTCCTCATCGGACTCGAACGCGAAGAGCACAAAACCGCCGCCGGCTACTACTCCTTCGGCGGAGTCCGTACCTTCCCTCTTATCGGATTCATCGGTTACTCCATTGCTCTTCTCTCCGGCACTCAACTTCTGCCAGTCACGCTCGGCTTCCTCGTCATCGGCGGATTTCTTCTCTTGTCCTACTGGCACAAACTTTCCCGCGCCGAAACCGCCGGCGTCACCTCAGAAATGTCCGGCCTCACAACGTATCTCGTCGGAGCCCTCGTCTACTACGACCACCTCTGGATCGCCACCGCCCTCAGCGTCGCCAGCCTCTTACTCCTCGAACTCAAAGTCGGTCTCGAAACTCTCGCCAACCGCACCGCTCCACAGGAGATACTCACCTTCGCCAAGTTCCTCCTGCTGACGGCAGTCATTCTCCCCACACTTCCCAATCAGGAGTTCGGACGCTTCCACATCAACCCCTTCAAAACCTGGCTCGTCGTCGTCGCTGTCAGCACCGTCTCCTACGGCAGCTACGTCCTCCAGAAAGTCACCAAAGAGCGCGGAGGCGTCGTCCTCACCGCCTTCCTCGGCGGAGCCTACTCTTCCACCGTAACCACCGTCGCCATGTCGCGCCGCGCCGCTCGCGAACAGCGCCCGCACCTCTTCGCTGGCGGCATCCTGATCGCCTCCGGCGTAATGTACATCCGCCTCGTCGCTCTTCTGGCCTTGTTCAATCGCCAGCTCGGCGCCATGTTGGCCCCAGCCTTCCTCACTCTCGCCGCCGCAGCCATCGCTACCGGATGGTTTTGGTCCCGCCGCCCCGATCCCGATCCCTCGCCGATCAAACGCCAATTCGAACCCACCAATCCTCTCGAACTTCTCGCCGCCTTTCTCTTCGCTCTCTTCTTTCTCGCAATGCTCGTCGCCACGCAGTTGGCCATCACCTATCTCGGCCGCGCCGGCGTCAACATCCTCGCCGCCATCATGGGAGTCACCGACGTCGATCCCTTCATCATGGGAATGACCCAGGCCGCTGGCACGCTCACTCCACTAAAAGTTGCAGCCGTAGCCGTCCTGATCGCCGCCTCCAGCAACAACCTCATCAAAGGCATCTACTCCTATACCCTGGCCGACAGAAAAACAGGCCTCCAGAGCCTCCCACTCCTCGTTGCCCTCGCCGTCGCTGGCCTAATCCCGTTGTTCTGGCTCTGAACTCGCAAAAAGAAGCTAAGGTAAGAAATGTTGCGCGGGCGCCCCCGCCCGCGAACGGCCCAAGCAAAGTACGCTGCCGTTACTCCATTCCCACTTCTAGGCGAACAGACGCCGCAAGCTTGTGCTATCGCCTGTTAACAACACTCGCATCCTAAGAGCATACTTGGGGCATGGCTGGCGGTTCCAAGGTCGTTTTTCGTGGCGTGGATGGCCGTACTCTTACGCTCGACGAGCTGCGCGGGATAACAGGCACTTTTCGCTATGAGGTGGTCGGCGACTTTGAGGTGCCCGCTGAGGCCAAAGCGCTGCATCATCAAGCTAGGATAGCTGGCCAGTCTCGTGACTTCAAAAAAGCGATCGCCCTTCTCGGTCAGGCATCGAATCTGGCTCCCGAATGGCCCTACCCAGTGTATGACATGGCATTCACCTACCTTCTGATGAAGGACACGGAGAACGCGAGGGCTTACTACCAGAAGACAGTTGACCTGTCTCCGCGGGGGTTCTTCACCGCTATCACTGCGATCGACACGCTTGATCGTGAGAAGAGGGGTGACTTACCAACCGGAACCTATGTGACATATCTATCGTTGGAGTGGACGGATGATCCCGAGGAGAGGTCTAAAATCGTGCACCAGCTGGTCCAACGCGTTCCGGGGTTTGCTCCCGGCTGGAAGGAACTCGCGAAAATTTCGGAGAACGATGCTGAAAAACTTTTGGCTACCGAGCGTGGGCTGGCAGCAAACCCCGACAGCGAAACGAAGGGTATTTTGCAGATTAACAGGGCCTCGATCCTGCAGCGGAAAGGGGATCGTGAAGGTGCGATACGTTTATTAGGTGAGCTAGCCCTCGATCCTACATCGACCTACGCGACAGAGCACATGGCCAAGGCCATACTGGAAACAATGTTGAAGGCCCAGTGATCGAGTGTCGGAGGGCGTCTGCTCAATTGGCGAAATATCCCCGTTTCACTCAAAACCCTTGCTCTGCGTGGTGCGGCAGGGTCAAAACGTGCAATGGCCTGGTTTCGCCAGCCATCATGGAACCAAGTGAAATTCGGCGTAAAGTGTTGGGCGTGGAGCACGCAATCAAGTACTTCAGCTTCTGGGATGTTCCCCGTACTTTTGCATTTGAGCGTGGCGGCAAGGTGTATGTCCTCACGTCTGAGTTCGACGACGACTTGGACGAGTACCCTGACGACTATGAGGTCCTCGTTGTTTCCGGTATGGGAAATCTGGCGATGGTGAGCGACTGGAACTCTATCGAGCCGTTGCCAAAGACCTCCGTCGGAAGGGTTCCAGTCGCGTCAGTCCGGTTCGATGAATCGCGCCGCAAGTATGTGGACGGCTCGTTCTTGGATACCATCCGGCGAGCCGAAACAAAGTAGCTGGCGACAAATCTCGCTTACACGGAGTGCCCAAGGGTCTGCCGATGTCAGTGATTATCGTGTTTCCAGATGGAACGGATTGGTTCAAGGCCAACTGGGTATTTCGGCAACTCGCACGGGACGTTTCCGACCGCTATAGTAGCGACGCCGAAGTCTGCAAGGCGATGGAAGTGGCCGAAGCTCTTGGTGCTTTGGACTTGAAGGAAATGAATGACGGGCTGCGCAGACGCGTCATGGAGGCACTTACGGCTGTGGCGAGGGACACCATGAAAGGCATCATCGCTGGGTGGAGACGGCACGACGAGAAGGAGCACGCATTGTATTGCGAGGCGGTTTCAGAACTGGCGAAATGCCTTAAAGGCCAAAACAATATCGGCGCGTCATCCGGTTAACTGTCGTTAAATCGCAATTTCGCTCATTGACCCCTAGCGAGAGGGATGTGTATCGCCTGCTTCCTCTAGCTTGCTCTAATACTCACGGGAAGGCGAGGAAGAAAAAGAATGTCGAATGACATTTGGCGGCTTGCATTCCGCGTGCCACCGTTGATTATCGCCGTTGCTTGGATCGGTTTGTTCGTCTTGATTTAGGGGAACTTTCGACCAACTGGCTCGTATAAAGAGGGATATGGAGCAAGCGAGTTCGTATTCTTCCACCTTCCCGCGGGCAACGATATGGGCATTGTACGCAGCGATCGCCATGCCCGTTCTTTACTTTGGAACGCAGCTGGTTGCCGCGCCCTTCTATCCGCAATACAGCTTCACGCAGGACACGGCGAGCATGCTCGGCACGACGGACTCGCACCATCCGTGGATATTCAACCTCGGAGCGATGCTGACTGGAGCAGCGGGACTGGTCGGTGCCTTAGGGCTATTTCGGGCGCTCCGGACGGTGACCTGGACGGCGCTGGCAGGACTCGTGGCACTCTCCGTTGTGGCCAATGGTGTGCTCTCAGTGAAAGCCGGACTGTTTCCGATGCCTGATCCACGCCATGCTTCCTGGCAATTCCTATTGCCGGCGATCCTTGCTACGCCATTGCTGTTGCTGGTCGCCTTGTGGCGGCAAGGGGTGGCCTTGAGGGCTTATCTGCTTTGTAATATCGTCGCGCTGACGTTCATGATTCCCCTAATGATGCACAGGATAGCACCGATGTTTGCGGAGGGAACGACGCAACGGCTGTTTGCGCTGGTGATATTCGTGCCGGTCGGGGTAGCAGGGTATGCGCTGCTTCGGAATCGGTGACTAAGCGCAGTCGGCGTTGCATCCCGTCGTGCGGATGACCAGGCATATTCCTAGGAGGTCAGTTGGCGGAATATCGCCATTGGCACTCAAAATCGCACTTTGCCGCTCAAAGCGTGAAATCGCCTGCTTACGTAACTTTGTGCTGGGAACTCAGGGACTTTCAGCGGGGTCTAGACTATTTGAGGTAACCGACATCCACTCAGAAGAAACTCATACCCGCCGTCGATTCCCTGGCGCCTTACGATGGTTGGCAGGACTGATCCTCGTAGCGATTGCTGGTAGCTGGCTCTTCTTGTATATCGACTCCGTCTATCAGCGTCGGCGCGCCGAGTCCCTGTTTGCAGACTTGAGATCCCTTGACTTCTCGACCGCTGGCTTTACTGAAGTTCGGGACATCATGGTTCGCAACGGGTCAAGGCCGGGGGCCACCTGCAACCCACAGAATTGCACGTTTCGACTTCAGATCATGACTCAGCTTCCGCGGATTCCCCTACTAGGCAGGAAGGCAATATTTCTTTATACGACTCTTCCTTACATTGGGCTCCGTTCGTGGATTGTTTATGCGCAGTTTGATGTGCGAGACGGACAGTTGGACAAAAGCGGGGCGAGCGTCTGGGAATACAGGATGGAACGTGTGGACTACAATGCGTATCGGCAGTTTATCCCACTGGGATATGCAGTCGAGACTCAGCGAAACGCAGCGAGCTTTGACGAGCGCCCGTGCCGCGGTCAGGAATACCAGGTGTCGGTTAGTCACGGTGGTTTCAAGATTCCCTCAGATGTGCTCGGCACTTGCGTTGTGCAGTCCGCCGGTACGTCGGTGAAGCGGGCGTTTGATGTTCACCTGAGCTGCCTCAACAACCCTTTTCGCAACTGTAGATTCAACGAACTCGCCCCATCGGCATGGGCTGACTATTCCGCGGTGGATCGCACAGAAGCTCGTGACCCCTATAGGTATCGTTGAGTAGGCTTGTAAAGAATCGCTTCTCTTTGACGGTGGTTGGCGAAACATCGCCATCTCACTCAAAATCCCTAAATCGCACGATAGGAGCCCCCGCAAGCTCCGCCGTCGGCAGTGTTCGCCCCTTTTCCACAGTTTTCCACAGCCAAAAATGCGAAATGTGTGACGAACAACCTTTACCCAGAATACAAAAAGCGCACAATAGAACTCGTGCGAGCAAACCAAGCCCAATCCGCTAACTCCTTATTCCGCAAGATTTTACCCGCAACCCCTTGCGTATCAAGATTTTGCGGCGAACGCGCCCGATACCCCCACCCTAACTCCCATCGATCCATGGATTTACGCGGACGCGAAAAAAAATTCGTGGTATGACCACTCCTCCCTCACGCCGTTTGACCGTCGGCGCACGCGCAACTAGAATCCCCTCACCACTCGTGGGGTGCACCATGAAACGTCTTGCCTGCTTGCTGCTCTTTTCATTCCTCGTCACCTCCTTCGCCCTCGCCGACGACGACAAAGACAACGACAAAGATCATCATCACCACGAAGATCTCACCGAGACTCAGCTCGGCACCGTCCACTTCCCAATCTCCTGCGCGCCGTCGGTCCAGAAGCCCTTCGCCCGCGGAGTCGCCTTGCTCCACTCCTTCTGGTACGAAGAGGCCGAAAAGGAATTCCTCGACATCGCCAAGGACGACCCCAACTGCGCCATGGCCCACTGGGGAATCGCCATGAGTCTCTGGCATCAGCTGTGGAACGAACCAGACGCTAGCGTCATCCAACGCGGCTTCGAGGAGTCTTTGAAAGCAGAGACGATCCAAGGGCCATGGCTAGACAAAACGCCTCCCGGGATCATTCCGATCACACGTCGAGAGTTCGCCTACAGCAGAGCCATCGCCGCCTTCTACAGCAATTCGAAGAAGCTCGACCACGCTGCCCGCGCGACCGCTTACTCCGTCGCGATGAAGAAGGTTTACGAGTCTTACCCCGACGACCACGAAGCCGCCGCCTTCTACGCGCTCTCGCTGCTCGCCTCCGAGCCGCATCACGACGAGACGTTCGCCAACCGCAAAGAAGCCGCCGCAATCCTCGAGAAGCTTTTCGCCATCGAACCCGACCATCCCGGAGTCGCGCACTACCTGATCCACAGTTACGACAAGCCGCAACTCGCGCAACTCGGCATTCCCGCAGCCCGCCGTTATGCGCAAGTCGCGCCCGCCGCGCCGCATGCGCTGCACATGCCGTCGCACATCTTCGCCCGCGTCGGCCTCTGGCAAGACGACATCAACTCCAACCTCGCCTCCATTGCCGCCACGCGCAAGACCGCCGCCATGGGCATGGGAGGCGAAGGCCACCAGTTCCACGCCATGGATTTCCTCGTCTACGCCTACCTGCAGAGCGGCCGCGAAGCCGACGCCGCCAAGGTGATCGACGAGATCAAGACCATGCCCAAGATGCAATCGATGTACGGCCACGACTTCGATCCGCAGACCAACGCCCTGTCCGCATTTCCCGCTCTCTACGATCTCGAACTTCGCCACTGGTCCGACGCGGCCGCCTTGACTCCGGTCCCCGGCGCACTCGACGGGGATCTCGACATCACCTACTGGGCGCGAGCCATCGGTGCCGCCCGCAGTGGCGATTTGACCGAAGCCCACAAAGACCTGCGCCAAATGGAAACCTTGCGTCAGAAAGCATTGACCGAGAAGAAGGCAGATTTCGCCGAAGGCATGCAGCAGGACTATCAGGAAGCCGAAGCGTGGATTCTTCACGCCGAAGGCGAGGACGACAAAGCCGCGGGCATGCTACGCATGATCGCCGATAAGAACGACAAACTGGGCGACGAACCGGGATGGATTCCCGCCCGCGAAATGCTCGCCGACCTTCTCCTCGAAGCCAAGCGCCCGCAGCAAGCGCTAGTCGAATATCAAACCGACCTGAAACTCAATCCCAACCGCTTCAACGGACTCGCCGGCGCCGCGCAAGCCGCCGAACAATCCGGCAAACAGTCCGACGCCAACGAATACTACGCCCTGCTCCTGAAAACGTGCGAAGGCGGAACCTCCGCCCGCCCCGAGCTCAGCCGAGCAAGGGAGTTGCTGGCGAAGAAATGAGAATCAACGCAAGACTTGAGCGAAACACCGTTATTAAGTAAATGAAGAAGCTGGCGACACTTCTGTTCACGCTGCTCGCTTGCCAACTGCCACTGGCTGCTCAAGTGGATTCAGTAGTAGAGTCGCGCAACGTAAGTTTCTGCGAACTCTCGAGAGATCCGGCCGCCTATAACCATCAACTCGTGCGATTGACCGGGTTCGTGACGCACGGATTCGAGGACTTCCAGATTACGGAGCCGGATTGTCCTACGCAGGGCTTTTCCATCTGGCTAAAGTATGGCGGCAACGCTGAGTCGAATACCGTCTATTGTTGTCCAGGAGAAGCGGGTCGCGAGAAACGTCCAGCGCCGTTGAGCGTGGAGGGAGTCGAGATTCCGCTCGTTGAGGATCAAACATTCCAGCAGTTCACGGACCTGCTGAAGAAAGAAGGCGACACCACAGCGCACGCGACCCTGGTTGGGAGGTTCTTTTCAGGAGAACGAGGGTTGGTTAGCACTTCGGCGCAGTGGAGGGGCTTCGGACACATGGGCTGCTGCAGCCTGTTGGTCGTGGAGCAGATCGAATCATTCGAGCCACACACGCGGGACGATCTTGACTACACCGCCGAAGCGGGCTGGTACGAAGATGAAGGTTGCAAGTGGGGCAGTGAGCAGGACCTGAGGCACGTTTCGATTTCCAACTGGGACAATGGAGGCCAGCAGGGCATTGAGGAACAAGAGAAAGCTGACGCAGGGCAAGCCTGGGCGTTCAGCGATCCTCAGCGAGTGGCAATCGAGTCGCTGAAGCCCCTGTATCCCGGCCAAACGCCGGTCTTGCACATCGTGAAGAGAACGTCCTCACGAAATGTCTTCCAATGGAGAAACGGAAAGAAATCGGTCGTGGTGGTGGTAACTCGCCCTTATTGGTTGTCGTTCTATGCTGCATCCAGCTCTGTTGCCTGGATCAGCACGATGATCAAGGAGGTCGAGTGCGACTAGCAAGCTTCAGCTATCGAAACCATTCCATCTTCACGATCAGGGCCGCGAACATCGCCAGCGCCCCCAGCAGCGCATTCCACTCCCGATGCTTCAGGTAAAGGTCCATGGAGAATCCCCCGTCGCCGTCCGAGCGCGCCGGCACGATCCTCGGCAACATCCGCGGCACTCGCCGCGCATACCCCTCGAACTCGGGAAACTTCCCGCGCAGGAACGCCTCTTCATCTCGAATCACTGGAACATAGATGGCGACGAACATTACGACGAGCGCAACGCCTACCCACCAACTGCGCGCTGCGACGGCGAATCCAACGCCCATCAGCAACGATCCGAGATACAGCGGATTCCGCGTGTAAGCGTACGGTCCAGAAGTCGCCAGCGCCTCATTCTTCCGCACATGCCCCGAAGCGAGCGCTCGAATGAGCAACCCCGGCACGATGAGCACAGCACCAAATGCCAGCCATCGCCATGTCGGCCGCGCCAGCCAGAAGTAGAGCACAGCGAACACGAAGCCCAGCGGCACCCGGATGCGTCGCGCGATCTTCGCCCATTCCGGCCGCGACGACTCACCCATGCGCTCCACCCGTAAGTGTGGCGCGGGCGCCCTCGCCCGCGTCAGCCAGCAGTCCCCGGGCAGCCTCAACCACGGCGTCCACTCCAATCTCCAACATCCCTTCCTCGGGCTGCGCGCGCCGCGCATGCGAAGTCACACTCTCCGGATTTCGCAAGACAATGCTCCTCGTCCCATACGGCCCGTTGCGCGCCGGATCCGTTGGCCCGAAGATCGCGACCACCGGCACCTGCAACGCAGCCGCCAGGTGCATTGGCCCAGTGTCCCCTCCAATGAACAGCCGCGCCCGCCGCGTCAGCGCGATCAACTCGCTGATCGAGCATTGGATCGCCCGCGCCGCGCCTTCGCTCGCCACCTCCGCTTCGTGCGCCAGGTCCTCCTCTCCAGGGCCGCAGTTCAGCAGCGACTGCACTCCGCCTTCGGCTAACGCTCGCGCCACGCAGCCATATCTCTCCGCCGGCCACCGCTTCGCTCCCCATCCCGCTCCTGGATTCAGAATCGCGAACTCGCCAACGCCAGCCACCTTCTCCGCAACGCGATGCTCCGCCGCAACGTCACGCGGCAACTCCACGCGCGGCGCCGACATCTTCCTCTGCGCCACTGCCTCAGCGACAGACAAGTTCTGCTCGATCACGTGCGTCCCCCGTGTCACGACGCGGCGCGTATACCACAAGCTCGCCTCCGACTCACGCGCTTGCGCGGCGCCGTACACGACGCGCGCTCCAGACCACCGCGCCAGCACCGCCGATCGAATCGCTCCCTGCAAATCAACTGCAACGTCATACCGCGCACTCCGCACATCGTTCCACACGCGGGCAATCTGCTGGGCAGTCGAAACCGTGAACAGCGACTTCCTCCATCCCGCGAGACTCACCGTGTGCACCCAGTCCACCAGCGGACGCTGCGCTGATCGCGGCCCGCGCCGCGTCGCGCCCGGCGCACACAACAGCTCAGCCCAGCGTTCCTCAATCAGCCAGCCAATCATTGCGTCGGGGAATGCGTCGCGCAGAGCCTGCGCTGCAGGCAGCGTGTGGAGCACGTCTCCCATCGCGCTCAACCGCACGATCAGCAGGCGATCGATCTTCGCACTGCCTTCGGCTCCGCCGATCAAGGTTTCCTCGGAGAAAGTTTCGAACGGATGATCTCGCTGGTGGAGTGATCCTTCGGATCGCCAACGATCTCGACGCGTCCTCCATACTCGGCAACGGCGTCGCGCTCCGGAACAGATTCCGCCGTGTAGTCGGTGCCCTTGGCCTGAACGTCGGGCCGGACCTCGCGGATGATGGCTCGCACATCGAGTTCCGGGAAGACGACTACCGCGTCGACATCGGCAAGCGCTGCGACGATCTCCGCGCGCTCATGGTCCGGCATCACCGGCCGCCCTTCGCCCTTCAGCGCGCGCACCGATTCGTCCGAGTTGATCGCGACCACCAGCTTGCCGCCCAACGCTTTCGCCCCATGCAGATAGCGGACATGCCCCACATGCAGCAGATCGAAGTTGCCGTTGGCCAGCGTGATGCGTTCGCCCGCTCGACGCCATTCTTCCACCCGCCGGCGCAACGCTTCACGGCTCAGGATTTTGCTTTGCCCACTCTTTGCTTTGTTCATTCAATGAGGTCGTGTCACTGGAGGCGCCTGCTCCAGTGCATGCAGCAACTCTTCGCGCGAGACGGTCGCGGTGCCTCGCTTCATCACCACGATGCCGCCGGCGTAGTTGGCCAGTTGCGCCGCCTCCTCCGTCGTTGCCCCCGTGGCGAGCGCGGCCGTGAATGAGGCAATTACCGTGTCGCCCGCCCCGGTCACGTCCGTGACCTGATCAGAGCCGAAGATCGGAATATCGACCGGCTTGTGCTTGCGATCGAATGCGACCATGCCGTCGCGTCCGCGCGTAATGACGAGCGACTGCAGTTGCATCCGCTCCATCACCTGCTCGCCTGCGGCGAGGACCTTGCTCCAGTCTTGCCCAATGCGAAAACCGAGAGCCTCTTCCACCTCGGGCTCGTTCGGAGTCGCCGCTGTCACGCCCGAATATTGCAACATTCGGTAACGCGAATCAACGATGATCGGCACGGATCCGAGCTTGCCTTTTTCCTGCAGCGTGCTCACGATCGCCGGAGTCGCCGCACCGTATCCGTAGTCGGACACCAGCAGCGCGTCGGACGCATGCGCATAGTTTCGCGCCGCCAGATACAGTTCGCGCGTCAGGTGAGCATTGGGCGCGTCCTGCGGCTCGCGGTCGACGCGCACCACCTGCTGCCGCGCCGTATGCGTCATGCCCGCGAGAATGCGCGTCTTCGTGACCGTTGTGTAACTCTTGTCCTTGAGCACGCCGCTCACAGCGATCCGTTTGTGGCGAAAGTATTTCAGCAGCATTCGCCCCGGTTCGTCGTCGCCCACAATCCCAACCGGCAGAACGTTCACGCCGAGATCAGCCAGATTGTTCGCCGCGTTGGCGGCGCCGCCCGGGACGACGGTTCGCTCCCGGTGTTTGAGGATCAAGACAGGAGCTTCGCGCGACACGCGCGAGATTTCGCCGAAGACGAACTCGTCGGCGACGAGATCACCAAGCACCGTCACAGTGATCTTGGGAAACGCCTCGACGATCTTCTTGAGCCGGTCGGCTTCTTTAGGATGTTTGGTCATGTCCTAAGCGAACTCAAATCGGGTGCCCCATTTCTCGCGCGCTTTTTGCGCGAGAAGTGGGGATTCTCTCTGTCCCCTCGAAACTTCTTGTAGTCGATAGGACCGCTACGGAACCGATTCTCTCATGCGCCGCGCTTTCGTTCTTCGATCTTGCGCAGCATGGTATCGAGTGCGTTAGCTGCATCGGCCAGATCCATCTTTACTGGTACAACCGCGAGCGGCTCCAGAGCAGAGAGATATGCTCCCAGATTGACCGCATCTTTCTCCGTCGTCACAAAACCGCCCGCCTCGCTGCGCTGCTTGAGATCGATCAGTTCGCGGATGTCTTTCTCGCTGTACGCGTGATGGTCGCGGTAAAACGCCTCGGCCACCGGCTCGATGTTCGCCGTCCGTAACTGCAGCACGAAATTCTGCGGACGCGCGATGCCGCAAAACACGATTGGACGCAGAGGAACATTCTGCGGCACAATTCCACGCCGCACCCGCCACACCAGCTTGCCCTCCAAAGGAAACGACTCCGCCGAAGCGCCGCTCGCCAGCACGACAGCATCGGCACGCTGTAACGAACGAAGCGGCTCGCGCAGACGCCCCGTAGGTAGCAAGCGATCGTTAGCGTCCTGCGGCGTTACCAGAACGATGTCGAAGTCCCGCGCCAAAGCACGATGCTGAAATCCGTCGTCGAGCAAATGAAGTTGTGGCCCAAATCTCGACTCGGCAAAGCGCCCAGCCTCATACCGATCTTCCCCAACGATCGCCGGCACCCGCAGCTTGCGCGCAATGAGCAGCGGCTCGTCGCCGAACTCCTGTGGCAGGCCTGCGGGATCAACCAGCAACACGCCGCGACTCTTGCGTCCGTAGCCCCGCGAAAGCACATCGAACTTCACGCCACGCGCCTTGAGCAATTCTCCCAACAGCAACACAAACGGAGTCTTCCCCGACCCGCCTGCCGAAAGATTTCCCACGCTGACCACGGCACCCTGCAAGCGCCGCGCTCGCAGAACTCCGCGATCGTATAGCGCATTGCGCGTGGCAACCACGCCGCCGTAGATGGCCGAGAGGGGATTCAATCTGTGTGCGCAGCGTGCGCCGAGATCGGCGCCGGATGGCTGCGTTCGGGTACCAACGTTTTCAGCGCGGCCAGCGTGCGCGCGGTCGCGCCCATCTGCGATCGCAAAGTTTCCTCGGCGCGCAGGCCCAGGGTTCGCCGTTCGACATCGTCCGCCAGCAGTTGCATCAAGGTGAGCGGCAGTTCCGACAGCGCCGCAACCCGCACCGCTTCGTGGCTTTTAAACAACGCAACGATGTCGCGGAAATTTTCCGTGTGGGGTCCGACCACAATAGCGACGCTGTGCTGCGCAGGCTCGATAATGTTGTGCCCACCGCGCGGCACCAGGCTTCCACCCACGAATGCCACGTCGGCCAAGGCATACAGCGCGGCCAGTTCTCCGATCGAGTCAACGAGCAAGACGCCGCCAGCAAGCGACTCGCCTGCCCACAGGGAGCGCCGCCACGAAGGCATGCCCAGCTTCTGCAAGAGAATCGCGACTTCGTCGAAGCGCTCCGGGCGCCGCGGCGCGAGGATCATGACCGCGCGCGGATGCGCGACTCGCAGATTTTCGAAAGCTTTCAACAGCGGCGGTTCTTCGTCTTCCACCGTGCTGCCGCAGACCAGAACCGGCCCAGCCTTATCCGCCGCCAGCGAGCGCCGCAGGCTTTCCACAATCGGCGGAGGCGACGGCGGATTCACGTCGAACTTAAGATTGCCCGTGACCTGCACACGCTGCGCCGGCGCTCCGATTGACTGAAGTCTCACGCTGTCGTCTTCCGTCTGTGCCAGGAACAGATCGACGTGCTCCAGCATCTTTCGCAGGGCCCAGCGAAAGCGTGTATACCGCGGCCACGAACGATCGGAGATGCGCGCGTTGACCACCGCAATGCGCGCGCCGCTGGCATGTGCCTCGCGCAGGAAGTTGGGCCAGAACTCCGTTTCGGCCAGCACGACTAACTCCGGCCGCAACACTCGCAGATACCGGCGAATCGCAAACGCGAAGTCCATCGGGAAGTAGAACACGTTGTCTTCGCCGAAACGTTTGCGCGCGAGTTCCTGCCCTGTGTCGGTCGTCGTCGAAACCAGAACGCGATGATAGGGAAACGTCCGGCGCATCTCCGTGACCAGTCCACTGACCGCCAGTACTTCGCCGACGGAGACGGCGTGAACCCAGATCACGCGCCGCGAAGGTGCGTCATTCGCCGCGATCAACCGCGCGGGAACTCTGCCCAGGCGTGCGGTAAACCCGGTCCTGTACTTGCCGTGGCGCAAAATCTGATAGAGCCAGTAAGGCAGGCTCAGCAGCATTCCCGCCGCCAGCAGCATGCTGTAAAGGTAGTAGCTCAAGCTGAGTCATTCTAAACCGCTCATCGCGCAGACGGACGCAGAGTTGCAGCTATAATCAATGCCATGCGGCCTTCGCCCACACTGATGCGGCGGATCACTGCGATGCTTGGCGTCGTCGCGTGCCTACCGCTCTGGCTTGCGGCCAAGGATAAAGATTTTGTGAAGCCGGTAGCGCAGTCCGCCATCAATTACCCGGCGCACGATTTCCATCGCGACGAGAAAGTTGCCATCGCCGCCGATCCTTACGACACACCAGAAAAGGCGAAGATTTTTTCCGTGAATTTCGCCGAGCACGACTTTCTGCCAGTGTTTTTTATCGTGACGAACGAAAGCGATCAGCCGGTATCGATCGCCAACATGCGGATCACATTGACCACACAGAATCGTTCGAAGCTCACGCCGATCTCCACCGACGATCTGTACCGGCGCCTCTCGAATCCGCAAGCCAACACCACGCCGGTTCCGCTTCCCGTGCCCATCCCGCGGAAGAAGGTGAAGGGAGCGATCACTCAAAAAGAGCGGGACGAGATCGAATCTTCGCAGTTCGCGGCGAGAGCAGTGGAACCACACAGCACCCAGTCGGGATTCCTGTTTTTCGACGTCGGCGGAATCTCGTCGCCACTGCCCGGCGCGACCATCGACGTCACCGGCGTCGACGACGCGAAGGGCAACGAGCTGCTGTTCTTCGAAATCTCCGTCGACAAATATCTGAACGCGCCTCAGAACCCGTAATCCCGCGGCCCGCGCTGTTCCAGACTGCCCTGCGCTTTATAATTCTGTTTTATGGCTACGACTGCAGAGACCTCCATCGCTGCCCACCCAAAGTTCGAGCCGGTGATCGGGCTTGAGGTCCATGTTCAGCTGCTGACGGCGACCAAGATTTTTTGCTCGTGCTCGACTCGATTCGGCACGCCGCCGAATACCAATGTCTGCCCCGTCTGCCTGGGGATGCCGGGCGCTCTGCCGGTGCTGAACAGGAAGGTCGTGGAGTTCGCCACGCTCGCGGCGATGGCGCTCAACTGCCGCATCAACGAGACTTCGATCTTCGCGCGTAAGAATTATTTCTATCCCGACCTGCCCAAGGGCTACCAGATTTCGCAGTACGACAAGCCGCTGGCGGAATTGGGATATATCGAAATTCCGGCATCAAAAACGGATACGGTTGATCAGAAACTGAGAACTGAGAACCGAGATCTGAGAACTAAGAAGATCGGCATCACCCGCGTACATCTCGAGGAAGACGCGGGCAAGAGCCTGCACGAGGGCTTTCCCGACTCCGACGAAAAGACGGCCATCGATCTAAACCGCACAGGCGTGCCGCTGATTGAGATCGTCAGCGAACCCGACATCGCCACTCCCGATGAAGCTTACGAATATCTGACGCGCCTGAAAGAGATCATCCTGTACACCGGCGTCAGCGACTGCAACATGGAGGAAGGCTCGCTGCGCTGCGATGCCAACGTCAGTGTGCGCCCGCGCGGACAGAAAGAATTCGGCACCAAAGCCGAAATCAAGAATGTGAACTCGTTCCGCTTTATTCGCGAGGCACTGGAGTATGAAATCGGACGCCAGATCGACGTCCTCGAATCCGGCGGAAAAATCATGCAAGAGACGCGCCTCTACAACTCCAACGAAGGCAAGACCTATAGCATGCGTTCGAAGGAGCAGGCACACGACTACCGGTATTTTCCCGAGCCCGACCTCCTGCCGCTGGTCGTCGACGAAAAGTGGAAGTCCGAGATTGCCCGCGCTTTGCCCGAACTGCCCGAGGCGCGCCGCGCGCGCATGGTGAAGGACTACGGCATCACCGCATACGACGCGCAAGTGCTGACGTTTTCGAAGTCGCTCGCCGATCAATTCGAGGAAGCGGCGAAGGCGGCCAAGAATCCTAAGCGCGTGGCCAACCTCGTGCAGAGCGAATTAATGGGCCGCCTCAAGGCCAAGGGAATCGAGATCGAGCAGTCTCCCATCTCCATGCGCGGAGTCGCGGCTTCAGCCGATCTGGTCGAGTCCGGCGCGATCTCCGGCAAGATGCTCAAAGACCTTTACGACCTGAGCTTCGACCGGGGCAAGGATTTCTCAGTTGTCTACGAGGAAGAAGGATGCCCGCAGCAGTCGACCGACACTTCCGCGCTCGAGAAGATCATCGACGAAATCCTCGCGGCGAATCCCAAACAACTCGAGCAATATCGCGCCGGAAAGACCACGATGATCGGCTTCTTCGTCGGGCAGGTCATGAAGGCATCCAAAGGCCAAGCCAGCCCGCAGCTCGTGAATGAATTGCTGCAAAAGAAACTGGGATAGCATGGGCGACCCACACCCACACAGTCACTCTCCGACCATCACTTTGGTCATCTAATTCTTCCTGCACATTCCCGCTACGATGACACTGGGGGCGCCTGTCTTGGGTCGAACGGAGAGTCTGCCATGAAATTCAAGCTCGACCGCATCATCAGCATCGCAACACTGGCGGCGTCGCTGGTAGCGATCATTCTGGTTTTGAAGCGGCCAGCGCCGGTCGCGCAGCCGCAGGCTCCGGCGGCGATTGTGCACGCCCAGCCTTCAGATCAGAAGCCGGCCCCGCCCGAGCAGCCGACACAGCCAGCGCAGTACTCCACCGCGCAGACGTCGGTTCAGCCCGCGGCGGCCCCGGCGGCATCACCCGTCGCTCCAAGTTCCAAGGCGGACGGACACACTAGTAATTCCGATGAAATCGGTGCCGCGGTTGCGCAACTGATGGGCTCCGCCACAGGAAGCTCTGTGCTGTCGCCGAATTCCAACGTCGGCAGCGGCACGCCCAACATCAAGGACCAGCAAGTCACTTACGACGGCGATATGGTGCACGGCCGGTTCCTGACGGAAATCGCGGGTAAAGATGTCTGGGTGACGATTTCCGGGCGAATGGGACAGAAGGATGGATACGCGACGTTCGATCCCACCGAATTCAAGGTGGGAGATATGAATGTTCCCGTCTCGCTCGTGAATCCGGCTCTGCAGAGGAAACTCTCCGAAGAGCGTGACCGCCTCAAGATTACGGACGGCAGCGATCAGCAGAAATAGCAGATGAATCGGACCGAATCGTCGGCCCCGTGATATTGTCTTCGCCATCCAATGGAGATTCGGCGGGCCAGCCCGAGAGACTATTGCGGTTTCATCCGATTCTCCGCCGCTACCTTCGCATACCATCGCCCTGAATCCTTGATTGTTCTCTGCTGCGTCTTGAAATCGACGTAGGTCAGGCCGAAGCGCTGGCTGTATCCCTCGGCCCATTCGAAGTTGTCGAGCAGACTCCACGCGTGGTATCCGCGCACGTCGGCGCCCTCAGTGATCGCACGCGCCATCGCCGCGAGATATTCCCGGTGATACGTGATGCGCCGGCTGTCGCGAATAACGCCGCTCGCATCCGGCCCCTCGTTGTAGGCGCATCCGCTCTCGGTAATCTCGAGGACTGGACGGTTGTAGTCCCTCGTAATGCGCATGATCATGTCGTAGAGCGCTTTCGGCCAGACCTCCCATCCGATATCGGTTGTCGGGCCTTCGCGGCCCCCCTCCATCTTGACCGGAAACAGCCAGTCTTGCGCATGAGCAGCGCGCTCCAGCGCCCCCGGCGTTGACGCTATCGTTCGGTAATAAAGATTGATGCCGATGAAATCGAGCGGGGCGCGTATCTTTTCCATGTCGCCCGATTTAATCCTCATCGCTGTCTCCGGCAAAAACGTAAGCGCCTGGGGATAGCGCGCGCGCAGTGCCGGTTCCAGAAACCACACGTTCGTAATGGCGTGCGCGCGCTCCGCCGCAAGTTTGTCTGCTTCGGAGTTTGTCGCGGGCTCGCACTGGGACATGCTGTACGCCGTTCCGACCCGAGCTGATGGACGAGCCGCCTTCAGCGCGCGAAATCCCGCGCCCTGCGCCAGGTTGACCACATGCGTCGCCCGTAGAAAATCGAGCAGGCTCTTGCGCCCGGGAGCGTGCGTGCCTTCGTTGTATCCCAGATGGACGAACGCGGCCGGCTCGTTAAACAGCATCCAGTCCGTAACTCGATCGCCCAGCGTCTGCGCGGCCATTTCAACGTAGTCAGCGAAGCGCGCAGCGGTATCGCGATTCGGCCATCCCCCAGCGTCTTCCAAAGCCTGCGGCAGATCCCAGTGATAGAGCGTAACGAATGGCCGGATGTGTGCCTCGAGCAGCGCGTCAACCAGGCGACTGTAATAGTCCATCCCTTTGGAATTGATCGCGCCCGAACCCGCGGGTTGAATGCGCGGCCAGGAAAGCGAGAAACGGTAGCTGTTCAGATTCATTGCGCGCATGAGCGCGATATCTTCGCTGCACCGGTGGTACGAATCGCATGCTACGTCGCCCGTGTCTCCGTTCTTGATTTTGCCCGGCGTATGCGCAAAGCGGTCCCAGATGGACTCGCTCTTGCCGTCTTCATTCCAAGCACCTTCAATTTGGTAAGACGCGGTCGCCGTGCCCCAGAAGAATCCCTTGGGAAATGCGATCTCGGAAGTTGGGATGAAGTCTTGTATTGGTGCAGCCGCGGAGGCCATCGTGCTGGCTTTCGAAGATCCAGTACACCCCGAGAACAGCGAAGGCAGACCGGCGGCGGCTCCGGCCCCTAGCACCGATTGGACAAACCTGCGGCGCGTTAGACGCAAATCAGACGTGAACTCCTTTTGAGCACGGGTTGATATTTTAACCCGCGATTACGGAGGAATGCAGAGAGAGTTTCAGGAGTAGTCTGGCTCGACCGAGTCTCCTCCTCTACAGCGGATTCAGACTGTCGAACATCTTCCACAGCTTGTCGGTTGTCGCGCGGTAGACGACCCAGCCCGTTCCGGCATCCGAAGTCTCGCGGAAGAGCAGTTCGCCTCGGCCATCGCCATCCGCGTCGACCGCGTCGATCAGTTCCAGGCGCGGCGTAACGTCAAGATGATATTTGTCGGTGACTCCCACGTAGAGCGGATGCAGGTTGTTGTAAATATCAGTTCGCGCCACCATCATGATCGAATATTGAACGTCGGTATTCGTCCCAGCATGTGCAGTTCCCGCGGCCGGCGGCGGCTGATGCGCATCGGCGGCGAAGACAAGCACCGGCTCACCGTTAGTCCATAGGTCGTAGGCGATCATCTGGACGTTTTCCAGAATCGGCGGCGGCGTTTTTCTGGACGGAGTGCGATGGGCACCCTGCGCACCCGATGGCTTTGGCGACGCTGAGATTTTGTTCCTCGCCAGCGCCTCGATATATGCCTGCACTTGCTGCGTGGCCAGCGCCTGCATCTGTTTGCGGCGCTCGCCTTCCTCGTCCTTGAGCCACTGGAACGTGAACGAGTGCGGCGCGGGGCCGCTCGCATCGGAGATCGCTGGAAACAACTGGGCCGGGCCGCTTGCTGTGGGCTGGGCGGTTTTTCCCGCGCTCGCCGGCGTAACCGTCGCCGCTGCGGCGGCGCCGGGCTTGCTGTAGCCCGGGATATCTTCATCGGGGAACGCTTCAACCGGCTTTCCACGGCGCAATCTCGGCCGCGTAGCTTCGTTGACTCCGCTATCGTCCGCTGGCCCGCTTGGCGGCGCAGCCGGCTTCGGGTCGCCAGCCTTTGAGTCGGTACCTGATGGCGACGCAGGAGGAGTCGATCCGGCAGGTTTCGATCCCGAGGGTGCGGACGATGATGGCGCCGACGAGGATGGTGACGATGGCGATGACGCCGGTACTGACGAAGTGGGCGCCGATGAGCCTCGGCTCAAGCGCGGCGGCTCGTCGCCCGAACTCGATCCGCCGCTCGACGGCTTAGAGTCCGGCGCGGTACTCGCTGGTGGGGCGGCCTTTGCTGCCGCCGGATCTCGCGTCAGCCTGGGCCGATCATCAGCGGGATCGACGCCAACGGGCACCGACTCCGCCTTCAGCGGCTTCTTCGCGTCTTCAGCCCCGGCCGGAGCCCATTTCCCAGTGGCAATCCACGGAATCTGCGCGTTGACTACATTGCTGTGCAGCGCGCTGCTCACCGTAAACAATCCCAGCGAACTGCCCGTACGCTCGGCTTCGTACACGACGCCGTAGTCCAGCGCCATGGGAATCGGATCCGCCTTGTACGCCGACGCGTCCCAAAACTTGCCGTTGATCAGAATCGCTACCGGCAGCAGAGAACTCTTGCCGTCGGGCGAGAGCCGCAGCAAAGCCAGCGCGCGCGGCCCGGCATCTTTTTTGCGGGGGACCTGGCGTTCACCGGGGATAATCTGCGGCCGGTCCTCCTGCGCCGTCGAGACCGCCGATAGCCCGGCCACGCAGACCAACATCGCCAGCAGCGCCGCTCCCCGGTATAAAATCTTGCGGTGTAAGATTTCGAGGAAAGCTGGCCGGCCGGTCGCCGCTTCCGCACTGTTCGATTTCCCTGGAGAAATTCCCATGAACGTCAATGATAAAGCTCCCGACTTCACTTTGCAGGACGAGAACGGAAAAGACGTCACGCTGAAGGACCTGCGCGGCAGGACCGTTGTGCTCTACTTTTATCCTCGCGCCGACACTCCGGGTTGAACCATCGAAGCTCGCGAGTTTCGCGATATATACAAGAAGATGCAGAAGACCGGCGCCGTGCTGCTCGGAGTCTCCCCCGATACGCCAAAAGCGCAAAAGAAATTCCAGGAGAAGTTTGACCTGCCCTTCACCCTGCTGGCCGATGCCGACAAGAAAGTCGCCGAGGCCTTCGGCGTGATGAAGGAAAAGAACATGTACGGCAAGAAGGTCTGGGGAGTGGCGCGAACGACGTTCATCATTGGCCCCGACGGCAAGATTCAGCATATCTTCGAAAAGGTAAAGCCCGAAGGCCACGGCGAAGAGGTGCTGGCTTATTTGAAGGAATCAGCCAAGGGTGGCGAATAACGGGACACGGAAGCCCGGCGCTTCAACGCCGCGAAAGTGGCAAGTGAATGAGGGGTTTAGCCCGAGGCGGAAGACGGAACAATCCGCGGCCGCTTTGCGTATCATCTGGCACGGGGGACATCCCGTCTCCTCGGCTTGGGAGGAAATCATGCGTGCTTTATTCAAAATGCTCGGCACTTCGGCGTTGGTCCTGCTCGCCCTTGGCGCAATCTATCCAACCGCCGCCGTCGCGGACGATCGCGGCTCCGTCGTCATTGTCTTTAAAGACGGCCATCGGCAAAGTTTCGCCATGGCCGAGATCGCGCGCATCGACCTGAAAGCGCCCTCGGTGATCGTCTTCAAAGACGGCCACAAACAGACGGTCGCGGCCGCTGATATCGCCCGCATTGAGTTCGAAAATTCCGACACCTCGGCCATGATTCCCGGTCGCGCTCATTTTCTCGGCAAATGGGAAGTTGGCGAAGGCAACGGTCACAACTTTTTCATCACTCTCGAGGAGAACGGAAGCGCGACGAAGAGTCTCGGTGCGGCGCACGGCACGTGGACTGTCGTGGACGGCGAAGCCCGCATCACTTGGGACGATGGCTGGCGCGACGCGATTCGAAAGGTCGGAAGCAAGCACGAAAAATTTGCCTACGAGCCCGGTAAGTCGTTCGGCGATTCGCCATCAAACGTAACCGCCGCGCGCAACACGCAACCGAAACCGATCTAGAAGGTCTGATCAAGTCGGAGTTTTTTCGTTATGTCATTCTGAGCGCAGCGAAGAACCCCTCGCCAGCCTGTGCCAGCAGCAGCCTCGCCAGGGGTTTCTACTACGGTTGCTATCGCTGTGCGGCTTCGGAGATTTAATCGGAGCTTCCCTAGCACTGCGACAAAAGCGCATGACGTGTGAAGCCCTTCCGATGCTCAGGCCGGGAGGACTTTCATTCTGCAATCTGAATTCTGCATTCTGAATTGTTCCGCCCTGTTAACTCATCCCGCAATTGCCACTGAGCGCTAACCGAGATATCCTGCCAATTCCAGAACATCGCACCACGCGTCGTACGAAATCATGGCCAATCTTTTCGAACTCCCCCGTTACATCGCTGTCGAAGGTCCGATCCGAGTCGGTAAGAGCACGCTGGCGCGCATCATGGCGGAGCGCCTGAACGCGCAGCGGGTCATGGAGCCCGAGGCTAATCCTTTCTTGGCGTCCTTCTATGAAGGTGACCGCGGCGCGGCTTTTCAAGCTCAGTTTGCTTTCCTGGTGCGGCGTTTCGAACAGTTGCAGGCGCTCGATCTGGGGGCTCAATCGCAGCGCGTCGTCGTCGCCGACTTCATCTTCGAGAAAGACAAGTTGTTCGCCTGCCTCAATCTCACCGATCAGGAACTCGACACATACAACCGTTACTACAACCACTTCCGCGAGCAATTGCCTACGCCCGATCTCGTGATCTATCTGCAGGCCACGCCGGAGGTTCTGAAAAAGCGCCTCAAGAAAAAGAATGCCGCGGGCGAGCGCGGAGTGAGCGACGAATATCTAGAGGAAGTCGTCAAAGCCTACGAACACTTCTTCTTCCACTACACGTCGTCCGACCTTCTGATCGTCAACACTTCCGACATCGACTTCGTTGATCGAAACGAGGATTTGCAGGAACTCCTCCGCAAAGTGACGGAGCCCATCAAGGGCACGCAGTACTTCCTGCCGCTGGGCGGCCAGGACGCGGTAGGAGCGTAGGTGTGCAAGATTACAGGTGCTTCGGTCGGATTACCCGGCGCTCGCCGGATCTACTTCTCGTACCGCGGTAGCGCGTACACTGAGAGCGCTTTCCCGACTTTCGAGAATTCTGGATCAGCCGTAACCAGCCAGGCATCACGTTCGATGGCTAGTTCGGCCGCAAACGCATCGGCGTAAGCCAACCCATGTTTTTGTTTGAGGGCGGCGGCGCGCGTGGCGCGGTCACGATCCACGGCCATGATTGCGATCGGCATCTCCTGCAAAACTGTTTCGGCCTCCCGGGCCTTGGCTTCCCCGCGGGTCCGCCATTCGATATAGAAAACTTCTCCCCAGTTGATGGCAGACATCAAGAGCGGAACGTCTTGAAGGGCCGCATTCTGCAAGAGGCGTTCAACCTTCTCGGCGATCCCGCGACGGTCCTCGAACAAGCCGACAAGCGCGTTGGCATCCAGCACATAGCGACGATCGTCTTGGCGGGAGGTGCGCGCCATTATTTCTCCCTCCGGCGCTCCCGCTCCCGCTCCTCAAACAACGCGTCGAATGCGGATGGCTCTCCCGGAGCGGGCTTGAGGAATCCGCGGATTTCTGCGATTCGCCGTAAGGTAATCGGGGTGAGTATGAGGCGTCCCTTTTCTTCACGCCAAGTGGCTGCCGTGCCCTTCTTCAAACCGAACTGCTCGCGCAGTTCGGCCGGAATTACGACTTGACCTTTGGAGCTGATTACGGTGCGATAGGTCGGCATAGCGTAATCTTACCACATTGTAAGACGTATGGCGATCTGTCCTACCATCCAGCCGCGCTCGGCGCGGCAAGAAGAAGCCAAGGGTCGAAACCCGGCGAGTGCCTCTCAAGCCGCTGAAAACATTGGACAGACTGTGCCATCGACGCACATCCCCTTTCCCGCTACAATACCCAAAGCGTCATCAGGATGTTGTAGCGCCATGACGCGCACAGGCTCTATCCGCCAGAGGCGGAGGGGCACTGGAGGACATCATGAGTTTGACCCCAATCGGCGTTCGTCGCATTGACGAATCCCGCCCCAAGATCACTACCGCGACTCTGCGGGAGCAGAAACTCCACCACGAACCCATCACCTGTCTCACCGCTTACGACTATGCCGCCGCTCGCCTTGTCGACGAAGCTGGCATCGATATGGTGCTGGTCGGCGATTCGCTCGCGCAGGCGATGCTCGGCTACGAGAACACGCTCTCGGTCACCATGGACGAGATGCTGCACCACGTGAAGGCCGTGCGCCGCGGCGTGAAGAACGCGCTGCTCATTGCCGACATGCCCTACGGTTCCTACCAGGTCGACGCGCAAGAGGCCGTGCGCAATGCGGCGCGCTTCATGAAGGAAGGTGGCGCTGAGGTCGTGAAGATCGAGGGTGGCGAGAAGCGCGCCGACCTGATTCGCCACATCATCGACGCAGAAATTCCCGTCGCCGGTCACATCGGCCTGACGCCGCAGTCGGTCAATGTGATGGGCGGCTACAAAGTGCAGGGCAAGAATCTGAACGCCATCGAGCAACTCATGCGCGACGCGGTCGCGCTCGATCGTGCTGGCGTGGCCTGCATTTTTCTCGAAGGCATTCCGCGCGAAGTCGCCGCCATGATCACCGCCGAAGTTGGCACGCCCACAATCGGCATTGGAGCCGGTCCTGAGTGTGACGGACAGGTGCTCGTCTTCCACGACATTCTGAATCTGACCTTCGGCCCTCCTGCAAAATTCGTCCGCCGTTACGGCGATGCTGCGGCTTTGATTACGAATGCAGTCCAGGCATTTCGCGCCGATGTGCGCTCGCACCAGTATCCCTCGGACGAAGAGTCGTATCACCTGCCGAAGGAAACCAAGGCAGGACTCGATACGGTGTTAGACCGGAAGCGAGCCATGCGGCGCTAAAAAGGCGTAAGGAATCCTGGCACCGCAGATCAGCAGCGACATAAGTCTTTGCTCCGGCTGCGGGAACCGGCTGACCCTGGATTTCGTATCTTTTTACATACACCAGTCGCACTGCCCGGCTCGCAGTAAAAATCCGATGGTGCTAGGCTAGTAATTGTGGAGGGTGGATCATGCACCTCTTTGCGATGTTTTTCTTTCACTTCTTCGGCATCTGGTTCGTCATGTATTTCCTGCCGACGATCATCGCTCTCATCCGCAGCAAGCGAGACACGGTTGCGATCCTGCTGCTGAATCTTTTTCTGGGATGGTCCGGTATCGGCTGGGTCGTTGCGCTGATCTGGGCGGCAAAAAACGATGTTCCAATGACGGTGAGGTAACTTCGGCTCGTGACTTGCACGTCTCTTCGTTTGGGCGCCGCGTTCGCCCTGCTCTTCAGCGCCGCTCTGGTCGCATGCTCGTCGAAAGCGGAGCAAGCGCCCGATCCGGCTGCGCTGCTGCAAGCTATTCCTCCGGCTGATCAAGCCAAGTACGCCCAGATTCGGGACATGAAAACCTGGCGCAACCCTTACCTGATCATCCGTTCCGACGGTGTGACTATTTTTGACGCCGCCGACAGCGCGGAAATCCTTATCAAGCCCGACGACGTGCTCGCTTCGCTGAGCCGGCTTCCCGCTTCGTACTGGCCTTACGGACGCGTCGTCGCCGCCACCGAGAACGGCACGAGATCTTCCGAGCAAGATGGCGTCGCAATCCGCCGCAACAAAGGCATTGTCGGCGGTATGCTCGAAGGAGCCCACATCGCCGTAAAGTGGGTCCCCGCGACGTGACATGCGCTCGCAACGTGGAAGATCGGGCGTTCGGCCGTCGCGTCCCTGAATAGTCCTCTCTTGAAGATCATCGCCACGATCCCCGAGATGCGCTCCGCCTCACGCGCGGTCCGCCGCGCCGGCCAGCGCCTGGGATTCGTCCCTACGATGGGCGCGCTCCACGAAGGCCACCTCTCGCTCGTGCGCGCGGCCCGCGCGAATTGCGACACTGTCGCCGCGTCGATCTTCGTCAACCCGACGCAGTTCGGACCCACGGAGGATCTCGCGAAGTACCCCCGCTCCTTCGAGCGCGACTGCGAACTCCTCGAGCGCGAAGGTGTAGTCATGCTCTTCGCGCCGACCGTCGAAGAAATGTATCCCGCCGCCGCCGTGACCTGGGTGACCGTCGACGAACTCAGCACCAAGCTCGATGGCCGTTCGCGCCCGGGACACTTTCGCGGCGTCACGACCGTGGTCTCGAAGTTGTTTCACATCGTCGAACCCGACGCGGCCTTCTTCGGACAGAAAGACGCGGCGCAGGTGGCCGTCCTGCGCCGCATGGTGCGCGATCTGAATTTCCCCGTGGAAATTGTGGTCTGCCCCATCGTCCGCGAGGACGACGGCCTGGCCATGAGTTCCCGCAACGCATATCTCGATCCAACGCAAAGAAAGCAAGCGCTGGTGCTGCATCGTTCGCTGAAACGCATAGAGGAGTTAGCAAACGCCGGAGAGCAGAACGTGCCCGCGTTGATCGACGCGGCCCTCCAGATACTTGCAGAAGAACCCTCGGTCCGCCTCGACTACTTCGAGATCGTCAACCCCGACACCCTCGATCCCGTAAACGACATCTCCGCAGGCGCGCTGGTCGCGGTCGCCGCATTGGTAGGAACTACGCGCCTGATCGACAACATTCTGCTAAAAAGGAAAACCGGCTAGCTGCACCCGCAAGCCTGTTCTCGCCTGCCTCAATAATCCCGCCATTCAATAATTCTGATACAAGTACGGCGGATCGCTGTAGCTCCACATCGGGCTATACCAATAGGGCCAACCCCAATACGGACCCCAGCCAAAATCCAATCCCCAGTCCCAGCCTAATCCCCAACCAAGTCCCCAGCCGCAGCAACCCCATCCCCAGCCTCCCCAACCGAAGCCGGGATAGCCCCAACCACCGCGCCAGCCGCCCCAACCTCCGCGCCACGGGACACCGCGCCAACCTCCACCGCGCCACGCGCCTCCTACGAAGCCTGCGTGATTGAACGAGGCATGATTAAACGAAGCGCCGCCGAATCCATGCCAGTGACCGTCGGCAATTGCTGCGTGCGAACCGGCCATCCCGCTTCCGAACCTGGAACCCGCGCCGAAGCCCGACCTCCCGGCCATGCTCCCGCGACTGCCGGATCCAAACGAATGCCAGCCGGGCGACATGTTGCGAGCGCCGGCGCCGCGGTCCGCAAACCAACTCCTTGACGCGCCAGAGCCACGCCCCGAGAACGAGTTCCCGCGCATGCCGCCTCGCATACCACCATAAGACCCGCGCGCTCCGCCAAAACCACCGCCGCGAGACCCGCCGTAGGAGGAACCGCCACCGTGATAGCCGCCGGAGTGGCCACCACCGTGGAATCCTCCACCAGACAAGCCGCCGCCTCCATGGAAACCTCCACCGCCGTGGAAACCTCCGCCTCCTCCACCATGGCCACCGCCATGTTGCGCATACGAAGGTGTGGGTAAACAAACAAGGGCCGCAGAAGCGACGCCAACAAGAAGAGCGTTCAACCAGGTGGATTTCTTCATATCACTCCCTCCACCGAACGGCGGTTCATTGCCCGGGAGAGCAAACCGCCTCATACAGGTCTCTGTACTATTTTAGACCCGAATTCCAGCCCGGAAGTTGTCCCATTTGAATGGCAAATGAGGCCAATGAGCGATGGCGATTGATCACCACCTGAGAGACAGCCGCCGCTTTCCTGGAGCGGCTATCACCGGCTTGCCAGGTGCTACCATGTGGTCGCGATGAAGAAGCTGCTCCTGACGAGTGCTCTGCTCCTTTGCAGCATTCCACCACTTTTAGGTACTAACGACCCCGCTGCACAGCAGTTACTCATCACGGCCAAGGACCAGGCAAGTCTCTCTCATGATCAAGCTGGCCCATTCCGGCTTGATGTCGATTTCTCTGTGCAAATGAACACTCCCACTCACGGGCACTTGACTCTGAGATGGGAAGCGAGTGACCGCTGGTGGCGCAAGATCGTCATGGACAGTTTCGAGCAAGTCGAAGTCCGGAACGGTGACAAGCTCTACACCAGCCGCAATATACCTTTTACCCCCGTAAGAATTAAAGAACTCATCAGTTTGCTTCAGTTCGCGGAGAGCTCTCCAGGCCTCCTCGTAAAGAAACAGAAACAACGCGTAGAAAATTCCGTCGAGATAACTTGTGTACAGGTCGAGCAGGAACATGTGAAAGCAAGGCCGCATGAAGTCTGTATAAACCCCGCTTCGCGAGAGATCCTGCGGGATGAATGGCAGCTACCACCAGACGAACAGCGGAAAGAGCAGTACTCCGAGTACTTCGACTTTGGCACCCACCGCTACCCACGCAAACTTCAACTGTTAATAAACGGCAGCAACGCTATCACGGCCAACGTCCAAGATCTGACGACGACTGCTTTCGATGATGCGTTGCTTCTGCCGCCGAAAGGGGCAATTGAACGCCGTCAGTGCAGCGGTATGAAACGCCCAGTGCCGATAAAGGCGCCAAACCCGTCGTATCCGGAATCTGCGAGTCAAAACAAACTGATGGGGGACACCACTGTCGCCATGACCGTCCTGACTGATGGTTCCGTCAGTGACATCCGACTGGTCGGGACTGCAACTCATTCGATGGACGATGCCACTCTGCAGACCTTGAGGGGCTGGAAGTTCAAGCCCGCCATGTGCCAATCCGAGCCGGTCGTCTCCGACATTGAGGTTGTAGTGAGTTTCAGGTTGCGTTGAAGAGCGGTTGCAATCGGTCGCGATGGGTGAGTTCTGCTATGCCTACCTCTGCGCAATACCCGCCACGGTCCCACTCTGCGGCTCAATCCGCTGGCGCATCAGATCTTCCACCCGCGTCCACAAGTGAATATCACACTCGCTCTGCATATGGCTCGGCGTGAACGTCCTGCCGAACCACGTGGTTTCTTCGCACTTCACGGGCTGCTTCCTGTAGTCGAAACGATAGTTGCCGAGAATATCCGTCTTCGCAGGATTCGCAGCGGTAATCTCCGACCGCCCGTGGATCAGGCCGTGCGGCTGATAAAAGTTGACCGCCGCGGCCACGTTGTCAGGAACCACTCCGTCCTTCTGCCACGGTTTGGCCACGCTGTCGACCTGCACCGTCAGAAGCACCGGGATGTGCGCGCGATCCAGTTCTCGAGACAACATCACCACCGCTGACGCTCCCCAACTGTGTCCGAAGAGAATAATCCGCGCCTGCGCCTTCTCATCATCACTGAGCACGCCGTTGTGATTGGTGTCGAGCAGCCGAACGATCGTGGCATACGCCGTTTTGCGGTGCCGGTTTTCGAAGACTTGGACGTAAGTGCCTTTCGGCACGCTGCGTTGGATTCGTTCCGCCAGTTGCACCGGCCCGTGATGCGGATCGTTGTGCCGCACAAATCCGCCCACGAAGCCCACGACGATACAAGAAGGATTGGCAGGAGTTCGGCTAACGACTGCGCCATCGGCTGCGATGACCGCGGGCGCGGCGGCTACCAACGTCGCGGCCGCAACAAGACTACGAATTCGCGCGAGGCAAAGCACGCGAGCTCCTAATTGGATGAGATGATTCACGCCACCGCAGGGATGCCGCAAAATTCCAGCTTTTGGGTGCCCAGCGAAAAGCCTTGTCCAGCAAGGATTTCGACCCACTCAAACCCGGATGACAGTCTACACCCGCATGTCAAGTGCTGATGTCATGGTGTTGTAATCGTTGAAACGCATTTCGATCTCGAGAATCCAAGCTTCCCCCGTGAACCCCCGTGCCCCCGGTGGTGCGCGCTCTCAGATTTTCCGCGGCCCCGAGACAAAGACATTCCCCCCAAGAATGTACCGAAGCGCTCTGTCTGCGGCCTTCGTAATCCCAATGCGCGGCGTCACCCGGATGCCCCGCGCCCGGTACCCATCCTCACCAATCCACAAACTGCTTTCTGAGTCGGTCAGGTCGCATCCGTTGTCGCGAGCGCGCGTAATGCCGAACGCCTCACTCAACCTTCCCGGCCCACTCGTCAGCTTGGGCAGGTCCTTCGGCCCGCGCAGTTTGATCCCGCGCCCTCGTGCCATTTCTTCCAGTCCCGACAGCGGCTCAAGCGCCCGGAAGAGAACACCGCCCGCCGTGCCTTCCGGTTCGCACGAAACGTTGAGGCAATAATGATTGCCGTAGATGAAATAGACGTACGCGTATCCCGGCGGCCCAAACAGCACCGAATTGCGCGCCGTATTGCCCGCAGCCGAATGCGCGGCGGGATCGTTCTCTCCCAAATACGCTTCCACTTCGACAATGCGCGCTGTAAGACGAACCTTCCCTGACCGCACGAGCACCTTCCCCAACAATTCCCGTGCCACGCGCCGCGGATCGCGGTTGTAGAACACCCGGTTAAGCGGCGTGATCACAGCTGTCAACTTCGCCGTAGATGCCATGCAGAAATCTTACCCGACACTCTGGTAGCGCCCGGCGTCTCGCCGGCGCACCCTTCCTTTACAATCCCCTCATGCTCGGCCTAGCCCTGACCGGAGCCGCATCCCTAAGCGCCATCGCCGCCGGATATCAATCGATGGCACCTACCGGACAATGGTACGGTCGCACCTTCACTAGCCTGCCGCGCGGAACGAAGCAACTGGCCCTCACCTACGACGACGGGCCGAACGATCCGCACACCCTCCGCCTGCTCGAAGTCCTCTCAAAACACAACGTGCACGCCACTTTTTTCCTGATCGGACGCTACGCGAAGCAGCGCCCCGAAATCGCCCGCGAGGTCATCCGAGCCGGCCACGTCGTCGGCAATCACACCTTCACGCATCCCCTGCTGACCTTCAAAAGCATCGTCGAGATTCGCCAGGAACTCACCGACTGCCGTGCCGCGCTGCAAGACGCTATCGGCGAACATTCCAATCTCTTTCGTCCTCCGTTCGGAGGAAGACGGCCTGCAGTCCTCCGCATCGCCCGCGAACTTGGACTTCAGCCCGTGATGTGGAACGTTACTGGCTACGACTGGAACGCCCCGCCTGCCGCGGTGATCGAGGGGAAAGTCACGAAGCAGATTCGCGGCGGCGACGTCATCCTGCTTCACGACGGTGGCCACCGCCACATGGGCGCCGATCGCAGCCAAACCGTCACCGCCACCGATCACCTGATCACAAAGTACAAATCCGAAGGCTACGACTTCGTAACCGTTCCTTAGCGAGCGCGTCCCACGTACACCCAGAAACATGGGATGCCCCACTTCTCGCCGATTTTGCGAGAAGTGGGAATGGCGACTGCCGCCGCTTTCCGCACCGCACTGACTTTCGAACGACTAAGATGATTCCCATGATGCGCCTACTTCTGTTCCTTCTTTCAACCGCACTCGTGGCTGCAGCACAACCCAAAGCCCTCTTCTACCTGATCACCAATCCCAGTTCGGTGAAGTCCTTCACCGATCACGCCGACAAAATCGACATCCTCGTTCCCGCCTGGTATTCGGTCGACGGCAACGGACTCGTCTGGGGAGGCCCCAATCCCGACGTCCTGAAAACCGCCGCCGCCCACCACGTGCCCGTCATGCCCATCGTGGCTCTCATGACCCAACTCGAGTTGCACAAGCTCTTCACGACTCCCGTCGCGCGGAACGCACTGATCGCCTCGCTTATCAGTGAATGCAAGAAGAATAAATACTCGGGTTTCCAGTTTGATTTTGAGAACGTAGCCTGGACCGACCGCGATTTGCTTTCAGCGCTGGTTGCCGAAACTGCCGCCGCTCTTCACAAAGAAAACCTGCAACTGTCGATCGCGACGGTGCCCAGTGCTCCGGGCTCTCCAGGGGAGAGCGGCTACTCCCATTGGCTCTTCGAGAACTGGCGCGGCGGTTACGATCTGAAAGCGCTTGCGCAATCGGTTGACCTGATTTGCCTGATGACCTACGACCAGAACACGCGCTGGACCATGCCCGGCCCCGTCGCCGGATATCCCTGGACCGTCGACAACCTCGAATACGCGCTGCAATTCGTTCCCAAGGAAAAATTGTCGCTGGGCATTCCTGTTTACGGCTATCACTGGTACGCCGGAGAGCCCGGCAAAGATGAGAAGCCCAATCCAACCGCCGACTACATCGGCCAGCAGGATGTCGACGGATACATTGCCGCCTACCACCCGCGCGTAGAGTGGGATTCCACCGACCGCGTTTCTTGGTTTTATTTCTATCGCGACGACAATCGTGAATGGGTCTTCTACACCGACAAGCGCGGATTCCAGGAACGATTCAATCTAGCCCGCGACCGTGGCCTGCAAGGCTTCTGCTCGTGGGTGCTAGGGTCGGAAGATTCAGAAATCTGGTCCGTCCTGCCGTCGCACAAATGAGATTGTGGAGGGCGTGCATTTCCCCTGTGCTCCCCCGTGCCCTCTGTGGTGAGCCATCCGCGCGATGGTGCCTAGCCCCGCACCGCCGCAAACGCCTCTTTCGCCGCGGCAATCGTCCGCTGCACATCTTCCTCACTATGCGCGGCCCCCAGAAACGCCGCCTCATACTGCGAAGGGGGCAAATACACGCCAGCATCCAGCATGCTGCGAAAGAATTTCCCAAACGCCTCAGTATTCGACTTCGACGCTGAATCCCAATCCGTCACGGGCCCTTTTTGGAAGAACCACGTAAACATCGATCCCACGCGATTGTGGCAGAGCGTCACCCCCGCATCCTTCGCTGCCGCAGCTACGCCGTCCACCAAATCTTTACTCAACTTTTCGAGCCGGGGATAAATCTCGCTCTTCCGATCCCGCAACTGCTTCAACATCGCGCATCCCGCGGCCATCGCCAGTGGATTCCCCGAGAGCGTCCCGGCCTGGTACATCGGCCCCAGCGGCGCCACCAGGTCCATCATCTCCTTCGGCCCGCCATACGCTCCCACCGGCAGCCCTCCGCCAATAATCTTCCCCATCGTGGTCAGGTCCGGTTTGATGTTGTACAACTCCTGCGCTCCACCAAACGACACGCGAAATCCCGTCATCACCTCATCAAAAATCAGCACCGACCGTTCGCGCTCCGTCAACATCCGCAGTCCCACCAGATAATCGTCCGCCGCTGGAACGCATCCCATGTTTCCGACCACGGGCTCCACAATCACGCACGCAATCTGGTGCTTGAATTTCTGGAACGCATGCTCGACTACCGACAGGTTGTTGAACGGCAGCGCCAGCGTGAACATCGTGAACTCTTCCGGCACGCCCGCCGACCCCGGAATCCCCAGCGTCGCTACCCCCGATCCCGCTTTCACCAGCAGCGCGTCCGCGTGCCCGTGATAGCAGCCCTCGAACTTCACAATGTATTTCCGCTTGGTATAAGCCCGCGCCAGCCGGATCGCCGACATCGTCGCTTCCGTCCCCGAGCTCACGAAGCGCACCTTCTGCATTGACGGAAACGCGGCCAGCACCAACTCCGCCAGATCAGCCTCCGACGGAGTCGACGCCCCGAAGCTCGTACCATTGCAAGCCGCGCTGAGAATCGCATCCAGCACGCCCGGTTCTGCGTGGCCAAGAATCAGCGGCCCCCACGATCCGATGTAATCGATGTATTCGTTTTCGTCGGCGTCCCAGATGTGCGAGCCCTTGCCGCGCACGATAAACGGCGCGTCGCCTCCCACGGATCGAAACGCCCGCACCGGAGAGTTCACCCCGCCGGGAATCATGCTCTCCGCCCGCTGCTGCAGGCGGCGCGACTGCTCGGTCTTACGCGAAGTGGTGGACGGCATCGAATCCTCTCGACCGCTTCAACCAACCAAGGTCAGAAAATTAAGAGAACGCAGATGTCAACAGATTGGATCAACGCAATCGACTACTATAGCAGCGCCGAACGGCCTGAATTCATCAGATATTCATCCTTTTGCAACTCCCATGCAATATCTCGACAGTACCGTAGGGTCATCAAGCTACCCTTCTAACCGGGAGGGTTTAGAGGGACAGTCTCGGGGGCTCCGGACTGTCCTTTTTCCTACTTCATACTTAACCAAAAAAAAGAGGGTGCCAACATCCTAGTCGCGTCGTCTGCGACTAGCGTGGGACGCGGCAAGCTATGGACAATAGAAGTCCGGGTGCCCCATTTCTCGCGCGCCCTTTGCGCGAGAAGTGGGGATTTCATCATCCAAAACCAAAAGCGCGAGCCCGCTATTAACCACGCTTAACTCCCATCGTATAATCACCCTCAATGATCACCGTTTCCAAAGAGGATTACCTAAAATCCATCCTCGAGGCCGAAAGCGAAGGCGAAACCGTCATCTCCGCCCGCCTCGCCGATCTCCTGAAAGTCTCTCCTCCCGCCGTCACCATGGCGCTCCGCCGCCTGAAAAAAGATGGCCTCGTCCGCGTCGACACCAGCGGCGAAGTCGGACTCACCGCCACCGGACGCAAAATCGCTCGCAAGCTCACCCTCCGCCATCACCTCATCGAACGCATGCTCTCTGAACTTTTCGGCATGGAGTGGTGGAAGGTCCACGACGAGGCCGAGCGCCTGGAGCACGCCGTCTCTCCCGACTTCGAAGCTAAACTCCTCGCGAAGCTCGGCTCCGGAGGCGCCTGCCCCCACGGCAATCTGAGTGAACTCGAAAGTCCCGCCAGCCGCCGCCGCCGCGGACTCGTCCTGCTCGCCGACGCCGAACTCGACAACTCCTACACCGTCAGCGGAATTTACGAGCGCGACCGCGGACTCCTCGAATTTCTCGAACACCGCGGCATTCGTCCCGGAGCCAAGCTGCGCCTGCTCGAACGCAACTACGACCAAACCCTCACGCTCGCCACGCCCGCCGGAACCGTCTCACTGGGCCCCGCCGCTTCCGAACGAGTTTGGCTGGCCTCCGCCCCTCGCGCCAAGCGCTAGAAGCATCGGATGTTCGTTTAGCCGTCCTTCGTGCCTTTCTTAGCTTCGCGATTCTCTTAGCGTCCTTCGCGGCCGTTCTTAGCGAACTTTGCGATAAAGCTTTTTCCTGCCTTCTTCCCTAATCCCTCAGCCGCCCCCCGGTAATCACTCTTGATCATCACTCCTATCTCCGCCTCCAGCGCCCTGTCATAATCAGCCATGCTCTCGACCGTCCTGCAGGACGTGCACTACGCCGTCCGCCAGTTTCGCCGCAGTCCAGCGTTCGCCGTGACCGCCGTCCTCACGCTGGCGCTCGGCGTCGGAGCCACCACCGCCATCTTCAGTTTGTTCGATGGCATCGTGCTGCGGCCTCTGCCTTTCCCGCATGCTGAACAACTCGTCGCCGTCGATACTCTCGAGTACCCGCCCGGAGTTCCCGCCTCCAATCTCGCCGCCGCCTATGGCAATAGCAGTTCCTATCCCAATTTTTTCGACTGGCGGCGCGAAAACCACAGCTTCGAGTCGCTCGCTTCCTACGACCACATCGTCCGCCTCTTCAGCAAAGCGAATGGCGAAGGCGCTCGCGTGCTGGAAGGTGGACGCGTCTCCGCGAATCTATTTCCGCTGCTCGGCGTATCTCCGGCGCTCGGTCGCTCATTCACCGCCGAAGAAGAGCAGCCGGGTCATCGCGTGGCCATTCTCAGTCACGAACTCTGGGTCTCGGACTTTGCTTCCTCCCCCAACGTCCTCGGCGAAACGATAAAGATCAGCGATGAACCCTACACCGTCATCGGAGTCATGCCGGCAAGTTTTCACTACCCCATCGGCCAGCCATCTCCCTTCTGGTCGACGTTCTCAATCGACGCCGAAGGTACTGTGCCTCTCACTTCGCTGCGCGACGGCGAGAATCTCTCCGTCGTCGGCCGTCTCAAACCCGGGGTCGCCATCAAGCAAGCCCTCGCGGAACTCAACACAATCCAGAGCAGCCTCGCCCAGCAGTACTCCGAAGATCGTTACCGCCTGGGCGTTTCGATCAACCCGCTGCTCGACGAAGAAGTCTCCGACATTCGCCCGGCCCTCTCTCTCTTATTCGCAGCAGTCGGGGTCGTTCTCATCATCGCCTGTGCCAACGTTGCCGGACTTCTTCTTGCCCGCGCCAACGGTCGCCGTCCAGAATTGGCTCTGCGCACGGCTCTTGGCGCGAGTCGCTCACGCGTCGTTCGCCAGTTGCTAGTGGAAGCGTTACTCCTCGCCCTCGCAGGCGGAGCCCTCGGCATCCTCGCCTCCTTCGCACTGCTCCGTGCCGGACTTCTCCTCATCCCCAGCGATCTGCCCCGGCTGTACAACATCGCCATCGATGGCCGCGTGCTGGCGTTCGCCGTCTTGCTTTCAGCCATCACATCGCTGATCTTCGGATTGCTTCCCGCGTGGCGAATGTCGAAATCCGATCCCGCCACCTCACTGCGAGACGGCGGATTCACCGCCACCTCCGGACGCCACCACAACCAGCTTCATCATGCGCTCATCATCGCCCAAACTGCCCTCGGATTCACCCTGCTCATCGGCTCCGGATTGCTCATCCGCAGCATGTTCAACATCATTCACATCAACCCCGGCTTCGACACGACTCACACCGTTTACTTCGATGTCGCTCTGACCAACAAGCTCTATCCCGTCCCGGCAAAGTTTCAGTTCATCGACAAACTACTCCCGGAAATCGCGGCAATCCCCGGCGTGGAAAGAGTCAGCGCCGGTCATCCGCTGCCCATCCGCTGGGGAGCGGGCACCTCCATCAATCTCACGATCGCAAATCATTTGAACTCGCCCGATCAACTTCCCGCCGCCGGAGCCGCGGTGGCGATGCCCGGCTACTTCGAAACACTCTCGATTCCACTTGTCCGCGGCCGTACGTTCGGCCCGCGTGACAACGATCCGAAGGCGACGCCGGTCGCAATCATTAATCAGGCTTTCGTGAGGAAATATTTTGCGAACGAAGATCCGCTCGGCCAGTACTTCACGCCGAAGTTTGAACATTCGGAGGAGCCCGTCGTCGCACGGCAGATCATCGGCGTCGTGGGCGATACAAGGCTCGAAGACATGTGGGATCCCTACCAGCCGCAGTTCTTCATGCCCTATGCTCAGGATCCCGCTCACCAGCGCGCTATCGTTGTAATGAGGGTGGCCGGGGATCCCGCGGCCTACGAAAACACGGTTCGCAAGATCGTTGCCACCATGACGGAGGCTCCCGTCTTCAACTACTCCAGCTTTACCGAAAGCATAAGCGCGCAAGCCGCACAGCCGCGCTTTGAAGCCGTCCTCGTTTCCGGCTTCGCCGCCATCGCTCTCTTACTCTCTGCGCTGGGTCTCTATGCGGTCCTCTCCTACGTCGTCTCACAGCGAGTGCGCGAACTCGGCTTGAGAATGGCGTTCGGAGCGACCCGTTCCGATATTTTGCGGCTCGTCCTTCGCCGCGCGCTGATCCTCGCCTGCCTTGGCATTGGAGCCGGACTGCTCACTTCAATCTTCGCCACCAGGCTCATCAGTGATGTCCTGTTCAACGTCGAGTTGCTGGATCGCTCGGTTTTCTTCTTCGTAACGCTGATCCTCGTGTTCGTCTCGATCCTGGCCGCCCTCGCCCCCGCCCTCCGCGCAGCCAACGTGGACCCAATCCGCACCCTCCGCGATCAGTAAGATTGCTTGTCATCCTGAATAAATGCGCTTTGCGCCCTGCAGTCGCGTTTGGCTCGCTTCGTGATTAAAAGCGACGCCCATAAAATAGTTAACTATGGTTTATCTTTTGTTGTATACTTCCGCTAATATCGTTGACGTCTTGAAGCATGTGGGCCCCGCTGCAACTGAATATCCGCTGAACTTTCGTGCATGAATGATCCAAAAACAGCATCGCGCCCGCACCGGGAATTGCCTTCGAACGTCCTGACCACCCCGGTGGTCGCCCCCGGCGGCGTGGTCATTACGCACGAGGACATCGACCGCGCCCACGATCGCGACCGCGTGCTTGCCACCCGTACCCAACGAGGCTTGTGGTCCCGCACCAGGCTCCTATGGCTGCTCGTCGGTCCCGGAATTCTCGTCATGCTCGGCGAGAACGACGGGCCCAGCATGCTCTCGTATGCCGCGACCGGCGCCCGCTACGGCATCGGCTTTTTCCTGCCGTTCGTCGTGCTTACCTTCCTCATGGCCTGTGTCGTTCAGGAAATGACCGTGCGCCTCGGCGCCGCCACCCACCGTGGCCATGCCGAACTCATCTTTGACCGCTTCGGCCCTTTCTGGGGATGGTTCTCGATGATTGACCTCATGGTCGGCAACTTCCTGACGCTCGTCACCGAATTCATCGCCATCCGCGCCGGCCTCGGATACTTCGGCGTGCGCCCCGTCGTTTCCGTTCTCGGCGCGTGGCTCGTCCTCTTCGTCGCGCTGATGGCTCATCGTTACTGGACATGGGAGCGCATCACGCTGGTCGCCGCCATGTTCAATCTGGTGTTTGTGCCCGTTGCCTTGCTCAGTCATCCGCACTGGGGCGTCATCGGCCACGCGTTCTTGACCTGGGGGCCGCGCCCCGCCCTCACGCAAGACACAGTCCTGATTCTGCTGTCCAATATCGGAGCGACCGTCACCCCGTGGATGCTCTTCTTCCAGCAGAGCGCCATCGCCGACAAAGGCCTGACCACCAACGACATTCACTTTGGACGTATCGACACTGTGCTGGGCGCGGCCCTTGCGGCTCTCGCTGCGTTGGCCACCATCGTGGCCACAGCGCCGCTGTTCGCGCATGGCATGTCGGTGGGGAATTTCGAAGCCGCCGAATTTGCTCAGGCTCTTCAGCCATTCGTCGGCCATTGGGGCTCGGCACTCTTCGCTCTGGGAATGTTTGAAGCAGGCATGGTCGCCGCCGTCACGATTTCAACCTCCTCGGCTTACGCCTTCGGAGAAGTGGCCCGCCGGCCCCACAGCCTGAATCTTCCCTTCCAGCAGGGCAAGTCTTTTTATCTCGTCCTGATTTTCGAAGCGGCGGCTGCCGCCGGACTGGTCTTGATCCCCGGCATCCCGCTGGTCTACATCGTTCTCGTGGTCAACGTGATCGCGGTGCTGGCCATGCCTCCCGCGTTATTGTTCCTGTACATGCTGGTCAACGACCGCGAAATCATGGGAGACCTCATCAGCCCGCTCTGGGCAAACATTCTCGCTCTCGGAGTGGTCGTGGTTCTAATCTCCGCCGGGTTGCTGTTCGGAATCAGCGTAGTCGCGCCTCACGCCCTGACCTTCATTGGAGGTAAGTAGACGTCGAAACTCGCTTGCGCCGAGGAAGTGGAAGAGCGCGGCTCTTCGAGGACTGCGACGAGGCACTCTGGAAGCCGCCGGCGAGCAATGCAACGGCGCACCGTGGAAGAGCGGCCCTTTGAGGGCCGCGAAAAGCGGGAAAAACAGATCGGGGGCTTTAGCCCCCGGGAGATTCGTATCAGGCGACGCCTTCAGGCGTCGCGCAAGAGCGACAAAACAATCATCACGCCTTTAGGCGTCACAGGATCATCGAATGGAACAAAATTTAACCGACGACGTTAGCGGCGAAGACCTGGTCTCCATCGTCGCGTCCCTCGAACCCGATCAGTTGATCTCCGAAAAAGAGAAACACCACTGCCCGCGTCGCCAACTCACAACTACTGAAATGATTTTGTTCTGGGCGCTCCGCCTCTACTTGGTCTTCATGTTCGGCGTTGTACTCTACCAGGTGTGGACCGGAGTGCGTTAGAAGGCTCACCCTCGCTTTACGGCAATGTAGAAACCGGGCGTCGTCCTAGTCATGCCGTGCCGCAGGGTCAAGTTCACTCAAAGACGGAGGATTGATGATTTCTGCCCCGCGAGCTATGGCGTCGAACCGACACTGGTGTTGAGTGATCTCCTCCGCCATTGATTTGGCCAGCTCCCGGATTGCCATTAATCTCTGGTAGCACTCCGATTCTTCCGGCGTTTTCTCTCTCCAGAGATCACACCGGCCAACGATGACCGACAGCTTGTTGATCAGACTATGGGCTAACAGGCAACTCGGCTGGTACTGTCCATTTTGCTTCGCCACGGGATGCTCTTTTCTCCGTCCTTCCCCAATGTGACTCCAGTTTGCAGCGGTCCCATTTCGGGAGATGTGATTGAAATCACACCTTGCTGTGAACGAACCCCCATCCGCAGGCCTACATCGCAAGTCACTGCAAGAATGTGGGTTACGAAAGACTAAGCGCAACAGGGTGGAAGGCAAAGAGCGAGACTGAGGGGGAACTTGGACCGAATGTCTGGGAGAACCGTATCGCATCAACAGGCGAGAATAGATCTGAAGTTTTGCCCAAAAGGGAATCTTACGCACCGCCGCTGGAGGCTCTTCGCTGTTTATTCGAGATTTTAGTAATGCGCCGGATATCGCGTAGAGTTCTTTCGCTCCGTCTTCAGCATCTTGCGCTCAGCCTTCTTCTGCGCTTTCACGTATTTCTTTTGTGCCTTCTGCTGTTTCTTCTGCGCTTTCTGCACAGCACGAGCCTGCGACCGGGCGCTCGTTCCCGCATGAGCAAAAGCAGGGGCCATACTGGTCGCCACAGCAAACAACACGGCGAGAGCCACTCTCTTCATAGATCCTCTGGCAGCCTACTCTTGCCACGATCTTACAATAAAGCAGCCCGGTTCCCCGCGAGAGAATCCGCGCCGCAACTCCAAACCATAGAATGCCCGTGTCAGCGACTCTTGCAAGGCTTCCTCCGTGACCCTCTGTGACCTCTGTGGTGAATGCTTTTCCTACACTTTCACCCTTACGATCAAGCCCTTTCCAATCGCCTCAAGGTTTCCTTCGTGAACCTTCGTGTCCTCTGTGGTGAATGCCTTTCCTACACTTTCACCCTTACGATCAAGCCCTTTCCAATCGCCTCAAGGTTTCCTTCGTGAACCTTCGTGTCCTCTGTGGTGAATGCCTTGGCCGGCACTTTCACCCTTACGACCAAGCCCTTTCCAATCGCCTCAAGGTTTCCTTCGTGAACCTTCGTGTCCTTTGTGGTGAATGCCTTGGCCGGCGTCAACCGCTGCGCAATTCCCCTGAAAAGAATTACACTGAATAAGTTCGATTCTGCGCAGCGACGTCCGCGTGCGCTCGAAGTCATCCCGCGAGGAAAGCCATCATGTCTGTAAACAGTTTCAATGCCAAATCCACCCTCAAAGTTGGCAGCAAAGAATACGAAATCTTCCGCCTCGACGCCCTCGATAAGCAGGGAATCTCTACCCAACACTTGCCCTTCTCCCTGCGCATCCTGCTCGAAAATCTTCTTCGCACCGAGGATGGCCGCAACGTCACCAAGCAGGAAATCCGCGCCCTCGCCGCCTGGAACAAAAACTCCAAGCCCGAAAAAGAAATCGCCTTCACTCCCAGCCGCGTCCTCCTGCAGGATTTCACCGGCGTCCCCTGCGTAGTCGACCTCGCCGCCATGCGCGACGCGATGCAAACTCTAGGCGGCGATCCCGCGCTGATCAATCCTCTGCAGCCAGTCGAACTGGTCATCGACCACTCCGTCCAAGTCGACGAATTCGGCACCGCCAACGCTTTCGACATGAACGCCCTGCTCGAATTCCAGCGCAACAAAGAGCGCTACTCTTTCCTCCGCTGGGGCCAAACCGGATTCCGCAATCTAGCCATCGTCCCTCCCGACACCGGCATCGTCCACCAAGTCAATCTCGAATACCTAGCGCGCGTAGTCTTCGTCCACGAATCCCCCGGCAAACGCACCGCCTACCCCGACACACTAGTAGGCACCGACAGCCACACTACAATGGTGAATGGTTTGGGAGTGCTGGGTTGGGGTGTTGGGGGGATTGAGGCTGAGGCTGCGATGCTTGGGCAGCCGGTTTCCATGCTGATTCCACTCGTCGTCGGCGTGAAACTCACCGGACGTCTACGCGAAGGAGCCACTGCCACCGACTTGGTACTCACCATCACCGAGATGTTGCGCAAGCATGGTGTTGTTGGAAAATTTGTTGAGTACTTTGGGCCCGGACTTCGTGATCTGCCGCTCGCCGATCGCGCCACAATCGCGAACATGTCTCCTGAATATGGTGCGACTTGCGGGATTTTTCCGATCGACAAGGAGACGCTGAAATATCTGCGGCTCACCGGACGCAGCGAAGAGCAGATTGCCCTCGTCGAGGCGTACGGCCGCGAACAGGGATTGTTCCATGACGAAAAAACTCCCGAGGCGGAATACTCCGAACTCCTCGCACTCGATCTCGCGACCGTCGAACCAAGTCTCGCCGGGCCGAAGCGTCCGCAGGATCGTGTTGTGCTCTCGCAGGCCGGAGAGTCGTTCAACAAAGCTCTGCCTTCGCTGATCAAGCCCAAGTCCGCGGCGAAAGTCACTGCAGTCCCAGGTCTCGCAAATGCGGCGAGACCCGGGGCATCCCAAGTTGGGGCGCCTCAGGCAAAGGATCGTTGGGAGCAGGAAGGGGGAAGTCCCGCAGCGATCGGCGTCGAGGATCCGAATGTTCACGAACACGTCTCCGCTTCGGTGAAAGATTCGCTGAAGCACGGCAGCGTCGTCATCGCAGCCATCACCTCGTGCACGAACACGTCGAACCCATCGGTTCTTATCGGCGCCGGACTTCTCGCGAAGAAAGCCGTCGAGAAAGGACTGTCCGTTCCCGCGTGGGTTAAAACCTCGCTCGCTCCCGGATCGAAGACCGTCACCGACTATCTTGCGAAGGCCGGACTGACGCCGTATCTCGAGAAGCTAAAGTTTCATCTTGTCGGCTACGGATGCACCACCTGCATCGGCAACTCCGGGCCATTACCCGAGGAGGTGTCGAAGGCTATCGACGAAAAAGAACTGGTCGTCGCTTCGGTGCTTTCGGGCAATCGCAACTTTGAGGGCCGCATCAACTCCGAAGTGCGCGCCAACTACCTGATGTCGCCGCCGCTGGTCGTTGCCTTCGCGCTCGCGGGGCGCATCGACATCGACTTGCGCAAAGAGCCGATCGGCAAAGGACGCGACGGACAGCCCGTCTACATGGCTGATATCTGGCCCTCGCAGCGCGAGATCGAAGAGACCATGCAGCAGTCGATCACGTCGGAGATGTTTTCGAAATCCTACGGCGAAGTTTTTGCGGGCGACGAACGCTGGCGCGGACTGTCTGTCCCGAAGGGCCAGACCTACGCATGGGAAAAAGATTCCACTTACATTCGCCGCGCTCCGTATTTCGACGAGATGGCGGTGAAGCCTGCGCCCGTCGAGGAAATCAAAAAGGCGCGCGTGCTCGCGGTTCTTGGCGATAGCGTCACCACCGACCACATTTCTCCTGCGGGATCGATCAAGAAAGACAGCCCCGCCGGAAAATATCTCCAGGAACATGGCGTGAAGCCGGCGGACTTCAACTCGTACGGATCGCGCCGCGGCAATCATGAAGTGATGGTGCGCGGCACCTTCGCCAACGTCCGCCTGCGCAACAAGCTGGTCGCGACCGAAGGCGGATTCACGCGCCATCTGCCGACGAACACAGAGATGTCGATCTTCGATGCTTCGGAGAAATATCGCGTCGCAGGTACTCCGCTCGTGATTCTGGCGGGCAAGGAATATGGATCTGGCTCATCGCGTGACTGGGCTGCCAAGGGCCCAGCGCTGCTGGGTGTGCGCGCCGTGATCGCTGAGAGTTACGAACGCATTCACCGCTCGAACCTCGTCGGTATGGGAGTCCTGCCTCTGCAGTTCCTTGCGGGCCAGAACGCCGAATCGCTCAAGCTAACTGGAGAAGAAGTGTTCGAGATCAGCGGCGTGCGCGACATAGTCGACCACTTCGCCGCCGGTCGCGAAGTAAAGGTGCGGGCGGCCGCCGACGGAAAGACCACGGAGCTCAACGCCCTGGTTCGTATCGACACTCCGCAGGAAGCGCTGTACTACGCGAACGGCGGAATTCTGCAGTATGTGTTGCGGCAGTTGCTGGCGACGAAGGCGGAGCCGGTGGGCGTGTAAGCGTCATCGGTTCCGCGTACAACAAACAGCTTGTCATCCCGACCAGCGGAGTGGAGCGACCTGCTGTTGAATGAGCGCCAAAGAGTCCGGAGACGGAAGGTCTTTGAAAGTTCAGAAATGTCCCGTCCGTCCCCATGTTTCCTCGGGGTTGGTTTTGGTGCGACAAGTTGATTTGCGGCGGCGCTCTGTGTGGCCGGCACCGAGTCGACTTGGAGTGCGTCGGGGCCTCGAGTTCGTCGCGCATCATCCACGCGAAAGAACTTTGATACTTCCCTGTGCCCGAATTGTTCCTCGCTTGCGAATCTTCCGAAGGCTCGGGTCCATGAATAACCATCGCTCAGCCGGGATTTGCAATCGTGGAACCTCTACTTGAATCACTGCTTTCAACAGTCGAAGAACTGTGTGTAGGTCTCCTATTGTCTGTGTTTTCGGTGCGAAGAACGTTGGCAGAGAGTGCCATGGTGAATAAGTCTGCGTGCGATGATAAACGAGAAAAGCGTGTTGTCGTGGCCATTTCAGCAATGCAAGGTTATGACGAACATAATGAGCCTGCGCGATTGCGTGAGGCGATACAACCACATCCATGACACGTGGGTGTCGTTTTGTGAGCCGTCGAAGTTCTCCGATCCATCGGTCGCACCCCTTGCGCCGCGTTCCGCTTGAGTGCCCGTCAATACGTGCGCCTACAAGCCCTTTAGCCATCAGCGCCTCGCTGAAATAGGAGAGATTGCGAAAGGCTAAAGGTGGCCTGGGAAAGTGCCAAAACAACGTCCAACCACGGTACGTGCAGAAAAAAGCTGGGCCGACTATCTGATCGAAGGAGGTGGGAATTGCGATGATCCGGCGTGTTGGATCGTCTTCCACTGGCGTTCCGAAGCGCGAATAGAAACCGATCCTGCCGTGTATTCGCATTCCTTCGGCTTCGAGAAGCATTTCCGTTCTAGTCGCTAGTTCTTCGGGGGTTGGGGGCGTTTGAGCCAACGGCACCACAGATTCAGCGGCACGGCGAAGATTCCGGATAAGTCGCTCGAACGTTTTTTTAAAATTACTGTATAGGCTGATCCATAACCGGTCTTCCGGCCAACCGGCGATCACGCGAGAGCACGGTCTGACTTTGGCCGCAAATACAATCTTGCGATGTTCGACCTGTTCGCGTTTAAGACCACGCTTCACCTCGTGCTGCACTGGATCGCTTGCCACCGAGTCAGGGGAGAAGAGGACGAGGAGTAAGTCGGCCACATCGACTAGGCGATTCATCTCAGGCCGGGTGGAAAAAGACAGAGAGAATTGATCTTGATCAACTAGTACCTCGAACCCCGCTTTCGTTAGGCCGAGTTTAATCTTCTTCATCTGGGTCGCATCCCGATGGCTATAGCTGATCATCACGGTTGGCTTCTTAGACGCTTTCAAACATTGATCCTGTCTCGGTCCATGTCCAAAGGAATTGCTAGACGAACCGTCGTAATGAGTCCTCACCGGACCCGGCCCAGACATGCGTGGGAAATGTGGGGGGGAATGCGGGGACAGATGGGACCTACCCCGTTTCTTCACGCCACTGAGCCGAAAGAAAAAACTTGTGAACGTCCCAGTCCCCGCATTTCCGGCGCTGAACGGGGATCCGGGCGCCCGCTTCTTAGTTCATCCTAAAGCTCGAAGCAAAAGCCTTTACTGTTGTTCCCCACATTCCGTTAGGTACCTTGCCGGAAAAATCAGCAACCATTTCCGAAGCTGTTTTGCAGCTCCATTCTGCCACAGCCTTGGTTGTGGCATGATAACCCAGCTTCCTTGGTACATTGCCGGCGCAAGAATATTTTTTGATTCCAGTTTCTTGAGCCGTTTCTTATTGACCTCTTCCGTGTTCACAATTGGCCCGGCAACAATTTCGCTTGGCTTAAAGTGCACAAGCTGATTCCTTAGTGCTATTAGAGAAGCAAAATCTTGGAAAGGCTGTGCCGCACGGCTCAAACTCTTTCCAGTGAGCACCCAACTACTCATGATGAATTTGGTTTCCAGCGAGGCCGCCTCCATATCGCGCATCATGTATGCGAAAGTAGCTACGGCTTCTGGTTCATAATCCATTGTTGCATTGTCTTCTGCGCTCTCCGTCATCTCGTTTAGAAACGCCTCTAACGAAATTACCGAAAAGACAATGCTTGTAAGTGTCGGCAATTGTCCACCGGCACGAGGGTCATCGGCCTTAATGCTTTTTGCCGCCTGCAGCGCGACGCTAAAAAGCATTCCGGATTCTAAGAAACGAACGCCCGCTCTCTTCTTTATTTTCTGGTCGTTTGTCATATCAGAAACTTTACGCCCGTCCGCACGAAAACGTTACTTGCCAGAAGATCGGGTAAAACCGGGGACAGGCGGGACGTTTTCCAATAATAAACATCCGAGCAATGACCTGCTTAGCGGCACGACCTCGTCTGTCGTCCCTCCGGGCTCGTTCCATTGTTTGGGACCTTACCCAGGACTTACGTCCTGGGCTAACGTATGCCGCCGCTCCGCGGCTGGAGTCAGGCGCGTGGCCCGGCTTTTGATCTCGCTGCCACGAGCAACACAATAGGTGCCCTTCCCTCGACTTCGCTCAGGGCAGGCTCTTCGCGCAGTTTGCTAAGGGCGGGAGTTTCGAACGTTCGCATCAAGAATCCGGAACTCCTGTGGAAGCAGCATCGCTTCTCACCCTTCGAAAACCGCGAAGGGTGGGCCGCGGATCTCGGATGGCGGAGCGGCGTGTTTGTGATGTCATCCTGAGGTCCGCGTTTTTTGTGGGGCGAAGGATCTGTGCAGTCCGCCGGGAAGTGCATAGATCCTTCGCTTCGCTCAGGATGACAAGTTCGCTCAGGATGACAACGTGGGGCATGGCGGGCGCTAACCGGAGTTAGCGGGACTTGCTGCTGCGGGCTAGTTCCCGTCGGGCTTTGCTGAGAAATCCCCAGACTTCGCGATAGTGTTCGTACTTGCAGCGGTCCGGCGTCGGGTGATCGATAGGGCACAGCATGAAGCTCTTTCTGCGCTTTGGCCCCAGAATCACGGCGGCGGGGATCAAATACCACACGTTTTCGGGGATGACATAAGCGGCGAAGAGGTCGATTTCAGAGAGGGTGTAGTCGCTCTTGTTGTGGATGTTGGGTTTGAATTTGCAAACGTATCCTGCGCCAACACGATTCGTAGTGGATTTGACTTGCACTCGCAGCAGACTTCCGCGCAGTTCGATGCCGACGTCGTAGGCGCGAGAGTCTCCCCAGGGTTTGAGTACGTGATAACCGTGCTGGGCGGCGGCGGCCATGAAGAGGAGTTCGACCCATTCGCCGCGTTCTTTGAAATTCCTGAATTTCTCCCAGTCGTTTTTCTTACGCATTTCTTTTACGCATCTCGCACGCCCCGGTTCGGTCCCAAAATCCCGCTGAGAGAAGTTGATCCAATAAAAAAGGCGCGACCCAAGGGCCGCGCCTGCTGATTTTTCTCTATATATCCAGAATAGCAAATTGGGCGGGGGCAACCGGCAAACATTCCGTCTTTATATTTGGAATGCTTTCATGGAGTTAAGTCTGTTCGTGTAATTTCTGCCTATTGACAAGATTTTGGAGATTTGGGGATTCGGGCTCGCTTGAGGAGCAGAGCGAAGTAAGAAATCTCCATCGCACGGGAATCTAGGTCGAATTCAAGATCAAGAATCAAGATCAACATCAACATCAACATCAACATCAAATTCAAGATCAAAGGCAGCGGGCGGGGGCGCCCGCTCCACACTTCTCACACATTCACACGCTAGAACTCGACGTGAGCGCGGAATGACGGAACGAGGACTGGGCCGCGGTCGCGGTTGTAGCCGGGATCGACGATGCGCTGAAATCCGGGCGCGACGTAAATCCCGCGCCACACGTGCGCGGTGTAGTAGGTCTCGAGAATATTTTCGCGGCCGTAGGTGAGGTGGCCGTCGCCGAGAAGAAATCCCAGGCCGCCGGCGGCGAGATAGTTCTGGTGATCCTTCTTGACGGCGTTGCTGACGAAGGCGAGGCCGGCGCGGTCCTGCTTGCGATGCCACCACGCGCCCTTCACGCCGAGCCCTTGATTGAAAGTCTGATCGACTTCCGTGTAGGCGAAGGATTCCGTCTTGCCGTTGTCCCAACCAAAGCGCGCGTAGGCAGTGAGGTACTGCGTGAGATTCTGCTCGACGTTGATTCCGAATCCAAACTTGCGCGTGATGTGCCAGGGATGGGCCGTGATGTCGGGTGTGGTGCCGGCATTGGCGGCCTCGATGACTTGATCGCGATAAATGCCCATGTTGGCAGAGTTGGTGTAGGCGAGCAGGCGGAGGACTCCGGCTCTCTGCGGGATCACGCCGTGGCGGAGTTCGTACTCGAAATTTTCGGCGTGCACTTGCCACGGCTTCCAAACAAGGTCGATGCCGTTGGCGACCTTCGGCATGAGCGCTTCAGCAAAACGGAATCCCCAATTGCGATCCTCGTAGTCGGCGGTGAGCCCGACAGTGTATCCGCGGGTGTCGGCGGCGTAGTCGTAGGCGCCGTTGTTGTCGACGGTCCAGTTTTCGAATTGGAGGTGCGTGTCGCTGCCGACGGAATTGATGTCGAAGAAATCCGGCATGGAGAATTTGCCGGCGCGGAGTTCGAGGCGGCGGCGCGGGAGTTCGTCGAAGAGCGAGAGGAAACTGCGGTCGTTCTCGACTTTGTCATCGCTGAGCGCGATTACGGTGTGGATCATGCCGCGGCCGAGATATGGCGCTTTGCTGAGTTGCGGATTGCGGACGATGTCGAGGTCCGGGGCGCCGGCCAGGCCGAAGCCGGTGCTGAGCGCGGCTCCGCCGGCTTCTTCGATGTCGACGAGGACTTCGGTGGAGTTGTTGAGGCGCACGCCGGTGTAGAGGGTCAGGACGCGGGACGTGGCTTTCTCGTAATTCGGGCTCAGACTGTGCGTGCCGCTGTAGGGCGCGTGGAAATCGGGATGAGTCTGGAAAATAAAATTGGCCTGACCGGAGAGCCAGAAGCGCGTGTTCTTCAGATGAGGGAGCATCGACTCGGTGCTGTCGTCGGAGGGGGGAGGGTCGACGGGATCAGCGACGGGAGCGGGCGCCGGAGCGGGGGGCACGACTTTCTGCGCGGATAGCTGCGGATCGGCCTGTTGCGCGAACACGGGCGCTGCGGCCGCGAGCACGAAGGCGATCCAGCATGCGCGGAGTGGTGCGAGTTGGGCTTGAAATCTCATGTGCCTTCTTGCAGAGTTGCGGAATTGCGAGCCTGCCCGCGGTTTGCGGCAGACTTCCCCCAGTTTTGATGTTTCCCCCATACCCGTTGCAATTAATCCAACTGTACCACACCTAGTTAACTATAGTTAACTAGTCGAGTTCCTGCCGCGAGCCGGGCTGCGGGAGATTTAACCGTACGCCCGGCGGGTTACAGGAATGTTACGAACCGTGCGGGCCGTTCAGTGCGCGTGTGGGCCGAACGCTCCTGCGAGATCCAGGACGTGGTAGAGCACGAGCAACATCATCAGAATCAGGTAGCCACGCAGGGCCATCAGCGAGAGCCTCACGCTGGTGGTCATGGGCATGGCGCCGAGGCCCTCGGAGTTCATTTTCTCTTCCGGGAGGTCGTCGAGCGGATGCACTACGACGAAGTGGTTCTCGGGAACTTCGGTGACGGCGACCGGTCGAAGCAAGTTCGTTACGCTCATCTGGCACCTCTCGTTTTCTCGCGCGAGTTTTCGCGTCAGTTCTTCCGTTAACTTCCGGGGAACAGGTTGGGGGCGGCGACCTGCACCGCCAGGATCAGGGAAAGTATGAAGAGGACGATGATGATGGTCCAGTTCACCCAGTTGTTCCACGGCCGGTTGACGAACTGCGGGCCGAGGACTTCTTTGTCGTTCAGCAGGAGTTGCAGGAAGATGATGGCCGAGGGCAATATGATTCCGGCCAGTACCTGCACTCCCAGGATGATCAACTGCAAGGGCGCGCCTGGAATCAACACGATCGCAGCGGCCAGTCCCACGCAGATGACGTACGTGAGATAGAAGCCGGGAGCCTTTCCCATGGGCATTTCCAGGCTGTGCGGCCACCCTTTGACTTCTCCGTAGGCCCAGGAACTCGAAAGCGAAATCGCGGTTGAGCCCAGCACGGCGGCGTTGATCATCAGCAGCAGGATCGCGCTGCGAACGAAGCCTCCGGAAAAGACGTGGAGATCGTTCGCCATCTGGGCGGGATCGAAGAAGCTGATGCCGTGCATTTTGGCGGCGTTGCCGGCGAGCACCATGCAGCCCGCGACGATGATGGTGAAAACCGCGCCCAGAAAAGTATCGAGGCGAGCCCATTTGACGTCGGAAAAGCGCAGGCGCTTGTCGGCGATGCAACTCTGCTGAAAGAACAGCTGCCACGGGGCGATCGTCGTGCCCACGATGGCGATCACGAGAAACGTCAGGCTGGGGGTGATGCCCCCCTGCGGCACTCCGGGAATGAATGTGCTGTGAAAGATCTCGCTGAAGGATGGGTGGACTTTCAGGGCAATCGCCAGCCAGCCCAGATCCATCAAGCAAAGGAAGACGGTGATGCGTTCCCAGCGGCGATAGCTGCCGCTGAGGACCATCGTGATGAGCACAACCGCGGCCAGGGGCACGCCGAGTCTCGGGTCAATGTTCATGTGGCTGAGGGCCAGCGAGATCGCGGCAAACTCCGTCACCAGGGTGAGGAAGTTCACCAGTTGCAGATCGACCAGCGAGAACATGCCCCACCAGCGGCCGAAGCGCTGGTAGATCATGGCGGCGTGTCCCTTGCCGGTGGCGATGCCGAGGCGGACCACCATCTCCTGAATGAAGTACGTGACCGGCAACAGGAGCAGCAATATCCAAAGGAGCCGAGTGCCGTACTGCGCGCCAGCCTGGACGTACGTGGAGACGGCGCCGGCGTCGTTGTCGGCTTCCATCACGATGAGGCCGGGGCCAAACACTGTGAGGAAGGTGAGAACGCTATAGAGCCAGCGGGTGCGGACCACGCGGCCCCGAAGCGGCGGCAGCGTGGCCTCGGCACCTGCGGTTGAAATGGAAAGGACTTCGTTTGCCATCATCCACCTCCCCTCTCGCGTGGCGGCCGGCGAGCCACAAGGGCGGCGGGCCGTTCACCCGATGGCCGGCAATGCGGCGTTCGGGCACGCGGAAGAACCTCAAGCGAGAAACGATTCGCTTGTGTTGCCGACTTAAGTTGTTGGGGGTAGAAGAAGCAGAGGTGAGGCGATAGGGGAACAACGTCAATTGCTATCGGATCACATCCACTGCTTCTACACCGGCAGGCCGCGGAACATATCCGGAGGCTGGCCCCCACTGCTAGTATTCATGGGTCCTTAGAAATCGGGCGGGATGACTCCCGCTTAGGGATGTTATATCATACCCCCCTAGGGTATCTGTCAAGAAAAAAGTGTGGGGAAATACTAAAAAGTTACGAGCAAAACTTTATGAAGGATAAGCTGCCGGAAATTTCCAAAGAAAAGCAGAAGTTGTTTTCGCGCATCAAACGGCTGAGCGGGCAGATCACAGCGGTCGAGCGCGCCGTAGCCGAGGGCGATGAGTGCGCGGACATCCTGATGCTGCTGGCGGCGATTCGCGGCGGCGTGAATAGTCTGATGGCGGAGATTCTGGAGGATCACATCCGGTTGCACATCACGCATCCGGAGCGCGGCCCGGGATCGCGGGAGGAGTTGACCGAGGATCTGATTTCACTGGTAAGGGCGTATTTGAAGTAGGGTGCTAGGGCGCTATTAGAGCGCGGGCGGGGGCGCCCGCGCCACATAGGTCCCGTCACACGAGTCTTGTTTGACAGTATTCCTCATCAACCCATAACCTTAATTTTCTCCGGTTATGAAAGTTCTCGTCTTAGGAAGCGGCGGGCGCGAGCATGCGCTAGTGTGGAAACTGCGGCAGTCGGCGCGGGTTTCGCAGCTTTATTGTGCGCCCGGCAATGGCGGCATTGCGGATGATGCGGAGTGCGTGGCGGCGGACCTGAAGAGCCTGGATGCGATCACGGCGCTTGCGACGCGTCTGCAGCCCGATCTGACCGTGGTAGGGCCGGAACTGCCTCTGACTCTGGGCGTTGTGGATGAGTTCACGCGGCGAGGCTGGCCGGCATTTGGTCCCACGCAGGCGGCCGCGCAACTGGAATCGAGCAAGAGTTTCGCGAAGGAATTCCTGCAGAGGCATCACATTCCGACGGCTCCGTTTGCGATTTGCGATTCGATCGAGCAGGTGCGCTCGGCGTTAGGGCATTTCCACACTCCCGTCGTGGTGAAAGCCGATGGATTGGCTGCGGGCAAGGGAGTTGTGATCGCCAAAAGCAAGGAAGAAGCCGCGAGCGTGGCGGCGGAGATGCTCAGCGGGAAAATGCTGGGCGAGGCGGGCGCCCGCGTCGTGCTGGAAGAATGTTTGAACGGGGATGAGCTATCGTTCCTGGTGTTCAGCGACGGCGAGCGAGTGGCGCCGCTGGTGGGGGCGCAGGATCACAAGCGCGTTGGCGATGGAGACAGCGGTCCGAATACGGGCGGGATGGGAGCGTACTCGACAGCGGACATTGTCGACGACCAGATGCGCGACTGGCTGGTTCATCACATTGCGCAGCCGGTGGTGGCGGGAATGAAGGCCGAGGGTGCGGAGTTCAAGGGCGTGCTGTACTGCGGGCTCATGATGACGGCGCGCGGGCCGATGGTGCTGGAGTTCAATTGCCGCTTTGGCGATCCGGAGACGCAGCCGATTCTGATGCGGCTGGAGAGCGATCTGACCGAAGCGCTGGAGGCTTCGATTGAAGGACGCGTCAGTGATGGGGACTTCAAGTGGTCGAAGGATGCTGCAGTGTGCGTGGTGATGTCGTCGGGAGGATATCCGGGGACGTACGAGGTGGGGAAACGGATTGATGGGCTCGACGAAGCGAGTGCGGTCGCAGGAGTAAAGGTGTTTCATGCGGGGACGTCGAAGCGTGATGGAGTTTATTACACTGCGGGCGGACGCGTGCTGGGCGTGACTGCGCGAGGGGCGGATTTAGAAACGGCCGTCGCACGCGCGTATGAAGCTTGCGCGAAGATTTCGTTTGAGGGGGCGCACTACCGGAGGGACATTGCGGGGAGGGCGCTGAAGAAATAGTACTCAGTACCTGGTACTCGGTACTCAGGACCTTGGACTGTGATTTGAGTCGTGTTGCAAAGCAAATCCTCCGCTCAGGACGACAACGGAAAGCAGTTCAGCATGACACACAAAAACAATCTGGAGAAGAAAGCGCAATGAGCAAGATTTTGGTTTCGATTGTGATGGGGAGCGATTCGGATTTGGAGATCATGCGCGAAGCGGGCAAGGCGCTCGACGACTTCGGGATCGCATGGGAGATTGACGTGACGTCGGCACACCGATCACCGGATCGTTCGGCGGATTTCGCTAAGAAGGCTGCTGGGCGCGGGATTCAGGTGATTATTGCGGGGGCGGGCGGGGCGGCGCACTTGGCTGGCGTGATTGCGGCGCACACGACGCTGCCGGTGATTGGAGTGCCGATTCCCTCGACTTCTTTAAACGGGATGGATTCGCTGTTGTCGACCGTGCAGATGCCGGCGGGGATTCCCGTGGCTACCGTCTCGATCGGGAAGTGGGGCGCAACGAATGCCGGGATCCTGGCTGCGCAAATGATTGGGTTGGCGGATGAGGGCGTCGCGAAGAAGCTGCATGCGTACAAGGAAAAGTTGGCGCGCGGGGTGGAGGAGAAGTCTAAGAAGCTGAAGAGTTCGATGGCATAGCGTGCGCGTTTCTAGTGGTCAGGAAAAGCAGGTTCCTCGTCGCGTTCACTCCTCGGAATGACACCGCTTGACGGGGCGCCGTCGAACGTCTCGGAATGACCGGACGACTAAAGTTTCAGCTCTTTCAGGTATTCACGGAAGGGGCCACCGAGGTCGCTGCGTTTCAAGGCAAATTCTACTGTCGCCTTCAGGAATCCTAGTTTGTCGCCGGTGTCGTAGCGGCGGCCTTCGTAGACGTAGGCGTACATTTTTTCCTGCTTGAGCAACATGCGCATGCCGTCGGTGAGCTGGAGTTCGCCGCCTGAGCCGGTCGGGGTCTTGGCGAGGCAATCAAAAATTGCGGGAGTCAGAATGTAGCGGCCGATGATCGCCAGGTTCGACGGCGCTTCTTCCGCTTTCGGCTTTTCGACCATATTGCGAATTTCGAAGAGGCGGCCGTTGAATCCGTTGACGGGCTGCGCATCGAAGACGCCGTAGGAAGAAATCATCTTGCCTTCGATGACTTGCGCTGCGATCACGGAGCACTGCTTCTCGTTGAAGACGTCGACCATCTGCTTGAGGGCGGGAACGGGATTGTCGATGACGTCGTCGGCGAGCAGCACAGCGAAGGGCTCGTGGCCGACGAGTTCGCGGGCCATCAGCACGGCGTGGCCGAGGCCGAGCGCCTCTTTCTGGCGAATGTAGGCGACGTGCATCATGTCGGATATGTTGCGCACGATCTTGAGCAGGTCGGTCTTGCGACGATCTTCGAGCATGCGCTCGAGTTCGTAGCTGACGTCGAAGTGATCTTCGATGGACTGCTTGCCGCGACCGGTGACGATGATGATCTGGTCGCAGCCCGAGGCCATCGCTTCTTCGACGCCGTATTGAATGATCGGCTTGTCGACGAGAGGCAGCATTTCTTTGGGCTGAGCTTTTGTGGCGGGCAAAAAGCGGGTGCCCAGGCCGGCGGCGGGGAAAACGGCTTTGCGGACTTTCATCATGGTAGTCGTTAGTCGTGAGTCCTTAGTCGCGAGCAGGTCATTGGTCGTTGGTTGTTGCTTTTGAGTCGGGAACTTTTCATTGTAGCTGGTCCGGTTGGGACATCGATCGTGCAAGCGTGGATTTTCAGTCTCTCCCGCAGAATTGCTTTACCAGACAGCAGCTGTCGAGCTTCGCTTGACCGGACAGCCCGGGGCGGCCGCCCCTAGATGTTTTGCGGTTTCGAACCCACCTCTGATGCGGCTTCTGCGGTGGACAGTTGCTCTAAAACTGTTCGCAGCGCGCGAAGGACTTCATCGGCGGCGGTGGCTTTCAGAACGAATTTCAGCATGCCGTCTGGCGTGAACTGCGCGCCTTTTTGTGCCGAGACGAAGCGGGCCAGTTGTTCGGGGTCGACGGCGGCGTTCTGGCGGAACTTGAAGGTGACGGAGTCACGCTTTCGTTCGATCGCGTTGACACCGACGCGGATGCAAAGGAGCTTGAGGCTCGCATAGTCGAGAAGGTTGCGCACGGATTGCGGCGGAGGGCCGTAGCGATCTTGCAATTCGGCGGCGACGTCGGCGAGCTGCGATTCGGTTTCTACGCCAGCGACGCGCTTGTACATGCGCAGACGCTGATTCTCTTCAGGAATGTAGTCGGCACCGATCCGGATGTTCAGGCCAAGGTTGAGTTGCGTCTCCGCTTCGTCGGGAGCGGCCTCGCCCTTCATCTCTCTCACGGCGCGTTCGAGCATCTGCGTGTAGAGTTCGAAACCGATAGCCTCGATGTGTCCACTCTGCTCGCCACCGAGAAGATTACCGGCGCCGCGAAGTTCGAGATCGAGGGCGGCGATTTTGAATCCTGCACCCAAGTCGGAAAATTCCTTTAGCGCAGCAAGTCTTCTGCGCGCGATGGGCGTGAGTTCGACCTCTTTCGGGATGAGCAGATAAGCGTAGGCGCGGCGATTGGAGCGGCCGACGCGTCCGCGGAGCTGGTAGAGCTCGGAGAGGCCGAGACGGTCGGCGCGGTTGATCAGGATCGTGTTGCAGAGCGGGATGTCGAGGCCATTCTCGATGATGGTGGTCGCGACGAGGATGTCGGCTTCGTGATGCATGAAGCTGAGCATCACTTTCTCGAGTTCGGTTTCGCCCATCTGGCCGTGGCCAACGATGATTTTGGCTTTCGAGACAAGTTCCTGCAGCTTGGCGGCGATTTCCCAGATGCTCTCGACGCGGTTGTGAACGAAGTAGACCTGGCCGCCGCGCTCGAGTTCCTGCTCGATGGAAGATTGGATGAGTTTGTCGTCCCAGCTGGCGACGACGGTTTGAATCGCCATGCGATCTTTGGGCGGCGTTTCGATGACGCTCATGTCGCGCAGGCCGACGAGCGACATGTGCAGCGTGCGCGGGATGGGTGTGGCCGACATGGTGAGGACGTCGACTTGCTTGCGCATCTGCTTGATGCGCTCTTTGTGGCGGACACCGAAGCGCTGTTCCTCGTCGACGATGAGCAGGCCGAGGTCGGCGAACTTCAAATCCTTCGAGAGGATCCGGTGGGTCCCGATGAGGATGTCGATTTTGCCGGCTTCGGCTTTTTGCAGAATTTCTTTTTGCTGCTTCGGGCTGCGGAAGCGGCTGATCATTTCGATGGTGACGGGAAATGGTCCGAAGCGCTGCTTGAAAGTTTCGTAGTGCTGGAACGCGAGGACGGTGGTGGGCGCGAGGACGGCGACTTGCTTGTTATCGCCGACGGCCTTGAATGCCGCGCGCATGGCGACTTCTGTCTTGCCGTAGCCAACGTCGCCGCAGAGCAGCCGGTCCATGGGCTGGGAGGATTCCATGTCGTGCATGACGTCGGTGATAGCTTGTGCCTGGTCTTCGGTCTCGTTGAATTCGAAAGCGTCTTCGAACTCGCGAACGAATTCGTTGCCGGAGGGAAAGGAGTGTCCCTTCGCCATTTTGCGTTCGGCATAGAGCTTGAGAAGTTCGTCGGCCATGTCTTTCATGGCCTTGCGCACGCGGGCTTTCGTCTTTGACCACGCCTGCGTGCCGAGGTGGCTGAGCGCCGGCTTAGCGCCTTCAGACGAGCGGTATTTCTGAATCAGGTCGAGGCGCGTGAGCGGGACGTAGAGGCGCGCACCCTCGGCGTATTCGAGCAACATGAATTCGGCGTTGCCGTCGCCCTGATTGATCTCTTTCAGACCCTGGTACTGGCCGATGCCGTGCTCGACATGGACGACGTAGTCACCGACTTGCAGGTCGCGGAAGTCGGAGAGGAAAGCGGAGACCTTCGACTTCTGGCGCTGGGGGCGGGATGCGACGGTGTCGGATTCGTCGAACAGATCGCGGGAGCCGAAGATGGCGAAATGCGCTTCGGGAAAAAGAACTCCGTCGGGGACGTAGGCTTTGGCGAGTGTGGTGGTGAAAATTTCTCCGGCGAAGTAGCTGGTTTCGTCGGCGTAACTTTCTCCGCCGCGAGTGCGGCTGCCGAGACGGAAGCTCACGTTGTATTCGGTAAAGATGTCGGCGAGGCGCTCGACTTCGCCGGTGTTGGGAACGGAGAAGAGAACCTGGTTGCCTTGCGTGGTGAGCCTCTGGACTTCCTCGAGCATAGCCGGAACGGCGCCATGGAAGCGGGGAGTGGGCTGCGTGAGGAAAGTGACATCGGAGTTGTCGTCTTCGCCGCGGGTGATGCCGAGATGTTCGATGTCGGCCCCGGTGAGGGACGCGACTTTTTTCCACCAGTCATCGGGCGGCAAATATAAGTCTGAGGGGCGAACGAGATTGCCGACGCCGCTGCGCTCGTGGGCTTCTTCGACACGGATCCAGAAGCGATCGAATTCGGTGCGAAGGAGATCGGGTTCGTCGAGCAGGACGGCGGCGCGCGGCAGGAGATCGAAGACGCTGCGGTCGGAACCGGCGACGGGAGCATAGAACTCCCAGCCGGGAAAAACGGTGACTCCGCCGGCACGTACGGCGGCTTCGACGATCTCTTCGTTTCCAGTGATGCGTTTGCCGGAGAGACGCGTGTGAATTGCGCCCAGGAGATGATCGCTGACGGGAGTTTCGGTGAGCGGCAGGAGTAACGCTTCGTCCAGAGGATTCGAGGAACGCTGCGAAGCGGGATCGAAGCGGCGGATGGAGTCGACTTCATCGCCGAAGAATTCGACGCGCACGGGGCGCTCGGCCTCGGGAGAGTAAACATCGAGGATGCCGCCGCGAAGAGCATACTGGCCGGGCATTTCGACGACGTCGGCGGAAGTGTAGCCGACCGTGTTCAGGTGGGCGAGAAGATTGTCGACGTCGAAAGATTCGCCGCGGCGGAGCGTGCGGGCGAGATCGCTGTAGTAATCGGCGGAGCGCTGGAGAATTGCTGTGGCGGCGACCGCGGAGATGACGATCGACGCTTTTCCGGTGGCGATCTTCCAGAGTGCGGTGGCACGTTCTTCCTGGAGCTCGGGATGGGGCGAAAGATTCTGAAATGGAAGCACGTCGCGAGCGGGAAGGGCGACTACGGAATCGGGATCGCAGGCGGCGGTGAGTTCGCAAAAGCCGCACAGGACTGGAACGAAATCTTCGACGGCACGGTTGTCGTTGACGACGACGATGAGAGGGCGGTCGGCGCTGCGGCGCAATAGCACGAGCAGCAAGGCTTTGGCCGTGGGAGAGAGGCCGGAGACACGTATCCGCCCCGTGCCCTCCTTGAGGTGGGAGGCTACACGCGCAAAAGCGGGAAGTATTTCTACGTCCGCGAAGAGTTCACGGACGAAGGGAAGAAGCATGCACTTAGATTTTAGCAGGTGTGGAGGGAGCGATTGAGTGAATGGTCACCCCTGCGGATTCAGGGCGCTTCGGAATCGCCCCACGCGGCGTTGTACACTCTGGCATGGCTTCTGAATCGATGCGTATGGGAACAAAACATCTGTTTGAGGCGCGGGAGAATCCGCCGGAGCATTACCTCGTTGCGCACAGCGATGGTGGGGCTCGGGGAAATCCGGGCCCAGCGGGCTACGGCGTGGTTCTCAAGGATGAGTCGGGGCGCAAGATCGCGGCGCTGAGTGAGTATCTCGGGCACCAGACGAACAACTTCGCCGAGTATCAGGGGCTCATTGCTGCGCTCGAGTATGCGGTTCAGCACGGACCGAAGGCGCTGAAGGTGATCAGCGATTCAGAGTTGCTGGTGCGGCAGATCAAGGGCATTTACAAAGTTAAGAACGCGGTGCTGCAGGATCTGCACGGGCGCGCGAAGGAATTGATTTCGCAGCTGGATTGGTTTTCGATTGGACATGCGCTGCGCGAGCACAATCAGGAGGCGGATCGGCTAGCGAATGAGGCGATGGACAAGGGAACAGGACGGAGCGCGGTTGTTTCGGCAGCGCGGCCTGCGGTGCAATCGCCGCAGGAATTTGACGGGATCGTGCGGGGTGGGAAAGTCGAATTGATGGGCGGGAGTTTGCCGGAGGGGACGCGGGTGCAGGTGCGGGTGAAGAAGTGAGCGGGCGCTCGGGTGATTAGGTGGCTCCCGGCGAACAGCAGGTTCCTCCCTTCGGTCGGAATGACAAAGCTCAAAAATAGCAGGTTCCTCCCTTCGGTCGGAATGACAAAGCTCAAACACAAGAGCGAGAACTACGGGCGGACGAGTTCGTCCGCTGCTCCGCACGCATTGCGATCACTCCGCGGCGGAGGTGTGGTCGTGGATGATTTTCCATCCGTCGGGGAATTTTCGGAACACCAACGTGAACAGGCCGTGCGGAGTTTTGCCGTCGGACATGGTTAGGTGCCATTCGCCGCGAACGAAGGCCGCTTCGGGCCCCAGTATTTCTATGCGCAGGCCGGAGAATTCCAGTTTTCCCATTTCATGGCCGGGACTCGTGTAAGTGGCGCGGTAGCGGTCGAGCGTGGCTTGCCATCCATGTTGTTCTTTCGCTCCGGAGAAGAAGGTCAGGTCCGGTGAATTCCAATAGCCAGCCATAAAGGCGTCGAGGTCGTGGCGGTTCCAGGAGTCCTGCTGAGTGTGGAGGACTTGCTCGACGGCGGTTTTGGGATCGGCGGCGCTCTGTGAAAACGCAGAGAGCGCAAGCGTGAGGAGAAGAGCGAGTTGGCGCATGTGGATTCCCTCGATCGCGCCATTGTAGAGTCCTTCGCTTCGTTTTCACCAGAGAGTTCGGACTCACCACGGGGTACACAGAGGGAACACGGGGGAAAGCGCGGAATTCTTCAGTGCGATTCTTCTGTGGCTGGGGCTGTGTCGGGGGTGTCGACTTTTTGCGCTACTGCGTGCGGCACCAGCGGAGGCGGCTGGAAATCTCCGACGTCTTTTCCGGCCATCGCTTCAGTCATGAAGTTGATCCAGATGGGCAAGGCTGCGTGTGCGCCGGTTTCTTTGGCTCCCAGGGATTTTTTTTCGTCGTAGCCGACCCAGACTCCACAGGTCATGGTGGGAGAAAATCCGATGAACCAGGCGTCGGTGAAATCGTTGGTGGTGCCGGTCTTACCCGCAACCGGGAACGGCAACCTTGCGGCGGCGACGCCCGTTCCGTGCAGGACGACTTCGCGCAACATCGACGTCATGATGCGCGCGGTACGCTCGCTGATCACGTCTTTCACGTCGGGAAAATCTTCTTCGAGCACACGGCCTTCGTAGTCGGTAACGCGCGTGATGTAGCGCGGCGTGATGCGAACACCATCGTTGGGAAAAACGCTGTAGGCGGCGGTCTGCTCCATCAGCGTGATTTCGGCGGCGCCGAGGGCCACCGGCAGATAGGGCGGAAGCCTGGATGTGATGCCGAAACGTTCGGCGTAGTCGATGACGGTGCGGATGCCAACTTTATTCGCGAGCTTCAACGCGGGGATATTGCGGGATTGCGCGAGGGCCCGGCGCAGGGTGATGATGCCTTCAAACTTCTCGTCGTAGTTGTGCGGAGAGTAGGCGCCGGAGGGCGTGTCGAAGCTGACGGGCTCGTCGAGGATCGTATCGTCGGGGCTGCCACCTTCGTCGATGACGGTTGTATATACGTAGGGCTTGAACGACGAACCAACCTGCCGCAGGGCTTGAGTGGCGCGGTCGAATTTGGATTCATTGAAGTCGCGGCCGCCGACCAGGGCCTTGATGCCGCCGGTGGTGTTGTCGATCGCGAGCAGGGCGCCTTGAGCGCCCGAGTCTTGTTCAAGGCTCACACGCGCCGCGCCGTTTGCGCCGAGAGAAATAATTTTGACGTAGCAGATGTCGCCGGCCTTGAGAATGTTCGCCAGCTTCTGTTGCGTCCAGGCTACGTCGGGCTGACCGATCGCGGCGGTATAGCGGCCGAACTTCAGCGTAGCGATTCCGGTCCCGGCAGAAGTGATGAGCGCGTGGATGTATCCGCCGACCTCGGGCTCGTCGTCCCAGTCGGGGTGGGAATATTTCTCGATCACCGTTCCTTCGGAAACGACGTTTTCGAGATGTCCCTTCCAGCCGTGACGGCGTTCGTAGGCGGCCAGGCCATCGAGCACGGCTTGGTTCGCGGCTTTTTGCAGATCGACGTCGAGCGAGGTGTAGACCTTCAGTCCGCCCTCGTGAACCTGGTCGGCGCCGTATTTGCCTTCGAGGTAGCGGCGAATTTCTTCGACGAAATATGGAGCGAGTGAGTTCGGGTCGTGCGCAAGATGCAGGACCAGCGGGGCCTCGCGTGCTTCGGCCGCTTGCGTGGCGGTGATCTTGCCATCTTCGAGCATGGCGTTGATGACAAGATTGCGGCGCTTCGCGGCGCGGTCGGGATGGTTGATGGGCGAATAAACCGAGGGTCCTTTGGGCAATCCCGCGAGCAACGCGGCTTCGTCGAGAGTGAGATTCCTGGCGGGCTTGCTGAAGTAATACTCGGATGCGGCTTCGAATCCATAGACGCCGTGGCCGAGAAAAATCTGATTCGCGTAAAGCGTGAAGATTTGCGGCTTGGTAAAGCGGCGCTCGATCTGGATGGCGAGCATGGTCTCCTGAACTTTGCGCTGCCACCGGCGGTCGGGAGAGAGAAAAAGATTGCGCGCGAGCTGCATAGTGAGCGTCGACGCGCCTTGAACCTTGCCACCAGACTCGATGTCGCGATAGGCGGCCCCGATGATGCGCCAAAAATTGATGCCGGAGTGACGATAGAAATCTTTGTCCTCGATGGAGACCAGGGCGTCGCGTAACACGGGCGGGAAATCGTCGTATGTGACCACGACGCGGCGTTGCAAGGCGAAGGAGCCGATCACCCGGCCGTGATCGTCGTAGAGTTCGGTGATCGAGCTAGGACGGTAGGCTTCGAGCGCATCGACCTGCGGAAGGTCGGTAGTGTAAACGAGGAGCATTCCAGCGGTGGCTCCAACGAGCGCCGAGATAAGCACTAGCAGGCCAAAGAGAAAGCGGCCTACGACGCGGCGTCCGCCGATTTCAACCGGTGGAAGATCTTCGTAAAGAGACTTCATTGCGGATGGGGTCAGAATAGCACTTTGAGCGGAAGATGTTCGTGCGGGGAAGAGAACAACTCATCGCAAAGTTCGCTAAGGATTCGCGAAGAACGCAAAGGGACACGCGCGAAAGATTGAATATTAATTGTGCTGAGGATTTGCGAGGAGTGTCTCTAGGAGCTCCGTAGGGACGGCCTAGGCGGCCGTCCCACATGAGCATTCTTAACTGGAGCGGGCCTTCAGGACTTCGACGGCTTTGTTCAGCTGATCGTCGACTGTGTTCTTGGGCTTGGCGTCCTGGTCGGGAGTTGCCGGGGCGCTATCGTCATCGTCGGGACTGACGGCGTCATCGGCGTCGGCTACCAGCACATTCGGAGTGATGGCCGCGTCTTGAATCGCTTTGCCGCTGGGTGAATAGTATTTCGCGACGGAGAGAATCAACGCGCCACCATCGGGCAGATCAATCGTCTTTTGTACAGAGCCATCGCCAAAAGTTTTGTCTCCCACAACATCGCCGCGTGCGTTCTCGAGGATTGCAGCAGCAACAATCTCGGCGGCGCCGGCGGTACCTTTGTTGACCAGCACTGCGACTGGCAGAGAAGTGATGGCCTTCGCCGGATCGGCGTTGAAGGCTTCGCGTGGGAACTTCTGGCCTTGCAGATAGGTGATGGTTCCGTGATTCAGGAAAAGGTTCGCGACGGCGACGCCTTCGCTCTCGTCTCCCTCAGCGCAATTGCGGAGGTCGAGAAGAATCTTCTTCGATCCTGACTTCTCAAGCGACTTGATCTTGGCGGCAATTTCCTGGGACTTTCCCTTGGTCAGGGCTTCGGCCTTTACGTAGCCGATGCCGTCTTCCATGGTCTTCTCGGAGACCGGAGGCATGCTCACCACATCGCGCGTGATGACCATTTTCTGTGGCTCGGCGCGGCGCGCTCGCACGACTTCGACGTTCAGGTTCGAACCTGGCGTGCCGGTGAGCAGGTTGCGAATTTCGGGCAGAGACATTTCGCGAGTGCTCTTGCCTTCAATCGATTCGAAGATGTCGGTCGACTCGATGCCAGCCTTCTCGGCAGGAGATCCGGGCAAAACGGAAACGACGTCGGCATAGCCGAAGCGCTTCGAGATCACGATGCCGATATCGCCCTTGCCTTCGGCTTTGTGCGATTTGTAGGCAGAGTAGGCTTCGGCGGTCATGTAGCTGGAGTTGGAGTCGAGAGATTCGACGAGTCCATGCAGAGCGCCATCGGTCACTTTAGGAATGTTGGGCTCTTCGACGTACTCACTGCGCACGCGAGAAAGAACTTCGCTGTAAACCTGCAGTTGGCGGTAAGAGCCGTCGTTCGACGAGGCGTGGACGCCTCCGATGGAACCCACGACGACGAAGAGTAGAACGGCAAAAGACGTGACCAGGATCGCTGCTTTAATTTTCATGGACATCAATTTGATCTTCTTCTGGAAGGGGATACTTCCTGAGAAACTTTGAACATTATATCTCTAGTAGATGCTGGTTGCGATGGCTCGGCTGCTCCATTTGAGCCTCTTCGGTAACAGGAGGCGCGTCGAGGGCTAGTTAAGAGACGGGAGAAACGTGATTGTGTCATCGGGTTTTGTGGTGGTCGAGTTCGGTTGGAGTCGGGTATTGGCGTCTTCAACAAAACAAATGACTTACCTTTAGGAGCCGGGCCTGAAGGTCAGGGTGAGCGAGGTCTGGACGGAGGCCGGACGTCCGTTCATCATGTAAGGCTTGAATTTCCATTGTTTGACGCCGTCGATGGCGGTGCGGGCGAAAGCGAGCGATCCCTGAAGGAACTTGGCGTCTTGCACCGTGCCGTCGCGGCCGATGAGCACTTGGAGGATAACCGTTCCCTGCTGGCCTTTGGCCGTGTCGGGATAGGCAATGGCTGGCTGGTCGGCCAGCAATCCGCGCTCGGCGGCTTCAGGAACTACGACCGGCTCAATGGAAGGCAGCGCGGCTTCGGGCGCCTTGTTGCCGCTCGCCTCGGGCGTCATGGATGCCATTTGCGATTTCAGGCTCGACGGAATCGAAGGATTCGGAGCAGCGGAGACGTGTTGCTGCGGTTGCGCGTTGACCGGGGCGGGCTGCGGAGGAGCGGGTGCAGCTACGGCTGGGCTCGAAGGCTGCTGTTGCGCGGGCGCAGAGGCGACAGGGGCGGGAGAAACTGAATCGGGTGCGGTCGAGGTAGGGGCGGCCGGTTGCGCCGTGGTTGGGGACGTCTGGTTTTCCTGGACCGGATTCTGCTGAACAGAATTCTGCTGAGCCGGAGCTCCGGGAGGCTGCGTCGGATCGACTGGAGTCGTGGAGGTTCCGTCCACCGGGGCAGTGTTTTGATCGGGGCCAGCTGCGCTCGGCTTCTTCGCCGTGGGATCGACGACGGGAACGACGTGAATCTGCGACGGATCGGTCGTCGCGTCAGGAATATTTTCCGCTACCGGAAGCTTGTACTCGTCGCCAGCGCGGCCGAAGCTCTCGTGCGATTCGGGCGCGGGCGCGGTGGTGTTGGGCTGCGGGTTGAGCCATGCGTGCAGAGCGCGCTGGCCTTGTCCGAAAAGCGCGCGGACGGCTGGATGCCAGGGCGCTTGCGGAGCAGCCACAATTGCACAGGCCGCCAGCATCAGGGCGATGATGATTGGCCCTTTGAAGCTGAAACGGCGTTTGGGTGAATCCTCGGGTTCGGCACTCTCTCCGTCAATGTAGGCGAAGAGTTTGGCTTCGGCCTTCTGCTCTTGCTCGTCGTGATCGGGAGCGGGCTGACGTGACGCACGGCGCGGCGCCGCGGGCGGATTCGTTTCGTCCGCGCCATCATTTGCGGGCGCAGCAGTCTCGGAATACGGCGTCTGATCGAAGCCGATGAGTTCGGGCTTCGCGGGTGCGGATGGTGACGGCGACGGAGGCGCGGGCATTGGGGCCCGTGCTACGCCGCGAGCCTTCAAATAATATTCGAGGCCGCGGGGCTCATCGTCGATTGGACGAGGCTGTGGGGGTGCCGGGGCTTGTGCCACAGCGGCGGCCATCGGCTCCAAGTCTTTTAGCGGATCCAGCTCAGCGACCGCGGACTGCTCCAGGGATTTCTGCATGTCCGACTCGGTATCAAATTGCGCACCGGGGATGGAGGCTGCCGAATTCAGGAATTCTCCGGCGCGCAGAGACTTCTCGCCGCTTTGCTCCGTCGCGGTCGGGAGAGAAGTTGCGGAACCGGCGGATGCCGCGGCGGCCGCGGCCTGGGCCATGTTGGTGGCCGATTCCTGCTTCGCGCGAAGAAGATCACGCGCGGTGGTCAGCGTATCGTTGACCTGGCTGATCAGGATCGGCTTGCGCAGGATCGAGTTCGCTCCTGCTTGCAGTGCCTTGGGCACGCTCGCGTCGTCACTGACGATGGCCAGCGTCAACGGACGCTCGCTGGCTTTTCGCTCGCGCGCGGTCTTTAGGACGAATCCGGCTTCGGGTTGCTGATCCCAATCGATGATGACGATCTGAAACGACTCGCTGGTAACTTTCTCGACAGCGGTCTCACTGTCAGGGCAGGATTCTCCTTCGACGCCGAGTCCGGTTAGCACCTGGCGAATGGGTTCGGCGGCTCCTTCGTCCGAGGAGAAAAGCAGGCAGCGCAAGGCCATGCCTTTTCAGACTAGGTGCATCGAGTAACCGCAGCAAGATTACCGAGGTGGCCGCGACGGCCGCGCCAAAGAGACCGGGAGTACATGTACCGGTGGTGCGGACGGATATAATCCAACGTTCCTATTCACCATGCAAGAACACAACTACTGGCTGACTACGACTGAGTTTCCTATCACAGATCCCTCGCGTCCATGGCCCGAGGTTGTTGACGTGGCTGTGATTGGCGCGGGATTCACCGGACTGTCTGCGGCGCGCACGCTGGCGAAGCGCGGGGCACGCGTTGCGGTGCTCGAAGCAGAGACGATTGGATGGGGAGCCAGTTCGCGCAATGGCGGCATGGTCCTGACCGGGATGAAGCTGGGCGTCAACAAGCTGATTTCCATGTACGGGCGCGAACTCACCCAGCGCATGTATGCGGCGTCGCTGGCGACGATCGACTGCGTGGAACAGATTGTCACGGAAGAAAAGATCGACTGCGATTTCTCGCGCTGCGGACACCTTGAAGTTGCGTGCAAGCAGAGGCATTTTGCCGATTACGCGCGGCAGGTCGAGGTCATCGATCGCGATTTCAACCACAAGTTGCGGGTCGTCGAAAGGCATGAGTTGAGCGCGGAAATCGGGTCGACGATTTACTACGGCGGGATGGTCGATGAAGTCAGCGCAGGGTGCAATCCCGCGAGGTACGTCGCTGGGCTGGCGCGCGCGGCCGTGAAAGCGGGAGCGGAGATTTACGAACACACGCGGGTGCAATCCATCGAGCGCGAGCCGCGCCAAGGTGAGGTTGGGTGGAGGCTGACGACGTCTGGTCTGCCGCTCTGGGCGCATGAAGTGTTTGTGGGGACGAGCGGGTATACGGGGGCGGTCACGCCGGTTCTGCAGAAGAAGCTCATCCCGATTGGATCATTCATTATTACGACGGAGATTCTACCGGCGCCGCTGGCGCGCGAACTCAGTCCGCGCAACCGGATGATCTACGACTCGAAGAACTATCTCTACTACTACAGGCTCACGCCTGACGGGCGCATGTTGTTTGGCGGGCGAGCGGCGTTTTTTCCGGAGAGTGATCAGACGATTCGCCGCAGCGCCGAGTTGCTGCGGCGGGGAATGATCGGTGTGTATCCGCAGTTGAGAGACGCGCGTATCGAGTACGTGTGGGGAGGAACACTCGATTTCGCGTTTGACATCATGCCGCACGCGGGACAGATTGATGGCATGTACTACGCGGTGGGATATGCGGGACACGGCGTGGCGATGGCTACGTTTCAAGGACAGAAGATTGCGGAACTCATGGCCGGGGATAAGCCGGAGAATCCGTTTGTGGGGATTCCGTTTCCGGGCGCGCCGCTGGGACTTTACAACGGGAGGCCGTGGTTTCTGCCACTGGCGGGGGCTTGGTACAAGGTGCTGGACTGGGTGAGTTAGAGCGTTAGAGAACTCGGTTCTACGGTACAACCCGTTTCCTCCTAGACTCAATCCAGCCGGGCGTTTTAGGGCTCTGTCGGGCATTGCGATTCGTTTTTGGTGCAAACTCTTTCATATTGACAGCCTGTCTCACGTGAGCCAAAATTGCGGCGTTTGCCGCATCACCCGCGCTTTGCAGAGTGAGCGCTCGGCCCTGGGTTCTTCTCCGTCGTCAAAATCTTCTGGAGGTGAGACGTTATGTCTCGTACCCGCCTTGGCAGAACTTTGTCTACTTGCGCGCTACTTCTGGCCTTCTGCGATGTGGCCGCGCCCGCGCAGACCTTCACTTCTCTACACAGCTTCAACGGGACCGATGGAGCAAATCCTTACTACGTGTACCTGGCACAGGGACTGGATGGGAATCTCTATGGGACGACATCGAGCGGCTCTGGGGGGTCGGCGGACGGCACGATTTTCCGCATCACCCCGTCAGGCAAGCTGACCACCATCTACACTTTTTGCACCGCGATGGGTTGCAGCGATGGATCTGATCCCCAGAGCGGGCTGGTGCTGGCCAGCAACGGTTATTTCTATGGGGCCACGTACGCAGGCGGGACCTCTGGCAACTCTGGCACGCTCTACAAAACGAGCTCCGCCGGCGTGGTGACCACGCTGCACAGCTTCGATGGCACAGATGGCGCCGATGCCTACTTCGGTCCGATTCAGGCCACCAACGGAAACTTGTACGGAGAAGCCACCGGCGGAGGCGCGGACAACGTGGGCACGCTTTATGAAATCACCCCGGCGGGCACGTACACGCTGCTGCATTCATTCGACAACAGCGACGGCAGATATCCCAATGGATCGCTGGTCCAGGCCACCAACGGCACGCTTTACGGGACCACCTATGAGGGGGCTCATGGATACGGCGGCGTCTATGAACTCACGCTCGCGGGCAAATTCACTTCGCTATACACCTTCACAAACGGCACAGACGGTGGGGACCCCGCCGACGTGTTGATTCAGGCCAGCAACGGAAATCTCTACGGCACCACGTCCACCGGGGCTCACGGCTATGGCACGATATTTGAAATCACTCCGGCCGGCAAGCTCACCACCCTCTACAGTTTTTGCAGCCAGACCGATTGCGCCGACAGCGGGTACTCCTATTCGCGGCTGATTCAGGCCACGGACGGGAACTTCTACGGCACCACGTTGAATGGCGGCGCTTACGGCATGGGTACGATCTTTAAGATCACGCCTGCGGGAAAGTTCACCACGTTGTACAGCTTCTGCGCGAAAAAGGACGTTTCCATCTGTCTGGACGGGACCTCGCCCTACGAAGGGCTGGTGCAGGCCACGAACGGGACGTTCTACGGGGTCACCTCCGCAGGAGGGACGCACAACCTGGGCACGGTCTTCAGCTTGTCGATGGGGCTGAAACCATTTGTGAAGACGGTGACGACCTCGGGGAAAGTGGGCGCAAGCGTGATGATTCTGGGAACGAACCTGACCGGAACAACCGGGGTGAGCTTCAACGGAACAGCCGCTACACCCACCAAGATTACCGCGACGGAGATTGTAACCACGGTTCCCGCAGGAGCGAGCACCGGCAAGATTACGGTGACCACTCCCGGCGGAGTGCTCACCAGCAATGTGGCGTATCGCGTGACCCCGCAGATCACCAGCTTCACGCCGACCAGCGGGCCCGTCGGAACGGTGGTGACGATCACGGGTGTGAGCCTGACCAATACGACGCACGTTTCTTTCGGCGGAGTTGCGGCGACAACGTTTACGGCGAAGTCGGATACGGAAGTGGATGCGACGGTGCCCACGGGAGCGCTCACGGGAAAGATCAACGTGACCACTACAGGCGGGACGGCGGTGAGCGCGACGAACTTCACGGTGGACTGAGCACGATAGGTTCGTAGAGACACGGCGATTTGCGAAATAGGTCGCGAATTATCGGACGCCTGTCGATCCTCTCTCTGTCGTTGAGGTCTTTAGAGAAGAGTGTTGCGTTAGAGAAGAGGGTCCCGTTCCGCACCAGTCCGTCAGCGGCGACGGATCGCGAGATATATCCCCGGTCCCGCGATAATTCCCACTGCGCCACCGATGGCCGCGAAGCGGTCACTGCCTAACAGCGCCACCATCGCCATGAGTACGGGCGCGGCGACTACGTAGAACAATCCAGTACGGCCTCCGGGAATCACGAAGGGACGTTTCAGATCGGGCTGCGTGCGCCGGAGTTTCCATGCCGAGAGCACCGTCAGAACGGTCGTGGCCGAGCGCAACCAGATGTAGACCGAGATGATTTCGCCGAGGCTCCGCCAGGCGAGAAGCGCGTAGATGACCGCCGACACGATGATGGCGAGCCACGGCGTGCCATAGCGCGGATGTTTGCGGGTAAGGACTTCGGGCAGATATCCGTCTTCGGCCATGGCGAAGGGCATGCGCGTTGTGGTCAGGACGGTGCTGTTAAGCAGGGCGACGTTGCCAACCATGGCGGCAAGGGTCATCCACGTTCCGAGCCAAGGTCGTCCGCGAAGTGATCCGCCGATGATCGCGGCGGCCTCGGAGAAAAATCCCGTATGCCATTGCTGCCAGTTGCCGGCCGATGCGAGACCCGCGAGCGTTGGGAGAAAATATGCGGCGATCGATAGCGGCACGACCAGCGCGAGTGCGCGCGGATAGGCACGCTGCGGGTTCTCCACTTCTTCGGCGACCGTGGAGAGTTGTTCGTAGCCAGAGTAGAGCCACAGGCCGAGGGCGAGTCCGACGCCGAAGATTTTGAACGTGGGTTGATGCGGAGGAATGAACGGCGAAAATGGATTGTGGTGCCAGTGGGCGAGTCCGATGACGATCATCGTCATCACGGGAATGAAGATGAAAATCTCCAGCGCCGTTGCGACCTGGCCGACCATTTGAATGCCGCGCACGTTGACCCAGGTCAGCACGGCGATCAGCGCGACCGAGATGAGGTAGTGCTGCCACCAAGTCATCTGCGGGAAGTAGTAGACGAGATAGTCGGTGAATAGAACGGCGTAGGCGCCGCCCAGCAGAAATGATGCGGACCAGTTCCACCAGCCGGCGAGGAATCCCCAGAAGTCGCCAAAGGCGGCGCGCGTCCAGCGATAGAAGCCGCCTTCGACCGGCATGGCAGTGGTGAGTTCCGCAGAAACCAGCGAGACGGGAATGCACCAGAAGAATGGGAGGACCAGCAGAAAGACGAGAGTCAGGCCCGGGCCCGAAGTCGTGACCATATCCTCGAGTCCGAAGGGCCCACCCGTCGTGTAGGAAAACATGACGAAGACGAGATAGAAGAGGCCGGCCTTGCGGAGCGTGGAGGTAGTTGGATTGGGTTGGTTGCCGTTTGCGTTCATGAAGTTCCGTGGATGGATTGTAGATCGTGGCTGGGGGATTGTAATTGCTGCAGGGGGCAGGGAGTGCAACGGCGATTTTTCGCCAATCCCCGACTCCGACGTTCACCTTGCCAGCGTTTTCATGCCGTGGGATACTTCCTCACAAGATCAGGAGGCCGTTATGAAACAGGCCTTGTTGGGCATCCTCTTACTTGCCATTCCATCCTCAGTAGTGGGTCAGTCGGTTTGTCAACAAGTGACGAGTCAACTCATCCAGCACAAGTTGGGTTTCACAATTCGAAGTGTGACTTTGCGGTCTGCTCACAGCTTCGTAAGGGCGACAGCATCAATGCCTGACGACAGCAAGCCGAGCCGCGCCGTGGTGTTTACGTTTTCGACATTAGTGGATTCAGAGTCGCAGGACTCTGTGGACATGACGCCCTTCGCTATCGAACTCACTCAAAAGGGTTGGTCGACCATCGTCATTGAGCGCAAACTTACCTGGCCCGATGTCGACCAGAGTGTTGGAACGATGCGGCCAGATGTGCTCTGCGCGGAGCAGTGGCTTTCGAAGCATGCAACGGTTACGCCGAGTGACTGGATTTTTGTCGGCCCAGACTCGGATGCTCCCGATCCGGCAGTTGGTTATAAGCCGGGGATGACGGGTTGGCTCGGTTTCATAGTGGGCGACAAACCTGGCGATCCCAGCACCGAGCGCCTGTTTCATGGGACCTCGGAGATTCGGAACTTTATATTTTCGCAGCACTTTTTGAACAACTGAGCGCAAGCTTCCTTGTTCACCCTCACTTGGTGCGGTGTTTTGAGAGCCCCCCGCTACTTTGCGGTGGCAGTTGCGGCAGCCGACCCGACTGCCACCGGGCGCAGCGTTTCGATTGCTGACCTAGGAGTCGCATTGGTCACATCCGCCAGCCGCTTGGTTTCATAGCCACGACGCAGGGCGATGATCCGGTAATCGAAGGTCACGTTCGACTTACCCTGATGCAGTTCGCGCACTTCGAAGCCGGTCGCTGTTCTGGCGGTCACGTAAAGGCCTTCGCAGTCGCCGTCGGGGGTCAGGAAGACGTGATACTGCACGCCGGTGTTTACGGTTTGGGCATAGGCCGGATCGATGTTTATGGTCGCGACGCCGGAAACGAGCCGTCCCGAGCCGTAGTCCTCGAACCAGACGCCCGGAGATTCGACCGCGTAGAGAGCGACCTGGCGCGTGCCATTGTCGACGGGGACGACGGAGGACTTGGTTCCGGTGGCACCAATATTTCCAAAGGCGTACATTCCCCAGTTGCCACTCGCGTCGAGGGTACGGCCTATCGTGCCGGCCTGGGGTGCGACGCTGACCTGTCCGTATACGCCGTTACCCGTGCTAGTAACGCCCACTACGCCGTAGTTATGAGGCGACGTTCCATACACGCCATACCCGCTGGTGGACGAGCCCGACAGGCCTGTCCCAGTGCCCGAAATGCCATACACACCGTCGCTATTGGTCGACGATCCATACACGCCACGACTGTTGGTGGACTCGCCCAAAAAGCCGATTTCATTGTCGGAAGAGACCACTTGAGTGACCGAGAAGAGATTCGAAGTGTTCAGAAATGCAACCTGGTTTGGGTCCACGCTGAGCGCAACCGTCCCTGTTGTGCCCCCGCCGGCGAGACCGCTTCCAGCAGTGACTCCGGTGATTGTCCCGGCTCCAGGGAATGTCTGGCCGGATGCGAATGAAACTCGGCCATTGCTCGCAATGGCGAATCCAGTCTCAGCCGGTGTTGCCGTCCCTTGCGCGAATAGAAGACTCATGGATGCGCCAGGGTGGCTGGTGTTGTTGGCGACAGGCTCGGCGCGCCAATGGAAGGTCTCATTCACCGCAGCCTTGGTGGCACTGTTAAACGTCGAGGCGGCGAAGTTGCTGGCTTGGGAAACCTTCCCGGCCGATGCGCTGGCTATTCCGGTTGCAGCCATATTGATAGCGCCACGGAATGTCGCCGCCCCTCTCACGTCCAGTGTGGAAGAGGGTGTGGATGTGTTGATACCGATTCGGGCGGTGCTTCCGGATCCTGTCTGGAAGATCACGGAGTCGCCTAGAGCCGTGGTGCCGGTCCAGAGGGGAAGATAGTTTGCTGTTCCCGACCCGGTGATTCCGGCTGGCGGAGGAACGGCTGCGGCAGCCGTTGAAGCAGGCCCGGCCGACGAGGCGACGGCATTTGCAGGTGCGGCCAGCATGAAGGCCGAAGGCGGAAGTCCGCCAAGAGTCTGAGAGTCGGCAGCTTTTAATGCATAGGGAACGCTGACCAGCAGCACGCGTGGTTGCTCTTCGCCGCCATTCATTCGCACGCCGAGCCAACGGGCGGTGCTCGAAGTAAATAGCTCTAGCGGCAGCCCTTCGGTTTTCGTCGCGCCCAGTTGTACCGTGTAGTTGCCTTTACTGTCGGCCCGCACAGTCTGTGTTTCCAGCCACAGCGGAACTCCGCCTTCTTCTTGGGCGTAGAGCGAAAACGTTACGCCGGTGACGGACTGGATCGGATGCCCTCCCGAGTCCTTTAGTGTGCCGGCGAAGTTGACGAGGTTGGGAACAGGTGCTCCCGTGGCAGAAGACTGTCCGTGGGCCAATGTTGAAAGTCCACTGAGAACGAGGACGACCGCAAGCATGCGAAACTTATGCACAAGCATCTCCGGAGAAATTGGATTTGATCCTCTTGCAGCGCCTACCAGCGAGATCAGGCCTTTCGCGAAAAGCGGGTAGACAACTCAAGAAGCGGAAACCGAGGGGGGTAACGGCGGGTCCCGACAACGCATGGCAGGTTATTCAATTCGAGAGCTCAATGCAATAGGCAAGATTTTGCGTATTGGGCGGTTTTAAGGTTTTGATGTTAATGAGCAAAAACATACCTATATTCCCGCTCGAAACCACGTGTATGCCCTAGGCGGCCAGCGTTCCGCTTAGCGCGCCTTCGAGTTCGAGCAACTTGCGTTTGAGGTCGAGGCCTCCGCCGTAGCCGCAGAGCGTGCCGTCGGAGGCGATCACGCGATGGCAGGGAACGACGATCGCAACCGGATTGCGATTATTGGCCATGCCGACGGCGCGGAATCCCTGGGGCCGGCCGACGGCGCGGGCGATGTCGGCATAGGTGCGAGTTTCGCCGTAGGGGATTGCGAGCAGCGCGCGCCAGCACGCGACTTGGAACTCAGTGCCGCGGAGGTCGAGCGCGAAGGAGAACTCGCGGCGCTTGCCATCGAAGTATTCCTCCAGTTCACGGACGTAGCTTCGCATGGACTGCGCGGAATCCTCGAAAGTTACGGTCTTGCTACCATGGCTTTTTTCGGAACGCAGATCGCGCGGGTTGGGACGAATCGTCTGCTGGCCGGGCAGGCGGGCATCGAATTCGAGGGCGACGAGCCCGTTCTGGGACGCAGCCAGAAACAACGGCCCCACCGGCGAGCTAAACAGAGTGGAATGAAGGGTTTCCATATACTTATCGATGCCGCAGCCGCATCTTTGGTCGCTCAAACTGCGCAAATAACCATAGCACGCGGGCTGGGAATCGGCCTGCGGGACCGGCTGGATGTTGACAGAATCGACTTTATAGCCCACAGTGTGTGCTTCCATTCGCGCTTGGGGCGAATCAAGCGGGAAAAGCGAACGTTGAGAAAAGCCCTCCTCATTCTTTGCGTCGTCGTGCTGGCACCGACTCTGGTGGTCAGCCTTGCGGTGCTCGCGGCCGGAGACTGGACACCCATCGGTCAGACCGAAAGCGGCGACAAGGTGTCGGTCAGTTCGGTTCGCGTGGTGAAGAACAATCAACGAGTCGCGCTGGTGCGGGTCGAATATAAAGAGCCCGCGCAGCTGCCGCAGGGCGGACCGTTTGTCGAGATGCGCGCGCGTGCGCGGTTCAACTGCAACAGCGGAGTTGCCACTCCTACCTCGGTTTGGTTCTATACCCGCGACCATAGCGGACGCTTTGTGGTCAGCAAGAAAGCCACGCATGACGACCAGTTCGGCAAGGACCCGGAAGGTGGCTTCGCGGATCTGGTTAGTAAGAGCGTTTGCGGGCTGACGAAGTAGAGTCTCGGTCGTACCTACCTAAAAGCTTCAACCACTAAGGACACGAAGGTCCACGAAGTACACCTTACTTCTTGAGCGCGAACGCTACGTAGACTCCGCCTGATTTTGATTTTGGATCTTTTCCCCCTCCGGCTGCGATCACTACGAACTGACGGCCATTTACTTCGTAGGACGCGGGAGTCGTGTTGGCGGAGAAGGGCAGCGTGGTCTCCCAGAGCAGGGCGCCGGTGGTCTTGTCGAAGGCGCGAAACTTCTTGTCGAAGTTGGTTGCGCCGATGAAGAGCAGGCCTCCGGCAGTGACCAGCGGTCCGCCGTAATTCTCCGTGCCAGTGTTCTTCACTCCCTCCGCGGCGAGTTCGGGATATTCTCCGAGCGGAATCTTCCAGACATATTCGCCGGTGTTGAGATTGATGGCGTTCAACGTTCCCCAAGGTGGAACGACGGCGGGATATCCGTCGGGATCGTAGAAGCGGTGGTATCCGGTGAAGTGATAATTCATGGCGGGAGACGGTGGGCCGGCGCTCTCCACCTCTTTCCCCGTTTCCTTTCCTCCGCTCATCACGTAGGCCAGGAGCGCATACAACTCGTCGTCGTCAAGATTGGAAAAGCCGGGCATGCGGCCTTTGCCGTTCTTGATAGTAGCGAGGACTTGCGAAGAGGACATTCGGCCGCCGAGAGCGGTCAATGCCGGGATCGCTGGCGGCGAACCTGCCATTTTCTCGCCGTGGCAGACCGCACACTGGTTCAGGTAAAGCGCCTGCGGAGTGTTCTCGGAAGTGTTCTCGGCGAGGGCCCCGGTCCAGGGGAGATCGTTGGCGTTGACGTAGAGGATGCCGGTCTCGGGGTCGGCGGCGGCTCCGCCCCACTCCGCGCCTCCATCGAAGCCGGGGAAGACGACGGTGTCTTTTCCGACGCTGAAGGGAACGAACTGGCCTTCGCTGCGGAAGCTGCGAAACTTTTCCAGCGCCCACTTGTGCACTTCCGGCGTGCGCTCGCTCAGGAGATCTTCGGTGAGCAACTGCCGCGCGAATGGCGCAGGCTTTGCGGGAAGGCATTGCTGCTGCGCCGCGACTTCTCCGGGGATGTTGCTGGCAGGATATTTCCGGCAATCGAGTGGGAACAACGGCTTTCCGTTGGTGCGATCGAAAAGAAATACGAAGCCCTGCTTCGACGTTTGTGCCACGGCGTCGACTTTCTTGCCATCGCGGTCGACGGTCACGAGCACGGGCGGCGCGGGAAAATCGCGATCCCACATATCGTGCTTCACACCCTGAAAATGCCAGATGCGCTCGCCCGTCTCGGCGTTCAGGGCGATGAGGCAGTTGGCGAAGAGGTCGTCGCCGACGCGGTCGGCGCCATAGAAATCAAACGCAGCGGAGCCGGTGGGAACGTAGACGATGCCGCGCGCGGTGTCGACGGTCATTCCGGCCCAATTGTTGGCGGCGCCGCTGGTTTTCCAGGCATCCTTGGGCCATGTGTCATAGCCGAATTCGCCGGGGTGCGGAATGGTGTGGAACGACCAGCGCAGTTTTCCCGTGCGCACGTCGTAGGCGCGAATGTCGCCGGGAGATGCAGGCAAGGTTTCGGACTCGCGGCCGCCGACGATCATCAGGTCTTTGTAGATGACTGCCGGGCTGGTCATGTAGATCGACTGCAATGCAGGATCGCGGCCGAGATCGTCGCGGAGATCGATGCGTCCATCTTTGCCGAAACTTGCGATGGGCTTGCCGGTCGCGGCGTCGAGCGCGTAGACGAAGTTCATCACACCGACGACAATTCTTTTGTCTTCTTTGTTGTCAGACCAGTAGGCGAGGCCGCGGTTGGGCTGTGTGCCTTTGATTCCAGAATCGAACTTCCAGAGGAGTTTCCCCGTTACCGCATTCAGGGCGAAAACTTTCTGCGTTGGAGTCAGGCCGTGGAGAATGCCGTCGACGATGATCGGGCTGCTCTGCAGGCCGCCGGATTCTTCGGTGTCGAACGTCCAGGCGACTTCGAGGCCCTTCACGTTCTTGCGATTGATCTGCGCCAGGCTGGAGAAATGATTGTTCTCGGGTGTACCGCCGTAGATTGGCCAGTCGTGGGTGACAGCTTTGTTTCCGGCTGCTGTGGACATGGAAAACGCGATGGTCATACACAGCACGAATCCACCGATAGATCCGAATCGCATGGTCTCCTTGTGGTTCAACCCTCGGGCAAAACTCCGGCGGCTGATTCTAGAACATGGATAGGCTCGTGAACGAATTTCATCTCGACGTCGAAGTTGTTGCACAGACACTGGCACCTCCGTAACTCTCGAACCACTTCCACGCGCTGCGCTTTCGGCTTATGCTGATAGAGTCAGCAAGAGAAATTTCCACCCACCTTGGTATGGATTCACTTCGACTTTATGGGCTGGTAGCAACGGGCGTCGCATTGGCGGGCGCGTATGTATTGTTGCGGCGCAAGCCCAAGTCTCCCGATGAGATCGAACGCGAGCGCCGCGCGTGGCTTGAGGGCACAGGCCGCATCACCGACGGTACCGTGATCGATGTGCAGGAACTCGCCGCGGAAAAAGATCGCCGCTCGGCCATCATGCTCATTTATCACTACGACGTGGCCGGGGTCTCGTATGAGTGCTCGCAGGATGTGACGTACCTGCGGCATTGGATCAACCTGCATTCGTGCCGGCTCGGATTGCATACTTCGGTGAAGTACGATCCGCAGAACCCGGGGAATTCGCTGGTAGTGTCAGAGAATTGGATGGGGTTGAGGCAGTAGCATGCACCAAGGTTCCCATGTCTCGCAAAGGCGGCGAGACATGGCGCATCCCATTCCGCAGCGAGCGATGAAGTTACTCCCAGTCCAGGTGCATAGTGGTGTTGTGTTTGTCGAAGCTGATTTGGAGGGTTCGGTCGTCGCCGCCGATGAAACTTCCGGAGATTGTTTTGGAGAGGTCAACGGTCTGGTCCGAGGTCTGCGCCTGGAAGCGAAGGACGTGTTTCCCGGCTGGTACCTTCAGAGTTTCCGACTCGATGCCATGGATCCCGTTGAACACGACCAACCGCTTTTGAGTTCCTCCGTGCAGGGGACGCGTGAGGGCCAGTTTGTCATCGACCCAGACGGAAAGAGTCGCTTCCTTGAACTGGTGACGCACGGCAAGTTGGACGGTTGAAAGAGAAACCACGATCTGTTTTGGCACAGACGGAGCGGGAGCAGCGGCGGCGACTGCGGCATTCTTGGCAGGTTGCCGGGCGGAAGCTTTCTGCACGGCCGCGTGGGCTGTCATTATCCGCTTCTTCGACGAGGTGTTCGATGCAACCGCATCGACTGGCTTGGGGGGAACGGTCTTTTGCTGCGGAACTGCGGGTGGTAGCGTGGCGATCGGTTGAGTGTGGATCAATCCGGGATCGTCGGCTTCCGATTGCGTATTAATCAGCAATCTCGACTGCACGCCTACGATTACCAGCAGGGCCACTGTAGCCGCGCCAAGAATGAGATCCTTCACCGGAGCTTTGAGAATCGCAGCCCGGACGAGTTTCGCCGCGTATGCAGGTCCAACCGCCGGACTCCCAGTCAAACCCTGCGCCGGCGCTATCTTCTTCGTTTTCGTTCCGTTTGCCGGAGTTGTCAGCAAAGATGTGGTCGTGCCGGTACGCTTGCCGGCCGATTGCAGCTGCCGCAGGGCCTCGGCGAACTCCGATCCGCGCTGATAGCGCTCTTGGGGATCCTTAGCCATGGCGCGCGCGATGATCGCATCCAGTTCCCGAGGCAGATTCAAGTCGAGGGCGCTGGCGGGAACAGGCTCGCGGTTGGCGACTTTGAAGCAAACGGTGGTCGCGCTGTCGCCCTGAAACGGAGAATGCCCAACCGTCATGGCATAAAGAATCACACCCAGAGAAAACAAGTCCGAGCGGCCATCCGCGCCCTCGCCACTGAGTTGTTCAGGCGCCATGTAAGCCGGCGTACCCAGAACTTTTCCGGGCAGCGTGAAGTGAGCGAGATTCAGTTTGGCGATGCCGAAGTCGGCGATCTTAGCGTGCCCGTCTTGCGTAATCAGAATATTGCCCGGCTTGACGTCGCGATGAGTTACGCCCTGGGAGTGTGCGTAATCGAGCGCCTCTGCAACTTCGAGGGCCAGTTGCAGGGACTGTTCCAACGGAATTTTCTTTTCGCGCGCGAGCTTGCGGTTCAGAGCTTCGCCGGCAACGTACTCCAGCACGATATAAGGGTCGCGATTCTCGGGCTCTTCGCCGACATCGAAAACGGAGACGATACCGGGATGATGCAACCGTCCGGCGGCCTGTGCTTCGTTGAGAAAACGGCGGCGATATTCAGCTTCTTCCTCGGGCTCCTGGCCGTGCAGCGGAACAGTCTTCAGGGCGACGATGCGGTCAATCTGGGGATCGCGGGCCTTGTAGACGATGCCCATGGCGCCGCGGCCCAACTGGCCGAGGATTTCGTATCGGCCAAAGCGTTTCGTCTCGGAATTTTCCAAGGAATGATCCATAGGCCGCGCCAAAGTTGCCAGGCGCATGGGGATGCGCCCCTCCTATGTTATCTCCGCCAGAGCCGCCGTCCGACGCCGACTTTGGCCCGATCCATTACGCAGGTAATGGGGAAGAAAAACCAGCGATTGCTAGAAGATGAGGAGGAATCGAGTAGGCTGACGCCCGAAGCTGCTCTTAGCGTCCAGCGGCGAAGCCGCCGTTGTGGGCGATGGTGATGCGGAGGTACTTGTAGGGATTGACCGGGGTATCGTTGATGCGAACTTCGTAGTGAAGGTGTGGGCCAGTCGATCGGCCGCTCTCGCCAACGTATCCGATCACATCGCCACGGTGCACAGACTGTCCAGCAGCTACAGCGAAGCCTGAGAGGTGGCCGTAGCGGGTGCTGATGCCGTTGCCATGGTCGATCATGATGGCCTTGCCGTAGCCGCCGAGAATATCGGTGAAGGTGACGAGGCCGTCGGCCGGGGCAATAATCGGAGCGCCGTAGGCGCTTCCGATGTCAACACCACTGTGGAACGCGCCTTCTCCGTTGAACGGATCGATACGCTCGCCGAAGCTGCCCGTCACCTGGCCTTCCACGGGCCAGAGGTTCGGGGCGGAGTTGGCTTTGATCCAGTCGGCGGTGGTCGCGTTGCGGGTGAGCCCCATGGTCAGTCCAACCATGGTCGCGCCGGTCAGAGCTGACCGCTGCAGGGCGTGCAGCTGGTCGAGCGAAGAAGTCACCTCGGCGGCTTGAATCTGGTCGGTCGTTGCCGTTACCAGGGTGGGCTGCGCCTTCAGACCGTAAAGGGCCGATACTTCGCCGGCAATCGAACCGAGCGAGGCCACCTGCACGTCGCGCTCTTTTGCGACCTGCTCCAGGCGTGAATAATTGTCTTTGAGCTGATCTTTTTCCGTCCGCAACTGGTTGTAACGGGAAACCTTCAACAACATGCGGGTATAAGAGCTGGCAATTCCGGTGAGGCTGAGGAATCCAATGGCGGCGCCGACGACGAAGACGTAGAGGTAATGCACGGGGATGGAGATTTTACGCAGCTGACCATCGTCCCCGCGTGCCACAAAAAGAATGTAAAAGCGTTTCTGCAAATCGCTCCTCGAACTCCGAACGCGCAGATCTGAAATTTCAAATTCCCGAAAATCAGGGTTAAAATCATCAGGTCCGGAAATCCAGGCTCAGATTCTTAGTTGCAGAACGCCTGTTCGGAACCCTGACTTTTTTCGGGCTACGCTCCCATCTTGGGAATGGAAACTGTCTCGTGCCCTACACCTACCAGAACTGCGACCAGAGCCTGAAAGTCTGCGCTCGTCTGCAATTCCAACCACTTGCAGAACTTAGCTCGGCCAAAGGTTATGTGAATGACTGGTTAACGGTAACAAACTGGGTTCCCCCTGTCAACGACGCATGAGGACAAATTGGGTTACGGAAGAGGGGGTAACCAGGGGTCACCGTGGGACAGGTTACTGGCGAGGCATCAGCTACTTGCGACGTTCGATGCCGAAGAACCCGATCCGGACTTCTTTGGACGGAACCAGTCTGAGAGTATGAGCGGTAAAATGGTCGGCATCGGTCTTGATGATCGGTCCATCCCAGCAGAAACTGACATAGTTTCCGAGGTCCCTCTCGCCCTGATTGTTTTTCCAGTGAGTGCGCTCGACGATCAGGGTGAAGTCCTCGATGGGCATCTTCCAGGTGTTGGCGGTAGTGAGGATAAAGTCCACATAGCTGTACGAAGCGGTCTTGCCTTTGTCCTTGCCATCCGCAATCTGCTGCAAGGATGTGCGGAGCGGCCCATCAAGGCAAAAGCTCTTGATTTCCGCAGCACTGCCAGCGTCGGGATTGGCTTGCATGCCGTACGCTACGCTATTGCTTGAGCCTCCCACCGGCGAGTATTCATGACGGATGTGGACGATCTTGTGAGCGGAGAACGTCTGCTGCCAGTGGTACTTCTTCCTGACCGTCCAGAGTGGTTCATCAATGCAGTTCTTGTCGTCGCCATCGCAGTCTTGGGCGATGACTCCGATCCTTTCAAGCTGTTTCCGCTGGGCAACCGTGAGTGCTTGAATGTCACGACTCTTAGCGGTAGCCCTGCCACCCTTATCCAGGGGAGGCCCATGGCCGTAGCTCGCGATGTCAACATGCATGCCGTTGAGAAGCTGTGTGTAATCTCTACCCTTAACGAACGCCCTGGCCTCAACTAGATAGTGCGCTGAGGCGCCGTCGATCCAGAGTTGGAAATCATCAAAGCCTTGCTGGTCTCCGACGCGATTGAGGTCGAAATTGTAGTCTGGGATGGGAAAAGCTACTTCGGTGGTGATGTCATCATCGCTGTCGTTGCGGAAGTCATAGTCGACGATCACCTTCGATGACGAGATTTGCAGAACTTCCTTGGCCATGGTTATCCGGGCTTCCCGTTTCATGACCACGATCCCGCCCGCGGCAATGGAGGCTGCACCATCGTCCGCGTGGAGGGGGACCGGCATGATCAGCAGCGCAAGCAGGAACTTGGCTCTGAGGCTCACAATGGACCAGCTCCCAGGGAAATAGCTCTCAGGATCAGCTGCGTCTGTCATCGCCCGAATGGTGAACTAGACCATCGCCCGGTGCAAGTGCAGAATGATGTTCGATCATGCCTATATATTGGTGGTGCCGTGCCGCTTGCTGAAAAAGCGCTGATCGCCCAGATTCGCCGGATGGCTCGATCCGACTCGCGAAGATCGGCGGACAAGAATGTCCGACCTACAAGGGTCGGTATCGGAGATGACTGCGCGGTGCTGCAGATACCGGCGGGTCACGAAACGCTGGTCACCACCGACTTCACGCTGGAAGGGATTCACTTCCGGCGCGATTGGCATCCGGCGGAATCGGTGGGGCATCGTTGTCTGACGCGTGGACTGAGCGACATCGCTGCCATGGGAGGCGAGCCGGTTGCTGCGTTTCTATCTCTCGCCTTGCCTCGAGACTTGCCTCAATCCTGGGTTGGACGGTTCGCTCGGAGCCTGATCAGTCTGGCCGAAAGGCACGGCGTCACGCTGGCCGGGGGCGATACGGCGGAGTCGCCTAACGGGATCCTCGCTGACATCATCGTGGTCGGCAGCGTTCCAAAAGGAAAGGCAATCCTGCGCTCCGGGGCGCGTCCGGGCGACCGCATCTTTGTGAGCGGGGAACTCGGAGGCTCAGCTGCAGCCGTCGTACGCATGAGGGCCAAGCCGAAGAAGAAACTGAATCCCCGGGAGTATCCCCGCCACTTCCATCCGGAGCCGCGAATCGAACTCGGACGCATTCTCCGCGAGAAGCGGCTGGCCTCGGCGATGATCGACACCAGCGATGGACTGTCTACCGACCTAGCGCACATTTGTGAGGAGAGTGGCGTGGGTGCCGAACTCGACGCGAGCCTGATTCCACGCGCCAGTGTGGGCAAGCCCGCGCGCGAAGTCGATCTCGATCTGGCCCTCCATGGCGGAGAGGATTACGAACTTCTCTTTACTGCCCCGCCGGGCAAGCGAGTCCCGGCACGAATTGCCGGAGCCCCGCTCACCCAAATCGGCGTCATCACGCGTTCGCGGAAGGTTTTCGTAAACAACGTAAAGGGCATTGCCTACGAACTCGAAGCGCGCGGATGGGAACACTTTCGCCGCTAAACCTCACAAGAAAAGGCGGACAGGCTAAGCCCGTCCGCCGGCTTGAAAAACACCGCCTACTGAATCACGTGCAAGAGAGCTCCCGCCGTGCTGTAAACCGAAATCGAGTTGCTGTTGTAGTTGGAGAAGTAAATCCGGCCGCGCGCGTTGTCGATTGCAATCCCGCTGGGAGCGAAAGGCAACTGGAGAAAGAGCGACGGGGTCGCCGATCCCACTCCGTTTGCGGCTTGGGATAGCGTGACGATTTGCACCGAGCCATCTAGGTTCGCAACGTAGAACTTGCCGGTTGCGTCGCTGGCGATCGCAAAACCGGTGCTGTACGGGACGCCGAGGGAACCATTCAATTGGCCAAAGAGAAGAGCCGGACCCGCCGAACCGACGATCGCACCGGTCGGCGAGCCAATCATGATTCCGGTTGCCCCGAACGCAAAGCCATAGAGAGTTCCTCCCGGCGTAACAGTTGTCGCCAGGTTGGCTGGAGAGCCCAAGGCTTCGTCCGATGGCGGCGTAAACACTTTGAAGTTTGGGGTCGCTTGCGCGAAGTTTGTCTGCACCCACAGATCGCCAACGGGATCGAAAGCAAGCGCCTCAGGATTCGCGATTTCGTTCGTCAGTGTGGCAATGGGATTCCGTACGCCAACCGCGTATTCGGTTACCGTGCTTGCTACAAAGGCGGTGCCCAGGTTCGACACCCAGATATGCCCCCATCGGTCGACGGCGACTCCCCAGGGGTTGGTGATTCCGACGGTGATGGTTTTGGCAGGCTCCGGCGCGTAAGTGCTGAGATTGTAGGCCAGAATGTTGTTGCCGCCTGAGTTTACAACCCAAAGGTTGCCCTTGGAGTCGACTGCGAGCCCCCGAGGAAGGGCGATTGGAGGGTTGGTGGCGGCGAGGGTGAACGACGCCAGAACGATAGGGCAAAGCAGGGCGGCAGCGCGGGCGATGCTCCGGATGATTTTCATGGCAATTTCTCCTGAGGGGGCTCGGTTGCAGATGTGGCTCACTTCTAAGAGCGACGTCTCGGAGGCGATTCCCTCAGGAGATCGGGAATTCTTTTTCGGACGCGGGACGGCGCCTCTACCAGTCGACATTACCTCCGTCACTACTGAGTCTCTACCCAAGCTGCATCCAAGCGGACTAGAGTAAACCCATGTCGTCGAGTAAACTTCTCCTCCTCCCAGTGTTCGCAGCGTTGTTGATGGTCGCCGCGTCCGCGCAGAAAAAACAGCCGCCTCCTCCGCCAGCGCATGCGAAGTCTCCGTCGCCCCTCGTCACCGACGAACTCATCCACAAACAGTTCGGAGACAATTGTTCGCTGCTTGCCGGACCGCCGCAGTTCGTCGCCGATCTCGACGACGACGGAATCGACGACCTGGTAGTGGCGGCACGGTGTAAGAATCCGATGGCCGACCGGGACGAGTACAGCTTCGTTGTCGCCGATCCCTACGACACCTATCTCGGGTACACCGACGTGAAAGTTACCTCCTCATTCGGTTCTGACGAACCGGAGCGTCGCGGCATCAGCCTGCTGATCATTCATGGCGCCGACAAGGACGCATGGCGTGCAGAGAAGCCTAAAGCGAAGTTCCTGCTCATCAACCTGCCATTCAAAACATTGACCGTGAAGCGGCTGACTGTGAAGAAGAGAACCATTCTCGGCATTTACATGGAAGAACAGGGCGAAGGAGAGGACAGCTCGTCGGTCGTGTTCTGGGATGGGAAGAAATACAAGTATCAGTTGCTGGGATCGACGATGGAATAAGAACGACTTTTAGAATGCAGAATGTAGAGTTCAGAATGCAGAGTTCAGAATGCAGATTTCAGATCTCAGATTGTAGATCGTCGATTTCAGGTCCTAAAGTGCCGCTGCGTATTAGGGCAGGTCAAGAGAGCATGGGTTCTCATTCTTCATTCTGAATTCTTCGTTCTGAATTCTGAATTCTGCAATCTGCAATCACTTTTCTCTCTTGTAGCACGGAAAGTCTGCCGTACCCACCTTGCCTACGTTCTCCTCCGAAAAAGCGCAGACGCGATCGAGTGCCGCTTGCAGTTCATCGGTGTAGCGGGCGATATCTTCGTCGTTCGCATCTTCCGGCACGGGAATCAGTTTTCCGAAACGCAGCAGCACTCGCGAGAACGGCACGGGGATCATCATCCGGTCCCACGAGTTCAGCACCCAGGCCTTATCGACCGCCGCGTGAAACATGGTCAAAGGCACTCCAGACGATCGCGCAAGAGCGACTGGGCCGGGCTTCACTTTGTGGCGCGGGCCGCGCGGGCCGTCGAGGGTGAAGGCTACGGTCCATCCATCTTCGAGAGCGCGGCGCAGGCCCAGAAGCGCGCGGACCGCGTTGCGACTGCTCGATCCTTTGACCGCAACGAAGCCGAACTTCTGGATGATGCGGCCCATGTATTCGCCGTCATAACTGTTGCTGCTCATGACGCGCACGCCAAGATCGCGGCAGATGTAGGTCGCCGGTATGATGCACGAGTGCCAGAACGAGCCGATCAGCGGGCGCTGGCCGAGCGTCTGCTGCGCACCTTCCTCGAACGAAATGCTGACTCGCAGGGTCGGACCGATCAGGCGAATGGCCCAGTATCCCAGCCAGATGATGATGCGCAGCACGATACGCTGGCGAAGCGTAAAACGGCGTGGGCCAGTGGCAGGTTGCGCGGGAGCTTGCGCTTCGCGAGTGCTGGCTTCGGGCACGAGGATATTCTAATCAGAATCCGCGACACCCGAAGGTCCACAAAAAGATTTACCGCCGAGATCGCAGAGACTGCCAGGAATCGTTGAAATCTTTCCGGCGGCCTCTGCGTTCTCGGCGGTGCTGATCCTGCCTGGCTCTGCCTGCTCAGTTTTCGAGATGAGAATCGATCCAGCGCTTTACGGTCTGACGTCGATCATCGGCGGGATCGAAGCGCACTCCGATCGATTTTGGTTTGCACCAGCTCACAACTCCCCGCACGTTGACGCGGGGCAAAGTCATCAGCGCAAACGAGACTTCGACATTCACTCCAATGGAGAAGTCTTCATGGCTGTGAATCGACATGCCACCCGTGCTCATTTCGATGCTGCTGGCGGCAACACGGCGGCCGTCGCCGACAATGGAGACTTCCGTCATTACAGGAATGCGCACGTAGCGGCGGAATTCGTGCAGTACCAGCAAGCGCGTGGCGCGGATCAGTTTGAGTGCGGCGGGGCGTTCCAGGGGCTCATGGAACATGGCATTGATGCCGTACCTGGAGTAGCGCATCGCCTCCTGCGCGTTCCCTCCCATGCCATAAAGCACGCAGCGGCTGTTGGATGGCGAAGATCGAGCCGCTTCCATGAAGGTTTCGGCACCGTCGCCCAGGTTCAGCACGCAGGCTTCGAACTTCTCTTTTCTCAGGCGGTCGGCGGCGTCATCGGACATGGCAACGGTCTCAATACCGAATTGCCGGAAGCCTTCAGTCAGCAGTGCGCGCGACGCTTCGTTCAATCCAACCAGAGCAGTGCGGGCAGATGCTTTGCGGGGGGAGAGCGGGACGAGATTCGAGAGATTCGGAACGAAAGCTTTATCCATGGTTATTGGGGAAGACTCAACTTTCGAAAACCATTGTGGATGGTGACGTCCCGGTTGAAAAGTCACAAAGGACCAACATCGAGGATAAAGAAGGGACACTACGATTTCTGGCCCGTGCGAGAAAGGACATTACGTGCCAAAAGCCGCGCCGAATCAGGGATTTGCGGGAGCGATTCCCCTTTTCGCTTATGGCGAAAAGTCACACGATGAGGATGACCGCGGAGATATTACCGGGACTCTATTCGCTCCAGCGCCGGAACAGCAGTGCGCCATTTGTCCCGCCAAAGCCGAAAGAGTTCGACATGGCGTATTCGATTTCGGCTTTGCGGGCGTGGTTCGGGACGAGATCCATGCCAGCAGTGTCGGGTTCAGGGTTCTCGAGGTTAATAGTTGGGGGGAGAATCTGGTCGCGCAGAGCCAGCACTGTAATGCCCGCTTCGAGTCCGCCGGCGCCACCGAGCAAGTGCCCGGTCATGGACTTGGTGGAACTCACCGCGATTTTGCGCTCGCCGAAAAAGTTTCTAATGGCGTGCGCTTCAAGCGTATCGCCGATGGGCGTGGACGTTCCATGGGCATTTACGTATCCGACCACGTCTGGCGTGACCCCCGCGTCGCGCACGGCGTTGCGCATGACGCGGAAACCGCCTTCATGCTCGGGCGCTGGCTGCGTCATGTGGTAAGCGTCGCCAGACATGCCGTATCCAGCGATCTCCGCGAGGATGGGAGCGCCTCGTTTGCGGGCAAACTCCAGCTCTTCGAGAATCAGAATTCCTGCGCCTTCGCCGATCACGAAGCCGTCGCGGTCTCTGTCCCACGGACGGCTGGCCTTTTCCGGCGCGTCGTTGCGAGTGGAGAGCGCGCGCATCGCAGCGAATCCGCCGACGCCCATGGGTGTAATGGCGGCTTCGGTGCCGCCGGCAATCATTACATCGGCGTCGTTGTGCTGGATGATGCGAAAGGAATCTCCAATGGAGTGCGCGCTGGTCGTGCAAGCAGTCGCCGTAGCCTCGTTCGGCCCCTTGGCCCCGCAACGCATGGACACCTGCCCGGCGGCAAGATTGATGATGGCGGCGGGAATAAAGAATGGAGAAATCTTGCGCGGGCCGCCCTCGAAAAGGGCGGTGTGTTCCCGTTCGATGATGTCGAATCCGCCGATTCCCGACCCAATGTGAACGCCGACTCGCTCGTCGTTCTCGGGAGTAATCTTCAAGCCCGACATTTTCAGCGCTTCATCCGCGGCAGCGATGGCCACATGAATGAAGCGGCCCATTTTCTTGACTTCTTTTTTCTCGATGTAATTCAGCGGGTCGAAGTTCTTAACCTCGGCAGCGATCTGGCAGGCAAAGGCGGTCGGGTCGAAGCTGGCAATGCGGGCCACGCCGCTCTTGCCCGCCAGCAGCGCCTTCCACACCACGTCGGTAGAATTGCCCACCCCGCAGATCAAGCCGAGGCCAGTGACTACGACCCTGCGTCCCAAATCTACTTCCCCGCTTTCGCGTGCTTGCCGATGTAGTCGACGGCATCTTGCACGGTGCGGATCTTCTCCGCGTCCTCGTCGGGAATTTCGATGTCGAAGGCCTCTTCAAACGCCATAACAAGTTCGACGGTATCGAGCGAATCCGCGCCCAGATCGTCCACGAAAGACGCGCTCGAGGTGACTTCTCCTTCGTCCACTCCCAACTGCTCCACAATGATCTGCTTTACCTTCTCGTCAACGGCTGCCATGTTTCTCCTCGCTTGCCTGAAATGAAATTCGCAATGGACCGATTCCGACTCTATTTAGACTTGGAATGCTTCACGATGTAGTCAATCGCGTCCTGAACGGTGCGAATCTTCTCTGCATCCTCGTCAGGTATCTCGATATCGAAGCCTTCCTCAAATGCCATGACCAACTCAACTGTATCCAGGGAGTCCGCTCCGAGGTCGTCAACGAACGACGCACTTGGAGTGACTTCACCTTCATCCACGCCCAACTGCTCGACGATGATTTGCTTTACCTTTTCAGCAATCTGCTTCTCTCGATCATCAGACGCCATGGAAACTCCTTTGAGAACAAAGAAAAAAGGCGAGTGTGTAGTGTAATTGTCCCGATGAATTAGTGTAAAGGAAGGGCCTCGCCACTTCCGGCAAAGCCGCTGTCTAATTGGGGTTGCACAATCAAATCCTAATGGCTGTCCGTTGCCGGGGTCAAACGTCAGGCAGGTTATGATGAGTCGGTTGACGATTGCTGCTGCGACTGGATCGCTGCGATGGAGACACTCGTGAAATATGCGCTCTGGATGTTGATGCTCTGTCCGCTGGCGTATGCGGCGCCGTGCCCTGCGTCCCAGGTGAAGGACGGAGACGCCTTGATTCAGATCGAGCAGACTTGGGCTCGCTCTCTGGAGCGCCAGGACACTGCGGCGCTCGGCTGCATTCTGGCGGAGGAATTCGAAGATGCCGGGCCGGATGGGAAGGTTACCGATCGGGCGACAACTCTAGCAAAGGCCGCGAAGCCCCGGGCGATCCATCACGAACTCTCGGACTTGCATCCGCATGTGCAGGGCGACTTCGGCTACATCCGCGGACAAGCGGCCGCCATCGACGCGCAAGGCAAGACCGTTGCCCGCGTTCGCTTCACCGACATCTACGTGTATCGCGACGGCCGGTGGCAGTGTGTGGCGGGACATGAATCGATGTTGAGCGATTAGAGTGCGCGATTGGCGCGGGTGGCTACAAGAAGAGCGCGCCGGGCGGAGAGAGAAACAGAGAAATTATGCGTGCCGTTGTGCAGCGCGTGAGTCGCGCCAGAGTCACGGTCAATCGATGGACCAGCGGCGAAATCGGCCTCGGCTTGCTGGTGCTACTCGGCGTCGGACAGCAAGACACGGAGCTTGACGCGACTTACCTCGCGGAGAAGATCGCGGGCCTGCGCATTTTCGAAGACGTGGATGGCAAAATGAATCGCAGCGTGCTGGACGTTGGCGGTAGTGTGCTCGCTGTTTCGCAGTTCACCCTGTACGGAGATGTGCGGCGGGGGAAACGTCCATCGTTCGATGCTGCGGCTCCGCCCGAGCATGCGCGACGGCTGTATGACTTCTTCGTCGATCAAATCAGAGCGGCGGGACTGCGCTGCGAAACCGGCCGCTTCCAGGAGACGATGCAGGTGGAACTGGTGAACGAAGGGCCCGTGACGATTCTGCTGGATTCGGCGAAGACGTTTTAGATCGGGCGCCCCATCTATTTCGGCGATCTGCAAAAAAGATTGTCATTCCGACCGCTGAGCAAAGCGAAGCGGGAGGGACCTGCTTTTCGCCGGCGGCCCCTCTACTCCCGTCAGAAAGACGACTCTCACGCCTCTGGCAGATTCTGCCGGATGTATTCCTTGCTATTAAATTTTCTGCCCGTGCTCTCGCCCGACATGTAGCGGATCTGGCCGAAGATATGCCGCTCGAACCACGGGCGATCGAACTTGCCTACGATAGCCCATGCAATTCCCGCGTAGCCATTGGGATCGCGTCCATCGAGTTCATATTTGTCGTTCAGGCGGACCGCAATGCGGTGTGCTTCGGCGGGCGAAGCGCTCCACTCGAGAATTTTCTTCGCCCAATACATGCGCACGTAGTTGTGCATCCATCCGGTATTTACCATTTGCATCTGCGCGGCATTCCAAAGTGGGTCGTGAGTCTCAGCGTGCTCCAACTGGCGTTCGGTGTAGAGAACCGGGCGCGGATCAGTCGCATGTTTCGACAGAGTGCGGTGCGCCCACGGTTCCGCGCACTCGAAGTTATCGTAGTCGGGATTGAAGCGAACCAGATTCACAGCCAACTGGCGCCAGGTGATGATCTGATTCAGAAACGCTTCTCTGTCGGCCTCGAGTGCCTCGGCCTTCTCGACTGCCAGGGCGACGGTGATCGGGCTGATGTGGCCGAAATGCAGGTACGGCGAGAGGCGGCTCGTGTGGTCGGTCTCTGGTTTGTTGCGCTGCGTGCCGTATCCACGCAGCTTATGCTGAATGAAATCTGTGAGCAGACGGAGGGCTTCGGTCGTCCCACCGCGCCAGGATGCGACAGGAGACACGGAGCGATCGAGTCGCCATCCAGTTGTGATGTCGAAATCGGGAGGCAGTGACAACAGCTTCGCCGGCTTCTTCCATGGCACCGCTGCGTGCGGATTTTTCGACGCGACCAAGAACCGCCTGACTTGCGCCTGCAAGCGCGGCCGGATGATGTGCGCCGCGTACTGCGCCTTTTCCAGCAACTTCGAGGGAACGATCACATCGGCGTCGACGGTCCACAGCGGGACCTTCAGTTTCTTCGCCGCGGTGCTCCGCCACGCGTCAGGCTCGCGCATGGGATTTTCATCGCCGATGACGAGCGCGGGCTTCACTTCATCACAGAAGAGGAGCAGGCTGTGCTGGGGAAAGTGTCGGAGCACGAATCCTATAGTTCTCTCGGCAAGCGCCGCCGCGATGTCGGGAATGCCCTCGCAGAGAAACCGGTAGTGCCGCAGATTCGCGTTGGGATAGAACGGAACCGGCGCGAAAAAGACGACGACGGGCTTCCGCAGGGCGTTGGCGGCGTTAACCGCTAAGTCGAGCGCGGGATTGTCGACGCCACGCTGCGCCCGTTGCATCCAGTAGACGACGCACGTGCCCGCGGGATCGAGTTGGCCCGACCGGCGAACGGTCACGCGAGGGTCTTGCGCGAGTTTCGTCAGATCGTCCATTGGAAAGGAAGCGGTGAGTCAGGCGTGAGCAGCTTGAGCATCCCAATTTCAGTGTAGAGCTCTGACCTTGCTTGTGATCGATTGAACTCTTGCGCGGGTCGCCCACGTTGCCTGTCGCGAAAAGTGGCAGCAGATTTTTTCTTCCCTAGAAAATGGGGGACTATCGCGCCTGGAGGATCGCGTCGGCCACTCGCGCCGCTTCGACCGAGGCCTTCACGTCGTGCGTGCGCAAGATGTGCACGCCCTTGAGAATCAGGGCAACCTGTGTGGCGAGCGTGCCGTAGAGCCGCTCTTCCGGCGGAGCGTCCTTGCCGTCTTTGGCGAGTGTGCGGCCGATGAACGACTTCCTCGACGTACCCGCCAGCAAAGGAAACCCTGCGGCCTGCAATTCGCTGAACCGGCCGAGCAGCGGATAGTTCTCGTCAAAGCTCTTGCCGAAGCCGAAGCCGGGATCGAGTACGATCCGCTCGCGCCGCACTCCGGCGAGGACGGCCTTCTCGGCCCAGTCTTTGAGTTCGCGCTTCACTAGCAGCACAATGTCGCCCGGCGGCGGCAGCGTGCGCCATTCTTCGGGACGCCCGCGCATGTGCATCAGGACCGCGCCACACTTCAGTTCCGCGACCGTCTTCGCCATCTGCGGATCCCAGCGGAATCCGCTGACGTCGTTCACGATCGCGGCCCCCGCGCCCACCGCGGCGCGGGCCACGGTGGCTTTATACGTGTCGACGGAGAGAACTGCGGCAGGAAATTTCTTCTTCAACTCAGCGATGACCGGCAGCACGCGCTTGAGTTCTTCTTCCGCCGTTACCGCAGACTTCAGATTCGCAGACGTTCCCTTCTTCACTGCCGCCTGCGGCGGAGCCGCAATCTCTACTCGCGCGCCGGGGCGCGTCGATTCGCCACCAATATCCAAGATGTCGGCGCCTTCATCGAGCAGGCGCTGTGCATGTTCGATGGCCTGGTCGCGATCAAGAAACTGTCCGCCGTCGGAGAACGAATCGGGCGTGACGTTGAGGACGCCCATAATCGACGTGCGCTTGCCGAGTTCGAGCGAGCGCGTGCCCAGGTTCCATTGGAAGACCGGCCTCATCCGGCAAATTCTAAATGAAGAGAAAAGAACCGCCGCGGGTGAACGCCGCTAGCGGCGCCTTACGGCAGCGGCACGGCCGCGCATGGCATGAATCGCACCGGGACCTGTCCCGGTTGGAGGCTTTCGCATTCCGTCGAGCAGTTCTTTCAAGACGACTGCATTGTTATGTGTTTCGTCCTTTGAGGCGAAGAGCAGAGTCAGGCGCTTTCTCTTGTGCGCGAGATCGTAGAGCTGACGCAGCGCGTCTTCAGCCTCGGCCTGCTTCAACTCCTTTAGATACTTCTTGCGAAAGCCCGCCCAATGCTCCGGCTGGGCGTGATACCAGCGGCGCAGTTCGTCAGAAGGCGCAAGATCGCGTAGCCACTCGTCGACGGCGGCGCGCTCTTTGGTGAGGCCGCGCGGCCACAGACGATCGACCAGCACGCGCGTTCCATCCACGCGCGACGACGGCTCATAGACTCGTTTGATCGTGGTTGGCATTCGTCAAGGCAAAGCCAAGGCCAAGGCTTTGCTCTATCATTGTAAAGCGGCGCGCAGAGCCGTGTACGACGTTACTAGGGCAAGGTGCATGCGATCAAGAAAGTCGTGGTCAAGCAAGCTATGGAAAAGCAGTCCCACGGGAATCTCCTTCGGAGCGACATTGGCCGTACTGGCGTTGGCCATGACTTTCGGTTGTGACGTTCAGCGCCGCAAGTCGGACGCCGAACTCGGGCTCAACGCACAGCAAGCGGCCGGACGCAAGATTTACGATTCGCAGTGCGATCGCTGTCATGAGCCGTACTCCACGAAAGGAAAGAAAGGTCCCGGCCTCAAGGGCATATTCCAGCACAAATATCTTTCTCTCAGCGGACTGCCGGCCAACGATGAACGCGTCACCGACATCATCCGCCTCGGCCGCAATGAAATGCCGGCCTACGCTCAACAGCTGAGCCAGAAAGATGTTCAGGATCTACTCGCGTACCTGCATACGCTGTAGGCGGAGAGATAGGTTCGGCGGCGGGTTGCCCATTTCGTGGGATAATCCCGTTGGATTCAGTGAAATGAAGGGTCCCGCCAAATCGGAGTTGTTCCGCGAGCTGCCGTCGGTAGACGAGGTGCTGCGTGTGCCCGAGGTTGGGGCACTCGCGTCTGTCCACGGAACGGCCGCCGTGGCTGACGCTGCTCGTGCGGTAATGGCGCGACTGCGTGCTGAGGTCGCATCCGGCTTGCTGGATTCGCCGGCCCTTCAACTGGCGCTTGGAGGAATGTGCGACGCGGTCGAAGAGCAGCTCCGGCAGGCGCTCGGCTACTCGTTGCGGCCTGTGATCAACGCCACCGGTGTCATTCTCCATACGAACTTGGGCCGCGCTCCACTGGCAGAGACCGCGTTCGCGCACATTCGCGAGACGTCCGCACGCTATTCAAATCTTGAATTCGATATTGAGGACGGAACGCGGGGCAAGCGGGACGTTCACGTCGAGCGGTTATTCCGCAGGGTGCTGAGCTACGGGACAGCCGAGGCCGCCGCTTCCGCAAATATCTCAACCATTGTCGTCAACAACAATGCAGCGGCAGTTTTGCTCGCGCTCAATACTCTGGCTGACGGTGGAGAAGTAATCGTATCGCGCGGCGAACTGGTTGAGATCGGCGGCTCGTTTCGCATTCCAGACGTGATGGCGAAATCGGGCGCGACCCTGCGCGAAGTGGGAACGACCAATCGCACACGCACTGCCGATTACGAACAGGCGATCAATGAACGCACGCGGCTGCTGTTGCGCGTGCATCGTTCCAACTTCGAGATTACCGGCTTCACCGAGCAGGCGTCCGTGAGTGAACTTGTGGCACTTGCGCGCCGGCGCGGTGTGCCCTTGATGGAAGATTTGGGCAGTGGAGCTCTGGTTGACCTGCAGAATTTCGGCATCACCGGCGAGCCCAGCGTGCTCGACAGCCTGCGCGCAGGCGTCGATGTCGTAACGTACAGCGGTGACAAATTGTTGGGCGGTGCGCAGGCGGGATTGATCAGCGGCCGGGCAGAGTTGGTCCGGCGCATGCGCAGCAACTCTCTGTTCCGCGCCCTGCGCGTCGACAAACTGACGTACGCGGCGCTCGAGTCCACGCTTTTGGCGTATGTGAAGCGCGACCACGATGCCATTCCTACGCTGCGCATGATGCGGCTCTCGAAGGAAGAGATTGGCCGCCGGGCCGAGACGATTGCGTCCGAAGTTCGGTCATCTCGATTACAAGTTGAGGTCATCGATGGTGAATCCGTAATCGGGGGCGGTGCCGCACCTTCGTCCGTGCTTCCAACGCGGCTGCTAGCGCTGCATTGCGCAGGGCTCAGCGCCGATGAACTCGCCGCGCGCCTGCGCACTTCGGACCCGCCAGTCATCGCCCGCGTGGACGAAGGGCGGGTGCTACTCGATTTGCGAACGGTGTTTGCGGATCAAGATCGCGCGATCGTGGCCTCACTTGGACGAATCTCAGCCTAGCCTCCCCGCATCGAAGTTCTGTTGGCAACTCTCTACACCATCGGACACTCGACTCGCACGCTCGACGAACTGATTGCCGCGCTGCAGGCGCATCAGATTCAGACTCTCGTCGACATTCGCGCTTTCCCCATGTCGCGACGCCTGCCGCAGTTCAATCGCGATTCTCTTGAGCAGACAGTCCCCGCCGCCGGCATCCGTTACGTCTGGATGAAGGCTCTGGGCGGCTATCGCAAGAAGATCCTTGAGGAATCGCCGAACATCGCTTTACGTAACGACAGCTTCCGCAACTATGCGGACTACATGCTCACCCCGGAGTTCGAGCAGGCGATGGCCGACCTGCTCGCTCTGGCGGAGTCGTCGCGAACCGCGTACATGTGTGCCGAGCGCCTGTACTTTCGCTGCCATCGAATGCTCGTCTCTGACTGGCTCGTGGCGCATGGCCACGAGGTGTTACACATCGACGGCGCTGGTCCGGTGCGGCCTCATACGCTGACCGCTGAAGGCCGCATGGTCGACGGACGTTTGATCTATCGCGGTGATCGATTGCTGTAAGATTCAAGGGCGTCTCTCATCATGATCGTAGGCACAGGCATCGATATCGCCGAGGTTCCCCGCATCCGCCAGTCCATCGAGCGCTTTGGCGACCGTTTCGTACAGCGCATTTTTACTGCCGGGGAGATTCGCTATTGCGACTCGAAGGCGAACCGCTTTGAGCGTTATGCTGCGCGATTCGCAGCAAAGGAAGCCGCGATGAAAGCACTCGGCACCGGATGGAATCATGGCGTGCGCTGGCGCGACTGCGAAGTCACGCGCATGCCCGGGGGCCGTCCCACCATGACTTTCCATGGCAAGGCGGGAGAATTCGCGGCGAAGCTGGGAGTAAAGAATGCTGCGCTGTCGCTCTCTCACACGCAGGAACAGGCCATCGCGCAGGTAATTCTGGAGAGCTAGTCTTCGAACGTGATCGGCGCCGCCTGCGATCCGCCATTCCCGCTCGAACCATCTGCTAGACTGTCGCCTCTGATCCATTTATGGCCGTCATCACTCCGACTCCTACCCTCGCTTCGAGCAGGATTGAAATACCTGACAAAACGTTGCTGGCAGGACTCTCGCTCACGAGCTTTGCGGCGCTGCTACTGGAGCTGGCGCTGACTCGTCTGTTCTCGGTTGTGCTGTTTTACCACTTCGCGTTTCTCGCCATTTCGATTGCGTTGCTGGGGCTCGGCGCGGGAGGCGTTTTCGCCTATTTGTGGAAGACGCGGCTCGCAGCGATCGCCACACGCAGACTCGCGGCGCGGTTATGCATGGCGAACTCCGTCGTGGTCGTGGTGGTGTTGGAGATCGTGCTGCACGTTCCGGTGGCGTTGCAGGTTTCCGGAAAAAACTTTCTGCGCCTGACGACGATATACCTCGCAGCAGCCGTGCCTTTCTTCCTGACAGGGCTGCTGTTTTCGGTAGTCTTCGCGCGTGAGTCGCGCCGAATACCGCGCCTTTACGGCGCCGATCTGTGTGGCGGAGCGCTCGCCTGCCTGGCGGTCGTGCCGCTGCTGAATTGGGTTGGCGGCCCGAACGTCATCCTGGTTGCCGCAACGGCCCTGGCTGCGGCGGGCATGATCTGGTCCGAGGCGCGAACTTCGCGCAGGAATGCGGGCCTGCTGGCGCTCGCGCTGATTGCTCTGATCGGTGCGAATTATTCCGGGCGCCTTATCGATGTCGTCTATGCCAAGGGCATGTACCGCGATCCCTCGTGGGTGGAGTTCGCGCGCTGGAATGCGCTCTCGCGAGTCGAGGTCGATCGCCAGGGACAGGCCAAGGCCGTGGTCATTGACGCCGACGCTTCTACTTACATCATGAATGCGGACCTGTCGCACTGGCAGGGCACGCTGTGGGAACACAATCTGATGTCGGCTCCGCCCGCGCTGGCCAACGTTCTGCGTCCGCACGGGGAGTTCGCAATCATTGGCCCGGGCGGTGGCGTGGACGTCTTGCGCGCGATCGCGAACGGCAGTCCCAGCGTGACCGGGATCGAGATCAATCCGATCATCGCCACGACCATCATGCGCGACCGGTACGCCGACTATTCGCAACATCTTTACCAGCGGCCCGACGTGCACATTCACGTGACCGATGGCCGGTCATTTCTGCGAGCGAGTCCGCAGCACTTTGATGTTGTGCAGATGACGCTGGTCGATACGTGGGCTTCGACGGCGGCCGGTGCGTTCGCGCTGAGCGAGAACAATCTGTACACGGTCGAAGCCTTCCGCGAATACTTCGACCACCTCAAGCCCGATGGCATGGTCGCGATCACGCGGTGGGAGTTCCGCCATCCGCGCGAGGCTTTGCGTGTCGTCGCCGTGGCCATGGACGCGCTGCACCAGCTGGGTGTGGCTGATCCGTCGCGAAACTTTATCGTCGCGTCGCAAGGCGATCTCGACGAAGACGGCATCCCAGTCGTGGTTCTGGCAAAGAAGACGGCCTTCACCGCCGCCGAAGAAAAAGCGGTCATCACACATTTTGATCATTATTTCGAGCTCAGTCCCCTGTATTTGCCGTCGCAACCCGGGAAGAATCCATTCTCGGACCTGATTGCGAGCAATGATCCCTACGCTTTTGCGCGCGGCTATGCCTACAACGTTGCGCCGGTGAACGACAATGCTCCGTTTTTCTTTTTCACGCTGAAGGCAAGCCAGATTCTCGGGGAGAAGGGACTGCGCGGCGGCATCGATTGGAAGGTGAACCTGGGGGTGCTGGTCCTTCTTCTTGTGCTGGTGATTTCTGTGATCGCGGTGCTCGCATTTCTCATTCTGCCGCTGGCGCTGAAGACGGGAACCTCCCGCCAGTCGCCGCTTCCCATCCTCTATTTCGTGGCCGTCGGTCTGGGTTACATTCTGGTCGAAATCGCCTTCATTCAGCGCTTTGTGCTGTTTCTGGGTCATCCCACATACGCGCTGACGGTTGTGATTTTCCTGCTGATGCTTTCGAGTGGAGCGGGCAGCCTGTTCTCGCGACGCTGGCTGCCCCGCACCGAACTTTGTTGGGTGCCGTTGCTGCTGGTGATCGCGGTGCTGGCGGCCGACGTATTCTTTTTGCCCGGCCGGTTGGCGGCCTGGGTCGGGTTGGCGCTCGGATACCGGCAACTGATATGCGGCGCGATTCTGATTCCTCTCGGATTTGCGATGGGAATGCCGTTTCCGACGGGCCTTCGCGCTCTCGCTGCGGCCCCCGCGCCTGAGTTTCCCGCTGGAGGAGATGCGTCGAATAGCGCTGTTGAGTGGGCTTGGGCGATGAACGCAGCAGCCAGCGTGATGGGATCGGTGCTCGCCATGGTGATCGCGATCCAGTTCGGATTGACCGCAACTCTAGCCTGCGGAGCGGCGGCGTACCTGCTGGCGCTGGCGCTGCTCCCGGCATTGCGCGTCAAAGCGGCGTAGGACTGCCCCGGGTTTTGTTATTATGCTGCGATGGGCGTGCGGCACGGAGCCAGGGGTAAATCCGAGCTGTCGACTCGGCAGGTGCAGTCCATCGAAACGGGCGTGATGAGGGAATCATTTGCCTAGCCAGAAGCAGCTCAAGTGGTCGCAACTGCGAGTTGGGATCACGGTGATCGCGGCCAGTCTGACTCTGGCCCTGCTATTGTTCCTGATGTCGGGAACCGCCGGGCTTTTCACCACCCGGATCAAACTTACTTCCTACTTCAATAATGCCGGTGGCCTGCGTCAGGGCGCGCCGGTCCGCCTGAACGGCGTGGATATCGGCAACGTCATCGACATGCGTATTGTCGCGGATCCGGAGAAGAGGCAAACTCCGGTCGAAGTCACGATGAAGGTCAGTACGAAGTATGGATTCAACTTGCGCCGCGACTCGATCTGCATGCTCCGTACCGCCGGCGTGCTGGGAGAGACTTATGTAGACCTCGACAGTGCGCAAGCCGTAGGCCCTCCCGCGCAGAATGGCGATACGCTCGCCACCCGCGAGCAGGCCGATATTGAAGACGTTGTGGTGAGCAGCCAGAGCACTCTTCAGAACATGGACGCGTTGCTGAAGCGCGCGGATCGCATCCTGGCGTTTGCGGAAAGCGGCAAGGGATCTCTGGGCAAACTGATTTACGATCCGACGCTATATAACCGCTTCTCTGACACTGTCGCGCAGTTCCAGTCCATCGTCGAGGAGGTCGCGAAAGGCCAGGGCAGCCTCGGCGCCCTGATCAGCCGCAATGACGCGTACGACAAATTCATCGCCACGCTCGACAAGATGAACCTCGTGATCGACGATCTGCAGCAGGGCAAAGGCACGGCTGGAAAGATCCTGAAAGATCCTTCGCTCTACGACAATGCCAACGCCACGATTGCGAATCTCAAGAAGATCACCGACGACATCAACGCCGGCAAAGGCACTCTCGGCAAGCTGACGAAAGATGAAGAGCTTGCGAAGAAGCTCGACACCACAATCACCAAGCTCTCAGAACTGACGACCGAACTCCAGGCAGGGCAAGGCTCGGCCGGGAAACTTTTCAAGGATGAAACGCTCTACAACAACGCCAACCAAATGCTGACCGAAACTCGCGATTTAGTGAAGGCCATTCGGCAGGACCCGAAGAAGTATCTGAGCATCAAGCTGCATATCTTCTGATCCCAGTGTTCAGCCTGCGGTTGAGGTCGTGCGAGCCAGGCCGGTGACACAGACGCGATTGCGTCCCGCTTGTTTTGCGGCGTAGAGGCCGGTGTCTGCGGCTCGAATCAGTTCATCGCGAGTGGTGCCGTGATCTGGAAATGCTGCGACCCCGGCGCTGAGGGTGACGGTTCGCGGCACGCCGGGAAATTGCCACCCCTCGACCAGCCTGCGCAGTTTCTCGGCGACGCCAAGCGCGTGTTGGGCATTCGTCTGGGTAAGCAGGATCGCGAACTCTTCTCCTCCGTAACGGCACACCACATCAATCTTGCGCAACTGCTGGTGGAACAGGGACGAAACTTGGCGCAGGACTTCGTCGCCGAGCAGGTGTCCGAATTCGTCATTCAACCTCTTGAACTGGTCGATATCGACCATCACTACGGCCATGCCGGTTCCGCAGCGGCGGGCGCGCTCAATCTCTTCCATAATGCGCAGCTCGAAGAAGCGACGGTTGAAGATTCCCGTCAGCCCATCCAGATATGAAAGTTGCCGAATTCGCTCGACATAATGCGCGTTCTGGATGGAACTGGCGCAAATGTCGGCTACGGACTCGAGCGACTGTAGTTCGTTCGCGCGAAACGCATTGCGCTGGTCGCTATGCAGCGTGAGCACTCCCAGCGTCTGTCCAAAGGAAATCAGCGGAATGCTCATGCGCGAAGCGCACTCGGCAAACAGTTTGAAAGAGTCCGGAGTGGTGAGATCTTTTTCGATGAGCGTGCTGCCCGTCGCGAGAATCTTCGACCAGGGCTCGCGATCGGATGGAAGGCGTCCACCGGGAGGAACGCAAGGCGTCAACATCCCTTCATGTGCGCGCATGACCAGATCTCCGTCTTCGCGCAAAAACAGCGACACGTGCGACACCTGAAAAGCCTGCTGGATGACCAGGCATACCCGGGACAGCAGATCCTCTAAATCCATGACCGCGGTACTTTGCTGAGCAATGGCGTTGATCGCCTGTAACTGCCGCGCGCGCTGCCGCTCGAGCGAATACAGGCGCGCGTTCTGCAGGGCGATCGAGGCCTGCGTCGAAAACAGAGTCAGCAATTCGATGGTGTCGTCGTCGAAGTGGCCGAGGCGATCGCTCTGGCAGTCAAGTACGCCGACCACTTCGTCGCACACCATGAGCGGGATGGCTAACTCGGACCGCGTCGATTGAGCCTTGCAAATGTAACGAGGATCTTTGCTTACATCAGGGCAGTGCACAGGCTGCTTCTGCAGAACGGAGGCGCCGGTGATCCCGTCGTGATATCCCAGAGAAATCTTGTCTTTGCCGGGATCCCAGCCGATTTGCGAGCGGACGCACAACTGCTGGGCCTCCGTATCGACCAGCAGGATGGCCACATTCGGCAAATGAAAATAGTCGTGCGCGATCGCCAGGATCCTCTGCAGGATCTCGTCCAAATCGAACGTGGAGAGGACAGCCTGGCCGGCCTCGTACAAGACTGCGATCTTCGGCATTCCATCGGATTCTAGCGGGAGGAAGGGGAATGACCGAGGTTCCCAAAGTAACCGGTCTCGGCCGTGGCTGGTCCGCCGTTCGGTGTGCTATCTCCACTTTCGCGCGGTGCGGATCAGTCCGTAGGCCACCAAACAGAACCAAAAGTCCACTGCCATGCCCAGGTCGGGCTTAAAGGGTTGGTGACGGGCTATGGGAGGAAACGACGGCGCGAGGACAAAGTACGCCACGTTGCCTAAGATGATCGCCAACAGCGCCTGGAGAAAGTTGACCAGCACGTAACCGTTAGACACCGCAGCATATGCGCGAGGTTTCCGGGCGACGTCCCGCATCGCACAGCCGGTTGTCTCCTCCTGCTACCATTCTTTCGGATGCCTCATTCTTTCGCAGAGGTTGCGAGGGAGTGGATCTCAAGCCATAGCAAATGCTCGAACTCGCCACTCCGGTGAAATACGTGAAGGGTGTGGGCCCGAAAATCGCGGACGTTCTCGCCGCGAAGGGGATCCACACTGTCGGAGAACTTCTGCATTATCTGCCATTTCGTTATGAGGACCGCCTGAACCCGCGCGGAATTTCAGAACTGCGCCCGGGGGAGATGGCGACTGTGATCGGCGAAGTGCGCAACTCCGGATTATTCCGCACGCGTAAGATGCCGATTTTTCAGCTGACGGTCGGCCAGGGGCGCGCTCGCCTGCGCTGTCTGTGGTTCAACGCGACTTACCTGCAGGATAAGTTCAAGCCCGGCCAGATGATCGCGCTGTATGGGAAGGTCGAAGAAGATCAGCGAAGCCGGGAGTTGCAGATCATGCAGCCGCAGTTCGAGTTGCTGGGCGAGGCGGGCGACGGAGACAGCAACGGCGCGGAGAAAAAAGCTGCCGAGTCGTTGGAGATTGGCCGCATCGTTCCCATCTACGAGTCGATCGGGCACCTGACTCCCCGGTGGTTTCGGAAGGCGATTCGCACTGCGCTCGACAACCTCACGCCGGAGCTGCCGGAGCCGATTCCGGCTGTAGTGCGCGGCCGCCTGGGACTGATCTCGCCGCGTGCAGCGCTCTGGAATGTCCACTGGCCCGAGCCGGGCGAGAGTTTTCAGGATTTGCAATCGTCGCGGACGCCGGCACACATCCGGCTAATCTTTGACGAATTGTTTTTCGTTGAACTCGGCTTGGAGTTGAAACGACGCCAGCAGAAAGCGCAGACCGGAATCGCGTTCCGGCTGGACAATCACGTTCGGGCGGCGATTAAGAAGACTCTGCCGTTTCATCCGACTGCGGCGCAAAAGCAGGTGTTGAAAGAAATTGCCGCCGACATGGAGAAGCCTTATCCCATGCGGCGTTTGCTGCAAGGCGATGTCGGATCAGGGAAGACGATTGTCGGGTTCGAGGCGGCCATTATCGCCATTGAAAACGGCTGCCAGGTCGCGTTGATGGCGCCGACGGAGATTCTCGCGCAGCAGCATTATTTCTCGGCGCGGCGGATTCTGGAGAATGCCGGCTACCGCATCGTCCTGCTCACCGGCTCGCTCGAGGCTGATCGCAAGCGCGAGATTCGTCGCCATATTGCGCAGGGAAACGCTCAACTCGTGATCGGCACGCACGCGCTGCTGGAAGAGAAAGTTGAATTCGCCAACCTGGGGCTGGTGATTGTCGATGAGCAGCATCGCTTCGGAGTCATGCAGCGGTTGAAGCTGATGAAGAAATCGGGCGAAGGTGCCGGGTCGGCCGAGCAAAGTGCGCCTGCCGAGCCGGATGTGCTGGTGATGACAGCGACGCCCATTCCCCGCACGCTGGCGCTTACGCTTTACGGCGATCTCGATCTAAGCGTGCTCGACGAGTTGCCGCCGGGCCGCACGCCGATTGCCACGCACTGCGTTCCCGACGATCAGTCGCCCAAAGTATGGGAGTTCGTGCGAAAGCAAGTGGCGGCCGGACACCAGGCGTACGTGGTTTATCCGGTGATCGCAGAGAACGAAGAGACTGAACTCAAGGCTGCGGTCAAGATGTACCGCGAGTTGAGCGGGCATGTTTTCGTCGACCTGAAAGTGGGACTGCTGCACGGCCGCCTTGATGCCGAACTGAAAGATCAGGTTATGCGAATGTTTCAAAAAGGGGAGCTGCAGATTCTTGTGGCCACCACGGTGATCGAAGTGGGAGTCGACGTGCCGAACGCGACCGTGATGGTGATCGAACACGCGGAGCGCTTTGGCCTGGCGCAGCTTCACCAGTTGCGCGGCCGCATTGGGCGAGGCGCCGCGAAATCGCATTGTGTCCTGATGACCGGCGGCAAAGTCAGCGAAGAGGCGCAGAAGCGTCTCGACGCCATGGTCCGCACCAACGATGGATTCCAGATCGCAGAACTCGACCTCGAACTGCGCGGGCCAGGAGAATTTTTCGGCACGAGGCAGGCGGGGATGCCAAATTTCCGCGTCGCCAATATCATCCGCGATGCCAAGCTGCTTGAAGCCGCGAAGCGGGAGGCCGCTGCGGTACTGGCGGGGCCGAATTCCGAAGTCTCCGCCGAGGAGATCAGCCGCGCCCTCGTGCACATGCGCACACTCTGGCAGCATACTTACGGCCTGGTCGAAGTCGGCTGATTGAACTAGGCTGACGGCTCTGCGCTAAGTGGCTGGTTCTGCGATTGCACCGCTTGATCGATGAGCGACACAGCACGGTGCGCGGAAAGCGCAGCGCCTTCCTGCCAGCCGACGAGATGGCTGGTGTGATCTCCTGCCAAATAAATCGGACCATCCGGGCGAATCAGATATTCGTAACTGTCGAGGCTCTTTCGGCCAAAGCCCGTGACCCATGAACCCAGGTTGTAGGCGACGTGCCCCCACGAAACGTAGACCGGGTGTGTGAGTTCCTTGGAATGCCCGGGATGCAGATTCTCGATCGCGGTGCGCGACGCCTGCAACTTTGCCGGCATATCCATCGTTTCGAAGTCCGTGCCGTTCTCGATCCCATAGCCGCCGATCAAGACCCCGCGCTGCGAGAACAACTCAGCGCTGGGGTACCAGACGACTCCTTTCAAATCTTTCGGATAAGAGAGGCCGCCGTAAATGCCGTAGTCCTGCTCCCAGAAGCGGCGCGACTCCCAGGCAATCTTGAAGGCGGAGTCGTAGTTCATGCGCTGAATCGCGCTCTTGAGATCGGGAGAGAAATCCGTGTCCAGAGTTTTGAGAATGGTGACCGGAAGCGTGCAGATGCAATAGTCGGCCTCGATGCTCTGGCCGGGACCGCTCTTGTCGTCGCGATAAACGATGCGGACGCCTCGTTCCGTCTTGCGGATTTGCTCGACGACGGCGCCAAAGCGAATCATCTTCGAAACTTGTTTTTCGAGCGCGCCGGCGACTTTGTCCATCCCACCCACGGGCTGAAACATCGTCGGCTGCATGTCGTAAAGTTCGTCGAAATAGAGATTGCTCCAGAGGTTCGCATCGAGCAGGGCGGTCATGTCGAGCGGGTCGCGCACGACCCCATCCACTTCGCCCGCCCCAGGCGCGACCCGAAAACCGGAGCGTGATGATCCTTTGTAAAAGTAGTCTGGCGACAAGTCTCCATAGATGCGCAGGAATTCCAGCATGCGCTCGTTGTCGTGTTTGGTGAGTTCCTGGTCGAGTGCGTTGCGCTGAGCGCATTTCGCCAGCAGTTCGGCGACGTGCCCGCGTGTGTCGTTGAGCACCTGTCGTTGTTCGACTGGAAGACCGCCGTTCAGCTTGTCGCTCTGCAGCAGCGAACTGCGCGAGGTGTTGACCTCAACCTCAAGCTGGACGCCGAATTCGTGACAATATCCAAGGATCGTGTGGTGATGCGAAGGCAGGCGCGCCGGACCAGCGTTGAAGTAGTGCCCTTCTTCAAAATGACAAGTCTGACTGGTTCCGTCGGTGAGGTCGACGCGGGTGCCGTTGCGGATCGTCCAGTTGCGTCCGCCGGCGCGGCGGCGCGCTTCCAGAATGTGGCATTGATAGCCAGCCTTTCGAAGTTCCAACCCGGCGACCAGTCCGGCGATGCCCGCGCCGAGAATCACGACTCGTTTCCCCTTGCCGCTCTCGGGCGGAAGTCGCAGCACACTCGCATGGGAAGCCGGAGGAGGCAGGAGCCCGAGCGATTGCATCATGACGTAGGCGGCGCTGAAGCCGCCGGCCTGTCCCAGCTTGGTGAGAAAGTCTCGGCGAGTCGGCATCTTTAGATTTAGAAGTCGCGGCGCAAACTTCGCGACGCACACATGCTACCCACAGACTTGGGTAGTCTAACTCAGGCTGCAGCCTGATCCGTACCAGGAACTCGTTCGGTGCGGTGACGAGCATACTGAGCTGGGGACGAGTCGAATGCAAACGCAAACATCAAATCAGAATAATTGGGAATGTTGTTGGGGCGGCCGGAGGTAATGGCCTGAGCGAGGTCCCTTAGGCCTGGGCCGCGGCGGAACTGGTAGAATCGAAGAGAATGGCCGGGTCTTCCCAACTGATCCAAATTGAGCTTAACTCCCCTTTGCGCGCGCCAAAGCCGCAATGGCTGCGGGCGAAAGCTCCTGTCGGCGACAACTTCCATAATCTGAAGAAACTGGCCCGCGGGCTGGGACTGCACACTGTGTGCGAGTCGGCGCAGTGTCCGAACATCGGCGAGTGCTGGAATCACAAGACTGCGACGTTTATGTTGCTGGGCGATATCTGCACGCGGCGCTGCGGTTTCTGCGCCGTCCCCAAAGGACGTCCAGAACCGATCGATTGGGACGAACCGCGCCGTGTCGCCGAAGCCGTGGCGACTCTGGGACTGAAACACGCAGTGGTGACGAGCGTAAACCGCGACGATGACAACGTCGGCGGCGCCAGAATTTTTGCCGAGACCATCCGAGAGATTCGCGAACTGACGCCCGACTGCCGCATCGAAGTTCTCATCCCCGACTTTCAGGGCTTGGAAGAACCGCTGCGCATCGTGCTCGACGCGAACCCTGACGTCCTCAACCACAACACAGAAACCGTGCCGCGACTCTATCGCGCGGTTCGCTCCGGCGCGCGCTATGAGCGCACGCTCGCGCTGCTGGAAAACGCGAAGAAGTTTTCTCCCGGCATGGTAACCAAGAGCGGTGTCATGGTCGGCCTCGGCGAGTCGTCCGAAGAACTGGTGGAAGTTTTCCGCGATCTGGGCACGCGCGGCGTCGACATTCTCACGGTCGGCCAATATCTGCGACCATCGAAAGATCATCTGCCGATCGCACGTTTTTACGAGCCGGAAGAATTTGTGTATCTCCGGAACCAAGCTCTGCGCTTCGGTTTCCGCCATGTTGAGTCGGGACCGATGGTTCGGTCCAGTTATCATGCGCACGAGCAGGCCGATGCAACTGCCACGCCGCGGGCGGTCACATAGCTTGCGGCTGACGGGTATTCCCGCCAAAGCTGTTCTCCCAAAAATTACGGTCCGCTGGGTTAGTATCTCCATCGAAGAAGTCGGCAACGGGAGGCTCCTCCCGTGGTAACTGTACTTCTCGTTATCCTCGGTTTCTTTGCCGGCCTGCTGGGCGCACTGACCGGAATTGGTGGCGGCGTTCTACTCACGCCAATTCTCGCGTTGTACTTTGGCATTCCCATCCGCGAGGCGATTGGAACCAGTCTGGTGGCCGTGATTACGACTTCAGCCGCCAGTTCTTCGGTTCACTTGCAGCGCCACACCACCGACATTCGTCTGGGGATGACCCTCGAGCTGGCGACCGCGCTTGGGGCGGCGGTGATGGCGTACCTCGTCGGCTACTTCAACCGCAACTTTCTTGAGGGATTGTTCGCCGCATTCCTGCTCTACAGCGCCATCACCATTCTGACCAAAGGTGGAAAATTCAGGCACGAGGATGCCCTGCCGCCTGCAACGAACGGCGACGTCGTGATTCCGCCGTATGAGCCGCAACGGTATCCGTTGGGACTCGGCGCGTCCCTGGTTGCGGGCGCGCTCTCGGGACTACTTGGCATTGGCGGCGGCCCCATCAAGGTTCCCGTCATGTACATCTTCATGAACGTCCCACTGATGGTGGCCACGGCCACATCGAATTTCATGATTGGTGTGACCGCAGCTGCCAGCGCTATTGTCTACTACCGGCGCGGAGACATCCTTGTGGAAGATGCCGCGCCGCTGGCAGTCGGCGTCTTTCTGGGATCGCTGCTGGGCGCTCGCCTGGCTCCGCGCATTCACACGAAGGTCGTCGTATATCTCCTCGTTGCCATCATGCTCTATCTCTCCGGGCATCTTGCGGTTCACCTGCTGCGGGGGTGGTTATGAGCCAGCTGCGTGAACCTGCCTTCGATCGTGTTGTGGCTATGGTACTGCGTGTCGGCGCTTTCAGTTGCTTCTTTCTCATGCTGGCGGGACTGCTTTTCGGGCTGTTCGTTCCGGGGCGAATCCCACTCGGGATCGAGCGCGCAGGCGTACTGCTCATGCTGGCAACTCCAGTCGTCCGCGTGATCGTCGCCTGCTTTTTGTTCTTCAGGGAAAAAGACTACCGGTACGGATGGATCTCGCTAGGGGTGCTTGTCATCCTAATGCTGGGAGCAGTTTTCGGAATCGGGGAGCACTAGACCGACTCCGCGAATTCCGTCTGCCGCGTCAGTGAGTGTGGTTCGTCAGTCTCAGATATCTGCCAGCGTCCTTACCATATCGCGGCTCATCTGCCGCAACTGGATTCGCAACTTTTCTTCTTGTTTTCTGAGCTGTTCGCGCTCTTTAGCGGATTCCTGGGTTACCTTCTTCTGCTGCTGACATAGCGATTTGCGAGCGTCTTCCGCATACTGCCGCGCAGTCTGCCGCGCAAGCTCCATCTGCGGCCGCAGTTTGGCAAGCTCGTCCTGCAGTTCGCCCAGTTGCAGGTTCGCTCCCATGTCGATCTCCTGGTTGTCCAGGCTCTCCTCTTCCATCATCCCCGATTCCTTGCGGTCGGGCAGAGTCAGGTTCAGGTTCTGCTCTTTCTTGTCTCGAACCACGCCAACGTTGACCGAGTTACCTGTTCGCGCCTTCATGGCGTGCGAGAAATCGCTGGTGTCGTGCACAGGCTGGTCGTTGACTTTGACGATGACATCTCCCGCGCGGAAGCCCGCCTTCTCGGCGCGGCTTCCTTTCTCCACCGAGCGCACCAACACTCCATTGCCGTTCTTCACGCCGAAGAAGTCTCCCAATTGCGGCGTTATGTTTTCCATCATCAGGCCGCTCCGTGCCGACTGCGTGACCACAACCATGTTCATCGCCGGTATGTCGACATCGGGCATCACGTGAACATCAGGCATCTCGAAGTGAAATCCCTTCGCCTTCGGGAACGCCATGGAAAATTCTTTATGCTTGTCGGCGAGTTGCAGTTTCACCGTCACAGGCTGGCCGTCGCGGCTCAGGCCGAACGCCACCAGGCGGCCAGGAGGCGTCTCGTGAATCATTCGCCGCAACTGGGCTCCGCTCTCGATGGTGGTGCCATTCATTGTGAGGATGACGTCGTGCTCCTTGATCCCCGCCTTCCCGGCCGGCGCATCCTGGTCGACCATCGTGACCTCGACGCCCTTTTCCTCTTTCAGCTTCAGCGCGCCCAGGCGATCAGTGGTCACGTCGCTGATGTCCACTCCAAGATACGATCCGGTTCCGCTGTCTTCACTGGAGTAGACCCACGGCTGCCCCGAGGAATCTACCGACCAGCTCTGCGCAGCATGAGAAAAGGTGGGTAGAAACGGCAACAACAGAATGCTTGTCAGAACGTAGTTGCGCATGGCCATTCCCTCGACCTGAATTGGGTTCGATTACTGATGGATGATTGTCGATTGAAACGCGCTTCCTTCTCCGAGCGGATCTCAATCGACCATCGAGACGTCAACCATCATCAATGCTTCTTGCCGTGCTTTTACCGGCTGGCGCGCTTGAACCAGATATCGCCAGTCGATGTATGTACCTTGAGCGTTGGGCCGCCACCGTTCAGCTTGCCATCCGCGGTGTACGTCTTGGGGCCCCACTGGCCGCCCTCGCTGGTAACGTGGATGTCTGGAAACTCCGACGTGATGCGGTGTCCATTCGCCACATCGACGCTGGCACGCACGTCGAGCGCAACGTCGGAAGCGATGTAAACCGTGATATCGCCCGCCGACGTTTCGAGATCGGAATCCTGACGCTCGCCGCCGGTGTTCACCAGCTTCACCGTGATTCCGCCCGCTCCCGTCTCGGCCCGGGCAGAAGGCACGCCATACAGCTCAATGCCGCCTCCACCCGTCTCGGCATGAACGTATCCTTTAGCCGACGTGAGGTGGATTGAGCCTCCGCCGGTTTCAATCTCCGCGGGACCGCCAATGTCGCTCAGGTCCACGCTGCCGCCGCCGGTCGAAACTTTCACTTTGCCGTTGCACTGCCGCACTTCAATGCTGCCTCCGCCGGTCTCAATGACTGCACCCTGGGCGCCCGATTGAATCTCGACGCTGCCGCCGCCGGTCTCTGCGATGACTTTGCCATTGGCCTGACGAACCTTGATCGGCCCACCGCCCGTGTGCAATCCAAGCTCGCCGCTAACCGATCCCACTTCGATCGAGCCCCCGCCAGTCTCCGCATAGGCGCCGCCGCCGATGTCGTCAAGCCGCATGCCGCCGCCGCCGCTCTGCGCTTCCACATGGCCCGCGAGTCCCATAGCCTCGACGTTGCCACCCTCGGTTTCAAGCTTCACCAACGCCATATCGCGAGGAACATTGATGGAGAACTCGCCGGAAAAATGTCGCGGCTGCCTTCCTCCCTGCCAGTCACCAACGATCCACGCCGTGTCTCCTTTTACCCATGCGGTCACTTTGTACTGCTCGAACTGGTGCCGGGCTTCTTGCTCGGAAGAAGTTTTGAAGTTCGTATGAACGACGTAATTTATGCCTTGCTGTTGCCCGCCCCGTACCACCACCGACCCCATGTCGACCTTGACTCGCAAATTCTTGACCGCTGCCAGCGACCCGGTAATTTGCTGACCCCAGGTTCCGCCTTCGCGGGATATATGTGCTTCCTGCGCTTCGGCCATCGGAACCCAAACCATCGGGACAATGACCAGCGGCGCAAGCAGGACCAGCCTTCCGGCCAGCCCAACGACTTGTAGCGCGCGTTTCAAATGATTCACCTCTCTCTAATTTCAACTCACAGCGAACAACTCTGATTTCCTACTTCTGCATTCTGACTTCTTACTTCTGCATTCTTATTAATCAATCTCGGGCAACTGTGCCAGCATCGTGCGCGCCTGCGACTTGATGTAGGTGCTCTGATCTTTCGCAGCCAGCGCCATCAGCACTCCGCGCACGCTGCCATCCGCCTTCACCGGCTCGATCAATCGCAGCGCTTCAATGCGCACACCGGAATTCGAATCGTTCACCAGCGCCCGCAGCACAGCGTCGCGCACGTTCGTATCGGTCTTGACATAATTGCCCAGCGCGTCCAATGACTTCAGCCGCACACCGGGATTCGTGTCATTCTGCAACGCATACATCAGCGCCTCGCGGACTTGTTGATCGCTCGATCGCTGCGCCAACAGACCGACGGAGTCCACACGCACGCCGGAGTTGTAGTTATTACGCGCTGCGTACAGGAGCAACTCCTGAACCTTCTGATCGGTCAGCGTGCCCGAGTATTCCGCCGGTGCGACCGTGTTGTACTTGATGCTGACCTGATTCGTACCGGGATCTTGAGTGATGGAACTGATGCCTGCGATGGAAGCGTCGTTCGGAGGTGGGTTGCCTGTGTCTGTAATGATCCCCGGTCCAATCGGTGTGGGATGTGAACCGATCTTATATGTTGCACCCACTCCACCTGCGAAGCCCAGAATCAGAATCGCCGCAGCCAGCGCCGGCGAGAAGCGCATCTGCCGCAGCCAGATTGCCGGATCAAATGGCAGCCGGCTCCAGAATGTGCCTTGCGGAGCCGTCTCCAGCGCTTCCTGCAACCGCATCCGCGAGGCCGTCAGCAGATTCGGCGTCGGATCGACTGCGCGATCCTGCGAGAGCAGCGCGTGAAAATCCTGCTCCGCCTTCAGTTCGGCTGCGCAGTCGGCGCAGCGGGCCACGTGCTGTTCCAGTTCGTGGCGAGCGTCGTCGGCCAGCTCGCCATAAACCTCAAGCACGATATTTTCTCGAACCCATTCACATTTCATAAATCACCTTTACAGGTATTGGGTCTTAGGTCTTGGGTGTTAGGAACGCCCAAAAACCTGACACCTAAGACCCAACACCTACCGCATATCCGCCAGCGCCCCGCGCAACTTTTGCGTGGCCCGGAAGAGCGTGTTCTTGGCGGTCTCTTCCGTCGTATGCAAAATCTCGCCCACGGTTCGCAGTTTCAATCCGTGGTAATGCTTCAACTCAAACACCATGCGCTCGCGCGGCGTCAGCTTGTCCAGCGCTCCGGCGATCCGCGAACCCAACTGTCGGCGCATCAGATCGCGCTCCGGATTCGCTCCCGCCCGCCCATCGGCCACCTGATCGAGCAGGTCGTACTCGCCGCCTGACGCGTCTTTCGCCACCGGCGCATCTTCCTTGCGCACACTTTTCTTGCGCAAGTGATCGAGACATAGATTCGTCACGATCCTGTAAATCCATGTGTAGAAGGAACACTCGAACCGGAAATTTCCGATGTTCTTATACGCCTTGAGGAAGGCGTCCTGATAGACGTCTTGGGCGTCTTGCTCGGTCCCAGTCAGGTGGAGAGCCAGGCGCAACACCGCCTGGTCGTAGTGACGCACGAGTTCCTCGAAAGCGCCGCGGTTTCCCCGCTGCGCCTCCCGAATCAACATCGTGTCATCGATGCGGCGTTCTTGCACAGCCATGCGGCCCCGCGTTGTGGGGTCCTGGTTTCCGGTGAGTATGTTCTCACCTACTGTGGCGCCGCTGACTCTCTCCGTGCGCTCGCTCTTGTCTCTCGAGTGGGCCCGTCCGCCAACCGCAAGTGTCAAAGCCCATGCACCGGCCGGCATTTCTATTCTGTCCTCTACCAGCCCGGTATTTATGCCATATCCGGGCTTGCACAGGGATAGACGAGGAATCAGTGGAACCGTGAGCAGAAATTATAGGCCGAGCTGGGATATTTGTGGGGTCTAGGTCACTCTGGGACAAAGATTTAGGACGAAACAGAACATCGGAGGAACGTGCAGGAGGGATGTTTGGCAGGGGCAATGCACCCCATTCAGTGCAACTTCTCAGCATCTCCGAGGAGGGCTTCAAATCTTCCCAAAAAACTCGGGATTGATGCTGACCTCTTCGACCATTCTAGTCTCAACCCCGAGTTTGAGGCTCTTCAAGAGATCACAAAGAAGGTCGCCGTCAATTAGGTCAATTGCCGGGGCACCATCGCGCGTTGCCTCCTTCTTTGCCTCAGCGGTGAACGTTCCAGTCGTAATGAATAGCCCCTTGTCAGTGCGACCAACCATTGCCCCACGAAAGTCTCGGATCGCGCCAGCGGAAACACTCCCTTTGTACTTCTTGCATTGGAAGTAGACTTGAAATGAAAGCAGCGCCAGGCGCAAAACGCCGACGCCGTCTATACCACCATCGCCAGTTCGCCCTGTCACTTCAACCTTTACAAAACCAGATTCCCTGAGAATGCGCTGTGATAGTCGCTCGAAGGCATCGGCCTTCATCTGCCCGGTCACGACCGCCAATAGCTTATCTTTCCAATCCTTTGCTTCCGGCTGAAGATCTTCCTCTTCTTCACGACCTTTGGGCTTCTCATCTCTCTCAAGCTTGTATTGCCTTCGGACTTCGGCAGGAATCTGTTTCACTTCAGGCTCTGTAAGAGCCTTGCCCTTCTCGGTGATGACCCAGACGCCGTGGGAGGGATTTTCAAAAGCACCCGCTTTTCCCAGGTAGGTCTTCGCCCATGCAAGGTTATAGCTCACTTTGGTCTTCCGCTCCGTGTGCATTACATTCTGAACCGCCTCAGGGATGTGCTCCAGCTCGATGACTTTTTCCAGCAGTTCATCATGTGTCGCCGACCCGCCCAGCTCCTTCATTGCAACCAGAGCCGGCCACATGAGAGCGTCAAACCTCGGCACAGTTCGTTCAGGGCGCATATCGATCCACTTAGCTGTACGAAACCATACGGCTCGACCTTACGCCCTGGCCACTTTCTTTTCAATGACGACTCAAATGCGCGGGCCCGTCCTTGTGCAGTTCACGGGGATCGAGAGCTCCGTCCCACACTCTTTGGGGGCTCGCCTAGGCCCTGGGACAGATCTAGTCGCAGATCGAGCGACTGTTATGGGAGAATAGGCGTATGACTGGAGTTCAGTTCGTCACAGACAGCAAAGGTCGGAAGGTCGCCGTTCTCATCGACCTGAAGAAGCACGGAGGCCGGCTGCAGGATTTTTGGGACGGTCTTATTTCCGAGTCCCGGCGCGGAGAAGTCGGAGTTCCGTTGGAGAAAGTGAAGGCCGACCTCATCCGCCACGGGCGGCTTCGTGAATAGCTATGCTGTCGAGCTAAAACCCTCAGCTCGCAAAGAACTCGAGTCTCTGCCCAATACGGCGCTCTCGCGCGTCATCCGCAAGATAGAATCCCTCGCACTTGATCCGAGACCCGCAGGATGTAAGAAGCTGAAAGGCTACAAGGATCTGTGGCGAGTCCGAATCGGCGACTGGCGCATCGTTTACATCATCGACGATGCAGTCAGATCAGTGAGTGTGACGCGAGTAGCTCACCGAAGCAAAGTGTATGACTAGGCTTCCAGCGTGACAATCCCGCCGAAAAAAGCAACGGCGGTCGCTACGCTTCGACCGCTTCCTTCTCGATGACCACCTTCAAGTGCGCGGTCACGTCCTTGTGCAGCTTTACCGGGACGCTGAACTCGCCGACGCTCTTCAGCGGCTCGTGCAGCTGGATCTTCCGGCGATCGATGTTGAATCCCTTCTTGGTCAGCGCGTCAGCCAGGTCGCCCGACGTCACCGAACCGAAGAGCTGATCGTTCTCGCCCGACTTGCGGGTGAACGACACCGAGGCGCCCTCGAACTGTTTCGCCAGTTCCTCGGCCTGCGTCTTCTCTTTGGCGGAGCGGCGCACCGCGGCGGCCTTCATCTGCACGATAACGGCCTTGTTGCTCTCGTTCGCCTGGATGGCCAGCTTGCGCGGCAAAAGATAATTCCGCCCATATCCTTCCGCGACCTTCACCACGTCGCCGCGGGACCCCAGCTTCGCGACATCTTCCTTCAGAATGACTTCCATGGGATAACTCCAATCAGAGATCAAGTTCGTTGGCCACGGATTCACGCGGATCGTCACGGATACTTCAAAATAATTTTAGAAGCCTTATCTGTGAGAATCCGTGCAAATCCGTGGCTAAGATTTCTAGCTCGCTCTTCCTGCGAACGGCAGCAGTGCGATGTTGCGCGCCTTCTTGATCGCCGCCGACAGACGGTGCTGGTGCGGCGAGCACACGCCGGTCAGGCGCCGCGGCACAATCTTGCCGCTCTCGGCCACGAACTGGCCGAGCATGCGGTAATCCTTGTAGTTGATGTCTTCAATTTTCTCGACGCAGAACTTGCAAACTTTCTTGCGCCGGAAAAACTTGCGTCCGCCTTCGCGCGGAGGCCCGCCCGGCCCGCGTCCGCCGCCGCCAAATCGCGGACGGTCTCCACCCGGCCGAGGACCGTCACTGCGCGGCCTCTCGCTCGGTGCCGATTGCTCTGGTGCTTTCGTTTCGTCAGCCATAATTCTCCTCTAAAATCTTGGGCCCTGTGCCCAATCAATTCGCCTGAACCGAACTCTTGTCATCCCGCGCTCTTGCCCAATCCCATCTGATTTTGTCATTCCGAGCGCAGCGAGGAACCTGCTTCTTGCTCGCGCCAACGCACATCCAGGCCCCTCGCTGCGCCCGAATGAAAACGGCTACGCCGTCGCTGGAGCTTCCGCCGCCGGAGCCACTGGCTCCTCCGCCGCAGCCGCAGGCGCAGCAACTGCTGCGGGCTGCGCGCTCACCTTCTTCTTCGCGTCGCGCAGCTTCTTGATCTTGTCGAGCCGTTTCTGCTCCTCATCGATGCGAACCGTAAGGAACTTGATGACCGGCTCGGTCACGCGCAGGCGGCGTTCCAGTTCGTGAATCACCGGACCTCCGCCCTCGACGACCATGAGAACGTAAATGCCGTCATGAAACCGGCGCACGGTATAGGCGAGACGGCGCTTGCCCATCTTCTCGACCTTCTGTACGGTTCCACCCGCGGTCGGGACGACCGACTGCAGCGTCCCAATCAATTTGTCCAGATCCTCTTCCGTCATGTCGGGCCGGACAATAAACATCAACTCGTAAATACGATTCATGCTCTTCTCCAAACTCTTGGCCACAAACCTGGCCACGGATCTCACTGATCGTCACGGATCAACCTGCCGGTTCTCAAAATTCGATCCGTGAGAATCCGCGCAAATCCGTGGCTAATCTTTTTGCTCGTCTTTCCGGTTGAAGCGATTCATCGCCGCCGCCGGACCTTCTTTCAGAATCACTTTCACCGCTTCTTCAGCGATGTCCAGAATTCCGTCCACCACTTTCAAGTCCGCCTTGCGCATCGGAGCCAGCAAGTACTCTGCGCCGTCTCCCACTTTCCGGTCTGGCGCCACGCCGATCCGGATGCGCAAAAAATCCTGCGTGCCCAGCGCACCGATAATCGACTCGATGCCGTTATGCCCCGCCGAACTGCGCCGCGTATGAATCCGCAGCGTGCCCAGCGGAAAATCCAGCTCGTCCTGAATCACAATCAGGTCCGACTCCGGCTTCGCCTCGTACTCCTCGACCAGTCCCTGCACCGAGACGCCACTCAAATTCATGTACGTCTCAGGCTTCGCCAGCAGCACCGTCTGATCGGCGATCACCACTCGCGCCGTCAGAGCCCGGCATTGCCGGTTTCTCACTTCCACACCCAGGTTCCCGGCAATGCGATCAATCGCCAGAAAGCCCAGGTTATGCGGCGTCAACTGATATTCGCTTCCGGGATTGCCGAGACCGACGATCAGTTTCACGCAAAGACCTAAACCTTCGCCGCGGATTTTCACGGATCTTCACGGATAAAACGGACACATTTCTTCGATCCGTGTGAATCCGTGCTGATCCGTGGCCTAGGTTATTTCTTTTCCTTCTTCTCGGCCTTCTCCGGCTTGCCCGCTGCCGGAGCCTCCGCGCCTTCTTCGTCAGTCTCCTGCTTGCCCTTCTTGATGACCTCGGGCTCGGCCGGAGCAGCCGCTTCCGCCGCTGTCGCATCGGGCGTCGCAACCACTTCTTCCTTCACTGAAGTGACGTGTGCCACAGGCTGATTCGCATCTGTGATGAACTTGAGTTTTTCCGAATGCGGCAACTCCGAAACGCGCAGCACTTTGCCAAACGTAAGCTGGCTGACATCGGCATCGATGTGGCTTGGGATATCGCCCGGCAAGCACTCGATTTCGACCTCGCGCAGCATCTGCTCCATGATGCCGCCCTCCTGCTTCACGCCCGCAGCCTCGCCGACCAGGACGATCGGCACGCTGACCCTCAACACCTTGTCGAGCGCAATGCGCTTCAGGTCGATGTGCAGCAACTTGCCCTTGATGGGCTCATACTGCCAATCCACGATCATGGCCTTGGTGCGTTCGCCGTCTTTCAGCGCGAGATCGAAAATCGTGTTGTGGCCGGTGTCGGAGTTCAGAATGCGCGTTACCACCCGCGGGTCCACGCTGATCGACAGCGAATCCTTGCCCGCTCCGTACACTACGGCCGGAATCTTTCCATCACGACGCACGCGGCGGGCCTTGTTCTTCGTGCCCGCTTCCCGCGGTTGCGCTTCGAGTAAATTCGTTTCCAATGCAGTCGCCATAAATTTCAATTCCTATCTAAGAAGTGCTTTCTAGCGATGAGCGGTGAGCCATGAGCAGTGAGCAACAACGATATCTGCTCAGGACTCATTGCTCATTGCTCGCTTCCTTACATAAACAACTTGCTGACCGAAGTCTCTTCGTGATTGGCCTGAATCGCGCGGCCAATCAGCCCTGCAATCGAGAGGACAGTAATCTTTCCTCCCTTTTCGGTTCGCGCCGCATCCGCCTGCGGGCTCAGCGGGATCGTATTCGTGACCACGACTTCCTTGATCACCGAGTTCCGAATGTTTTCCACCGCCGGACCTGACAACACAGCGTGCGACGCGCACGCGTAAACCGAAGTTGCTCCGTTATCCATCAACGCCTGCGCCGTCTTGACTAGCGTGCCGGCCGTGTCGATCAAGTCGTCGATGATCAAGCACGTTCGCTCCCGAACGTCGCCGATCACGTGCATGATTTCGGCCACATTCATCTCGACGCGCCGCTTGTCGACGATGGCCAGGGCCGCGTCAACTTTCTTCGCGAAAAACCGCGCCCGCTCCACGCCGCCCGCATCCGGTGAAACTACCGTCAAGTTTGGCAACGCCAGCTTGCGGAAGTGATCCACCAACACCGGCGAAGCGAACAGATGATCCACCGGGATATTAAAAAATCCCTGCAACTGCGGCGTATGCAAATCCACAATCAACGCCCGGTGCGTGCCCGCTGTGGTCAACAGATCGGCCACCAGCTTCGATGAGATCGGACTGCGCGGCTTGTCCTTGCGGTCCTGCCGGGCATATCCAAAGTACGGAATCACCGCCGTGATGCGACGGGCCGAAGCGCGCTTCAACGCGTCGACCATCAGCATCAGTTCCATCAAATGCTCGTCGACGCTCATGCTCCTGCCGCCATCCCGGGGCGCCGCCCGGCAAGTCGGCTGCATCACGAACACATCCGCCCCGCGCACGTTCTCCTGAATCTGAACGTAGCATTCGCCGTCGGCGAAACGCGTGACCTGCGCCTGCCCACGCTGCATTCCGAGAAAGTGGCAGACTTCATCGGCCAGCGGTTCGTTCGCCGTGCCGCTGAAAATCTTGAACTTCTCGTCGGACCGCGGACGCTGTTTCCGCTCCGCCTTCTCGTCCGTCACAGGTGAACTCTTCTTTTCAACCTTCTCAGCCTTGTCGGTCGGCGTGACTAAAGTAGCCATAGTGAGTTCTCAGTTCCCGGTTCTCAGTTCTCAGTATTTCGGGCTCGGGCCAGTTCAACTGAGAACTCAGAACTGGCAACTGAGAACTGCTTTCTCTGGCTGGGCCGCTAGGATTCGAACCTAGACAAAGTGCTCCAAAGGCACTTGACCTACCATTAGTCGACGGCCCAGTAACCCAATTGTTGAATGGTGGATTGGTTGAATGAACCCCAAAAAGGGTGCATGCCTATTCTCATTCAACAACCAGAAATCAACAATCAAAAATTCACCGGCGACCACCACTCACCCTAAACCCAGCCCGTGTGGCGCCGGACGCCTTCGTCCGTCCAGCGAAGCCGAAGGCGAGCGCCCTGGGGCACGACTCTTAGCCCACAACCCGCTTCCAGTACGTACGCCGCGGCAGCGTCGAAGTCGCCTGCGCCGCCCAACCTTGCTTGCGCAGGCGAACCGCCGCGCGCACCGCAGCCGCTCGCGAAGCGAACAGCCCATACAAGGTCGAGCCAGAGCCCGACAGCGACGCATACTTCGCGCCCGCGCTCAAAAGCGCACTCTTACCTTCACACAGCTCGGGATATTCAGGAAAGACGACTCGTTCGAAGTCGTTTTCTATCCCAGCCCGGACAAGCCAGAGAAGCGGATTCTCGGCCCGGCCCCCTCTTGCCAAAAACTTAGAAGGAGCACTGGAGTAAGGTTCACTCAGCCACGCCGACAAGCCGCGACCAAGCCCATTCATTCTATCGGACGAGTCCAACCGCGTCAATTTCGCACGCGGATGAATACTCGCGGTGGAAGAGCGGCCCTTCAGGGCCGCGTCAAGTCCCACCAAAGGACCGGGCTTTAGCCCCCGTCCGTCCCACAATCGATCCCACTCCGCAAACGCCTTCGGCGTCGACACGCCCACCTCCGGCGTCACTACCACGCAAGCGATCGCGGGCCAATCCGGTAGCGGATACACCTGCTCCCCGCGCCCCACTCCGAGCACAGTCCCGCCCACAAGAAATAGCGGCAAATCCGATCCCACCTCCGCGGCGATCCGCAACCGCTCCGCTGCCGATAGACTCTTACGCAGCGCCCGCTCCAACCCGAGCAACGTCGCAACGGCATTCGCCGAAGCTCCGCCCAGCCCACCTTGCACCGGCAGCCGCTTCTCGATCTTGATGATCACGCGTCCCCTGCCGCGCAACGCATGCATCGCCTTCTCGACGATGCGAAAGCACGTATTCGACTCGTCTCGCGGCACGCGCGGATCGGCACACTGAATCTCGATTCCGCTGCCTCGACCCACGCTCACATGAATCACGTCATGCAGCCCGATTGTCTGATACACGGTCAGCAGTTCGTGAAAGCCATCGGCCCGCGCCGCGCCAATGTGCAGCCCGAGATTGATCTTCGCAAACGATCGAACCGTGACAGTCATGGATGGATGATTGTAAGCCAATGGATATATGGATAAGGATCGAACGTTGATGGTCCGGAACGCACGACGGACTTGTGAACCGGTCGTGAAGCTGCCCCGCCCAACGCATTCGCATGACTTCAGTAATCTCGACTCCCTACGCTCGGAGGGCGCACCATCATTAGTGATTTCAATCACAGTAGCGTCGTCCCAGTCGCTTTCGGTTGAAGTCGGATTGTAAAGGGCTTGCGAAACGAATGCTGGCCCCGGGTGGTGCCGGGACCCTGTGCAGCATTTCCCGGCAAATCGTTAGCTGGGGGAAGCAAGCCGCACGGCCAAATCTCATGCCCCCGTGCGGAAGGAGTCCGGCCCGGTTGCCGGACGGCGGAGGCATCCTAGGGGACGAGCATGCGCCGAGTTGTTTCACCTTGTTGCCTCTTAACACTCATCTTTGCGTTCGCGGCCACATTGGCCTTCTCGCAATCCGATTACAACGTCATCACGGTCTCCAACGGCGGAACGATCTCCGGCACTGTGAAATGGGCCGGAGCGGTTCCTCACGCTCTTGACTTCCCCGTCACCAAGGACCCGCAGATCTGCGATCCGGACTCGAAGAAGACAATCGACATGGAACGCCTGGTGCTCGGCCCGGACGGCGGCGTCGCGAATACCGTCGTCTACCTGAAGAACGTCACGAGCGGCAAAGCCATGGAACTGCCGGAAGAACGTCGCCACCTGGATCAGCAGCATTGCCGCTACGTTCCCCATATCCTGCTGGTGCCGCAGAACGGTACTCTCACCATGATGAGTTCCGACGCCACCTTGCACACGATCCACATGGATGGCGCGGCCTCTTTCAACTTGCCGTTTCCCTTCCCAGATCGTCCGACTTCGCGGACCATGGCGACGCCGGGACTGGTGAACCTACGCTGCAACGGCGGCCATGTTTGGATGAATGCCGAAATGATGATCGTCAAGCACCCCTACTATGCTGTGACCGACGAGAGTGGACGGTTCACGTTCACTGAAGTGCCGCCCGGAACTTACCAGATCGTGGCCTGGCACGAAGGCTGGGGCCTTGCCGGGAAGGAACAAGCCTACGACGTGCTGACCGAACGCAGCGTGCAGCGTCCCGTGTTCACCGAGCCAAGGACATGGGAAAAGTCGGTGACCGTAAGCGGAAATCAGACCAGCACCGTCAACTTCGTGATCTCGAACGGCAAGTGAATAAGGGTGGAAGCTGGCTAGTAATGACCTCCGAAGGCCGAGGCGAAAAAGTCCGGGGTTCTGCAAAGCGTTGCAGTTTAGCAGCACTTTATTGTATAAAGCGAAAGCACTTCTCTCTATATGTCCATGAAATCACTAAGCGTCCTATGGCTTTGCAGTTGCCCATCAATCTGAGAGCACAGTGCTGCGAAAGCTCGGGATGGGCGACTCACGTGACTTAAGTACCCTCCCAATTTGGAGCCAGATAGGAAATAGTTGTCGGATGAGTGACCCCAGCGCTTGACAACTAGTGTCCCTCAGAGTGTACTTCAACGGTATAAGTATGGACTCAACGTCACGGCTTACAGATTGGAGGTCTTTGTGACTCTAGTTTCGACCGAACTTGCGATTACTGAGGAGAGGGCGACAAGCAAAAGAGAGTCCTGCGGCAGCCGTTCGCTGCTCGGCGACGACCTCTATGGAGATCTCTTTAAGATCTCTGGTGGCCAATTGGATAAATTGAGCGAGGCCACAGTCGACAAGATCAAGATAAAGACCGCGTCAGTGTCAAAATAGCTTCTTAATCTACCTAACATAAAAACGCCGAAGTTGAATTTAGAAGTTATAAACCCTCAATCTCCCAATCCCCGCTTGACAGAACTGCCCCGGCAGTTCATCCTCTACACTTTCATTCCCCTTTCTAGAATACGAGTCGGGCCCTTTGTCAGGATAAGTTAGACCATTCGAGAGGCTGCTCGAAAATGAACGACTTTGGGAAGTACGTGTATGAGTCGTCGGTATTGGATGTGCTGTTCTTCCTGCTTGGCGCCCTGATGGGAATATTCTACGGGTTTGATGGTTGGCGTGGAACCGTCAAAGACATTGACTTCAAGCAGTCTCCCAGAGTGCGCAATTTTATCTGGGTTGTTGGCGCTGGTTTCCTGACCTTTGTCGCCGACCTTAAGACACTCGATTCTACCGCGAATAAGGAACGCGTACTCCTTGCGTACTTGCTTGGATTTTTCGTCTTCGGCGCATCTGTTGTTCTTGGCTGGGGATTGCTGATTGCGACCAAGTCTGCGGTAAGAGACTCTCGGAGCCATGAAGCTGTAGATAGCCCATTTAGCCCTTTTCTCGACTATCTCCACTATGGTTACGAGTATCACCGGCAGCAGTATGAGAAGCTGGCTTCGCAAAGGACTAAGCGTGAGAGTCAAGATGTTGAAACTTTCCTTTTGTCGTATGTGAAGAAATTGGTGTTTGCAATGGCTGCGGCCAATTCTTTCAAATTGTCCCCGGAAAGCAAGCGTGACGTGTCAGTGCAGATCCTTAGGTATATGTGTGCTGTCGTTTCTGAACGTAGCGGTCTCCAAGACGTCGAGGTGAATGCAAACTACATGCTCGCGTACCCGAAATCTCAGCTTCCAGTCGAACGGCTATCGCAGCTTCGGTTTTCATTCGGCAATCCAGGGCGGTACCCAATTTATCTGGCACTTGAGGAATACGCTGAGGACAAGGGCCGAGAGAGTTTTGTGTTACCCGTTGAACCCAAGAACGGCGATGGGGCTACAATGTCATTGCCAGGAGGGCCCCTCGCATTTCTAAAGAATGATACCGTCGTCGAGGACGACACCCAGAAGATTAGGTTCGCCAAAAAGGTTCCCCCGAATGTCGTGAGAGAGATGCGCGAGTATTTCGAAAGCAAGAACTTCAGGAGTTTTGGCTCCCTTAACATTGTGGGGCAGGGTAAGCAACTCGGAATCGTAAATATCGAATCCAACCTGACCCATGTCCTGGGTCGTACACGGGAAGAGAAGAAGCAAATAATGGCATTGTTGCACCCGTTTTGCCTGCTCCTAGGGGAAGTTATAAAGCGTCAGGAGGGTAATGATGTCTGAGAAATTAGATGAGTTGTACAGTGAGATATTCGAGATTTCAGGGGGGAAACTGGATCTTTTCCTGACCGAAAAAAGGCAGAGTGGGCCGTCAGGTGAATCCGAAAGCTCCCCGGAGGATGAACAGAGGAAGGAAACCGATGAGCAGGCCGCATAGGCGGGAAAGGAGGTAAACGCTTTGCAAATGTCTTAAAGTGTGCCTTCTTTCGGAAATGCGCGACTCAGCCACGCCGTTTGTACAGGACAGCGAATTCGAAGCCAGTGTTGGGCGGAAACAGCTCGGCGACTTTGCGCAGGCGCTCGGCCAGCGCGGAGGGCGCCAGTAGCGGGTAATCACGCTCGCGCAGGTCGTAGTAATCCACGTCGAGATACAGCGACAACAAGTAAATCGAAATCGTGTCGGAGAACGTCGCTTCCAGATACTCGTTCTTGAAGCGCTCAGCGTCGGGGCCATTGGCGGTGGCGAGTTTGCGCGCTTCCCAGGCATCGAGCGAAGTCTCGCCGCGAATACCGGCTTCCACCTGACTCCACGCCAGCTCGCTGAATTCGTGCGAGACTCCAGCGCGCTCGACTAGCGCGTGACCTACATTGATATAGAACTCGAAGGCGACGGAAAACTTGTCGTCCATCAGACGCGTTGAAATGAAAACGCACTGCGAGTCGCCCAGATTCAGATTGCGATGGCAGACGGCGTTGTCGCTGAGCGCGACGTCGTAGCGATCGGCGATCACAGTCTCATCGCCCTGGCTCACCGTCAGCGGGACGAAATAGTACGCCTTGCGTTCGAGCGCGGTCGCGATGCGGGTAGGAACGGCGGCGACCATGCGCTCAAGGTCGAACGAATTGACCGCGACCTCGCCCGCCATCGCGTAGCAGATGCCATTCGGCGCCTGCGACACGGGCGTCGCCCGCACAACTTCCGAAGGGCTCCGGGTAATTGCTGGGGCTGCCTGCGACATTGCGTCTATTCTACACACAGAGGACATAGGGCTCCGTGGTTGGCAAAGTTGGAGCAGGCGGGCGGGGCCGTGGCGTCGCTAGCGGGCAGAGTGGTAGGACCGCTGATTTTTTTTTACTTTCAGCTAAAATCCTGACTTCATTGGAGTTAGGGAGGGGGTATCGATCCCGTTCCCCGCAAAATCTTGAGGCCGTTGGACTTAGAGGTAAAATCCTGCGGAATAAGGAGTTAGTGGGGATAGTTTCGATTGATGCAGAGCTGACAGAGGAGCATTTCTTACGGCTAATCACGACTACATCTATTTTAACAGTTTGAGGAAGATTTGCGGGTCGCGGTAGAGGCTCTATTTACTTTGGGGAGAGGGAGATAGAGATGCCGGAATATTATTAGCTTGACAGTTGAGCGATGTGGGAAAGTTTCCCGTTTCGGGAAGGAAGAAGAAAGAGCGTGAACCACTAAGGGCACGAAGGAAGACCTGGGAGGGCGCTAATGACGGAGTTTCCATCTCTTACGGCTAATCACGACTATATCTATTTTAACAGTTTGAGGAGGATTCGCGGGTTGCGGCAGAGGCTCTATTTGCTTTGGGGAGACGGAGATAGAGATGCCGGAATATTATTAGCTTGACAGTTGAGCGATGTGGGAAAGTTTCCCGTTTCGGGAAGGAAGAAGAAAGAGCGTGAACCACTAAGGGCACGAAGGTTCACGAAGGAAGACCTGGGAGGGCGCTAATGACGGAGTTTCCAGAGTTTATGAAACTGCCAGTAAATCGGATTGCCACGACTATGATCACCGATAAAGCCGGACGCAGTGGCGTGGCGGCCGAATGCGTCGGCCGCTCGACGAAAAGACCCTCGCTTCTCGTCCCGCGGATATACTCACTGCGTGTCGGCTCATCACGAAAACGAGGGTAGACGGCTGCTCGACAATCCGCTCTACAGTTGGCTTGGCATTCTCGTATTCGGTGTGTTTGCCGTCTGGATCGTCATCATGTTTTGGGTCAGCTTTCACGCCGATCAGTGGCACGAGGCAGACAGACGTAAATGGATGAGTTGGCCTGCGACGCCGGGAGCACCGATTGACACGCGAATCACGAACGAGCCGATGACAGATTCGACGTTTCGCGGGATTCGGAAACGGCGGTACGTGGGCGAATGCCTGGTCGCGTATTCGGTTGCGGGCAGGCGATATTCCGTTTGGGTTGAGGCAAACCGCACCGCCGACCTGGGGGAGTTGACGATCGAAATGCGAACGTGCCCTTACTCTTCGTACACGGTTCACTACGATCCGCAGCAGCCGTCGAGCTCGCATGTTTTTTTCGCGGGCTTGTTGCAGCGTTGAGAATTGCGTGTCGCGACGAGGACCTGGCTCGGGGGCGAGACGCCTGCGCTACCCTTTAGCATCCACACGACATGGAGTCTTCTGTGGCGAATCGAAATTAGTAGAATGGGTCTATGCCTTCGAGTAGTGCAGTTCGGGCGCCGCGCTGGTACACGATTCCGGTGCGGGCTGCCGTCGTGACGTTTGTCTCTACGCTGCTATGTTTTGCGGTGATTCTGCTGTTCGCCATTTTAGGGACGGCGATTCTAGCGGCGATGCACGGCGTCTCTCCGGATATGCGGGTTGCGTATCGGCACATTGCGCTGCCGATCTCGATGGTTGCGGGGTGTGTGATTTTCGTGGTCGCGCTGGTGACAGAGATTCGCCACTATCGCCAGGCCAAGACTTTGACGGCGATTGAGCGGATGGGGTGATGACGAAGAACTTGCCTCCGCGCATCGCCATCCCAATGCCGCACTCCTCGGACCCGAAGTACGCGGAGCGTGCAATTCCACAGTATGAGCGCGCAGTCGAACTGGCGGGGGGGACGCCGGTGCGCATTCCTCTGGATCAGTCCCCGGCCGGCGTCAAGAACATGATTGCCGGTTGCGATGGCGTGCTGCTGCCGGGCAGCAATGCTGATGTCGATCCTGCGAGGTTTCATGCGGAGCGGTCGCGGCGCACGGCGGCTGCCGATCCGCGGCGCGATGACGTGGACAATCTTCTGCTCGACGACGCTTACGCGCTGCGGAAACCCGTGCTGTGCATCTGCTATGGCCTGCAGAGCCTGAATGTCTATCGCACGGGATCGTTGGTGCAGCACATTCCGGATTATCTGCCGAAGGAAACGCGCGGGAAGATCAACCATGCCATAGGCGGGAAGATGGTGGTCGCGCACACGGTGGAGATTGACGCAGGTTCACGGCTCGGGGGGATTATTGCCGGCAGGGCGGGGTCCGAGGGTACAAGGCCGGTCGTGGTGCCGGTGAATTCGTCGCACCATCAGTCGGCGGACGCGATTGGCACGGGATTGCGCGTCGTCGCTCGGTGTCCAGATGACGGCATAGTTGAAGCTTTGGAAGGCACAGCGCCGGATCACTTCGTCGTCGCGGTGCAGTGGCATCCCGAGCGATCGGTGAGCGAGGATGCGGCGTCGGGGGCGATTTTCAAAGCACTGATTGATGCGGCGCGCTAGATGTCGCGTGCGGTTTCGTGACGGTTGAAGCATCCCTCCGGGATGCGGTTCCGTTTCGTGGTTCAGTATCCGGCGTTGGAAACGCCGGGCTATTTTCGGGCGTCCCTGCGGGACTTTGAAGACTTGGAGCGCGCGCCTTTCTTCTTTGCCTTCGGTAACTTTTCCAGCAATACGACGACGTGCGCGATTGCGGCCTGGTCGAGGTTCAGGCCTTCGGGAGTCTTTGCTTTTAGTCCCACACAATCGCCAGGTGTGCCCAGCAACTCGGACACTCGCGCGCGAATTTCTGCGGCGTGCGGGCCGATCTTGGGCGCGGCGAGAATCAGGCTGGCGTCGAGGTTGGCGACGCTGTAACCCGCGTCCCGCACGCGTTTCAGGGCTTCGTGCAGGAAGATGACCGAGTCCGCGCCCTTCCACTTCGGATCCGAGGGCGGAAAGAGCGCTCCGATGTCGGGCGCGGCGATCGCTCCAAGCAGCGCGTCGGTGATGGCATGAAGCAGGACGTCGCCGTCGGAGTGGCCGCCGAGTCCCTTGTCATGAGCGAGCATGACGCCGCCGATCTTCAGCGGGATACCGGAGTGGAATTCGTGGGAGTCGAAGCCGTAGCCGATTCTCAAGTCAGAACCTTTTCCGCCGCGGATTCACGCGAATCAACGCGGATCTTTTTTCTTTCATTTTCATAGACCAAACGGCGGAACTGGGGCTTGATGCCGAAGTTCAGTAACAGGCCCACTTCAATGTCAGTCGCTCTCAGATAGTTTAGCAATTGCTTTTCGTGAGCCTCGTCAATCGTGCGTGCGGCCTTGAGTTCGATTGTTACCTTGCCTTCGACGAGGAGGTCTGCACGGAAGTCGCCAATTTGCTGTCCTCGGAACCACACACCGATCGGAACCTGCCGCTCGACTCGTATGCCAGTCTCGCCAAGGGCGATCACCAGCGCCCGTTCGTAGACACTCTCAAGAAAGCCGTGGCCGAGTTCGTTGTACACATCGTAGAAGGCGCCGATGATCTTCTGGGTGAGCTCACGGTGCTTGAGGCTGTCAGATTTTGATTCCACGACGCCGCCGCGTTTCTTCTATAGACTTCGCGCGGGTTCAATTCTATGCCTCAGATCCGCGTTCATCCGCGATGATCCGCGGCGAAAGTTTTTCTATTTCCGCAAATAGAACTCGGCTAGTTCCATGTCTCCGGGAGTGGTGATTTTTATGTTTTTGGGGGAGCCCATGACTACGGCGACTTCGTGGCCGGAGCGTTCGGCGAGCGAGGATTCGTCGGTGCCGGTGAATCCGTCGGCGGCGGCTTCGTCGAAGGCTTTCTTGATGATGCTGTAGCGGAATCCCTGCGGAGTTTGGGCGAGCACGATGCCGGCGCGCGGGATCGTGGCTTTGATGATCGCGCCCTCCGCGGTGCGCTCGACTTGCTTCACGGTGTCGATTGCCGGAAGGCCGGCGATGGCGGCGCCATACTTTTGGGCCGCGTCGATTACTTCGTGAATGATTTCGGCGGTCACGAAGGGGCGCACGGCGTCGTGTACCAGGACGATGTCGTCGGGCGCGGCAGTGATGGCGTTGAGTGCGTGTTCGACGGATTGCTGGCGGTGCTCGCCGCCAATGACCAGTTCGATTTTCGTCTTGAGTGCTTCTTGGGCGAGACGCTCGCGGAATCCTTCAATCTCGTTTTCGCGCAGGGCGATCCAGATTTCGGTGATGGCGTCGACTGCGGCAAATTTGCGCAGGGTGTGAATGAGGATCGGCGTGCCACCCAGGTCGGTGAATTGCTTCGAGGGATGAGGCTTTTTGGTCTTAGCGTCCATCGCGCTGGGCATGGGCGCCATGCGCGTGCCAAGACCTGCAGCCGGAATGATAACGACTACCTTCATCGCGGGTGTTGAGTATACGAGCGCTGGAGGAAAGGTTCAATCGGGGGGAGACACTATCAGCGGGCTTCTGAAGGCGGAGGTCGGAAGAGCTTAGACGCTAAGTACGCTAAGGATTCGCAAAGGACGCAAAGAAGGGCACTGGAGAAGATGTACGCCGGTCCCCTTCTTTTCGACCATACTTTTGTTCTTTGTTTTCTTACGACGGAGGTCGGAAGAGCTTAGACGCAAAGTGCGCTAAGGATTCGCAAAGGGCGCAAAGAAGGGCACTGGAGAAGATGTGCGCCGGTCCCCTTCTTTTCGACCATACTTTTGTTCTTTGTTTTCTTACGACGGAGGTCGGAAGAGCTTAGACGCAAAGTGCGCTAAGGATTCGCAAAGGGCGCTAAGAAAGGCACCGGAGAAGATGCATCGCCGGTGCCTCTTTTCGACTGGACTTCTATCTAGTCCTATGACCCTTAGGTTTTACGACGGGCCTGGCTTGCTTTCAACCTGTGGCTGCGGAACTACGGGCACCGGTCCGGACGGCGCCACGGGAACAACCGTGGCCGCAGTCGCAGGTACGGGGGTGGCTTGCCGCGAATAGGCGGCGCGCTCGTCCCACTTGCCGAAGATCATTTTGCCTGCGGTCGTCTGCAGCACCGAGGTGACGGAGACATCGATGGTCTTGCCGATCATCTTCCGGGCATTGTCGACGACCACCATGGTGCCGTCGTCGAGGTAGGCGACGCCCTGGTTGTATTCCTTACCTTCTTTCAGGATGAAGACGCGCATGGTCTCGCCGGGGAGCACGATCGGCTTGAGCGAGTTGGCCAGTTCGTTGATGTTCAGGACTTCGACTCCCTGGAGTTGCGCGACTTTGTTCAGATTGAAATCGTTGGTGATGATCTTGCCTTCGTAGACCTTGGCGAGCTCGATCAGCTTGAGATCGACTTCGCGGACGGCGGGGAAGTCATCTTCGACGATCTGAATTTGCAGGTTGGCGACTTTTTGCAGGCGCTGGAGGATGTCGAGGCCGCGGCGTCCGCGATTGCGCTTGAGCGAGTCGGCGGAGTCGGCGACGAGTTGGAGTTCGCGGAGAACGAACTGCGGCGTGACGATGACGCCATCGAGGAATCCGGTCTCGGCGATATCGGCGATGCGTCCGTCGATGATGACGCTGGTGTCGAGAATCTTGTAGCTTTTCTTGCCTTGCTTCTCACCGCCGAAGATGCCGCCGAGGGCGGCCAGGTTCAGCAGGTCTCCCTTATTGGCGCCGACGATGAGGCCGACGTAGGCCATGAGCAGCATGACCAGGATCTGCAGGAAGCTCTGGGTGTGGCCCTCAGGAACGCTATTGCGAATGACGAGGGCGAAGAGGTAAGCGCCACAGATTCCGAGGAAACTTCCAATGGCGGCGCCGATGAGCCGTTTGAGGCTGACCATGCGGAGCTTCCATTCGAAGACGACGATTGCTGCGCCGAGCAATGCGCCCACGGCCGCGTCCAGGTTGCGGGTAAGACCGAAGGGCTCAATGACGAAGCAAGTAACCGCTACTACGATGACAAAAAGAAGACGTACAAGAATAAGATCCACGGTAGACCTCCCACGGATGCACCTTTACCCTTCACCGTCGAGTATGTTGCATCCGTTGCCGCGTCCTCGCCGCCCCCGGCGGGAATCGGCCCATCGCATGCGGGGCGCGTGAATTAGGGGAATGAAAGTGCGCCCCGTCCCGGCCAGGCTGGGGCTTAGCCGGGTGAATCAGTAATCCAACGCCAAGAGTATATACCTAGCGGGAATAGTAGGGGGCGGGCGGGTCTGAGGTCTTGGGTCTTAGGTCTTAGGTCCGACGCCCGATCTTTCCCTGCTACACTTTTCGCATGAAAGCGCTGATGATTACCAACCTGTCCGGGCCGGACGGACTGGCGGTGCAGGATGTGCCGGAGCCGACTGCGAAGGCGGGGCAGACGGTTGTCCGGGTGCATGCGGGAGGGTTGAACTTTGCCGACTTCATGACTACCAAGGGAGGCTATCCCGGGACGCCTCCGCCGCCGCTGGTGGCTGGGCGCGAATTTGCCGGAGTGGAGGAGAGTTCGGGACGGCGCGTGATGGGATATGCACAGTGGGCGGCGTTTGCGGAGAAGACTGCCGCGTATTCCAACATGCTGTGGCCCGTTCCGGATCATTGGACCGATGAGCAGGCGGCCGCGTTTCCGGTGAATTATTTTACTGCGTATCTCGGATACTGGCAGGCCGGCATGACGCCGGGAGCGACGTGGGGACAGCCGCCTTTGACGATTCCGGCAGGCAAGCGCACGCCGCGCGTCTTTATTCACGCCGTCGCCGGAGGGGTGGGAACGGCGGCGGTGCAGATTGGGCGTCTGTTGGGCGTCGAGATGTATGGATCATCGTCGTCGGACGAGAAACTGGCGCGCGTGAAAGAACTCGGGTTGCAGCACGGCATCAACTACAAGCAACACGACTATGAGGAAGTGGTCAAGAACTTGACGCACGGGGAAGGCGTTGACGCGGTGTTTGAAATGCTGGGCGGAGATCATACGGCCAAGAGCTTGCGCTGCCTGCGCGATTTTGGGCGGGTGATTCAGTACGGCACGGCGACGGGCAAGCCTCCGAAACTCGATGTGCGGGCGATGTATGCCAAGTCCGCCAGTGTGCAAGGACTGTGGCTGACTTACCTGTCGCAGAAGCGCGAGATTATGGATCCGGCGTGGCAGCAATTGTCGAAGTGGATTGCGGAGCGCAAGCTGACACCGCAGATCGGGCACGTGTTTCCGCTGGAGCGCGCCATGGAGGCGTACCGGCTGCTGGAAGATGGAAAGAATTATGGCAAGGTGGTCGTGAAGATCGCGTGAGAGCTAGATCGCATCGCGCCCCTTCAATGCACGGATTTTGCGTCGGGAAGCCGATAAACCTCGAGACTCGCTCCGTCGACTATAGCGAGCAATCTTCCGTCCGCCGAGAGGGCTAACCGGTTGTAGTGAGTTGCCCACGGAGGCCATGGCGAAGAACCTTTCACCCTAATGGAGTAAATCGCTCGCCGATCGGCAACGCTATAGACAACTGCTCGATCGTTCGATAACAGGGCATACATATCGAGCGGTTGGCTCGCTATTCCCCGCCGCCTATCCTCGATGATGGCAAATCTCCCACCATCCGTCGATGTTACGGTTCCTTCAAATGATCTGCCCCTCGGAAAGTCGAAGTGAAAAAGCTCTGTCCCGTCGACCCTGACCAGCGACATTTTGTCGGATCCCATCACCAGCGTATCGTCGCTCACGAAGCGCGCAAGCTCAGACCTAAACTGGGTCACCGCCTTGTCCATGCCTAACGGCTGGAAAGCTTGCCAAGACTTGTCGACACCACGAACGCAAGGCTCCCGCTTTGGACCGCAAGACGCGACCAGCCAGTGGTCCGAAGCGTTATCAATTGGAAATTTTTCAGTCCACTGCGCGATCACAGCAAAGCTTTCGACGTCCAACAGCGCCTCCTCGTAGCTTTGCGGTCCCAAGTAGGAGGAGATCAGGAGAGATTTTCTGCTGGGGGAAATTTCCCATCTGGCGTTCCAAAGATCCATCTTCATACCGGCTCGGCCAGCCGCCAAATCTCTTTCTCTGATCACTTCGAAGCTCGGCGAGAACAGGCGGAGTATGTTTCCGGTGCAGGTGAGAAATTTCCCGTCGCGGGCAGCCAAGAAACGGACCGAAGTAGAAGGCGTAGGCCACGTCTGTACACCAATCTTTTGACCGGTCGTCGCATCAATGACGAGGACATGCAGATGAGCGGGCCTGGCGGTAGCTGGGCCGGTTTTGTCCGCTATTGTGGGGTCGTCAAGCGTCAGCCATGCAATTGCGAGATGGGTCGAATCCGTGAAGCCAGGAACAAACTTCGACAGATGATTCGTGCTGCGAGACGTGTCGTATCCAAACTGGTGGAGATCTATCTTCAGCAGCGAAGGCTCCCGTCTAAGTGGTGGTTCAGGCTCTTGCGCCTGACCGAGGCAAACAACAGTCAATCCAGCCAAGAGCAGAGCTGCTGATTTCGTGAAGAGGGCCTTTGCTGATCCGGAGTTCATTTCGCTCCCTCGCTCTGGTCGACTGGGAAGTTGCGGATGGAGACCGCGTCTACATCTTCCACGAAGACCCAGGCGTCGCTCACCAGAAAATTTGCGAGCGAACACAGCGTGATCGCGATGGCGTTGGCGAGCAGATAGTTCATGTGGCCCTCGCCGACCATCACTTTCATCAGCGCGAGATTGCCGAGGATGGAGACGGCGCCGTTGGTGAGATTGAAGCGGAGAAGACGACGGAGGCTCTGCCGGTAGCGTTCTGCGGTTCCTGCAGCGGCTGAACAGCTTGCTGAAAAAGTCGGATCGGCCTCTGCAGCGCCTAAAGGCGACGCCAAGTTCGAGTTCTTACGCGACGCCTGAAGGCGTCGCCTGATACGAATCGTGTCCGCGCTAATTCGAATCGTTTCTGCTTTAGTACGAATTGTGTCCTCCCTGAGGGGATGCGGAGATAGGCGGTCAACCCAGGTGAATTGCTCGTGCCAGACGAAGTTGTGGACTACCGCGGCTTCCACGGCGATGGCGGTCGCGAGCAGATAGTTGAAGTGCAGCGCACCTTTCAGAAGAAACAGCGCGGCAAACTGAACGACGATTCCCATTCCACCCACCAGATTGAATTTGCACCAGCGCACGAAAGTGGATGTCGACTTGAGTTCGGGAGAGTTCGCGGGCGTGGTCATTGCGGAATCCTCTCTTCGCGGTACAGGCGGATCGTGTTCTGCAGAGTGAAGACGATGACCATCAATGCCATGCCAGCGAGGCCGATGGCACCGCCGACGTCGAAGAGACGATAGGTCGCGCCGAAGAGATGAACCATCGGCTTCCAGAAGAGGGCGAGGTTGCCGATCGCGAGCAGGATGCGAAGCTCAGTTGGTCCGAAGCGCCAGAAGGAGATGCGGAATTCTCCGAGCGCGTGCGTCGCGAGGTAGGACTGGATTGAGAGCATGAGGAACGCGATGAGGAGTCCGATGGCGATCACGGGATGCATGTATCCCGAGAGCGCGAGGCCGCCCATGAGCGCGAGAGCGCCGAAGCTATCGACCATGTGGTCGACATAGAATCCGTAGCGCGGGCGCAGAGTTTGGCGGACGCGGGCGAGTGTGCCGTCGAGCGAGTCTCCGAGCCAGTTGAGGGCGAGGCAGGCGATCACGCCGAGAAGCGCATAGCGATTCCAGGCAGCGAGCGCGTAGCAGGCTCCGGCGCCGATCTGTGCGACAAGTCCTAGCACAGTGAGGTGGTCGGGGCCGACACTGTCGGGCGTGCGCGCGGCCAGCCAGAGCAGAGCGCGCTTCTCTGCCGAGGCGACCCAGCTTTCCTGAAGGCGGAGCATGTCGGGCGATGGACGCATACGGCGCATCTCTTCGTCACGAAGGGCGGCCAGCACGCGCGGATTCACTTGTTCGCAGAATTCAGTCATAGTTTGAGAACCGAAAGTTTGGGATCCGAGAGTTTGGGATACGGGAGTGGCCATATTCGCCTCCGATTTGCGGTCGTGTTGGCTGACACTTTCGCGCCGAACGCGCTTGGCGGCAATGCACCGCGGGTCAAACGAAGATCATTCTGCAAGTGGCTGAAAATGCGGGGGCTAAGTGGGGTAGATAAACCGTCTCCGTGGCGGGGAAAAGCGCGGGCGGGACGCCCGCTTGACAGCCGCCGGGACGGCGGCGCTACGGTTTGGCTTCGCGGATTGCGGCGGAGAGTTGGTCTCTCGACCATGCGATCTGCTCTGGCGTAATGATGGCCGGAGGAGCTAGCAGTAAGTGATCGCCGCCTATGCCGTCGACGCTGCCTTGCATGGGGTAGACGAGGAGGCCGCGCTTTAGAGCGTTGGCGGCGACGCGTCCGGCAAAATTCTGGACTGGCGGGAATGGTTTCTTCGTGGACTTGTCAGCGACGAATTCAACGGCCCAGAGCAGGCCGATGCCGCGGACATCGCCGACTGCTTCCTCGCTGCGCAGCGTCTCAAGCGCTTGCTTGAAGTGTGCTGCTGGAGTGCCAGAGCGGCTGGAGTCTGCGGCCTCGACCAATTTCTTGCTTTGCAGGTGGCGCAAAACGGCGCGTCCGGCGGCGAGCGAAATGGGATGCGCGTTGTAAGTGAATCCGTGGAGGAACGCGCCGGAGCCATTCGCGATGGCGTCAACAACTTTTTTGCTGGCGATGACGGCGCCGAGCGGAGCGTATCCGCTGGAGAGTCCTTTGGCCGTGACGAGAATGTCGGGCTTGACGCCGGAATGCTCGACGGCGAAGTTGCGTCCGGTGCGGCCCATGCCGGTCATGACTTCGTCGGCGATGAGGAGAACGCCGTGGCGGCGGCAGATTTCAGCGACAGATTGCAAATATCCCGGCGGAGGAACGACCGCACCGAGCGTGGCCCCGCTGACTGGCTCGAAGATGAAGGCGGCGGCCTCGCCGTTTGCGGCTTCGATGGCGCGTTCAAGTTCGGCGGCATATTGCTGGCCACAGTTGCGGCAGCCGTCGGTGCAATCGAAGTCGCAGCGGTAGCAATACGGCATGCCGACGTGCGCGAACTCGCGCACCATCGGCAGATAGATTTCGCGCCGGCGTTTGTTGCCCGATACCGATAACGCGCCGAGAGTCGATCCGTGATAACTCTGCTGGCGGCTGAGAATCTGGTAGCGGGCGGACTGTCCGATTTCGACCTGATACTGACGAGCGAGTTTCAGCGCGGTCTCGATCGATTCGGAGCCGCCGCAGGTGAAGTAAACGGCGCCGTCACGAAAATGCTCTCCGGCGAAGGCCAGAAGTTCCTCGGCATATGCTTCGGCGACCGGCGTGGTGAACTGGCTGGTGTGGACGAATTCGAGCTTCGCCGCTTGTTCGGCCATGGCCGCGGAAATTTCTGCGACGCCATGTCCGATGAAATTCACCGCAGCAGAGCCGGCGAGGTCGAGATACTTGTTGCCATTGTCATCCCATACGTAGACGCCTTCGCCACGCACGGCAGCGGGAAAATCCTTGCGGAAAGATCGGCGAAGAACCGCGGAACGGGTCTGGACTGGCGTCGAATGGGCCACGAGTGATTATCCCATCAGAGCTGGGAGAATCGCGTCAAGAGCGGGTCAAATCTTCCGCGCAACATATCACCTTTTAGGGCCTCGCGACATCTAACCAAATAGCTAAAGGAATAGCAGCGATTCTGTGTTTGGCGGCGCGTGATTCAGCCGAAGCAAACGCGCCTGTCAGAAATAATGTGCAAAGTTCCTGACGTGTAAGAGAGGTCGTTATGACTAAGTTTAGTTTCCTGGCAGTTAGCTCTCTTGGATTGGCCGCGTGGTTGTGGGGTGCGCCCGCCATCGCGCAACAGCCACCCGCGAGCGGCGGAACTCCGGTGCGCTTGCTGGTTACCGTGGAACCGCGCCACGGAAACAATGTGCCGCTGATCAATCGCGATGAGGTTATGGTGCACGAGGGACACGAACGCGACACGGTGACCGACTGGGCTCCGGCGAATGGAGAGCATGCCGCGCTGGAGCTCTACGTTCTCATCGACGATCAGTCTGACTCGAGCCTGGGTTCGCAGCTCGAAGATTTGCGGAAGTTCATCGATGGGCAGCCGGCCTCGACGAAGGTTGGCGTGGCTTACATGCAAAACGGGACCGCGCGGATTGTTGCGGAGTTGACGAGCGATCACGCGGCAGCCTCCAAGGCGTTGCGACTTCCGATGGGCGTGGCGGGCGCGAATGCGAGTCCATATTTTTCGCTGAGCGATCTCGTCAAGCGTTGGCCGGAGAGTTCAGCGCGCCGCGAGGTGCTGATGATCAGCGACGGAGTCGATCGCTATTACGGCGTTGGCGACCTGCAGGATCCTTACTTGCAGAGTGCGATTGACGACGCCGGGCGCGCGGGCATCAGCGTGTCGGCGATCTACAGTCCCGGTGCGGGTCATTTCGGTCACAGTCATTGGGAGACGTATTGGGGACAACTCTACCTCTCCGAACTGGCGGAGATGACCGGAGGCGAAGCGTATTACATCGGGTTCGCGGGCCCGCCGGTTTCGTTTTCTCCTTACCTCGATAACCTGGCGCTTCGACTACAACACCAGTTCTTCCTGAGTTTTGTACCGCAGCCTCAGAAGAGGTCCGGGTGGCAGCGCGTGCGGCTCAGCACCGAGGTGCCAGACGTGGATTTGGTTTCGGCTGGGCGAGTCTACGTGAAGGTTGAGAAGTAGGCTGCAGGGAAGATCGTAATTCTTTAAGCAAACGCGGGCTTCGCGCCGTCGAATGACGGCGCGTTTTTCTTGCGCCGCCGAGTTCTACACATTCCTTTTCTGTCCGGTTGACAATCTAGCGCCTCCACCGCGACACTCTTGCGATCTCAAACTCCGGGGGAACTTCCGATGCACAAATTGGCTCGCGTGATGGCTGCGGCTCTGGTTCTGGTTGGCTTCGCAAGCGCACAGACTTCTGGTATGTCGGCGGATAAAAGCGCTCCGAAGACGACGTACATCGTCGCGGGAAAATTGTTTGACGCGACCAGCGACGCGGTGCGGCAGAACGTTGTGATCGTCGTCGAAGGCGAACGCATCAAGAGCGTCGTGCCGAACTCGGTAAGCGCTATTCCGGCCGGCGCAGACGTTATCGATCTGTCTCATGCGACGGTGCTGCCGGGACTCATCGACTGCCATACGCATCTCAGCGCTCGCGCGGATCGCTACAGCGAGATTTACAGGTTCAAAGACACGCCGTTCGATCACGCTTTCGCCGCAGTAGTGAATGCGCGGACAACGCTGGAGGCGGGATTCACGTCGGTGCGAGATGTGGGCTCGCCGCCGTTCCTGGCGGTTGATCTGCGCAACACGATTAACGAGGGGCTGATTCCCGGGCCGCGCATTGTCGCCAGTGGGCCGGGCATTTCGATTACTGGCGGACACGGAGACCTCAACAACTTTTCTCCGCAGACGCGGGTCTCGATGTTTCCCGAAGAACGTAATTTCCAGATTGCCGACGGAGCGGATCAGATCCGGCACGTGGTGCGGGCGCAAGTGAAGTACGGCGTCGACGTGATCAAGATTCTCGCGACGGGCGGCGTACTCTCGCGCGGAGATAGTCCGGGGGCATCGCAATATACGTTCGAAGAATTGAAAGCGGCAGCCGACACCGCGCACATGGCGGGGCGGAAGATCGCAGCGCACGCGCACGGAACCGAAGGGATCAAGAACGCGATCCTGGCGGGCATCGATTCGATTGAACATGCAAGCCTGATCGACGATGAAGGCATCAAGCTCGCGAAGGAACATGGCACGTACCTCGTCATGGATATTTACAACGATGACTACATCCTGAACGAGGCGCCGAAGGTGGGGCTTCCGCAGGAAAACATCGACAAGGAAAGAATGGTGGGACGGTTGCAGCGGGAGAACTTCGAGAAAGCGGTGAAGGCCGGAGCGAAGATGGCGTTCGGCACCGACGCAGGAGTGTATCCACACGGCGACAATGCAAAGCAATTTTTCTACATGGTGAAATATGGGATGACGCCGGCACAGGCGATCCGCGCCGCGACCTCGAGCGCGGCTGATCTGATTGGCAGGTCGTCGAATGTGGGAACGATCGAGGCGGGAAAATATGCCGACATCATTGCGGTGGACGCGGACCCTCTCGCGGACGTTCGCGCCCTGGAGCACGTGGACTTCGTGATGAAGGGCGGCACAGTTTATAAACGCGGCGGGCATGCCGTGACCGAATAGGGAATTTGCGGCCGGAATTGCGAACCGGAACCATGCGGCGTAACCGGGAGACGTTCGGTTTACGTGTAGAATCCCGGTTGAATGCCGAATTCTGCTGACGTTTCGAGCGCCGGGAAAGTCCCCGACCAGAGCCGGGGACTGGCGCGCCTGCTCCGTTTTTTCCGCCCATCGCACCAGCACTCGGCGTTCTCGGCAACGTTGCTGTTGATGTCGGCAGTAATGCTGTCGCGCGTGATCGGCTACGCGCGCGAAGCGTACATTGCGTTTGCCTTCGGCGCGGGAGCCCAGACCGACGCATACGTTGCGGCGTTCACGCTGCCGGACTGGCTGAATTACGTAGTCGCCGGGGGCGCGGCGTCCATCACCTTCATTTCAATTTACACGCGCTTTCTGGCGGAGAAGCGCGCCGCCGACGCGCAGAAGACTTTCTCCATCATCATCACTGTGATGACGGTGGTGATGATTCTGGGCACGATCTTCACTGAAATGTTCACGCCGCAGTTTGTGAGCTGGATGTTTGGGCCGTCGAGTTCGCATGCGGGATTCTCGCCCCAGCAGATCGAACTCTGCGTTCACCTGACACGGATTCTCTTGCCGGCGCAGATTTTTTTCTACGTCGGCGGAGTGGTCTCGGCAGTGCTGCTGTCGCACCGGCTCTTTCTGTTTCCGGCATTCGGGCCGTTGCTCTACAACGTCTTCATCATCCTCGGGGGAGTGATCGGGGGACGTCGCTTCGGCATCTCGTCGCTGGCGTACGGTGCGCTGGTGGGGAGCGTGATCGGTCCCTTTCTGGCCAGCGTGATTGGCGCGGCGCGCATCGGGACGGGATACAAGCCGTCGTTCGACATCATGAATCCGGCATTCCGGGAGTGGGTGCGGCTGTCGGTGCCCCTGATGCTGGGCGTGTCGCTGGTTACGGCGGATGACTGGATTCTGCGCCACTATGCCGCCAGCGCCGTGGGCGAGATTGCGCGGCTCAACTATGCGAAGCGATTGTTCGCCGTGCCAATCGCGGTGCTGGGGCAGGCGACCGGGCAGGCGTCACTGCCGTTCTTTGCGCGACTGTTCAACGAGAAGAGGATGAAGGAATTCGCCGGCACGGTGAACGATTCGGTGTACCGGGTCTCGGCCGCGTCGTTTTTGGCAACAGGATGGATGATGGCGGCCGCGCTGCCCGTGATCGATCTGGTGTACCGCCGCGGAAAGTTTGTGTTCGCGGATACGCAAACGACGGCCATTTATTTCTTCTGGTTTTCTTTGTCGCTGGCTCTATGGGCGGCCCAGGGGCTATACGCGCGGGCTTTCTATGCGGCGGGCAACACGCTCACACCGATGGTCGCTGTCAGCATGATTACCGCGGCGTCGTTGCCGGTCTATTCGATCCTGTTTCGCGCATTCGGAGTTGTGGGGCTGGCGTGGGCCTCGGATATTGGAATTGGCGCTAACCTGCTGGCACTGGCGTTGCTCCTGCACACGCGGAAACTGGTTTCGCTGTGGGAGTTGCGTTGGGGAGAGATGGCCAAGGCTCTGGTGACGGCGCTGGCGGCGGGAGGAATCAGTTTTGAAGTGGCGAAAATTGTGCCGCTGCCGAAGTCAGGTCACGGCAGCCGCGCCGCAGATCTGATGCAACTCGCGCTGGTTACGATGACGTGGGCGGCCGCGAGCGCCGCGGGCTTGTGGCTGCTGAAGTCGGAACTGCCGCAGGATTTGCGGCGGCGCAAGGGAGCAGTGTATCCGGCGGTGGCGCAAGGTGGGAGCAAGGAGATTCTGGGGGCGGGGACGCAGCCGTAAGAACCGGTTTTGGGTGTTAGGTAGCAGGCATGCATAATTCGCTGCGCTATACTCTATCTCCGGAGCACTGGATGATCACCTCTGCGAAAACCGTCTCCATTGAAAAACTCGTTGAAGGGCTGCGGCAATTTCCGGAGAGTGCGTTTGACGAGACCGAGAGAGTGCGCCGATTTCTCCAGGAGACGCCGGTCACCGCTGAGTCGCTCGCTCCGTATCTCAACTGGGACCGCCAGCATTACACGCGCAATCTGATTGACCGGACGCCTCTGTATGAGTTGATGGCGATTTGCTGGGAAGTTGGCCAGGCGAGTTCAGTGCATAACCATCGCGACCAGAATTGCTGGATGGCCGTGCCCATCGGGCGCTTGCACGTGGAGAACTTTCATCTTGTCCATCAGGATTTAGAAGGTGGGCGCTGCCGACTCGAGCCGAGCAACACGGTCGAGATGAATATTTCGCAGCCTTGCGCGGTCGATCCGGCTGATCCCGTGCACCGCGTGTTGAATCCGCGGGAATTCAATCAGCGAGCCGTAAGCCTGCACGTGTACTCGCGTCCGTTCGATACCTGTGTGGTCTATTCTCCGGAACAGGGCACGTGCGGAGAAATTCAGCTTCACTTCAACACCATGTTCGGAAAGTCCGTGGCGGAGAAATCAGCGCGGCACTGAGTTTTCCACGAACTTCTTCCCATCTTCCTCGCGTGTCTCCCCCTGAATGCGACCGACGGCTGGCGTAAATCTCTACTAGTAATGGTGAAAACCGAAGTAATCCGTTCCGCCGATCCGATGTGGCTTCAATGGGCGCCTCTCGCTAACATTTTGTAATGGGGAGAAGTGAGGACGTAGGTATGAAGCTGTGGCTCGGGTGGCTGGTCGCGAGTGTTGTATTCGTGTTGGTTGCGTCGTATGCGTGGACGCATCGTCATCGTGTCGCGGTGCCGGAAACGGATTTCAAGCAATCTCAGACGCAGGCGATGTACGAGGAGGCGCAGGAAGCGCAGAAGACGGTGACGATCACCGGACCGATGGCCGACTATATGGCGCGCGAGCAAGGGTCACAGACGGAAAGTACAGGCCGGATAGAGACGAAGTCGGCTTCGCAAACGTTGACCACCGTCGAGCCGGTTGGAGATTCTCCGGTGGGCACGAGCAAGCCGATCCTGCACAAGACGTTTCGCGTGGCCGGTGTCGCGGACTTGCCCTTCGAAATTCCGGCGCACGCTTCGACTCCGCAACTGCACGGCACGTATCGGTCATTTCTGGAACAGGGGGGCGCGCAATCCAGCGATTCAGGCGCGGACGTGGAATTCCTTCTGATGAACGAGAAGCAGTTCGGCGATCTTCTCAGCGGTCGCCCAGGCGAGGCGATGTTCTCGGCCGAGGACGCGCACGCGCAGGAAGTGAACTTCAGCATTCCTCCAACTTTTGGCCAATCGGCGAAGTACTACCTGGTCTTCCGCAATAATTCCGCGGGCAAAGGAAGGAAGTATGTGCAGGCGGATTTCAGAGTGGACTTTTAGCTGACGCGGCTTGACGGACCGCTTTTCCACCGTTCCGCAAGGTGCCGCCCTCTGCTGCTAAACTGGCCGGAGTGCCTCCGCGAAAAAAATCATTGGAGTCTGTATCGGCCGCGCCGTCTGGAAACGCCAAGACTGCGGCGCCTGCGTCTCCCGGGCGCATCTTCCTTATCGACACGATGTCGTTCATTTTTCGCGCCTACCACGCGATGGCGCGGCAGCGTCCAATGTCTACGAAGACAGGGCTGCCCACGGCGGCAATTTACGTTTTCGTAAATATGCTGCGGAAGCTGCGCGACGATTTTTCTCCCGCGTATCTTGCCGCGGTCTTCGATGTCGCAGGGCCTACGTTTCGCGACGAGCAGGCCGAAGCAGTCACCACAGTAAAGAAGTTCGACATCAAGACGCAGACTTTCACCGAAGTCGAATACAAGGGCTACAAGGCGAACCGCTCGGCGATGCCGGAAGACCTGGTGCAGCAGGTTCCGTTTATTCGGCGCGCGCTCGAGGCTTACCGCATTCCGATATTGGAGCTGGCGAGATTCGAGGCCGATGATGTGATCGGCACGCTGGCTCGCAAGGCCGCCGACGCGGGGCATCCGGTGTACGTCGTTTCCAGCGACAAGGACATGATGCAGCTGGTGAACGATCGTGTGCAGATTCTGAATCCGCCAAAAGACAACCTGATCTGCGATGCCGCCAAGGTGGAAGAAATTCTGGGCGTGCCGCCGGAGCGCGTCATCGACGTGATGGCTCTGCGCGGCGATTCGATCGACAACATTCCGGGCGCTCCTGGCATCGGCGACAAGGGCTCGGTGGAAATCATCAAGCGATTTGGGACGGTCGAGCAGGCGCTGGAACATGCCGCCGAGGTCGAGAGAAAGACGTATCGCGAGTCGCTGCTGAACAATCGCGAGACGATTCTGTTCAGCAAGAGCATGGCGACCATCGACACAGATGTTCCGGTCGAACTGGATGTGGAGGCGATGCGCGCGGGCGAACCCAATGTCGACGAACTGCGCTCGCTCTTCACCGAACTGGAGTTTACGTCGCTGCTGAAAGAGTTGCTGCCGGTCGTTGAAGTCACCGATTCGCACTACAACGAAGCAAAATCGGCTGCGGATGTGGAGAGCATGCTTCACGCTGCGGGAGAGGGAAACGCACTCGCGGTGGCCGTCGAGCAGCAGGAAGCGATTGCTGCTCCTGAGGAGGAGGACAAGGAAAAGGAAGACGCGCCGCAGGACGCGCAGATGTCGTTGATGGGCGGGGCGTTGATGGGCGGGGCGTTGATGGGCGGGGCGTTGATGGGCGGAGCTTCGATGGGCGGAGCGATGGAAGAAGCTATAGCGCCGTCGCTATTTGAAACTGCGCCTTGCCGGGTCGCGATCTCAGGGATGGCGGGCTTCGCAACAATTGTGAAGCTCGACGCCGAAGGAGCGGGAGCCAGGCTGCGATCTGTGTTGACGGACACGGCCATCCCCAAGACGATTCACGATTACAAGGCCGCGATTCACGCGCTCGAGCCGATGGGGATTGCGCCTACAGGCGTGCGTCATGATCCGATGCTGTATTCGTACTTGCTCGATCCGACGTACTCATCGCATCGGCTGGCGGACGTGGCTTTGCGCCGCTTCAACCTGAAGCTCGCGGGAGACTTGGCGGAGGCTGCCGACATCGCGGGCAGGCTGGCTTCCGCCTTGCGCACCGAAGTGGAGCAGGCCGGGCTGGTCAAACTTTACGAAGAGATGGACCTGCCGCTTGTCCCGGTGCTCGCGCGCATGGAACAGGCTGGAGTGAAGATCGACACCTCCGCGCTCTCGCAGATGTCGACCGAACTCGAACGCGAGATTGCGTCAAAGGCCAAAGAGGTTTACGAAGCTGCGGGAATGGAATTCAACGTCGGCTCTCCGAAGCAGCTTGGCGACGTTCTATTCAACCGGATGAATCTGCCGAAGCCGGTGAAATACGGCAAGGGACGCACCATCTCAACGGCAGTCGATGTTCTGGAAGAGCTGGCGGAGAATCATCCGATCGCGCGCATGGTGCTCGATTACCGGCAGCTCACCAAGCTGAAGTCGACGTATGTTGATGCGCTACCAGCGCTCATCAGTCCACGGACGGGGCGACTCCACACGACCTTCGGCCAGACCGGAACCGCCACGGGGCGCCTGTCTTCGGCGAATCCCAACCTGCAGAACATTCCCATTCGCACTAAACTTGGACGGGGCATTCGCGCTGCATTCATTGCGGAGCCCGGACACGTGCTGCTGACCGCTGATTATTCGCAGATCGAATTGCGGCTGCTGGCACATTTCTCGCGCGATCCGCTGCTGGTGGAGGCCTACCGCCGCGGCGACGACATTCATACGCTCACGGCGTCGCAGGTTTTCGGAGTTCCGCCGCTTATGGTTACGTCCGACCATCGGCGGCAAGCGAAGGTGGTGAATTTCGGGATTGTCTACGGGCTCTCAGCTTTCGGACTTTCGCAGCAACTTGGTATCGAACCGGGCGAAGCGAAGCAGTTCATCGCGGCGTACTTTGAGAAGTACAGCGGCGTTCGCGCGTTCATCGACAAGACTCTTGAGGAAGCGCGGCGCGACATGAAAGTGAAGACATTGTTCGGGCGCGTGCGGCCGATTCCCGACATCAACAGCAAGAACGCGAACCAGCGTGGATTTGCCGAACGCACCGCGGTCAACACTCCACTGCAAGGCACGGCCGCGGACTTGATCAAGATCGCGATGATCCGCATCGACGCCGCTCTGCGCGAACGCGGGCTGAAATCGAGAATGACGCTGCAGGTTCACGATGAACTGGTCTTCGAAGTCCCCGAAGATGAGGTCGAGACGATGCAGTCGCTGGTCCGCGAGCACATGGAAGGCGCCCACGCTTTGGCCGTGCCGCTTCGCGTGGACATGGGCACAGGCTTGAATTGGAGAGACCTGGAGTAGGTCCTACGAGTTAAGGGCGGAGGGTTGCCTTGGCGGTGCACAAATCCTGCAACCTTGCCCCTGTCGGCGCGCTCTAAAGGGCATGCTCCCCCGCATCAGCCCCCGTCCTAAAGGACCCTTGCCGCCATCCCGGAAACCCGATACCCTACGTTCTGGCCGACCGCATGTTTAACCCTCATCCCAACCTGGCAGATGAAGTGAACCGCGGCATTGTTCAGTCGGAAATCGAAGGCGGCGTGTTTCTCAACGACCTTCCGCCCTCCACGGTGCTCGAAATCCAGACCATGCACCATCGCTACACCGCAGTGCTGCTGGGGGGCAGCGAAGCTTTGCTTTCCGGGCATCCTGAGTTTTGTCCCGAACCGGTGCAGGTTGCGATTGCCGGGTCCACATGGGGCGGCTCGATGCTCAAACTGCAGTACGTCGGGCGGGGCATGCACCTGGAATTCCGCCACCCGCAATACGCCACACCGATTATTACGTCGCCGATCCAGGAAATTCGCGATCGCGTACAACTCTCCGCACTTGAACTCGACTCGCGGCCGCACGGCGCTCACACGTAGACTTCCGCAATACCAAACGCTTCACTTCATTCAGGTCAGGTACACCTCTTGCCTCGTCAGGCTATCCCATTGACTTGCCTCGTCACACCCACTACCATTCCGGCCATCGGCAGTCCGAGCGAGCACTGGTCATGTCCCTGAAGATCGACACGCGCGAGGTCGGCAAGGTCACCATCCTCGACATTGAAGGCCGCATCGTCCTCGGCGATGAGATCGGCGATCTGCGCACTGCCGTCAGGAACCTGATAGGCGAGGGCAGGAAGAAGATCATTCTCAACCTCGCCGCGGTCGATTACATTGACAGCTCGGGCGTGGGAGAACTTGTCGGCAGCTTTACCACCGTGCGCAACGCGGGAGGCGAACTCAAGCTGCTCAACCTGACGCAGAAGGTTCACGACGTGCTCCACGTGACCAAGCTTTACACTGTATTCGACATCAAGGACGATGAATTCACTGCGGTGAAATCCTTCGACTACTTCTTCGCCAAGTAGCGTTGCCTACACGCCTCGCGAACCGTTCTCGACACCTCAGCCAAGTTTCCACCCCGGACGATTCGCTGTAATATTGCCGAGAGAACTCATGGGCCACGCACGCAGTGGGCAGGAGCCGTGTTGCTCGTGGACAACCAACCCGCCGATCACCGCGCCTTAGAAGAAAAGACCGCCAGACAAATCATCTGGAGTTCGGACCGCAGTTTTCAGGGATGGACCTGTTCGCAGTGTGAATGGAATTATCCATTGCCGACGCTGCTGAACGATCCTGAAGCGCGCACCGCGTATGACCGCCTGGCAGCGGCCAAGTTTCGCGAACATAAATGTGCCGACCACCTCTCACGCCTCCCGGGAGGCACCGCCGACAGCGAGAACTTCACCGCCCGCATTCGCAAGCTGGTCGCTCAGGGCTTCAAGCCCAAGGATGCCGTTGAACTCTTCCTGCAGGAAATTGCTCTCGAATACCGCAATCAACCGAAGACGCTGGCCCAGGCCAAGGCCGACGGAGAAGATTTTCTGCGGCGGGTGCGCGCGGGGCTGATCTGAGCGACGAACTGTCCACGCCTATTCTTTAATTCCCATCTGCCACAAAATCCATGCGTAGTCGAACGCCGCTTCGTGAAGCCGGTCGTATCTTCCCGACGCGCCGCCGTGACCCGCCGGACTCAGATTCGTCTTCAGGATCAGAATATTGTGGTCCGTGCGCGTGGCCCGCATCTTTGCTACATACTTCGCCGGCTCCCAATACATGACCTGACTATCGTTGAACGAAGTCTTTACCAGCATCGCCGGATACGCCTTGGCCTCGATATTGTCATATGGCGAATACGTAAGCATGTAGTCGAACGCGGCTTTTTCCTTTGGATTCCCCCACTCTTCGAACTCGCCCACAGTCAGCGGCAAAGTCTCGTCGAGCATCGTATTCATCACATCAACAAAAGGGACGCCGACCAGCGCCGCGTGAAACAGGTCGGGACGCATATTCAGCACTGCGCCCATCAGCAGCCCGCCCGCGCTGCGGCCTTCGATTACCAGCCGATCTTTAGAGCCATATCCACGCTTCACCAAATCCTCGGCGCACGCGATGAAGTCGGTGAACGTCGTTTTCTTGTTCATCATGCGTCCGGCGTCGTGCCACGCCTTGCCCATCTCGCCGCCGCCGCGAATGTGCGCCACCGCGGTGACGACTCCACGGTCGACCATACTGAAAATGTTTGGGTTAAAGAACATGTCCATCGAGATTCCATACGATCCGTATCCGTAGAGGTAAAGCGGGCCCTTGCCGTCCATCTTGGCGCCCTTCAGGTGGAGCACCGAGATCGGAACCTTTACGCCATCGGGCGCAACCGCGTAAATCTGCTCGACCTGATATTTCTTCGCGTCATACCCTCCCGGCACTTCTCTCTGTTTCAACAGCGTCGATGTCTGCTTTTCCATGTCGTATGCAAAGACCGACGGCGGGGTAATCGGCGACTGGTAGCCGTAACGAAATTCGGTGGTGTCGTAGACGTGATTCACGTAGGAATATGCGGCGTACGCGGGCTCCGGAAACTGGATGCGTTTCGATTGCCCATTGCGCAGGTCAATGACGCGAATCTGCGGTAGCCCGCTTTCGCGCTCGTACATCACGCAGAAGTTCCTGAAGAAGTCCATGTCATCGATCATGATGGCGGAACTTTCAGCCATGACTTCATGCCAATTCGCGCTGCCCGGATCGGTCGCTGGAGCCTTCACTAGCCGGAAATTCCGTCCCGTGTCATTCACGCGGATATAGAACGAGTCGGCGTTGTGGTCGGGATAATATTCCACGCCCTGCTTGCGGGGCTCGAGGATCTTCCAGTCTTGCGACGTATCATTCGCGGGAATGTAGCGCGCCTCAGTTGTAGTGTGGCTGACTGACATCATGAAAATAAACTTCTCGCTGCGCGTCTTGAAGGCATAGACATCGAATCGCTCGTCGGGCTCTTCGTAGACCAAGGTGTCGGGGCTTGTGCTGGCCACGGTGTGTCGATAGAGTCTGTATTGGCGCTTCGACACGGCATCTTCCTGCGTGTAGAAGATCGTGTTGCTGTCGTTTGCCCACACTACCGAGCCGACGCGCTCTGCGTGATCAGTCAAGGTCTTGCCCGTGCGCAGATCTTTCACCGCGAGCTGAAATTGGCGAAAGCCGGTGTTATCGAACGAGTACGCCAGCAGATTGCCGTCAGAACTCACTTCGAACTCCCTCACGCTCATGAAGACCTGCCCCTTGGCGAGTTCGTTCTGGTCGAGAATGACTTCTTCCGGCGCGTCCATGCTGCCCTTGCGGCGGCAGCGAATGGGATACTGCTGACCCGCCTCTGTGCGCGAGTAATAAAAATAGTCACCTTCTTTGTAAGGAACGTCGACGTCGGTCTCTTTGATTCGCCCGAGCATCTCGGCATAGAGCTTCGCCTGGAATGGCTCGGTAGGCTTCATCACCGCGTCGGTGTAGGCGTTCTCGGCCTCGAGATAGGCGCGTACTTCGGGGTTGGGCTTGTCGCGCAGCCAGAAATAGTTGTCCACCAGTTTGTGGCCGTTGATCTCGGTGACGTGCGGAACTTTCTTTGCCACCGGCGGACTGGGCAAAGTGCTGGTATCCGCGGCAATGAAAAGCATTACCGCGACAATCAACAGACCGCCAAGCTGAATGCGACGCGCGAAACTGTTGCTCATGAATCACCCCTGGCATTTAGTTGCTGTTAACCCCGGAGACGGTGGAGACCATCTGTAAGAACCGGTTGAACCCCTATGGTGGCGACCGTAACCATACTCCGCGGCGCGCGTGAAATGCAACGTCGCGCGAGTTAAGGCTGTACGGCTATTCCTGCTTCTTCGTTACGGCGGCGCGAAGCTCGCCATGCGCCAGGCGAGTGGAGATCTCGTCACCGACTTTCACGCCGCGGACGTCTTTCAGCAACTTCCCCTCGGAATCGAACACTAACGCATAGCCGCGCTCGAGAATCGCCAGCGGAGACAGCGACTCAAGCGCAGTCTGCAGACGGTCGCTGCGCACTTTGTGTTGCAGCATCACGTTGCGCATCACCGAAACTAGGGCGGCGGTGCCGCTCTCGAGTTCTTTTCTCATCCCCGAGAGCACGAGTCGCAAATCGTAGTGGCGCACCGAGGCTGAAATAATTTCCCAGCGACGCAGCAGCTTTTCCAGCAAGAGACGCTCGGCTAATTCCATCCGGTGAGTCAAGTCGTCGAGTTTCTGCTGGCGCTGGCGGATCACTTCCATCATCCGCGCAAAAGCTCCGTGCTGCGCGAGTTCGGTCAGCGCCTGGCGGCCCATGAGCAGGCGATAGCGCACGGCACGGCTCAAGCGCTCGTGCAAAGCCGCCGCTTGATCTTCGACTCCCTGCCGCGAACGAATGACAAGCTCCGCTGCCGCCGAAGGCGTAGGCGCTCGTAAATCGGCGACGAAATCGACGATTGTGAAATCCGTTTCGTGTCCGACGGCGGAGATGAGAGGAATTTCCGAAGCTGCGATCGTGCGCGCGAGTGCTTCATCGTTGAAGGCTGCGAGATCTTCCGCCGACCCTCCGCCGCGCGCGACGACAATCACATCGACATTGTCATGCTGGTTGAAGTAGCGCACGCCCGCGGCAACTTCGCGCGAAGCGGCGTCACCCTGCACCTGCGCGGGATATATCAGCACATTCACCGAATGATGCCGCCGCTCAATCACATTCAAGATGTCGCGCAGTGCCGCAGCCTGCGCTGAAGTCACAATGCCGATGCGCGACGGCAATTGCGGGATCGGCTTCTTGCGCTCCGCCGCGAACAGTCCTTCTGTTTCGAGCTTGGCCTTGAGTTGCTCGAAGGCCAGTTGCAGCGAGCCGGCCCCCTTGGGTTCGATGTACTCTGCCGAAATCTGCAACTCGCCGCGATCTTCATACACGGTGACACGGCCACGCACGACCACCTGCAGGCCGTCCGCCGGGCGAAAGCGCAGCAGCCGCGCCGACGAGCGGAACATGACCACGCGCATCTGCGCGTTGCCATCTTTCAAAGTGAAATAAAGATGACCGGAATCGGGGGCGCGGAAATTCGAGATCTCGCCTTCCACCCACGCGTCGGAATATTCGCGCTCAATGTGCGAGCGTACAGCGGCTACCAGGTCGCGCACCTTCCACACGCGCCGCTCGGGCGGGCGAAAGCTGAACCCCATCTGGTCGGTCAGGGACATTGAGGGCAGTGTATCGCAGGAAGGTCCAATGCTTCTCGCGGCAACCAATCAGTGGCAGCGCGAGCTCATCATGGCCGGGGCTAAGGAGTGACGGCGACGCGACTTATCCGTCTAGTCTGAGTTCGTATATACAAGAGATGTGGGAGAAAAGCTCATGTCGAGAACTCTGAACTCATTGCTGATCGGCCTGTTGTTCTCAGCCGTTTGCTTCGATTGCCCTGTTTGGAGCCAGACATCCACGGAAGTGCCCGCAGCTCCAGTCCCCACGCAAATCGCCAGCGCGAAAAGGGTTTTCATCTTCAATGCTGGCGAAGAGACCTACTTTCACTTGCCAAATGACGCCATGTACACCGGCGGGCCCAATCGAACGTACAACCAGTTCTACGCCGCCATGAAGAGTTGGGGACAATATGAACTGTCGGCCACTCCAGCCGACGCAGACATAGTCTTCGAGATCGGATTTAGCGACAGGAACCAAGGTCCGATGTTTGTCTCTCAAATCAAGCTGGTCGTGCTCGACCCCAAAACCCACATCGGTCTGTGGACGTTTACCAACTACGTCGAACCAGCGGGTATGGCCAAGAATCGCGAGAAGAACTACAACATCGCGATGGACGCCCTCATGGAAGATCTGAAGAATCTGGTTTCGCATGCGGCGCCTGCTAAATAGCGCCTTGATCCAAGGGCGCTCCTGAGATCACATGATTCCCGGGCCACCTCTCACCCGATATAATTTCCGCCCATGGACCTCGCAAAGAAGGTCGCCGAACTCAAGAAGCGCAACCAGCTTGCCGAAGACGGCGGCGGCGCCCAGCGTCGCGAACGCCAGCACAAAGAGGGCAAGATGTCGGCGCGGGAGCGCGTCGAGTTCCTGCTCGACGAGGGCACGTTCGAAGAGACTGACAAACTCGTCACGCATCGCTGCAATGACTTCGGCATGGCCGAGCAGAAAATCTACGGCGACGGATTCATCACCGGATACGGCCGCATCGAAGGCCGCCTGGTCTACGTTTTCGCGCAGGACTTCACGGTATTTGGCGGATCGCTTTCGGAGACGAATGCGGCGAAGATCGTCAAGATCATGGACCTCGCCGCCAAGATGGGCGCGCCCGTGATTGGACTGAACGATTCCGGCGGCGCGCGCATTCAGGAAGGCGTGATGTCGCTGGCGGGCTATGCCGATATTTTTCTGCGCAACACGTTGTACAGCGGCGTCGTTCCGCAGATTTCGGCGATCATGGGACCGTGCGCCGGGGGCGCTGTTTATTCTCCCGCGATTACCGACTTCGTGCTGATGGTCGACAAGACGTCGTACATGTTCATCACCGGGCCCGACGTTATCAAGACCGTGACGCTGGAGGAAGTTTCAAAGGAAAAGCTGGGCGGCGCCATGACTCACAACGAAACATCGGGCGTGGCGCACTTTCTGGCGCATGACGACGCCGAGTGCCTGTCGATGGTGCGCGAACTGCTGAGCTTCGTGCCTTCGAACAATCTCGACGATCCTCCGCGGAGGGCGTGCAGCGATCCCTCAGACCGAGCCGATGCGGCGCTCGACACGATTGTCCCCGCACAATCGAACCAGCCCTACGACATTAAAGACGTGATCCACGCCATCGTCGATGACGGATATTTCTTCGAAGTACAGGAACACTTCGCGAAAAATATTGTCGTTGGATTCGCGCGGCTCGACGGACGCAGCGTGGGCATCGTTGCGAATCAGCCGGCAGTGCTCGCGGGGACGCTCGACATTAACGCGTCGGTGAAAGGCGCGCGCTTCGTGCGCTTCTGCGACTGCTTCAACATTCCGCTGGTGACGTTTGAAGATGTCCCAGGATTCCTTCCCGGCACGGCGCAAGAGTATGGAGGGATTATCAAGCACGGGGCGAAGCTGCTCTTCGCGTTTGCCGAAGCGACCGTGCCTAAGGTGACGGTGATCACACGCAAAGCCTATGGCGGGGCGTACTGTGTAATGGCATCGAAGCACATTCGCACCGATGTGAACTATGCGTGGCCGACCGCGGAAATCGCGGTCATGGGACCGGAGGGCGCGGTGGATATTGTCTACAAACGCGAACTCGACGCTGCCGCCAACCGCGAACAACTTCGTCGCGACAAGATCGACGAATTCCGTGATCGCTTTGCCAACCCTTACGTCGCGGCCGACCGCGGCTTCGTCGACGCAGTCATCCAGCCGCGCGAGACGCGAAAGAAACTGATCCAGGCGCTAGCCATGCTCGAAACCAAGCGCGACAAGAACCCACCAAAGAAACATGGAAATATTCCGCTGTGAAGCCGGCTCGCTATTGAATCCGAAGCAGCTCTATGCCAGACTAGACTTGCACAAGAGCGAACAAAAGGCGAATTTGCAGAATTAGGATCAGTTCATGGTTGATGAAGGACCAGAACCCCGCGTCGATAACCTGGTTCTGCCAGAAGTCGGCGCGTGGACGGAGGACAAACACAGGCTTGTTTCAATTTATGCAACCCTATTCTCCAAAGGGATGAAGAACAAGTGGGGGAAACGCGTTTACGTGGAACTGTATGCGGGCGCAGGCTACAGCCGGATTCGAGGTACGCAGAGAATAATCTTGGGATCACCTCTTCGCGCGCTCGCCGCCGAACAACCTTTCGACAAATACATATTCTGTGAAGCCATACCCAAAAACCTTGAGGCTTTAAAAGCTCGGGTCAAACTGCACTTTCCTGCAGCAACCGTGGCTTACGTAGAAGGTGACTGCGACGAAAAGGTCGCCGAAATTCTGGGGCAAATCCCCCAAGGATCCAGAACAAACACTGTTTTGACGCTCTGTTTCGCTGACCCATATGATATTGGCCTCAAGTTCAGCACAATTAAGGCGCTCTCAGACCGCTTCGTTGACTTCTTGGTTCTGCTTGCGGTTTATTCGGATGCGAACCGCGCTTACAAACGCTATGTCATGGAAGACGCACGTAAGGTTGACGAGTTCTTAGGATCGCCGACATGGAGGGAACGATGGAGGATTGCCGAGGCGAACGGCGTGGTGTTCCCCAAGTTCTTAGCCGAGGAGTTTGCCTCGAGTATGGAAGATCTGAACTACCTGTCCACTCCGATTCATCAGATGAAAAAGGTCAGATCGGACGACAAGAATCTCCCTCTCTACTACATCGCTCTATTCTCACGACACAAGCTCGCGCATGATTTTTGGGACGAAGCGTTGAAATACGGCACCGACCAAACTGGGTTCACCTTTGAATGATCGATGTCACTTAACTCACATATCGAATGGACCGACGCCACCTGGAACCCAGTGCGCGGCTGCATCAAGGTCAGCCCCGGCTGCAAGCACTGCTATGCCGAGACCTTCGCGGAGCGATTCCGCGGAGTTAGGGGACATCCGTATGAGCAAGGTTTCGATCTTCGCCTGGTCCCTGAAAAATTGGCGGAGCCTTTCACTTGGCGTTCACCAAAACTCGTCTTTGTGAACTCCATGAGCGACCTTTTTCAAGAGGGTGTTCCAGATCCTTATATCGAAGCGGTGTGCCGGGTAATGGTTTCGGCCAAATGGCACACCTTTCAGGTGCTCACCAAGCGTGCGGAAAGGCTGGAACAGCTGCTGAGTGGGCCGTTGCGATTTGCTGCCGAGCAGAATCACATCTGGTGGGGCGTTAGCGTCGAAGACAAGAGATATGGTCTGCCCCGCATCGCGCATTTGCAAAAGGCACCCGCAAGCGTTCGCTTTCTCTCGATCGAGCCACTGCTCGAAGACCTAGGTACCTTCAATCTGTCCGGGATCAGTTGGGCTATAGTGGGCGGCGAGAGTGGGCCAGGAGCACGGCCGATGCGCGAGGAGTGGGTGATTTCCGTGCGGGACCAATGCAGAGCCTCCCGGGTACCATTCTTCTTCAAACAGTGGGGCGGTGTGAGGAAATCGAAAAACGGCAGGTTGCTTAAGGGCCGAACCTACGACGAATATCCAGTGCGAGTCATGTCGCCCATTCCTGAGCGCGCAAACTGCTTGGCACAAGCTGAAAAGATTCTAGAATCATTTGCCCAAGTCTTTCGGGGAGATCCCCTTGTGCAACTGATCGCGTAAGTGGAACTCTCCCTACGTAACCCACCGAAGAAACATGGAAATATTCCTCTGTAAGTTCGCAACCTTTATCGCTATTGCAGGGTTATCCATTTTGCGGGCCGATTCACGGAGATTCGGACATGAACTGCCACTCGTCCTTCCGCTCTCTCACTCGTCTTCTGCCTATCATCCTTACTGTTGTCCTGCCTCTGCGGGCACAAACACATTCGACGCGTCTTGTTATTGCTCCCGTTGACGATGCGCAACGCACCACGCTGCATGGGACGGTTCATCCGCTGGCGCAGGCTCGCTATGATCGCGGGGCGGTGGACGACTCCCTTCCCGCGGCGCGCGTGCTTTTGCTTTTGAATCGTCCAGCGGACCGGGAAGCGGCGCTGCAGAAATTTCTCGTCGACGCTCACCGGCGCGGCTCTGCGACCTATCACCAATGGTTGACACCGCAGCAGTTCGGCGCGCGCTTCGGTCCCGCGGATTCCGACATTCAGGCGGCGCAGGGCTGGCTGCGTTCGCAAGGCTTCAGCGTTTCTCGCGTCACCAAGAGCAAACAGTTCATCGAGTTCTCGGGCACCGCGGGGCAATTGCGCAGCGCATTCCGTACCTCGATCCATCAGTACGATGTGAATGGTGAAACGCACTACGCGAATGCCGGCGACCTCAGCATCCCGGCGGCCTTGGTCGCGCTGGTTCGTGGAGTGTCGCCGCTAAACAATTTCCGCGCCCAGCCTTATATCAGGAATGCCGGCCCGGCACTCTATTCGCGCACCACGAAGCGGGCGACTCCCGAGTGGACGATCACCAATCCCTTCGGCACTCCGAATCCGTACGCCTACCCGGTGGCGCCGGAGGATTTCGCCACGCAATATGACCTGAATCCCCTCTACCAGGCGGGCGTGAACGGAACCGGGCAGACCATCGGCATCATCAACGAATCGAACATCGATTTGAGTCTGGTCGCCGCTTATCAGCAGTTATTCGGACTCGTGAATAATCCCACGCAACTCGTGATTGACGGCAACGATCCGGGCACGATCAGCGGCGTCGACGTCGAAGCCTACCTTGACGTGGAACTTAGCGGAGCAATTGCGCCCAACGCGACGGTGAACCTCTACATTGCGGATGGCGGAAATCTCGTGGATCCTCTTGAGCTCGCGGCGATTCGCGCCATTGAAGATAACCAAGCCTCGGTGCTGAGCGTGAGCTTCGGCTCGTGTGAAGCGGGACTCGGAAACGCCGGCAATCAATTCTGGTCCGGGTTGTGGGAGCAGGCCGCCGCGCAAGGGCAAACTGTTTTTGTCTCCTCAGGCGACAGCGGGCCCTATTGCAACTACGCGTTCTACATGCAGGTGAGCGGGATTGCTTCGACCCCGTGGAACGTTGCGGTGGGGGGCACGGATTTCTATTACTCCGACTATGCGACCGGCGGCGCCAGCGCCACCACGCTCTGGAACCAGACGAACGACTCGAGCCAGGGATCGCTGATTGCTCCGCTGCCCGAACAGGGATGGAGCGATCCATTCGGACTCGATGTAATCTCCGATGGTTATCAGCGTGGCGAAATCTTTTCAGGAGGCGGTGGGGCGAGCACTTGCAGCACGCAGAATTCTTCCAGCGGCATCTGCTCCAGCGGCTATGCGAAGCCTGCGTGGCAGACGGGACCGGGCGTGCCCGATGATGCCGTGCGCGACATCCCCGACGTTTCGCTTTTCGCATCCAACGGAGCCAACCTCAGCGCAGTTCCTGTCTGCGCTTTTCCCGGAGAGTGCGCGCCGGGCTCGAACGATGTAGAAATATTTCTCACCGGCGGTACTTCCGCTTCGTCGCCCGCGATGGCCGGCATCATGGCTCTCGTCAACCAGAAATATGGACGGCAGGGCCAGGCGAATTTCACGCTTTATCCACTGGCGCAGCAACAGCCCGCAGCCTTTCACGACATCACGCTAGGAGGCAACCAGTCCCCGTGTTCGCAGGGCATGACCGACTGCGCGTTGAATGCGAACGGGTTCTACGGCACGACTATCTACCCGTCGGGTCCGGGATACGACCTTGCCACGGGACTCGGCTCCGTCGATGCCAATGCGCTTGTGAACGCCTGGAACTCGGTCACGTTCCTTCCGACGACGACCAAGCTCACTCTGTCTTCGACAAACATCACGCATGGCACTCCGATCACGGTAACCACGTCGGTCGCCCCTACTTCGGGCACCGGGACACCGACCGGGGGAGTCGCGATCGTGACCACATCGCCCTCGCCGGCGAGCCAGGGACAAACTGTTCTCACCCTGAACGGTGGCACGGCCAGCAGCAGCGTCGATTTCTTTCCTGGCGGTTATTACAACGTGACGGCCGGTTATCACGGCGACGCAACTTTCGGCAGCAGCACGTCTTCTCCAGTAGCGCTGACGGTGAGTCCGGAAAAATCGAATATTAACTTTGCCGTTCTGAACGGATCGAATCCGATCAGCAATAACGGAAGCGTCCCCTACAATTCTCCCCTGTCGCTGACAATTCAGCCTACCGGGGTCAGCGCCCCTAGCGGGCAAGCGAACGGCAACGCGACCGGTACCGCCACGTTCACTGCAGACTCGACTACGGCAACGATGCCGCTCAATGGTGTCGGCGTGGCCAGTTGGGCGCCTCCCGCACTTGCTCCGGGCAGCCACACTGTGAACGCGACCTATTCCGGCGATCCGAGCTTCAATGCTTCGTCGGCCACGGCTGTCACATTTACCGTGGCCAAAGGAGTGCCGCTCGTCAGCGACAGCATCGACGCGCCCGAGCCGACGTCGGGGCCGTCGGGTGTCTACATCAGTGTTGGAGGCAGTCTGCCGATCACGATCGAGGTCGGCCCGATCTTCGGTCCGTTGACGGGTAACGCGGCCCCCTTGGGCACCGCTACACCGACCGGAACGGTCACCGTCTGCCTGAATACAAACAACTCCGGTTGCAACAACGCGCAGTATTCGCAGACGGCTACTCTAAGCCCGCTCAGCGGGACCTACGCTCAGTACGCAACCGCTTTCGTCGACTTTACAAACCTCGCGGCGGGCTACTATATCGGCTCCATCTATTACAACGGCGACGCCAATTGGCAAGCTGAACAGCTCATCGACGTCACGCTCTACAACATCAATGTTGGCACCCTGCCTACGCTCACCCCGTCGGCAACGACGCTGAGTATTACGCCTGCCACCATTTCCGGTTCACAACTCGCCCAGTTCACGACAACCATCACAGGAAGCTCGGGGATCTCTCCGACTGGGCTTATCTTCTACTACGACAACGGACTGTTCCTGACGTACGACATACTCTCACCCATCAATTCTGGCTCGAGCAATTCAGTCATGTTTTTGCTGAACGGGGCGTCGTTCTTGAACAGCGGATCCAACCAGATGACAGCCATTTATCAGGGAGACGCCAACTATGCGCCCTCGGTGAGTAGCGTCGTAAACATTTCCGCCACGCAAGGCGGCGGAGATTTCGCGCTCGGTCCGCAACAGCCGCAGATCACGGTGAAGTCCGGCGGATCGGGAACCGTCGGCGTCAACCTGACTTCGTTGAACAATTTCAATGGAGTCGTCAATTTGAGTTGTACGCCGTCGTCGAGCGCCATCACTTGCAGCGTGAGTCCGTCGGCGCCCACGGTGAACGGCGCTGTGACTTCAACACTTACCATCAATGCCACCGCTCGCTCTGCCGCCTCGGCGGTGCCTCGTCGCGACTCGTGGTGGTTGACCGGAGCAGGGCTTGTGTCTGGATTTGTGCTGCTGGGCGGGCTCGCTGATCGCCGGCGCAAGCGAACTCTGATCCCAAGCCTTGCCCTCTTCGGGCTTCTGCTGATCACGGTGAGTTGCGGAGGCGGGAGTTCGCATACCGTTCCGCCACCGCCGCCTCCCTCTTCCACTACCTACAGCGTGCTTGTAACTGGCACGGCAAACGGTACAATTCACAACGCCAAAGTCCAGGTGGTTGTACAGTAATCGCGTACAAATGAGATCGGCCGCAACGAATGAATCGCTGCGGCCTCGTTTGCCCAAGGAGGCTGGATGCAACGCCGGCTGCTGCTCGCTGTTTGTCTGATGACGCTCCCGCTTTTCGCGCAGGATCCCGCGGCCTCGCTCGCCGATCTCCCTCAAGCCAAAGACTACGTGCAGCATCGCGTGTCGAGCTACGACCGCAGCGGCGGCAATGGGGACGCCCGCCAGATCGCGCCCGGAGATACGCTCACCCTACTCGACGAATCTGGTCCCGGCATCATCAGCCATGTCTGGGTCACGATCGCCAGCGATGATCCGTATCATCTGAAGGCCCTCGTCCTGCGCATGTATTGGGACGGCGAATCCACTCCGAGCGTCGAGACTCCGATCGGCGACTTCTTCGGCCTCGGGCTCGGCGACTATCACCTGTATCAATCGATTCCATTGTCGGTTGGCGGAGACAAGGCGCTGAACTCTTTCTTTCCCATGCCATTTCAGAAGCACGCTCGCATTACCGTGACCAACGAAGGCTCGCAGAAGACCGACGCGTTTTATTTCAACATCGACTACCGCGCCTACAGCAAGCCTCTGCCTGCGGACTCGCTCTATTTCCACGCGCAGTATCGCCAGGCCGCGCCCGCGCATGGCTGGACGAATCGATGGCAATCGAATGGCGACGCAATAGTCAACGACAAGAAGAATCTGAATGGCGACGGCAACTACGTTTGGATGGAGGCGACCGGGCGCGGACACTTCGTCGGCGTGACCATGTCGGTGCTCGAAAATCAGGATGGCTGGTGGGGCGAGGGCGACGACATGTTTTTCGTCGACGGTGAAGCATTGCCGTCGATCAACGGCACCGGCTCGGAGGATTATTTTTTGGGCGCGTGGGATTTCGGCGGCCATCCATTCGCGTACGGATTATTCGGCGCGCCTGTCGTCGGACAGGAAGTTGCAGGCGGCCGCTGGTCGCTGTATCGCTTCCACCTGGATTCTCCGATCCCGTTCACGAAGTCGTTGCGCGCGACAATTGAGCATGGGCACGCCAACGTGCGCTCGGATAACTATTTCTCGGTCGCATATTGGTATCAGACCGAGCCGCATGCTGCGTTTCCGGCGCTGCCGCCGCTGGAGCAGAGGATACCGAGAATCTATGCAGTGGGCGGTCCGGGGAACGCGGTGAAGTAAGCCTCAGGGCGGGGAAAAACTAAAACCTTTCGCCGCGGATTTACGCGGATTCTCGCGGATAATTCTTTAGCAGGGAAAAAGTGGATCCGGTACACCGATGAAGAGAAGCAGAAGGAGCGGCACTGCGGGCGACCAAAGAACAGACCGAAGACCAAGGCCTAACACCTTAAGAGCTGAGAGCTGATAGCTCCAACCAAAAAATAAGAGTTCCGAGGTGATGTAAGGTCCATTCGTCTCGGCCAGTAGCTCGCGTTTGACCCTTGCTTGACCTGCTGCGCTTGCTTCCCTTGCGGGGCTGCTGCGCGCGATCTTCGCTTGGGCTCCGGGCTCACCGCCAACCGGAAAAACCTACCTTACGCCTCGGAACTCTATCTTGCCTTCAACATTTCTTCTTTGTTCGCCTCGACCAGCGCTTTGCTATTAGACCCTTGCTTGCCCTCCTCCTCTGCCTCGCGGTAAAGGAAGTGACTTCGCTCGAGCCCCGGACGCCGCACCAACCGGATAAACTCAAGAAGCTGTCAAAGAACGATCTTGTTGTACTCCTTCTAAATTTTCAGTCAATCGAAAACACGCGCCTGCAACTATCTGATTTTTCAATCGAGTGCAGCGCGTCCACAAGCCGGTGACAGGATTTGGTGCAACCTCGGATCAAGATTCTGCGAAACGCCGCATCCGGCGCGGGTTTGCGCGACTTGGATCGATGTTGGGTACTTTCAGACCCTGTGTTACTCCTCTGTGAAAATCGCGCACTCACCTTGTCTGACAGGCCATTTGAAAAAGCGTCAACCCGCGGTGTGCAGGTGCAGACAGCCAAAAGCGGCTCTCCACGACATGTGAATTCCTTGTTGAGGATTCCGGATTATGCGACGTCGACGCTCTCATCCACCAACTGCTTGTCGCTCTCATCGGAGCCGGTAAGCTCGAAGGAATTGGTGAGCACGGCCTTGCCCTTCTCCACGCTGGTGATCACATAAGAACAGCCGATCCAGTGGGCCTCTTCCAAGTCGGTTTTCGACCACTGGGCTGGATGATCCGGGTGCGAATGGTAGAAGCCGATGATGTCCTCGCCACGCTCGCGACCTTCGCGCTGAATCCTCACGAGTTCCTTCGGATCGATGTTGTAGCGATTGTGCGCCGAGTCGGTGCGCGTGTTGCCGGCACGAGCGGTCGAAGTGACGACGCGGCTGCCGCCGTCGTCGACGCGTCCAAGCAGTACGCCGCAGCATTCGTGGGGATAGGTCTCTTCGCCGTGGCGGCGGAGGGAATCGTAATCTGCGCGGGAGAGTTTTAGCATTGATTCAATGCAGAAGTGAGAAGTCAGAATGCAGAAGGAATTCGCAGGCTACTTCTGCATTCTGACTTCTGCATTCTCACTTCTGACTTTCTCTATCCTTCGCTCCAGAATCTCTCACTCAAATATTTATCCCCCGAATCGCAGAGGATCGTGACCACCACCGCTTCCTGCCCTCGCTTCAGCGGAAGATCGCGGGCGATCTTCAGGCAGCCGACCACCGCTGCAGCGGCAGAAATTCCCATCAGCAGTCCCGCGCTACGCGAGAGGCGCCGCGCCATGGAATAGGCGTCTTCCGTGGAAATTTCCAGATTCTCATCGGCGAGCGTCGGATCGTAAATCTTCGGCACAATCGCGCTGGCCATGTGCTTGGCGCCTTCAATTCCGTGAAACGACGAGTCCGGCTGCAACGAGATGCAACGCACGGCCGGGTTCAATTCCTTCAGCCGCCGCGTTGTCCCTACAAATGTGCCGCTTGTTCCCAGCATCGAGACGAAATGCGTGACTCGGCCCTGCGTCTGCTGCCAGATTTCGTTGGCCGTCCCGTGGTAGTGCGCTCTCCAGTTCGCCTCGTTCGAATACTGGTCCGCATAGAAATACTGGTCGGAATGTTTGCTGGCCAGTTCGCGCGCCATCCGAATCGCGCCGTCCGAGCCATCCCCGGGATCGGTATACAGAATGTTCGCGCCATAACCTTGCAGGATCTGCTTGCGCTCGCGCGAAACATTCTCCGGCATGCAGAGCGTCACCGGGAACCCTTCGGCCGCGCCGAGCATCGCATAAGCAATGCCAGTATTGCCGCTGGTGGCATCGAGCAGAATCTTGCCCGGACGCAGTTGTCCGCTGCGCCGCGCCTCCGCGACAATGTTCGCCGCGGCGCGATCTTTCACCGATCCGCCGGGGTTATACCACTCGGCCTTGCCCAGAAGTGCTACGCCCGGCAGGTCGCGGGTAAGCGCATCCAGGCGCAGCAGCGGAGTATTTCCGATCCGCTCGATCAGCGTATGACCCAGCGTTTCGCCCAGTCCTGACGCTGCATCCTGCAATCCGCCGTGCTGTGCCCGAGTCGACATTGCCGCCATCTTTGGTGAGCTCTGTGCCATATTTGAACTGAAGCGCCGCGACCAACGTAATGTGCTATAGGATCGGAAACGCGGTATGTAGTACTTTGTTCAGACGATCTATTTAGATGAACAAGGGTCGCCCGGCGATGCTGCTCCTGTAAAGTTACCCCCGGTTCTTATAAAGCTGCATCTAATCGAGCATCGGCCGGCAAGGAAAGGTTGAAGCAAAAACGCAATGCCTAAGACAATTGAAGCACGAACCTACGAAGAAGCGCTAGCCTGGCTGCGCGACCACGGGTTCGACATCACCGAAGCTCCCGGCACCAATGGCCGCGTCTTCCTCCGCAAATACAACGTATCGGCCGCCATTCAGAAGACACCCGACGATGCTGTGAAGATTTTTGCATATCCCGGCTACCTGATCGGAAGCGAGATTTCGAAGCTGGTGAACCGCGGATATCAACAATTCTTAAAGACTTCAAAGACCGAAGTCCCGGCAACGGCCGATCACCTCAAAGCTCTGCAGTCCTTCGCCGAGGAGATGAAGGTTGCGCTCGGCTTGCCCAGCCTCTACAACGAATCGCTCGGCACCGTGAGCGAGTCCTACCACTACGACCGCATCGAAGACCGCGATAAGGCTACCGTCGACCGCCCCAAGCGTCCCTGGGAAGTTGCCGGCAAAGAAACCGCCGTCGCCGCCAAGAAAGGCCGAGCCTAAACTCCCGCCCGTCCCGCCGCGCGATTCCATCTGGGAGCGCAGTGCCCTGCGCGCCCCCCGAGGTCTGTCATCTAAGGACTTCTTTGATCCGAGTACAGTCTTCTCCGTATTCCGGCACCCCCGCCGTCCGTGATTAATTTGTAGGGCGTCATACATTCGCGAGAAACGCTTCAAAGCGGGCGCCACCGTCTCTGATGGGTTGAGTCTCGTACATGCCTGCCCGAATTCTGATAGCTGACGACAATTCGTTGGTGAGGTCCGCCATGCGGCAGGTATTGGAGACTGCCGGGCGATGGGAGGTGTTGGAAGCGATGAACGGCGAGGAAGCGATCGCCAAAGCGCAAGAGACCAGACTCGACCTGATTGTTCTTGACCTGGCCATGCCCCGGCTCGATGGCATGTCGGCGGCACGAAGACTGAGAAAGCTCCAGCCCAACCTTCCGATTCTGATGCACACGCTTTACTGGTCTCCACGCATCGAGGTGGAAGCGTTGAAGATCGGCGTGCGAAAGATTGTTCCTAAGTCAGAGAGCAATGCCATCGTCTCCGCCGTTATGGAATTGCTGAGGCCAGAACCAGCTGCATCAGACGAGATGCCCCCTCCCGCTCAGACGCCTGCGGCCCCTCTCCCTCCCAAAATCATGGTGCTTCAGGTCGAGCGGACGCCCGCAGACGATGAAACCCCGGAGATCCGCCAGGCGAAACCAAAATGACTGGTTTCAAACTGCAGGGTGAAATTTCTTCACCGCGAAAATTGTCAGCACGATGAATATCACCATCACCACAACCTGCGTGATTGCGAACGGCGGCTCCGACTGCGTGGGAGCCACCGCCTTCAACGCCGGCACCTTTCGGAACAGCTGAACGATCAGAACGAACACATTCAGATAAAGCGCAGTCGCGGCTGTGATCACATAAGCCGCGCGCCAGCTGCCCGCCATGTTGCGCAGGTAGCGCGCCGCGATCGCCACCGCCAGCACAGCCAGCGAGATGATGCCGACCACGTGCGACGGCAGTAATTTCTCGAACCGGAAGAAGAATCCGGTCACGCTCGTCAACACCGTGGTGGCCAGGAAGAGCGCTGTTCCGCTGTTCATTCGTTTGTTGCGGATCATTCCGTAGAGCACCACAAGTCCCGAGCCGATCCCTATCAGGCTCAGCACAACGTGTACGAGTGTGAATGTGTCCATGCGAATCCCTCTTTCTGCTGGCGAAATTGGTAGCGAATTGTACACCTCATCCCGTATGCGCCGCGCCATTTCCGGATCGGTGCACGAGATGCATTGTGCTCTGGCAATCGAACCGAGCAGATGAGCTGTAGGCCGGGGATTCGGAGTCTGCGTGAGAACTAGACTTTATTGGTGCAGTGGAATGACGTCGGCGTTTTTAGCCGCGAAGCGGCGAAAAAATAGTTCTCACGCACACTCGTTAGGCCCGGCCTCGCGGAAGTTTTCGTTTCAATTTTACCGTTTCCTCGCGCAGCACTCGTGTCGTGTCGCGAAAGAACGCCCCGACCGCGGCAAGTTCTTCGGGCTTGTAACGACCAGCCACGTCTGCCATCGCCTGGCCTAGCGACTGAAAAATGGGCACCACTCGCTCCTGCACGCCTTTCACGTGCAAGGGCTGAATGATCACGCTGCGGCGGTCCTTGGGATGGGGCTCACGCCGCACGTAGCCGGCGCGCTCGAGGCGGTCGACGATTCCCGTGATCGCCCCGGTGGTGAATCCCGAAAGCTCCGCGAGGCGACCGGCGGTCGAGGGCCCAAGACGCTCGAGCAATCCAAGGCACTTCCATTCGGCAGCACTCATCCCAAGATGAGCCGCCACTGCTTCGTGAAAAAAAACGACCGCATCGCTTAGCTCGCGCCCCATTAAGTCGCCGCTGGGGGCGCCGTCGGGCGGGCGACTGCCGGTTGGACGGACGGTGTTCTGAGGGATGCCGGGGAGAGAAACGGCGGCAGTCGAGTCCGAACCCGGCGTCCGCGGAGGTGATTTCTTGCTTGCCATAGTTATCTTAGATATAAGATACTTAATAGTGAGATTATTTTATCAGGCAGGCCAAATTCATGCATTCTCTCGATCCCGCTCTTTCATCGCCAACGATTCCCACTCGCCACCGCCGAATTGGCCCTGCTTTCGCCCTGCTCCTGCTTTCTCCCATCATCGCCGAGGTGCTCTACGGAGCCACGCGGCTCAGCGTCATCTTCGTCCTGATCCCCGAGATCATGACCTGGGGATGCGCAGCCTTGCTGATCCGTGAGTGCGTGCGTCGTTGGCGGAAGGGATGGCCCAGCATGTTGCTGATGGGCCTGGCCCTGGCCGTCGCCGAAGAGTGCATTATCCAACAGACCTCCATCGCTCCGCTCGTGGGATTGGCAGAACACGCCTATGGCCGCGTCTGGGGTGTGAACTGGATCTACTTTCTGTGGGCCCTCGGCTACGAAAGTGTTTGGGTGGTGCTGGTGCCGGTCGCGCTGACTGAGTTGCTGTATCCGGAACGGGGCGACCGATGCTGGCTACGCACGCGAGGTCTTGTCATAGCGAGCGTCGTTTTTGTTGTCGGCGCGTTCATGGCCTGGTACGGCTGGACCCAGAGGGCCAGGGTCAAGGTCTTCCACATGCCCCCATACACTCCGCCGCCGCTTTACTTGGTGGCAGGGGCGGCAGTGATTCTGCTCTTGATCCTCGCCGCATACCTCCTGCCGTCGGCTCAGCCACGAGAAGATCGCCGGCAAACTCATTCGACCCCATCGCCTGCGACGGCGGGACTAGTCATCTGTATGCTCGGGGTTCCATGGACGGCCTTTGTTCTGCTCGGCTTCGGCTCCTTGCCCACCATCCCGTTCGTGCCGGTTCTTGCCGCCGGGATCGCATGGGCCGCGATTACATTTCTCCTGATCCGGCGGTGGACGTCGAGCGCGAACTGGGGCGAAACTCATCGCTTCGCCCTCGCGTTCGGCGGAATTCTCGCGTGCATGCTCGGCGGCTTCGTCGTCTTTAAAGTAGGCGGAGCCCTTCGGACGGACTGGATCGGCAAGGCCGTAATGAACGCCGCAGCCGTGGCGTGGCTTCTTTCCGTCAGACGCAGGCTGAAACTCCGAAAAGAAAGATAGCTCGTTGTGACATCTAACCTTGACTCACAGCCCCCGATCCACCGATGATCGGCGCGGCAGAGCCGATAGTGTTGGATCAGTCAGAAGTAACTGGTTTGTTTTCAATATTTTGACCTTTAACCCTTTTGTTATGAATATTTTGCAAGGAATTTTTGTAAAGGTTGAATGTTTTCAATATTTTAGGAGGATTAGGGGGGAGGGGGTGGGGTTATCAACTAGTAATTCGTCCCAAAATGGAACGGAATTTATTCTCGCCGCTTGCTTCCGCCAGTAAGCGCGGGCGAAACGTCAGTCTTCCTCAGCCTTGAGGAACGTGAGCCAGGTTCACCACACTCCAAATCACATATGCAGACATCATTCCCAGAATGCAGGCTGTCACCAACGGACGGTAACTCGTCTCCAGCAGATCGGCCAAAACGCCTGAGACGAAGATGAACAGGAATGGAATGGCAGCGAGCAGAAATCCCGCGCCCGCGAGGTGCGGATGCGCCATTCCCAGAAGGAAGAACACAACTGCAACCAGCAGCGGCGCGGTGTTGCCGAAGTAGCGCGTGCGCGGCCAGACCGCATAGGTTACGAGAGTGACAGGAATCCCGAGTGCGAGTGCAGGACACGCGCGTCCAATGCGCACCGCAACCTGCTCGTAAACTCCGAGCACGGTGAATCCGCGCCATGTCGCTCCCCAGAATGCGGCGTGACGCATGCTCCCGGCAAACGCATGCGGATGGAAGAAGTACATAGCGAACAGCAAAACGAATCCCACGACGCACGACGCGAGCCAGATCACCAGTCCCGCTTGCCGCCGCACTGGAGCGACATAAAGCAGGAATGCCAGCGCCATCGGCACAAGAACGATCAGCGAGAACTGCGATCCGACGGCGATGGCCAACGCGATCCCGAGCAGCACAATGCGCCGCCAATTCCAGAGCACGACTTCGCGTGGAGCATAGAGCGTGTGCGCGACCGCGATGGCGGTGAAGATCGTACCGAACGCTCCCCAGGCCGCAGCGATTTCGGGTTCGGCGTGCCAGACCGCGCTTGCCTGGATCAGCGAAGGCGAGAAACAATAGAACGTCAGCGCGATGAAGCCTCCGATGTTGCCGCAGAGGCGACGCGCGACGTACCACAACGACGCGCCTAGAAATACTCCGCAGGCGAGGAACGGAAGCCGTGGAAGCCATCGCCAGTACGTGGCAGATTCGCGGTCGAGATCGCGCGGCCAACCCAACAACGGCGCCGACGAAACGAGGTAGAGCAGCGGAGAATGCTCGGTGTCGAAGCCAGCCTCACTGCCGCCTTCGCCGCGAAACGGATCCTCGATCACTCTGCCCGCAGCGTCCAAAGACGGAGCGGCAGCGATGCCTTTTCCATGCCACTGCTTCCATCCTTCGCCGATGCGCGCGGCTTCAATGCCATCGGGAACATTGCCTGCGCGAAGCTCCGAGCGCACCAGCCACGCTGCCTGCGCGAAGAATGCCAGCAGCAGAAGTCCGGCGAGAAATTGGGGACGTCCGAAGCGTTCGCGCGTGAAATATGGACGCATAAGGTCGAGCCGAGTGTTTTACCATGTCGGAGGCTGTTTGCGGGAATGAATTGCGGAGATGACTTGCCCCGACAATTTGCGGAGAAAGTTTCGGCATGAGTGATCTGGAAGTGAAGACGGAGAGCGCGACGACGCCGAACGCAGCGCCCGCTCCGGAGTTCGCTGCCGCGACGCAGCCTTCCTATGCGCGCACACTTTTCCTGGGACACGATGGTTTGCGCCCTGGTTGGGGATTTGCCTTCTACGTCGCGATGTTTTATCCGCTGCTGTTTTTGGCGGACCGATTAGCTTCGCTGCACGATTTCGGCGCCAGTGGCTTGTGGGGAATGATGCTGGAAGAATTCGGATCGCTCGTTGCCGCGCTGGTTCCGGCGGTTGTGCTGGCGCGAGTCGAGCGGCGTCCGTGGAAGGTGTATGGATTGCCGGGGAAGCTGGCGTTCGGACGATTGTTCTGGGTCGGCGCAGTGTGGGGATTCGCGGGGATCAGCGTGCTGATGTTTGCGCTGTACGGGCTGCACGCGTTTCTCTTCGGCCACATCGTGTTGCATGGACTCCGCGTCGCACGGTTTGCGTCTTTCTGGGCGCTCATGTTTCTGCTCGTGGGATTCTTTGAGGAGTTTCTGCTCCGCGGCTATACGCAATTCACGCTGGCGCGTGGAATCGGTTTCTGGCCTGCGGCTTTGGTGTTGTCATGCGCGTTTGGTTTGATTCATTTACGCAACGGCGGCGAGCAATGGAATGGCGCGTTGGCGGCCGCTTTCATCGGGTTCTTCTTTTGTCTCACACTGCGCCGCACCGGAAGTCTGTGGTTCGCCGTCGGATTTCATGCTGCCTGGGATTGGGGCGAGACGTTTTTCTATTCCGTGCCCGACAGCGGAATGGTTTCTCCCGGTCATTTGCTGAGTTCTTCGCTGCGCGGATCGGATTGGCTCAGCGGAGGATCGGTTGGTCCAGAAGGCAGCGCGCTGTGCTTTCTAGTAGTCGCGGCTATCTGGTTGGCGTTCGAGAGAATTTATCGGCGGCAGAGTCGTGTGGACCAGATTGGGAGTTGAGCGCGAGAAAAGCGCCCCCCTGCAAGCCGTCCTTTTTCCTCACACCCTATACTGATTCCATGGCCCCAGAAGCGGATCTGCTGACACCATTACGGCGCTACTGGGGTTACAGCACATTCCGTCCACTCCAGGAGCGCATTGTGCGCAGCCTGCTTGCGGGACGCGACACTTGCGTGGTGATGCCGACCGGCGGAGGAAAATCGCTCTGCTATCAACTGCCCGCAGTGATCTCGGAAAAAACGACGGTTGTGATCTCGCCGCTGATCGCGCTGATGCAGGATCAGGCGGCGCAACTGGCGCAGATGGGGATTCCCGCTGCCGTCCTCAACAGCACGCTGAACAATGAAGAGCAGAACCGCGTGATGCGGCAGGCGCGAGACGGTTCGTACCGCCTGTTGTACTTGTCGCCGGAGCGACTCGCGCGCGGTGACACGATCGCTTGGCTGCAGAAGGTGCCGATCTCATTCTTCGCCATCGACGAAGCGCATTGCATTTCCGAGTGGGGACACGAGTTTCGTCCCGAGTACCGGCAATTGAAGCGCCTGCGCGGGAGTTTCCCGGAGCATCCGATTGCGGCGTTTACGGCGAGCGCCACGCGGCATGTGCGGCACGACATTCTGGCGCAACTCGAGTTGCGCAATCCTGACCGGTATATTGCGAGCTTTCACCGTCCGAACCTCCGTTACCTGGTGCGCGAGTGCGAGGGCATTGAGCAGTTGGCGCTGCTGGTAAGCGCGCTGCGCCACTACAACGACGGGAACGTGATCGTCTACTCGCCCACGATTAATAAAGTGGAAGAGACGGTCGACTTTCTAGGCGACCAGGGAATCGCGGCGGTCGCGTATCACGCGAAAATGGACAATGCCGACCGGCGTCGCAATCAGGAGCGCTGGATGTCCGACGAAGTGCGCGTGCTCGTGGGCACGATCGCGTTCGGACTGGGCATCAACAAATCAACGGTTCGCGCGGTCATCCACATGGCACTGCCGAAATCGATTGAGCAGTATTACCAGGAAGCGGGACGCGCGGGACGTGATGGAAATCCCGCCGACTGCGTGATGCTGTGGCAGAAAAAAGATGCCGGCTTGCTCGGCTATTTCGCGAACCAGATTACGGATTCGGCGGAACGGGACAGAGCGTGGCAGAGGTATCACGTCATCCGCGCCTTCGTGGAATCGAATCAATGCCGTCATCGGCAGATCTGTACGCACTTTGGCGAAACGCCGAAGTGGACTTCGTGCGCGGCTTGCGACGTATGTGCCGCAGCGCCGGAGTGGATGACGATCGCCACAAGGAAAGCGGCGGTGCGAAGAACTGTTGTGACTGCGGCCTCCCGCAGTGCGCCAGCGAGTCCAGTGTCCGATGCTGACGTGGAGTTGCAGGAATACATGCGGGAGTGGCGGCGAATCACGGCGAAGGAACAGGGTGTTCCGGCGTATGTGGTGCTGCATGATACTTCCCTCGACGAAGTTTGCCGCTTGAAACCTGCGTCGATCGCGCAATTGTTGAATGTCAGCGGGATCGGCGAGCGGAAGGCGGACCTGTACGGGCAGAAGATTTTGGCGGCGCTGGCGCGCTATCGCGACGGAGCGCGGGCATCGGCGTTGCCGGAGAGAAAAACAGCGCCTGCACTCGAGACTCTGCGACTTCTCGCCGAGGGCAAGAGTTTCGAGGAGATCGCGCAGCTTCGCGAACGGCAGATATCGACCGTGATCAATTCGGTTGCGGGCTTGGTGGAGAGCGGCGACGTGGAATTTCGTCCGGAGTGGATTGATCGGAACAAACTGGCCGTGATCGAGGCGGCTTGCGCGAAAGTGGATATCGCGCAATTGGAACGCCTGAAACCCTTGAAAGACGCGCTGCCTCCAGAAATCACCTATGAAGAAATTCGATTAGTCGTGGCGCGGTTGCGGCGAGAACGTTCGCAACGACAGAGAACCACAATTCCTGCGTAACAAATCATCGTCGAAACGATCCACTCGGCGAGACATCTTGCCCTTATCGTTCCGCATCCCAATAAGTGACTTTAAATCCATAACCTTGCGTTGCGGGTGTACAATTCGTCGGGTTCTAAATTCCCGCCAAAAACCCTGTCTATAGAAGCAAGTTGATCAGCCGATGTTTGGCATCGCTCGTGACGGCTCCGTGCGGTGAAGCACGTTACTTTGTTCGCTAAGGAACAGTCATGAGAATCTTGCTCTACAACCCCGACAACGGGGTCACTCGCAATTTCATGCCACATCTCTGGATGTTTCTGCTGCAGTCGCTGACTCCGGCAGGACATGAAGTATTGCTGATCGACGGTAACGCCAAGCCGATGGATGAAGTGCAGATCGCACAGTATGTCCGCGACGAGAAGATCGATCTCGTGGGGATTGGAGCGATGACGCGCATGATTGCGAAGGCGTACCGAATCGCTGACGCGATTCGCGCCACGGGCGTGAAGGTCGTGATGGGCGGACCGCACGTGACGGAGTTGGCCGATGAAGCGCTCGGGCGCGACGGCGGGCCGCGTCACGCCGACGCAGTAGCTCTGGGGGAGGCCGACGAAACCTGGCCGCGGATGGTGAACGACGCGGCGCGCGGCGAACTCAAAGAAATCTATACGCCGGTGGATGAGGCGGGGAAGGAGCGGAAGCCGTCGCTGAAAGACTATCCAGTGATTCCGTGGCAGTCGATTGATCTCGAACAATTCAATCTCGTGCCCAAGGCGGCGTTCCCGCTGCTGAAGAAAGTCGGCGAGGGCTGGGGCACGTTTCGGATTATTCCGGTCGAGTCGGGCAGAGGATGTCCGTACGGCTGCGAATTCTGCACGGTGACGGGGTTTTTCGGCGACTCGATTCGATTCCGCACAAACGAGAGCGTGGTGAACGAACTGCTCCTGCTGAAAGCGCGCGCACGCAAAGAAAAAGGGCAGATGGCGGTGTTTTTCATCGACGACAATTTCGCGATTAATGTGAAACGTACCAAGTCGCTGCTGCGCGACATTATCGCTGCGGGCGCGCAACTGAATTGGGTGGCACAGATCAGCGCGAACTTGCTTCGTGACGAGGAGCTGGTCGATCTGATTGCGGCGTCGGGCGGCAAGTGGGTATTCATCGGAATGGAGTCGATCGATCCTGCAAATCTGAAAGACATGAACAAGGGATTCAATAAGCCGGGCGAGTACGCTCAAGTACTGGAACGCCTGGCGAAACGAAACGTATACGCGATCACGTCATTCATTTTTGGCATGGACAATGACACCGTAGGAGTGGCAGAGCGAACGCTAACGCAGGTGCGAACGTGGCCGCCGGGACTGCCGATCTTCGGGTTGCTGACGCCGTTGCCAGCGACGCCGCTCTACAAGCGGCTGGAGGCAGCCGGGCGACTGACGCGCGTAAAGCATTGGCAGGAGTTCATTCCGTTCGCGATGGCGCATACACCATTGAAGATGAGCGTGGAAGAGGCGCACGCTGAAGTGAAATATGGCTGGGCGCATGCTTACAGTCCGCAGGCGTTGGCCCAGGCCGTCGATTCGCTGGATGATCAGCCATTGGGATATCGCATCAACATCTTTTTGGCACGGCTGTGTTTCCGGGGAATTTATTTCCCGATGATGGGGAAGCTGGCGTGGTTGAAGGTAGTGGCGGAGAACCGGCATACGATTTTCAAGCTGGTGACAGAAGCTGTCTTCGGCCGGAAGGCGCGGCGGCCTAAGACGGCCGAGGATGAAGTTGTATACGAAGAGGCGGCAGCGTCGGGCGATTGAGCACGCTGGAAGGCGAGTCGCGAACGGATTTCAGGAAGGGCTATCAACTCTGTGTTGATAGCCTTTCTTTCGTTATGAGTTGCACCGACAGAGATGTAACAAGTTACGGTTGTGCGAGTTGGTTTGCGGCATCGCGGCCGGAGCGCACGCAGTCGGGGACGCCGATTCCGCGGTAGGCGTTGCCGGCGAGAGCGAGTCCGGGCAGCTGCTGGCGCAGGCGTTCGATGCGATCAAGGCGGTCGAGATGCCCCACGCCGTATTGCGCCATGGCCGACTTCCATTTGTAGACGCGGGCGAAGAGAGGCGCGGCGCTCAGGCCGATGATTTGCTGCAATTCATTGCGGACGATGCCAACGATCTGATCGTCGGTGAGCGGCCAAACGTTTTCCGCGTTCGATCCCGCGAAAAAACAACGGAGCAAGGCGCGGTCTTCGGGAGCGCGGTGGGGAAATTTGTTGTGGACGAAAGTCGCGGCCAGCAGGCGCTTGCCTTCGCTGCGGGGCACGAGAAATCCGAAGCCCGGGGGAAGCGAGTGGCGGACGTCGCGATCGTAGCCGAGGCCGACGGTGATCGAGGAGCTGTATTGGATGGCGGCGAGTTCGGCGGAAAGCTCGGCATTAACCATGCGAAGCACTTGCGACGCGGCAGGCGCGGGCAGAGCGATGATGACGGAATCGAATTGATCAGACTGCATGCCCGCCGAGACGACCCAGCTTCCGGCTTCGCGTTGGATGGCCTGCACGGGAGCGTTAGTGAGAAGCCGCGCAGGCGTGAGGCGCGAGACGACGGTCTCGGCAAGATGCTGCATGCCGTTCTTCAGTGAGGTGAAGAGTGGCGGCGCGGGTTTCTTCGGTCCCTGAGACATTTTCTTTCGGGCAGCGAGCATGGCGCGGCCGAGACTGCCGTGCGTGCACTCCATTTCCGCGAAGCGCGGGAGCACGGCGCGGACGCTGAGATTGGCGGCTTCTCCGCCGTAGACGCCGGAGAGCAGCGGATCGGCGAGGCGGTCGACCATCTCGGCGCCGTAGTGGCGCTCGACGAATGCGGCAACGGACTCGTCATGATCGACTGCGCGGGGTGGATGGAAGAGTTCCTGCGTCATCCGGAGTTTCGTCTTCCAGGAGAAGAGTGGCGAGAATCCGGTGGGCAGTATTTTTGTCGGGACCATGAACATCAGTCCGTCGGGCATTTCGACAAGGCGGCCGCGCGTGAGGATGTAGGTTTTGCGGTCGACGTCGTTCGAGCCGATGAGCTGATCGCCCAGGCCGAGCGAGCGGGCGAGATCGGCGGCCCAGGGTTTTTCGGTGACGAAGGAGTCAGGACCGGCTTCGACGACGCATCCGTCGATGTATTCAGTGCGGAGAACGCCGCCGAGGCGCGGAGAAGATTCGAAGAGAGTGTATTCGAAATCAGCGCCGCTGCGGCGCAGCTCTTCGAGGGCGAAGGCGGCGGCGAGTCCGGAGATGCCTCCGCCGACGATGGCGATGCGAGTCATGCTTAAGTGGAAGAACGCTCCTTGCGTTCGGCGAAACCCAGCGGCTGAAGCCGGTCAAACGTTTACGGCACTGACGGTATGCCTGAAGGCATACCCTGATACGAATCCAAACAGCGATACGAATTCAAACACCGATATGAATTCAAACTCTGATTACCCCGAATACTCCTGCACAAAGCGGGCGAGATTCTTCACGTTGTCGACTGGAGTTTCGGGGAGGATGCCATGGCCGAGATTGAAGATGTGGCCGGGGCGTCCGTCGGCGCGACGGAGGATGTCTTCCGCGCGAGACTTTAGTTCCTTCCAGTCGGCAAAAAGAAGAACCGGATCAAGGTTGCCTTGTACAGCGACTTTATGATCGAGGCTCTGCCAGCCTTCGTCGAGCGGGATGCGCCAGTCGAGTCCGATGACGTCGGCACCGGTTTCTTTCATGGCGGGAAGCAGCGTCGCGCTGTCGGTGCCGAAATAAATAATCGGCACGTTGGCCTTGTGCAGCTGCTTCACCATGCTGGTGACGTGCGGCAGAACGTAGCGGCGATAGTCTTCGACGCTGAGACATCCCACCCAACTGTCGAAGATCTGAATGACGTCAGCTCCGGCTCGCACCTGCTCGGCGGAGTACGCGGCCGTGACGGCGACCAGCTTGCGCATGAGGGCGTCCCAGTCGGCAGGAGCGTTGTACATCATTTTCTTGGCGTGGACGTAATTGCGCGAGCCTCCACCTTCGATCATGTAACTGGCGAGGGTGAAGGGAGCGCCGCAGAATCCGATGACCGGCACGCGGTCGGCGAAATGCTTTGCAACCAGTGCGACGGCTTCGGAGACGTAGCCGAGTTCGGCAGCGCAGTCGGTGTGGAGGTTGGCGATGTCTTCTTTCGAGCGCACGGGCTTTTCGATGACGGGGCCTTCTCCGGCGGAGAAATGAAATGGCAGGCCCATGACTTCGAGGGGAAGAAGCAGGTCGGCGAAGATGATGGCGGCGTCGACTCCGAGGAACTCCGCAGCGGTGATGGTGACTTCCGCTGCGAGCGCGGGTTTCTTGCAGATTTCAAGAAGCGAATGTTGTTTGCGGACCGCGCGGTACTCGGGCATGTAACGTCCGGCCTGACGCATGAACCAGACGGGAGTGCGGTCGACGGGCTGCGATTTGCAGGCGCGGACGAAGCTGGAATTGAGTGCAGACATGAATTGTTGAATTTAGCACCTTTTCGGGTAATGCGCCGTGCGCGAAAAGCCAAGAGCTTAACCACAGGGGACACAGAGAAACACAGGGGAAAAAACTTGGCTTGTAGAATCAGTTCATGGGATACAGGGTGATGGCGCTCCTGGCGGTTTCGGGGCTGGTCATCTTTTGTGTGGGCGCCTCGCAGAAGACAGGAACTTCTGTCCCTGCACCGACCTTTTATAAGGATGTGTTGCCCATCCTGCAAAACCATTGCCAGAGTTGTCATCGGGTGGGCGAAGTTGCGCCGATGCCGCTGGTGACCTATGAACAGACGAAGCCCTGGGCGCGGGCGATGGCACACGCAGTTGAGATGAAGATGATGCCGCCGTGGTTTGCTGATCCGCGGTATGGACATTTTGCTGACGACATTTCTTTGACTGAGCAGCAGATTGCGACCATTTCTGCATGGGCCGGCGCGGGCGCGCCATCGGGAGATCCACACGATGCTCCTGCACCGCGGAAGTGGACTGACGGATGGAATATTCCGCAGCCAGATCTTGTGGTGAAGATGCCGAAGGCGGTGGCGATTCCAGCCGAGGGCGAGGTCGAATACACGTACGAGATTGTGCCGACGCATTTTGCCGAAGACCGCTGGGTACAGATGTCGGAGTTTCGCCCGGGCAGTCCAGCGCACGTGCATCATGCGGTGGTGTATATTCGTCCGCCGGATTCGCAGTGGTTGAGGCACGCGCCGGTTGGCGAGCCGTTTACAGGGTCGATGTTGAACGATCCGCTGGAGCGGCGCGAGGCGCATGAGACGACCAGTGATTTGTTGCTGGTGTATGCGCCGGGGAGTTCGCCGGACGAGTGGCCGGATGGCATGGCGAAGTTCGTTCCGGCGGGGTCGGATTTCGTTTTCCAGATGCACTACACGACGAACGGGACCGCAGATCAGGATCAGACGAGCATTGGACTGGTGTTTGCGAAGATTCCGCCGAAGCAGAGAGTCATTACGCTGCAGTTGAATAATCATGCTTTGATCATTCCGCCGGGCGCGGATGATTTTCGCGTGGAAGTGCAGGGCACATTGCCGAACGATGCGACTTTGTTGAGTTTGTTTCCGCATATGCATTTGCGGGGGAAACGGTTCGAGTACGACATTGTGCACGATGACGGCAGCGTGGAAGTGCTGTTGCGCGTGAATTATCACTTTCACTGGCAGTTGAGTTACAAGCTGGCCGAGCCGCGCCTGTTGAAGGCGGGGACTCGGCTTCGGGCGATTGCGTGGTACGACAATTCGAAGAACAATCCGCATAATCCGGATCCGACGAAGACGGTGACGTGGGGAGATCAGACGTCGGACGAAATGATGGTGGGATTTTTTGATGTGGCGGTGCCGGCGGGGATAGATAAGTGGAAGTTCTTTGAGCGGCACGGGCAGACGACACAGCAGAAGTAGCGGTGCACCTCCTCGCGCCATGCGGCATGACTGCTTTTGACGATGTTTGAATCGATTAACATTCCGCCAAGGAAGAACTGGAACCTGCGTGTCGCCGCGGCAGTAGTAGCGATCGCCCTCGGGGCAGCGGTGGTTTCGGTCTGTCGAATGACAGTGATGCCGCTGCGGTCGTACCAAGGGAATCTCCCGCCTCTTTCAAAGGCGCAGAAGGAAATCGCCGGGCGGCTCTCGGAGCATGTCAAGTATCTCTCGACCACCGTTAGGGAAAGGAGTTTTCACTTTGAAGGATCGCTGCCGCAGACGATCGACTACTTGCGCCGTCAACTTTCTCAGATGGGATATAGCGCTAGGGAACAGACGTATACGGTCGATGGGCAGCCAGTTGGCAATCTCGAGGCGCAACTGGTTGGGAGTGATGGCGGGCGGGAAACCGTTGTCGTTGGCGCGCATTACGATAGCGTGGAGGGCACCGTAGGCGCGAATGACAATGCTTCGGGCGTCGCCGCAACCCTTGAACTTGCGCGGCTGTCGAGCGGGAGTAAGCCCCGGAGGACTGTCAGATTTGTCTTCTTCGTGAATGAAGAGCCACCCTTTTTTCAGACCGAACAGATGGGCAGTCTAGTTTATGCGCGGAGCCTTCGACATGGCGGAGGGCATGTTACCGCCATGATCTCGCTGGAGACGATTGGGTTTTATTCGGATGCACCAGGAAGCCAGAAATACCCGCCAGGGTTGAATCTCCTCTACCCGAGCCGAGGAAATTTCATCGGCTTCGTTGGGAATTCTGAGTCTCGCGATTTGGTGAGGCAGACAGTTCGAAAATTCCGTGAGTCCGCCAATTTTCCATCGGAAGGCATTGCAGCACCAGCGAATTGGCCAGGCATCGGATGGTCGGATCACTGGTCATTCTGGCAGGAGGGATATCCTGCGATCATGGTTACGGACACGGCGCCGTTTCGGTATCCCTACTACCACACAGTCTCAGACACGGTCGATAAGATCGACTTCGAAAGGGCGGCGAGAGTTGTGGACGGGATGAGAAGCGTCGTGGCGTCGCTGGCGGATCAGCCATGAATATTTGCTAGACTCTTGAGATTCCAAGTGAGGCGAAAAGGTGATGAACGTAACGCGGACTGTGGGTCTGGGGAGTGTGGCGATTCTGGCGGCGTGTGCGTTTGTGGCCAGTGGGGTGAAGGCGCAGTCTGGTGCGGGGACGCCGGCTCCGAAGAAGGCGGAGGAGCAGTTCAAGAATATTCAGGTGCTCAAGGGAGTGCCGGCGGAGCAGATATTTCCGACGATGCAGTTCATCACCGCGTCGCTCGGAGTGGAGTGCGATTTCTGCCACGTGCAGGGCGCATTTGAAAAGGACGACAAGAAGAACAAGCAGACTGCACGGAAGATGATGGAAATGATGTTCGCCATCAACGCGGACAATTTCGACCGGCATCGCGAAGTGACTTGCAATACGTGTCATCGGGGAAGTCCAAAGCCGTTGGCGATTCCGGCTTTGATGACGGCGGAGTCGACGCCTGCGATGGGCGCACCGGAGAAGGCGGAAGGCGAAGCCAAAGAAAGCACCGGTCCAGCCGCGGCACAGCTGATCGACAAGTATGTGCAAGCATCGGGAGGGGCGGCGGCAATCGACAAAGTTACAAGCCGCGTAATGAAAGGAACGATCGAGTTTGGCGGCAAGTCGCTGCCGATCGACATTTATTCGAAGGATCCAGACAAGAGGATTTCGTTCACACATCTCCCCGAAGGCGACAGTGTTACGGCGTTCAATGGGCATGAAGGATGGCTGGGGATGACGGGGCGTCCGCTGCGGGAGATGCATGGTGGCGATGTGGAGGGGGCGGCGATTGACGCGGACCTGCATTTGGCCACGCATTTGAAGTCGATGTTCGGCGAGGTCAAGACCCAGGGGACCGAGAAGGTCGGAGATCACGAGGCTTATGTGGTCGTCGGGCAACGCGAGGGGAAACCGCCGGTCCAGCTGTATTTTGACGAGCAAACGGGATTGCTGGTGCGGATGCTGCGGTTCGGTGACACGGCGTTGGGGCTGCTGCCGACACAAATTGATTACGAAGATTATCGCGATGCCGGCGGAGTGAAGATTCCATACCGGTGGACGCTGGCGCGCCCCAGCGGGCGGTTCACGATTCAAGTGACCGACGTGAAGGATAACGTTCCGGTGGACGATGCGAAGTTCGTCAAGCCAGCGCCCCAGCCACCGAAGTAGCTGGCGTAATCAGCGAAGCGCGCGGGATCCTTCTGACTGGGCGCACGCGGAACTCAAGAGACGAGTGCACTCGCATGCAAGGTAGGAGTGGCGTGCATGCGCCACTGGGCGCGGGTGCCGCGATTCACAGGCCTCTGCATTAGCTCTTCCTTCCAGCAATAAAGCCGTTTCTTCTCAATAACAAAACCTGATAAGCACGATAAATAGTTTCGATTTCCGTGGAGCGGGAGCGGGCTATACAGTGAGGCGTCGCGGATTGTGCGCAGAGAAGCGCATCCGCTGCGGGGGCAAGGTAGAAGTGTCTATTGGGAAGTGGCTGATCGCCGGGCTGGTGACGGCATTACTGGTCTTGAGTTTAGAGCAACGCGTTAGCGCACAGTCTGGAGCGAACTCGCCGAATTCGGCGACCGACACGAATGCGCGTCTCGCCAAACTGGAAGAGCAGGCGGCAGACGCGAAGAGTTCCGCCGACAACGCCTGGATGCTGACGAGCGCGGCTTTGGTTCTGATGATGACCGGGCCGGGATTGGCACTGTTCTACGGCGGGTTGGTTCGGAAGAAAAATGTGCTGGGCACGATGATGCAGAGCTTTGCCCTGATGGCGGTCATCACCGTGCTGTGGGGCTTGTTCAGCTACAGTTTGTCGTTTGGGTCGGGGAACAGTTTTATTGGCGGGCTGCACAATCTGTTTCTGCGAGGAGTGGGTGCGGCACCAAATGCGGACTATGCGCCGACGATTCCGGCGCAGACGTTCATGGTCTACCAGTTGATGTTCGCGATCATCACGCCGGCGCTGATTGCGGGCGCATTCGCGGAGCGGATGAAGTTCAGCGCGATGCTGGTGTTCACAGTGCTTTGGTCGATCATTGTGTACGACCCGATGGCGCACATGGTGTGGGGCAAGGGTGGATTGCTGAATGCGTCGCTGGGCGGGCGGTTTCCGACGCTGGATTTCGCGGGCGGTACGGTGGTGCATGTGACGTCGGGTGTGTCGGCGCTGGTGTGCGCGCTGTATCTGGGAAAGCGCGTGGGATATCCCAAGGAGCAGATGCCTCCACACAGCGTGGTGCTGAGTTTCATTGGGGCATGCATGCTGTGGGTGGGATGGTTTGGATTCAACGCCGGGAGTGCGCTGGCAGCGGGCAGTCTGGCGACGAGCGCTTTTGTGGCGACGCACTTCGCGGCCGCTTCGGCGGCGGTGGGATGGGCCGGCGCGGAGTGGATTCGCAACGGCAAGCCGAGTGTGCTGGGAGGAATTTCCGGGGCGGTGGCGGGATTGGTGGCGATTACTCCGGCGTCGGGGTTTGTGAAGCCGATGCCGGCCTTAGCGATCGGATTGATCGCCGGTGTCTTCTGTTACTGGATGGTGGCCAAAGTAAAAACGCGATTTGGCTACGACGATTCTTTGGATGCGTTTGGGGTGCACGGCGCAGGCGGGACGCTGGGGGCGGTGCTGACGGGCATTTTCGCGGTGAGCGCAGTGAATCCGATTTTCAAGGACGCGCAGGGGAATCCGCTGGCGTCGGGGCTGTTGGAGGGAAATGCTTATCAACTGCTGAATCAGTTGGTCGGGGTTGCCATCGCCTGGGTTCTGGCAATTTTGGGAACCTTGGCGATTCTAAAGCTGGTAGATGTGACCATCGGATTACGAGTTTCGGAAGAGGAGGAAGTGCAGGGCCTGGATCTCTCCCAGCATGGGGAAGAGGGATACTATTGGGAGGCGTCGGCATAATGATGCGACGGGCGTGAGGAACGCAGAACAGGACCACAGAAAATCATGACAAAGATCGAGGCAGTCATTCAAAACTCCAAGCTGGAAGCGGTAAAAACTGCGCTAACTGAGATTGGCGTCGAGGGCATGACCGTGATCGAGGTTCGCGGACACGGGCGGCAGAAGGGGCACACGGAGGTCTATCGCGGGCGCGAATACAGCGTGGATCTCATTCCGAAGACAAAGCTGGAAATGGTGCTGGCCGACGCGATGGTGGAGAAGGCAGTGCAGGCCATTCTTGGCGCAGCGCGCACGGGGAAAATCGGGGATGGAAAAATTTTCTTGTCGCGCGTGGATGAGGCGATTCGCATCCGGAATGACGAGCGCGGCGAAGGAGCGTTGTAGAACGGCGCAGTGGAGCACGGCATACTCGGGTTACCAGATCCTATCGACGAGCAAGGGGCGAGTCCTTCTGTGGGAGACGCGCCCACGGCCGGATGACGGGCCAAACCGGGACGCGACCGGAAAGCATCTGACAGGCAGCTGTTGGCAGCCTTCCCCAGTAGCTGGCGTTAACGGGGTGAGGTACTTTTCATGATGGCGGCGTCCTTATTGATCAGCGGACTACGGAGTTCTCTCGGCGACGAATCCGCGCGCATTCAGCGGGAGTTCGAGGCGAGCGGAGACGGACGCGCGGCCGTGGCGCAACGCACACTGCTGGTGGAAGAAATTCTGGGACGCCTGTGGCGGGATATCGTCTCTCCTGACGAAGCCAAGCCTGCCAACTTTTCGCTAGTCGCCACCGGAGGATTCGGGCGGGGCTGGCTCTTTCCATACTCCGATATTGATCTGCTTTTTCTGTTCGCGGACCGCGAGGCAGAGCAGACATTCAAGGATCCGGTGCGGCGGTTCTCGCAGGAGTTGTGGGACCTGCGGCTGAAGCTGAGTCCGGCGTCGCGGACGCTGGCGGAATGCGACCGTTTCGACCCCAACAACACTGAGTTCACCATTTCCCTTCTCGACTGCCGCTATCTTGCGGGCGATCGCGACCTGTTCCGACGGCTGCACGACAAAACAATTCCGAAGCTCGTGATGCGGGAATCGAGGGCCCTGCTGCAGGGACTTGCGGAGGTGACTCGCGAGCGGCATGGAAAGTACGGGATGACGCTCTATCACCTGGAGCCGAACTTGAAGGAGGCGCCCGGCGGACTGCGAGACGTCAACGTGGCGAACTGGTTGGCGCTGATTTCGGCGATGGATAAGCTTCACGATTGGCCGGATGCGAGTTCCTTGCGGGCCCCGGTGCGCAAGCAATTGGAGTCAGCGCTCGACTTTCTGATGTCGGCGCGATGCTTTCTGCACTTTCGGCATGGACGCGACGACAACACGCTGAGTTGGGAGGCTCAGGACGAAGCTGGGGCACGGAAGGTCGGAGCAAATCTCGGGGCGACGGAAGAACTTTCCGCGGCCGACTGGATGCGGATTTACTTTGGACACGCGCGCGCCGTGCAACGCACTGTGACGCAATTGTTGGAGGAGATTCCGGAGGCGTGGTCGGCGCTCTACCGGCAGGTGCAGAGCTGGCGGTCGCGGCTTACCACTGCGGATTTCTCGGTGGTCGATGGGCTGATCTTTTTGCAGCAGCCTTCGGCGTTGCAGGATCCTGAAGTGTTGCTGCGGATGTTTCACTTCATGGCGCACCACGGGTTGAAGCTGAGTGCGACGACTGAGTATCGGATTGAACAGGCGCTTCCGGCGTTGGCGGCAACTCCGCCGCGGGGAGCGGAGTTGTGGTTGTATCTGCAGGAGACATTGCTGCAGCCGCATGCGGCTGACGCGCTTCGGTCGATGCAATCACTTCGGCTGTTGACCCTGCTGCTGCCGGAATTGAAGATCATCGACTCGCTGGTGGTGCGGGATTTTTATCATCGCTTCACCGTGGATGAACATTCGTTTCTGGCGATCGAAAGCCTGCACCGGCTGGCGCAGTCGAAGTCGGAGTGGGACAAGCGGTATGGCGAGTTGTTGGGGGAGTTGGAAGATCCGGAGTTGCTGTATCTGGCGCTCTTGTTGCATGACACGGGCAAGGGTGTGCCGAGCGACAACCACGTGGAGGCGAGTCTCGAGATTGCGAATCAGGCAATGGACCGTCTGGATGTGGATCCGAAGGAGCGGGCGGATGTGTTGTTTCTGATCGGCAATCATTTGGAACTGTCGGCAGCGTTGCGACGCGATATTTTTGATCCGGCGACGGTCGCGGCGTTCGCGGAAAAGATGGGAACGCCCGAGAGGCTGAAGATGCTTTGCCTGCTCACGTATGCGGATATTAAGGCGGTTAATCCAGAAGCGCTGACGCCGTGGAAGGCGGAGAACGTCTGGCAACTGTACATGGGCGCGGAGAACTACCTGAATCGCAGCGCCGACCAGCGCGTGCATGCAGATGTAAACGATGAAAAACTGGCGCGGCTGCGATCGCTCGCGCCGGTAACGAGCAGCAAGTTCAAAGAATTCCTGGAAGGATTTCCGCAGAGATACTTGCTGGTCCATTCCGCCGAAGAAGTGATGCGGCACATGGGGATGGCGGAGGAGCTGGGCGAAGATCCGGTGCAGGTGGACTTGAAGCGCGGACGGCACTGGTATGAGCTGACATTGGTGACGAGAGATCGTCCGTTTCTATTTGCAAAGCTGTCGGGAGTGTTGGCGGCGTGGGGGATGAACATCGTCAAGGCGAACGCGTTTTCGAACCAAGCGGGAACGGTGGTCGACACGCTTTACTTTACGGACCGGTTCCGGACGCTGGAGCTGAATCTTTCCGAGTGGGAGCGGTTCAAGCGCAGTGTAACCGACGTGCTGCTAGGCGAAGCCGATTTGGAGAAGATGCTGCGCGACCGGCAGCGCTCGGAGAAGGGCACGATCGCGAAGGTAAAGGTTGAGACGAAGATTGAGTTCGACGATTTATGCTCGTCGACGAGTACGCTCGTGCAGGTGATTGCGCAGGATCGTCCACGGCTGCTGCATCGAATTGCCTCGTGCCTGTCGGATCAGAAGTGCAACATTGAGATTGCATTGATCGATACTGAAGGGCAGATGGCGATTGATACGTTCTATCTGACGTCCGGCGGAAAAAAGTTGCAGGCGGAGCATTGCCGGCAGGTAGAAAAGGCGCTGGTGGAGCAGTTGCGAGCGGAATAAAGCGAATTTCGCCGGGTTTTATGCAGGGTTTTACAGCTCCTATACACGTCTATACAGACGACCGCTCCCATTCATGCTAAGCTTTCTGGTTCGGAGGAGGCCTCGCAATGTTCGCGAACCGCGGCTGCCTGCTAGGGCTGATTCTGCTCGCTGCCTTTCCTGGTCATTCCCAAACCACTAGTAATGATTCTTCCAACGATCAGACGACCATTCGCACCACTGTCCGGCGGGTGTTGATTGACGTGGTCGTTACTGACAGCAAGGACGAACCTGTCACGGGTTTGCCCAAGGAACAATTCCAGGTCACGGAAGATGGGCAAGCGCAGACCCTGACTTCTTTCGAGGAGCATGCGGGCTTGCCGGACACGCCTGCGTTGGCGCACGAAGCCAAGCTGCCGCCGAATGTGTTTTCGAACCTGCCGCTGGTGAAGGCGGGGGATACGGCAAACATCCTGCTTCTCGACGCACTCAATACTCAGTTGCAGGATCAGAGCTATGTGCACAAGGTAATGATCAAGTACATCCAGGGAATCCATCCGGGGACGCGGCTTGCCATCTTCACGTTAGGAGAGCGGCTGCGCTTCGTGCAGGGATTTACCGACGATCCAGCGATACTGATGGCGGCGGTGAACGGCAAGAACTCGACGGGAAATCCGCAAGTATCAGCGCTGTTGCAGACAAGCTCCGAAATTGATGCGAACCGGCGGCTGGTCAGCCAGATGACGGAGATGGCTGCGTCGTCTGGATCGGCACAGATTCAGGCGTCCGCCAATGCTCTGTTTGAGTTTCAGCAGGAGACCCAGGCATCTCAGACGGACGCACGCGTGCAGCTTACGCTGGAGGCGATGCAGAGGCTTGCCGGCTACCTGCAAGCGATTCCGGGGCGCAAGAATGTAATCTGGTTCTCGGGATCGTTCCCGCTCAGCGTTCTGGGCAACTTCAGTCTCGGAGGAAACGACCTCACACGGTCCTACGAGCAGCAAGTAGCGAAAACGGCGAACCTGCTGGCGGCAGCGCAAATCGCAATCTATCCGATTGGTGCACAGGGCATTCCCGTCGACCGTCAGTATGACTTCAGCGGCCCGCTACCACCCAAGACCGGCGGGGAGCGGACGATGACGCAATACCAGGTACAAGATCTGCAAATGGGAAGCATCGAGCGCAACGCAGCAAATACTTCCATGGATGAGCTGGCTCGCGACACGGGCGGCGCAGCTTTCTACAACACGAATGGATTCAATGCGGCCCTGGAACAAGTGTTCAAGCACGGGACGCACTACTACACGATCACTTACTCTCCCGCTAACAAGAAGATCGACGGCACGCTGCGGCATATTGGAGTGAGTGTGAGTGGAGGAAACTATCGGCTGGCGTACCGGCGCGGCTACTATGCGACGGATGTGGCACTCACGCAGCCGGCTCCGGCGAAGGGGACGGGCGATCCGCTGCGTCCGTTGATGGATCATGGCACGCCGGACTCGACCGCAATTGTCTATACGATGCGTGTTGTGCCCTCGAATCCGCAGCCCGCGCCGGGTGCAGAGCGGGCCGGAGACAACGCAAATATGAAGGGCGCGGTGACGCGGTATGCGGCAAGTTTCACGGTCCCGGCCGATCATCTGACACTCGAACCGGCCGCTGACGGGGCGCGACACAGCAATCTGGAAGTAACGCTTCTCGGCTACGATCGCGATGGCAACCCGATCAACTGGATGGTTCGGATGATCGAGCTGTCGTTTCCGCCGGCTCGTTACGCCGTTGTGCAGGCGAAGGGAGTCTCGTTCGGGCTGGAGATCGATTTGCCGGCGACGGTTCTCTACCTGCGCTCAGGTATCTACGACCAGGGGTCGAGCAAGGCAGGCACGCTGGAGATCCCGATGGGCGCGCTGGTGGCGCAGGCTACGGCGCCGAAGTAGGCGGCGCACGGCCGCGATGACCTTTCAGTCGTCCCTATGGGACGCATCCCATCTCTGGATCAGCACCCGGCGTTTGAAACGCCGGGCTATTGGCAGATGTCCCTCCCGGGACAAGTTCACGTGTCCCTCAGAGACAGAATCTGAAACGTCTTCTACGGCTCGCTCTTGCAGACACGGAGTTCGATGGAGCGGGCCGTGCCGCACTTATTTCGCGGAAAACTTGAAGACCGTTTTCTCGTGAAAGGTCTGACCCGGTTTCAGGATTGTTGATGGAAAGTCAGAGTGATTGGGCGAGTCGGGAAAGTGCTGGGTCTCGAGGCAGAGGCCGTAGCGACGCTTGTAGACGTGGCCATGTTTTCCAATGACGGTGCCATCGAGAAAATTTCCAGTGTAGAACTGAACGCCCGGCTGCGTCGTTGACACTTCGAGGACGCGACCGCTGGTTGGTTCATAGACGCGAGCGGCTAGCGTGAGACCCGGACCCTTGCGGTTGATGACCCAGTTGTGGTCGTAGCCATGGCCGAGGACGAGTTGCTCGTAGTTGTCGTCGATGCGGGAGCCGACCCGCGTGGACGTGGTGAAGTCCATGGGCGTGCCTTTGACAGGGCGAAGTTCACCGGTGGGGATGAGATTCTTGTCGACGGGAGTGAAGCGGTCGGCGTTGAGCATGACTTCGTGATTCAGAATGTCGCCGGTACCTTCTCCGGCCAGATTGAAATAGCTGTGCTGGCTGAGATTGATGGGCGTCGCTTTGTCGGCGGTCGCTTCGTAGTCGATGACGAGTTCATTGTCGTTGGTCAGCGTGTAGGTGACTTTGACTTTCACGTTGCCGGGGAAGCCATCATCGCCATCGTGGCTGAGATAACTGAAGGAGACGCCGGTCTTGTCTTTCAGGGGCGCGCCGTCCCAAACAACTTTGTTGAACGTCTTATCGGTGCCGCCGTGCAGCGTGTTGGGGCCGTCGTTCTTGGGGAGAGTGTAGGTCTTGCCGTCGAGAGTGAACGTGCCGTTGGCGATGCGATTCGCATAGCGTCCAACGATGGCGCCGATGTACGGAGGATTCGGGATGTAGCCTTCGAGCTTTTCGTGGCCGAGGACGATGTCGGCGAATTCGCCTTTGCGATCAGGCACACGGATAGAAACGATGATGCCGCCATAGTTCATGGTTCGGACTTCAACACCGTGAGCGTTGGTTAAGGTGTACAAGGTAACGGGCCTCCCGCCCTCAGTACCGAAGGGCTGCTCTTGAACTCCAGTTTTATGTTTTGCGGGTGTCTGCGCGAGAAGCAATCCGCCGAACGCGAGAGCGAGGGTGAGGACGGTCAAGAGGCGTCTTGGCATCATGGCGAAGAGTGTACTACGAGGGGAGAGTTCGTGCCGTGCGACCCGTTAGGGCTGGCCGCTTCACGTCCGGGTCATGAAGACGCGGGGGCGAGACGCCTCCGCGACAGTCGCCGAGACGGCGGCGCTACGATGCATCACTTCTTGTAGGGCCACTGGGCTTGAGTGAAGAGGGCGCCGTCGATACCGATTGTTTGTCCGCTGATGAAGGATGCTCCTTTGCTGGCGAGAAAAACCACGGTGGGAGCGATATCGGCGGCTACGCCCACGCGCCCCATCGGCGTCATTTTGGACCATGTACCCGCGTAGTCGGGATCTTCGGCTCGCGTGCGCTCGGACTCGATCGAACCGGGAGCGATGCAATTCACGCGGATTCCGTAGCGGCCTAGTTCGACGGCGGCCTCTTTCGTGAACATCTCGATTCCGCCCTTGCTCGCCGTGTAGGCCACCAGGGATGGAAATGCAAGTTTGTTGCATCCGGAGCCAAGGTTCACGATGGAGCCGCCACCATGGTCTTTCATGTGGCGCGCGGCTTGCTGGGTGCAGAGGAAGCAGCCTTTCAGGTTGGTGTCGACGACGAGATCCCAATCTTCTTCAGTTACATCGAGGAGCGGCTTCCAGGTTTGGACTCCGGCATTGTTGACCAGAAGATCAAGATGGCCGAAGGCGGCGATCACGCGTTCGAACATCGCAGCGACCTGGGCGCTGGAGCGGATGTCGGCCTGGATTGGAAGAACATCACCTTCATGTCGTTGACTTTGAGCAGCGGGTTGCACCGCGCGGATTTCTGCCACGGTCGCGTCGACCATCGAGGCGGGATCGTTGTAGTAATTCACGGCGACGCGGTAGCCATTGCGCGCGAGTTCGAGGGCAATTTCTTTTCCGATACCGCGGCTGGCTCCGGTTACGAGAGCGGTCTGGCGCTGCATGGTCACCTCGATAGATATCACAAGATGATGGCGAAGAGATCATAGCGAAAAGGCGGGCAAGAGTGCCCGCTCGACATGGGCAAGGACCGCAAAATCCATGTCGTAACAGTGCTAGTTGTGCTCTGCGGTCGCGCTTAGCTGCGATTCGACTTGGGACTTACAGGATTGGCAGAGGGTGGCTTCGCGAAGGTCGATCCACTCCACAGCGTGGGACGAGGCCATGACGCAGCGATAGTCCTGGCAGTGGCGCAGGTCGAGGGTGTGCCCGAGTTCATGAACAGATTCTTTCAGGAGGCGCCGATTGAGCAGGGCGTCGTCGCGGTCCAGACCGTAGAACTCCTGGCGAAGACGGTAAGTGGAGATGACGGCGCACGGGCCGCCCATCTGCGCTTCGCCGAAGACATATTTCAGGATGGGGATGTAGAGGTCAACGTCGGCGATCGCGAGGAAACGCCAGTCGTGCGGGCGAACCAGAGACTGCATGCGGTGCAGGATTTCTGAGGAGTGATACTGCTGCCGCTCGGGGTGATACGAAGGAGTCGGGTCTAGCACGTAGGGGAGAATTTCGCAGGCTACGTCGAGCATCCCGGGAATTGCGGCGCGCAGGTTTTCCAGTAGAGCGATATCGACCTTGCCAACCGGGAGCAGAAGGAGCGTGTTCATTTAGACCAACTTCTTGGCGCACTGTTGATCAAGGATTGAGATCGAGCCTCAGTTGCGAGCTTCGGCCGGAGTACGGGTCCAGCCGTAGCGTTTGAGTTTGTGATGGAGCGTGACGCGATCGATATCGAGGACGTCGGCGGCCCGGCTCTGGTTGCCTCCGCACTCTTCCAGGACGCGCAGGATGTGGATGCGCTCGATTTCGTCCAAACTCTTCCCGGCAGCAGTGGGCGGGGCGGGTTGCGACTTGAAAATAAAATCCTGCTCCCGCAGCTCGGGTTCCTGTGCGACGACCATCGCGCGTTCGACGGCGTTTTCGAGCTCTCGAACGTTGCCCATCCACGCCTGCTGCTGCAACTGGTTCATGGCGGCGGATGAAATGCGAGTGATGCGCTTGTTCATGGCGAGAGCGAACTTGCGCATGAAGTGCTCGACGAGAAGAGGAATATCCTCCCGGCGGTTACGCAACGGTGGCAGTTCGATACGAAAAACGTTGAGGCGATAGAAGAGGTCGGGGCGGAAGGTCCCCTCGTCGATCATGCTCTCGAGATCTTTGTTGGTGGCGGCTACGCAACGGAAATCGACTTTGATGACCTGATTGCCGCCGACGCGGGTGATTTCGCGCTCCTGCAGGACGCGGAGCAGATCAGTTTGAGTCTTCAGGGTAATGTCGCCGATTTCGTCGAGAAATACGGTGCCGCCCTCGGCGATTTCAAATTTACCTTTCTTGCGATATTGCGCGCCAGTGAATGCGCCTTTTTCGTGCCCGAAGAGTTCGCTCTCGAGCAGCGTCTCGGTGAGTGCGCCACAGTGGATCACGACCAGAGGATGAAAACGGCGCATACTCGCGGCATGAATGGCGCGAACGACAAGCTCTTTGCCGGTTCCGCTCTCGCCGGTGATCAGGACGTTGGCGTCGGTAGGGCCGACGGTTTCGATGGCTTCGAATACTTTCCGGATTGCCGGACTTTGTCCCACGATGTCGCCGGGACGTGTAACCTCGGCAACCGTCTCGCGCAGGCGGACATTTTCTTTTTCCGCGCGACGGTGGGCCAGCGCCTTGCTCACGAGATGCGCAATTTCGTCGGGGTCAAGGGGCTTGCTGACGTAGTCGTAGGCGCCGTTCTTCAGGGCCGTGACGGCGGTCTCCACAGAAGCGTAGCCGGTCATCATGATGACGATGAGGTCGGGGTCCATCTCGTGCAGGCGGCGCTGGAGTTCGATGCCGTCGGTGCCGCGCATCTTTATATCGAGCAGGGCGAGATCCCATTTGTTCTCGGCCATGCGGGTGAGGGCGTCGCTCGCGCTTTCGGCGGTGCCTATCTCGTAGCCTTCTTCGCGGAACCATTTTCCGAGGGAATCGCGGACGCTGAGTTCATCGTCGACGATCAGTAGCTTGCCTTGTGTCTCCACTTATTCACCTCCCGCTCGCGGTAGTGACAATTTCGTTGGGGGACGGAGCGACCGTGGCGGCGTCTGCGGGTGAGTCCGCTTCTTTGGCTGCATCCCAGGGCAATGTCAGAGTGAAAGTCGTGCCCCGGCCCGGCTCAGACTGCACTTCGATGTTTCCGTTGTGGCGCTCAAGAATGCTGTGGCTGATGGCGAGTCCTAAGCCGACGCCGCGGCCGGTCTCTTTCGTGGTGAGAAAAGGCTCGAAGATGCGGGGAAGGATCTCGGGGGGAATGCCGGAACCGTCGTCGCGTACAACGACGCGGATCTGGCTGTGTTCATGGCTGAAGCTCGTGGTGAGCCACAGGTTGCCGCCTTGCGGCATGGCGTCGAGCGCGTTCATGACGAGCGCGAGAATCACCTGCTCGATCTGGGCGGCGTCACAGAGAACAAGGGGCAGATTGGGGTCGAGTCGCTGTTCGACTTGAATGCCGCCAAGATCCAGTTGGTGTTGAACCAGGCGCAGAGAGCGGTCGATAACCTGGTTCACGTTCGTCGGTTGCAGGTTCATGGGCGTCGTGCGGGAAAAGGTCAGCAAGTTCTTTACGAGATCACCGCAGCGGCGGCTTTCGGAGGCAATGAGGTCGAGGGAATCGATTATTTCTTTGTGGCGAGTGACAGCAAAGTCGTCGGAGGGGACGACCTCTTGATGATCTGGTTCGTGACGACCTTTTTCCTGCAGATCTTTCTCCAGGCGTTCTTTCTCTTGGCGTTCAATCCACTTTCGCAGCAGCTTGGCATAGGTAAGGATGCCGGATAGCGGATTGTTGATTTCATGCGCGAGGACGGCGGCCATCTTTCCGATGGAGGCCATCTTTTCGGTGTGCAGGGCGTGCTCGTGCGCGCGCTTGAGTTCGCCGGTCTTTTGCTCGACTCTTTGTTCGAGCGTGTGGGTCCAGGCGAGATTCTCGTTGTGCTCGGCCTGCAGTTGCCGGCTCATGTCGTTGAAGGAATGAGCGAGTTCGGCGATTTCGTCGTGCGATTGAACGTCGATCTGGTAGCCGAGATCGCCGGCGGCCAGGCGCTCTGTGCCACGCTCGAGCGCCTTTACCGGGAGGCTAATCACGCGCCAGATGAAGAACCAACTCAGGACGGCAATCAGCAGCAACGCGCAGGCGGTGTAGACGATCATCCGGCGGCTGCTCTCGGCGAGTTGGACATCGGCTTTTGCTAGTGAAAGGTTCGTGTCGAGGACTCCGAGAATCTTCTGCTCGGACGGATGCGCGTGGCAGGAGGCGTTAGAGCAGGACGGCTGGTTCTCGATGGGAGTAATGATGCCGAGAACGCGCGTTCCAGCGGCGTTGCGGTAGATGCGAAATCGGTCAGGACGATTCAGGCGCGCAAGCGGCTGCGACTGGGCGTGGCATGCGTAGCAGGCCTCGGCGGTCTTATCGACAATGTGGTTCTGTTCGACGGAATCGGTGGTGTAGGTAATTCTGCCTTCCTGATCGAAGATGCGAATCTTCTCCATGCCGGGCTCATGGGCCATGGTCTGTATGGAGTGGTAGAGCCCCTCGCGGTCGTTGCGCAGCATGTAGTCGGTTGTGCTGTGCCTGATGACATCGCTGACACGTTCCGCGCTGAGCAGTGTGGTTTGCTCGAGATGCTGGCGGTGGAGGCGGACGTTGAGATAGCCGAGCAGGGCGAAGATCACCACCATCGCGCCAAGCAGAAGGATGTTCAGCTTGGCACTGAGGTTGAGAGTCAGGCGCAACCAGCGGCGGCGGGTTGGTTCAGTCTCCGACATTTTCGAGTACCGGCTCACGCTCCAACAGCGCGGCGGCATCGGCCTCAGCTGGCTGTTCTTGGGGCAGTGCTTCCTTGGGGAAGATCGGCAGGTACTTCACCGCCAGTCCGAAAAGTGCGAAGCCGGCGGAAATGATCATGCCGGTGACGGCCAACTCGGTCCACTTGGGGAAGTACCGGACTCCAGTGGAACCTTCGAATCCCGTGATGCTCACGTTCATGCGGTTGGTAATGAAGCCGAGCACGACGAGCACGGCGGCAAAATACAGGCCGTTGGCGCTCGAACGCACTCTGGGCTGTAGGAGCAGAGCCAGGGGAAGAATGATGGCGAGTGAGATTTCAAGCCAGAAAAGATACATCTCGTAGCCGGGCTTCAGAGTCAGCCGAAGCACGCCGCGGTTCGCCAGGTCTTCGAAGCGCAGGATCGCGTAGACACCTAGAACGACTACCAGAACGCGTCCGAGTTCCTGCAGGACGGGCAGTTCCAGTTGCAAACCGAAATGCTTGGAACTCAGTGAGGACTCGAAGATGGTCATGGCAAGCCCCACGGCGATCGCCGAGAGGAAGAAGAACAGTGGGAGCAGAGGGCTGTACCAGAAAGGATGCAGCTTTTCGGGAACGATGAGATACAGCGTGCCCAGGGACGATTGATGCAGCGTGGAAAGAATCACGCCGAAGATCACGAGCGGAATCAGAATGGTCCGAACCACTTTGAGCGGTTTCTGCATGTTGAATCGTTCGAGCACGATGGGAGAGAACTCAAGCGCGAGCACCGTGGTGTAGAGCATGACGCAATATGCGACCTCGAACATCACCGAGTGAGGATTGCGCATGATGAGTGGGTGCCAGATGTTGTACGGCTTGCCGAGGTCGAACATGAGAGCCGCGGAGACGAGAATGTATCCGAGGAAGGCCGTGAGAATGGTGGGCCGAATGATGGAATGCAAACGCTTGATGTTGAGGATGTGGACGGCAGCGGTGAGAGTAAATCCGCCCGCGGCGAGCATGACTCCGCAAAGAACATCGAAGCTGACCCAAATGCCCCAGGGGAATTGATCGCTGAGGTTGGTCGAGGCGCCCAGACCCTGCGTGAAGCGGACGAAGGTAGCGTAGAGGCCGGCTGCCATCAGGAAAAGGAAGATCAACTTCCAGAACGTGAACTTGAAAGTGGGGCGCGACATTATTCCTTCCTCCCATTCTTTTTGTCGGCTGCGGGCTTGGGGCCTTCGGCGAGGGCGACTTCTTCACGACGATGCGTGATCCACCAGATGCCGCCCAGCACCATCCCACCGAGAGGAACAAAGTCGGGAATGTGGGACAGGACGCGGTAAGTGAGCATCGGCATGGGATCTTTGGAAAGGTTGGTGCGGTAGCCGAACGTCTCGAAGGGCACGGCTGAGAGCAGGAACACCGAGGTGCCACCGACTTCCTGTAGGCCGTAAATGTGATCGACGTATTTGCCAGGGTTATCGCGGATGCGCTGCTGAGCTTCCGCGATCAACTCGTCACGCTCGCCGAACTTCGTTGCGCCTGTCGGACAGATCTCGGCGCAGGCGGTGGGTTTGCCCTGCGCGACGCGATCTGGACACATGGTGCACTTCTGCACCTTGGGGACGAGCTTGCCCCACTCATATTTCGGAACGCTGAAGGGGCAGGCCACCATGCAGTAGCGGCATCCCATGCATTTGGAAGAATCGTAGGTGACGGGGCCGAGCGCGGTTTTCTTGAGCGCGCCGACGGGGCAAACTGAAGCGCAGGAAGGATCGTTGCAATTCATGCAGAGGCGGCGCATGAACTTGTCGCCCCGCGTCATGACAACGGTCAGTTTGTGCGCAGACTGAGTTTCTTCGCCAGCGATCGTGTCGTCGTAGGCGAGATCGTTCTGTGAGGCGCAGGCCTGCTCGCACTGCTTACAGCCGATGCAGACTGTGGAGTCATATAAGAGTGCTTTGCTCATGAAAATACCGTCTCCGGACGTGCGCGTAGCACCGCCCGGAAATCCTTTCGACCGACGCCTGAGCTGAATGAGGGGAGGAGGGAACGATTACCCGCGTAACCTCGCCGGCAATCGGTCCTGATACAAGCTGCTTACCTCATCAGTGCAGAGGCTGTCGCGAAATTCAGCAGCTTCAGACAGGTTAGAGTTTCAACAATTAGGGGATTCTCAGCCGTGACCGGCATCACGGTTCGTCGTGATGTTGGTCAATAGAGTCCGGATGGGTCGCTTCCGTTGTTTTCCGCATCAGCGGGTTGATGTGGATTGCATCATTGTGCGGGTGCCGGACAAGTGGCTGATCCTAAGTCGTTTGTGTGCATACCGGCTGTTCGGGGACTTCAAAAGGGATGATTCTTTGTTGTGATCTTCATCGATGACTGCTGTTGACATTTTGCGCAGCACTAGCGGCGACGCAAGCAGCCACACCGCTATCTCGCTCATATCTCAAGAGATGCACGTCGAGAAGTTATCTCCTGGAGGGCGCGCCAGCGTTTGGCCTGGCGATTGCCTTTAGGAAAGGTGCGAGTGGCCAAGAAGTGAAAGGCCCTCCGGGCGAGGTGGATTATGACAGTCATTCTGGTACTCCTTACATTCGGCATCTTCCTGGCAATTGATTATGTGCGCGGTCAGAAGCAATTGGCGAAGCAACCGGTTTTGCAGGCAGCGCGACGGGAAACGGCGCCACGCGTTATTCCGGCGATGGTTGCGGGCTTCCAGGTTCCGGAGAATGTGCGGTATCACACAGGACATACCTGGGCGCTCAGCGAGAGTCCGGATCGCGTGCGGGTGGGAATGGATGACTTCGCGACGAAGCTGGTAGGAAAGATCGAGAGCATCACCCTGCCGCAGCGCGGGCGCTGGGTCCGCCAGGGACAGAAGATTTGGACGATCTTCCGCGACGGCAAGTCAGTGGACATGGTTTCGCCGATCGAAGGCACGGTGACGGACATCAACGAGTCCGTCATGAAAGATCCGGAACTGGCGCGCAAGGATCCGTATGGAGATGGCTGGTTACTGACGGTGCAGGCGCCGGATTCGAAGATCAACTTCCGCAACTTGCTGGGTGGAACGCTGGCGCGGTTGTGGACGGAAGAGTCGGCACTTCGACTGCAGAAGAGAATGCCGATGGCTCTGGCGGGCGCGCTGGCACAGGATGGCGGTGTAGCGGTCGATGATCTAACGGCGCACATACCCGACGAGGATTGGGCCACTCTGACAAAAGAATTCTTCCTGTCCTAAGCGAAGGCTGGGGACAGACCTCGCCTGTACCTGATGTACCGCCGCCCGGGAGTAATCCCGGGCGGCTTCTTTGTTCGGGGGGAAGGATTAATCCGGGAGGGCTTCCTCGGAAACAGAGCGCGAAAAAGAGCGAAGGATCCAGAGACCAACGATGACGGCGGACGTCAGCATGAGCACACGAAGATACTGCGCAGGGGGAAGCGCGGCGTCACCGAAGATGGTGCGAAGCAATCCGAACGTTGCGCTGCAGGTGCAGAGAGCAAAGTACAAACGCTCGCGCGCACAGCGAGAGATGCTTGCGAGCCATCCAAGTATGGACGCGACGACCAGGTAGATGCCAATAAGGATGATGTCGCCGGTCGCGACCGCCGTCGGAGTGATGATGCCGGCTTTGGGCGACGCGAAACCGTGAATCGCAATCCCAAGAAAGATAAAGGAGTGAACGAGCGCGATCACTGCGCGTTTTCGATTGTTGAGGATCGCGAAGTCGTTCATATCGAGATTAGTTTCGCCGGTCGAGAGCGGATTGGGGTGTGACGCATCGTACGGCATTTTGTGATTTGGATCACTGAAGAGGGCAATCTTGGAAGTGGCTCAGAATCGTCACACAGCGTGCAAAACCCGTAACCACCAAGGACACGAAGGTGCACGAAGGAAGGCTGAGGCGACAACCTTCGTGATACTGCTGTCCTTTGTGGTTAATGGTTTCGCGTTGATGGTTTTGTGCGCTCTGGCATCGCGGGATTCGTGGTGGTACCATCGCGGGCGATATGACGAACCGACGCTTGGCTTCAGTGTTTCTTGTCTGTTTTTTCTTGTGCCTCTGGGCTCCCGCGGAGGGCCAGTCTCCAGCTGCGCACCCAATTGTGTTGCATGCAGCGCGGCTGCTCGATGTTAAGAGTGGACGCATCGTTAAGCCAGGGGAGGTCCTTGTGCAGGGCGAGCGGATCGTCGAAGCGGGGAGTTCGGTGAAGCGACCCGCGGGAGCGGAGGTGATTGACCTCGGTGATCAGACGCTGCTTCCGGGGCTGATCGACGCGCATATTCATCTTTTTCTTCATCCAGGCGCGGAGGATCTGCAAACGGTGCAGGAGTCGGTGCCGCAGCGAACGATCACGGCAACACTGGCGGCGCGCGAGGATCTGATGGCGGGATTCACCGCCGAGCGCGACATGGGTACCGAAGGTGCCGGGTCGGCCGACACGGCCGTGCGTAACGCGATCGACGAAGGGAGGATTCCCGGGCCGCGACTGCGGATCAGCGGGAATGCGATCAACATTCTGGGCGGGCATGAGGACGCGATTGGCTATAACCCGGCACAGCACGTTCTATCGAACGCAGACTATGCGAACAACGCGGATGAACTGGTCGCCGTGATGCGGGAGCAGTTCAAAGAAGGAGCGGACTTCACCAAGATTTATGAAACGGGAAGCGATTCGGTTCGCGACGGAAAGCTCTCGACGCCATATCAGTACACCGAGGCCCAACTGGAAGCGGCGGTGAAAGAGGCGGCACGAGTCGGCAAGCATGTAGCGGTGCACGCAACAGGCGAGCCGGGGACACTTTTTGCCGCGCAGGCGGGTGTGGCGTCGATCGATCATGCCGACCAGTTGAGCGATGAGACGATGCGTCTGATGAAGGAGAAGCAGATCTTTGCGGTTCCGACCTTCACGATCTTCGAATATTTTGCGGAGCACGCGGCCACGCCGCGACAGGCGGAGCACGAGCATCAGGTGCTCGACTTGAAGGTGGAGGAGTTCACGAAGCAGGTCGCTTCCCAAGTGCCGATGGCGGTTGGCTCGGATGTGGGGCCGTTTCCGCATGGCACGCAGGCCCGCGAGTTTGTGCTGATGGTGAAGTACGGAATGTCTCCGCTGGCTGTATTGCAGGCGGACATGATCAATGGCGCCAAATTGCTGGGCTGGGATGGACAGATTGGATCGCTGGAGCAGGGATATCTGGCCGATGTAGTCGCGGTACCGGGAGACCCGCTGCAAGACATCAGCGTGCTGGAGAAGGTGGGATTCGTTATGAAAGGCGGAGTGATCTACAAGAAGTGATGCGCGACACATTGCGAGGCGTTCAAAGAAGAACGGCTGACAGCATAAGCTGCCAGCCGTTTTACTTGCGGAGAGAAATCAGATTGCCTTAGCGATGTCCGCCACCATGTCCGCCGCCGTGGAAGCCACCGCCGCCATGGAATCCGCCGCCACCTCCGTGGAATCCGCCGTTACCGTGGAAGCCGTTACCGCCGTGGAACCCACCGCGAGGAGCGACATAGCCACGTCCGGCATAACCGCGTCCACCCCAGCCACGACCAGCCCACCCGCGTCCGTAGTAGCCCCGACCGTAGTAGCCGCGGCCGTAGTAACCATGGCCGTAGTATCCGTGATACCACGGGCCTGCGCCGATGAAGACTCCGCCAACGAACCAGTTCGGCCCATAGAACCCATACGGCGCACACGCGTATGGATAGTAGTCATAGTAGCCGTAGGGGCAGACGGGAGCCGCTCCGTAATAACCGACCGCCGGCCCAACCCCAACGCCGACCGAAACCTGCGCTTGGGAATATGCCGCGGGAACCGCCAGAATCGTAAGCAACGCTAAGTATCTGAGATATTTCATTGTTCTACCCCCCTTAAAACTTCCGTTCACCCCAACCATTCAACCCTTGAAGCTCTTGTCTTGCCACACCAGTAGAAACCCTGTTGCAGGTCAAAAGTTGCTAGGGATGCTCCGGTCGCGGGAAGCACGGTTCAACACAGTGTCTTCATTGAGATAAAAAAAGAATCTCTGGCGGCGGCAGTGCAAAGGCTGAAATTGCTGCTATAGCTTTGAGATTTCTGCGCGGGCTCGGTCGCAACCTTCTTATTCGGTGTTGCGAGGCTTTATTTCCGTGTTGTGAGAATCGCTGCTTTCGCGAGCTTGCGGCGTTTACGCGACCTTGTGCGGCCGGGCGAGAGAAGTTCTCAAGAAACCTGCAAAAGATTGCACATCGGTTTCCGAAGCGGCCGCGAGGCCAGAAGTAAACGAGTGATTCTGAGTCACTTGCTGCGTTTCTAATGCCCGGCAGGTGGCTGCCGGATTGCGCCTTTTGGAGTGCTGCGCTGAGCGCGAGCACCTATGACATCCCTCAAATCTGCCTGGGATCTTCGATTCGTCGCTATTGTGACGATAACCGCCGTCCTTTCTTCTCTTGCGTGGGGACAAGGGCCTGCTCCTGATGCTCCCGTGCCCGTCGTTCAGCCTACTTCTGCTTTTGTGTCTGTTACGCCGACGATTGAACAGCACAAGTTCTGGGATAAAGAGAACAGTGTCTTGTTTGCGGCGTCGGCTGCGTTGAGCATCGCAGACTTTGCCGTGACTCGCGCGAATCTGCAGAACGGCGGCAAAGAGATGAATCCCGTGGTTCGCGTTTTCGGCAGCTCAAGCGCAGGACTGGCTGCGAACTTCGTTGGGGAGAATGCGGGAGTCATCGGCCTCAGTTATTTCTTCCACAAGACCGGGCACCACAAGTTGGAACGTGCCGTCTCCATGGTCAACATTGCAGGCTCGGCTGGAGCTGTGAGTTTTGGGTTAGCTAGCCGCTAGGCCTGAGAACGCTGCACGTCGCTACGGTTTGCCTCGAAGTTGTCTGGCGCGGGACTCCGCGCGTTGCGCTTCCGCAGACTTTCCTAACCCTGAATAAGCTTTCGCGAGAAGATCGAAGACATCCGCGTTCTTGGGTTCTGACTTCGCAAGAGGCTCTAGTTGTTGCGCGGCATCGGCGAAGTTGCTCTCGGCGATTTCAGCAGTGGCCAGAGCCAGCTGAGCCTCGATGCTGTCTGGCTTCAACAGGAGAGCGGCCTCAAGCTGGTCGTCGGCTGCTTTTGGATCTTTCAAACCGAGATACACCTGACCTAACAATAAACGAGCCTCGAATTGGCCGGGCATCAGTTTCAGACTGGATTCGAGCGCATCGCGCGCGCCCGGTAGATCGTTGGATTTCTGCAGTGCCTGCCCGGCGAAGAAGGCTGCCGTGGCGTCATCGGGACGAACCTGCATCGCGCCTTTCAGATGCTGTGCGGCCCGGGCGAAGTCGCCGGCTTGGAGCTCGAGTTCTCCGAGCTGGCGTAGCGCAGTCGGAGACTTCGGATCGAGGCTTAAGACCTTTTCGAGCGATCGGCGGGCGTCGTCGGAATGATTGTCGTCTGAGGCAATCATCGCCGCGTGCAGAAGATTCTGCTCTTCGATCTTGTCTTTTGGATCGGGAAGGGAAGAGGAAGGCGTGCCTGTCGTGCCAACTGCGGCCGTATAGCCAAGCGCTTTCAGTGCGCTGCCGGCGGGCTGGGTATCGGCATTCCTGGAGCCTGCCAAAGAGGCTTCTCGAGCGCGCAGATCGGCCAGCATCGCCCGGGCTTTCTGCGCGTGCGCATCCTGCGGTTCGTAGGTGTTGTGCAATTCAGGAGGATCGAGCCGCAGGTTGTAGAGTTCGGGTCGAGGCGCCTCGATGAACTTGAATCCCTCATCGCGCAGGGACCGAAGAGGAGCCCATCCGAAACGCAACGGATAATCGGTCTCTCCGAACGCCGGACGGCCTGCCTGGTCGGTTCCCGCAAAATAAGACTTCAGAGATTCTCCGTCACGTTTTTCGAGAACGGGAGCGCCCACTATGTCGAGCACGGTGGGAACGATGTCGATTGTGCGAACTTGCGCCTGAACTACGGTACCCGCATCGAGCGCGTCCGGCAGCTTGATGATCAGGGGAACGTGGGTCGTGGAGTCGTATAGAAAGATTCCGTGCGTGTCTTCGTTATGTTCGCCCAGGCCTTCGCCGTGATCGCCGACGACGATGATGATTGCGTTGCGATACCGAGCACTCTGCTTGAGGTATGCAATGAAGTGAGCGAGAGCCGAGTCGGCGTAGGCGATCTCGCCGTCGTAAAGGTCATCTTTATATGTTTGCGAATAAGGCGGCGGCGGCTCGTAAGGATCGTGGGGATCGTACAGATGAACCCACATGAAGTGTGGCCCGGCAGGATGCTTGCTGAGCCAGGCCTCCGCATGTTGCGCGACATCCATGCCACGACGCTCGACGCGTCCCCAGCGAGCTTTAGTTTGCGGATGCTCCGGGAAGTTGTCGTAGTAATCGAAGCCGCGATCGAATCCGGGTGCAAGGGTCTTGCTGTCGAGAATGACCGCTCCGATAAAAGCAGCCGTGTGGTAACCCTGTTTCTTCAACAACTCTGCAATGGTTTCATGCGCGGGGCTCAAGGGCACCGCAAAATCCGTGACGCCGTGCGAACCGGGCAACAGACCGGTCAAGATGCTGGCGTGGGATGTGTTGGTGATTGGACTTGCAGTGAACGCTTGAGCGAACCGCAGGCCGTCGTGTGCGAGACCGTCCAGGGCGGGGGTCTGCACGTGGTCGTAGCCGTAGCAGTGAACGTGGTCGGCGCGAAGAGTGTCGATCGTGATCAAGAAAACTTCGGGCGAAGTTTTTGGTGGCGCGGCCGACCGGGCACTCAGCGTCAGAAGCAGGCACGCACAGAAGATGACGAACGCGCGAAAGAACCGCATCGGGCCCTCAGACTAGCATAATTGGCGCGGACTTCACTCGTGAACCCGGATCGCCGCTATCGTATAATTTCTACCTCTCATGGTTCCCTCCCGGCTCTTGGCGACGTTGTGGATAGCCGGCGTTATTCTCGTCCCCGGCATGCTGGCAGCGGTGAAGCCCCAGCCAAACGTCGTGTTCATTACCATCGACACGCTCCGCGCCGACCATCTGGGCTGCTACGGCTACAAAGAAATTCATACGCCGAACATTGATGCGCTCGCCGCGCACAGCGTGCGCTTCGAACGAGCTTACACTCCTGTGCCGGTTACGCTGCCATCTCACACAGCCATCTTCACCGGGACGTATCCGACGTACAGCGGGATGCACGACTTCAGCGGAAATAAACTGAGCCCGAAGCAACCAACGCTCGCATCGGTGCTCAAAGAGCAGGGATATGTGACGGGAGCCGTGGTTGCCTCGGCCGTGCTGGACTCACGCTTTGGTCTGAACCATGGATTCGATTTCTATTACGACCACTTCGATTTCAACCGTCTGCAGGAATCGAACCTCGAGGATATGGAACGCCCGGGAAATGTGGTGGCTGATGTTGCGCTGGACTGGCTGGGCAAGAATTCCCGCAGCAAATTCTTTCTCTGGATGCATTTGTATGATCCGCACTATCCGTACCACCCGCCGGCTCCGTACAGCGAGCAATACAAGGATCATCTCTACGACGGAGAGATCGCATTCGCGGACGCGCAGGTTGGACGACTGATTGCTTTTCTTAAAGCTAAGGATTTGTACCAAAACACGTTGATCGTGCTGACTGGGGATCACGGCGAAAGTCTTGGCGAGCACGGAGAGAAGACTCACGGCTTTTTTATCTATAACGCGACTCTGCATGTGCCCGTAATTATTCATCTGCCGGGGGCCATGACGGGACAAGTTGCGCCAGAGTTAGTGAGCCTGACCGACCTGATGCCAACTGTGCTGCAGGTCCTGAAGATTGATGTTCCCTCGGATGTGCAGGGGCGCAGCCTGGCGTCGCTCCTGTCGACGAAGAAGGATCGTGACTCCCGCAATCTTTATGCCGAGACATTTCTGCCGCGGCTGCATTTCAATTGGAGCGAGCTGCGATCGGTGGAAACGGAGAAGTACCAGTTCATCGAAGCTCCTAAACCCGAGCTCTACGATCTGGCGAGCGATCCCGGCGAAACGCGAAATCTATATGCCGACAAGAAGGCTGTCGCTGCGGAATTGCAGGCACGCCTGGACGTGCTGATCCACCAGTACAGCGCGGACCAGGAGTTGGCGGAGAAAACTGGTCTCGATCCGGCGCTGATGGAGCGGCTGAAGTCACTGGGTTATGCGGGCTTCTCTGGCGGCAGCAATTCAACAACGCACGACACTTCTCTTCCCGATCCGAAAGACCGAATTGCGGTTTATGAACTCATCTCCGATGCGATCGCGGAGAGCCAGCATGGGGAATATCAGGACTCGACTGACAAGCTGGTAGCGGCACTGAAGACGGAGCCGGGGAATGTCCCCGTGCATTACCTTCTTGGACTCAACTACTACCGGCTGCGCGAATTTCCGAAGGCGGTGGAGGAATTTCAGCGCGTCCTGCAACTCAGTCCTGACTATGAGCTGGCAACGTTTCAGTTGGGGCTGGCTTATGCACGAACGGGCGATTTCGACAATGCGATCCAGATGTTGAAGCGAGCCTTGGAATTGGATGGAACGAATTTTTCTGCGGCTTTCAATCTGGGCGCCGCGTATTCGCGAAAGGGAATGGCCCCGGAGGCGGCAGCGGCGTTTCGACAGTCGATCACGATTTATCCGGAATATGCGCAGGGACATCGCGCCCTCGGAGAGATGTTGCTCTACCAGGGGCAAGTCGATGAATCACTAACCGAACTGCATCGCGCCGAGGAGCTTGATCCGCGGGATCCGAGCACTCATGCAGTTCTGGCAAAGGCGCTCGCGGCGAAGGGTCTGAACGCGGAAGCCGACGAAGAGATGCGAAAGGCACAGCAGTCGCAGCGGCAGTAGATCGCGCAGAATGACGAGATGAGCCTAGCCGAACCACGACCAACCGCAGCGAGACGAAGATCCCTCTCGATCGTCGCGAACTCGCTGACCGTCTTGCTGTCAGTCGCGGCACTGCTCTGCGCAGCGCCCGTTTGCGGTCAGGTTCACGCAGCAGCGACGACGAAGGCGGTGAAAGCGCGGCCGAACGTCATCCTGATCACCATCGACACGGTCCGCGCCGATCACTTGGGATGCTATGGGAACAAGGACATTCAGACGCCAACGCTCGACGGCTTGGCGCGCGATGGCGTTGTTTTCGAACGCGCTATCTCACAGGTACCTTTGACGTGGCCCTCTCACGCGGTCATTCTTACAGGCTTGTATCCGTTTCAGAATGGTGTCCAGGATTTCACAGGGCAACCGCTTGATGCGCGATTTCGATCGGTAACGCAGGCGTTTAAACAACGCGGGTATGTTACCGGTGCCGTGGTCAGTGCATTTGTGCTCGACCGAAGTTGGGGACTGGCGCGCGGGTTCGATTTCTACGACGATGCGTTTGCGCCGGAGGAATTTGTCAATCGCGATCTTGGGCTCGTGGATCGGCGCGCAGGAGAAAGCGTGGACCGGGCACTGTCGTGGTTGAAGAAGAATCCGCGGCGTCCATTTTTCTTCTGGCTCCATTTATATGATCCTCATAGCCCATATGATCCGCCGGAGCCTTATCGCAGCGAATACCGCGGGCATCTTTATGACGGCGAGATCGCGTACGCGGATCATGAGCTCGGACGCGTGATTGCCTGGTTGAAGCAGAACAGGATCTACGATTCGAGTTTGATTTTATTTGTTAGCGATCACGGGGAGTCGCTGGGAGAACATGGCGAGCATGAGCACGGCTTCTTTGTGTATAACGCTACGGTTCATGTTCCGCTGATCGTGAAACCGCCTGCTGGAAGCGGCTTTCGGCCTGGGCGGATTTCTCGGCCCGTGGAAACGACAGCAGTCGCGCCGACTCTGCTGGAAGGGGCGGGAATTCGTGACACGATGAATGGGCAATTGCACTCGCAGGGACTGCTCGATTCCCGCGTCACAGCGGACGACGCGGCTTACAGCGAGACGTTTTATCCGTTCAGTTCGTTTGGATGGAGTCCGCTGCACGCACTCGAAACCAGCCGGTACCACTACATTGAAGCACCCCGGCCTGAACTGTACGACCTGACTGCCGACCCCGGGGAAAAAACCAATCTGGCATCGCAGCAAACCGCGACGGTGGCGGTGCTGAAAGATAAATTGAAGAAGTTATTGCTGGAGCGTCCTTTTGCGGCGGGGGCAGGCAATAACTCCGGGCTAAGTCCGGATGCGGCAGATAAATTGCGCTCACTTGGCTACGTTGCATATCGATCGCCAGTATCGGCCAGCGCTTTGGCGGCGGGCGTACCAGATCCAAAGGACAAACTGTGGGAGTTTAACTCCATTCTGGAAGCCGAGGACGCTCTGCGCGCGGGAGATACCGATAAGGGGAAATCGCTATTGCTGCAGGTTCGAGAGAAAGATCCTGAGATGTATGTTGTGCCGTTTGTGCTGGGAGAAGCGGCGCTCAGCGCGAAGCAGTGGGACGAAGCCGCCGCGGAGTTGCGTAAGAGCCTCACGCTTAACCCTCACTTTGATCAAGCTATGCTTGGGCTGTCGCGGGCGCTCATCTTCCAGGAAAAATTCGATGAAGCCAAGCAATGGGATAAGAGTGCGATTGAGTATAACCCTGAGAATTACCGCGCCTGGTACCAGTTGGGGTTCATTGAAGCTCGTTCAGACAAGAGCGCGGCAATAACGGATTACGAGAAGGCGGTCTCGATTCAGGGGAATTTCCCGCCTCTCCGTCGCGATTTGGGTTTGCTGCAGTTTCAACTGGGCAACTATGCGGAAGCAGCACGGCATCTCTCGCGGGCGGTCGAGTTGGGGATAAAAGAGGCGAGCGTCTACAACTCCCTGGGAATTTCATACAGTCGTACTGGCCGTTTACGTGAGGCAGTGACGAGCTACGAACAAGCTCTGAAATTGGAACCCGACCTAGCCCAGGCGCACCTCAACCTCGGTTTCGCTTATGAACGGCTCAACCAGAAGGCGCTGGCAGAAAGCGAGTACAAACAGGCTTGCGACTTGCAGGCTGAGATGTGCGACATGATCAAGAAACATCAGCAATAGTCTGATTAGTTCGAAAGTGGCGTCGCAGTCTTCGCCGAAGTCTCGAGCTTTTGCAAAACCTGTTTTGCCTGGACACTGAACGGACTGTCGGGCAACTTGTCCAGGAAATCATGCAGCTGCGATGCTGCCGCGTCCTTGCGTCCCTGTTCAAGCAGGAGATTCACGAGCTGCAGGCGAGCTTGGGCCATCGTTGGACTCAATTCAATCGCCCTTCGCAAAGCCAGTTCAGCCTGAGGTAATTTTTTCAGACGAAGGTCGAGCGATCCGAGCAAAAATTGCCCAAGGGAGGAGTCCGGCTGGCGGCGCAGGCCCTCATCCAGATTCTGCTGAGCCTCAGGTAGCTGCCCGGTGAGCATGTAGATGTTACTCAGGTTGAAGTACGCGGCGGCATCACTCTGGTTGAGTTGAACGACTCGTTCGAACTCCTTTCGAGCGTTCGGAAAGTCAGACTTGTTCTGGTAGTCCGACCCCAGATTGTTGTGGGCGAGATAAAAGTCCGGAGCGATCTCAACAGCTTTCTGATAGTGGCGGATCGCGTCATCGCGCTTGCCATCCGCGTCAGCGCTCAGCCCCTTCTCAAATTCTTTGACCGCACGCTTGGGAAATCGATCAGCATATTCTCGGACGTCGATCATATCGGGGTTGGCGCCGTTCGGGTTTGGAGAAGCGGTGGCATCGGGCTGGGCTTTCTTTTTAGGGACGAGGCTTATGTCGACGAAGACGGTAGGGGCCATCATCGATGAATCGATCACGACGGGGCGGCGAACGGTCTCATAGTTGTCGTCGTTCACCACGACATCGTAGGAATTTGGGTAGAGGCTATGAAATCCGAAGGTGCCGGAAGAGTCGGTGTAGACGCTGTCCATGGGAGCGCCGCGCATCTCGAGCGTTACGAGTACACGTTGGGGAGGTGTATCGCCACGCTGCACGCGCATATGCCCAACAATTGAGCCCAAGATTTGCTGTTGAGCAAAGATAGGTAGAGAAAATGCGAAGAAGATAGTGCAGAGGAATAGCGCTCGAGTAAAACTGCGGGTGTGAGTCCGACCAGCCACTGAACCACCTCAGAAGAAAAAGGGCCTGTTCGCAAAGGAACAGGCCCTCGGTTATTCGTCTAACTCTCGGCTAGAAGCTAAGCTTCAAGTCAAACTGCATCTGCCGCGGATTGAGGGTGCCGGCAGCCTGACCGAAGTTGGTGAAGGTCAGTTTGTTGTTCGCTCCGCCTCCCGTGGTCGCCAGCAGGAAATTGGCACGGTTGAAGACGTTGAAGGCCTGCCATTCAAACTTCAGGTGCATTCTTTCAGTGAGGTTGAAGACCTTGCCCAGTGTCATATCGGCGTACAACTGACCGGGACCCACAAACTGATTCCGACCCAGACTCCCGGTACATCCCAAGCAAGGCGCTGTGAGAACGGGAAGATTCGAGGCGTTGTCTGTTCCACCCTGAGCCGCACACCCTCCCAGAATTCCACCCGCGCCAGAGCACCATCCATCTTCCCAAACCTTGCGAGAGAAGGTTGCAGTTGCACGGGAGGTGTCAGGCCGGTCGTTCTTTCCGCCGTCCAGGTTGTAATCTCCACCGATGTTTGTGCAAAGCCCGGAATTAACGTCACTGGCTGTGCAGGGTGTATCGGCACCGCTCGCAATACTCGCGGTCTCGACGGGGTTCGCGGTTTTTGAAGTGTACGGCGACCAGTGGGCACCCGACTGCATCGCCCAGATTCCGCTATACTGCCACCCACCAAGGACGGCACCGGCAACCCCATGCAGGTTCTGACCCGGCAGTTGGTACACATAATTCAGTGTCAGCCGTTGGCGAATGTCGTACACCGAATTGCCACGATCCAGCCCAGGCAGAGCTTGGTCGGTAGAGTAACCGTCGCCGCCTGCGCCGCCGCTGGCCGTGGTTGCGCCACTGTGCCACGTTGAACCCTCGTCAATCGAGTGGCTGTACGTGTAACTGGCGTTAAACAGCAGGCCGTGCCCCATCTGGTGCTTGAGTGATGCTTGCAGCCCATTGTAGGCACCGTTGACGGCGTTTTGCCAGTTGCGCAAGATCCCATAGTTTGGGTTCGGACGACCACCCAGCCCCGACAAAGACCTGCCCAAATTGTCCGTAATCGTTGCGCCAACCGGCAGTAAGCTTCCTGCCTGACGGTTGATATCTTGAGCACGGAACAGCTTGTGGCTGATAGTGCCAACGTAATCGATCTCCATCACAGTCTTCGGAGCAATCTCGCGCTGAATGCTCAAGAAATCGTTATAGACATAGGGATCACGGATACCTTGCGGCAAGACGATACCGGTGAGGTAAGCCGTGTCGGGATTAAATGGCGCCCAACCGGTTAAATTGCCGGTGGCTTGTGCACCGCTACCCATGTTCGGATTTGTACCCGTGCCGAGGTAGGTTGGAGTCGCACTGGGGTCTGGACTACAGGACGACGCGCCGCAAGTCATAGGCCCGTAAATCAACTGTTCGGTCCCGCCGTTCAAAGGGCCGGTTGCGAGGTTGAACGAATAGTACGGCGGATTCCAGCGAGAGTTTGAGAGCGGGTTATACAAGGTGCTCTCGTAGGAGACACCAAAGCCTCCGCGCAACGAGGTTCTGCCATCACCGAACACATCCCAGGCAAAACCTACTCGAGGCCCGAAGTCGTTATGGTCGCCCTTTCCCAGGTTTTTCGCTGCGGCGAAACCGCCGGGGCCGCATACGCCAGCAAGAATGACGGTGTTTTGATTGCTTGGATTACAGATGCCCGAGCCGTCGGCTAAGGGTTGGCCGACGCCGACGTTGGCGCTGGCAATTTGCGCGGCGATGTTCGTACCCGGGCCAAGGATGAACGTTGTGGCCAGGTTGTTCTCCTCATTGTGCCGGGTAAATATGTCGTACCGCAAACCAAGATTTAAAGTGAGACGCCGGCTTACCTTCCAGTCATCCTGGAAATATCCACCGACTTCCAAGTTACGCCAGTGACGAATATTGTCGGCAAGATGCGGAGTGCTGCCGTCAGCAAACCCCGGGTCGACGCCGGCAATTTGTTCTGCTGGGGCGTCCGCGGCAAAGTAGCCCAGATCGAACATTTCAAAAGATGGACGGGCAACGTTGAATTCGCTGTTTTCGATGTTGCGCTTGATATCCACGCCAGCCTTGATGCTGTGCTTGCCATGACTGATGGAGACCATGTCGCCGTAGCTGTAGTCGTGCTCCTTGAAAAATTGGGGATACCCAGCGTAGGAACCAAATCCCGCGGTGCCGTCATCGAAGTAGGCTTGGGGCACTCCGGGATACTGCGTCACGATGCCGAGGTTATTTTGCGTGTACCCGGCCTTGAACTCGTTGACGACTGAACCCGAAAACGTGTGCACGTAGCTGAACTGCCCATTGGGGAAGTAACTTCGGCTTGGGTTATAGAAGCCGCGCGCACAATCGGCAATGCAAGGGCCAAATGTGTCAGTAGATTTGAACCAGTTGAACTGAGCGAAAGTCCGATTGTTAGCGTTGAAATTGTAGTCGAGACGCGCGGAAGCTTCGTTGCCGTTGAACAGGTTGCCGATCGACTGGGTTTGCGTCCCGAAGACCGCCACGCTGGTGTTCTGGACGGGCATCATGTTGCCAGGGGACGTCGGAGTTGTTCGGTCGCCCACGGTTCCAACGAAAGGCGCTCCAGGAGTATTTCCGCAAGCTTGATTCTGGTTTGGACCCCACTGCGGGGTATTCATGGAAGCGATTTCTGCTGCGGTGATTCCGAAGATTGGCAGCAGGCGACTCGCTATGTTGAGGCTGGTCGGATCGTTGAGGTCGCAGAAACGCGATGACAGGTCTGTCCCAAAGTATTGCGCTAGCGTCTGATTGGTGCTGCCTGCGATCGACGGTTTAAAGTTCTGATACAGCAACGCGGCCACCGAGTTGGGCTGTCCAGCGATGACGGCCTGTTCCCACTCCGGCGACTCCACAAGGATGTTCTCGGGAGTTCCCGCAGACTTGAAACGATCGCCTTGATACGAACCGAAGAAGAACAGCTTGTCTTTGATGATCGCTCCGCCGAAAGTTCCACCGAACTGGTTGAAGCGTACAGGCGGCTTTGGGGTGACGGGGTCTGTCGCGTTAAGGAAGTAGTAATTAGCGTCAAATTTATCGTTGCGGACATACTCCCAAACGCTGCCGTGATAAGAGTTGGTGCCAGACTTGGTGACCAGGTTGTTGACGCTGCCCGCGCTGTTGCCGTATTGGGCGGACATGTTCAGCTGCAGTTGCTGGAATTCCTGAACTGTGTCTTCGATTGGGGTGTTGTTGACGCCGCCGCTCAGGCCCTTGTTCGCGACGCCATTAATAAGGAAGCCATTGAAGTCTTCGCGCAGGCCGTTGACGACGGTTCCGTGGCCGCCCTCGAAATCGACGCCGTTTACGTTAACCGCGCCGGGAGACAATTGCATCAGGTCGTAGACGTTGCGTCCGTTGAGCGGGAGGTTTTCGATTTGCGTGGTAGAGACAGTGGTGGCGAGCTTGGCCTCTTCGGTGTTCACCTGGGAGGCTTCGCCGGTGACTTCGACGACTTCACGCGTCTGGCCCAACGTCATCTTCGCATCGACGTGGGCGGTCGAACCGGCGTTCAGAGTGACGCCGACGTCGCTGAACGTCTTGAAGCCAGCGGCTTCAATCGTGATCTTGTACGCGCCGGGAGGGAGTTCCGAGACCTGATAGGCGCCCGCTGCGTTACTCGTTGCGTTCACCGAGAGACCAGTTCCCTGGTTGGTGATGGTGATCCTCGCATTCGCCACCGCGGCGCCAGAAGGATCAGTCACAGTGCCAGCGAATTGGCCGTTCTGAATCTGCGCCATCGCGGCGACCGCAAACAACAGCACAAACAACGAAACCAGGAAGAAACGCAGCTTAGTCATTGGCTCCCTCACAACGCTGAAGTTGTAACGCCCCACCAACAAAGGTCAAAACAAACAGCCTCGCAAACACTGGTCTGCGATAGGAGCGGCATTGTGCATCGCTGCAATGGCGACTGTCAAGAAATGTTTAGTGCCTTTGGATTATGGGTTCATCGACTTGCCGATAGGGTGGGAGTGTAGAGGCTGCGAGTGCCGAAGGAAGTCGCGGTGAGAGCTAGGAAGCGAACCTGTCAGTTGTCTTGTACAGCGTGTGATTTCAATGATTTGCACGGAGAATCTATGGAGCCTAGAGAATGACATTTTGATGGGTTATGTTATGCTTTCGGGCTCACAAACGAAGAAGATTTCGATTGTCTGGATCGAAACTTTGTCTACTTTCGAATCGCTTGCGAGCCCTGTTTATCGATATGTGTCGGCTTCACGCTGGCGGATGGAAGCGCTCCTCTACCTTCTTCTATCGTGAGTTCCTGGTCGGCGGCGACACGACCGATGCGATCTACGGCTCCGGAGGGCCAGCGGACTTCGATTGAGTCAACTTGGGTGGCAGAGCCGAGGCCGAAGTGGAGGCGGGGATCGCTTGCGGATTCGAAACTTGAATTCGCCCGGACCTCCGAGGACTGAGTCAGGCCGCCGGCCTTCACTTGCACGTGGGCGCCAAAGCCGTCGCGATTGGAGCGGACGCCCACGGTCTTGATGCGCAGCCAGTGACCGAGGTGTGCGCTCTTGTTGCGAAGAAGGAGCGGGGGAGCGTCCATCACGTTGACGAGAATGTCCTGACGGCCTTCGTTAAAAAAGTCCGCGATCACTGCGCCGCGGCCGACGTAGCGGCGGGTGAAGGCAGCGCCGGCATGTGGGCCAATCTCTTCGAACTTTCCATTCTTCAGGTTGTGAAACAAGAACGGGCGTTCTGCGTAGGTCACGCCGAAGGAGTGCTGATCGACTTGCGGATTCGTGTGTCCGTTGGCCGCGAAAACGTCTTTCCAGCCGTCGTTGTCCGCGTCGAGAAATTTCATTCCGAAGGCAAGAAACGGAATGCTGATTGGACCGAAGTCTGACGGGCCGGCCATATCAGTGAATTCTCCGTTGTGATCGTTGTGGAACAAGTTGTTGGAGTCGTCGGAGAAGTTGGCCTTTACTATGTCGGGCCAACCGTCGTTGTCATAGTCGGCGGAATCGACGCCCATGCCGGCCTGCTCCCGGCCATCGGCGCTGTATGCGACGCCCGCTTCTGCGCCGACTTCAGTGAATCCACCTTTGCAGTCGTTGTGGTAAAGCATGGTGGGCGTGGAATCGTCGGAAACGAGCAGATCGAGACAGCCGTCGAGGTCGTAGTCGAGCCACATGACGCCGAGTCCGTAATAAGAGCCGGGATCGATGTTGAGTTTTTCGGTGACGTCGGTGAACGTGCCATCCTTATTGTTGTGATAGAGGCGGTCGCGGGCGCCCTTCAAACCGCGCGGTCCGCAGGAGACGGCAAAGCCGCGATAGGTACAGAACTTGTTCTCGCCGAAAGCGGGCAGGTGGTTGAGGTCGATGTCGACGTAATTCACGACGTAAAGGTCAAGGTAGCCGTCGTTGTCGTAGTCGCCGAAAGCGGCGCTCGTCCCCCAGCGTCCGGTGTTGCCGACGCCGGCTTTCGCGGTCACATCGGTGAAAGTGCCATCACCGTTGTTGTGGTAAAGCACGGCCCCGTCGAGGAAGGTGAGGTATAGATCTTCGTTGCCATCGTTGTCGTAGTCACCGACGGCGGCGCCGTATCCCCAGCCGCAATGGCTGATTCCAGCTTTCGCGGTCACGTCGGTGAAAGTGCCGTCGTGATTGTTGCGATAAAGCTTGCTGGTATGGCACTTGCCTGCCTTCACATCTTCGACGGTGGAACCATTGACGAGAAAGATGTCCATCCAGCCGTCATTGTCGTAGTCGAAGACTGCGACGCCGCCGCACATCGAATCCATGATGTAAAGCTTTTCAGGGCCACCGCACGTTAGATGGAAGTCGATGCCGGCCTGGCGAGTGATGTCGTCAAAGAGAATGGTTTGCACAGATGAACTCGTAGACGATTCGTTGGGCGCAGCGGAGGAGTGTTTTGTCCGTGAAGTTACCTGGGCCACGGCGAGTTTGGGCAGCGAAATAGTTAATGCAATCGGTAGGCCCGCGAGGACGCAATGCAACCACCAGCGTTTGAGCATCATTGGACGGGGTCGGATGCCATTCCTCCCGTCACGGGCTGGGATCTCTTAAGGGCGGCGAAAATTTCCAATTCCTGCTTGGCCTCTTCTTTCTGACCTGCTTTGTCCAACGCGCGAGACAGTTGGTAGTGCGGAGTTGGATCCGAGGGTTTTAACGCAATCGAGCGGCGCAGGGCAGGGATCGCATCTTCGGCGTCGCCTTCCAGAAGCAGAGCCTTGCCCAAGTCGTAGAACGCGTCGCCGTTAGTGGGATCGATGTGAGTCGCCTTTTTCAGATGCTCGACTGCCGGACCCCATTCTCCCACTTCGACCTCGATATGTCCGAGATGGTAAAGAACCTCGGGATTATTTGGCGAGTGCTGGATTTCCTTGTTGTATTCCGCGATCGCTTCGTCGTTGCGGCCCAAACTCGCATAAGCGAAGCCGAGATGATAGTGACCCAGAGGAATGTTGGGATCGAGATGCAATGCTTCCTGGAACTGTTGAACAGCCTGTATTGAGCGATTCGTATTTTGATAAGCCCTTCCCAGAAGGACGTGGGGCAACGCAATTTTCGGATCAAGCTTAATGGCTTTCTCAAGTTCGATTGAAGCTTCAGGGTAGTTGGAATCCGAGAGCAACACGAGTGCCGTGTCGAAGTGAATGTCGTATTGCGAGCCGTCGAGTGTTTCAGAGCGGTGGAGCGCCGCCAGAGCCTCGGGATTCTCAGCTTTCTTGAAAAACACCAACCCTAGCCAGTGTTGGAGTTCGGCATCCTTCGGCCATTTGACGACAGCTTCTTTTCCGATGTGCTCAGCTTCATCGAGGCGGCCCATTTGAAGATAGCTGAGGAGAAGTCCGCGGTTTACTTCGACGTTGTTGGGAGCCAATTGCCGAGCTTGTTCGAAGTCGCTGGCAGCGTGAGAGAAGTCGCCAGCATCGAGAGCCTGTTGTCCCTCGCGGAGAAGTTTGGGTAGCTCCTGATTTTGGGACACAACAACCACACTCACGAGACAAAGGAAGAAGATCGCAAGGATGGGACCAGGGGATTTGCAGCACAAAAAGAACGTGCTCGTGGCAGCTGGCAAAGCACGCGGACGCAGTCGATCAAATCGCAAGAGAGCCACCAACGACATCGTAACAAACGGGTTGCAAGCGCCTCAGAAAGATAATACCGTGGGTGGCGCGTAACTGGCGGGGAGGCGAACATGGCTCACGTTCTTGGTGTGAGGCAATTCTTGCGAACGGCTGTCGCGTTTTTGATGGCTACTTCAGTTTCTGCCCAGCAGGCACAACCAACTGGCCCGTCGATCCCGCCGCCGACCATCCGTGTGACCACGCATATGGTGCTGGTCGATGTTGTCGTCACCGACAAACAAGGCAAGGCAATCACGGGCCTGAAGCCCGAGGATTTCACGGTCGAAGAGAACGGAAAGCCGCAGAAGATCGCAAGTTTAAGCACTCCAGCGGACATAATGCCCCCGCCCGCGGAACCGCTGCCCCCCGGCATCTATTCGAATAAACCACAGAACCGATCGACGGGTGCGCCCATCACAGTGATGCTGCTGGACGCGTTGAATACTGCTTTTAGCGACCAAGCGTATGCCCGCAGCCAGATGCTGGCATTCGTCAAGAATAATTTCAAACCTTCGGACCGGATGGCAGTATTTACGCTGACGGGCTCGTTGAATGTATTGCAGGATTTCACGAGCGATCCGCAGACTCTGTTTACGGCTTTACAGAACTACAAGCCGCAACCGCAGACTTTTGCCAGCGCCAACCGGCCGGTGACCAGCGCTGAACTCGATAGCACTGCAAGGTCAACCGCCACGAGCCTTGATCCGTCAACCGGACCACTTACCGACAACTTGCCCTCGGCGACGCTCCGAGGCGGGAGCGCATCCGCGGCCATCGCCAATGTTCAGGCAGCATTTGCGGCTTTTGAAGGAGCGCAGGTCGGGTACGCCAGGGACCAGCGGGCTTTACTCACGCTGGCTGCACTCCAGAGTCTGGGGCGAATTCTCGGCGGTATGCCGGGAAGAAAAAATCTGATCTGGGTCGCGGGAGATCTTAGCGATATTTCCTTCATCCCGGAAGACCGCAACATGAGCCAGGAAGAGGTTGAAGAGGCGCAGGCCGGTATCAACACGCGTCGCGTCGGAGAACATGCGGCGGGAAATGCCGCCGAGATATTTCGGACTGCGCATGCCCAGGAATTCCGCGAGACGGCGGCACGTCTGGCGAGCGCGCAAGTGGCGGTATATCCAGTGGACGCCCGGGGATTATCGATTTCGACAAGTATCGACTCGCAGGAAGCGATGCGGGAAATGGCGCGCGAAACCGGCGGCCGCGCATATGTAAATCAAAATGAGATTAAAGTCGGTGTGGAGCGCGCATTCGCCGATGAATCGGCAGCTTACACGATTGGCTACTATCCGGAAAATAAAAAGTACGACAACAAGTACCGCTCACTGAAAGTGAAAGTGAAACGCGATGGAGTAGACGTTCAGAGCCGCCGGGGCTATTACGCCGTCGATCCGACACAGGTCAAGGGTTACAACGCCCAGCAGCAAGTTGCTACTGCCCTCGGGGATGTCGTGCCCTCGACGCTGGTCTCATTCATGGCACAAGTGAAACCGCCCGCGTCGAACTCAGTTCCAGGCAAGATCGGCGTTACGTACCTTGTAGACGCGAGCACGCTTTCCTCCGAGGATGCCGGGGGCGGCAAGCATTTGAATGTGGTATTTCTTGCGAGCATCACGTCGGGTGGAAAGATCGTCGCCAGCAGCAGCCAAAGAGTTGATCAGACGTTTGACGCGAATACTTACCAGCAGATGGTGCAAAAAGGACTGGTCCTGCATCTGGATCTGGATCCGAAACCGGGAGAGTTGCACCTTGCCGTACAGGACGCCCGCACCGGGATGGTAGGAACGATCAACGCGATCGCTCCTTAACAAAGGTTCACTGTTTCGATTGCGCGAATCTGCGACCGCAGGATGAAGTGTATCCTGCGGATTTGATGCGACCTTGAGCGATGGCCGATATCCAATCACCTTGGTTGCGTTACTGAATTGAACCGGAAGAGAGATCTTGCGCGCGTAGGCCATGGAGGAGATGAACGGGTTATGAAGATCGCGAAAGATGTCACAGAACTAATCGGGCACACGCCTCTGGTACGGCTTAATAAGGTAACGACGGGTTGCGTGGCCGAGGTAGTGGCAAAACTGGAAAGCCAGAATCCATTGGCCAGCGTGAAGGACCGCATCGGCGTGAGCATGATTACCGAGGCCGAGCGGGCTGGCAAGATCCAGCCGGGCAAGACGGTATTGATCGAACCGACGAGCGGAAATACCGGGATCGGGCTGGCGTTCGTGGCCGCAGTGAAGGGATACAAGCTGATCCTGACGATGCCTGAGACGATGAGCTTGGAACGGCGCGTTCTGTTGCTGGCTCTTGGCGCAGAGATCGTCCTAACCCCTGGTCCGCGCGGGATGACGGGCGCGATCCTCAAGGCGAATGAAATTCTGGCCAACACTCCGGATGGGTACATGCTCCAGCAATTCGACAACCCGGCTAATCCCAAGATTCACCTGGAAACCACCGGCCCTGAAATCTGGAATGACACTGACGGACGGGTCGATATTCTGATCTCCGGCGTAGGCACGGGCGGAACGATCACTGGCATCAGCGAGTACATCAAGCCGAAGAAACCTTCATTCAAAGCGATAGCTGTTGAGCCCGCCGATAGCGCAGTGCTATCTGGTGGAAAACCATCTCCGCACAAGATTCAGGGTATCGGTGCTGGATTTGTTCCCAGCATTCTGCGCAGGGACTATATCGACGAAGTCGTCACCGTCACCAACGACGAAGCGATCGAGATGGCCCGCCGGCTTCCGCTCGAAGAAGGACTACTTGTGGGTATATCTTCCGGAGCCGCGGTAGTCGCGGCTTTGAAGGTGGCGCGGCGCGCGGAGAATGCCGGGAAGCTGATCGTTGTGATTCTGCCATCTTTTGGCGAGCGTTATCTGAGCAGCATCCTCTTTCAGGAGCTGCGGGAAAAGGCGCTGCAGATTCCGACCGCGGCGCTGCCCTCCTGATCTATGATTCAAGTGATCGTTCAGGTCGTCCGGCTCTAATCATCCATGCCGCACATGCTGTCGCTAATTCGCGAAGACGTGGCCAACGTGATGGAGCACGATCCTGCGGCCAAGTCCCGTCTGGAAGTTGTTCTGTGCTACTCCGGGCTGCACGCTGTGTGGTTCTACAGGGTGAATCACTGGCTGTGGAATCACCGCTTCTTTCTCTTGGGACGATGGCTGTCTCAGGTGGCGCGTCTACTGACTGGAATCGAGATTCATCCCGGCTCAAAAATCGGGCGCAGACTTTTCATCGACCACGGCATGGGCGTCGTGGTGGGTGAGACGTCCATCGTCGGCGATGATGTAACTCTGTATCAGGGAGTGACACTGGGAGGAACCGGCAAGGAACAAGGCAAACGACATCCCACGATTGAAGACAACGTTGTAGTCGGCGGCGGGGCGAAGATTCTAGGGAACATTGTCGTTGGAAAGAACTCGCGCATTGGCGCGGGCTCTGTGGTGCTGCGGAGCGTTCCGGACAATTCGACCGTCGTCGGGGTACCAGGACACATCATCTTCCGCGAGGGAAAGCGCGTAGTGATTACTGACCCGAAACAGATCAACGATCCGCTTTCGGAAGCCCTGGCTGCCGTTGCGACGGAAGTGAACAAACTGCGCGATCGGGTCCAGCAGCTCGAGGGCTCGGAAATGAAAGGCGAGCCGATGTCCGCATCGCTCCAGAGGATCATGGAAGATGTCGATTATCAGATCTAGTTAGGTCGCGGCGGTGAAGCTGGTGGGCGCTTTTTCGATGGAGAAAAGGGCGGAAGCGAGTCTTTGACAAAGTAAGCCAAACCCAGTTAATGTTCCGGTGACGTAAACGTTTACTCAGCGTTGCTCTCTACCTTGAAGTTTTGTCAGGTTCCCGATTTTCACCCATGCAGCTGAAGACATTGCGCGAAGAAGTACTGGAAGCGAATCTGGAACTGGTCCGCCGAGGACTTGTACTCTACACTTTCGGCAATGCGAGCGGTATCGATCGCAAGGAAGGACTGGTCGCGATCAAGCCAAGTGGCGTTCCATACGAGGAACTGACCGCGGAACAAATTGTGATTTCCGATCTCAACGGAAAAATCGTCGACGGAACGTTGCGCCCGTCCTCCGACCTCCCAACTCATCTGGAGTTGTACAAACATTTCTCAAACATTGGCGGAGTCGCGCACACGCATTCGGAATTCGCCACAGCCTGGGCTCAAGCTGAAACACCAATTCCGTGTTTCGGAACTACGCACGCAGACTATTTTCACGGATCAGTGCCAGTTACGGAGCGGCTCACCGCAGCTGAGATAGCCGGCGACTACGAGTTGGAAACGGGCACGGCGATCTGCCGGACGTTTGCGAAACTGGATCCAGATGCGGTTCCGGCGGTGCTGGTTGCGGGGCATGCGCCGTTCGCGTGGGGCAAGAACGCGGGAGAAGCGGCGCATAACGCGGTGATTCTCGAATACGTGGCGCGGATGGCGTGTCACACGCTCTCGATCAACGCCGAGTCACGGCCATTGGCGCGCCAACTGCATGACAAACATTTTCTGCGCAAGCACGGAAAGAATGCCTATTACGGACAGGTCAAGACCTAAATGAATCCTGCTCTGCTAGTGTTGAGTTCCTCCACCCTGGTGCATTTGTCGCCAGTCGACCTGGCGATTATTGCTTTCTACTTCGCCCTGGTGCTCGGCATCGGCCTTTACCTGAAGGGCCAAGCCAACACTGGCGACGACTTCTTTATGGCTGGTCGCGAAATGACGGCATGGGTCGCAGGTCTTGCCTTCCTTTCAGCCAACCTCGGCTCACTCGAACTCATGGGCTGGGCGGGCAATTCTTACAAATACGGCATCCTCGCCGCCCACTGGTATTGGATCGGCGCCATTCCCTCCATGCTGTTTCTGGCGCTGGTGATGATGCCGTTCTATTACGTCTGCAAAACCCATTCGGTGCCTGGTTACCTCAAACTGCGCTTCGGAGCGGGTGCGCAGGCCATCTCGTCGATCTCCTTCGCGTTCATGACGGTCCTGATGAGTGGGATCAACATGTACGCCATGGCGGTCGTGATGAAAGTCGTGCTGGGATGGAACATACATTTCAGCATCATCGTTTCTTCGCTGACTGTAGCAGCCTACGTCGCCCTTGGTGGACTGCGGTCGGCCATCTTTAACGAGGTCCTGCAGTTCTTTCTGATCTGGGCCGGGGCGCTGCTCATTCCGATTCTCGGCCTGATCGAGGCCGGTGGATGGAGCGGATTACAGGCCAAGATCATGCAAAACTTGACCGAGCAGCACGTGTCCAATCCCGGCTCCTACACGCACTTGTGGTCGACCCTGGGCAACTTCAATAACAATCCGATGGGCATCAATTGGGCCGGCATCGTATTCGGACTTGGCGCGGTCATCGCTATGGGTTACTGGACCACCGATTTCCTGGTCGTTCAGCGGGTTTTATCGGCGAAGGACCTTCGCTCCGCCGAGATGGCGCCGATTATTGGCGCCGCGTTCAAGATGATGGTCCCCCTGATTGTGATTCTCCCCGGACTGCTCGGCTTGGCGCTGCTTCGCGACCCGCACACCGGAGGTCTCATCCGGCTCGTTCCCGCCAACATTGCATGGTCCGATGCAGGACAGGCTCAGGGATTGCACGGTTATGACGAGGTTTTACCTCTGATGCTCGCGCGGTATTGTGGTCCCGGATTGCTTGGACTCGGCATCACCGCGCTCGTCGCAGGATTCATGTCTGGCATGGCGGGCAATGTCAGCGCTTTTACCACCGTCTGGACCTACGACATTTACGGCGCGCTCATCAACAAGAACGCTTCCGATGAATTCAAAGTGAAGATGGGCCGTTGGGTTACGATCATCGGCGTGATGATCAGCATCGTGACCGCCTATATCGCTGCGGGCGCGCCGAGCATCATGGACTACGTCCAATCACTCTTCAGCTTTTTTATCGCGCCGCTTTTCGGCACCGTCATTCTCGGCATGCTCTGGAAGCGCGCCACCCCCGCGGGCGGCTGGAGTGGGCTGCTGGCGGGAACTCTCTCCTCGGTCGGGATGTACGCCTGGGTCAAGCTCGATCCCAACGCGGTCCGCTACGTGGCACTCTCTATGGACGCGCAGGACCAAGCGCAGAATATGTTCCGCGCTCTCTGGTGCTGTCTGATTTGCGTGATCGTAACCGTCGTCGTCAGTTACCTCACGACGCCGAAGCCAGACTCTGAATTGAAAGATGTGGTCTACGGCCTGACCCCGATCCCGAAAGTCGAACACGTATCCATCTTCCACAGCCCCGTCTTCTGGGGCGTAGTTGTGGCCGTCGTATTTTTCATTCTGCAGATCATTTTCTGGTAGGAGCGACTTATGAAATCCGGCAGCTATCTCTCGATCTGGTTCTTCACAGGACTGTGCCTGGGCGTGAATGGCGCCCTCATTTTCCTCCAGGGAATCTACGAGACCATACACCCTCCCGTCGAGAAAGTAGTGCTCTACGATCTGCATGCGAACATCTGGTGGGGTGCAATTCTTCTAGTTTTGGGATTGTTCTTCAGCTTGCGATTTTCACCGGCGCGCGAGCGGGCTCGCGCGGCCGGTAAGTCCTAGTCTTTACTATTCTTAAAAAAAGGTTCTTATGTCCGAAAAGAAAATGACGATGGGCCTCATCGTCGGGAATCGCGGGTTCTTTCCCGACCAGTTGGCGAAGGTTGGGCGCGAGGAGATGATCCAGGCTCTGGCCAAGGCCGGCATGGATTGTGTGGTACTGGGCCCCGAAGACAGCAAGCACGGCGCGGTAGAAACCCACGAGGAAGCGAAGCGCTGCGCGGCATTATTCCAGAAGAATCGGGATCGACTGGATGGAGTCATCGTATCGTTGCCGAACTTCGGCGATGAGCGCGCAATCGCCGACACGTTGCGACTTGCGAGACTCGACGTGCCGGTGCTGGTGCAAGCGACACCGGACGACGCTTCGAAGATGACGATCCTGCATCGTCGCGATAGCTTCTGCGGAAAGATGTCGGCGTGCAACAACCTGCGGCAATATGGAATTCCTTACTCTTTGACGCGGCTGCACACCGTGAGCCCGGACTCGGAGGATTTCCGGCACGATCTGGCGTGGTTTGCGGCGGTGTGCCGCGTGGCAAATGGGATGCGGAACCTGCGCGTGGGGAGCATTGGCGCAAGGCCGACGGCATTCAACACGGTCCGATACAGCGAAAAACTGCTCGAAGCTAGTGGGATCTCGACTGAGACCCTCGATCTGTCAGAAGTCTTCGGACGGATCGCGAAGCTGAAAGACGATTACCCTGGAGTACAGGGCAAGCTTGCAGATATTCGGAAATACGTGACCACGGGCGGAGTACCCGATGCGGCGTTGATCAAGATGGCCAAGCTCGGTTATGTCATCGACGATTGGATGAAGGCCACGGACGTCAGGATCAGCGCGGTGCAATGCTGGACGTCGATGGAAGAGTATTTCGGTGTGGTCCCGTGCACGATCATGAGCATGATGAGCAACAATCTCTTGCCTGCTGCGTGCGAGGTCGATGTCTGCGGCACATTGAGCATGCATGCGCTGGCATTGGCATCAGAGACTCCCAGCGCTTTACTTGACTGGAATAACAATTACGGAACCGATCCCGACAAGGCCGTCTGCTTTCACTGTAGCAATCTGCCAAAGCATTTCTTTCAGGATGTGCGAATGGATTTCCAGGAGATCATCGCCGGAACCGTTGGCAAAGAGAATACATTCGGCACCGTCGTAGGCCGCGTGAAGCCGGGTGCCATGAGCTTCGCGCGCTTCTCGACCGACGACACGGCTGGAGTGATTCGCGGGTATGTTGGCGAGGGTACGTTCACGAACGATGCGCTTAACACGTTTGGCGGGGTCGGAGTGGTCAAGATTGGCGAACTGCAGAAGCTGCTGCATTACATCTGCGAAAATGGCTTTGAACATCACGTCGCGGCGAATTTCTCAACGACCGCCGCAGCCGTGCATGAGGCCGCGGTGCGCTATTTGAAATGGCAGATGTACTGGCACGGGAATTGATCTTCCCACTTTCCGGATGTCAGGTATTTCGTCTGGTCCGATTTCGCCTCACTTCGCCGCGAATGATCCATGCACATTGACGCTCACCAGCACTTTTGGATTTATAACCCTACAGAATATGAGTGGATCGATGACTCGATGGCGGCGTTGCGCCGCGATTTTCTGCCCGAAGATCTACAGCCCGAACTTCAGGGTGCCGGCTTCCACGGGTCGGTGGCTGTTCAGGCACGTCAGACTCTAGAGGAAACTCATTGGCTGCTGGAATTGGCTGACCGATCTCCACTGATTCTGGGTGTGGTGGGATGGGTCGACTTGCGTTCTCCCGAGGTTGGGTCGCAGCTCGAGCGGTTCGCCGCGAATCCGAAGCTGGTCGGAGTTCGGCACATCGTTCAGTCTGAGCCGGATGATCGTTTTCTACTGCAGCCGGATTTCTTGCGAGGCATCTCCCTCCTGGAAGAGTCCGATCTTGCGTATGACATTTTGATCTACACGAAGCAACTTCCGGTGGCTGCAGAGTTCGTTGAGCGGTTTCCACGACAACGATTTGTTCTCGATCATCTCGCGAAGCCACCGATCAAAACCGGAGAAATCGACTTGTGGGCGCAAGGAATTCGGCGGCTGGCGCAGTTTCCGAATGTGTTTTGCAAGCTGTCGGGGCTCGTGACCGAAGCGGACTGGGAAAGTTGGACGGCGGAACAGATCACTCCCTATCTCGATGTTGCGTTTGACTCGTTCGGCCCCGAGCGGCTGATGATCGGCTCGGACTGGCCGGTGTGCCTGGCCGCCGCATCGTACGCGCGCGCGATGAAAGTTGTTAAAGCTTATCTCGCTGCACAAGCGCCAGAATGTCGCGAGAGCGTGCTGGGCGGCAATGCGCGCCGGTTCTGGCGGCTGACTGCGCGGTAGGAGACTGCCGGGTACGTTGTCCGTGTTTTACAATGAGCGAGCGGCACTAACAGCATTTCGTTGAGTGTCGGGTGCTTCGACGTGTCTACGCTTGAAACTGTGATGGCCCCTCATTTTCTCCAACTCGATTCCCGGGACAACGTTCTGATTGCGCTTGCTGACCTGAAAGCCGGCGAAGAAGTTGAGTTTGCCGGCCAACAGTACACCCCGCCGAAGAGTGTGCCTGCGAAACATAAGTTCGCCGTGCGAGATCTCGTCGTGGGCGACAACGTCATCATGTACGGAGTTCTGGTGGGCAAAGCCGTCAAACCGATTGCAGCTGGGGAGTTGCTGACCACGAGCAACATTCAACATCAGTCCGCAACGTTCCATGAGCAAGCCGGCGAATTTCAATGGACGCCACCTGAAGTATCGCGGTGGAAACAGCGAACTTTCCTGGGATATCGACGGTCCGATGGTCAGGTTGGCACTCGCAACTATTGGCTAGTGGTTCCGCTTGTGTTTTGCGAGAACAAGAATATTCAAGTTCTCAAGCAGGCATTCGAGGAGGAATTGGGATTTGCCGCGCCCCAGGTTTATCGTCGCCAGGTTGCTCAGATGGCGAAGGCGTACCGCGATGGAAAAACTGCAGACCTCAGTGCTCCCACCGAATCGGCTCCTGCTCCGCGCCGTCTCTTCGAGAATATCGACGGCATTCGCTTCCTGTTGCACGAGGGCGGGTGTGGCGGAACGCGCGAAGATTCCAATAATCTCTGCGGACTGATCGCTGGCTACATTCATCATCCGAACGTGGCGGGAGCTACGGTCCTGAGTCTCGGCTGCCAGCACGCGCAGGTCGGCATTCTTCGCGAAGAAATCCGCAAACGCGATCCTAAGTTTGATAAGCCACTGATCATCCTCGAGCAGCAGCGCAGCGGGTCAGAGGCGGCGATGATGTCGGAGGCGATCCGGCAAACTTTTCTCGGGCTGGTCGAAGCGAATAAGGCGCAACGCGCGCCAGCTCCCCTATCGAGCTTGTGTGTCGGATTGAAGTGCGGAGGATCCGACGGCTTCTCGGGTCTCTCCGCAAATCCGGCGATTGGGCACACGTCCGATTTGCTCGCTGCCATAGGCGGCAGAACGATCTTGTCGGAGTTTCCCGAACTGTGCGGCGTCGAACAGGAACTCATCAATCGCGGTAAGAACAAAGCGGTCGGCGACCGATTCATCCAACTCATGCGCGACTATGCGGCGAGAGCCGCGGCCGTGCGGTCCGGCTTCGACATGAATCCTTCGCCGGGGAATATGCGCGACGGATTGCTCACGGACGCGATGAAGTCGGCGGGAGCCGCGAAGAAGGGCGGCACCTCGCCGGTAAGCGCGGTATTAGATTATCCAGAGTACTCGACCGAGCCAGGCCTGAACTTGCAATGCACGCCGGGCAACGATGTGGAATGTGTTACGGCACAAGTGGGAGCGGGCGCAAGTGTGGTTTTGTTCACGACGGGTCTCGGCACACCGACCGGGAATCCAATTACTCCTGTCGTGAAGTTGTCGACCAACTCGGCATTGGCGGAGCGCATGCACGACATCATCGATATCGATACGGGTGCGGTCATCGCCGGAGAAAAGACAATCGAGCAGATGGGCGAGACGATTCTCGATTTCGTTGTTCAAGTCGCAAGCGGCGAAGTACGAACCAAAGCTGAGGTGAAGTCGCAGGAAGACTTCATTCCGTGGAAGCGAGGCGTGTCGCTCTGACCAACAAAGACAGCAAGGCGCAGGATTTTCAGCTGGACGGCAAAGTGGCCGTGGTGACGGGCGGTGGGAGTGGTATCGGGCAGGCGATTGCTTTGAACTTTGCTGCACATGGTGCAGCGATTCGCGTTCTTGAATTAAATGAGTCGGCAGCAGCGGCGACGTGCCAACAAATTGTGGCCGCCGGTGGCACGGCTTCATCTCACATTTGCGATGTCACCAATCAGCGGGAAGTTCGAACGCAGTTCGACGAACTGTTTCGCAGTGGGCGCGTTCACATCCTCGTCAATAATGCGGGCGTGTCGCATGTTGGGACGGTCGAGAGCACCACGGAGGAAGATTTCGACCGATTGATCCGGGTGAACGTCAAGGGCTTCTACAACTGCATGCATGCGATGGTCGGACACATGAAAGACAGCGGCGGTGGCGTCATCCTGAACATGGCGTCAATCGCGGGATCGGCAGGACTGCCGGATCGTTTCGCGTACTCGATGACCAAAGGCGCCGTGATCGCGATGACTTATTCCGTCGCGCGCGATTACCTGGCGCATAATATCCGCTGCAATTGCATTTCGCCCGCCCGAGTCCACACGCCGTTTGTCGATGACTATCTGCAGAAGAACTATCCGGGGCACGAGCAGGAAATGTTCGGAAAACTGGCGAAGGCCCAGCCGATCGGAAGAATGGCAGAACCGGCGGAGGTCGCTTCCCTCGCGTTGTTCTTATGCTCGGATGCGGCATCGTTTATTACGGGCGTGGATTATCCAATCGATGGCGGCTTTTTCAATTTGCGAGGCTAGCGCATGGATCTGCAACTGAAGGACAAGGTTGTCATTGTGACCGGTGGCGCCAAAGGGATTGGCGCGGCTATCGTTCACGCCTGCGCGGCCGAAGGTGCAATTCCAGTTATCGTGGGTCGAGATGCAGAGGCCGCCAAACAACTGCAGAGTGAACTGCAAAGTAGAGGTACCGCTTGCGGTGTCATCACGGTCGAGCTCGGAACAGCAGAGAGCTGTTCGCAATCTGTCGAACAAACTCTCAAGAGTTTTGGGCGGATCGATGCGCTTGTAAATAACGCAGGGCGTAACGACAAAGTTGGTCTGGAGGAGGGCAATCCAGAGGAGTATGTTGCATCGCTCAATCGCAATCTGGTGCATTACTACAGCATGGCCCACTATGCTTTGCCGCACTTGAAACGCTCGCGGGGCGCGATTGTGAACATCGGGTCCAAGACCGCGGTCACGGGTCAGGGAAGCACGTCGGGGTACGCGTCGTCGAAAGGCGCGATCATGGCGCTCACGCGAGAGTGGGCTGTGGAGTTGCTGCCCTACGGCATCCGCGTCAATACCGTCATCCCCGCCGAGGTCATGACGCCGCTCTATCGCGCATGGCTCGACACATTTCCGAACCCTGAAGAAAAACTGAAAGTCGTCCTCTCGAAAATTCCACTCGAGAAGCGCATGACAACGGCCGAAGAGATTGCGGCCATGGTCGTATTCCTGATTTCGAACAAGTCGAGTCACACCACTGGCCAGCATCTATTCGTCGATGGCGGTTACGTTCACATGGATCGCGCGATTACCTAATCCTGAGAGGCTGAATGAAACGACGCTTCTGCCTGACCCTCGATCTGAAGAATGATCCCAAGCTGATCGCCGAATACAAGCGCTATCACGAGAAGATTTGGCCGGAGATTACTCAGAGCATCAAAGACTCAGGCGTCGAGGATATGGAGATCTATCTGCTCGGCACGCGCATGTTCATGATCATGGAAGTGAACGAGCATTTCTCGTTCGACGCGAAAGCAGAGTCCGATCGCACCAATCCAAGGGTTCAGGAGTGGGAGAAATTAATGGGGACATTTCAGCAGTTGCTCCCTGGAACCAAGCCGGGAGAAAAATGGCTGCTCATGGAGAGAGTGTTCAAACTCGACGACTGAGTCGGACTTAACTTGACCGCGACCCAAGGCAAGCGTAGTCTCGCGAAGAAAATTCGTTCTGCAGCCGTATCGAAGGAGATTCCATGGTTCCGCTCAGTGCTCTCTGGCTTCCGATCGTGCTGTCAGCTGTCATCGTTTTCGTCGCCAGTTCGGTCATGCACATGCTGCTGCCGTATCACCGCAGCGACTACAAGCAACTTCCCGATGAAGATAAAGTAACCTCCGCGTTGCGTGGTGCCGGATTGACGCGCGGCCTCTACATCTTTCCGTTCGCCACTCACCAGAACATGAAGTCACCGGAGATAGCGGAGAAATACAAACGCGGGCCGGTTGGGATGATGACGATATTCCCCAACGGCGCGCCGGTCATGCCGAAATTCCTTGGACGGTGGTTCGCCTATTGCCTCATCGTCGGGTTCTTCGTCGCTTATCTCACGGGGCACACGGTCATGTTGGGTGCGCACTACCTAGCGGTGTTTCGCGTAGCGGGCACGGCCGGATTCCTCGCCTACGGTTTAGGACACTTGAGCGACGGAATCTGGAAAGGGCAAACCTGGAGCTTCGTCATCAAGGAAGTGATCGACGGGCTCATTTACGGTTTGCTGACCGCGGGCACCTTCGGCTGGCTGTGGCCGCGGTAGCGACTCTCCGACACTGCAAAAGTCCCCGCATTCACTCTCAGTAGGAAGACGTCACGACCGCGTCTTCCGGATAACCCGGCATGCCAAACTCGGGGACGTCGAGACCCTCTTCTTCCGATTCTGGCGGGACTCTCATGCTTTTCACTTTATTCACGATGAAAAACACGGCGAACGTTCCACCGAAAGCCCACGCCGCGTACAAGCAGGCTCCCATAAGTTGGCACCAGAACTGCCGCGTATCGCCATGGATCAACCCGGTCACGCCCTGTCCTGCTCGTCCTAAGTAGCTCGCGGCGCCCACGCCATTCCAGCCAGCACCGTAAGTACCGTCGGCAAAGATGCCGACGCACACGGCGCCCAGCCACCCGCAATAGCCATGCACAGAAATCGCACCGCAGGGATCGTCCACTTTAAGAACGCGCTCGTTGAAGAGGACGCCGCCGCACACGAGAGATCCTGCCAGCAAGCCGATGATCACGGACGATGTCGGAGAAACGAAGGCGCACGGTGCGGTGATCGCAACCAGGCCCGCCAGCATTCCATTGCAGGCCATGGTTATGTCTGGCTTGCCAAACAGAAAATACCAGATGAGCATTGCGGCCGCAGAGCCGGCGACGGCAGCGAGGTTCGTGTTAACTGCGACGACCGAAATGCGAAGGTCGGTTGCGCCAAGCGTGGAGCCGGGGTTGAAGCCCATCCATCCAAAGAGAAGGATGAACGTGCCCGTCACGACGTACACAATATTGTGGGCGGGAAAAACTCGGATCTTCCCGCCCGGACCATACTTCCCAAGGCGTGGCCCCAAGACGATAGCCAAAGCCATGGCGCAGAAGCCGCCGACGGCATGCACGACCGTTGATCCGGCAAAGTCGACATAACCGTGACCGAGATTCATCGTGGATCCCAGTTGGGAGAGCCAGCCGCCGCCCCACGTCCAGCAACCCGAGATGGGATAAAGAATTCCGCCGACGAAGAGCTCACACAGAAGAAACGCCCAGAACGATATCCGCTCACAGATTGCGCCGACAATGATGTAGCCGGCGGTCTCCATAAAAACGACTTCGAACAGGGTCAGACAGTTGCTGGCGCTGTCATAGGCTGGGCCAACCAGAAAGAATCCCTTCCCGCCCACGAATCCCCATTGCCCGCTGCCAATGAGGAAATGATTCAGAGTCGGGACGCCTCCGAGGTTCGTCGGAGACGCGTTGATCGCGACCGCCCCAAATTGAAAGGCATATCCGACCGCGTAGTACGCGAGAAACGCGAACACATACGCGGCGAAATTGAGCATCATGAGGTGCGCGGCATTTTTCTTTCGGACCAGACCGCAGGTGAGCAGCGCGAAGCCCGCCTGCATAAAAAGGACGAGGTAGCCGGTATTCAACGTCCATGCGAAGTTCGTTGCTACGCGAACGTGGCCGACGTCGTCGGCAAGCTTTACCGCGAGAGGTTCTTTGGCCACCTGCACCTGGTAGTCGTCGAAATCCTTCTTGTTCTTCGCATAGTCCGGCGCCGTCTTATCAGTCGGCTCGGGAACGACAAAAGGATTGCCAGCGGCGTCGACGGCGCTGGTTTTGTCCCCCGTGGTTGTCCCGGCGGGATCTGCCTTGGGTGCATCGTCGGCAAAGCTGATAGCCGAAAACACGGCCAATGTTCCAACCACAAGAACGATCGCGGTGCTAGCTGCCACCAAGTAGTGGCGCAGACGGCGCCACCCGGCTCGCTTGGTCATGTTTCAGTGCTCCTGTTTTCTGCGGCGTGCGCAACTCCACGAAGCGCAAACGCGGATGAATCTCCGCGGAACATTCCGGCACTGCCGCGCGTGCAAGTATTTGAAGGCGAGAACTCCCCTAAAAGGCGGACCCAGTACGCAGGCGTCAGGCAGTACTGGGCTTTGCCCCAATGCCACATCAGGCAAGTCTGAAATCAATCGCAGACGATAAATGCGACGAATCTCTCCGTCCAATACATATTTCTTATAGCGAGCATCAGAAAAAGCCTGCCAAAGGAAGACTGGCTGAAGGTGGAGATGAACCGGTTTCGTGGTGTCGAGCTGGAGATTCGACTAACGGGCGTTGGCGAACCCGTACGAATTTCTGGCGGGAGCTAGAGGACCTCAGTCTTCTCGCTGATCTTCATTTTAGACAACATCTCGTAGATGGTGGCGCGACCGATGCCAAGGATTTCCGCGGCTCGCGCTTTGTGGCCGCCGACGGCCTCCAGCACACGCAGGATGTGTCGCTTCTGCATTTCTTCAAGCGGGAGGAAGGTTTCATCTGTGGACAGATCGCCGTTGACGGGGGCACGCAGACTTTCGGGAAGATCGTCGATATCGATGAGAGTTCCGTCTGCCATCATGCACGCGTTTCCAATGACGTTCTCAAGTTCCCGGATGTTGCCCGGCCAGGGATACGCCGCCATGCGAGTTTGTGTCCGGCGCGTAATGCCTGAGATTGTTTTTTTATAGTCCGCAGCGAATTTCTCAATGAAGTGCCGCTGAAGGAGCGGCAGATCTTCGCGGCGGTTCGCGAGATTTGGCAAGCCGATCTCGACCATGGCGAGCCGATAGTAGAGATCTTCACGAAACTGTCCATCGCGCACCATCGCTCTCAAATCGCGGTGAGTTGCTGCAACTACCCGCACGTCGATGCTGCGGGGAGCGAGAGAGCCGACCCTTTGCACTTCGCGATTCTGCAAAACGCGCAGTAACTTGGCCTGCGCCGGCATAGAGAGTTCGCCGATTTCGTCCAGAAAGATGGTCCCGCCGTTGGCATGCTCGAAGAGGCCAGCCTTATCCTGGGTCGCTCCAGTGAACGCGCCCCTGACATATCCGAACAATTCGCTTTCCACCAGGTTCTCGACCAGGGCGGAGCAATTGCAAACCGCGAACTGGCCACGCGACGCAGGGCTCAGGCGGTGCAAAGCATGGGCGACAAGTTCTTTTCCCGTCCCGGTGGCACCAGTCACCAACACAGTCCTGAAATGTGGCGCGACTCGACGTATGCGAGCGAAGACCTCGAGCATGAGGGGACTTCGGCCTACCATCCCTTCGAATTGACAGGCGTCCAGCAGCTCTCGATCGAGACGCAGAGTCTTTTGGCGCTTCTCCGCCTCGGCAATGAAGCCTGAGATTCGGTTGCGAAGCTTTTCGACGTCGAGAGGTTTGGTCCAATAATCTGACGCGCCCTTCTGAATAGCTTCGACGGCGGACTCCGGAGAATAGTGGCTGGTAATCAGAATTACGTCTGTGCCGGGATCGATTGCGATGATCCGTTCCAACAGCTCCATGCCGTTTATCTTCGGCATGACCAGGTCGAGCAGAACGATCCTGGGCCGAGCCTTCAGAAAGATTTCGAAGCCTACCTCTGGATCACCGGCGGTCAGAATCTCGACGTTCAATTGCTCGAGGCTCGCGCGAATCAGTTCGAGGTTCTCGGCATTGTCGTCAACGGCAAGAAGCGTGAGACTTTTCGGGTCGCTCATTCGTCACCCCTAACAGGCCGAGCCGGCATCGGCGATGTCGAAAAGAGCCGGACATGGGGGACGCGCAATGAAGAAGAGGACAGCGAGAAATCAAAAGCGGCAGGAACCTCCGGCAGGACCCCGACTCCGACAACCGACATTGCACTCCTTCCCACTTGAGGCCTGAATTCTCCGAGGGGGGATCGGGGGCCAGGGCCAAGTCGCATCCCCACGATGCAGGACACTGGCAGCAGCAACATCAAAGTCCTATACGACGCTTATCGCAAATCGGGAGCACAGAGTCAAGTGGGAAGGATCGTACTTGATTACGAGAGCGTGACTGAGGTCATAGATGAAACTATGTAGGCGAAAATAGCCGACTTGTGTGCGCTTCGCTGCTTCGAGCAGGCGAGAGAAGGTTTCCCCTGGGCTAAGTAACGGTAACCAAGATAGGTTACCCCACGATCTCTGCCCTCTACCGCCGACCTTTACGAAGTCTGGGGGCCAGACCATTGTCCAGACCTGGGACAGCACGCCTCCGTGATGGCCCACCCGACGTTTAGTACTTCTCCCCTAAGTGGCAAGTAACACTGGAGTTATTTCTGCGGCGAGTTTCGGCGCGTTTGGTACGAGCCCTGCATTCTTCCAGTGCGTTAGTTCGACGACGCCCTCCCCCATATCACTGAATTCGAGGGAAACTACAATGCGATTCAATATTCTAACTTGCGCACTTCTCACGGCACTGACGGGAATGACTCCGCTGACGGCACAACAGCTGAGCGCTCCGCGCATGTCACCGCGAACCGTACAGGGTAGCGCGAGCTTCGGCAAGCTGCCTTTGGCCTTCGAGGCGAACAAAGGGCAGACAGCCGGCCAAGTGAAGTTTCTCTCTCGCGGCAAAGGCTATACCGCGTTTCTAACTTCTGGGGGGATGGTGCTTTCTCTGCGCCCCGCCCAAGTTATCGATAACTCCAAGCGTAACAACACGCCGGCGGCTCAACAACCGGCCACGACTCTGCAATTCCAACTTTCGGGTGCGAACAAGAATCCTGTGGCCGTGGGAGAAGAACAGCAGGCGGGAAAGGTCAATTACTTTCTCGGAAACAACTCGGCGCAGTGGCACACTAACATTCCGACTTACGCTAAGGTTCGCTTCAAGAACGTTTATCCCGGAATCGATTTGATCTACTACGGCAACCACCAGCAACTGGAATACGACTTTGCCGTGGCACCTGGAGTCGACCCGGCTCACATTCAATTCGAGATCAAAGGCGCAGACCAGACCCAGGTGGATTCTCAGGGCAATCTGGTTCTCAAGATCGGCAGCAGCGAACTGCATTTTCAGAGTCCCATCGTCTATCAGGAATCCAATGGTCAACGCGTCCCGGTAGAGGGCGGATACGTGATCAATAATTCGACCTCGATCGGCTTCCATGTTGGCCAGTATGACTCGAACAAGCCCCTGGTCATCGACCCGGTGCTTGTGTACTCAACTTATTTGGGTGGAAGCGGCTCTGATCAGCTGACTGGCATTGCGGTTGATCACTCCGGCAGTGTGTACGTCGCCGGCTACACCGACTCAGCGACCTTCCCGTTGACGACTCTCGGCTCGCTTCCGGCTAATACCGACCACGTTTTCGTGGCGAAGCTGGACGCAACTGGTTCAAACCTGGTTTATGCCGACTACATCGGCGGCAACAATCAAGACTATGCGGCCGCGCTCGTGCTGGACAGCTCCAACAACGTCTACGTGACGGGCAGCACGGAGTCGAGCAACTTTCCGGCAGTCGCGGCATATCAATCGCAACAGCCCGGACCCTACAGCGGATTCGTGACCAAGATCTCTGCTGACGGTTCGTCATTGCTGTATTCGACTTATCTCGGTGGCAGCAGTTTTGACCAGCCTTCAAGCATTGCGATCGATAGCCTGGGCCAAGTCCACGTGGCTGGCTTCACAATGTCGCAGAACTTTCCGGTCGTGAACGCCTACCAGAGCACGGCGCCGGCGAATCAGGCCAGCCTTACCGGTGATTATGGCTTCCTCACAAAGTTCAGCACGAATGGTTCGTCGTTGGTTTATTCAACCTACCTCGGAGGCAATTCGAACGTTGCTCAAGACTGCGGGAGCCCGTGCTGGCCTGCACCTTACAGCGCTGTCAGTGCCCTTGCGGTGGATGCGAACGGAAACGCTTATGTGACAGGCATGACCAATACCTATAACTTCCCGATTACGTCGGGCGCGTATCTGGCGACGAATACCACGCAACAAGATGCAACGGTCGGCTTCGTCACCAAGTTCACCAGCGCAGGAAGTCTTGGCTACTCCACTTATTTCTACGGATCGAGCGGCAACCCGGTTGGGATCGGCGGGATCGCCGTCGATGGCTCGGGTTCTGCATACATCACGGGCGGCATTACGAGCGACGGGAATTTCCCAGTGACTTCCACCAGCATCTGCGATCCGAGCGTCTCCGGATTCGGATGCAGCTATGCCTTCGTTACGAAGTTCGACCCCACGGGAGCCAGCTTGCTGTACTCGACGTTCCTTGGAGCCAACAACTACGCGACCCCGCAGGCGATTGCAGTCGATGCGAGCGACAACGCCTATGTGCTGGCATCCACGCGTAGTTCCAGCTACAGCACGAGCAACGCTATCGAAGCGTACAACAGCAGCAGTGACGTTCTGTTGGTGAAGATCGATGCCGGGGCAAGCACGGAGTTGTTCTCCACTTACCTGGGTGGAAGTGGAAACGATGTGCCGGCAGGAATGGCGGTCGATTCGAATGGCAATGTCTACGTTGCCGGCTCGACGGACTCCACGGACTTCCCGACCACGCCGGGGGCCTTCCAGAGTTCACTTGGCGGACGCACGGATGCGTTTGTAGCCAAAATCAGCCCGGCGTCTGCGGCAGCCGTTTCGTTTGTTTCGGGTTCTCTACAGTTTTCCGCACTGCAGGTCGGTTCGACCAGCCCGGCGCAAACGGTTCTGCTCCGCAACATGGGTAGCGCAGCCCTGGCCATCTCTTCGATTACGGCGAGCGGTGATTTCGCCGAGACCGACAACTGCGGAACCAGCGTACCTGCTGCCGGAAGCTGCACCTTCTCGGTGACTTTCGCGCCGACTGCGTCTGGATCGCGCGTGGGAGCTATCACAATTCAGGACAACGCGGCGGGTTCAACGCACCAGATCACGCTGAGCGGGATCGGCACCGCGGCGAGTGTTTCGTTGACGAGTACCAGCCTGACGTTTTCAAGCGTGGCCGTCGGAAACAGCAGCGCCGTCCAGACGGTGACGCTCACCAACAATGGCAATGCCGCACTGACCATGGGCAACATTCAGGCGACCGGCGACTTCGCGCAGACAAACAACTGCCCGAGCACCTTGGCCACGAGTTCTAGCTGCTCAATCAGAGTTACTTTCACACCAACCACGACGGGATCCCGCACCGGGACCGTCACAGTAAGTGACAGTGCTCCGGGCGGTCAACAGACGGTAACCCTGACAGGTACGGGATCGGACTTCGCGGTCACGACCACCACTAGCTCGAACACCATCCAGGCAGGAGCGACTGCCACTTACACTCTGAGCGTTGCTTCGGTAGGTGGGGCGTTCTCAAATGCCGTAAGTTTGGCCTGCAGCGGATTGCCCACCGGGGCGGCCTGCAGCTTCTCGCCTTCCTCTGCGACGCCTGGAGCCAGCAACGTCCCCGTCGCTATGACGATTACGACGACGGTGACTTCGGCCGATGCCACGCCAAGCGTGCCGGCGCGCAAGAGCCCTGTCTATGCGGCCTTCATGCAACTTCAGGGATTTGGGTTGTTCGGACTTGTCCTGGCCGGCTCCAAGAAGCGCTCGAAGCGGCTGGCGATCCTCCTGATCCTGGCCCTGCTGGTTCTGGGCATGATGTTCATGTCCGGTTGCGCTGGTGGGACGGGTATCGGACAGCCAAAGAACAACAGCACTACCTATACGGTCACGGTAACCGGCACTTCTGGTGCTCTTCAGCACTCGGTGCCAGTGACACTTACCATCCAATAAGATTTGCGGGCTGGCCTGCGGGCGGTAGTGACCTCCGACGCCGCAGGCCAGCCCTCAACTCCCCGCCTACTGAGTAATATCTCAGCAATAACTCGATGACTTAGGTAATTAGATTCCTCTTACTTTCTATGCGACGCTGGCAAATATCAACAAAGGTGTTTAGAAATGCCGTATCAGTCCCAACAGTCTGTGACCGGAACTATCCTGGTCGCGGACGACCAAGCGCCGAACCGCGAACTGTTGGAGGAATTCCTAACGGCGCAGGGCTTCAAAGTCATCACCGTGCCGGACGGCCTCTCCGCTCTGGAGCAACTCACCAAGAGTCCAGTCGACCTGGTGCTCATGGACGTGATGATGCCTCGACTTACCGGATTCGAAGTCTGTCATAAGATCAAAAGCAATCCCGAAACTGATTTAGTTCCGGTTGTTCTCGTCACTGCGCTCTCGGACAAACAAGATCGCCTCGAAGGAATCAAGGCAGGGGCGGATGACTTCTTGACACGGCCCGTCGACCGCACCGAATTGCTCGCGCGCGTGCGGTCGCTCCTGAAATTGAAATTCCGTACCGATGAATTGGAGCGCGCTGAGTCGGTGCTGTTTTCTCTGGCTCGAAGTATCGAGGGCAAGGATCCCTACACCCATGGTCACTGCGAGCGGCTAGCGGAGGACTCCGTACGATTAGGTGAGAAAGTAGGTTTGTCTGACGACCAGATCACCGCATTGCGTCGTGCCGGCGTTGTGCACGACATCGGAAAGGTCGCCGTTCCAGATGCCATCCTGCTGAAGCCGGGGCGGCTCACACCTGAGGAATGGGAGGTGATCCGGCAACATCCCGTCGTCGGTGAGCGCATCTGCGCGCCTTTGAAGTCGTTCCGCTCGGTCCTCCCCATCATCCGTCATCATCACGAGAGGTACGACGGCTCGGGATATCCCGACGGCCTTCGCGAAGATGCGATACCGATCGCCGCCCGCGTGCTTCAGATTGTGGATGTCTACGACGCGCTGACTACGGAAAGGCCATACAAGAAGGCATTCTCCTCCGTCGAGGCGTTGACTACGATGCGCGAAGAAGTGGCCAAAGGTTGGTGGGACCCTAAAATCTTTGACACGTTCGAACGCATGATCAAAAGCACGGAAGATACATTTTCTCGCGGCAGTGCAGCGGGCAAATAGGCCACGGAGTTCGATACCAGAAACCACAGTCGAACTCAGAAGGTGCGGTCCGCGTAAGAAAGAAGCAGTCCAAGAATCTGATGATAACGCCGACGAAAATCGGGATATGGGCTGCCAAGAGTCATCGTCGGCTATATCCATTGTTTCTGGCGTTGACGCTCCTGCCGATCACATTCTTCGCCTATTCGATTGGGCGAGTCTTGAAACATCAGGCTGAGGACCAGGCAATCACAGAGAGCACGCAAATCGCACGTGTTTCAGCCGCACTCGTGGAAGATCATTTTCGGCAAAGCACCTCGTTCCTGCAGTCGGTCGCGACCGGTCCTGCATTCCGTCGAGCCTGGAGAGAGAGAGACCTCGCTTCGGTCAATTGGCACCTGGAGCAGGCAAGGACTCTGCATCCGGACTTCGCATTCGTCAGCGTGTACGACCTCGATGGCACGATGCGCGGAATCTACCCGTCGCAGCCTGCCTTAATCAATCACAGCTTTGCGTACCGGGATTGGTTTAACGGTATCGCCCGCCAGTGGAAGCCTTACGTCTCCGAGGTATATCAAACCGTCGTTCCTCCCTATCAACTAGTCGTGGCTATCGCGGTACCGATCGAGGACGATTCCGGTAAACCAGTCGGCATTCTGATGGCTCCATTTGCGATCGATGCGATGAGCCGGCACTTAGTCGACGCCAAGCTCGAAGATGGATGGATCATATCCCTGGTTGACCAGGCAGGACATTTGTCAGCGCGGCCAAATATCGATGCCTTCTCGCCGGCGATTGACTTGAGCAACTATGAACCAGTGAGGGAAGTACGCAGAGGGCGAGCTGGGCGGGGAATGTTCGTTCGCGACGACGAAACATTCTTCGCTCGTTATGAACCAACCAGCGACTACGGATGGGGAATTCTGGTGGAGAAGCCGGCAACCGTTCTAAACCAGGGAATCTGGGCAGTGGAGCGCCAGGTTTGGATGCTGGGCTTGGTGTTTCTAACGCTTGGCATCGTAGTAAGTGCGTTTATGGGATCGTTCTACTCCCGGCTGGAGACCGGCAACCGATTCCTCGACTTGTCGATCGATATGCTCTGCACAGCCGGCTTCGACGGCTTCTTCAAGAGCCTGAATCCATCATCCGAGAAGACGCTTGGGTTCAGTATGGAAGAGCTGCTCGCAAAGCCCTACGTGGAATTTATCCACCCCGATGACCGTCACGCAACCACGAATCAGGCCGACCGCCTACAGCACGGAGAAGTTACGTTCGCATTCGAAAATCGTTATCTGTGCAAAGACGGCTCTTATAAGTGGATTCTATGGAATGCCGTCTCAGTACCGGAACAGAGCATCATCTATGCAGTCGGTCGAGATATTACCGGTCGCAAGCAGGTTGAGCAGGAACTTCAGAAGTTCACGGCCAGCCTGGAGACCGCCAACCGGGAACTGGAACTGCGCAATCGCGAGGTCGAACGTGCTACGAAAATGAAGAGCAAGTTCCTCGCGAGCATGAGCCACGAGTTGCGCACTCCGTTAAACGCAATTGTGGGTTTCTCGGACCTCTTGGCGGACGACTCCGTCGGATCTCTGAACCCGAAGCAGAAGCGATTCATCACGCACATCAAGCAGGGCTCGGCCCACTTGCTGCGATTGATCAACGACATCCTGGATCTGTCCAAGGTCGAAGCGGGACAACTCGATCTGCACTGCGAAGACTTTCTTGTCGAGGATGCATTGCCGGAGGTTCTGTCGGTGGTTCGTCCACTTGCGATGGCGAAGAACATCCAGATGGAGGGCCAGGATACCGCGAGCAGTCACATATATGCCGATCGGAGCCGCTTCAAACAAATCCTGTACAACTTGCTCAGCAACGCGGTGAAGTTCACGCCCAAGGGAGGGCGAGTCAGCATCGAGTGCGTAGACGATGGACACTTTGTTCGTGTATCGGTGATCGATAGTGGCGTTGGTATTCGACAAGAAGATCAAGCCATGGTCTTCGAGGAATTCCGGCAAGTCGAAGGAGATGGCGCCAATCAGGGAACGGGTCTGGGATTGGCGATCACAAAACGGCTCGTGGAACAACATGGAGGCAGCATCTCGCTGGAGAGCGAGGTCGGAAGAGGCAGTCGCTTTAGCTTCACCCTTCCCGCTGCGCACTGGGCGTCGGAAACTCGTGTCGGTGGGAAGCCAGCCGCGTCAGCTGTTGTGGACTCCGGACGGCTAACTCCGTTAGTGCTCATTGTGGATAACGAGGGCCCCGCTCGCGAGCTTCTGGCACGCTATCTGGAGCCGGAATATCGCATCGCGATGGCGGAGTCCGGCACCGAGGCCGTCCAGAGAGCGCGCCAACTGCGCCCTGACGCCATCACACTGGATTTGTTGATGCCAGGAGGAAGTGGTTTTGAGGCTCTAGTGGCGCTTAGGAAAGCTCCCGAAACAGCAAATATTCCGGTCATCGTTCTTTCCATCTTGAATCAGAAACGTGTAGGCTTTGCGCTCGGAGCCGCCGATTACCTGATCAAGCCCGTTCGCAAACTTGATCTGCTTGAGACCATTCGGAAGCATGTCCCGGCCCCAGCCGACGATGACTCAACGATCTTGCTGGTGGATGATGATCCAAAGGCTTTGGAGTTGCTGCAAGAGACACTACACTCCGCCGGATACGAGACTCAGAGCGTGCGCAGTGGACGGCGTGCTCTCGAGGTGCTCTCAAACAAAGTCGTAGGTGCTGTTTTGCTGGATCTACTTATGCCGGAGATGGATGGGTTTCAGGTTATCCGCCACGTGCGGCAGGAGCCCGCGCTCAAGGAACTACCAATTCTTGTGATGACCGGAAAAGACCTGAGCGAGAGCGAGATCGCTCTTCTAAAGCAGGAGACCCAAGGTCTGATGTTGAAAGATGGCACGTGGCAGCAGCAATTGCTGGTTGAGGTGGGGCGGGTCGTTCGAAGCAAAAGTCGGGCTAAAGCAGCGGCTCAATCATAGCCAGGGTTCTCATCACTCGGGGAAATTCCACCGGCGAACTATTTTTCTACAGCGGCTACGTATTCCCGGATCGATTCTTGACTCTGTGCGCTCACCTTCGTGAACTGAATCCCTTGTCGATTCGCGCTCGCCCAAACGACCTTACCGGCCGCATCGATTGCAGCATTTGAAACCGGCAATCGAAAAGACAATCGCACCGCATCGTTTGGTTTCAGGTTGCCGGCTTCCACTTGCATGCCGCCCTGGCTGAGATTCCAGCTCACTCCGCCTACCGTTCGCGTTCCTACAGTGATCGAAACATCGGCCTGAAGGGGAACGCGTGCGGACCTGCGTCGATTTTCCAACATCCCGCCGCGCACGGTCCGAAACAGACCTTTCAGCTTCTGCCGGTCGACCGGCTTCTGCAAAAAGAAAGTTGCGCCGATAGAAAATGCCCGTTGCATCGTTTGCCGGTCATCGCGTCCGGTGACGATGACAATTGGAGTTGATCTGTTCCAGGAGGATTTACGAATCAGCCCCGCCAACTGGAAGCCGTCGGGATCGGGCATCTCCAGATCGAGGAAGACGCCATCGAATTTCTCCTGATTGACTAAATTTGCTGCCTTCGAACTTTCGCTCACCGGACACACTTCCGCTTCCAGCGAGGTGAACACTTCAGTCATCAGTTCCAGACTGGCGAGATCATCTTCAACCACCAGAAGTTTTAGCGATGGCACGATGCATCCTCATTGATTCATCAAGGTTCGTGGCGAGCGGCTTTAGCCCGATTCTCCGCTCCTGTTGTTCTTGCCGTGTTCCATGCGCGTTCCAGTTCGCGATCCAACAGAGATGAATCGATCGGCTTCGAAAGATATCCGTCAAAACCCGCTTCGATGGCCTTTTCCTGGTCGCCCCGCATCGCGTATGCAGTCACGGCAAGAACCATCAGCGAAGCCGTCTCAGGGTTCTCGCGAATCTTCTTCAGTGTCGCAAAGCCATCGAGGACGGGCATGCTCAGGTCGAGCAACAGAAGGTCCGGCCTCGAGGTCGCGATCATGTCGAGAGCTTCCTGACCGTCGCAGGCTTCCTCGACCTTGTAACCACGAGCCTCGAGCAATTCGCGGAGCAGTTCGCGGTTCACCGCGTTGTCTTCGGCAATCAATATGGTTTTCATTCCCCACCTCCAGCGGCCTGTCCTCGCCGCACACCGGAAACCACGCGACTAATCTCGGCAAGGAGAAGCTGCTGCCAGGAACCGTTCTTCTGGAACAGCGCCTGGGTGTCGCGGCGCAGGAGCGCGACCTCTTCTTCGCTAAGAGTCTTTGCGGTCACCACAAAAATCGGCAGATCCTTCAGACTGTCGTCCTGTCGGATATGACGCAGGACCTGGAAGCCATCCATGTCGGGCATCAGAAGATCGAGTAGCACCGCGCCAACGGCTCTGGAAGAGAGCATTTCCAGGGCCTTGGCGCCGCTTTGGACGCTTTCCGTTTCATATCCGGCGGAGCGCAGTGTCTCTTCGAGCAGTTCCAAGGTTCGACGATCGTCGTCAACGAGCAGAATCGTCGAGTCGGCAGCGCGCGGTGCGACATGTTTGCGAATGGTTTCTTTCAGCACAGGCTTGCTGATTGGTTTGATCAAGTAGTCGGTTGCGCCCAATGCGAAGCCAACGTGCTTCTGGTCGACCACCGACAGAATGATTACCGGGATGCTCGCTGTCTCAGGCGCCTTCCTCAGAGCAACCAGGGCCTCGAACCCGCCTCCCTTTGCCATCAAAACGTCGAGCGTGATCGCGTCCGGATGCAGTTGATTGGCCTTCTCCACTGCCTCCGCGCCAGATTCGGCCACCGCAATTTCGTAGTCTGGCTCCAGGTAGCTGGCTAGAAGTTCCCGCGCAGAAACTTCGTCGTCGACAATTAAGATCAGGGGTTTTTGCCGCCGGTGGCCATTGACGGGGCCGACGCTTCCCGACTGTGGAGGGCTGACCTCGTCGATTTTGGAAGGTGCGATGGAGACTTGCGGCAGTGTGAAAGTGAACCGGCTGCCTTTGCCGAATTCGCTTTCCAGTGAAATCCGGCCGCCTTGTTGTTCCACCAGACGTTTCGTGATGGCGAGCCCGAGCCCCGTTCCCTCTTGCGTATTCCCTTCCACCTGACGGAATTCTTCGAAGATCATCGCCTGATCTTCCGGCCGGATGCCCACTCCCGTATCGCTCACCGAGATCGAGATGAAGTTATTAATCTCCCTGCAATCGATCGCGACATGGCCGTCCTTGGGGGTAAATTTGACCGCGTTGCTCAGCAGGTTGTACAGAATCTGTTTAAAACGTACGCGATCCGCACGAACCCGGGCATCCAGGTCCAGCTTTTGCTCGACGGAGATATTCTTCGACATCGACAGCGGACGTATCGTCGAGAGAACTTCCGGTAGCGCATCGCGGATCTGGAAATCTTCATAGTGCATATCGAGCTGTCCAGCCTCGATTTTCGACAAATCCAAAATGTCATTGATGAGTTGCAGCAGGTGACGAGCGCCGTCTCTCACATGTCCGACGAAACGGCCTTGCTTGTCGGTAAGAGGGCCAGCTGCTTTGTCCACAAGGAGATCGGAAAATCCGATGATCGCGTTCAGAGGTGTCCGCAGCTCGTGGCTCATGCTGGCGAGGAATTGACTTTTTAGCTTAGTGGCGCGTTCCACCTCGCGATTCTTCAGTTCGAGTTCCTTATTTGCAGCGGCGAGTTGGGCTGTGCGCTCCTCCACGCGTCGCTCTAGTTCGGCATGAGCCTCATGTAAGGCCGCGTCGCGCTCTTGAATCTGCGCCAACATCTCGTTGAAGGCATCGATCAACGTCGACACTTCGTCGTGACTGCCGGTGGCAACGGCGCGTATTGAATAATTCTTGTCACCGGAGACAACACGCACTGTCTCCGCCAAACGCACCACGGGTTCTGACACAACTCGCTGCGAAACTCTTGAGATGAGCAGGGCAAATACAAGCGAAATGAGCAGTACCGCGGCCGCAATGACCGCGTAACTTTTCAGGCGATCGTTGATCACGCTCAGGTCAGACTGGATAAACACGAACCCAGTCGGCCTTCCTTGAAAAACGATCGTATCGACCAACACGATTTGTGTTCCGGTGAACCAGTGGGCTTGCGTTTGACCGTCCGGAATCGCTGGCAGTGGCAGGGAGTTTCCGCGGCCGTCATGCCAGTAGCCGGCGAAAAGCTGCCCGTCTGGCGTGTAGATCGCCGCATACATAATATGCGGCGAGGCTTTCAAAGCGGATAGCGTGTTTTCCGCAGCCCGCGAGTCATTAAACACGAGGGCGGAAACGGTATTGGATCCGATGATCTGTGCCTGCGTGGACAGATTGTTCACAATGCCAGTACGAAATGTATAAAGCTCGTAGGCAAAGAAAGCTGCGCACGCCAGAAGCAACGCGGCGCCGCTGACTAACATGTTCATCCACGTAAGTTTCTTGGAGATCGAATAGTGTTGAAATTTGAGCATTTCGGTTCAATCTCCCGTTACTGGATCTCTTCGTACTACGGTGGCCACCTTCAGCAGCTCAGAACTGAGAGCTAAGCCAGCCCGCTGCGCGGCGGTCAGGTTGACTTCGAAGCGAACGTTGTTTCCATCCAAGACAAACTGGATCATGCCACCTCGCTGAGAGAACTGGGGGATATCGCTCACGGTGAGAACGGGTTCCTTTTCCAACATCTCGATAATCTTCTTCAGCTTCCCTCCCTCCGGCGCACTTAGAAAGAGAATCTGACAATGGACCGATTCCTCAGGATTCGAAATCCTCCTCGCAACTACGTTCTTACCTCCAACAGTTGCCCCACTGAGCGTCGCATCGAGAGTCGGGCCGAACGGATCCTGGCCAAGGATGCAGACGGTAAAGGGATCGCTCTTAGAGGCCGTGACCTTGGGCGGCCATTCGACAAATCGGCCAAAATTGTAGAGATAGGCTGCTTTAACCTGATATTCCGAGGGCTTCTGCTGTCCCTGCAAGCTTGGAATCGCAGACAGCAGCCAAAACAGTGCGGCCAGCGCGACGCGGAGGCCCGTGCCGCATGGGCACAATTTCCGACGCCCTCCTCTGCCAGAGAGGAGGCCACCATTCTGTTTTGCTGGCTTCATGAGTGTTGCAGTTACGAACCCACAGCTATCTTGTTAGCGTACACGCCTCGCTTGTCGCCTACCATATCTTAAGAGGCCACCCCATTAGCAGACAGAGAACTGGCGCGCGGTTCCAGAGAAAATGTTGCACACCCGGTAACATGCAGCGGTGCCGTCGGATGTAAATCTTCCGATCCACTGTGCACAACGATAACTATTAATTGCTCGCTCTGAGCAGATCGCCCGACGTTTCTGGCTGGGAACTTGGTCGTCGGTTACGAGCACGGTCCCGGTGGGATCATTTGACCGCAATAACACACTGTCACCCGCACGCTTCTTTCCCGCGATAACTCGTAAGGTGTCATATACAAACGGAGTTTGGATAGGTTACGTAAGTTACCCAGATGTGCATGGAACACGTCGACGATGACCCGCCTGCGGAGCGAAGATATCAGCAACGGTCTAAGTTCTCAGTCTGTGCGATAGGGGAAGAACCAAACTAGGACACTCTCCTCGGTACTGAAGATTGACTTTCTAATTGCCTGCGCGCAAGACTTTTGAACACCACCTTTTCGAACGCCGCAGTTTCTACCTGTGGGAAGAAAGTGCGCGGCTCTCAAAGGCGATCTGGGTTGAAGCTTGGGAATATCGTTTCAGGGCCCGTACTGCGTCGCTCGCGCATCTCCCCCCAATCGAGCGATTTCATCTGGCACACGAGGAGGGATTGGTTCGATTGTAACGACACCAATTCGAGAAATATCGTTGGCCCGAACAATGTTGCTGAAGTCCCTTGCTTCAATAAGGTGAGTAAGTTATGTCGAGAAGTAACCAGATCTTACGTGCTTTTCTCGGTCTATCAGTGGTGTTCTGCGTCTGTTGCACTTCCTGCCTTTCGCAATCATCGGCACAAACCAACGAAGCTCCACTGAGGAATTTGTCGCTCGAGCAACTCGGCAACGTCGAAATAACGACAGTCTCGAAGACTCCGCAGGAAGTGTGGAACACTGCGGCCGCGATTTACGTCATCACGAACGACGACATCCGGCGATCAGGGGCGACCAGCATTCCGGAGATTCTTCGCCTCGCGCCGGGTCTGCAGGTAGAACGAGCCGACTCCGATCATTGGGCCGTCGGCATCCGCGGTTTTGGCAGTCAGTTTTCGCGGTCGGTCCTCGTCATGATTGACGGGCGTAGTGTCTATACACAGCTCTTCGCTGGTGTGATCTGGGCCGATCAGGACGTCATGCTGGAAGATATTGACCGGATCGAAATCATTCGAGGACCCGGCGGGACAATATGGGGACCGAACGCCGTCAACGGCGTGATCAACATCATTACAAAGAAGGCCAGGGAAACGAAGGGCGCTCTTGTTACGGCGTCGACCGGAAACGTCGATCGACTGATGGGCGCTGCACGATACGGCGGACAAATTGGAAATAACCTCCAGTACCGCGTCTACAGCAAGGGTTTCAATCGTGGAGATGAGTTCCATCCTGACAATGATCCATTTGATGACTGGTGGAACGCCCAAGGCGGGTTCCGGTTAGATTGGCAAAGAAGTATTCGTGACCAGGTCACTCTTCAAGCCGATCTTTACCAGGGCAATCAAGGTGAGCGGGCATCGATCGCATTCCTGTCACCGCCTTCGCAACTATCCATCGACGGCGGCACGGCTGTTTCGGGTGGGAACATCCTCGCTCGCTGGCAGCACGACTCCAGCAGCACATCTGGCTTCCAGGTGCAGGCTTATTTCGACCGCACGAACCGGTCTGGAGTCCAATATGCGGAGGGGCGCGATACCATCGACCTAGACTTCAGCGATCACTTCCAGATTGCGGGACGAAATACTATTAATTGGGGCCTTGGTGCGCGCTGGAGCCCCGACAATTTCATTCAGAGTCAACCCACGGTCAATTTCGCTCCACACCAGGAAACGGACCATATCTATACCATCTTCGTGCAGGACGAGTCCTATCTCGTTCCCAAGACGCTGTCGGTAACTCTGGGAGCTAAGCTCCTTCACAACAACTACACGGGATTTGAAGTTCAACCTAGCGGACGCCTGCTGTGGACTCCCTCTCCTCATCAGTCAATGTGGGCCGCAGTTACTCGCGCCGTGCGAACTCCGTCACGGATTGACGATGACATTCAACTGTTGGGATATACGACGACTCCTTTCCCACTGTTTCTCGAAATCCAAGGGGACAAGACATTCAAATCAGAAAACCAATTGGCATACGAGCTGGGATATCGCGTACTGGCGGCGAAGCAAGTCTATGTCGACTTTGCTGGATACTATAACCAGTACAACGACCTTGAGGGCTACGGCACGCCGTATCTGACCGTCGCCGCTCCTCCGGCTCCGCCTCTGTACGTCTTTAACGTCCCATACGCGAACGCCATCAAGGGCCATGCGCTAGGATTCGAAATTGCTCCCGACTGGAAGCCAACATCGTGGTGGCAGTTCCGAGGATCCTACTCATACATAAACATCGCTCTTGAAAACAAACCCGGTTTTCCAAACGCCACGGCAAACGCGGCCCAGGAAGAGGGCTCCAGTCCGCAAAGTCAGGTTTACCTGCAATCGAAGCTCGACTTGCCCAAGCATTTCGAATTCGATCAGACATACCGCTTTCAAGGAGCGCTGGATGGATTCGGAATTAAGAGTTTTCACACTGTCGACCTCCGAGTTGGCTGGACCTATAAGAATCGCCTGGAGTTCTCCGTCGCCGGACAGAATCTGCTGAGCCCCTATCACGACGAATTCCCGATTGACCCGGGCCCGCTGGTGGGCATCCGCCGAACAGTACTCGGCAAAATCACATGGAAATGGGAGTAGCCCCCTTGCTGGGGCTCCAAGAGTCACCTGTCTGGTAATCGGAAAGCAGTCCTCGAAGCGGACGAATGTGAGACGACGACCTGAACGATAGGAGATGACCTCAGCCGCGATTCGTCGTAATGCTCTGATTATAAACAGTTTACATTGAACTCGGTCCGGTTCAGCTAAACGGCGAATTGGCACGGCTCGTGCATTCACCCTGTCTGAAGCAGACCTGGTCGGTAAGCCCTCCCTCTTTACCAAGTCTGCCAAGGCGGCGCCTACCAGCCAGAAACTAGACGGTGCCGTGAAACGAACCGGAGTAAGTATGAAGTTGCTGATAGCCGAAGACGATGCGTATTTTCGAAATCTGTTGGAGCACGCGCTCGCGCCCGACTATGAATTGGTCGTGGCTCAGGATGGCAACGAGGCCTGGGCGGCCCTTCAGCAACCGGACGCGCCTCGGCTAGCGATCCTCGACTGGGTCATGCCTGGTTTCAGCGGTCCTGAGATATGTCGCAAAGTCAGGGCTTGTGCGCGGTCCTCATCGATGTACCTGATTATCTTTACCGCGAAGAACAGCATGGCAGACATCGTATCGGGTCTTCGCGCCGGCGCGGACGACTACATCACCAAACCGCCAGTTATTGAAGAACTCAAGGCGCGGGTAGCGCTGGGAATTCGAATCCTGAAGCTGGAAGTCGCGGTCGCCGCGGAATCGGCATTGGCTCGCCAAGCCGCGGAGCGTGAACATCTTCTGCGCGAAGCGATTGCCGATTGCCCCTTGTGCCGCAGACCGCGTGGCCAGAAAAACTCTCAAGGCATCGAAGGCTATCTTCTCGATGCCGACAATTCATGCGTGGAGCCTCACAGCCTCGTGTACCGGCTTCCAATACGCACGGTGGAGAACTCCCATTCCTAATACCGAGAAGGGCGCGACTCTAATCCCGGAAATCGATCGGCGCAAGGGCGCTTCCGAGACGATTCTTGTTGCGGAGGACGACCCTATTTTCCGCAGGCTTCTGCAAAGCCGCCTGCAGAACTGGGGATATCAAGTAATCACAGCGAAGGATGGAGCGGAAGCGTGGGAGCTTCTTCAACAACCGGAGACTCCGGACCTGCTCATACTGGATTGGATGATGCCAGGCATCGATGGCCTGGAACTCTGCCGTCGAATCCGGCAGAAGGAACGAGACCGTTATCAATACATCCTGCTGCTCACCGGCAAAGACGAAAAACAAGATGTTGTAAACGGGTTGAATGCGGGAGCCGACGATTATCTGACCAAGCCGTTTGATATTGGAGAACTTGAAGCGCGTTTGCGTGCGGGCAAGCGAATTCTTTCTCTGCAGCACGAATTGATTCAGGCACGCGAGGACCTTCGCTTCCAGGCTACACACGACGCTTTGACCGGTCTGTGGAGCCGCGGCGCGACGCTCGATCTGCTCCGGTCCGAGCTGCGGCGAGCGATACGTCCGCACACGTCAACTGGAATTCTGATGGTTGACCTCGACCACTTCAAAAATGTTAACGACACTTACGGCCACCTCATTGGCGATGCCGTGCTCAAAGAAGCCAGCCGCCGCATCGGCCAGGCGGTGAGGTCCTACGACTTCGTGGGCCGGTACGGTGGAGAAGAGTTTCTTACGATTCTCTCGAAGTGCACGATGGCAGATGTGCACACAGTCGCAGAGCGCATGCGCTGCGCCGTTGCTGATACCCCAATTTCAACGAGCGCTGGAGATATCAACGTCACCGTCAGCATCGGCGCTGTCGTAGCTCCGGCAAACGCTCCTGACCTCGAAATGCTGGCAGTTGCTGACGCTGCGTTGTACGAAGCGAAGCGCAGTGGCCGGAATCGTGTCGTAATCGGTAAGCACGAGGATAGTGTGCCTGCAGCATCGGAGGTGGAAAAGAAGGAGTCGCTGCAGGTGAAAAACGGGTGACAACTCTCATGCGTGAGCCGCGCACCATCATCCGTCATTTCCTCCTTTCGGTCTCCTTTGTTGCGCTGTTCCTCATCCTCAACCGGCCGGAAGTCATCGTAATCTCTCGCCTGGGCTCGGTGGTCTGGTATCCCGCCACAGGGTTGGTTCTAGCCCTCATGTTAGGAGTAAGCCCGTGGTATGCGTTCCTGGTTTGCTTTGCGGACGCGCTTGCGGGAACCCTGATCTATAAGCAGCCCATCATGTCCTATAGCGGAACGATCGGCGCCGCCGCCGTGGCCGGTTTCTATGCCGTGGCTGCCTACGTTCTTCGCGGTCCGTTGCGAATTGATATAGGCCTTAGGCGGCGGCGGGATGTTGTCCTTTATGTGTCTGTTACTACCTTGGCGGCATTGACTTCCACGGCCATGGGTGTTCTATGCTTGGTCGCAGACCACGCAATTCATTGGAGTGAGCGATGGCAGTCGGCTACGCTGTGGTTCCTCGGCGATGAGGTCGGATTGCTTGGGGTCGCGCCTTTTCTTCTCATTCATATATTCCCCTGGCTGCGCAGACTGCTATCGCCGGGGCTGCCAGAATTCCCCTCGAACAAGGGGAATCTGCGCAGGAAGTCGCCATCTTTGTGGACGCTCGCAGAAGTCGCGGGCCAGGTCGCCCTGCTACCGATTCTGCTGTGGATGATGTTTGGCCCGACGTTCTGGCACTTTCAGCTGTTCTTTCTCGCCTTCATCCCGGTGATCTGGATCGCCATGCGTCAGGGAATCCGAAGAGTCGTTTCCGGATTGCTTGCGCTCAACTTCGGCATCGTCGTCGCACTGCATTTCTTTCCCACAACATCAGACTTACTGCCCAAAGTCGGCCTGCTCATGTTCGTGGTCTCGGCCGTAGGACTGCTTGTAGGGTCTGCCGTTACCGAGCGGCATCGCATCGCAATCGAATTGTTGGAGCGGACTGCCGAGCTGCTGGACGCGAATACTCAATTGCTTGCGTCCAAGCAGAAAGCCGAAGAGGCCAATCGGATCAAGAGCGAGTTCCTTGCGAATATGAGCCACGAGATCCGCACTCCAATCAACGGTATTCTCGGTATGGCCGAGCTAGTCCTGGATACACCGCTCACATTCGAACAGCACGAGTATCTTGTAATGCTGAAGTCTTCCGGCGATTCACTATTGGGCGTGATCGATGACATTCTTGATTTCTCAAAGGTCGAATCTGGCAAGCTCGATCTCGACCCAATCAAATTCAACCTTCAGGACACGATGGGCGAGACGATGAGGGCATTGGCCCTGCGGGCGCAAGAGAAAGGGCTCGAACTTGCCTATGATGTTGATCCGAATATCCCGGAGTATCTCGTCGGAGACCCAGGGCGGCTGCGTCAGATCCTTGTAAACCTCGTCGGAAACGCGATCAAGTTCACGTCGGAAGGAGAAGTGATTGTCGGAGCGGTGATCAAGTCCAGAGAGCCTCAACGGCTCACACTGCATTTCACTGTGGCGGACACAGGAATCGGCATTCCCGCCGACAAACACAAGTTGATTTTCGAAGCGTTTGCCCAGGCCGATAGCAGCACGACTCGTAACTACGGCGGATCGGGTCTGGGACTCGCCATCTGCTCCCGATTGGCTGCGCTCATGGGCGGGCGAGTCTGGGTTGAAAGTGTTGTCGGCGCAGGAAGTACCTTCCATTTCACCGCCTGCTTTGAAGTCGCCGAAACTCAGCACGGACGTGTGACGCAGGTTTATCCGGCAGAACTCCAGGATCTTCCAATACTCATCGTCGACGACAACGCCGCCAACCGGCGAATCCTCACAGAAGTCACCACGCGATGGGGTATGCGCTCGGTCGCCGTGGAGTGTGGAATCGCGGCGATCGAGAGGATGAAGGAAGCCGAGAAGAGCGGCGCCGGTTTTCGCCTGGCGATCATCGACAGTCAAATGCCCCAAATGAGCGGCTTTGAATTGGCGGAGCGAATTAAGAAGGAGCCGCAATTATCCAGTGTGATGGTGATGATGTTGACATCTGCCGGCCAGCGAGGCGAGGCCGCGCGCTGCCGTGAACTCGGCATTGCGGCTTATCTTCTCAAGCCCATCCGGAAATCCGAGCTGCTGTCAGCCATTCTGACTGTCCTGGGGCAAGGGTCCGATCAGTCTTCTTCCGACTTGGTGACGAGATACAACTCGCGGGCGACGGCGAGATCTCTGCGAATTCTGGTGGCCGAAGACAATCCGGTCAACCAGGCGGTGGTTGTGCGTATGTTGGAGAAGATGGGGCACACTCTAACGATCGCGCACAATGGGAATCAAGCGTTGTCAATGTTAGAGCGCGCGGTTTTTGATCTGGTGCTCATGGATGTACAAATGCCCGAAATGGACGGGCTGACCGCGACCCGGCGGATTCGCGAGAATGAGAAGGAAACGGGATCTCATATTCCCATCGTCGCCATGACCGCTCACGCAATGAAGGGCGACAGAGAGCGCTGCCTCCAAGCGGGCATGGACGGATATATCACGAAACCCCTGAGCAGCCAGGGAATCGAAGAGACGATCGCCGACATCCTTGGTACAGCCTACATTGGTACGGGCTACAAAGCGCCGGAGTCTGCAAGCGTGCCAGGTTCGATTCCAGTACGATCGTCTGCCGCGTGGGATCCCGTTCATGCTCTTGCCAAACTGGACGGCGATGAATCCCTTTTACGCGAATTGGTACAGATTTTTCTGGATGAAGCTCCCAAGCAACTCGCCACCTTGCAGCGAGCAATCGAGACGGGCGATCTGGACGCAATTGAGAGAACATCCCACAGTCTGAAGGGGGAACTTAGCTGTCTGGGCTTGGCAGATGCCGCAGATAAGGCCCGCGATCTGGAACGGATGGGGCAGGAACTTGCGCTGCAGCCTGCCCTAGAGTTATTCCCCGCATTCCAATCTGAAATGTTTGCGGCGGCTGCGGCGATGCGCCACATGCTCGACATGGGACCTCAAACTATCGGTCGATAGCTTGTTCTTCCCGCACACCTCATTCTGCGCCATTCCGGCGCACTGTCCACGAACTGGATTGGATTCCGCGGCCCGGACATGCCCTCGATCTGCCGCCGACCGGAGCCTGCGACCACCCAATAAGTACCATTGTATCAATAGGTTAGAAAATGGGAGTGGGGCTCCCCTCTGGGTCGGATGGCCTCTTTCGTGCTACTTCCATGAGTGACTTCCCCCATGACTGGTCGTAACTAGTTCTCGGACTCTGTTACGGAACCCGAGAAAGGAATCTTCGGTCACCATGGAAACAGCTGGATTCGAAGGCGTCGAAATCGCAAATATTGATCGCGGCGTGAGCCTCCGCGACCGGATGAAAGTCGTTGAGCAACGCGACTGGTGGCTATGGTTGTGCGCAGTGCTCATTACGCTGCTGCTGACCGGAGCCATCGTTTCGTTCGGTTTGTCAGCGCTTCATCTGCACCGTCCCGACCTGAACTCCGCCCCGCTGAACGACACGATCCTTGGCCTGGTGGGGATGGTGTTGCTCTTCGATATTTATACGGTCTATCAGCACTTCCAGATTCAAGCTGTTCGCAAACAGTTGATGGAGCGCGAGGAGTTGTTTCGGTTGATCACGGAAAACGCCGCCGACATGATCGCAGTCGTGGATACTACAGGTCATCGGATATATAACAGCCCCTCGTACGAAAAAATCCTTGGCTATACGACACAGGAACTGCAGGGCACAACTGCACTGGAACAGATCCATCCAGAAGATCGTGAAAAAGTGTTGCAGGCAGCGGCGGAAGCGCGCCGCAACGGCAAGGGCAATAACCTCGAATACCGCATGCGCCACAAGGACGGCGGGTGGCGCACGCTGGAATCCAGGGCCAGCACGATCATGAAAGATGGCGAAGTTGAGAGGCTCGTCATCGTCAATCGCGACGTCACCGAGCGCAAGCACCTGGAAGAGCAGTTCCGGCAGTCTCAAAAAATGGAGGCTGTCGGCCGACTCTCCGGCGGCGTCGCGCATGATTTCAACAACCTGCTCGGCGTCATCATCGGCTACGGCGAGATCGTGCAGGAAGGTACCGCAACAGACAGCCCACTGCGTGGATGTGTGGATGAGATGTTGAAAGCCGGACATCGCGCGGCTTCTCTCACGCGCCAATTGCTGGCGTTCAGCAGACAGCAGGTAATGGACCCGAAAGTCCTCGATCTGAACCTGGTCGTCAAGGACATGGAGAAGATGCTGAAGCGCCTCATCAGCGAAGACATTCAGCTGAAGACGGATCTTGACCCGGATCTCAGGCGCATCAAGGCCGATCAAGGACAGATCGAGCAAGTTGTCATGAATCTCGCCGTCAACGCACGCGATGCCATGCCAAACGGCGGCGAGTTGACCCTGACGACCTCGAACTTCTATATGGACGAAGACTTCGTCCGACGCTATCCCTACCCCGTGTCGGTAGGCGACTACGTACTGCTCACCGTTACGGACAATGGAATTGGAATGGATGCCGCCACGCGGGTGCGGGTGTTCGAACCTTTCTTCACGACGAAAGAAAAAGGAAAGGGCACCGGCCTCGGCCTGTCGACGGTATACGGTGTGGTCAAGCAGAGTGGAGGTTACATCGAGGTCCACAGCGAGCCCGGAGCGGGCGCAACGTTCAAGATCTATCTTCCGAAGGTAGAAGACGCCCTGGACCCTCAGAAACAATCGACGGAATTGCCCGACTCTCTGCACGGGACGGAAACCGTGCTCCTCGTCGAAGACGAAGTCGCATTGCGCAAGCTGAGTCGTCAACTTCTGGAACTGTGCGGGTATCAAGTGCTTGAGGCTGAGAGCGGCGCCGAAGCGTTGAAGATAAGCCGTGAGCACAAACAGGCGATTCATCTGCTGTTGACTGACGTAGTGATGCCCGGTATGAGCGGGCGCGTATTAGCGGACCAACTGGTGGTGCAGCGTCCCGAGACGCAAGTGGTTTACATGTCTGGATACACCGGCCAGACTGTAGGCGAACACGGCGTTCTTGCTGAGGGCAGCTTCTTCCTGCCCAAGCCATTTACTCGGGAGGCGTTGGCTCGCAAGGTACGAAAGGCGCTGGATGGAAGAGGTACGCTGGCCGGAGCCGACTAGAATAAGGGTCTCAGGAGAATGATATGGAGAAGATCTTAATTGTCGACGACGATGATTCCATGCGTGGTCTCATCAAGATGCGGCTGTCTGACACTTACCAGACGATCGACACGGGAAATCCAGTGCAAGCCCTGGGGCTCGCTCTCGAGCACAAGCCGCGCGCGATCTTACTCGACCTGATGATGCCTGACTGTTCCGGCTTCGAGTTGTGTCAGAGTTTTCATAACCTGAGTTATACGTCTCGAATTCCGATTTTCGTCGTAACCGGCGAGTCGGCGGCAAAGTATCGAGATTACATGAGCAACCTGGGTGCAACCGACTACTTTGAAAAGCCGATCGACTTTGCGAAATTGAAGAGCCGGCTCGCAGCGGAATTGCAGACTCGGCCGTCGGAGCGTCGAGCCCACGTACGCGTCCGCATGAGGCTGATCTTGAAGCTGAAGGGTACGGACGCATCCCAGCGTTCTTTCGAGCAACTCACTACAACGGAGAATGTGAGCGCCGGCGGATTTTTGTGCACTCTGCCTCTGGAGTTGTCGAATGATGCCATCTTCCAGGTCTTCATGACCGGCGCAGGCCACGACCGGTTCGTGGGCAAAGTAAAGACTGTGCGCACGGAAGCTCCAAACACTCCTTGGCAACGCTATGCTTTTCAATTTGTCGAGCGCTCCGCGGAATGGATCCTGCAAGACTAGTCCCCAGGCGCCGAGAATCGTTCGTACTCGGCGCTGGTTTCGTCGCGAGCCTTGACGCTCTTCTTTCTGTAATCACCTTCCATCATGTCGGGAAACCCGACTTTCGTGTCGGGACTTCCCACACGAGCCAAGCTCAGATTCCTCCTAAGTCGTTGAATTCACTTAATGGCATTGCGAATGCTATTTCAGATATGCCGTTGTGTTGAAGCGGCAGGGAGGTCCCCGAAATGGCTGGCGAAAATTGGACGTTCTGGCTGAACATGACGAACTTCGCGCTGGGCATGATCACCGTTCTGGCGATGGTTGTCGTGTTCGTCGCAGTTGGTTGGGATTTGATCGCGCTGAAAATGCGCAAAAGGCGCGACGTTGAAAACATCGCTTCGGAATTGCACGCTATGTTCCATCGCAGCCCGCACAGTCTATCTGTACCCGGCTTGGGGCTGACGATGGCGGACGGAGGCGAGCGAGTTGAGCCTTCAGACTCCGAAGCCACAGACGAGAAATCGCGGAAGTGAATTATGGCGTGCCCGTTTCTGAAAGAAGGTCGAGCGCGATATTGCCATGCAGCGCCGGTGCAGAAGCTGATCCTCGATGGACCGGGTGCAGCAGACGGCGGCCGCTGCGCGACACCGAAATATCGGGAGTGCGGGCTGGCCACGAAGAACGGTACGCTGCAAGACCACTGCCCGCATCTGGAAGAAATCCGCGTGCAGTACTGCGGCGTTTCTCCAGTCCCGAAGCTTGTTCCCTTCAGCGAATCTGAACTGTCGAGTTGTACGAGCAACAGCTATCGGTACTGTGATTCTTACCGCACGCTTGCGCGGCCGCACGCAACAACCCCTCCGGCACATCTGCTTTATTCCTCGAATCATTTCTGGCTAGATGCGGAAGAGTCCGGGCTGTGTCACGTCGGCATCGACGGATTTCTCGCGGATGTCGCGGGCAATGTTGATGGCATCACCTTTGTCACGGCCCATGGCACGCACTGTCCCACGCTGGCCCTCACGATCCATGGCGTCGAGTGGCCGATGAGCTTTCCGAATCCCTTGATGATTCAGAGAGTGAACAGTCGCGTACGCAGCGATCCCGCACGTCTCACAGCTGATCCCTACGGTGCCGGATGGCTGTTCGAAGGTTGGGAGTTACCGGGGCGAACGCGTGCGGGTCTCGTCTGCGGACCGCAAGCGGTGGCGTGGCAGGCTGGCGAACGCGAGCGGCTGACCAATGAAATCCACGAAACGCATGCCCCGGGCTGCGATGGCGGCTCGCCCGTGCGCGGAGTGGCGCAGTTTCTGTCGCGGCAGGAAGTTGTGTGTTTGTTCCAGCATTTCTTCGCAAGGAATGGCTGGGTGGTGGAGGACTGACGATGCCGCGGAACTCTCTGGTCTTCGCATTCGGGCTGGCCGTTGCGCTGATGGTGGGTTGGGTCGGCTTTCCGCGCGTGCTCTACGTGCAGCGGCATCAGCCGGTCGACTTTCTTCACAAAACGCACGCGGAGAAATCGGGCGTCGCAGATTGCAGCGAGTGCCACGTACTGCGAGATGACGGTTCGTTCGCCGGACTGCCTCCGATGGAAAAATGCGCGGGCTGCCACTCCGATCGGATTGGAGACAGCAAGGCTGAGGCAACTCTGGTCGACACCTACATCAAGCCCGGACACGAGACTCCGTGGCTGGTGTACTCGCGCCAGCCGGCGAACGTATGGTTCTCCCACGCGATCCATGTAAAGCGCGCCGGCCTTACCTGCACAGAATGTCATTCGACCTACGGCGAGACAGACCAGGCGAAAGTCTATGAAGTGAACCGCATCAGCGGGTACAGCCGCGAAATTTGGGGACACTCGATGTCGCGTCTTCGCCGTGCACCGCACGAAGGCATGAAGATGAGCGACTGCGAAGGCTGCCACCGGCAGCACAACCTTGAGGTCGGATGTCTCGGTTGCCATGAGTAGCGCAACAAAGAAGGGAGAAGCATGAAGGTCACGCGACGAGATCTGCTGGTGTGGAGCGCGGGAGCGGCGGCTGGCTTCATGGTTACTCCCGTGCCCTGGAAGCTGTTGGATGACACTTCGATCTGGAGTCAGAACTGGCCCTGGATTCCGCAACCCCCGCGAGGTCCGGTTGAAGTCAAGCAGTCCGCCTGCACGCTCTGCCCACAAGGTTGCGGAGTGAAAGTGAGAATGTCCGCGGGGTGGCCAGTTGGAATTGCAGGAGTAAGCACCCATCCGGTGAGTCGCGGAGCGTTGTGTCCGCTTGCATACGGAGCCCACCAACTGAACTGGCATCCGCAGCGGTTGCGCAGTGTTCGGCACGGTGCGACTGCTTCGTCGTGGAGCGATGCTCAGAAAGCGTTTGCAAAGGCGTGCGGTGAAGGTCGGATCGTCGTGATCGACGGCTATCCCGGGCGCGCGGCCTCGTCCGTACTGAGAACCTTTGCGCAAAAGCGAAACGGTGACTATCGCGCCGTGTTCGGTTCGGACGCTCGGTCATTGGCGCCTTATGAAAACTGGAGTGGAGTGCCTGCATCGGCGCTCGGCTATGACCTGGAAAACTCGCAGACCGTCATCAGTTTCGGTGCGCCATTGCTGGATGGATGGGGCTCTCCCGGACGCTTTACTCGCTTGTGGGCCGAGCGGGCCGCGGGTATGGCCGACCCGCAATTGCGACTGATCCAGGTGGAACCGTCACTGTCACGTACAGCGTCGCGGGCATGGCAGTGGGTGCCGCTTCGTGACGGCTCTGAGGCTGCCTTGGCTACAGGGTTGGCGCGCGTGCTCCTCGAAGAACATCTTGTCTCAGCGCAGGGCCCAATGCCGCCTCTCACGCTCGCCCAAGCTGCGGATCAGACTGGGCTCACGTCCGATGCGATTCGTGAACTGGCGCGGACGCTCGTTTCACGCCCTCCGGTGGTGGCAATCGCAAGCGATGACAATCCGGCGATCGCGGCGTTGAATGTCGTGCTCGGCGCAACGGGCGCCCGCGGAGGCATCGTGCGGAGATCGAAACACTCCGATGTGAACGTCTCCGCTGACGCAGTCATTCAAAATGCGCGCGCAGTTCTGATCGATTCCACTGTGCCCTGGGACTTTGTTCCGCACACCGACGCCGAGGTCTTCCGCTTCGCCGCCTGGGATGGCGGCTCCGGCAAAGCCGACTGGCTGCTTCCTGCGCCGGGGTTCTTGGAAGAGCAGACCGATGTGCCCGCTGCGCCAACATCCGCAGTTGAGACTTATGCCGTCGCTCCCGCGCTTGTGAAGCAGCCGGCCGAAGTGCAGAGCGCAGCGCAATTTCTTGCCAGCACCGATTCCTCTCTTCCCTCATCAGACAGCATTATCCACTCACGTTGCGAAGATCTTTTCCGCGCGCGCGCCGGAACTCTGTGCGGACTGGAGACGACACCACTCGCGAAGATCGCCTCTGCTCAGAAACTCGAGGAGCAACTCTCAAATGGAGACGTCTGGGTCGCCGAGGCTCTTCATCCCGGATCCCTTCGGTGCGTGTTGAAAGAATGGCCTGCACCCGCCGGTCCAAGCCTCGTTGAAGATTGGTCGTCCTCTTGGCGAGCGCCGGTGTTGCCACCGTTAGCGTTGAAGCTCTACCGGGAGTCGAGTTTGCGGAAGCCACCAGAGGGGAGAAACGCATGAGCGCCCGTTACGGCATGGTGATCGATCTCGACCGGTGTACAGGCTGCGGAGCATGCATGGTGGCCTGCTCGGCCGAGAACAACGTGCCTTCACTTCCACAGGCAACCGCGCGCACAGGCATTACGCCGATCCTGGTCCGCAAAGTTTCGAATGGAATGGATGGCGGGGCTCGGCACGAGGCGTTCGTCCCTATCCTGTGCATGCACTGCGAACACGACACGCCGTGCGTAAAAGTTTGCCCGCAGCAGGCGGTCGAAGTGGATAAGGCCACGGGAATTGTTATGCAGATGCCACAACGCTGCCTCGGATGCCGGTACTGCATGACCGCATGCCCTTATCACGCGCGTTATTTCAACTGGTGGGATCCGGCATGGCCGTCGGGAATGGAGAAGAGTCTGAATCCTGGAGTCGCGTCGCGGATGCGCGGTGTCGTCGAGAAATGCAATCTGTGTCACGCGCGCTTGCATTCAGCACAGGAAAAAGCGGCTGCTTCGAAAAAACGCGAAATCGATATGGCCGACTATGTTCCAGCCTGCGTGGAGGCTTGTCCGACCGGAGCCATTCGATTCGGAAATCTCGCCGACAAGAACGATCCCGTCACGCAAGATGCCCATTCGCCACACGCATTCCGATTCCTCGCCCGCCTGGGAACGGAGCCGAAGATTTACTACAAGTCGAAGGAGGCATGGGTGAGAGCGCTGGCAGAACCCAATTCCAGTCGCGATTCGGAGGTCCACCATGGCTAGCACCGTTCTTACTGACAGCCGGTGGATTGCACGGGGCGAAGAACGCACTTCCCTCTCACGTTTTCTGCTCTGGCTCTCTCCGTGGGCCGTACTGCTCGCGGTGGGAGTCTATGCGGCGGGCTTGTGCCTGTATTACGGGCTGAATCAGACGAACATGGACAACCGGTTCGCCTTCGGCCTTTGGATCTTTCTCGACCTGGGCATCATTGCGCTCGGCGCCGGCGCATTCTTCACAGGATTTCTGGTCTACATTCTGAAACGCGTTGAGCTAAGGCCGATTCTGAACACCGCAGTCGTTGTCGGGTTCATCTGCTACAGCGGCGCCGTCGCCATCCTGATGATCGACGTTGGTCAGCCGTTGCGGGCTTGGTTCACGTTCTGGCATCCGAACACGCATTCGATGCTGACGGAAGTTACGTTCTGCATTTCCTGCTATTTGCTCGTTCTCTGCCTCGAGTACATACCGCTCCTGCTGCGCAACCGGCAATTGCGCAAGCTGCCGTCGTTCCTGGTGTTTGAGCATCAACTGCACAAGTTGGTTCCAGTGCTGGCCGGCGTGGGAACGTTGCTCTCTTTCTTTCATCAGGGATCTCTCGGCGGACTGTACGGTGTCCTCCGCGGCCGCCCATTCGCCTTCCGGCAAGGATTTTTCATCTGGCCTTCCACCTTCTTCTTATTCATTCTGTCGGCGATAGCAGCGGGCCCCAGCTTTCTGATGTTGGTGACTGCTACGGTCGAAAAGGTCACCGCACGAAAACTCGTGCCTCCTGAAGTCTTTCGCCGCTTGGGATTCATTTCTGGCGTGCTACTCGCAATTTATGTCGCGGCCAAATCAATCGACACGTTGATCTGGTTGAATATCACTTCTCCATCGGAAGGGTTCGCCCCGTGGCAGTTTTACAGCCATAAGCCATTTGGTACGCCGATCCTGTTTGCGGAGATTGTGTTTTTCGGACTGCTCCCGGCATTTCTGCTGACGTTCAAGAAAACCGCAATGCGACGCGGATTGCTTCTGAGCGCGGCCGCTCTGGCCTGCGGAGGCGTGCTGCTGAACCGCTTCGTTCTTACGGTTCAGACCTTGGCCCTACCCACTCTTCCCTTCGACGAATTTCTGGGATACACGCCTAGCTGGCAGGAGGTTGCAAGCTTCGGCGGCGTGATCGCTTATGGGGTGATTGTGTACTCGCTGTCGTATCGCTACCTGCCGATGTTTGCGCAGCCAAAAGGAGAGAACTCGCATGTTTCCGGGGATTGACGGATTTCACTGGACGGCCGGCCACATCATTTTTCTATCTTTATTCTTCGCCGTCGTGATGACGATCTTGGCGACAGTGGTTTCGGCAGTGCGCCGTACGGCCCGTGACTTCAGCACGAAACGAGCTATCGAATTTTGTTGGAAGTCAGACTTTGCCGAGATGCCGCAGGCGGAAAGGCGCTGCCGGCACGAACTTGCCGGCCGAGTGGCTTCGAGAGCGTGCGACAACGCTTTTGATTGCAGGCATTGCAACAAGTACTCGGAATTCGCTGCACTGCCCGCAAGCAGCTCTGATCATTCGCTCGGCCTCGACTATCCCCGTGACCGCTTCTACCATCGCGGGCACACCTGGGTGAAACCGGAAGAGGGCGGAATCCTGACGATCGGTCTCGACGCGCTCGCGGAGCATTTGATCGGTCATGCCGATTCCGTGAAGATGCCAAAGATCGGCGGCGACCTGGAAATCAACGAAACCGCGTGGACGATGAACAAGAACGGCAACGAGATTCGACTACGTGCGCCGATCGAGGGTAAGGTTGTCGACATTGGGAGCCCGAAGGAAGGTTGGTATCTGAAAATCAGTCCGCGGCTGAACGCGAACGATCCGGAAACTCTCCGGCATCTCTTGCGCGGACCTGAAGTGGACGGATGGCTGTCGCGAGAACTAGAACGATTGCAAATCGAATTGCGGGCGCCCGGCACGCAGCCAGCGCTAGCCGATGGCGGAGTGCTCCTGCCAGGATTGATGGATGCGATGCCCGGTGCGGATTGGGACACCGTGCTTGCGGAGACTTTTCTCGAAGCCTAAGTCACCGTCCGTGGCCGACTGCCGTTTCAGTGCACAATCTCGTAGCGCTTCAACTTGTCGTAAAGTGTCGAACGATCGATTCCCAGAGCGGCGGAAGCCTCCTTGACATTGCCGTGTTTACGCTCAAGAGCGGCGACGATGGCACGGCGCTCCAGGTCGTCGAGAGGAACGTCAGGCACCTCCCAATTCTGCGCCGACGCCGTGTTCGTCTGAAGCCATGAAAAATCCTGCTCATCGAGCATGCCATTACGGCACGTAACGATGGCGCGCTCGATCACGTTTTCCAGTTCGCGGACGTTTCCCGGCCAGTCATAGGCGATAAGCAGCTTCAAAGCGGACCCGGAGATACCGGTCATATCTTTGCCGAGTTCGGAAGAAATGTGATGCACGAAATGTTCGGCCAGCAAAGGAATGTCCTCGCGGCGATCGCGCAACGGTGGCAGGCGGATCTCAATCACATTCAGTCGATAGTACAAATCTTCCCGGAACCGGCCTTGCTGCACTTCCTCGACGAGATTCTTGTTGGTGGCGGCGATGATGCGCACATCGACTTCCACCTCCTGATTTCCCCCAATTCGATAAAAGCGCCGCTCCTGCAAGACTCTTAACAAATCAGCCTGCAGTTTGGGAGAGATGTCGCCAATTTCATCGAGGAAGATGGTGCCTCCGTGTGCCAATTCAAACTTACCCTTCGTCTGGGCCGTGGCACCCGTGAACGCGCCTTTTTCGTAGCCGAACAACTCACTCTCAAGCAACGTCTCCGTAAGAGCGGCGCAGCTCACAACAATGAACGGCTTCTCGGCGCGGTTGCCGGAAAAATGCACAGCACGCGCCACCAGTTCTTTTCCCGTACCGCTCTCGCCGCGAATCAGAACCGTGCTCCGCAGGCTCGCGATGTCCTGCGTCAGGGCCAGAATCTCCTGCATTCGCGGATTCTTCGTGATGATGTCGTGATGACGATACTGCCGGGTGAGCTTCTTTCGCAGAATCGCATTTTCACTCTGCAGCTTTTTCAGCTTCAGGATGCGCGAGACAAGCATGGAGATTTCCTGCGGATTGCAGGGCTTCACAATGTATTCCTGCGCGCCTTCTTTCATCGCCTGAATAGCTGTGTCCACCGTGGCATAGGCAGTAATAATGATGATTGACGCTTCCGGACGAATATGATGGATTTCCATCATAGTCTCGATGCCATCCATGCCGCCCGGCATCTTCAAATCGACAAAGCAGATGGCGTAGTCCATCGCTTTCGCGAGCGCGAGCGCGTTCTGGCCATTGGGGGCGGTGTCGACGTGGTAGCCGTCTTCGCGTAGCCACGCTCCCATCGATTCGCACATTACTTCTTCATCGTCGACGACCAGGATCGGCCAATTCTTCTTCATAATGATTCCTCTCGCGAAGCAAACTTCTCCACCAGCTGCATTCCGCAGCGCGTGCAGTACCGCTCCGCTTTTGCGTCCACCAACCCGATGTGGGTTGCAAGACTCATGGCGCATTTCGAATCCGAACAGTGCACAAGACCGAAAGTGTGCCCTAACTCATGCAACACTTCCTTGACGGTGCGCTCGCGCAGAATGTCGTCCTGCGCGGGGAGCCCGTAAAACTCCTGATGGAGCCGGCACAGCGAAACCACGGCAATCGGCCCGTCAAACTGCGCCTGCCCGAACAGGAAACTCAACATCGGGATTTCCAAATCAACATCCGTTATTCCCAGCACGCGAGCCGCATCGCGCGGGGCGTTTTGCGCCAACATTTTCATCATCTCTACCGACTGATACTGTCCTCGTTTTGGATCGTAGGCAGTCTCGGGAATCGATACCGGTGGCAACCGCCGGATCGGCAGCGGGAACCATTCAGAAGTCGCACTTTCGATCCACTCCCACGCCTGCTCTGGTACGCTCCCAATCGCCACGAGGTATAGGACATTCACACCGCATGTACCTGTTCTTCTCTGATCTCCGCGCCGCTGTTCTGCGATTTGAGCGGAAGAGTTACCGCAAAAGTTGTTCCCACGTTGCGCTGGCTGGTCACCTCAACCTCGCCTTCGTGGGCCTTCACAATGCCGTACAGCACAGCCAGTCCCAGACCCACCCCTTTGCCCTCTGCCTTGGTAGTGAAGAACGGGTCGAAGATCTTGGAAAGATTTTCCGGCGCGATTCCTTCGCCGGTGTCTTGAACACAAAGCTCGACGCTGTCCTGATCAGCCAGGCGAGTGCGAATCGTCAGCTGGCCGCCGCCGCGCGGCTGCATGGCTTGCGCGCCATTGAGCACGAGGTTCAGGATCACCTGCTGAATCTGCGAAGAGTCGCACTCGACCAAAGGCAGGTTCTCCTGCAGATCCAAAACAACTTCCGCACTGATCAATTTGAGCTTGTGATCGGCCAATCCCAGCGTGGTGCGCACGAGCTTATTCAGATCGGCCGGAGCGCGCTGAGGTTTGGACCGTCGCGAAAATGCCAGCAGATCTGAGACGATTCGCCCCACTCGCGCTGTCTCAGCCGAAATCAGTCCCAAATATTTTCGGAACTCGGCTTCGCGTCCCGCCGGGTACTCACCCTTTGCCATAAGGCGCTCAAGCAGCATGGAAAGATTCAGCACGCCCGAAACAGGGTTGTTGATTTCGTGCGCCACGCTGGCCGCAAGTTGCCCAAGCGTTGCCAGGCGATCGGACTGGATCAGTTTCCTCTGGGCCGTCTTGAGCTGCTGCGTGCGCTCGTCCACCTTGCTTTCCAACGTTTGCTGCATCTCGTTCAGCTCTGCAACGGCCACTTTCAAACGCTCGCGCATCCGGTTAAACGAGTCGACCAGTTCATCAATTTCCTGGCTGCGGCGTGTGCTGACGATAGGCTGGTCCAGTTCCATCGCGCTTACAGCTTTCGTGCCCTTGATCAGTTCCTGAATCGGAGTGGCGACAAACCGTCTCGTAAACAAAATCACGAACGCCGCTCCAATTCCCACCTCGAACACAGTCCAGAGAACGGTCTGCAAGGTAATGGCCCGAGTCTGTTTCTGCACGGGATCAAGACGCAAGGCAACATCGACCACTCCGAGAACCTTCGTCGATGCCTGATGTGCGTGGCAACTGGCATTGCTGCACGAAGGTTCGTTGTAGATGGGCGTCACCATGCTGATCGTCTTGACCCCAGTTGGCGAAGTCGTGTAACGCACCCGCGAATCTTCAGTCGGCCTGTTCTTGATCGGCTTCTGGCTATGACAGCTGGCGCAAACCTCGTTGGATAAGGTTGTCACCCCCGGCTGTTCCTGTGAGTCGGTCGAGAACACCAGCCGTCCCTCACGGTTGAACATGCGAATCCGGTCCACCCCTTGCTTGTCGGCGATCACGCGCATGATCTCGTACGCAGCCCGGCGATCGTCGTCAAGCATGGCATGCCATGTGGCGCCGGTGATCCCGCGCGAAAGTTGGTCCGCCCCCAAAACCATGGTTTCTACCAGCTGCTTTTTTTGGGTACGGAAATTCAGATATCCGCTAACGCCGCTGATCGCGACGATGAGGATCGTCAGCGAGAGGATCAGCTTCGGGCCGAGTTTGCGAGGCATCGTTAGCCGAAACACTTTGTTTTCCGCAATGTGGCGACGAGGAGATCTGCAGAGAGAACTCCCCAATCTAAGGTTAAGAGGGGGCTAAGGATCGGACTGTGATCATCAGCGCGCTGACCCGTGATCAGGGTCACGCTGATTGTCCGTTACGTCTCAACTGGTTAGCGGTGAAAGGAACCGCGCCAGGACGACACTGGCAGGGAGGCCAAGCGCGGTCAGATTGGTGCATTGTGACCGTGATTCGCGTCGCCCAGTCGCGCGAATGCGCGGAAAAACACTCACATTCCCAAAAGATTGTTCTGCAGCTTGGCGTACCCGCGATCCTGCGCCCACAGGTCGAGCGGAGCCGAGGCCAGTTCGTCAACGACTGGCTCGGCTCGTCCATTCTTGGTGAGGTCGATCGTCTTCAAATACGTTTTGCAGGTGTCACAACATTCCACACGAATGTAGTCAAAGTCGTCGGCGGTGAAGACTGCGAGTTTCTGATCGTTCTCCTCGCCGCAACCGGGACAAACAATGCGACGGAATTCCCACTCGGCCAAACAGAAAGAACAGATCAGCGATCGTGCAGCGCCATCACCCATTTGTCGGAGCACACCCAGACCCGGCTTGCGATTGCAAAACGGGCATATCGCATACCTTTGAAAGTCAGAACGCAGCACGTCTTGGGAACGAAGTAATTCCGCGTAGGGCTGAAGAAACGCCACCGCAAGAAAACTCTGTGGACCCGATGGAGCGTGAGCGCTCCAGTTTTGCTTGAGCAACTCAGCGCAGAAATCCTGGTCCCGAGCGCTCAGCTGCCGGCTAAGATCGGCCAAGGTTTTCGGCCCGTGCGCCTCGACCAAAGACAAGAACGATCCAAATTCAGACGAGAGTCGAGACAATTCTTTAGGTGCGAGTCCCTCGTGGGTTGACGAAGCCGCTGATTGTTGCGGCAAACCTGATCGGAGTTTCCTCTGCAACTCGCCCTGGAAGCGCGCAACATGAATGTAGAAATCGAGGATCTCCGCCGCGAAAGCATATTGGCTGATCAACTCGTGTGCTCGATCAATGCGCCGTTGCCACGGAGAGCGCTTCATTCAGTGATTATCAACTCAACGCACGCTCTCAGTCGACCGCGCAGAAGCGCGCCGCAGCACGCCATCGCCTATGTCGTAAACAGTCCGCCCATTTGACCGCCCGCGGAATCGGCGGTATATTCTCCCGCATCAGTTCTGGATACGACTCGGCCGTCAAGCGTGGGGACGCAGCGGTCGCAACCTTCAACCTCCGTCTCACATCCTAGGGTATTGAGGGGCCGTGCGACAGTTTACGGCGCGGCAGATTGCTGGAGGTTTTGATGGAATTCTCCCGCAGGACCTTTCTCAAAGGCGCCGTCATCGGCGGAGCCGGCCTTTCCACGCTTGGGTTCGATCTCGCTCCCGTCTACGCTCAAACCCAGAGCCTGAAGATTTCGCGCGCGAGCGAGACCCGCAGCACGTGCCCCTATTGTTCGGTGAGTTGCGGCGTCATTATTTACACGCTCGGCGACAAAGCCAAGAACGCGATCCCACAGGTCGTACATGTCGAGGGCGATCCCGATCATCCCATCAATCGCGGAACGCTTTGTCCCAAGGGATCGTCGCTCGAGCAGGACATCATGAACGATCGTCGCCTGCTGAAACCGCAGGTGCGACGCCCGGGCGCCACCGATTGGGAAGACATTTCGTGGGATCAGGCGTACAGCGAGATTGCGCAGCGCGTGAAGAAAACGCGCGATGATAGCTTCGTCGAGAAAGATCCAGCCGGAAAAACCGTGAACCGCTGCGAGGGCATCGCATTCACCGGCGGTTGTACTGATACCAACGAATTCAACTATCTGGTCGTCAAGACCATGCGCAGCCTGGGGGTCTGCTACCTGGAAAACCAGGCTCGGGTTTGACACGGCCCTACGGTCTCCAGTTTGGGGCCAACATTCGGACGCGGGGCGATGACCAATGGCTGGATCGACATCAAAAACACTGACTTGATGTTGATCATGGGCGGCAATCCCGCCGAGAACCATCCATGCGGCTTCAAATGGGCGATTGAAGCCAAGCTTCACCGCAATGCAAAAACAATCGTGGTCGACCCGCGCCTCACGCGGACGGCCGCGACAGCGGACATGTATCTGCAAATTCGCGCTGGAGCCGACATCGCCTTCCTTGGCGGCCTGATCAAGTACGCGATCGAAAACGGCCGCGTCGCGCACGACTATCTGCTCAACTACACCAACGCGGCTTTCATCATCAAAGACCGCTTCAAGCTTCCGGACGACGGATTGTATTCCGGCTTCGATTCGGAAAAGAAAACCTACGATAAGTCCACGTGGAACTACGAAGAGGGTGGAGACTACACCGGGAAGCCGGTAGCTGCCACACCACCCCAGCAGTACGCGCAACCGGCGTCAGCGCAGCAGGAAGCGCACGGGTATCAAGGAGCGTCGCCCGCAGGCGCGAAGGCCGCGGCCGCTCCCGGGCCCGCTCTCCCCGGAAAAATCGCCTTCGATCTTTCCTTGCAGCATCCGCGCTGTGTGTTTCAACTCCTCAGGAAGCAGTACGAACGCTACACCCCGGAGATGGTGGAGCGGATTACCGGCATTCCCAAAGATCAATTCCTGAAGGCGGCGGAGTTGTTCACATCCATCCGCAAAGACGGCGACATGAGCAAAGTCGCTACGATCATTTACGCGGTCGGCTGGACGCAGCACAGTTTTGGAACGCAAATCATTCGCACCGCGGCAATGCTTCAGTTGCTCTTGGGAAATGTCGGGCGCGCGGGTGGCGGCGTGAACGCGCTGCGCGGACATTCCAACATTCAGGGCGCAACGGACATGGCGGGAATCTTCGACATTCTTCCGGGCTATTTGAAGATGCCGAATCCCTCCGACACCGATCTCGCTGCCTACCTGAAGCGCATTACTCCGAATTCCGCGAAGCCCGATCCCTGGGACTCTTTTAACTACTGGTCGAATACACCGAAGTTTGCGGTGTCATTCCTTAAGGCGATGTATGGTTCCGCGGCGACCAAAGACAACGACTACGCGTTCCATTACCTGCCGAAAATCGATCGCAACTATTCCTGGGTAAACATCTGGAATGACATGTACGAAGGCAAGGTTAAGGGCATCTTCGCCTTCGGCATGAACGGCGTGATGATTGGGCCGGACTCGCAGAAGAACATCGACGCCTTGAAGAAAGCAGACTGGCTCGTGGTTTGCGAAATCTATCCGGATGAAACCAGCGAGTTCTGGCGTGCGCCCGGCATCTCGACCGATGACATGAAGCAGATCAACACCACCGTCTATCGCCTGCCGGGCGCGGGTTTCGCCGAAAAAGATGGGACGTTCGTGAACTCCGCCCGGTGGTTGCAGTGGAAGAACGTTGCGGTCCCGCCCCCGGGGCAGGCAAGACTCGATCAGGAAATTCTGGCGACAATTTTCCTGAAAGTCCGCGAACTTTATCAGAAGGACGGCGGCAAGTTTGCTGACCCGATCTTGAATGCTTCGTTCGCCTACACGAACCCGTACAACCCGTCGCTATCGGAAGTCGCAAAAGAAATTAACGGCAAAGCGCTCGCTGATATTACTGATCCCAAGACGAACGTAACCATGAAGGCGGGCCAGCAGCTTCCAGGTTTCTCCTGGCTCAAAGACGATGGCACAACGGCTTCGGGCAACTGGCTCTATTGCGGGTCGTGGACCGAAGCAGGCGCCCTAACGCAGCGTCGCGGAACGGATGATCCATCGGGTCTTGGCATTTATCCAAACTGGGCGTGGTCGTGGCCCATGAATCGTCGCGTGCTGTACAACCGCGCATCGTGCGACGTCAACGGCAAGCCGTGGGATCCCACTCGCCGGCAGGTTTGGTGGGACGAAGCGAAGCAGTCATGGGTCGGCAACGACGTGCCCGACTTCAAGCCAGACTCTCAACCCAAAGATCACATGGGTCCGTTCATCATGAATCCCGAAGGTGTAGGTCGGTTGTTCGTACCACTCGGAGCCATGGCCGATGGGCCGTTCCCCGAATTCTATGAGCCAATCGAAAGTCCCATCGCGAATCCGCTGCATCCGAATCAGTCGAGTAATCCCGTCGTGAAGAAATACAAAACCGACATGGACAAGTACGGCACCGTGGATCAGGGCTACAACGTGATCTGCACGACGTACCGTCTGACCGAGCACTATCACTATTGGACAAAGAACAATCCCATGAACGTGCAACTCGTGCCGGAGCCGTTCGTGGAAGTGCCGGCAGAACTGGCCGACAGAATGGGCATTCATGGTGGAGAAAAAGTCAGAGTCACCAGCGCGCGCAGCCACTACATCGCGAAGGCAATGGTCACGCGCCGCATTCGGCCGATGCAGATCGACGGCAAAGAAATGTTCCAGATCGGAATCCCGATCCACTGGGGATTCCGTGGCATTGCGGAAGATGAAGGCAAGACCGCAAAAACGTTGACGAATCAATTGACCCCGACGGTGATCGATCCGAATGCGTTCACGCCGGAGTTCAAGGGATTTTTGGTGAAGATCGAGAAAGTTTAGTTGCAGCTTTTAGCTCTCAGCCGTCGGCTCTCAGTACGACGGTTGGGGCTGACGGCTGATAGCTGAAGGCTGAAAGCTAACATGAGCGACCGCAAGACACTTCAGATCAAGCAGATTTCAGGCCACTCCGGAGCATCGCCTGGATTCGACATGCAGCGCGATCCGGAAGTCTGCAAGCTGATCGATACGACAATCTGCATCGGTTGCAAAGCCTGTGAGGTCGCGTGCGTCGAGTGGAACGACATGCCGTTCAGTCCCACCACATTCGACAACACCTACCAGACGATGCCGTCGACGCGCTGGAATTTCTGGAACCTCATCAAGTTCAACGAGCACCAGCGCGAAGACGGCACGATCCAATGGCTCATGCGAAAGGATCAGTGCATGCACTGCGCCGATCCTGGCTGCCTGCGCGCCTGCCCCGCCGATGGCGCGATCGTGCAATACACCAACGGCATCGTGGACTTTCAACAGGAAAATTGTATCGGCTGCGAATTCTGTGTTTCGGGGTGCCCGTACGACATTCCGAAATTTAATCCGGCTACGAAGAAAGTCTACAAGTGCACCCTGTGCTCTGACCGGGTTGGTCAAAGCCTGGAACCCGCGTGCATCAAGGCTTGTCCTACTGGATGTCTGAAGTTTGGAACCAAGGATGACATGAAGTACATTGCGGAAGAGCGAGCCCGGCAGCTCCGCGACAATTTTGGATTCGAGCACGCCGGCGTCTACGATCCGCAGTCCATTGGAGGCACGCACGTCGTTTACGTTTTACATGATGCGGAGAATCCCGAGAATTACGGCGGCCTGCCCAAGAATCCCGTGATCCCGTGGAGTTACACCATCTGGAAGTGGCTATTTAAGCCGGTGCTCGGAACATTCGCGCTATTCGGTTTGGTGGGCGTTCTGCTGCACTACGTAACCGTTGGCCCGCGCCGTCCGCAACCGGAGCCGCCGCTAAGGAAGGAGTAGACCGATGTCCACGGCAGTTGAGCGATTCGACGACAAAGCCCGCGGCACCTTCGACCGCATCGGGCAGAACGAAGTCTACGTAGGCGAACTGCAGCGCCACCGCGTTTACACCCGCTTCCTGCACTGGATGGTCGCGCTCTTTTTCTTCCTCGCTCTGTTCTCCGGCTTTGGCATCTATCTGCCCTGGCTATTCCGCTGGTTCACTCCCATCTTCGGCGGCGGGCCGCTCAGCCGCGAAATGCACCCTTGGTTCGGTCTGGTGTTTGTCTTTTTCTTCGGACTCCAAACGCTGAACTGGCTCAAGCCGATGAAGTGGACGCCCGCCGATTCCAAGTGGATGCGCAATCTCGGAAAGATCGTCAGCGGCAAAGAGAAGCAGGATCCACCCGACACCGGTTTCTTCAACGCGGGCCAGAAGCTGCAGTTCTGGGAGATCGTCGGCGGCTGCGTCGTCTATCTGATCACCGGAGTTATTCTTTGGATGGGCGCGCGCACCTTCGGGCGCTGGACGGTCGCCGTCAGCTACGTCCTGCACGATATCTCCGCCCTGATCATGCTCGGAGGGATTTTCATCCACATCTACCTCAGCACCATCGGCGAGCCCGGCACCTTCCAGGCGATGATTCGCGGTGCAGTCAGCGAAGCCTGGGCGTGGACGTTTCATCCTGCCTGGTACAAAGAGGTCACGGGACGCGATCCTGTTCAAGCTTGTGAAGAGGCGCGCCAGCGCGGTCAGTTTGAACGCAAGTAACCGCACCCAGTAAGCGAACAGACGCGCCAGTCGCTTGGGGATTCCGCTTCATTCTTGATATCGTGCTCCATGCCCACGGAGGCCGCTCCGCCGCAAATCCACGAAGAAGGCCTGCGTCACCAACTCACAGCCGGTCAAATGGCGATGGTCGCCGTCGGCGGCTCCATTGGTACGGGCCTTCTCTTAGGCTCCGGCGCCGCCATCGAAGCCGCTGGCCCCGCCGCGATTCTTAGTTTCATCGTTGCTGCGTTCATCAGTTGGACCTTCGCGATGGCGCTTGGCGAACTGGCGTGCGCCCATCCCGCAGCCGGTTCGTTCGGTGTCTACGGCGACATCTATCTGAACCAATTCGCCGGATTCGTCGCGCGCGCCGGATACTGGCTCGGCATCTCGCTCAACATCGGCGTTCAGATGGTCGCGGCCACCACGTACATGGCGTACTGGTTCCCAGGCGTCCCGTCGTATGTTTGGGTTCTCCTGTTCTCCGCTCTGCTGCTCTTCGTCAATCTGCGCAGTGTCGGTTCCTACGGACGTTTCGAGTTCTGGTTCTCGATGATCAAGCTCGTGACTATCGTTGCTTTCATTGTGATCGGCGCAGCACTGCTCGTCGGCGGCCGGGTCGCTCCGCAATACAACGCCCAGGGAGGATTTTTCCCGAAAGGACCGTGGTCTCCGCTCGCAGCCATGACGTTCGCGATTTACAGCTTCGGTGGCGTCGAGATGGTAGCTGTTACGACCGGAGAGTCGCGCTCATCCAAAGAAATTCCCCGGGCGGTCTGGATCACGTTCCTCACTCTGACATTTGTGTATGTGGGCGCAATCGTGGTGCTGCTCGGCGTCATGCCATGGAATCATGCTGGCGTCACTGAGAGTCCGTTCGTCACCACGTTTCGCGTCGCGAGAATTCCGGCCGCATCGGCTGTGATGAACTTCGTCGTGCTGACGGCAGCACTCTCTGGAGCGAACGCCGCGCTCTACGTTGGTTCTCGAATGCTCTTTTCTCTTGCCCGCACCGGATGGGCCCCGGCTCGCCTCGGCCGCCTCAATCACGAAGGTTCGCCTCAGTTCGCGGTGCTCGTTTCGTCCTTCGGAATTCTGTTCGCTCTCGCTCTGGTTCTCTGGGCTCCAGAAAATGCTTTCCGCTACTTACTGGGAGCCGCGTTCACCGGGATGATACTCGGACTCCTCGTCTCCCTCGCAGCGCACATCCGTTTCCGCAGCCGCCACTCCCCCGAGGAACTGGCCGCTCTGCCTTTGCGTTCTCCTCTCGGGCGATGGGGCTCAATCGTCGGATTCGCCATGGTCGTCATCGCCACGATCCAGACCTGGCTTTACCCACTTATGAATTTGTGGAGCGGCATCGCGTGTCTGATGCTGTTGACGCTGACTTTTCTGGCACTGCGATCGAAGCGGACAAAACTCGACTCAAACTAGCGGAGCCCCTGGTTAGTGTTGTCGGCAATCCCCCAAAACCTATGGCTTGCACTGCACCGGGTCTTTCTCTAAATGATTCGACAATGACTTCGCCTTCCCGTAATCCGGATTGAATTCCAGCACCCGCTGCACATACTTACGCGCATCATCCTTCTGTCCCGCCGCGCAAAATGCCATCGCAAGATTCATCCCGATCGCGCTCCGGTATGGCGCGCGCTCAAACGCACCTTGCCACAACTCCACTGCCTGCCGCAGCTCTCCTGCCCGCGCCTCAAGGGTTCCGAGATCTGTCGCCGCATCGTTCGACAAGGGATCAACCTTCAATGCGCGCTCATAAAACTCGCGCGCCTCTTTCTCGTGGCCGTGCTTCTGCTCTATGAATCCCAGAGCCGTCAACAATACCGGATCATCCGGCCGCTCCTTCACCGCTTTGAATAAATATCCTTCCGCCTCGTGTGAAGCTCCCGCGACTCCGCGCTGCGCCAACGTTTCCCACGCTAAGGCAAGATCCCGTGTTGTCGCCTCCGACGCCGCGATCTTAGGAAACTGCACCAGCCGCGGCGCCCCAACCGCATCGTCCAACTGCGGACCGGCCGGATATCTCAAAATCCGATGATCCGTCGCCTCCGTGTGTGCCACGTCCTTGCTCGGCAACTCAGGCATATGACACGCCCTGCAATCCGGCTTATCTGGATGATGCTTCGCTCCGAACGCCTCGCCATGACAGTTCAGGCATTTCCCACGGTAATACGCCGCCTTCTCCGCCGCGGCCGGTTCGCTATGCGGATCATGACAACTCGTGCACGACATCTTGTCGCCTGATCTGCGTTTGCACACACTTAGCGACAGGGCTTCAACCTGACTGACAGCTTGCGATTGGTCCGAGGAACTCCCGGTCAGCAAGAAATAGTGCGTATAGTCTGCGAGAAGATCTCCCGGCTGAAACTGGTAGAGATGTTTTCCCGGCTGCTCGATCGCCACCGTTCCTTCGAAGTGACACTCCATGCAAATCGCGTCACGCGGCTCCGGCGGTAACTTCGCTGGATTCACGATTGGACCTTTCCGGTTCAGGTGCGCTTCGCCCGCACCGTGACATCGCTGGCAAGTAATTCCGCCGTGCAGAAACGGCTTGCGCGAAAATTTGTTGTCCGTCCCTTGAATCGGAGCCTGCATCCCGCTGGAATGACAGTTCAGGCAATCCACATATGCAGGCAAGTTCATCGGACTCTCACGCGCCTCGGTATATGCAGGAGTCATGTTCCATCGCTGTTCCTGCGCGTACCAGTTGATAGGGGTCTCGAACAAAAAACCTTTCTCCGAAAAAAGATAACTGCGGCCCTTCACTCCTGAGCCGATGAAATACAACAGTTCCCGCTGCCCGCGAAAATCATCTTCTTTCGGCCGTTCGTAACTCATCCACGCGCGCCCGTCTTGCTCAAACACGCGGTAGTGCATGCCAGATTGTTTGTGGGTAAACTCTCCGCTGATCAAGCCGTCAGTCGCGATCCCGCTGGCGCCGGCCATGACCGTCTTGCTATAGGACTTGTAGATTTCGGAGTGACAAGACGCGCAGACCTCACTTCCCAACTCGTCGGTGACGTTCACCTTCTGCGCAGAACCGCGACCAGCCAGAAGGGCGGCAGCAAACACACCCGCAAATAGGCGCGCGGTACCGGTCATCCACGTGATTCTAGTCGATGCCCTGGGAAGGTTCGTCGGAAGCGCGCTCCCCATCGACCGCCCTCTCAGAATGAATAGTGATCTTTGTCACAGACCCCTGTGACCTCCATCATCGTTCCCCAATGCGATCGCAGGTATCCAAGATCATTGCGCATTTTGCGCAGACGCGCTCCGACCTGGCGCGGGAAGATGAATATGTTTAAGGACATAGAGCATCTCATCCGGCTCGCGGCCGTTATGATGATCGCTCTAGTCGTCTTCGTTGTCCTGCGAGCCGCCGTCGTCCCGCGCAGCTTTGGCCAGTACGGCCACTATCGCGGAGCCGCCATCTCCGAAATCGCGGCCCGTCCCCCGGCCTTCGCCGGCCACGCCGTCTGCGAGGGCTGCCATACCGACGTCGTCGATCAGAAGAAGCTGGGCAAGCACGTCGTCGTTCCTTGCGAGGCCTGCCACGGAGCTTTGGCCAAACATGCCGACGATCCCGCGTCCGTCGCGCCAGTAAAACTGGACACTGCGGTCATCTGCGCCCGATGTCACGAAGCCAACAGCGCCAAACCAAAGGATTTCCCTCAGGTTGCGACAGCAGAACACTCGGGAGGCCTCGCCTGCGATACCTGCCACCAACCGCACAAACCAAAGATCGAAACGGAAGTTAAAACCGCGACGGGAGGTAAAAAGTAATGGACATCACCCGCCGTCGCCTGCTCATGTTGTTACCCGCAGCTGCCGTCGCCTGGAAATACGTTCAGGCTGGTACTCCGGAAGCCTCTCCTAACTACAAACTTACCGAGCATTGGTGGGCCATGCTCATCGACATCCCCAAGTGCATCGGGTGTGGTAGTTGTGTCCGCGCCTGCGCAGAAGAAAATGATGTACCGGAAGGCTACTATCGCACCTGGATTGAGCGTTACCACGTCGCCGATTGGAAAAATGAACGTCCTGAGGTGGAGTCCCCCGACGGAGGCAAGCAGGGCTTCCCCCTCAACCAGGACCCAAGCGGGAAGAATTTCTTTGTGCCTAAGCTCTGCAATCACTGCGCGGATTCTCCCTGCACCCAGGTCTGTCCGGTCGGCGCCACCTTCGTCACTCCGGATGGTGTCGTGCTGGTAGACAAAACCTATTGCCTCGGCTGCCGCTATTGCGTCCAAGCCTGCCCCTACGGTTGCCGTTTCATCAATCCCAAGTCCAACACCGCGGAGAAGTGCACACTCTGCTATCACCGCATCACCAAAGGGCTCACTACGGGATGCTGCGAGGTGTGTCCCACGGGCGCACGTCAACTCGCCGACTTGAAGAATCCCAAAGACCCCATCCATGAGTTCTTGCGAACTCATGCCGTACAGGTTCTGAAACCGCACATGGCGACCCGCGCGAAAGTTTTCTATAACGGCATGGACGGTTCCGTGCGATGAGATATCGGCAATACGTTGGGTGAGATAAGGAGCATCGTGCCTATCCCCGTCGAAGGCTTCATGTACCCGAACGAGGTGGAACTTCAGTGGAGCGTCCTCATCGTTCTTTATCCCTACATCACGGGACTTGTTGCAGGAGCTTTCATCCTGGCGTCGCTGGAGCGGGTTTTCCGCGTCGAAGCGGTAAAACCGACCTACCGCCTGGCCTTGCTCACCGCGCTCTCGTTCCTTCTGGTCGCCCCGCTGCCCCTGCAATTGCACCTTGGACACCCCGAGCGTTCATTCGAGATGTACCTAACTCCCCACCGCTCCTCCGCCATGGCCATGTTTGGATTCGTTTATCTCTGGTACTTGATGGCAGTCCTTCTCTTGGAAATTTGGCTCGATTACCGTCGCGATATCGTTCTCAAGTCCCAGACTTCGGCCGGCACTGCGCGTTTTGTCTATCGGCTGCTCACACTCGGCTCCAGCAATCTCAGCGAGCGCTCGCTGCGCATCGACGAGAGGCTCGGATATTTCATCACCCTGATCGGCATCCCTTCCGCATTTCTTCTTCATGGATACGTCGGCTTCATTTTTGGATCGGTAAAAGCGAATCCCTGGTGGTCGTCACCGTTAATGCCGATCGTATTTATTTTCTCCGCTATGGTGTCAGGCATCGCTGCCGTTATGTTGCTTTACATGCTCACCACGCGGCTTCGCGGCCGGACTATCGACATGCGCTGCCTCGACAAGATCGCCCAGTATCTGCTCTACACCTTCGTCATCGACTTCAGCCTCGAGATGCTCGACCTGTTGCAGCGCATATACGAAGCCGACGAATCTTTCCGCAGTCTCGACTTCATGGTTCACACGCGCCTCTGGACTTCGCAGGTCATCATTCAAATTCTTCTCGGCACGGTGACCCCCATCGCACTGATCGGTTTGATTCAGATTCTTCGGCTGTCTGACACGGCCCGCAAACGGATCTACGCCATTGCCGGATGTCTGACCGTGGTCGGCATCTTTGCGATGCGCTGGAACGTAGTCATCGGCGGCCAGCTCTTCTCCAAGAGCTTTCTCGGATATACGACCTACAAGATGGGGTTTGCAACGCGCGAGGGGTTGCTCACTTCCATTGCGCTCATGATTCTTCCATTCTTCATTCTATGGGTTCTAGTGAAGCTGCTGCCGCCATGGCCGGATTCGGGATCCCTTCCTGCCTCCGGCGCCACTCCGGCGCAGGGCACCTCCTAGCCTCTGTTCCGCGGATGCTGAGCTGACATGCGTCGCTGGTCTCCACCCTGGGCGGTCACGCCATCATGAATTCGAACAGGGACGCGATCACAAACAACGGCACAGAAACCACGTAGATCCATAAAGCGTCGCCGGCCGCTTCATACGGAATCAGCACCCAGCGCATCCGGCGTCCTTGATAGACGGCTCGGCCGCGTCGAGTAAGACTGGCGATCCCAAGGTTCACCCCCGCTCCTCCCACAAGCGAATAAGGGATCAATTGCAGAAACAATGTTGCGAGGTAATAAAAAGCTTCGCGAGGCGTTCCCAGCCTGCTGCGGTGATCTCCGCCGACCGAGACCACGCCTCCAACCCACCCGCGAAATGCAGCGATCCCATAGCCTCCCGGCGGGAAATACCCGGCCACCAGCCCGAGGGCGGCGGCAGCAGCATTTCCAGCCGCGTCTAATCCTGCCGCTCTCAATCGGTTGCCCTTCTGGAGATCCTGCAAGATGGGAGATTCACGCATCGCCTTGCCGACCAGCCTATCGCGAAATCCTAGAGCGAACCCGTTTCCCCCGTGCACCAGGCCCATGCCTACCAGCAGCGTAACCGCGTAAGTCAGAGCGACGGTCACGACCCCGAAACGGCAACGTGTGAGCGCTTGCAGGATTCGTTCGGAAGCTCGACGAAGCATGACTCCGCAAATATACACGGACCGAAAAGCCGCATTCGCGAATCTCCCTTTCAATTCGGCTGGTTGGATTCTGGGAAAAGACGAGAGACGCCAGCCTCGGAATTTGACCAAAACCCGCGCTCCGAGTACGATTGCGGCCTTTGCGGTTGCTGGGAAAAATCACACTGGGGAAGGTCTATGAAAAGCGGATTGGCTTTGGTCGCTGTATTGATAATGTCTTTCACCGCCGTGCAGGCTGTGGCGCAGTGGTCCTCTGATCCCTCCCTCAACCTTCCTCTGGCCAATCGGAAAAACAACGACCAGGTACAACCGAAAGTGAAGCCTCTGCCCAACGGCCAGTGGTACGTCAGTTGGTTCGACGCCGACCCGAACAGTCCGCCGCCGGTGGGCTATGACGTCTATTACACACTTCTCTCCGCCACCGGCGTGAAGCTTATGGCCATTCACCGTGGCGATCTGGTCGCCGATCTCGGCAACAGTTCCACGGAAGACTATGGCCTCGACATCGATACCGATGGCAATGCCCTGCTCGCATTCCTCGATACCCGCGAAGGCTCCAACCAGCAGGTCACCGCAGTCAAGCTCGACAAAACTGGAAAGCGGCTCTGGGGAACCTATGGCATCCAATTGACCGCCGACGCCGATGAGCATGACGACCCGAAAATAACCGGTACCACGGATGGCGGCGCAGTCGTCGGATGGTCGAGCAACGGCACCGTTCAGCTTCAGAAGCTCGATGAGAACGGCAAGAAAGTCTGGCCCAAACCCCTCGTCCTCTCGGAATCCGGCTTCAACTACTTGATGGCCGATCTGCACGCATCCGACGACGGCAGCGTGATCGTTTCCTGGGAACGTGACAGCGGATTCTTCAGCAACCATCAACTCCGCGCCAACAAGATCTCTGCCACTGGCAAACGCCTGTGGGGAAAAAATAACGTCGTTCTGTTTGATCAGGGTTCGCTGCAGTTCGGCGAATTCCCTCGCTTCCTGACCGACGGTAGCGGCGGAGCCATCTTCGCGTGGTACACCAACAGTCCTGCTCTGCAGGTTTTCGCACAACACATTCGCGCCGATGGCAGTGAAGCGTTTCCGCACAACGGCGCTGCGGGATCTACCGATACATCAAACGTCCGGGTCGAACCGTCCGTTTCTTATCACGCCGCCACCGACGAAACCTTCCTCTACTGGACCGAGGAAGACAGTCTGCAAATCGTTAATGGAGTTTACGGGCAGAAGTTCAACGGACAAGGCGTCTCCGAGTGGGGATCGACGGGCCTCGTGATCGTCCCCCTCGGCACCGACCAGCAGTCATTCGTCGAGAACGTTCCGCTTGGCACCGGCTCCATGGTTCTCTGGGTCGACGCACCCGGCTACGGTATGGGCACAATGCAAGCCGCCAGGCTCGACGGAAAAGGCAATGTGATGTGTGGCCCGGTTGCCGTCTCCTCGGCTCCGGCAAACAAGTACGGCCTCTCGGTCGATATCACCAACCACAACCTGACAGCCGTTGCGTGGGCCGACGACCGCATCGGCAACAACTCCATCTACATTCAAGATGTGCAGCCGGATTGCACGCTCGGGAAAAAAGATTAACTCGCGTCGGCGGTTCACGCTGGATTGCTGACTTATCCCTCATCCTCCCAGCGGCGGCGCTACACTAGAAACAGCGCCGCCCGCGGAGGAATCGGATGACCAAAGACCACGATCAGCATCTGCGCCAGAATCTTGTCTATCTTCTCAACGGTGGCGGCGCGCACCTTAAATTCGACGCCGCCGTAAAAGACCTGCCCGCGAATCTTCGCGGGAAGAAGCCCGCCAAGTTCCCGCACACTCCTTGGATGCTGCTCGAACACTTGCGTCTGGCTCAGTGGGACATTCTCGAATTCAGTCGCAACGCCAAGTACGTCTCCCCGGACTGGCCCGCCGGATACTGGCCGAAAACGGAAGTGCCACCGAATGCCGCGGCGTGGAACAAAACCATCCAGCAATTTCGCAAGGATCTGAAGGCGATGGTAACGCTGGTCGAAAACCCGAAGACGGATCTGTTCGCTCCCATTCCATGGGGCAGCGGCCAAACAATCCTACGGGAGGCCCTCCTGCTCGCGGATCACAACGCCTATCACCTCGGCCAGTTCGTCGACGCGAGGCGATTGCTGGGAGCCTGGAAGGACTAAGCTATCGCGACCGTCACTGCAAGATTGCGTCAGATACCGCCTGATCAAACCGCAATTCGCATGCCTGTGTCTGATGCTCCGGGCTCAGACTTATCTCTACCGTCTCGAGGGCGAGGCCGTTTTCGAAAAACTACTCGGACCCCTTCTCGCCAGCGCTCATCGATTCCAACGAACTCCCATTCGATCTCAGGTGAGATGTAACTTAGCAGCACATCGGTCGATGGATGGACACGCAGCGCCGGGGCCACCAAGTACAGCAACGGTTTCTCCGGCGACAACTCCCGCTCCGAGAAATATCCAAACCGCGGAAATTCTCCGCGCGTATGATGCCACTCCACCCGCGACCAGTAATCCAGTCCCTGCAAAGGCAAGTGAATATCTTCGTCCGCCTTGAGTTCCACCACCGCAAGCCGCCCCTCACGCGTGGTGGTCAAAACATCGATCATTGCTCGGTCCGCACCGGAAAATGCAGGAACCTGCGAATACTGCGATTGCGGCTCCAGGCGCTCATTCACGACGCTCACATCCGAAACAACCAGCGACTCGAGCCAGCGCTCCGGATGCATGCGAAACAGCGGATGCTGGCGCGGCCCATAAGGATGTCGAGCGTCCCGAACGGCGCTGAGCAACTGCACAAAGAACGAAAAATTGCGATCTTCAAGAACCCGTTCTTCCGCACCCACGCCAAAAACGATTTCTTCTTTGCTTCGAAACGTCACCGCCTCGGCTCCCATCCGAGCACGTGCAAACTCCAAACCACGCCAGCGAAAAGCGATCTCCGCCCCGGAGAGAATCGCGACCTCACAGTTCGGCAGTATCGACCGAACCCTGGCGATGGACCCGGCAAATCTCTCCAATGCCGCCGTCTCGTTCGTCGCATGTACGAGCCGCGTCGATACATTGCCGCGATCGCTGCAGTCAACCTCGACCAGTGCATCATGACGCTCGTCCAGCTCGAACAGCTTCCACTTGGCCGCGGCCCGATTCAAGTTGGCCATCCGCTCGCGAATCAAAGCCGAACAGCCATTTGGCACAAACAAGTGGAGCCCTTCCACCAGAAACTTCTCAGCCCGCGCCCGGCAAACATCGAGCCAGAGAATGCCGAACGTCAGTGCTACATCAATCGACGCCTGCGTTTCGCTCGCATTGACTCCCAGAATCGCAAATGCCGACTGGCCTTTTCTCAACAACCCGCGCGCGTAGATGGGCCCGAACGACTTCTCAAGGTCCACGCCCGAAGTCAGTCGTACGATGCCAAAGCCGGGAAAGTGCCGCTCCAGCGTGCGCCGCAGTTTCTGCTCGTAACTCGCCCGCGCCGCCTTCCTCGCTGAAGGCGACCGCCGGTCACGCTCGCGGCAAATCTCCAGCTTCGTGGGACGCGCCTGCCCCAGTCGCTGTACCGCCAGCCGCAAGGTTCCGTTTTTCACCTCAGCATCGAGCACCCGGCGCACCGTATTCCGCTCAGCCGACCACAGGTGCAGCAGGCACTTGTTGTACTCTCCCGAAATCGCGTACTTGGACTGACCCAGATCGAAGGCCACGGCTCCATCCTCGAGCACGATGGCGCCCGCCGCTTCGGCGAGAAAGTCCTGCACGGTCTGCGTGAGCGCTTCTGGGGTCACGACTGAAATTGTCCACACTCAGGCCGACCGTGTCTGTGACGAGTGACCATCGTCATCCCTCGAATATGTGGAAGACTTGCCCCGAACAGGCTGGACCGGACCTCGTATGGGATAATAAGGAGATTGGGGAGTGGTTCGCCCGCGAGTCGTCCTTAGACCCGCCGGCATCTAAATCTACGTGGACAAACAATCGGATCGACAAAAGTTTTTCTTCGAGCATTACGGCCTGGCGGAACGCGATCTCGAGCATTATCTTGCGGCTGCCCTCTCGGCTGGCGGCGACTACGCCGACCTCTACTTCGAATATCTCTCCTCGACTTCGCTGATGGTCGACGAGTCGATGGTCAAGTCAGCGTCTCAGGGGATCTCTGCCGGCTGCGGCGTGCGCGTGGTCTCCGGAGAACGCACCGGCTACGCCTACACCGATGACCTTTCCTCCGACCGCATCCTGCACGCGGCCCGTACCGCGGCTTTGATCGCCAGCGCTCCGGCAAAAGCGAGTGTCGCCGGTTTTCAGAAAGCGGCGGCTCGCAGTCTCTATCCTGTAACCCTGCCGTCGGTAGACGCCGAGATCAGCGCCAAGGTCGAACTGGTCATGCGCGCTGACAAGGCAGCCCGTGCCTACGATCCCCGAATTCAGGAAGTGCGCGCCAGCTACGCCGACGAGTTACGCAACATTCTAGTGGTAGGATCTGACGGCACTTTCGCCGAAGACTCGCAGCCCTTGGCGCGGATGAACGTTTCATGCATCGCCAAGACCGAGGGTAATTCTGCTCGTGGCACCTCCGGCGGCGGCGGCCGCGTCGCTCTCGATTTCTTCTTCGGAGAGAAGACCCCCGAATTCTTCGCCAAGGAATCCGCGCGGCAGGCGATTCTGCAGCTCGATGCTCGCGAAGCTCCCGCGGGCGAGATGGAAGTTGTCCTCGGCCCCGGCTGGCCCGGAGTTCTGCTCCACGAAGCCGTCGGACACGGGCTTGAAGCAGACTTCAACCGCAAAAAAACTTCTGCTTTCGCCGGCTTGGTTGGCAAGCGCGTCGCCAGCGAAAAATGCACGGTCGTCGACAATGGCACCATGCCGTGGCGTCGCGGTTCGCTCAACGTAGACGACGAAGGCGAGCCCACCCAGGAAACCGTGCTCATCGAAAAGGGAATCCTCAAGGGATATCTCAGCGACAAATTATCTTCGCGCCTGATGGGCATCGCCGACACCGGCAATGGACGCCGCGAAAGCTACGAGCACATTCCCATGCCCCGCATGACCAACACTTACATGCTGGCGGGCCAGGACAATCCGGAAGACATCATCCGCTCGGTCAAGCACGGCGTCTACGCGGTCAACTTCGGCGGCGGGCAAGTCGATATTACGAACGGCAAGTTCGTCTTCTCAGCCTCCGAAGCCTACATGATTGAGGATGGCAAGATCACTGCTCCGATCAAAGGCGCGACTCTGATCGGGAATGGCCCAGATGTCCTGACGCGAGTCTCGATGGTCGGAAACGATCTGAAGCTCGACGAAGGCGTCGGCACCTGCGGCAAAGATGGACAGGCTGTTCCAGTGGGCGTGGGCATTCCGACCCTGAAAATTGATCGCCTCACCGTCGGCGGCACCGCAAGAAAAGATCCCGGCGGATTCATGCAGTAGCGGATTCATGGAATAGAGGGAAGGGCACGGCTTCAGCCGCGCCGAATTCCACTTCCCATTGTCATCCTGAGCGGAGCGAAGGATCTATGCATTTCCTCCGTGTTCCTCTGTGTCCTCTGTGGTCAAAGATTTTTTTCTATGCCGACAACTGAACTCGATACCCGTAACGCGAAACTCCAAACCGACCTTCGCCAGATCGCCCAAGACATCGTCGCCCGCGCCATGAAAGGCGGAGCGACCGCCGCCGAATGCGTCGTCCGTGAAGGTGACGAATTCTCCACGCTCGTCCGCCTCGGCCAAGTCGAGACCCTCAAGGAATCCGGATCGAAATCCATCGGCGTCCGCGTCTTCTTCGGGCAGCGCGCCGCCAGCACATACTCCAGCGATTTCTCCAAAGCCGGCCTCGATCGCATGGTGAACTCCGCTCTCGAACTCGCGAAGATCACCTCAGAAGATCCCTTCGGCGGAATTCCCGAAGCGTCCCAGCTAGGCCAGCTCCAGGGCAATCTCGATCTCTACCACGAGGACGTCTACTCGCTCCCCGGCGCCGAGCGCATCGACTACGCGCGCCGCGCCGAAAAAGCGGCTCTCGATTTCGACCCGCGCATCAAGAACTCCGAAGGCGGATCATTCGACGCCGCGACCGGACACAAAGTCCTCGCAAATTCTCACGGCTTCGTCGGCGAATATCGCCGGTCTTATTGCTCCGTGGCCGCGATTCCGATCGCCCAGACGCCGGAAGGCGCGATGCAGCGCGATTATTGGTACTCTGTCGCCCGCACTCTGAGCAAACTTGACGCTCCCGAGAAAGTCGGCAAGATTGCCGCCGAGCGTACGTTGCGCCGACTCGGCGCGCGCAAGGCAAAAACCGCGCAAGTTCCCATCATTTTCGATCCCATGGTTTCGACCTCGATTCTCGAACACATTTTCGAAGGGATCAACGGAGACTCGGTCTACCGCGGCGCGTCATTTCTTGCGGGCAAGCTCGGGCAGAAGATCGCCGGCGACAATGTCAATGTGATCGACGATGGCACCATCCCCGGCGGCTTCGGCACAAGTCCGTTCGATGGCGAAGGCGTTCCCACGCGCCGAACAGTCGTGATTGAAAACGGCGTGCTGAAGTCGTATCTGCTGAATACCTACACCGCAAAGAAACTCGGCTTGCAGACCACCGCCAACGCTTCGCGCGGCCTTGCCGGCACTCCCGGCATCGGACCCGGTAACTATTTCCTGCAGCCTGGCTCGAAGACCCCGAAAGAAATGATCTCCGGCGTGAAGGAAGGACTCTACGTCACGGAATTCCTCGGCCAAGGCGTGAATCTCGTGACCGGCGATTATTCCCGCGGCGCTTCGGGATTGTGGATCTCCGGCGGCGAGTTCGCCTATCCAGTGGAAGAAATCACCGTGGCTGGGAATCTGAAGCAGCTCTTCTTCAACATTTCCGAGATTGCCAACGATCTGGAGTTCCGCGGATCGGTCGCGGCGCCGACAATTCGCGTAGATGGCCTTACCGTCGGCGGCGAGTAAGCCCGTAGTACGACGACGCATTCGTCCGTACGCGTGTGACCCGGATGTATCCCCCTGTGTTCCTCTGTGCTCCCTGTGGTGAAAGCCGCTCTCATCCGCGGATAAAACTTACTCCTTGCAATTCCGCCGTCCAAAGGTTTAGACCTACTCTTCGCACACACGGAGACCCCATGAACCGCCGCTCCTTCCTGCAATACGCCAATGCCGCTGCCCTTTCCGCCGCTCTTCCTCAGATGTCGCTTGCAGCGACCGAAAAGAAAAGTCTCACCGCCAGTCCGAATCCCAACACTCTGCTCCTCAAAGATTACCGTCCTATCTCCCTCTACAAAATTCCCGTCACCGACGTAGCCAAGGCAAAGTTCCCGATTATCGACATGCACTCTCACCCATATGCCAAGACTTCGAAAGAGATTGACGAGTGGATTCGCAACATGGATGAAGTCGGGATTGAGAAGACGATGATCTTGACCATGGCGACCGGCGCCGAGTTCGACGACATTTACCGCAAGTACTCGAAATATCCAGAACGCTTCGAGATGTGGTGCGGCTTCGATTTCGCGGGCTACGACAAGCCCGGATTCGGTCCAGCCGCCGTCAAGGAACTGGAACGCTGCCGCCACGCCGGTGCTCGGGGCGTCGGCGAAATCCACGACAAGGGCAAGGGATTGCGCTCAGGCAAATCGAATGCGCAAGGAATGCATCCCGACGATCCCCGCATGGATTCGCTGTTCGAAAAATGCGGCGAGTTGGGAATGCCGATCAGTCTCCACGTCGCCGATCCGATCTGGATGTATCAGAAGATGGACTTGCACAACGATGGATTGATGAACGCCTACGAGTGGCGACTCGATAATCAGCCAAATATCGTGGGCCTGTCGGGGATGGTCGACATTCTCGATCGCACCGTTGCCCGCCATCGCAACACCACGTTCGTCGCCTGCCACTTCGCCAATCTGGATTACGATCTGGCTCGCTTGGGCGAAGTGCTCGAGCGCAATCCAAATCTTTACGCCGATATTTCCGCGCGATATGCCGAGACCGGGCCCATCCCGCGCTTCGCCGCGCAATTCTATGCGAAACACAGCGACCGCCTCGTCTACGGTACCGACATGGGCTTCGACAAATCGATGTACCGCGTCACCTTCCGAATCTTGGAATCGCTCGATGAACACTTCTACGAAATCGAGCAGTTCGGATATCACTGGGCCCTGAACGGTTTCGGTCTCAACGACGAAATCCTGAAGAAGGTCTATCACGAGAACGCCGCGCAATTGTTCGCACGACTAAAATCCTGATCCGCAACGAAATGCAGCGGCGCAAAACCGCAGCGCCGGCGTCTCGCCGGCTGTCGGGATGGCGTCCCCGCCATCCCTGCCGGGCACAACGAAGGATGTCGAGGGCACAAGAGTCATCTAAATCGACAATCCAACCGGTGCAGCCTACAATCTCGTCATGGGCAGCTTGGGACAGCAAACGCCGGTCGTTGAAGAACGCGACTCCAGCCGCGTAATCATCGTGATTGCTGTCGCAGCGGTGATCGCGATCATACTCGGAATCGCATTTCTTCTGCGCGAGACGCCCAAGCCCGTAAAACCACCATCCCCGTACATCGCCAGCCTGAAGCTTTCCGATTTCAAGATGAGCGCTGCAGAGAACTTCGTCGGAGCAACGGTGAGCTATGTCGACGGCACAATCACCAACTCTGGCGATAAGACCGTGAGCCATGTCATGGTCCAGGTGACATTTCAGGATTCGATGGGACAAGTCGCTCAGCAGGAAGACTTGCCCCTGCGCGTGTTGAAGACCGCTGGCCCTTACCCCGAGGCCGTCGACCTGAGCATCTCTCCACTAGCGCCCGGTCAGGCACAATCGTTCCGGCTGACGTTCGACAGCATCTCCGCTCAGTGGAACCATGCCTATCCACAAATCAAAGTGACAGATGTTACGGTGAAGTGACCGCAGTTCCTAACGAAATGCGTCATGCAGAATGCCATTTATGATTCGCCGGTTTCCCCTGTGATTTGCTGTGTCCCCTGTGGTGAAAGCCTTTGACCGCGGAACCACTCGCAAGTCCGAAATCTAAAATCATCAATCTGAAATTCGCAGTCATGCCTCCGCTACAATGACCTCGTGGCCGATGCAAAACCATTTCGCCTCACGGAGTCGGTGAAAGCCGCGGGTTGAGCGTCCAAGCTGAGTCCGGCGGCGCTGGACACGGTGCTTGGGAAATTAGCCCGGCAAGACGACCCTAATGTTCTGGTCGGCTTCGATCACGCCGACGACGCCGGAGTGTATCTAATCTCGCCTGAGCAGGCGCTGGTGCAGACCGTGGACTTCTTCACTCCCGTTGTCGACGATCCATACACCTTCGGCCAGATCGCCGCGACCAACTCTCTCAGTGACGTCTACGCCATGGGCGGCAAGCCGCTCACGTCGCTAGCTCTCGTATGCTTCCCCGAAAAAGCCGACTTGCAGATTCTCGAACGCATTCTCGCCGGCGGCCTCTCGAAGATGATCGAAGCTGGCTGCACCGTGATCGGCGGCCACAGCATCCGCGACGAAGAAACGAAGTTCGGATACTCCGTCACCGGAGTCGTACATCCGAAGAAAATTCTGGCAAACATCGGCGCCAAACCCGGCGACGCTCTCTTGTTCACCAAAGCGCTTGGCACCGGCGTGATTTCCACCGCCATCAAGAAAGGCAAAGCCGATCCTGCATGGATCGCTGCCGCCGTGAAGTCGATGACCACCCTCAACAAGCGCGCAGCCGAAGTGATCATCGACGGCAATTTTCGCGTGAGCTCCATGACCGACGTCACGGGTTTCGGTCTGATCGGCCACGCACGAGAGATGGCTCTAGCGTCCGAGGTGTCGCTCGAGTTCTATGCCTCACGCATCCCGTTGCTCGAAGGCGCGCTCGAATGCGTGCGTGCAGGCTACATCCCTGGCGGATTGAAAAACAACCGCGACTTTGCCGAGTGCTCGGTCGAGTATGACGGTGAAGTGTCCGCCGAACTGAGGGCGCTGCTATTCGATCCGCAAACCGCTGGCGGCCTGCTGATCGCCACTCCGGACGGCGCCGCCCTGACTCAGGCTATGCAAACCACCGGTATCAATGCTGTGGAAATAGGCGCAGTGCTTCCAAATAAAAAGCCGAAAATAAAAGTCTCAAAATAAACTCCGGGTGCCCCATTTCTCGCGCGCACTTTGCGCGAGAAGTGGGGACTTTCGGCCGATTCGATCACAGAAGTTCCCAAATGTGCGCGAGGTGATGATCATCATGCTCCGCCACAAAATAAAGATGATCCACCAGCCGCATCGGCTGCTTCAACCGCGGATGCAGCATCGTGCGCGCAAAAAGGTCTTGACGAAGCGCCTCCAGGCGCCTCATCAATGCAAGTCGAGCATTCCGAAAATCCGCGAGAATCTCCTCCACTGGCCGCGCGTTGTGGTTCGCGTCGTGCGTCTTCCGATTTCGCAAGTCCGCCACCGTGAGTTCCGATCCTCCAACTACAAAATCCTCCACGCGCGCGCTCCACAGCGGTTCCAGGTCGAGCAAGTGCCCCGCATGTTCCTGCGCCGACCACTTGTCACCTTCTTTAGCAATCAGAATCTCCCGCGGACACCCGCGCACAATCTCTTCCACCCGCGCCGGCGTTCCCCGCAGACGCACCACCAGGTTAGGATAGGCCTCCACCGAAAACGAAAACTCGAACTTGCGTTCAAACCATGCAGGCACTTTGCTCACAAATCCCCCCTACTCCCGCCGCATAATCAAGATGCAGAAAATCCGCAACCGACTCAACGATTCTTGCAGCCGACTTGACGCCCATACATCTAAAACTCTTAGCATGTAACCAGCCCTCATTCTTAAAGGAGTCAGCCATGAAAACCCGCCAGCTCGGACGCACCGGTCCCAAAGTTTCCGCCCAAGGTCTCGGATGTATGGGAATGTCGGAGTTTTACAGCGGATTCGACAACGACGAATCCATCGCCACCATCCATCTCGCCATCGACCTTGGCATCAACTTTCTCGACACAGCCGACGTTTACGGCCCGCACAAGAACGAAGAATTAGTCGGCCGCGCAATCAAAGGCAAGCGCGACAAGATCGTGCTGGCCACGAAATTCGGCATCGTCCGCGACCCGGCGAATCCAAGCGTCCGCGGCGTCAACGGCAAGCCCGACTACGTCCGCCAGTCCTGCGAAAACAGCCTGCGCCGCCTCGGTGTCGACACGATCGATTTGTACTATCAACATCGCGTCGACCCCAGCACTCCAATCGAAGAAACTGTCCAAGCCATGGCGCAGCTCGTGAAGGAAGGCAAGGTGCGATACCTCGGTCTCTCCGAGGCTTCACCGGCGACTCTCCGTCGCGCGTCCAAGGTGCATCCGATCACCGCGCTGCAAACCGAATACTCCCTCTGGACCCGCGATCCCGAGCGCGACATTCTTGCCACCTGCCGCGAGCTGGGCATCGGATTCGTCGCCTACAGTCCCCTGGGCCGCGGATTCCTGACTGGACAGTTTCGCCGCTTCGAAGATCTGCCTGCCGACGACTACCGTCGCCACAGTCCGCGATTTCAGGCGGAGAATTTTCAGAAGAATCTCGATCTCGTGCAGCGCGTCGAAGAAATCGCCAGCGAAAAAAATTGCAAGCCCGCGCAACTGGCCCTCGCCTGGGTGTTGGCGCAAGGCGACGACATCGTGCCCATTCCCGGCACCAAGAAACGAAAATATCTGGAAGAAAATGTTGCCGCCGATTCCATCAAACTCACGAAAGACGACCTGCGCCGAATCGACGAAGCCTTCCCGCCAGATTCCGCCGCCGGCGATCGCTATCCCGAACATGTGATGGCTCTGGTCGAGCGCTAGTCACGAAGCTCTCTTCGAGACTCCACCTTCGCGCGAACAGGGCAAAATCCGGCGCAAGCGTCCGCGCGCCGAAATCTTGTCAATAGGCAGAAATTACACGAATGGACCTAAGCTCAAGCAAACGCGGCGAATATAAAGTTCCAAACTTTGCCGGTTTACCCCGCTCGATTTGATATTCTGAATATATAGAAACAATTTCTGGTCAAAGGGCGCGGCCTACAGGGCGCGCCTTTTTTATTGTCCAAACTGGGGACCGAATTAGCAGGGGAGACGAGCACAGGGGCAAGCATGGGGACGAGTACACGAAAAACGAACAAGCGCATCAAGAACGACTGGGATCGATTCAGCAGCTTCAAGCAGCGCGGCGAATGGGTCGAACTCGAATTCATGGCAAAGGCCGCGCAGCGCCGGTTCCCCATCAGCAAGCCTTGGGGAGACACACAATCCTATGACGTCGGCGTGCAACACATACCGAACTTCCTCCGTGTTCAGGTGAAATCGACAACGGTAAGGTCGGGCGCCGGATATCGCTGCCAGTTCCTGCCCAATCACAAAAGAAAGCGCGACTACTCTCTCGAGGAAATCGACTTGTTCGCCGCCTACGTGATTCCGGAGGATGTCTGGTATCTGATCCCCGCCGTCTTACTGCTGGGCAAGCGAAGACGCTTCATGGCCGCGCTGTGCCCCATGCGCCCACCGGCAAAGCGGGCCAGCTACCGCTACGAACCCTACCGCGAAGCCTGGTCCCTGCTCACCAGGAGCCGAGCCGAACTAGGCCAGTACAAATCTCCGCCTCCGCCCAAGTCTCATCATCGCAAACCAGCCAACCCCGGCGTGACGAATTCTCGCTTCGTGCCCCTAAGGAAACTCTGATTAAGCCAGTTCTTTCGCTTTGTCATTCTGAGCGAAGCGAAGAATCCCTTGCCAGCCTAAGCGAGCAGCGGCTTTTCGAGGAGTTTCCACCGAGGCGTCTTCCGGGGGCCGGTTGGCCCATCCTTTCGCGTTCTGTGCGAAAGGGTGGGATTCCCATTCACACGGATAGCCTAGGATCCAATCTGTGCCGTTACCTGCACCGTTGAAAGTTAATCCGACGAAGGCTCCGAACTAAATCCGTCCAGCAGATAGCGGAAACTCATGGCTGGCATATTCCCACGCCAGCCATGATCCGCAAGGAACTTAGGTCCAATGAACAAGGTTCGTCGCTGAAACGTCATTTTTTGTCTTTATTAAACAAATCTGGCATTAGTGCACCGCAACAAGCGCGAGGCGACCCTCTTTGTTCCACTCCCGTGCCACTACCCGCCACCATCGTGCCCTGTGCATCACCCGCCCTCGGACGTACAAAGGATGGCGTACGTGAGGGGGGTCCCACGGCAAATGCCGTAGGCCCCTTTTTGCTTTAAGTGATCAACAAGCATCGATGCTTTTCGGAGGGATGAAAGATGAGTGCGACTGGTGGTGATATCTCGAAGGACGATTTTCTAAGCCGGATATGGTCTATCTCCACCACCCTGACAGAAGAGGCAATGGTTCTTGCTTCTGCTAAGGCCAAAGAGCTTGGCTTTGACCTGAATCGTGGTTTGGTGCCCTTACCGGAAAGCTTCATAAATCTTTCCTCTGCTCGCGTAATCATCGAAGACGCAATCGACAAGCAAAAGCTAGTTCAGCTTCCCCTCACGGTTCAGAAGGAACTGCTTGCTAATCTCGAAACAATCTCGAAGTCACTTCAAGGTCTAATTGGCGGCGTCGATGAAGTCGTCAACTTGAGCACATCAATCGAGGTGCTCAACACCTCGATTTGGAAATATGGCCTGCATAATCTCTCTGACCAAGTCCTTGGCTATCAAAAAAAACTAAACCAGATTAAGAACCAAGAACTGCGCATTTCAACGATCATCGCGCAGCTCGAAGCCGCCCGCGCCGCAGCCGAAAAGACAGCCTCCGCTGTTGCCAAAATCGAACAACGACAAACCGACGCCGATGCTTCGCTAGAGCAAATTAAACAGAGTACCTCATCATCGGCGTCGTTGTTGACTCAAATCAAAGATGCCGACACAAAGGCGGCCGCTCTATTCGCAACCATCCAACAGAACGAGAAACAAAGTGGCGAACTGACGGCAAGCATAAGGACAGCGAACAATGAGCTGCTTGCATTGGATGGGAGCGTCAGAAAGTTCTACGGAGAGGTAGACGAGTATCGACGAAGGATCACGCAGACTAGCGATCAGGCTAGCACGCTCATCACGACTTCAGAAGCGACTTTCAACAAGCTGGTTGACGATACCGTCTCCAAGGTTGATGGAACAATTGAGTCACTAAACGCTGCTTCGAAGACTGCTCTTGATGACCTCAGCGCAACATCCTTGGCCACTCTTAAGAAGCTGTCAGAAGATGCAGACGTCAAAGTTGACAGCACGATTGAGTCTGTGCAAGCCAGATCGAAAACCGCCACCGATGACTTGACGACAAGAGTGGACACTCAGCTAGCAAAGCAAAATGAGGCGTTCTCAGACCTCACGTCGACCACAAAGGCAACAATAGCCACGTTCCAGACAGACATCGAAGGAAAGCTAAAGGTCGCTCTGGAGACTTTAGACGATTCATCTTCGACGCTAGTCACCGAGACAAATCAAAAGCTAACCGATCTGGAGCAGCAACTAGCAAAGCGCTCAGATGACACGATAGGAGCGAATCAAAAGAAGACTGAAGATCTCATCGAAGAACTCGCAAAGCTCAAGGACCAGATCAAGCAACAGATACAGCAGGCGACTGGATTTCAACTCTTCGGTGCGTTTCAGTCGCGTCAGAATGAGATTGCAAGGTCGAAGAACTTCTGGGTATATGCAATCGCGGTATTGGTCGCGATTTCGGCAGGAGTCACTATTTGGATTGCACACGAAGCGCAATTCTATAGCGTGAACAACTTTGCTTTTTGGGTAAAGCTCTCACTAACAGTGCCGCTTGGTTTTGCGATCACGTTCTGCACTGTTCAGTATGGAAGGGAGAGACGGTTGGAAGAAGAGTACGCATTCAAGTCAAGCATTTCGGTTTCACTCAACCCTTATCGTGACCTGGTGCATTCGATCTTAGACAAAGACGGTCAGGTAGACCAGGCGAAGTACGCAGAGTTTGTTATCGGCTCCGTCACCAATGTCTTTACGCCACCAACCGACAAAGTGTTTGACGGCGACAAGAAATCTGGGTTTACACAGAAGACTTTTGAGCAGGTAGCAGAGATAATCGGAACCGCAGTCAAGGCCGCGAAATGAGACGGCGGGTGGCCCGGCCTTCGATCTCCCTTGGCTGAACCACCCCATGGTGCTCCACTCTTCGCGTCCGTTGCGAAGGGTGGACGCGACACCGCACGCAGCGGCGATTTTGAAATTACCAAATTACTAAATTACCCAATTACCAAATGATCCGCCCTACTGAATCAGCGTCCCCCCGTTCCCCCCGTTCGGCTCCGCATCCGGCGCAATCACCACCGCAGCGGCGACGCGGTCACCCGGCTCCATCTGCAGCAGGCGAACGCCTTGCGCGTTGCGGCCGGATTCGCGGATCGTCGTTGAGTCCATGCGGATGATCTTGCCGTAGTGGCTGATCAGCATGACTTCCGACGTCTCGTCGACCTGCGCGATCGCAACTACTTTGCCCACGCGCTCCGTCGTCTTCACGTTGATGACGCCTTTGCCGCCGCGGTTGGTCAGGCGATAGTCGACGGCGGGAGTGCGCTTGCCGAAACCATTCTCGGTCACCGAGAGGATCAAGTCGCCTTTGACGGCGACGTCAATGGCTTCCGGTTCTCCGGCCACCGGCGCTGCCTTCGGAGCAGGAGCGTCGGGCTTCGTCGTGGTCGCCATTCCGACCACGTAGTCGCCCTTCTCGAGATCGATGCCCCAAACGCCGTATGCTGCGCGGCCCATGGGACGAACATGGCTCTCGTCGAAACGAACCGCCATGCCTTCATGCGAAGCGAGGAACACGATTTGATTGCCGTCGGTAACACGTGCCGCAACCAGTTCGTCGCCCTCTTCAATGCCGATGGCGTTGATGCCGTTCGAGCGTACGTGCATGAACTCGCGCAGCTCGGACTTCTTCACCAATCCGTTGCGGGTGGTGAAGAAAATGAATTTATTTTCTTCTTCGAGATTGCGCACCGCGACCAGCGTTTTCACCGCCTCGCCGGGTTGCAGCCCGACCAGGTTCCCGATGTGCTTGCCCTTGCCGGCAGCACTCACGTCGGGAATCTCATACACCTTGAGCCAGTAGACGCGGCCCTTGTTCGTGAAGATGAGAATGTAGGCGTGCGTCGACGCGATGAACAGATGCTCGACGAAATCCTCGTCGCGCGTCTTCATCCCGGTGCGGCCCGTGCCTCCGCGGCGCTGCATGCGATACGTCGAGATCGGCGTCCGCTTCATGTAGCCGGAGTGGCTGACCGTCACGGCCACCTGCTCGTCGGCAATGAGATCTTCCAGCACGATCTCCGCGGCTTCGTCCTCAATGCGAGTACGCCGCTCGTCGCCGTAGAGCTTCTTTACCTCTTCCAGCTCTTTGATGATGACGTTGCGCAGCTTTTTCTCCGAACCAAGAATCGATTCGTACTCGGCAATGTTTTCGCGGACGTCCTTCAACTCATTCGAGATCTCATCGATCGAGAGCTTGGTCAGACGATGCAATTGCAATTCGAGGATCGCATCCGCCTGCTTGGTGGTGAAAGGTTTCTCGGCATCGGGTTTCGGAGCGCGTCCTGTGGTGTTGATGTCGATCTTTTTCCCGCCGAAGTACAGCACCAAATTCTCGCGCGCATCCGCACGGTTCGCGCTTCCGCGAATGATCGTGATGACGTTGTCCAGATGATCCAGCGCGGTAAGGTAGCCTTCGAGGATGTGCTCGCGGTCCTTCGCCTTGGAGAGCAAGTACGCCGTCCGGCGCCGAACCACGTCCACGCGGTGCTCGATGAAGTACTTGATGGTCTGGATCAGCCCCATCTCGCGCGGCTGTCCGTTGACCACCGCCAGCAGGATCATCGAGAAACTTTCCTGCATCTGCGTGTGCTTGAAGAGCTGATTCAAAACAATCTGCGGTTCAGCTCCGCGCTTGAGTTCTACGACGATGCGCATGCCGTCGCGATCGCTTTCGTCGCGAATGTCGGAGATGTCTTCGATGTCTTTGTCGTTGACCAGTTGCGCGATGCGCTCGACCAGGCGCGCCTTGTTTACCTGATACGGAATCTCGGTGACGATAATCGCCTGCCGATCTTTATTGATGTTTTCGATCGCAGCCTGGGCCCGCATCATGAAGCGCCCGCGGCCCGTGCGGTAAGCCTCAAAGATTCCGGCGCGGCCGTGAATAATGCCCGCGGTCGGAAAGTCTGGGCCCTGCACAAATTTCAGAATCTCCGCCAGCTGCGCGTTGGGATTGTTTACCAGCGTGATGGTCGCGTCGATAATCTCCGTCAAATTGTGCGGCGGGATTTTCGTCGCCATGCCGACTGCAATTCCGTCGGAGCCATTGATCAGCAGATTGGGAATGCGCGCGGGAAGAACATCCGGCTCAACTTCGCTTCCGTCGTAGTTCGGATGAAAGTCGACCGTCTCTTTGTCGAGATCTTCGAGCAGCGCGGTAGAAACCTGCGCCAGCTTCGCTTCCGTGTAACGATCGGCCGCCGGCGGATCTCCATCGACCGAACCAAAATTTCCCTGCCCGAAAATCAGCGGATAGCGCATGCTCCACGTCTGCGCCAAGCGCACGAGTGCGTCATACACCGCGAGGTTCCCATGCGGATGGTACTTGCCCATCACGTCGCCGACGATGCGAGCGCACTTGCGCGTAGCCCGATTCGGCTGCAACCCCATCTGCTGCATCGTGTAGAGGATGCGGCGGTGGACCGGTTTCAGGCCGTCGCGGACGTCGGGGAGGGCGCGGCCGATGATTACCGACATCGAATAGTCGAGATACGAGCGGCGCATCTCCTCTTCAATGTTGACTGGTTGAATGTTCGCCGCGCCGGGGCCGTCGCCGCCGGGGGGAGGAGTGAGAGGAAGTTCGGGGTTCTGTTCGTCTGCCATGGGTCAGTTTTTGCCTTGCATGTCGGTTCGTAACCGACAACTTTATTGCTTTGGAATCAGGAGCTTCTTAATCCGACAAAATCTTGTAACTACTTGTATTTACAGGATGTTATACGACCTGGAAGCTGTGTTTATTATAGCATGAACAAAGCAGAAATTTAGCGCGGGTGTTGATCGGGTTGAGGCGTCTTCGGATTTGGAAATGTTGCGATGCGAAGTCTTGCGATTCGAGGACTTTATGGCCGCATGATTACTTCGTTGGGACTCGTGGGGAGTTGGAGGCGGACGCCGCGCGCGTCGTTCGACTGAATTGTCTCAGACAAGTTCAGCGATTTGAGTTCGATCTTTCTGTTCCATGCGCCGTCGCGGTAGTAGTCGCCACGAGCATAGAGAACCCCGTCGGCAATCGTGTAGTCGGACACTTCTTCGCGATGCCCGTCGCGAAAGACCAGTTGCACTGGAGGTAATTCTGCAGGTTGACGATCGGGCGACTTGGAATTCGCATTGACCGTCGTTGATTGACGGGCGACGGATGTCTGCGGTTCGATCGTCCTCATCTCGGCCGCTGAACTTTCTTCGCCGCTCACGCGGACGTACCGGTCGCCTTGCAGTTCAATCATCAGCGGCTGAGACGGAGTTGGAGGCACTTCCGGTTTCGCATCCTGCGTCGGGGCTTGCACAACAATGATCGGCGGTTGGGCCGCGAGGGGGTAGCCTGTGCTGTACAGAGCGTCGGAGTACGAGCTGTCGGAATAGAGAGGATCGGCGAAGAACAACGACGGATAGAAGAACGATCGACGATTTGGAGAGGCTGCGAAATTCTGACCACTACCTCGGCCACTCGGTCCTGAGCCAATTCGCATCGGCAGCAAATGCGGAGATGCGAAGCTCATCCTCTGCGCGCTCAAAGGCGCTGTAAGCATAGTCGCTAACGCGAGGAGAGTAAGGCAGCGCATCTTGATTCGTCGCATCTCAATTCGTCCGCAGCTTAATTCGACCGCATCTCAGTTCGCTTGCGGAGGTGGTGGCAGTTGAAAGGAGACGCCGTGTTCATCGTTTTGTTTGCGAGTCGCGTCGAGGTCCAAGTCGGCCAGCGCCACTTTGCGCGCATGCCCCGGCGTCAGATCAAATAGCGTCGATCCAATGATGGCGTAATTTACTACTTCAATCTTGTGTCCGTCTTTGAAGACGAGAAGCGTGGGATCTTGCGGCGGATCGGGTGGAGCAGGCGCAGCGTCAGTTGCCTGCTCCGCGTGTGCCGGGGGGACGTTCCTCATCGGCGGGATATAGGAGTCCGCACCAGATCCGCGGCGATCAAAAATTGTCGGACCACCCTGGTAATCGGCATCCGGATCGGCCTGCGCGTCGTCGTCATAGTTCCCGCCATCGGTGACGTAGGGAACCGGAACCGCATATAGCAACGGCGGCGCATACTGCACGTAGTGATGATGGTGATGGTGGTTCTCGCCAGAGTTCGCGGTCGGAGTGGAGAACGTGACACGAGAGTTGGGAGCGTATCCGCGCGGTCCTAGAGATGTAACGCTCGCAGGCGGACCGTTGACCGCGCGTCCGCCGAAGCCGGGTGAAGTCACCGAAGAAGGAGCGCCATTGATCTGCGCGTGGCTCCTTGGGACAAGAATCACCGGCAGAACCAACAGGCTGAACAGCGCTACCGAAGCCGAGATCGAACGCCGCACGGTCACATGATACTCCAATCCAGAAGTCATGGCTCACCTCGAATACAGAACGTTCGTACCCCTTTAGATTGCAGAGGTAACAGGTCGGATGCTCAAAGAGACGGCACCTCGCCCTTGAAGTATGTGATTGAAAATAGGGCGGTAGAGTGAGTTCCGGAGCTCGTTGTTTTCGCATTTGCGATCTTTGGCGGAATTTGCTTGAGGCGTGTTCATCGGAAACGTCGCGAACACAACCCGCAAAGAACGTAAAGGCGAAGAGCTGAAACCACAAAGGGCACGAAGGTGCACGAAGGGATCACGAAACAGGCAATCGCTTTTACGATGGTCAGTCTATATTTTTTTATCCAAAGATTCTGCCTGCGGATCCCGCGTATGAAATCTGTGTTTCGATTCGCCTTACTGGCGCTGGTTCTCGTGATCGTGGCGATGGTGTCGGCTCTCACGGCGATGCGATTGGCCATTCACGGACAGGCGGAATTTGCCTGAAGCGCGTTCATCGGAAACGTCGCGAAGACAATCTGCAAAGAACGCAAAGGCGAAGAGCTGAAACCACGAAGGGCACGAAGGGATCACGAAAAGAGGCAGTCACGTTTAGGAGGGTCAGTCTATAATTTTTTTATCGAAAGATTCTGCCCCGGATCCCGCGTATGAAATCTGTGTTTCGATTTGCGCTGTTGGCGCTGGTGCTCGTGATCGTCGCGATGGTGTCGGCTCTCACGGCGATGCGATTGGCTATTCACGGGCAAGAAGTGGCAGTGCCTCCGCTAGTGGGGTTGTCTCCGGCAGAGGCCGAGCGCGAGACATCGGGGCTCGGGTTACAGATATCGATCGAGCGGCAATACTACAGCCCGCAAATTCCCGAAGGCAGGATCATGTCGCAGCTGCCGCTGCCTGGGACGAAAGTGCGGCGCGGCTGGCAGGTGCGCGTGGCGCAGAGCCTGGGACCAACGCGCGTGCAAATTCCCGATGTCACCGGTGAGAGTGAACACGCGGCGGAATTGAATATTCGAAGGCGCGGCTTGGATGTCGCGTCCATGGCGGAAGTGCCCGCGACCGGGATTCCGCCCGATCAGGTGCTGGCCCAGAGTCCACCGGCAAATGCGGCGCAAGTATTGGCGCCGAAGATCAGCCTGCTGGTTACGACCTCCGCTGGGCCTCAGGCTTTCGTGATGCCGAGTTTTGTGGGACAACTGCTGGGCAGCGCAAGCCGGACATTGCAAGACTCTGGATTCAAGTTAGGAAACGTCAGCGTGGCTCCGCCGCCCGCCGCGGTGGTTCCCACGGATGCAGCGAGTCCCGCCGCTCCCGGTGCTCCTGCGACGCCGCCACCGGCCACACCCGCCGCGCCAGCCACTCCAGCGCCTCAGCCTACACCTGCCAGCGTCATCGTTTCGCAAGTGCCGGTAGCGGGACAAAAGGTAGTCGCGGGAACGGCAGTCAGTTTTGAGGTGCGATAGCGTAGCTCGTCTGAAATAGTGAGCGTTAAATGTTGCGCCTCGGTGGGTGTCGTCGGTCTGTTCGGCGGGACAGTCAGAGGCTTTCACCACAGAGGACACAGAGGATCACAGGGGAAACCGGCGACTGATAAATCTCACTCTGCTGGCGCACACCGGGAACAGAACTTGGCCACTGATTTTCACGGATCTGCACGGATAAAACTGCGAAAAGTTTCCTTCAGACTCTTTCGAGGATTGCGGCGAAGAATCCGTCGCAGGGATGCACGCCCGGAATCGTGCGAAGGTACGGGCCGCGCGTAAGAGACGCTATTTCACACCAGATTAATTCTCCATCCGCTCGCAGCCGATCAAGTTCCAGACTGCAGTCGACAACGCGAAACGAATCCTGCTTTTCTTCTTCCAGCACGCGCTGGATCACGTCTTCGTTTTCTTCCTTCTCAAGCGAGCACGTTGAATAAACGAGTCGTCCGCCGGGTGCAGTCTGAGCTAAAGCGGAACGCAAAATTGCGGATTGGCGAATCTGTAACTCGGAGAGATCACCGGGAGTGAGACGCCATTTGATTTCGGGATTGCGAGCAAGAGTGCCGGTGCCGGAGCATGGAACGTCGGCAAGAACGCGATCGAAGGGGAGGGACGTTGGCAGATGTTGGGCGTCCGCAACCACGACTTCGATTCGCGCGGTCGAAGGCAGGAGCCTCTGCATCAACCGCGCACGGTGAGGATGTAGCTCGACTGCGGTGACGGCCGCGTCCGGATTACGATCGGCGATCGCTAGCGTCTTTCCGCCCGGCGCGGCGCAGCAGTCGAGAATGCGCGTTCCGTTTCGAAGAGAAGTTTCGCCGACAAGCGCGGCAACGAGTTGCGACGCTTCGTCTTGAATGACGACCTGGCCGTCGCGGAATGACTGAGTCTTGGTGACGTCTCCGTGCTCGACAAGCCGGGCGGAGGTGAGGAGACCGCCGGGGCGCAAAGTGATCCCTTGCTGAATGAGTTGAGCGTCCGCTGTCGGCGTGCGAAGCCGGATCGCGGTCTGCGGAATCGATTGATCGTGCTGGCAAATTTGGCGAGTGGCGGCGAAACCGTATTCCTGCACCCAGCGTTCAACCAGCCACAACGGGTGCGCGAACGTCGTCGCCAAATTCTCGGGCGTCGAATTCTCATCGTCCGAAGAAGGTTGGTGCGGCGTTGCGGAGGTGGAAAGTTTACGCAGCACGGCGTTCACGAAAGGGGCTGCCGAGCTTTTGCGTGCGCGTTTCACGAGTTCGACGCTTTCATGCAACGCCGCGCGTTGCGGCACGCGATCGAGCCAGAGGAATTGATAGAGAGCCAACCGAAGAGCGATCAGAACTTCGATGTCGAGTTTGGATAGAGATTGCGAAGAAGCTTTCGCGATTTGGGCGTCGAGACGAGAACACCAACGGAGAACGCCCATGACGAGTTCGGTGGCAAGAGCGTGATCTGAAGTGGAGAGGCGCTCGAAGGTGTCAGAGTGCAGGAGTTCGGAGGCGTACGCCGAATCACGCTCGACGCGGAGCAGGATGTCGAAGGCTGCGGTGCGTGCGGGGGAGATCGGCATCTTCCAGATTGTAGACTTTCGCGGGAGAGAGGAACGGCGTTCACAACGGAGGACACGGAGCGGGGGATATGGAGTTACTCGGCAGCGGGGGGCGTCTCCGCATTAAATCCGTGCTGAATCAGCTTGAGATTAGCTTTTCTCCTGGCTGGAGGCGATAACCGTGGACGAAGTCTCGAGCGATAGTGCGCTTCTTCCCTTCCAGTTGGACTTCCAGCAGTTCGAGCGAGGTGCCGTGACCGCAGCCTACGAGAAGACGATCGGCGCTGACGTTGAGCTCACCAGGCGGAAACGTGTCACTGGATGGCTTCGCTTTCACGATCTGAAGATTTTTGCCGCGAAACTTTGTGTGCGCTCCAGGCCACGGTTGGAAACCGCGGATGCGGTTGTAGATGTCTGATGCGGCGCGCGAAAAATCTACGAGCCCATCTTCTTTTTTGAGAATTGGCGCGAGCGTTGACTGCGAGTTGTCTTGCTTACGCGGGTGCAGTGTGCCTGCTTGCAGACCGCGCAACGTCTCGACCATGAGGTCGGCTCCGATGGAGGCGAGGCGAGGCGCGATGGTCTCGGCCGTGCCGTCAGGCGCGACCGCGAGTTCGTCTTGCAGAAGGATGTCTCCCGTGTCGAGACCCGCGTCGATCCGCATGGTGGTCACGCCTGTGACGGTTTCGCCGTTTGCGATGGCCCACTGAATCGGCGCGGCGCCGCGATATTTCGGCAGGAGCGACGCGTGCAGATTGATGTTGCCAAGAGGAGGGAGATCGAGCATCCACTGCGGGATGATGCGGCCATAGCCAACGACGATGATGGCATCGGGCTTCAGCGCGGTTAGCTGGGCGTGAAATTCTTCGTTGGTCTTAATGCGGTCGGGCTGGGTGATGGGAAGGTCAAGATCGATCGCGCACTCTTTGATGGGAGAAGCTACTAGTTCAAGGCCACGCCCCTTGGGGCGATCAGGCTGCGTCACGACGAGATGAACGCGAAACCCGGCAGCGACGAGCCTTTCCAGCGTAGGCACCGCGAAGCGCGGTGTACCACAGAAGACGAGACTGAGGGATTGAGACATTGAGCGAGTGAGACATTGAATCATTGAGACATTGAGTCATTGAATCACTGAACCGTTGACTCAATCACTCAATGTCTCAATTCTTCTTACCATTCGCCGGCTTTCATTAGCTTGCGAATTTTGCGCTTCATGAGGTCGCGCTTCAGGGCGCTGATGTGGCTGATGTAGAGTTTGCCGTTGAGGTGATCGGTTTCGTGAAGGAAGGCGCGCGCTAATAGTTCCTCGCCAGTCTTCTCGAACACTTTGCCTTGAAGGTCTTGCGCGCGGATCGTGACCTTGATGGGGCGAGTGACGTTCTCGCGGAAGTCAGGCAGGCTGAGACATCCTTCACTCTGCGTGTGCTTGCCTTCTGTATGAATAATTTCCGGATTGATGAGGACGAGTTTGGCTTTGGGGTCCTCTTTAAAGGTGATGTCGACGACGGCGATGCGGCGTCCAATGCCGATTTGCGGCGCGGCCAGGCCAACGCCGTGGGCGGCGTACATCGACTCGAACATGTCTTCGGTGAGCTTCTGCAGTTCTTCGTCGAAGACCGTTACCTTCTCGGCGGGCTTCTCGAGAACCGGGTTGCCGAACTTTACGATGGGATAGATCATTCGTTTCAGCTTCTAGCTTCTAGCTCCTGGTAAAACTTTTTCCGGTCAACCCGTGCGTTCGTGGTGCTGGTTGCTTAGTAGTTCTTCAATTGCTGGCAATAGCCCTGGAAATTTCTAAGTGTTTCGATCATGGAATCTCCGCCGAATTTTTCGAGAGCGCAACGCGCGAGCGTCAAGGCGACCATCGCTTCGGCGGCGACTCCGGCTGCGGGGACGACGCAAACATCCGACCGCTCGTAGGCGGCCTTGACCGGTTCGCGGGTGGTGAAGTCGACCGACTGCAGCGGGCGGCGCAGGGTGGAAATCGGCTTAAGATATCCGCGGACGCGAATTTCTTCGCCGTTCGAGGTGCCGCCTTCGATTCCGCCTGCATTGTTGCGCGTGCGCGAGAACGCGGTGAAGCCGGAGGTTGCGGTGTAGCCGATCTCATCGTGAACGGCGGATCCGGGAGCGAATGCGGCGGCAACTCCGGCGCCGATTTCGACTGCCTTGACGGCCTGGAGCGACATGACGGCGGCCGCGAGCAGGGCATCGAGACGCTCGTCCCACTGAACGTAGGTGCCGAGTCCGGGGGGAACATTGTGGGCTACGACCTCGAAGACTCCGCCGAGAGAGTCGCCGGTACGGAGTACCTTGTCGACTTCTTCTTTCATGCGCTGCTCGGCTTCAGCGTCGGCACAGTTGAGAAGGACTTCCTCGCGATCGTGGAGGGCGCGAATTTTCTCCCACGGAACTTGATCGAGCACGGTGGCGTTTCCGGTAGTGACGACGTGACTAAGAACCTCGATTCCGAGTTCGCGAAGGAAAAGTTTGGCGAGTGCGCCGAGAGAGACGCGGGCTGCGGATTCGCGGGCAGACGCACGTTCGAGAACGTAGCGAGCTTCGGAGAAATTGTATTTCAGCGCTCCGGCCAGATCGGCGTGGCCGGGGCGCGGAGAGGCGACGCGCTTGTGCTTTGCGGGATCACCTTCGGCGACCGGCAACGACTCCTGCCAGTTCTTCCAGTCTTTGTTTTCGAGGAGGATTGAGATGGGAGAGCCGATGGTCATCCCCTGGCGGACGCCGGACAGGATGTGGGCGGTGTCGCGCTCGATTTTCATGCGGCCGCCGCGACCGTATCCCTGCTGACGGCGCCACAGTTCGCGGTCGAGAAAAGTCTGGTCGACCTTCAGTCCGGCTGGCAGGCCAGAAAGGAAAGCGACGAGCGCTTCGCCATGCGATTCTCCCGCGGTAAAGTAGCGCAGCATAAACGCTCGATTGTACCTGAATGCGAGGTTGGACTGCGTCGCGGACGTTGCGATTCGCCGACGGTGTCGCGTTGCTTGCTCTCAAATGAATTACGATTTGCATTGGTAGACGATGCGTTCAATTCTGGGAAAGAAATGCAAGAAATTGCACTTTTGAAGTCCCCGTTGCTGTTTTTGTAGCCACAAGAGCAATGGCAGGCGCTACAATGAGTTTCGTTTAGGCACTTCGTCTCGGATCGAAATCGATCCGTATCAATAAATTTATTTGCATAAATTAAGGAGGAACTGTGTGCCCCCCCGCACAGATCCAGCGAGAAGATTTGTTTGCCAATAAGAAAATTCGATGCCTGCTGGTGCATGACCATGTATTGCTGCGCCAAGGGCTGCGGCGTTTGCTCGAAGATGAACCGGACATGCAGGTCGTTGCTGAGACTGGAGACGCTGTCGAGGCGCTGCAAAAAGTGTTCGAGCATCGGCCGGAGATCGTCATCACCGACGCGAGCGTCTTCGGATGCACCGCCGATCAGGCGGAGTTGTTGATCGAGCAGGAGTCTGCTCACACCAAGGTGTTATTCCTTGCCGCTCACGAAGGCGACGATTTGCAGCGGGAGACACGGATCGATGGAGGCAATTGCGCGGAGAGGCGGACATCGGCTGAGGAGTTGGTGGAGATGGTGCGCATTGCGCTCAGCGGAAGGTCACCCCTGCGGGACACGCCGGCAGAGGATCGGCGGCAGTGGCCGGTCCCAGAATTCCAGCCGCGCAAGCGTGTGTTGACGGCTCGCGAGCGCGAAGTGCTGAAGTTGCTGGCCGAAGGGAAGACGGTACGTTCGGCTGCGGACGTTCTCGGACTCAGCGTGAAGACCGTGGACGCGCACAAGTTTAATCTGATGCGGAAGCTGGGTATCCACAACAAGGCAGAGTTGGTGATGTGGGCGATCCAGAAGCGAGTGGTGAAGCTGCCGGTCGGTTTCTAAGGAAGTACTCTTCAATATTCCCATCGCCGAGTTTTCTTTCGCCCCTTCGGGCTTAAAGCTCTTATGGTAGTAGCCCACGGCTTGCGGCGTGGGCTGCATTCTTTCGCTGCTCGCGGCTGAACTTCCCTCGCAATTCCCCCAGACACGATCCCCTGTCGCTTACGCCGAAGTGGCACACACCGGAGTTCTTGGGCCATTTTCCGAAAGGCGAATCTAGTCGCGGATCGCTGCTGCGGCTAGTTCGGCCAGGGTTGAGACTTCCAGGTCGGGAGTGGCATGGGCGGCTTTGACAGCGCCGACGCCGGCGCGGACTGAGGGGCGGTTCACCCATACTGTAGCGAGTCCGAGAGACTGAGCGGGGATGACGTCGTGGTAGATGCTTTGGCCGACGTGAAGCACGCGGTGGGCGGGAGCATTCACCCGGCTGAGCGCGAGTTCAAAGAGCTTCAGGGAAGGTTTGTAGGCTTGCGCTTGCTGCGCGGTGATGACCTCATCGAAGTCGACGCCGAGTTGCGGGCGCGTTACGGCGAAGAGATCGTCGTCGATGTTGGAAAGAATCGCGAGACGAAAGCCCGTCTTGAGCAGGCGAAGGGCTGCTACCGTATCGGGCCAGGGACTCCAACTGGGCAGCGATTCTGGCAGGGAGCTGACTTCTTCGGGTGTTGGGATGAATCCGAGTTCGATGCCGAACTGGCGGACTACCGATTGCAGAACTTCGCGGTAAGGGTGATAGACGCCGTGTTCGGAACGCTGCTCGAAGTCTCCGTAGAGTTTGAGGAGGGCGGCATCGTCGAGCTTTTTGTCGTGAGCGGAGAGGATGCGATGAAGGGAGGATAGGATTCCGGCTTCCCAATTGATCAGCGTGCCGTAACAGTCGAAGGTGAGGATCTCGAAGCGGGTGAAGTCGAGCATCGGTGTGCGGCAAGTCTGGCCTGCTGCCAATGTATCGAAGTCTGCGTATTTGCGGCAACGGGCGTTGTGCGAGCGGAAGGCTTGAACCACAAAGGACACGAAGGTTCACGAAGGCGAACGACTTGCACCACAGGGGGCACGGAGGTTCACGGGGAAATCGTCTGCAACGGACTCTTTATCGCGTAGAGTGCGGAGAAGATTCGCAAAGACGAAGGGCTTGAACCACAAAGGACACGAAGGTTCACGAAGGCAAACGACTTGCACCACAGGGGGCACTGAGGTTCACGGGGGAGATCGTCTGTAACGGATTCTTTATCGCGTAGAGTGCGGAGAAGATTCGCAAAGACGAAGGGCTTGAACCACAAAGGACACGAAGGTTCACGAAGGCGAACGACTTGCACCACAGGGGGCACGGAGGTTCACGGGGGAGATCGGGGGTTAGCGGCGTGGCTCCAGGTCAGGCACAGTTGGGGCTTCCAGCTCAACTTCGCTCGACGCGGCCGGTTCTTCCGCGGGAGCGGGTTTTTTCGGGGCTAGAAATTTCTCGGTGTTCAGCAGAGGCCGCCCGAGGGACGCGTTGTAGCTGGTCCAGGGACTGTCGAGGATGGCTTCGCGCTCGAATTGGGCGCGCATGGCTTCCATCTTCGAGTCGAGGTCGTCGAGATAGTGAAGCATGAGCGCTTCTGGAAACATGGGGAGCTTGGGCGAACCGAAATCGTACTGACCGTGATGGCTGATGATGAGGTGCTCGATCATCGTCTTGAGTTCATCGGGGAAACCGGGCAGGAGCGCGAGCTTGGCCTGCAGCATTTCCAGCTCGATGATCATGTGTCCGAGAAGCTGGCCCTTGGTCGTGTAGGAGAAGGACCGGTTGTAGGTGAGTTCGTGAATCTTGCCGATGTCGTGGAGAAACGCACCGGTGAGCAGAAGATCACGATTGATCTGGGGATAGTTGGTGCACATCAGATCGCACGACCGAAACAGAGAGACGACATGATCGAGCAAGCCGCCGATGTAGGCGTGATGCAGCGTTTTGGCGGCAGGGGCGTTGCGGTAGGCAGAAGCGATTTCAGGATCGGCCATGAAGGCCTGGACGAGCGACTTGAGATGAGGATTCCGGAAAGTCGAGATGAATCCTGCCAAGGTCTGCCAGAGTTCATCGATGTCTTTTGTGGTCTTGGGCAAGTAATCGGCGAAGTCGATTTCGGATTCGCCGAGCTTGCGCAGTTTGTGGACGGTGAGCTGAAAGCGGTTCTTGTACTTGTTGATGAGGCCTTTGATCTTGAGGAAGTCGTCCTGCTCGAAGGCCTCGAGGACTTCTTCGACGTTGTCCCACATTTTGGCTTCGAGCTGGCCACTGCGATCGCCGAGAGTGAGAGCGAGGTAAGGCTCTCCTGTTTTCTTGGGCTTGATCTGCTTGACGACGACAACGAAACTGGAAGTGATGACCTTGTTTTCGTGGCGCACGCAATCGCCGATATAGAAATCTTTCATGAACTTAAGCTTCTGAGTATAAAGCACGCGCCGCCGGTGCAAATTAGAACTGAGGTCATAAATAGCAGTGGCTGGAAAGCGTTGGCCTCAGCGACTAAAGGCGTCATTCATTCGGCACATCTTACGCCCAATACATTTACGAGACCTAGAGAACGCCCAGCTTCTTCTTTCTCTTCTTGGCGAGCTTCTTGGCGTCGGCTTCTTTGGCAGTGGCGGTTTCGACCGGCGCGGTCTCGTTCGCGCTCGCGCCGGTGTCGACGTAGCCGGGCAAGAGCTTGATGTAGGCGTCTTCGCGCAACTTAGTGAGATAGGCGCGCAGGGCGGGCTGCAGCCTCTGGTAGTAGAGGGCGTCCTGAATTTTGGGCAGGACGTCTTTCATGGGAGGAATGCCGGCCTGCTGATGATCCTCGACCTTCAGGATGATGTAACCCTGCTTGGCCCGGATCACGTCGGTGACATCACCGCTCTTCATGGCGAAGGTTTTGTCTTCGAGTTCCTTGGCGAGTTGTCCGCGCTTGAACAGGCCGAGGGCCCCGCCGTCGGCAGCGGAGGGTCCGTCAGAGTATTTCTTGGCGATATCTTCAAAGGCAGCGCCGTTGCGGATCTGCTTGAGAAGGTCGTTGGCCTTGGCCTCGGCCGCGGCAAGAGCTGCGGCCTGAGCTTCAGGATTGGCGGGGGCGGCAGGGTCGGACGTTGCTGTGGACGCAGGCGTTGTTGCGGGCGGCGCACCAGCGGCCGGGGGCGCGGGAGCCGCCGTCTCTTTTGGAGCGACAAGAATCTCGCTCAGTCGGACGAACTCTGGCTGAGCCATTTCAGCCTTGTGCTCGTCGTAAAACTTCTGCTCATCGTCTTTGTTCAGACTGAGATGGCTGCCTACTTCCTCGCCAATCACCTTTTGAGTGATGATCTGATTGCGGCGAGCCTGCTTGAAATCTTCCCAGGAGACGCCCTGCTTGGTCGCTTCTTTTTCAAGGTCTTCGAGGGTAGCGAGCTTCATCTCCTTGCGCATCTGGTCGAGAGCCTTGATGAGATCGGTGTCGCCGGTTATGCCGAGGTCTTTGCCCTTGTCGAGAAGGAGTTGCTGGTCGATGAGGTCGCGAAGAACGTCTTTTTCACGGTCGGCAAAGGCCTTGTCGGCGTCGTTGGGATCCTGCTGCTTGACTTCGTCCTTGAGCTGATCCCGGCTGCGCTCGAATTCAGAACGGGTGATGATCTGGTTGTTAACGCGGGCAACGATCTCTTCGACGACGGTCTGGCTGACCGCGACGGCAGGCAGACATAGCAAAGCAACGAGAGGCAGGCACAGTTTCTTCATAGAATTCAGTGGGTCCACCACGCTTCCTGGACTTGCGGTCGAAGGGTGGGCTCGAGCCGATGGAAACATTTTACTACTTTGGAGCCGACCCGTGGCTCATCCCATTGGTTGGACGCCTGTCCGGAACGGAAAGTTGGCCCCCCGAGGTCAGGCAGTGCGGATTAGGGCGAGGGCCGTGCGGTCGTCACAAAGGGGGGTATGACCGCTGAAGTCCCCGACTTCATTTACAACGGAGACACAAAGATCCTTAGCCGAGGTGGAAGGGGCAGCCTGAAGGAACGGTTTGACCCGGTCCAAGCCGAATTCCTCGTCTGATTTTGCTTTGTGTCCGCACTCGATGACCCCGCGAGAAACGAGCAGCAGGGCGGCACCTTTTTCCAAACCTGCGATCGGAGCATCAGCCGGGGCGTGAGAGAAGAGTCCCAGAGGCAGGCCGGTCGATTTGAGCTCTGCAATGCCTTTACTGTCGCGAAGAAGGCCCGGGGTATGTCCGGCATTGGTGTAACAGAGAGTGCCGAACTTCTCGTGGTAGCAGCCGATAAACGCGGGGCAGGAGTGGACTCCGTGCGAGGATTCGATGATTGCGCGATTTATGCGGAGGGAGAGTTCGGTCATGGCGTTGGACTCGTTGATGTCGGAAGCGCCAAAGACCTGAGCGCCGACGGTGCGAAAAACAGTCTGTGCTTCGATCAGGATGCCGCGGTTATCCTCGCGGCGTCCGGCGACATCGAGAAGGCCGAATAGAACACGCTCAGGGCTGACGCGAACCGAGTCGTAGAAGTCGCCGGCAACACGCTGGCCGGCGAAGACGGCGGCGATGTCGGCGCCTTCAATTTTGGGGAATACCGTGGGAACAGGCTCGGCGGTGGGTGCGGCGGGTCGGGATCGAAAGAAGGATCGCATGTAGGGCAGTCCTGAGCGAAGCTAGCACAGGAATTGGGAAGGGGCAAACCGGACAGCCGAGGGTTGCTGTCCCCACATTATTAGGAGGCCTACTCGCCGTATCTATCAGCTAAATATTTTGCCAGGTCGGACTCGAGCTGGCCGTAGTCGGAGTGGATGGTGGAGCGCAGAGCGGCTTCGGTGGAGCTGCCCTGACTGAGCTGTTGGAGGACGCGTTGGACATCACTCATGCCATAGGTGTCGTTGATATACGAGACAGCGGCCAGGGATTCGGCATAGGCGAGATAGGCGGCGTTGCCGGAGAGACTCTGGAAACTTCCTTCAAGGGCGTTCAGCGGGATATTGCGCTGCGCCTTGTAGAGGAGCGAGAGCTGGTGTCCGTCGCCGCTGAGAGTTTTGGGCTCGAGGAATTGAGCGATGCCTTCGTGCAGCCAGGGCGGGCAGCGTCCGCCGGAAAGCTGGTTGATGAAGGAGTGAGCGAGTTCATGCTTCAGAACGTGCGCGAGTTCCGGCGTCATGGAACTCAGGCCGCTGACAGGGATGCGGAGTTTGCCATCGTTGATGGCTCCGGCCCAGGTTGGGGCGCGGGTGACATCGAAGAAGGCTTGTTCAGTGTAGAGGGTGACGAGAATGCTGTCGCGGGGCGGGTTGCCGAGATCGCGGGAGAGATCGTCGTAATCAGATTCGAGTGCGGCGACAATCTGTGAGCGAAGAGCGTCGGATGTTTGTTTGCCTTCGTAGTGCAGCACGAAATGACTGCTTTCGTTTTGCGTGAAGTCGGACTCGGCAGACTGTTCGCGCTGAGCTTTGGCCAGGAACTGCTGGACCGTGGAATCGGGGCGTAACTCCAAGGATCGCTTCCAGGAGGCGACGGCATCTTTTGTGCGATCCGACGCGAACTGAGCATAACCCAGCATGGTGTAGGCGTCGGGCGATTGAGGGTCGGAGCGTACCGCGCGCTGGGCGTAAGGCAGCGCCTGAGCTGCGTTTCCGGTTCGGACGAGGAGAGCGGCGTAATAGACAAGGATGGTGCAGTTCTCCGGCTGAAAGCGGAGGGCACTTTCGAAATAGCGCCGGGCCTGAGCGATGTTGCCGTGCTCGAATTCAAGTTTTCCGGCGACGAAATCGGCAGTTGCGCTTAGTTCCGCGTTGCCTTTGCCTTCCAGGCTGGAGAGCACGTCAGGATCGACCTTGCCTTCTTTGATGATCCTCGAGACCAGATCGCCTTCATTTGCCAGGCTCTCCGGCGGAGTGAAGGTGGGAAGATCACCGACCTTGGTGGATCCTGAGGCGGAGTGAACGGGAATGCCCCCGGCATCTACGTGGTCGACGCTGGATTTGGGGATGGCGTAGGAGTCGTCGCCGATATCGTATTCAAAGTGATTGCCGTTTTCGCGAACGTGGTCGGCTACGATGGTGCGGCCATTCTTCAGATGGATGGTGTCAGCCCACGCTCCGCCTGGAGCAAGCATCCAAAGAAGCAGGAGCTGCCCTATAAAGAGGAGGGTAGTGACACGCAGGCGCATTCAGGCGCATTCTAACAACCGACGACGGACATACCACGTGACGAAGGTACTACTCAAAGCGCGGCGCTTCGGGGGCAGGGCCGCCTTGAATTGTCTGGCCTGCTTGTTAGGGACGGCATCCCTCGCAAGCCAGATCCCTCCAGCAAACAAACCAGCGGAAGCTCTGTATTTGCAGCTTGGAGGGGTCGGGCTCGATCCTACTCGCGTATATAAGGTTCGGGGCGCATCGCTGGACCGGTCAGCGGTGCATATCACGCTGGACGACGGCACCATTGCCTTTACGCAGGACGTGATGGGTCAGATCACTGGAGCTTTTTTCGAAGGCGAGGGCGAGGTGTTGCTCAGCCCTCCGAGTGATCTTGAGCGGAAATCGATGAGTTTGTTTACGGGGATGGCCATCCTGGAAGAACGCTTTGCGACGGCATATTTCCGTTTCAATGATGATGCCGCGAACGAGATGCGGCCCGATCTCCGAGCGACAGACCAGCAGAAGGAATTCGTCGACCGTTGGAACATGACGGCGCGGAATCTGGCTCAAGAAGATGCCATGAGGCTGCTGGTGAGTTTCAGCCGCCGGCTTCCGTCGCAGGGCAAAGAGGTTGGAGCCGACCTCGAAGGAGGAACGGCCGATCGGTATTTCCACGCGAGACTGCAGGGAACCAAGCTGGGCGTGTTCGATGTAGTCTTCGACTCGCTGGCCGGCGAACAGGTTGAGGCCGGACAGGAAAAGGCGGCTGAAAACGGCGGCAGTTACTACGACGTGTGGACGTCTTTCAGGCCTGCGTCTGCAGCTAGCGCTCATACAGATGCGAGCGGGGTAACGTTGACTGGCACGGACAGCTCGCGCGAAGACTGGGTGGCCGTTCGGAGCTATTCGATCACGACTGAGGTACAGCCTCCAAAGCAGATCCATTCGACTGCGCGAGTGCGGCTTGACGTGAAGGCGGGAGGGGCGCGCGCGCTGTTGTTTGAGTTATCGCGATTCCTGCAGATTGAAAGCGTGAAGTTGAGTGGGCAAGCTGTCGAGTTCATTCACAATCCAGCAGTGGAAGGAACGCAGCTTTCGCGTCGCGGGAATGACATTGTTGCTGTGATTCTTCCAGAGCCGGCGAGAGAAGGACAAAAGATCGATCTCGAATTCGTTTATGGCGGCGAAGTTCTGGCGGAGGCGGGCAGCGGACTGCTTTACGTGGGAGCGAGGGGAACCTGGTATCCGAATCGCGGGATGACGATGGCGGACTTCGATCTGGAGTTCGACTATCCGCAAGGGTGGACGCTGGTAGCCACGGGAAAATCGGCGCCGGTTTCGGGAGCAGCGGCCGCGGCAAAGGCCAAAGGGGAACAGACAGGGCGATGGGTGACGGAGCGTCCGATCCCTTTGGCGGGATTCAACCTCGGAAAATACAAAATCGCCACGGCGCAGGCTGGGAATGTCACGGTGGAGACGTACGCCACCGCGGGTGTCGAGAGAGATTTTCCGAATGCACGAATACAGGTGATTGATCCGGATCCGTCGAATCCGATACCGCGGGGACCGCAGGTGATCATGCCGAGCCGTCCTTCCCCCGCGAAGAACGAAGTGACGGTCGGAGAGGCGGCAGCGCGGGCTATCCAATATTATGCGGAACGGTTTGGGCCCTATCCGTATAGCCGTCTGGCGCTGACGCAGATGCCCGGACGCGACAGCCAAGGTTGGCCCGGGCTGGTATTTCTATCGTCGTATGCGTTTCTCAATCAGGAGGACCGTGAGCAACTGCATTACGAGCCTTACCGCGTCCTGATGCAGGAGATGATTCCGGCGCACGAAACGGCCCATCAATGGTGGGGCGATCTCGTGATGTGGAACTCCTACCGCGACCAGTGGTTTTCCGAAGGTCTGGCGAACTACTGCGCGTTGATGATGCTGCAAGAGAAAAACCCCGCCGGCTTTCGGCAAATCATGGAGCAATATCGACGGGATTTGGTGGAGCAGAATAAAGATGGGCTGGCTCCAAAGGACGCTGGTCCGGTGACGCTGGGCGTGCGGTTGCTCTCTTCGCGATTTCCAGAAGGGTACGAAGCGATCAGCTATGGTCGCGGAACGTGGCTATTCCACATGTTGCGGACGATGTTGAAAGATGCCGAAGTGCAACAAGGCGGACGCAAGTCTCAGAGTAGCGCGGATGAGCCATTTGTGCGGGCGTTGCGGAGACTCCGGCAACGGTATGAAGGTAAATCGATCACCACGCGCGAACTGATGGACGTGTTCGCGGAGGATCTTCCGCCATCGTTGCGATACGAAGGAAGGAAATCGCTCGACTGGTTTCTGGATGGATGGATCAATGGCACGGCACTACCTAAGCTGGAGCTACGAGGAGTGAAGTTCACGCCAAAGGGCGCGGGGACCGTGGTCAGCGGAACGATCCTGCAGGAAGACGCTCCGCCGGATCTGGTGACGTCGGTTCCGGTATATGCGGTCACTGCGAGCAGGCAGCCGGTTTTTCTGGGCCGGGTATTTGCGGACGGGCAAGAATCTACGTTTCATCTCTCCGCTCCAGCGGGGACGCACAAGATACTGCTCGATCCGAATGAAACGATTCTCACGAGTCCGAAGTGAGAGTGCGCTATTCGGTCGAAGGGTTTTAACCGCAAAGGTCGCTAAGATTTCGCAAAGGCCGCTAGTGAAGATCCCGGTTGTGCCAAATCGGTTTCCGTTTTTGTTGCATGAGTCCCGAAACGGTCGCAAAGAAAACTCGTTCGTGCGAATCTCCCCACCTAAGTGCTGGACTCCCATCAACTTTTGTCCGCATGCGTTGAGCACTGCGATGGCAACGCGAATGCTCTGAGCATGTCATGCGAGTCGAAGCGAACATGAGTGATGCGCAACCAGCCCGGGGAGAGAATTTTATGAGTGCAGAAACAGAGAAGCAGACGGCGGGAACGAACGAATCGTGGCTCACCACGGATGAGGGATCGCTGACTGGAAACGAGACGATCCTGTATGTCGAGGACGAGGCATTTGTGCGGGAAGTGACTTGCGAAGTTCTGCGATCAGCCGGATACAGAGTGGTGACCGCACGGAACGCGGCGGAAGGCGCTCAGGCTTACGATCTCGAACGAGGTGCGGTTGATCTGCTTTTGACGGACGTGATCCTGCCAGGAGAGAACGGGCGCACACTAGCTGGACGGCTCAAGCGGGAGAATCCTGCACTCAAGGTTCTCTTCGTGACTGGATATGCGGAACAGATGGGGCTGCGCATGGGGGAGCATGAGGAATGTCTGGCGAAGCCGTTTTCCAGCGGCACTCTGCTGCAAACGTTAAGGCGACTGATCGATTGCGGAGGGTTTCGAGCGGAGGCGCCGAATCTAGCTATGCCCGCTTGCGGTAGCGAGTTGCTTGCAGGATCACTGCCGGTATTTGAGACAGCGGCACTACGCGGCTGAGGATGCTCAATTCGGCGCACGCGCGCGGCATGCCGTAGACGGTGCAGCTTGTTTCATCCTGTCCGACAGTGAAGCCTCCGCGGCGATAGATGGCCTGCATTCCCTCTGCGCCGTCGCAGCCCATTCCCGTCAGGATGATTCCCATGGCGAGGTTGGAGAACGCATCCGCGACTGACTTCATCATAAGTGAACCTTCCTTAATACAACTTGCCAGTCTAGTTAGAAACTGCTCAACTGCAGCCAAAACCATGCTCAAACGGAGGTACGTATGTGCAGAAACGGGGCTCGATTTCAAATGCGGAAGTCGATGCGACGGCCATGGTGGGGTATCCGACGCTGCGAACCTCTTCGGCCAATTCCTTGCTTCCTCGCGACCGGGAGATAATCTGGGGAGAATTTCCGACTGGAGCGATGCCTTGCAAGGGTGGAGCAAGACAATCTGGAACAGGACAACACTGAAGGCCCTCTTGTTACCCGGAGGGGTCCTGCTGCTCAGTGCGGTCGTTCTTGCCTACTCCGGTTGGCTGACGCTGGCCTTACCTGCTCTCAGCTTTCTGTACTACTGCGCTTTGATTGGCGGTATGTTGCTGGCGTGGCGATTTCATTCGAGCCGCACATTCTCTGCGTTGCTGGTTGTGTTCCTGGCTGAGACGGCGGTCTCAACTTTTGGCGGAGGACACATCTCTCCGGCGACGGCCGGATGGACTGCAATGCAGGCTGCCGCCGTGTTGGTGCCGCTTAACTTTATCTTGATCGCGCTGATGCATGAGCGTGGATTCACCGTCGCCAGCATGGCGCCGGTCGTACTTTTTCTGTTCGTGCAATCGGTGATCGTTGCCGTGATATGCGTCGCTGGTGAAGCGGCGCCGGCGCCCCATCCGCATCACATTGCGGCGACGGTCGCTTTGCCCGGCTATGCTCTGCTTGCATTTGCTGTGGCCGCCATTTTTCTGCTCTCCCGATCCTTGCTGATTCGCAAGCCCGTCGACAGCGCGTTGTTGTGGTCTCTGGCGGCTTTCTTTCTGTCCTTACAATTTGCAAATACGGTCCGCATTTCAACGATGTACTCCACGACCGCAGCATGCATCCTCGCGATCTCAATCATTGAAAACTCTTACCTTCTTGCTTATCACGACGAACTGACCTCGTTACCTTCGCGTCGCGCCTTCAACGACGCGCTTCTGCGTCTGCAAGAGTCATTTTCCATCGCGGTTGTCGACATCGACCACTTCAAGCGATTCAACGACACCTATGGCCACGACACTGGGGATCAAGTGCTGCGATTAGTCGCAACTAACCTGGCGCGCGTAACTGGCGGCGGCCAGGCATACCGGTGTGGCGGGGAAGAATTCACGATTCTTTTCCCGGGGAAAACGACTGCCGAAGTCGTCGATCATCTGGAGAAACTGCGCGTGGCGATTCAATGTTCGGAATTCCATATGCGTAGCGGAGACCGGAGACACACTCCACGCGGGCCGGAGCGCCGTAACCAGCGAACTCGAGGCCGCGCTCGGAAGGCAGACGCGATTCGACAACTCGCTCAGGACAAATCTTCCAGCCCGCTCTCCGTAACGGTAAGCATCGGAGTCGCGAGTGCGACAGAGGCGAACCCCTATGCCGATCTCGTTCTACAAGCGGCCGATAAAGCCTTATATCGCGCGAAGGAAAATGGGCGGAATCGCCTGGAGACCGCGTCTGTAGGTAGGCGCACACGCGTTAAAGCTGCTGGAATCGCCTGAGAAGGATCAAACTCGATCAATCGGGGAAGAATCTGCTGGGGTAACGTGCGGTCCGAACCGTCATTCCGTAGGACGGGAAGCATGACGGCTCGGACTCGAACGTTTTCGCAAGCACCGCGGGCCGTGCGGTCAGCCCGCGGCCGTGGGTGAGATTGTGTGCTTCCGGCCGCTGCCTCCGCAGGCAGGGCATTTCAAACGGATAAACGCTACACCCTCAGACTTACCGTTCAAGTCTACGGGTTTTGCGACATATCCAGTACCGCCGCAATTCGGGCAGTCGTCCGGACTCACACCGATCCCCCCTCAGTGTTAGGGCATTGTCCTCGACTTGAGGCTCAAATTTTCTGGAGATCGTTTTGCGTTACGAATCACGAACAAGACCAGAACCCGAGGCTCGGGCGGCTCAGACTGCTATCAAAACGAGAGGGGTCCGCGCTTCCAGCGCCGAGCAGCGAAAACCTTAGCGGGCAGCCCTAACCTCTTGATCTTCCATGACATCGTCGAGACATTCCGATAGGACGAAGCTCACAACAATCGCCTTGGAGGTGGGAGTATTGCTTCGGAGCGCGACGCTGCCAATCGGCACGAGCACGTTGGCCTCGGGAAAATATGTGGCTACACAGCCGCGAGGAATCTCGTAAGATACGGCCACGAAGCGGGAAGCGGTGCGCAATTCTTCTTTGCCGTTAGCGCGGAAGTGGCTGGTAATGTCCAGCCGGTCGCCCGCTTTCCATCCGTGCTCGTCCATGTCTTTGGGATTGATCAGCACGACGCGGCGACCATGAAAGATGCCCCGATACCGATCATCGAGGCCATAAATCGTCGTGTTGTACTGGTCATGACTGCGCAGTGTAGTCATCAGGAATTGATCGGGCGCAAGGTTGCAAGGCTCGAGTTCAGAGACAACAAAGCGTGCTTTGCCTGTTTTTGTTCGGTACTCATCGTCTCGGGCCGAATTGGGCAAATAGAATCCTCCTTTTTTCCGTACGCGAAGGTTCATGTCTTCACAACCGGGGATTACTTGGGAAATGAGATCCCGTATACGGTCGTAGTCCTCAATGAGACGCATCCAGTTCAGTCGGCTCCGCGACCCCAGCGTTGCGACCGCCAACCGTGCAACGATTGCTGTCTCGCTCAAGAGTTGATCGGAGGGTGGATCCAGATTCCCGCGCGAACTCTGCACAACGCTCATCGAATTCTCGGTGGTTACAAACTGAAGACCACTCGCTTGCGCATCACGATCCGTCCTGGCAAGGCACGGCAGAATCAATGCTCGCTTTCCCGTAATCACATGAGCACGGTTCAATTTGGTCGAAACATAGACAGTAAGATCGCACCGCGCCAGAGCCTGGGCCGTGAACTCTGTGTCTGGAGTAGCCGACAAAAAGTTTCCGCCCATTGCGAAGAAAACTTTGGCGTCGCCACGATGCATTGCCTTGATCGAATCCACTACGTCCCAGCCATGCCTGCGAGGAGGTTCGAATTCGAAAAGGTCGCGAAGCTTGTCGAGAAAACTGTCGGGCATTCTCTCCCAGATGCCCATCGTCCGATCGCCCTGCACGTTGGAGTGTCCACGCACCGGGCAAACCCCTGCACCCGGTCGTCCGATGTGGCCGCCGAGCAACATCAGATTGACGATCTCTTGAATGGTAGCGACCGCTTGCCGCTGTTGCGTCAGGCCCATCGCCCAGCAGGCGATCATGTTCTTCGACCGCATCACAACTTCCGCAATCTCTCGAATCTGCGCCCGGGAAATGCCGCTCTGCTCGACTATCTCGCTCCATGAAGTTGCCGCGATGGCGGCCTGGAAATCCTCAAAACCGCTAGTCTTTTGTTCGATGAAACCCCGATTGATAACTTGTCCCGGGCGCCGGGCCTCTTCTTCCAGAATCTCTTTGCATAGACCTTTGAAGAAGGCCAGATCCCCACTCAGTCGAACCTGAACGAAATGTTTGGCAATTTTCGTTCCAGAGCCAAATAGATGCAGGACGTCTTTTGGATGCTTGAAGCGAGTGAGGCCGACTTCCGCCAGCGGATTAACACTGACGATCGTCGCTCCGCGCCGAGCCGCCCGCTGCAGAGTAGCCAGCATGCGTGGATGGTTCGTGCCTGGATTCTGACCAATAATAAGGATAGTGTCGGCAAGGTCGAAGTCGTCGAGTTTCACCGTCCCCTTGCCTATGCCGATCACTTCTTTCAGCGCCAGCCCAGATGACTCATGGCACATATTGGAACAATCTGGCAGATTGTTCGTGCCGAACTGGCGCACGAACAATTGGTATAGAAACGCAGCTTCGTTGCTGGTGCGGCCCGAGGTATAGAAGATCGCTTGATCTGCATTTGACAGGGAGTTCAGTTCGTTTGCGATAAGAGTGAAAGCGTCCGACCAGGATATCGGTTCGTAGTGATCACAGGCGGAACGAAGGACCATGGGGTGAGTCAATCGTCCTTGATGGCCCAGCCAGTAGTCTGACCGCCGCGAAAGTTCGGACACGCTCCACTTCCGAAAGAAGTCGGGAGTACACCGCTTCGCCGTAGCCTCTTCCGCAATCGCCTTGACTCCGTTCTCGCAGTATTCGTTAAGCGAACGGTCGTGATCGGGATCGGGCCATGCGCATCCCGGACAGTCGACTCCATCAAAGTGATTCAGATGAGAAAGCGCGCTGATTCCGCGAAAGAGTCCTGGTTCTTTGAGAGTAAACTCGACGGCTTTCAGCACGGACTTCACTCCCGCTGCGACGTGAGCAGGTTGAGTGATCTGGATGGCGTCGGTCTCTATGGGCGGCTGCGCATGCCGAACTGCGTCGGCAGCCTTGCGGTCGAGCGTATCTTCTACGGTATGAGTTTCTGACCTAGGCTTCGTTGCTCCCACACGCGTCCCCACGGGATCAGTCTACGATAAATGCAGGGACACGTAGATCGTTACCGCGAGAGGTGTTGTCGGCCCAGCTTACCGGCTTGAATCAAACCTGGGCCGGCTCAAGTCGTGGGGCAAGCAACTGAATAAAGCAGAATGCGACCAGGTACGCAAAGGCTGCGATCAGAAATACAGGGATGTAGGAACCCGTCCACTGCAAGATATATCCAACCGTTTTGGCGATGAGCATTCCTCCGATGGCTCCGGCCATGCCGGCAAATCCGACGACGGAAGCCACCGCACTGCGGGGAAACATATCGGAAACAAGGGTGTAAAGATTGGCCGACCAGCCTTGATGCGCTCCCGCCGCGATTGCGATAAGCACCGTCGCCAGCATCGCATCGTGAGTGCGCGCCGCGGTCATGATGGGCGTCACGGCCAACGCACAGACTAGAAGGGCGGTTTTCCGGCTGGCGTTCAAATTCCATCCCCTCTTGAGCAGGAAGGAAGAGAGCCATCCTCCTCCAATACTTCCAATACTCGCGCCGGTATAAATGATGAACAACGGAAAGCGCATCCCGGCCAAATCCAACTTCAGGTTTCGACTTAGGAAATCGGGCATCCAGAACAAGTACACATACCAGATCGGATCAGTGAAGAACCTGCCCACAACAACGGCCCACAACTGGCGGTGCCTGACGAGCGAGCGTAGAGGAACTGTCGCGGTTTCTTCCTCCAGATCGCTTTTTATATGTGCCAGTTCCGCCCGCGAAACTCGAGGATCCAGTTCCGGCTGACGATACAGCCCAAACCAAAACGGAATCCAAAGAAATCCCATTGCGCCGGTGGCAATGAAGGCCATGCGCCAGCCGTAACGATAGGTAAGCCACGTAACGATCAGCGGGGCGATCATTGTGCCAAGGTTCGTGCCGGAGTTGAAGATCCCCGTCGCCAGCGCACGTTCTCTCTTGGGAAACCATTCCGCAACGGCCTTTACCGATGCCGGAAAACTTCCAGACTCGCCGAGCCCCAGGCTGATTCGCGCTGCCGCGAATTGCATAACCGAGGTTGCCGCGGCGTGCGCCATCGCGGAGAAACTCCAGAGAAGGACGGCTAGGGAGAAGCCGATTCTAGTTCCAAGTTTGTCGATCAGCTTCCCTACAAACAGCAGGCCTACAGCATAAGCGAGTTGAAAGGCGAAGACGATGTTGCTGTATCCGATCTCGGTCCATCCAAACTGGATTTGAAGGGTCGGCTTCAGCAGGCCAAGTACCTGGCGATCAACGTAGTTCACGCTGGCCGCGAACAAAAGCAATCCACAGATCAGCCAGCGGCGTTGACCACCGCTCCCCATTGCCGCAGAGACTGGTTCAGCCGGATCGGAAATTGGATGTGAGTTCAAAAGGTTCGCGGCAGCGCTGCGCTAGTCAAGGTCTTCATCACTAGACATCGTGCGCGGCATCTCCGTCAATAGCATCGCGACCTGATATGATTTTTCTGAAAATCGTTGCAGTTCCCGTTGACCATCCTATGAAAGGTTTTCTAGCCGAGGACTTCCTCCTCTCGAACGATTACGCGCAGCACCTGTACCGCGACTTCGCAGCTCCTCAGCCGATCATTGACTATCACTGTCATCTTCGCCCGCAAGACATTGCGGAGAATCGTCGCTTCGCAAACCTGTTCGAGATTTGGCTGGAAGGAGATCACTACAAGTGGCGGGCAATGCGCGCAAACGGCGTCGCGGAGAAGTACTGCACCGGAGACGCCACTCCTTATGAGAAGTACATGGCATGGGCCAGAACGGTTCCTTACACCGTGCGCAACCCGCTTTACCATTGGACGCACCTGGAATTGCAGCGATATTTCGGTATCTCGGAATTGCTCGATGAGACTTCCGCCCCCGCGATTTGGGAGCGGGCGAATGGCGCGCTCGCGAGCGATCTGACGGCGCAACGTATCCTCGAGAAGTTTCACGTCGAAGTCGTGTGCACAACGGACGACCCCACCGACGACCTGCGTCACCACCAGGCGATTGCGAAGTCGGGCATAGCAACGCGCGTTTTTCCTGCCTTCCGTCCCGACAAGGCTCTCGCTATTGGCGGCCCTGACTTCATACGCTGGGTCGAGAAGCTTTCTGCGGCGGCGAACATTGATGTACGTGACTTGGCGTCACTGGTGCAGGCTGTTCGTCGTCGGCATGACGATTTCCATTCTCTGGGCTGCCGCCTTTCAGATCACGGCTTGAACTACTGCTATGCGACTCCTTGCTCGGAGAAGGATGCTGCTGCGATTTTTTCGAAAGCACGCGAAGATCGGCCAGTGAGTGAGGATGAGAAGGCTCGGTTTGCTTCCTTCATGATGCTGTTTTTTGGTCGGCTCGATGCCGAAAAAGGATGGACGAAACAGTTGCACCTTGGCGCTCTGCGCAACGTGAATACGTGCGCCCGCGGAACGCTGGGAGCCGACGCTGGCTTCGATGCGATTGGTGATTTCCCTCAGATACGGCAACTCGCTGCCTATCTCGACTTGCTCTCGCAGGAGAACGCGCTGCCGCGGATGATTCTGTACAACTTGAATCCGTCAGACACGTTTGCGTTCGCCGCGCTGACTGGTTGTTTCCAGGACGGAAAGACGGCGGGGAAAATCCAATATGGCAGTGCGTGGTGGTTCCTTGATCAGAAGCAGGGAATTACTGCACAAATCGATGCACTCTCGAACGCGGGCCTGCTGTCGCGATTCGTCGGCATGGTTACCGATTCGCGTTCATTTATGTCTTATCCGCGCCACGAGTATTTTCGGCGCGTTCTTTGCGACATCGTTGGCCAGGATGTTATACGCGGTGAGTTGCCAGATGACGACGCGCTCCTTGGAAAACTCATTCAGGACATCTGCTACCGAAACGCAAAGCAATACTTGCAATTGCCCAATGCCCAACCTTGATGCGATCCCGGTCGATCCGACCAGCGAACTATCATCGGAAGACTCAGTCCAGAATCAACTCCACATCAGCGTGCTGACGGAATCTTGCGCCAAGGCCAGTTCAACCAGCTTATCCGCCTGCTTGAGAATCGCTTTCTTTGCAGGACCGGAGTTCGTCACAACGAGCACTTTCCCTCCATCCGGATTCTCGAACGCAACATGATCAACGCCCGTTAGGTTGCCGCTGGTCTCGAGTCGTTTCGCCCCCCGCCGCACGGCACGCGAGAAGTGCGCGAAACCCCAATATTGTCCACTCCGCGTGAGTTCCCTGGTTTGTGAATGAATGGTGACGAGGCCGCCACAAGTGAAGGGACCAATGTTGGGCCGCCCTTTTTCGTCGAGCGCAAGATTCCATCCGGTGATCGACTGGCACCAGTTGCGAATCGCCTGGGTGAACGTCTGTCCCCAATTCGTCCAATCTGTCGCATAGTCGGAAGCCGTATAGTCGGGACCGCCTTCGGTCCAATGCAGTTGCGCCTCGGGATGTGCTTCGTGCACCTTGCTCATCATGTTAGGCGTGCCGACATATCCATGAAACGCGACCGCATTGCAAAACTTGCGCAGGCCGTCATCGTCGAGTTCGCAAATGGCGCGGCCCCAAAGGTTGTAGTTGTGGTCAAGAATCCAGATCTTCGTCGACATACCGTTCTGTTGCAGCAACGGGCCAAGGTGGTTCCTGACAAATCCGATTTCGTACTCCTGCGGCCACGAGCACGCGGGCATCCGTCCATCCTGATCGGTATCTACTTCGTTCTGCACGGAGACTGCGTGCACCGGCACACCCGCAGCGGCGTAGGCCTGCAGGAACTTTAGAAAATACTGCGCATAAGGGGCAAAGTTGTGCTGCCGCATCGAACCGCCCAGCATCGATCCGCCTGCCTTCATCCATCCCGGAGGACTCCACGGCGATGAAAACAAAAACAACTCCGGATTCTCCTTTCGCGCAAGACGCAGCATCGGTAAGACATAGGCTTGATCGTGCGCGATCGAAAACCGCTTCATCTCAGGATCGGGATCGCCTTCGTCATAGCTAAAGACTTCGGTGGAATAGTCGGACGATCCGATGCACGTGCGGCAAACGCTGAGCGCCATCTCCGACGGATGAAAGAGTTCATGGAACAACTGCTCACGGGTCGGCGAAGGCAGCCGGTTGAAGGTGTAACAAGCACCATCTGTAAAGGCGGCACCGAAACCGAGCATTTCCTGGAACTTCTTGCTGGGATCAAGAACGATTGCATTCTCCGCAGTCCCGCCGCCGGTTTGCCACTTGAGCGGCTCCGCCGCTGCGTAGCGAAGATTCCCGCCCGTCACTCGAACCGCGATGTCGCCCGATGGTGCGGAGGGTTGACCACTCACCAACGCCGAAGCGAGCGGGGCTGTCGCGGCGGCCGTCAATCCCGCAGCGGATAATTTCAGGAATGTGCGTCTTGATTGCTCGACTGACATGAGTGCCTCCTGGCAGAAATAAGTTCGTTGTGAGTATAGTGCGATGTATTGCCACTTTCACAGGAGCATCGATGAAACCTAGTTCGCAGTGCTTCGCTTTGTTTGCAACGATCCTGTTCGCGGGCTTGCGCGCTCCGGCGCAGACAACCGCAGCCTCGGCAGTCTCTTCGGAATGGACGCTCGTCTGGAGCGATGAGTTCAACGGGCCTGATGGCTCCAGCGTCGACTCTTCGAAGTGGGTCACGGAGACCGGCGGCGGAGGCTGGGGCAACGACGAACTCGAGTACTACACAGCCCGTCCGCAGAACGCCTATCTTGAGGACGGCGACCTTATCGTCAAGGTGCTGCAAGAAAAATACACCGGCTCCGATAACGTCACGAAAAACTACACTTCGGCACGTCTCAAGACCTTGGGCAAATTCACCCAGACCTACGGACGCTTCGAGGCGCGCATCAAGATTCCGCGCGGGCAGGGAATCTGGCCAGCCTTCTGGATGATGGGTGACAACATCGACAAAGCCGGTTGGCCTGACGGTGGCGAGATCGACATCATGGAGAACATCGGCAAGGAGCCCAGCCTCGTTCACGGAACGATTCACGGCCCAGGATACTCCGGCGCGAAAGGAATCGGATCTTCCTATGTGCTTCCAGACAAGAAGCCGTTCGCCGATGACTTTCACGTTTTTGCCGTGGAGTGGGAACCGAACACGATCCGCTTCTATGTCGACAAGGATCTCTACGCCACGCGCACTCCTGCCGACCTTCCGCCAGGAACGAAGTGGGTCTACGATCACCCGTTCTTCATGCTGCTGAACGTCGCTGTCGGCGGAAACTGGCCCGGCAGTCCGGACTCATCCAGCGTCTATCCGCAAACCATGCTCGTTGACTATGTGAGAGTCTATCGCCGCGCGAGTTTGCCGAAGGGTGGCAAACCGAACTGAATGCTGTTCCGGAGAATTAGAGACTGCGGAAACGTTCTTTCACTTCGCGCACGAAATCCACGAACCGCGGTTGCGTGATGATTTGGGGATGCCAGCAGAGATCTCGCTCAATCAGGTCGTAGGTTTCGACGATGTGAGAGCCGGGTAGAGGATCGCCTTTTGCGTCATGATCGCGGCCCATCAACCAAAGGTGATCGGCGACCGCCGCTGCGGCAGTAATGTCGTGTGTCACCACGATGATGGTGTTAAGTTCATCCATGTTCGCGACCTTCTGAATCAGCTCGCTCGTTTTCTCCAGCATGAGCAGATCGAGTCCGCTGAAGGGTTCGTCCATCAGAAGGAAGTGCTCGGAACAGAGAATTTGCTGGATGATGGCGCAACGCTGACGTTGTCCTCCGGAAAGTTGCACCGGATAAAGCCGCGCTTTGTCGATGAGCTCAAATTCGGTTAGATATTGAACAACCTTGTCTCGCGCGGTCTTCTCATCTTTTTCTTTTTGTCCGGCTGCGAGCAGCAGATTCGACATTACGGTGCGGTGCTCGAATAAAGGATAGTCTTGGGCGACGACCCCAACTTCGCCGGGCTGGACCGGTCGGTCCGTTCCGTTAATAGTGACGCGGCCGGAGGTCGGTTTGTTGAGGCCGGCGATAATGCGGAATAACTGCGTCTTGCCGATGCCGCTCGGCCCAAGGAATCCTACGACCTGGCCCTGCACGCGGCCGGGACAGATGATGTCTTTTATTTCCGCGCTGACGTGTTTGAGGATGGGACGGCCGTCGTACTCAAGCGAAACGTCGTCCACCTTCAAGAGAGTTTTGCCGTAGGTATACTCCAGCATAGTTTCGTCTTCTTACTTCCGCTCCAACGTGAGATCCGCGTACGGACAGAACACCTCTCGCAGCAGCCCAATGCCGTAGTCCTGTGCCAGACCGAGCACTAGGATGGTCAGCTGAATGGCGAACACCGCGCTCAGATGGAAATGTTTGTTCTGATTCAGGAGCATGGCTCCCACTCCACCTTCGGATCGTGAGATGCCTTCCACCATCGTCAACATCATCCAGCCCATGGCCGCGTTTTGCCGCAACACTTCAAAAGCCTTGTCGGCTTGTCCGAGCACGACCACTTCGTAAACGACGCGCCATTCTCCCATGCGCAAAGTGCGCGCCAAGTCGTACCTTTCTTTGGGTATGCTAGCGACGACTTCAGCCATGCCGGTGACGAAAAATACTGACACAGAAAAGACCAGCAGATAGAGTTTGAGTTCATGTCCAGTCGTGGCCATCAGTGTGAAGAAAAACGTGAGGCCGACCATAGAGAGAAAACGCAGCTTGCTGAGCAGGGTAACGATAGGACGAAAAAACGGGATGACCGTAAGGTAGGCCATCAACAGCGAGAGCAGGGTCGCGACCGCGATTGCCTGCAGATTTAGATAGAAGCTGGTAATCAGCTCCCCGCCCAAACCCTCAGACCACATTTCTCCCAGGGCTTGGAAGACTTCTTTGGGCTTCGGTAGAAAAACTGTCGGAGAAAAAATCCAGATGAAAAACAGCATCACCAGCTGCAATCCAACCAGCCACCGCACTGTTTGCCTGGAAATCACCCGATTGGGTGACAGAACCTCAATCGCCGGATTCATCCGTGTTTGCCTTTGTCACTTCGGTCAAGCGCAAGCCGATGCCTCAAAGCCTTCAGCACCAACGGTTGCTCGCCGCGGTTTTTCTCGGAATGACGACCTCGGTATAAGTCACTTAACTTCCCAGCAGCGTAATTTCCACGCGCCGGTTGGCGGCCTTTCCGGCAGCAGTATCGTTGGTTGCCACGGGATTCTGGGAACCGTGTCCAGCAATCTTGAAGCGGCTGTCGGGGAAGTTGCGCGGCGCGTGCTTCTGGAGCCAGTCCTTTACCGCGGCGGCTCGAGCGTCTGAGAGAGCCTGATTGATTTCTTCACTTCCGGTGTTGTCGGTGAAGCCATCCACCTGAATAAACAAACCGGTGATCGCCAGAGAGTCCTTGAGTTCCTGCATGGTGCGAACACCTTCGGTTGTAAACGTCGCCTTCCCCGTATCGAAGTTGATCGAATAGGAACGCTTTGAGACTACCGGTCCGGTCTCATTCGCTGCGTACTGCGGAGCCTCGGCCTCCGCGCCACCGCTACCCATGCGCGCTTGTGCGCCAGTGATGAAGGACTTGTCTTCAATATCCTTTACATCCGGAATTGGAGTGTCTTTGAACAGCGCGGGATACTGCTGCGTGGCGATGTTGGCGAACACTGTGTAGGTCGAGCGGAAGTTGTCGTTCGTGCCCGGCTCCAGGCCGAACAAAATAAGGTTGTCCGCGAGATTGTTGACCGTCGAGCCGCCAAGATCCACCTTTAGTCCTTGTGCATCGGACTCGGTTACACCTTTGTAGTACTTGTACCAGTAAGCCTCGTCCTGATCGTTGTAGACCTTCGCGCTGATCGCGGCAGCTTTGTGCAACACCTGATCGAATGCTTTTACTTGGTCGCCAGCTTCGAACGTTGCTGCCAGCATGCCTTCGATTTCCGCCCGATTGCGTTCAAAGAAATTCTTCGGCCCAAGAATGACGGCCGGCATCTGCGACCGATACTGTTTCGAACTGACTACCTTGATCAGGCCGCCCTTCCCCTTTGCGACCGTGACGTCTCCAGGAGTCCAGGTCACGACAGCATTGACGCAAACGTGTTTCGTCTCTCCCGTAAGATGTCCGTCCTTCACGACTTTACGATCGTCGCATTTTCCGGCAACGTAGTCGGCGGCGGCCACGTTGTAGTCGGAGGCATTCAGCCAGTTGACCGCATCCGAATCCCATGTCTTCTCATCGGGATTATTCTTGATGCCGTTGTCGCCTTCCCACTTCTGCGCGATGTTCCAGTCGCCGTCGCGAAGGACACCCTCGACCAAGAGACCTTTCGCGGCCTGCGGATTGCTCTTAACGTCCGGCGGTGCCATCAGCGAATCTTCCCCGCGACTGTAGCCCGTCGCGCCAATCACCTTCGCCTGGTACTCATTGCCGAGTTTCTTAAGCTGCGGATTCACTGCTGCGAGAAACTGTCCCGAGCCATCGCCCATGATCACGACGAAATTCGCACCATTGGAACACTGTGCCGAGCCGCTGGAAATTTCGCGAGCGCAGGCGATCAGATCCTCTTGCATCTTTCCAGTGTCATCCTGTCGAATAAGATTCAGATTGACGCCGTGTTTCTCCATCAGCGACCCCTTGGTCGTCGACGCGCCGCCGTTGGCGTAGATCATATTGATCTGTGCGTTCCACTCCCAGATCTCGCCGCGGATCAGGGTGGCGGGTACGTTCGCTGAAGTTGCAGCGGGAAGCGGCACGGGATCCACGTTCTGGACCAGCGCTTCCTTCACGTCGGGCAACGCCGCCTTTTCAGGTACAAGCGCTTTCATTACGCCGGGAGTCGGAATCCAACCGAGTTCCGCGGCCTTGCGAAGTCCAAACACGAAGGCCACAACGAGCACAGCGATCAGAACGATTTTTGGGCCAGTCTTTAGATGTGCCATACGTTTTGTGTTTCCTCCCCGGATGAAGCCTTGCTTGAGACCCTCTACTTGAACATGTCACCGTAGTCGCCCGCACCCTTCGCTCCGGCCGGCGCATCTGCTGCCGCCTTAACCGGAACGGGCACTGGTGCAGCAGTCGCGCCGGGCAACAGGAATGCCGTATCCGTGGCTCCTGAAGTCAGCAACTTCTGCTCATAAGCGTCGAGTTTTTCCAGAGCCTCGGTCTCTACGGCTCCGTTTTCCAGATCGATCGTGTCCATGAAGTTCTGCGCCAGGCGCTGGAAGTCCTCCATCTCGCCGAGCTTGCGGCCCGCCTCTTCAGCGAGGTGTTCCATCGTCTGGTTGTAGAGTTCCTTTTCGTCGCCCGTGCCTTTGATCACAGCGAGCGCAGTGCGATAAGCGCGATAGGCGGCGTTGATCGTCTTGTACTCGATTTCAGCCTGCTTGACTTCGTTGTCGGTGTCTTCGATATAGAAATCGATGTGAACTGCCCACTTGCTGAGCAGGTCGTAAATGTTTTGCAGCTTGCTGAGCAACTGCTGGTAGCTAAGGTTCGATTTCTGAAGGCGTCCAGCCTGGTTGGCTTTCGCCTTCATTTGGAGCGCCATGCGGAGTTGCTCGTTCTGGTCCGCGGTGCTGGTCGCGAGTTTCTTAGCGTGGGCGGCCAGGCGCATGTTTTCATTGGCCATGGCCTGGTTCTTGTCGATGACATTCTTTAGATACTGGATTTGCCCGCTGACATTGCTGATCTGCTGCGACATCACGTCGCGTCGTTTGCGCATCTGCGACAAGTGGTCTTTCAAGATGCCGATGGGATCGATGTCGATGATCATCCCGGTGATCCACCGCATCAGCAAGCGAAACAACAAGTGAGTACGGCTGCTGAAAATGACGAACAGTACTGCAGCCAGAATCGCCGCCAGGTAAACCATGTGCAGCGTGTCGGCCAGCATCGAGACAATGAAAGGAACGATCTGCCCCCAGCCATAGACCACGGCCGCTGCAGCCAGCACGATGAAAATCATTCCAGTCTTGCCTTCCGGACGCGACCAGAATGACTTCAGTTCGTCACCGAGATTAGTAGGAGTCGAAGGCGTAATGCTCATGGTTCCTCATCCCTGGAGAAGGCTGACATATTTGGCCTTCTCCTGATCGATCTCAAGCGCGCGCCGCTGTGCGGCGATGGCGAACTGCGATTCAGCGCGCTGAATCTTGCCTTGCGCTCCAACCAGTTCAGTCGTGACGTCCGAGAGCCGCTGCTGGAGTTGTGCGATTTCCTTCTGCTTCTGCGCGATCGCGTCGGTAACTTCCTGCACTCTCTTCTGACGATCGTCAATCTCCCGCTGCTTGGTAGCAGCGGCAGAGGCGGCAAAAGATTCCTGTTCGTTCTGCAGAGCGACCTTCAGGCCGTCAAAAGTAGCGAGAATCTTTTCTTGCGTAAGCCCTTCCTGCGCCTTGGCCTGAATCACCGCCGTCTTGAACTTAGTGCGCTCGTCCAATGACGGAATCGCCGACAGAGGGTCGAGATATTTATGAATGGTCGCTGCGACCTGCGTCGTATTGAAATTAGTTTTCGCCAGAATTCTCTGGTAGACGTGCTCCGTCTCTTCACTCATCGGTGGCGTAGTGGCCGGCTGATACGCGGTGCTCTCAGGAGAAGCGGCGACTGGCACCGCAACCGCGGACGCAGTTTCTGCGTGAGGCTGAGCATGCGCTTCCGTGTGGCCTTGCGGCTTCGGATCGTCGTCCTCGATGATTACGTGCTTGATGCTGTCGATGATTTTGTTACTCATATCTCACTCCGCTCAGTCTCTGCTACGTACACGTCGACCGAAGAGTTCCCGGACGACACGACTGCAATTTCTTCGTTTGTCCGTATGTTACTGAAAATGACCGCCTCGGCATAGCGTCGCGTGGGATGGGTGCCTGCTCTACCAATGGCTACCCATTCCGCGGGCATGACATCCCCTGCGACGGGTAACACAGAGGATGCTATGGCTTGAGCGGGTCGATGTCAACGGCAGGAGTGGTGCGGGTTATTGCACTTCGCGAAGTGATTTTGCAGAATGCGGCGACGCTGGTTACTGGCTCTGCTTCGTATTGTAAGGTCGGAGCGAACGCGCAATTAATACCAACCCGCCGACCAGCAGAATCAGCATCACCATCGTATTAAAAAGGCTCGTTGGCTGAAAATAGATGTGCATGTTGGCGATGATGCCCGCGAATATGAACAGCGCACCCGCTACCGTCAACAGCCATCCGATCACACTCTTGCCATTCCAGAAAAGAATTCCTACGCCGAACAACATGGGCAAGAGCGTAATGCCAAAGCTGCTGCCTCCCCAGAAAGCCCAATAAGACCCCACCACGGTTACCGTATGAGTAATGAGAAAGCCGCCAACGCACGCCATGGCAAAGCCAAGCAGGAACAGCCCGAGTCCGCCCGGGGTTCCGCCTACATCGCTGACAGAGCGGTTGTCCATGTGCGGAAGCATAGCATTTCGCGACCTCGCGCGAAACGGAGAAGAAGTGAAGCCTCAACGCTTACAACTGAAGTTCGGTCAGTGCGAATCGCGTGCCACGCGAGATCCGCTGTGACCGACCAGAAAATCCATATCCGCACCCAGATGCGCCTGCTGCACGTGCTCAACGTATAAGCGTTCCCATCCACGCGCAGGTAAGGGCGGGGGCGCCCACTGAGCGCGGCGAGCGGCAAGCGTCGCGTCATCAACATCCAGTCGAATGACGCGTTGCGCAACGTCAAGAGCAATCATGTCGCCCGACTGTACGAACGCCAGCGGACCACCCGCCGCGGCCTCCGGAGAAATATGCAAGACAACAGTTCCATATGCCGTCCCACTCATGCGAGCGTCGGAAATGCGAACCATGTCGGTCACACCCTTGCGCAGGATTTTCGGCGGCAAAGGCATGTTGCCAACTTCCGCCATGCCAGGATAGCCGCGCGGACCACAATTCTTGAGAACCATGATGCAGGTCTCATCTATATCGAGCGCTTCGTCGTTGATACGCGAGTGGAAATCCTCGATTGAGTCGAAGACCACTGCGCGTCCTCGATGCTGCAACAGCTGCGGGCTGGCCGCAGACAGCTTGATGACCGCGCCATTCGGAGCGAGATTGCCTCGCAGAACGGTGATGCCGGCATTCGGTTTGAATGGATCGCCGAAGGAATGAATTACGTCGCGATTCCAGCAAGGTGCGTCGGCCACATTCTGCCAGATCGATTTCCCGTTGACGGTGAGAGCGTCGCGGTTGAGTCCTCCTCCTTCGCCGAGTTCACGCAAAACCGCGGGGAGGCCACCGGCATAAAAGTAGTCTTCCATCAGGTATTTTCCTGAAGGCTGAAGATCAACAAGACACGGCAGCCCCGAACCAATCCGGTCAAAATCGTCGAGGCACAGCTGGACCCCCACGCGCCCCGCGATCGCAATCAAATGAATTACCGCGTTGGTCGATCCGCCGATCGCGGCGTTTGCTCGAATCGCATTCTCGAACGCAGCGCGCGTCAAGATGAGCGACATGCGGAGATCTTCACGAACCATCTCTACAATTCGTCGCCCAGTCAATTGCGCTAGCGTGTTTCGTCGCGCGTCCACCGCCGGGATCGCCGCGTTTCCGGGTAAGCTCATGCCTAAGGCCTCAACCATGTTCGCCATGGTCGAAGCAGTGCCCATGGTCATGCAGTGGCCCTTGGACCGGTGCATGCAACTTTCCGCCTCGAAAACTTCTTCAATCTTCATTTCGCCGGCGCTCACTCGCTCAAACATCTGCCAAACGCCTGTCCCCGATCCAAGATCGTGGCCGCGAAACTTCCCCGAGAGCATCGGTCCACCCGAGAGGCCGATCGTCGGCAGGTCGCACGAAGCAGCACCCATAAGTAAGGATGGAGTCGTCTTGTCACAGCCCATCAGGAGCACCACGCCGTCCATGGGGTTGCCGCGAATCGACTCTTCCACATCCATGCTGGCGAGATTGCGGAAGAACATCGCGGTGGGCCGCAACTGCGTCTCGCCCAACGACATCACGGGAAATTCCAGTGGGAATCCCCCCGCCTCCCACACCCCGCGCTTCACAAACTCCGCCAGTTCGCGAAAGTGGCCATTGCACGGAGTCAACTCCGACCACGTGTTGCAGATTCCGATGACCGGGCGGCCATCGAACAAATCATGCGGCCAGCCCTGATTCTTCATCCAACTGCGATACAAGAACCCCATTTTGTCTTGCCGGCCATACCATTCCTGACTGCGGAGCTTCTTCATGTGTGCGATTCTCGTGTTTCTCGTGAGGTACGAATCCGAAACGATGATATCGCAAATCAAAACACCGGATCTGGGCGAACCGCACGGCCGACTCACCTGGACATCACCGGGGGGAAGCCTGACTAAGAAAGCCGTTTAGGCTGGTCGTTCGCCGTCGGAGTGGTGTAATATCGCATTGGATTCGACGGTGTCCGCGCACAGGCGTGTTGCATGAACCATCGGAGCACGCGCCTCCCAAAGGCCTGCGAAGAAGCGATTTGCAACCATAAAGAGTCGTCCGTGCGAAGGGCGTCTGCGAGTTTGTAGTTAAAGGTCGGAGAGGTGGCAGAGTGGCCGAATGCGGCGGTTTGCTAAACCGTTGTACGGGCTAACACCTGTACCGAGGGTTCGAATCCCTCCCTCTCCGCCAGATCCTCCACTCACAAATACAGTGTGATACCTTCTGGCAGGCGATTCCCTTTCAATTTTGAGAGTTCCCGACTGGACTCGACCAGGAATCGGCTAACAGCCGTTCTTCGTCCTTCACTTGGAGGTGGAACTCGTCTGCGCGACTTCGTCATTCTCACAATGGGGGCTGCAAGGGGTTTGCGGCAGCCATCTTCCAAGAGGGCATCGGTTATGAATCTGGGAAAGACTGGCGTCAAACTGTCTAAAGTATTTGTCGGGCTGATTCTTTCAACGCTGGTGGCCTGCCGGGCGAATAACACCAACACATACTCTGGCGTGCTCACGTATCACAACGATAACGCCCGAACCGGCGCGAATCTTACCGAGACGATCCTGACGCCTCACAATGTGAATGCGAAACAATTTGGCAAGCTCTATTCGTATGCCTTGGATGGAGTGGTATATGCCCAGCCGCTCTACGTGAAAGATGTGAATATTAGCGGGCAGGGGCGCCACAACATAGTCCTTGTGGCAACCGAGCACGATAGCGTCTATGCCTTCGACGCGGATGGCAAAGGCCAGATCCCTCTCTGGAAGGAAAGTTTCGTCGACCCCGCTGCGGGTGTGACACCTGTGTCCGTGCCCAATGGACTAAGCGAAACGGGGATCACGGCGACTCCCGTGATTGATCCCACTACGGGCACTCTTTATGCTGTCACATTTACGGATGAGAATGGCAAGGTCCTTTACCGGCTTCGCGCACTCGACATAACGAGCGGTACAGAGACGGTGACGGGCGGAACGATCATTCAGGCTTCCACGCGCGGAACGGGGGACGACAACGATGGTCAGGGAAACGTAATTTTCAATCCGCTACAACATCTTCAGCGGCCTGGTCTGCTGCTGTCAAATGGCGTCGTCTACATTGCTTTCGGATCTTTCTGGGATCGTGTCCCTTACCACGGCTGGTTGTTGGGTTACGATGCGAAGACTTTGCAGCAGGTGGCCGTTTTTAATGTCACACCGAACGGCAGCGGCGGGGCCATCTGGATGAGCGGAGGAGCGCCAGCAGCTGACGCCGACGGAAATATTTTCATCGTCACTGCCAACGGGACCTTCGATGCGGGTATGGGCGGAGCCGATTTCAGCGAAAGCATTCTGAAACTTCGCCCCGTCGCAAGCGGTCTGGCGGTACTCGATTACTTCACGCCGTACAATTATTCCCAACTAAACGACCAGGATCTTGACCTCGGCTCAGGAGGTGTCACTCTTATCCCGGACCAACTCCTGGTCACGGGCGGAAAGGACACGTCCTTATATATGACCGACCGCCGCAACCTCGGCAAAATTCACCCAGAGCGCAATGAAATCATGCAATCCTTTCCGGCTGGCGGAGGCATGCTCTGCACCGCGGCGTACTGGGAGGATCGAGTGTATTTCCAACAAGCATATGACGTTTTGCGTTCGTATAAGCTGAACAAGGGCTTGCTTTCTCCGGCTTCGAATTCAACCACAGCTTCGCTTTACGGAGGCGCCACGCCGGTTGTTTCGGCGAACGGCAACTTCGATGGAATTGTGTGGGTGGAGCATACGAACGCCGTTCAACCGGAGGACAGCGCAATCCTCTATGCCTACGATGCTTCGAACCTTTCGCAGGAGTTGTACGACAGCACGCAAGCTGGGGCTCGCGATGTTCCTGGCCCAGCTCAGGGAACCCGTTTCACAGTGCCCACAGTCTTCAATGGCAAGGTCTATTTGGTTTCAGGGAGTGAGTTGGATATCTTCGGCCTTCTGGGATCTTAGTTACGACAGAGATTGAGGATCGCCCGGCGGCCCATCAAACTCGCCATGTCGCAGTTTCCACAGTCAGCCGTTCAATGATATCGCGACGAACAGAATAGCCCAGCCCAGGGCTCTGCGGAGCCCGTATCGTGCCTCTCGGCGTGACTTCAACTTCGGGTTCAATAATGTCTTCATCCCAGTAACGCTTGCTGGCGGAGAGATCTCCGGGCAGCACGAAGCCAGGCAAAGTCGACATCGCAATGTTGTGTACGCGGCCAATGCCTGACTCGAGCATCCCACCGCACCACACTGGAATCCCGCGCTGGCGGCAAACATCGTGCACGCGCTTCGCTTCTGAGTGCCCCCCAACACGGCCCAGTTTCAGGTTGATCACTTTGCAGGCTCCGAGTTCGATTGCTGCGAATGTATGGCGTGCGTTGTGGATGCATTCATCCAGGCATATCGGTGTTTGGATTTGCGCCTGCAATTTGGCATGCTCGTAGAGTTCATCCCACCCAAGTGGCTGCTCAATCATCAGCAAATCGTAACCGTCGAACTGCCGGAGCAACTCCGTGTCTTGAAGGCCGTAGGCAGAGTTAGCGTCCACCATCAATTTGATCGTTGGGAACGCCTTCCGCACAGAGCTGACCGTCTGTACATCTTTGCCGGGCTTGATTTTGATCTTAATCCGCTGATAACCAGCGGCCACTTCTCGCTCGACCTGCGAGAGTAAGAGTTCCGTCGTCGGTTGAATGCCCAAGGAAACGCCGCAGGGGATTTCCGTCAGCGTTCCTCCCAGCAACTGGTGGAGCGGTACGCCCTGCCGCTGCGACTCAATATCCCAGAGTGCGTTTTCCAGTCCAGCCCGAGCCATCTCGTGGCCTCGAATCCGGCTCGTGAGTATGCCAGCTTCCCCTGCAGTCGCGACCGTCTTTCCCAAGGTCAACGGCACAATGAAATCGCGCAGGATGTGCCAGGCGGTGTCGGTGGTTTCGCTGTTGTAATACGGATCGTCGTCCACAGTAATCTCACCCCAGCCGGAGAGCCCATCCGATCGAACTTCAATCAGCAGGACCCGGCGATCGAGGGTAATCGACGAACTGGTCTCAAAAGGCGCCTTGAGCCGCATGCGCAGCTCGCGCGCGGTAATGGATTCGATCTTCATTGGAGGAGATTTTGAGGCCGCAACATATGTTGCGATATTGTTATTGAGTGGCGCGGGAACACTCTATGGCGCGATCGTAGTACTGTCAATAGCAAGTGCGGAAAAGGCACTGCACGTATGCGACGCGCACGCACCCTTGCCACAACGACGCCAAAGGCGCGCGGGAAACAAGCCCGCTATCAGGTTTGAAACCAACGGCCACCGTGCCGCTCTTCTTCATCCGTTGCGCGCAGGAGTGCAAGCGTACGCCCGCGCCGGTAGTTGGCGCAGGCCACCAGAATACCGTTAAGAAGCGCCATAGGAGCGATGTAGGAAGCTCCGAATGGAGGGGCTTCTATCGAAGTCAGAAAAAGCTTGTCGGAAAGCCGGGCCAGCGGTGACACGTATGTGTCCGTAATCCCCACGCAGTATGCACCTTTGTCGTGCGCTTGCTGCAAGCCTTCGACAGTCTGCCTCAGTCCCTTGCGGAAGCTGATCGCAATCACCAGGTCTTTCTTGTTGGCGTTCTTGACGAGGTGCACGATGCGCCCCCACGATGTTGCACTCATCACGGGAAGACCGAGGATGGTCAGTTGGTACTCAAGATAGGATGCCAGGATGCCCGCCAGGTCGCCCGCGAAAATAAGAATGCGGGAAGCCCGGTGGAACTTGGGCGCGAGCCCGGCGACGTCCTCGAATCCGACGCTGTGACGGAGCGTGTTGAGGTTCTTGAGGTCTTGATCCACAGAGTCTTGGATGAGCGCGGGAATGCTGCCGTCTCGTGGACCGCTGGTGTTCATAGTGTCCAACGAGGTAGCTCTTGCAACGGAAAGATCGTGCAAGTACCGCCGGAAGTCGCGGTATGCGGGGAAGCCCATGGTCTGGACAATCCGCACCACAGTGGCCGCATCAATTCCCAAACGCTGACCCAGCGCGCGCGCGCTCAGCAGGACGAAGTCCTTTGGGTTCTCCAGCGCAGGCCGGATGGTCTCGCGCCGCTTGCGGCTGAGTCGCTCTATGCAAGCTTGAGAATTGATAGGAACTCGCCGGTCTTTTCGTGATGAGGTTTTCAAGCCCATGGCGGAGCATCGCCGAACCGAATCAGTCTGTCAACGGGGAATATCACCAATTTCGGCCGCGCTAAATGGCCGCAACGAATGTTGCGATGCGACGCTGCAGCAACGAGATTTGTCTTGACAGGCTTACAACCGACGAATATACACTATGGCACATTCTCAGAACGCAACAGTGGAGCGCTAGTGGCGAACGGCAAGCGTCTCGATCGCGCTTCCCTCTAGCACGAAGATCGCTACTGGCATCGAGATCAGTCCCCCCGGCTCTGCCATCAAGAAATTGATCCACTCACCTTTTGTGTTAGCAGGTCCAAGGAGACAGAATGAAATCGGCCCGATTCTTCCTAGTCATAATTGCATTGCTGCCGCTGGCTGCGGTCCATTTGATGGCGCAGACTTCAGAAGGCCGGATTGTCGGAACTGTATATGACCAGGCCGGCGCCGTGATTGCCGACGCGAAAGTAACGGTGACTAATACGGCTACGGATGTTAGCCGCTCGCTATCCACTACCAGCGCCGGGGTGTATGTGGTCCCGGACCTTCCTCCCGGGCCGTATAGAGTGGCTGCAGAAGCGGCCGGCTTCAAAAAGGCCATCAGCACTCCGTTCATTCTGGAAGTGTCGCGGGATGTGCGCGTCGACTTGAAGCTGCAGACCGGAGCCGTGACCGAATCCGTGACCGTGAGCTCCGATGCAACCCTGGTCGATAGCATCGATAGCACATTGAATGGCGTTCTCTCGAATAAGGCAATCCTGGAGCTGCCCGTGCAGGCCCGCGACTTCCAGAATTTGCTGGCGCTTCACCCAGGAGTCGAGCGCGATCCCGGGGGAGGTTTCCATTCGGTGACCTCCAACGGCCTCCGCCCCGACGACAACAATTACGTTATCGATGGCGCCACCGACAACGACGCCTATTACGGGGATACGGTTGTGAACGGCGCGGGTATTCAAGGAACCCCCGCCAGCATCCTGCCGCTCGACGCCATCCAGGAATTCAATACGCAGGAAGACCCGCAAGCCGATTTCGGGGAGAAGCCCGGCGTGGTTGTGAACATCGGAATCAAGTCTGGGACCGATCAGGTCCATGGCACCGGATACTACTTTCACCGGAACGCCGCGTTCGATGCGCGCAACTATTTCAATCCCAGTCCTCAACCTGTCTCCGCTCTGTTGCTTCACGAGTTCGGGAGCTCAATCGGCGGGCCGATCGTGAAGGGGAAGTGGTTTTATTTTGCAAACTACGAGGGTGTTCGCTCGAAAGTGGGGAATCCCTACAATGTCTATGTCCCGGTGACGGGGCATCTTCCCGCGGGATTTGACTGGGATGATCCGACCAGATTGAGTGTCGCTGACGCCCTTACCTCTACGGGATGCGATCAGGTTCCCCTGCCGCCAACCTGCAGCCAGCTCAGCCTGAATCTGCTCAAGTATCTTCCATACAATCCGGGATTTACGGCCGACCCGGTCGATCCGACAGTCATCAACTTTGATTTCAACAACCAAAATCGCGCTGACAATCTGGTCTTTAAGAGCGACTACCATTTCAACGAGCGACATGTCCTGTCGGGACGGTTTATCTACGCAAATTCGAACCAGATCGAAGAAGATGCATCTCCTATTCGGCAGGAGTGGCTGTCGCATGCCGCCCCGATCACTCAGGTTTTCGGATTGGATTGGACGTGGACGCCAAATTCGCGATTAGTGAATGTTGCCCGCTTCAGTTACAACCGATTCTCGGAGACCATCGCGCCTCTCGATGCCAACGTTAATCCAACCACGTATGGATTAAACACTGGTATAACCGACCCTCGTTTGTTCGGATTCCCGCGCATCAATCCCAGCACCTCGTATTTCAACTACATGGGCGGCAACTCCAGTTGGCCTCTCGCGACTACTCCAAGTCACACGGAAAACTACTCCGACACGGTTTCCTACAACGTAGGGAAACATGCGATCCGTTTCGGAGGAGATTTCAGTAACGGCGGAGTGGACTACTACCGTGCCGGCTATGGCCGCGGCCGGGTAGACTTCCATTATCTTGACGACTTTCTCACTGGCAATGTGCGAGCCTGGGATCTCCTCGTTGGAGATCCTGGCCGCGACATAAACATGAAATCCTTCGGGCTTTTCGCGCAAGATGATTTTCGCGCAACCCGCCGCCTCTCTTTGAATCTGGGCCTTCGTTACGACGTCACCTTCCCTATCAAGGACTCTCAAAACCGGCTGGCTAACTATGTTCCCTCCCAAGGAGTGCTGCAGGTCGGCTACGGCATCAGCCAGCCTTACCAAACGAATTGGACAAACGTCTCACCCCGCGTAGGTGCGGCTTACGATGTTTTCGGTACTGGAAAAACTGTCCTTCGTGCGGGTTTCGGCATGATCTATGTCCAACCATCCATTCGGACCTTTGCCTTTAGCGGAGGCGGGCTGAACCTGAATCCAAGCGCTCTGATCCCAGGAGGGAAAGGGACGATGAACTCATTCCTCATCAGTCCGGGCAATAACAACGACACCGACTGCTCAGCGGGCCCTTGTGCCGATTGGAGTACGAACCCAGCGCAGGGCAGCATCTTCCCGATCAATAGTACGACACTCGCATCGTGCAGCTCAGACAGCCCGTGCGACTTTTTTGGAGTCGATCAAAAACTCAAGACGCCTTTCGTAATGAATTGGAACGTGAACGTGCAGCAGGAAGTTGGGGCCGGAACGCTGCTGCAGATGGCGTATGTAGCGAACCGGGGCCAACGGCTCTACAGCACCCTCGACCTCAACCAGCCGAACCAGGCTCTCTCGTCTCAATGCGTTGCTAATCAGGGAGGCTACGAAAACGCGGACATTACCGATTGCGAAATAGCTGCGCGACCTTTGACCAATTGCACCGTCGGCGCAGGTCCTTGTTATCCGTACATCGCATACCTGAATTTCCTGGGGAACAAGTCGACATCCGATTATGAGAGCCTGCAAGTCACTCTAACGCATCGTTATTCTCACGGGCTTTACCTGCTCGGCGGATACACCTGGGGACATGCGATTGACGTGGCGGGAGCTACAAGCAATACGGCTTCGGGCTACATCCCCCAGAACAGCTTGGACTATCAAGCGGAAAAAGGGAGCGGAGACTACGACGTGCGGAATCGGTTCACGTTCTCCGCCACTTACGACTTACCCTCACGCAAGGCATGGGGACAGATGTTGGAGGGTTGGCAACTCACCAGCATCGTGCAGTGGCAGACTGGATATCCGATACTGCTCTACGACGATTACAACGATTTTTCCCTGACCGGAGAAGGCAGCAACGCCAGCAATGAGCGCTGGAACATTCAAGGTAACCCCAACAAGCTCAAAACTTCGGCAAAGGCTGCTATTCCATTCCTGGATCCCAGTGACCCCGCCTGTCAATCGGTCGCGACCACCCCTGCCCTGCAAGAATCACTGGGAATTGCGGGCGGCTGCTATGCACAAAATGGAACGATCATCTATCCGCAAGCCGTCGGCACCTTCGGCAACATGGGACGGAATATTCTTCGCGGACCGGGCTTCGTGAGTTGGGATGCCTCGGTCAGTAAGCTTTGGAAGTTGAGTGAGAGATTTAGCATGCAGTTGCGCGGCGAGATGTTCAACGTTGCCAACCATGCAAACTTCGCCGACGGGTCGGTTGGCAGCGATCTTTCATCCCCGGACAGCCTAGGTCGCTCCAACGCTACTCCCGACGTCCAGAAGGCGAACCCCGTCATCGGCTCTGGCGGATCGCGCCACATTCAGTTGGGAGCGAAGATCATTTGGTAGGGAGAGGACTTCGTCGTTACGCCCCAAGATGAAACCGGTCATTGACGAGGAAGGCGCCACTCTACAGAGTGGCGCATTTCGTCGACGACAGGCGCGTATAGGAAATATTGGGTGAAGGCGAGACGCCTTCAGAGTCCTGCAAAACGTGGATCGTGATAGAGGGCCGGTACGTCAAGGTCGAACATCTCTATCTGGCGGCAATCCTTAGTTCTCGACCCTAAACTACAAACTGAAGCGGAGCGATCGAATGCGAAGTTCATCTCTTGCCCTTCTGGCTATTCTTTTCTCTCTACCTACCTCTATTTTCGCGCAGGCCCCGTCGAAGCGGCCGATAGCCATCGACGACATTTACCGTATGCATGAGGTTGGGAATCCACAAATTTCTCACGATGGGAAATGGATTGCCTACACAGTTACATCGATCGATCGCGAAGCCGACAAGCGGCAGTCCTCCATCTGGATGGTCAATTGGGAAGGTACCGAGAATGTGCGCCTCACTTACGGCCCCGCATCATGCAACTCCCCTCGCTGGAGCCCGGACGGCCGCTATCTGGCTTTTCTTTCTTCCCGCGCACCAGACGAAAAAACGCAGGTCTGGCTGCTTGATCGCCGAGGAGGCGAAGCCCGACAATTGACCAAGTTGAAAGAAAGTCTCTCTGGATATGCGTGGTCTCCTAACGGAAAGAAACTGCTGCTGGAAATGAGCCCCGGTGACGACGACTCCGCGGCCACACCTCCTACTGGCGACACTTCGAAAATTCCAAAGCCTATCGTCATCGATCGTTACCATTTCAAGGAAGATGGGGACGGCTACCTCACTGCGGCGGCCAACAACCAGCTCTACCTCTTCGACGTCGAAACTGGGAAACTCGAGCCTCTTACCACCGACCGCAAATTCAACGACAGCGGCGCCGTCTGGTCGCCCGATAGCACGCGCATCGCCTACTTCAGCAACCATGCGACGAATCCTGACCTCTCTGGCTCCGACGAGATTTTTCTGATCGATGCGCATCCCGGCGCCACTCCCCAAAAGCTCGAAAACGCCAACTACCCCGGCGGACGTCTAGCGTGGAGCCCCGACGGCAAACTTCTCGCCTACCTCCAAGGCCTTGAGCCAAAGTACAGAGCCTACAATCAAAATCGGCTGGCCGTACTACCGCTGGCCGGCGGACCCTCCCGCCTCCTCAGCGAGACGCTTGACCGTGGCGTCTCTCCTCCGGAATTCACAGCTGACGGCTCCTCCATCACCTTCATGGTCACCGATGATCGCCACCAATATTCCGCGAAAATTCCAGTCTCCGGAGGCGCCATCGAACGATTGTCCGGCACAGATTTCTACATCTCGCAGCAATCTAGCGCTCCGGGACACACTGCTGTCACTGCGTCCAGCGATACCGTCGCCCCGGAAATCTTCGCTCTCGAATCGGGGAAGCTCCGCCAGTTGACTTCCCATAACGGCGCCCTGCTCTCTGAACTGCAACTCGGCGCAGTCGACGACATCTCTTTCAAGAGCAAGGACGGCACAGAGATCCACGGAATGATCGTCAAACCGCCATCCTTTGATCCTTCGCGCAAATATCCAACCCTTCTCTGGATTCATGGCGGGCCCAACGGCCAGGACGGTCACGCGCTTTTGTTCAATACCTACCCTCTTCAGGTCGAGCGCCAGCTCTTCGCCGCGCACGGTTACGTTGTCCTCGCGATCAACTATCGCGGAAGCAACGGCCGCGGCGCGGAGTTTACCCGCAGCATCTTCGCGGATTGGGGCAACAAGGAAGTGGTTGACCTGCTGGCGGGAGTCGACTTTGCCGTCGCCAGTGGTATTGCCGACCCGAAGCGCCTCGCAGTTGGTGGATGGAGCTATGGTGGAGTCCTCACCGACTTCCTCATCGCCTCCGACTCCCGCTTCAAAGCCGCCATCAGTGGCGCAGGCATTGGCAACGAAATCTCAATGTATGGCAGCGACGAGTACGTCGTTCAGTACAACAACGAGCTTGGCCCCCCCTGGAAATCTCCCGATACCTGGATCAAAGTTTCGTATCCGTTTTTCCACGCCGATCGTATTCACACGCCCACGCTCTTCATGGGCGGTCAAGCCGACTTCAACGTTCCCGTTGCCGGCAGCGAACAGATGTACCAGGCGCTCCGTACTCTTAACGTCCCTACTGAACTGGTCGTCTATCCCGGTCAATACCACTTGTTCACGCGCCCCAGCTATGTTTACGACCGTTTACAGCGATACTTCTCGTGGTTCGAGCTTTATCTCAAACCGCAATAGCGTAAGCTCGCCGACTGGGAATGTGTGTGCTCGCTGTTATGGAACTATGGGCAGCAGTAGCGCCGACGGATGCTGCGCATCATGAAGAATCGTATTGGTGGCGGACACATACCGACGCGCGAATTTGATTTCTTCGCCGGTGTTGAGATTGCGATCAAATCGAGGAGAGTTGCTGCTGGAGATTTCCAAACGAAGCGTGTGTCCGCGGAGGAACACGTTGCTGGTAGACCAGAGATCGAGCTTGATCTGGTATGTCTGGCCTGGATTCATCAGCGATGCATGTTCCCGCGAGTCGCGGTAGCGCATGCGCAGAATCCCTTCTGCGACATCCATTGCAAAGCCATCCGGGGCGACATCGACGAGTTTGCCGGTGAAATCCGTGTCCACCGCCGCCGACTTTACGAACAAAGTCGCACTCACCGGGCCGGTGACGTCCAAGTCTTGCGCTAAAGGTCCGGTGGAGTAGACCAACACGTCCTCACGGTTCTCGACTGAGCGCTGATCGCGAGGGCCTGGCTCCATAAGTTCCTGAGCACAGCACAGCGGGCCGCCCGTAGTCGGGACGGGATTTGCGGGATCGTAGACATACGAGTCCGCGGTTTCAGACTTTGGTCCCGAGGTAGAGAGTGAGCCCGTACCGCGCAGCGAATTCGCTTTCCCGTCGGAATGAAGGAAGTACTTGACGGACTGGGCTTGAGGCGGCGGCCAGTCATCCACCTGCCGATATTCGTTCACGCCCATGGTGAAAAGATTGACCGGCTTTTCGGTGGCGAACTGGTTGTGAATGCCTTTGAAAAGGTAGTCGTACCAATCGAGAATCACGTCGACGTAAGGATTCTCCAAAGCATGTGGGCCAAAATCGATGTCTCCAATCCGCCGGCCGAAACCTGCGTGGCCCCCGATCTGCATCAGCAGATGCTGCTGAGTACGGGCCGCCTCGGTGGCTCCGTGGGCTTTGACGCCCATATAGTTGCGTAGCGTGCCGTCGCTGAAAATGTCATACCAGCCGCCCACCTGAAGCATGGGCACGGTTATGCTGGAAAAATGTTCTTCAATCGACCACTGCTTCCAGTAGTCGTCATAATCCGGATGCGCCAGCCAATCGAGGTAATACGGGGCAATGGAGGCGGTGAGCTGGGCGTCTGCCGGTAATTGTCCGAAATTGAATACCGGATAATTGGCCAGAGGAAGAGTGGGCGCGCCCACCCGCGCATCGGTATTCTGATCAATCAAACGATCGAGAGTGTTGCGCGCCAGTTGCGTGGTCCAGTTCTGATCGAACCATTGCTCAAAGGCTCCGCCCTGGTAAGTCCAGTTGTCATGATAATTACTTGCTGTGACTTCTGGAGCGATGCCTGTGAGATGCGGTGGGGCGCCGATGGCGGCAAGCATTTGCGTGGCTCCGACGTAAGAACCGCCCATCATTCCAACCTTGCCATTTGAATAGGGGAGCGAAGCCGCCCACTCTACGCTGTCATAACCGTCAGCCTGCTCGTGTTTGAAGGGATACCATTCGCCGTCGGATGTGTAGCGCCCACGAACATCCTGAATGATCAGAACGTAGCCCCTTGCGGCGATCTTGAAAGCGGGCGAAACGGCCCAGCCCACGCTCTTGTCGTAGGGCGTACGCATCAGAATGACGGGAAACTTCTCCGAAGAATTAAGTCGATAGATGTCGGCGCGGAGTGTGACTCCGTCGCGCGTCTTCATCGGGACGTCCCGCTGGACGATGATGTCGCTGGAAGCGGCAGCCGGAGAACGTTGCGTCCGGAGCAATGGCACGAACAGGAAAAACCAACCGACACTCATGAGGAACGTCCGGCGCACGACGCCGTGGGGAATTCTCATCCTGGCAATCTCCTATTGGGTTCGATCCTGCGAAACGCGCCTCACGCGCGTGAATCCAGCGCTGAATCGGATGGGTGGCATCGCAGGGTCTTCGAATGATAGCGCCAGTCGGGGTCAATAGGCGACATCTTCACTATTCATTGGGCAGGGCCCGTTTTCAGCGGCGATCAACAGATCAAGCCGCGTTATACCATGGGATATGGACCTTCCACTCAATCCACCGATCCTGCCGATGCTGGCGAAACGAGTAGACGAATTGCCGACTGAGGGCAATTGGATTTTCGAGCCTAAGTGGGATGGTTTTCGCGCACTGGTGTTTCGCGATGGAGACGAGATTTTCATTCAAAGCCGCGATGAAAAGCCGCTCAATCGTTACTTTCCTGAGTTGCTCGAACCACTGCGCGCTGCGTTGCCCACACGCTGTGTGCTCGATGGAGAGATGGTAATCGTCAAGAATGATGGGCTTGATTTTGATGCGCTGCAATTACGTCTGCATCCCGCCGCATCGCGCGTAAAGCTTCTATCAGGGCAGATTCCCGCATCATTCGTATTCTTCGATCTGCTTTGCCTTGGAGATCGCGATCTCTGTGGCGAAGCGTTTCAAAACCGGCGACGAGAACTGGAGTCGTTGCTTAGTCGACCTTCCCCGCCTATTCATCTCACACCTGCAACCAGCGATCGGAGTGTTGCCGCCGATTGGTTTCGCCGTTTTGAAGGCGCAGGCCTGGATGGCGTGATGGCCAAAGATCCTGCAGGAACTTACGAGCCGAATAAGCGGGTGATGCTTAAGGTGAAACACGAACGCGATTGCGATTGTGTTGTTGCTGGATTCCGCTGGCATAAAAAAGGCGAGCACACAATGGTCGGCTCGCTGCTCCTCGGTTTATTCGACGATGCCGGAGCTTTGCAACACGTCGGAGTCTGCGCGAGTTTCAGCACAGCAAAACGAAAAGAGCTGGTAGAGTTTCTTCAGCCCTATCGAAAAGATGCGCTGAAGAATCATCCGTGGAAGGCCTGGGCGGAGCACGCGACCGAGGATGATGAAAGTGTCAAGCGAATGCCCGGCGGACAGAGTCGCTGGAGCCGAGGGAAAGATTTGTCGTGGGAACCAGTGCGGCCTGAATTAGTTGTAGAAGTTGCTTACGACCACATGCAGGGAGATCGCTTCCGGCACACGGCTCAATTCCGCAGATGGCGAACGGACAAAAAGCTCAGCGATTGCACCTATGCCCAGCTTGAGGTTGTTCCTCCGCAGGAACTGGCGGCCATTTTCCCGCAGGGGCGATAAGATGCCGCGGTGTCGATTAGCGCCAGCGGTGAACACCGAGAATTGCTACTTCCCTAGCGACGGCCTTATTCCTCGCCCCTTTTCGTCCGCCGTTCCCGCCACACGCGTGTGGGATCGTCGTCTGGCTCTGGCTTTTCCTTTGGTGGCCTTTGTTCTTCGGGGACATTACGCAGGTTGATGCGGATGCGCGTCCACGTGGATGAGCGGCCTCGTATGGAATCAACCAGCACATCGTCTACGGCAAGCAAACGCGCAATATCCGCATGTTTGGTCTTCCATCGCTCAAGACCTGCCAGCGCGGCCGCCTTATCAGGCGAATTCGCGACCGTAATCAGCGGCATCTTCACGCGCGACTTCTTTGCTGTTTTCTTCGCGGCAGATTTCGCACGCGAAGGCATCACGCGCGCGGCCTCGCCTTCCATCTTGCGGAAGTGCGGAGGCCAGGGTGCGTCGGGGATTCCGCCTGCTTCATCTTTGTCGGCCAGTTCCAGCAATTTTTCCAGCGAGCCAGGGGACGCATCCATCGCGGCATGCGGGTTTCCGATCTTCGCGAAGCGCTCAGGGACTGTGAAGATGGTAAAGTCGGCCGGATCACAATCGGGCACTTCGTCCCAAGAAAGGGGAGTCGAAACGCGAGCGTCTGGGAGCGGCCGCACCGAATAGGCAGAGCACGTCGTGCGATCCTTCGCGTTCTGGTTGTAATCGAGGAAGACGCCATGACGTTCTTCCTTCCACCATTTCGAACTGGCCAGTGTCGGGGCGCGGCGCTCGATCGCTCGCGACAAGGCAACTGCCGCCCGACGAACTTGCGTGAACGTCCAACGCGGCTCGATGCGCATATTCACGTGCATGCCTCGCGAGCCGCTGGTTTTCGGCCAGCCACGAAGACCGACCTCGTCGAGAAACCCATGAACCTCAAGTGCGACGCGGCGAACATCATCCCAAGTGACGCCAGGAATCGGATCCAGATCGACGCGTAACTCGTCAGGATGATCGAGATCGGCAGAGCGGACCGGATGCGGGTGCAGTTCGATGCAGCCCAGGTTAACGATCCAGGCAAGTCCGGCAGTGTTATCGACCACTATTTCTTCGGCAGTTCGGCCGGAAGGGAACGACAACGTGACTGTACGCAACCAGGCCGGGCGGTTCTCTGGCGCGCGCTTCTGATAAAACGCCTCCCCTTCGGCGCCGTTGACGAAACGCTTCAGTACCACCGGCCGATCTTGAATCCCAGCCAGCGCACCCGGAGCGACGGAGAGATAATACTGAACAAGTTCGAGCTTGGTGACTCTTACCTGCGACGAGAAATACAATTTCTCAGGGTTCGTGATCTGGATTTCTTGCCCGCCGATCAACAGAACTTTGCTGGCCGATTCTTTTGCCACAAAACAAGGCTACCACCGATAATCATGATCTTGGGCGACGCAAATCTCCGGCATGTGCGAATCAGCAGTCAGTCCCATAAACGACCACTATCTGGTCGAGCACCTGATGCCCGCTATGCATTTCGGGTTTATCTATTTTCTTGAGGAGCATTCTGCATGGAACCGTACCGCGTTCGGTCGTTGGTGTTTCTGGCCGCAATCCTTGCGCTGGCCGCGTCCTCTGCGTTGGCCGAAGAAGCAATCTTAGTCACTGTCGACGCGACTCGAACTCAGCAGAAACTGCTGCACACGCATCTGGTGATGCCCGTCAAATCTGGTCCTTTAACGCTCTACTACCCGAAATGGATTCCCGGTGAGCATGGGCCCGATGGACCCATCGCAAATCTCACGGGACTCAAATTCGAGGCGGATGGGCATACCATTCCGTGGCAGCGTGATTTGCTGGACGTTTTCACCTTCCACGTGGAAATCCCACAGGGCGTCAGCCATCTTGATGTGAACTTTGACTATATCGAGCCCGACGGCGTCTCGGCGACTGACAAACTGCTGGTCCTGGAATGGAATGAAGTTGTACTTTACCCGGCGGGCGTCCCCGCCGAGAAGCTAATGTATGAATCCAAACTTCTAATGCCGAATGGGTGGAAATTCGGCACGGCGCTTCCCGTCGAAAATGCAGCCGGGAACGGAGTTTCATTTAAACCGATCTCTTTGGATTTGCTCGTAGACTCGCCCGTAATTTGCGGCGAGTTTTATCGGGCCATCGACCTCACACCGCCCGGCGAAGCCATCCATCATGAAATTGACATCGCTGCCGACAGTGCTGATGCCCTAAACATGAGTGCCGATAATCAGAAACAAATGATCAACCTGGTGGCGGAATCGGGCAAACTCTTTGGCGCTCGCCACTATCGCGACTATCATTTTCTGCTCGCGCTCAGCGACCATGTGGCACATTTCGGCCTTGAACACCACGAGTCGAACAACAGCCGATTGCCGGAGCGAACCCTCCTTTTACCCAGCTCCGGCATGACGCTGGGCGGACTGCTGGCACATGAATTCGTTCACTCCTGGAACGGCAAGTTTCGCCGTCCCGCTGATCTAACCGTCCCTTACTACGAAGAGCCGATGAAGACGGACCTGCTATGGGGCTATGAGGGGCTAACGGATTATCTTGGGCCGATGTTGGCGGCACGGAGCGGATTGTGGACACAAGACCAATATCACGAGTACTTAGCCAGCGTCGCGGCCATGCTGGGGCCAGGACGCCCGGGCCGTACTTGGCGCCCGTTGCTCGATACTGCGGTTGGAGAACCTGGATTGGGCTTCGGAAGAGGCGGTTGGCTGAATTGGCGCCGCGGCACCGATTATTACGATGAGGGTGATCTGCTCTGGCTCGAAGTAGCCACCATTATTCATCGCGAGTCTGGCGGCAAGAAATCGATTGATGATTTCTGCCGGGAATTCCACGGTGGGCCCAATCATGGTCCGGAGGTGAAGACCTATACCTTCGACGATTTGGTGAAGACGCTCAGCGCATTAGCGCCTTTTGATTGGGCCGCATTCTTCCACACCAGGCTGAATTCCACTTCTGCAGAAGCACCCGTTGGAGGAATCGAAAACGGTGGCTGGAAAGTCGCTTTTACGGATAAGCCTACGAAGTTGGAAGGGCGCCGCGGTAATGTCGGCGAGGTCTATTCAATCGGCCTGCAGGTCGGCAGCGATGGAGTCGTCACCGATGCCATCGTCGGGAGCCCGGCGTTCGAGGCTGGAGTTTCTTCGCAGATGAAAATAATTGGTGTCAATGGCCGCGTCTATACTCAGGAATTGCTCTCGGACGCGATCAAGTCGGCGAAGGACAATTCACAACCAATCACATTGCTCGTCGTCGTTGATGACTATTTTCGAACGTGCACGATTACTTACCATGACGGCGAACGTTACCCGCACCTGGTGCGTAATCCTGAACGACCGGACTATCTCGATGAGTTAATCAAGCCCCAGGCTGCGAACCATTAGAAGTCTCCAGCTTGATTTCTGACTACGTTCGGATTGTGGCGCCGTAGCCTGCGCAGCACTGGGGTGGATGCGACGATACTGGGGGTGGCCAGCTACTTCTTCGCCGACTCCTGCAACAACTTGATGAGATCGTTTTTCCAGACCGCTGCCTGGGTGTGGGTGCCGTGGCCGTAAGTCTCCATCGAGGCCGGAATCAGAATGAAATGGGCGTGCGGGATCCTGGTGACTAGCTTCTGGGCGATCTCCAGTTCCGGCGGGTTTATAAAATCGTCGGCGGAGTTGATCCAAAGGACCGGGGCGATGATGGTGTTGAGCTTCGGCTCAGGGTTGTATTCGCGAGACGCGTTGACGTAATAAAGGAAGTCGTTGGCGTCGGTACGGGCGACGATGGTGTTGACGGTGCGGTTTACATAATCCTCAGCCTGTTGCCGTGTTGGGTATTCCTTCTGCATCTGCTGCGGCGCAGAACCGGCGATGATCAAGAAGTCGGCGATTCCGCGGAGTCCCTCTGTCGGTTCATGGGTGTAGTTGCCGTCGTCCCAGGCGGGATCGTCACGGATCGCCTGCATCGACATGTAGCGCCACATGCGGTTGCGGCCGGCGATTTCGATGGGAAGACAGGCGAAGGGCGCCAAAGCGTCCGAAAACTGCGGATAGGTCTCGCCCCAGACGAAGGACTGCATGCAGCCCATCGAAGTGCCGAGGATGAGGCGAAGATGGTCGATGTGTAAGCCGTCGACGAGCATCTCGTGCTGGGAGCGGACCATGTCGTCGTAGGTGTACTGGGGGAACTTCATGCGGAGGCCGTCGGAGGGTTTGCTGGATTCGCCGTGGCCGATGTCGTCGGGAAGAACAATGAAATATTTCGTAATGTCGAGCGGTTGTCCGGGGCCGAAGAGGATATCTGAGAAGACCGGGTTGAGCAGAGAATGGGCATTGCCACCGGTACCGTGCAGCAACAGAACAACATTGTCAGCGTGGTCATCGGGGTCGCGGTGTAGCGTCCCAAGCGTCAGGTAGTGCAGGTGCAAATCGGGCAGCATCTCGCCGGTGCCGAATCGGAAGTCATGGATGTCGAAACTTCCGTCCTGGATGGGCCAATGCGTCGCGGGGTACTGCGGCTTTGGTGACTGAGCGCCAGCGGCGAGCGCGAGAGCAAAGAAGATGAGAAAGCAGGCACACCGCGGCATGAAGTCCTCCAGAGAATTCGCAACATCTTAATGGTCAACTATGAGGCTGATGCTTGCCGCTGTCACGTTCATGACACGAGTTCAGGAACCGCACGTGCACAGATGGCACAACGCAGCCGGCCTTATCCTGATGCGATCAGATCTGCGGCCAGGCTTGCGAGATCGGAATCTTCCTTTGACGACAATCCGCTGACAGCGACGGCGCCAGCCACTTCGCCATTCTTCCAGATCGGAACGCCGCCGCCCCACCCGACAAATCTTGCGTCGCCGTAGTAGGCGATGTCGTGCCCTCGCTCCGGGTGCCGCACTCTTTCCCCGATCTCCTGCGTTGGCTTTCCAGTTCGTGCGGCCGTCCAGGCTTTGTTCATCGCAATTCCGACAGAAGGCAGGTGCACGCCATCCATGCGGGCAAAAGCAATGAGTTCACCATGCGCATCCGCGACAGCGATGGCCACAGCCTTCTGCATCCCGGTAGCTTTTTCGACGATGAGGCTAATCATCCTTTGCGCCTCGGCGTAGTCAATCACGGTGACAGTTCTCATAGGAGTTGGAAGAATCTTCCCACAGATTTCACGACCATTGAGTGTAGCAATGCCGGTGGCCGCTGAGAACAGGACCTCTTGGTGCAAGAAAAAACCGGACTGAGCGAATGCCCAGTCCGGCTCTTGAGTCGTTAAAGCGCAGCTTAGAAAATAAACTTCAGTGCAAACTGAATCAGGCGTTCAGGTGAAGCCGCACCGCCTGAAATCGTTGACGTGATTGTGCCGAAACCATTGCCGGTAGCGCTGCCAGCGTAGCCGGTCGCGGGCTGCGAGAAATATGGATGGTTGAAAATGTTGAAGAACTCGGTGCGAAATTCAATCCCCATTCTTTCACCAAGGTCGGTCCGCTTGAACACAGCGAAATCGAAGTTGTTGATTCCGGGTCCGCGAAGGTTGGAATCTACACGCGATTCGTCTCCGAATCCCCACTCTGGAGGAAGGGCAAAGCAACTGGTATTGAAGTACTGGGTGAGGCTTCCGCCCCCAGCTTTCTTGTTGCAACCCGGAACTACATCGGGTCTGACGTTTGCAACCCCGAAACTGCCACTCTCCAATGAGGTCGGTGGACCAGCCCAGCTAATCTTCAAGGGGAAACCACGTTGAAAGGTCGTAATGCCATCAACTCCCCAGCCGGATACGGCTCCGTTGGCGAATCCACTCAGACTGTTAGCAAATTTCCTGCCTTTGCCGAAGGGAAGATCCAACACATAGCTGATCACTAGGCGCTGCGAGACGTCCTGCGCCGAGAGGGATCTTTCTCCTCCTAGGTTATTCCAGTCTTGCACTCCCGGAACTCCGCCGGTTGGGCCTTCGAGCCAACTGGTGAGCGTGTCGGTATTGCTCATCAGTTTGGCGTTCGTATATGCCACGAGCAGTGTGCCGCCCCCTTGGAAGCGGCGAGTAACCGTGGCCTGCAGCGAATTGTAAGTGCTGGAGCAGCAACCGTAGCCAGCCAGGTTCATTCCAAGATATTCAGGATACGGTCGGTCGAGTTGGCCCTGGTTTGAAAGCGTCGGGGACTGGGTGTTGTTGAGAGTAGGGTTGGGGCTGCCCACTAAAGGATTCGCTATCGGTTGATTGATTGTCACAGACGCGTTTGCGCACTGGATTGGATTCGGATTGGAGGCGCAGCCAGGAAGGGCGGCATTATATTGGCTTGCAGCTTGGGCCACGAACGAGTCAGCGATTTGATTGATGTTGGTCGAATACTGTTCAAGATGTACTCCGTGCGAACCAGCGTATGCCACGTCGGCGAAGAAGCCGGCGGGAAGTTGGCGCTGGATGTCTAAGTTCCATTGCTGGACGTAGCCATACTGGGGACCGTTGTGGCCCGTGATCCCATAATACGGTGCTAGTGTCGGGCCATTTTGCGACGCGACAAAGGCCGATATATTCGGCGTTGCTACGCCCGCGGCGCTTAGCGGCAATCCTGAGAAGTTGCGGCCTGGCGGCAACACGATGCCGCCCGATCCGAACGGCCCAGACTGCGCGCACACTGGGGCACCAGGAGTACTCCCCAAAGTGCAGTTTGTTCCATCCAATGTGCTGAATGGGGTGAGATAGGAATTGGTGGTTGCTGTGAAATCCGTGCTTGCGAGATTCACCACGTCGTTATCGGGATTCAACCCAAATGAGACGTAATTCGGAATAAAGAAAATCCCGTACCCGCCGCGGATTGATGTTTTCTGATCCAAGCCGTAGGCGAAGCCTAGGCGCGGAGAAAACGCCTTTTTGTCCATGGGTATGTTGTTACGGCTGCCATTGCGCCCTGATTGCACAAGGAATGCATCTCCTGGGCAGGTCCCGCCCGGGCAACCGGTCACCGTCGCATTGGCTGCAGTAGGATCAAAGTAGCTCAGCCGGTTGTAGGCTTCGGACCACGTTCCCTGAAGTTCGTAGCGAAGGCCTAAATTGATGGAAAGCTTGGGCATTACATGCCACGTGTCATCGACATACAACGCGCGGTACACTTGCAAACCCTTGGACTGAGCGGGAACCTGGGCGACGCCTTCTGTCTGGTTTCCGGCGAAAGTGCCTTGATTCAGCGCGACTCCCAACAAAAAGTCGGCGAAGCCAAATCCGCCAACTCCTGTGGAGGACGCCGTCCAATTTCCCTGAAAACCGAATGCACCGCTGGCGATGTTGGTTTGTAAATAGTTATCCAACCCGTATTCGAATTGGGCGCCGGCCTGGATAGTGTGCTTGCCGCGAATCAAAGTCAGCGCGGGCGTTACGTTGTATTGCGTGTTGTCGTCGTCGATAGCGCTGTTGCCTTGCGTGTGGCCAACGTCATTCGGGAAGGTGAATTCCGGCGTCGGCGGAGTGCGGATCGAGGTGGACGGAGAGTTATAGCTCGATGGCCATCCAAGTTGCGTTAAATCGTAACCCGCAAGAAGCGGCTTCCTCGCGTAGACGAACCGAGTGCCTCCAAAGTTTACGTCGAGAATAGTCGTCGGTGTGAAGCTGTGGTTTACGCCGAAGACCAGCAGCTTGGAGTGGTACTTCTCAGCACATCGATCGAGGCAGAGGCCCGTGCCCAGTGGATTCACCGGCAGATCGAGCAAACCAAAATAGGAAAATCTACCGAATAGGCGCGTGGTACTAGAAATGTTCTGATCGCCGCGTGCCACGAACTCATTGGTGTTGCCGCCGGCCGGGGCGACACTCTCGTAATTTCCGATTACACCCGGAAGGTTCGGCGCAGGGTAATACTTCTGCCACATGGTGGTCCCCGCTTGGCTGAATTCCGCGGTGGGAACGCAGTTCCCCGGGCAGTTCGGCAGATCTGTCGGGTCGATTCCGTAGGCAACTCGGGGGTTCGAACCTGAAGGGCCGACTGAGAACGGGTCGTAAATCTGACCAGCGGGATTGCTGCATATGCCGCTGGCGTCGAACGTGCCTCCCGCACCGCCTTGGGAGGTCGGCGCCGTGCAAAGTGAAGAGAAGTCACCGCTCAGCATTGCGTTACTGCCGGCCACAGGAACGGTCGTATTGAATGGAGATGCTGTGCGCTGCCGGTACTGCTCCCAGCTCACATAAAAAAACGTCTTGTCTTTGATCACCGGGCCGCCGATCTGGAACCCGTACTGGTTCTGTGTCCAGGGCGGAGCCTCATTCTTTTGGCCATTGGCTAGTTCGGCTTGCTTGTTGAAGTATTCGTTCGCGTTCAGCACTTTGTTACGGAAGTATTCGTAAACCGATCCGTGCCATTTGTTGGTGCCGGACTTTGTACTCAGGTTGACGACGCCACCTGAGAACTTGCCCCATTCAGCGCCCAGATTGTTGTATTGCACTTTGAACTCGCCAACCGAGTCCTGGGTCGGAATGATGATCGGCAAATTGATGTAGCCGATGTTCAGCGGCTGGCCATCGAGGTACTGTGCTCCCTGGTTGGCGAACGAACCGCCAACCTGATAGTTGCCCCAACTGAAAGGATTCTGTCCGACTGGCGATCCGCCCGATCCGCCTTGCGCGACCGCAGCCGGAGAGACCGTGATCAGATTGAAAATATTGCGGCCGTTCAAAGGAAGTTCGTCGGCCTTGCGTTGTTCAACGACTTGGCCCAGCGACGACGATTCGGTTTGGAGTAGCGGCGTCTCTGACGTTACTTCAACCGTCTCGCTAACCTGACCGACCGTGAGGGCTGCATCCACGCGCGTCTCCTGCTGTACCTGCACAACGACGCCCGGGCGGCCGAAGTGTTTGAACCCTTGCTTCTCGATGTCGACCCGATATTCGCCCTGGAACAGGTTCACAAACGTGAAGTGGCCGTCGTCGCCACTCGTTTCTGTGCGCTTCGCCGCGGTGCCGACGTTGGTCAACGTGACGGTTGCGCCGCCAATCGCCGCACCTGAAGGATCCGTAATCGTTCCGGAAACCGAGCCATAAGTCGATTGCGCATGCAAGCACAAGCATGACAGTGAGAGCAGAACGCTAAGTGAGAACACCGCTACAGAGAGGCGACGAAACGACATGGTTTCCCCCGCAAGTTGGAATGGGCTAAGGATGCAACCGTTCAAACGCTGATCGGGCTACACGAGTGCAATGAGTTTTCTTGATGTGTCCCCAAAAAGAATTACGCGGGCGGGGAGGGATTTGTACCAATCCAAGTCGTTTTAGTAAAGAGGTTGGTTTCGAAGATACTGGTGCGCCTAAGAGGAGGGAGTCAATGAGATTGTGTTTCTCGAAAGTCTAGGGATGATTTGCTTCCCGTCGCAGCAGCGCATACAAAAACGGTTTGCCGGTCGGCTTCTGGCTGCCGCCGTGGGGTTCAACCGTAACAAAGACAGCGTCAATCTCCGCGAGTTGTTTCGGATCGTCCAAGCGAAGTACCCAGCGGCGGTTGGATTCACTATCCATGTAGAGAATGCCTAGATTGGTGGCGTGGTATTTTTCCCCGGACTCAGCATCTCTCTTTCCCCAAACCTGAAAGGCGCTGGCATTCTTGACTCCAGGTTGGTGATCGAGATCAAATGCGTAAAAGATCAGCGATTTATTTTGTGTGTAAAACACCCGCCCGAATGGCTTGCGCGTGCGGCTGCCGCTGTCTACATCAAACACATCGGCGATATAAAGCTTGCGGGCGCCCATGAGTTCCCGAATGTCGCGGTCGGACGAGAGATATTGCTCATCGTCCTGCAGGCGACGCTCCTTGTCTCGAGCCGAAGCTGTAAGCTCGTCGAGCTTCGACTCCAGCGAGGTCGTGCGCAACAAGATGCGGTCGTGCTCGGCGCGCAGGCTGGTAAGTTCAGCCTGCACGCGCTGATTAGTCTGTTCCGCATCGCGCAACTGGCTGATCAGCTTATCGCGCTGTTCTGATACGTCGCGGAATTCGGCGTCCTGCTCAGCCTTGGTTTTTGACAGCGTTGTGTAACGGTCTTCTGTAGCCTGCAGTGCTTCTCGCAGTCGGACGACCTCCTGTTGGCCGGCCGAGACATGAAGTTGTAAACGCGAAATCTGCGCTGTCTGCTGGGCGATCAAGTCATCGGTCGTCTTATTCTGGGTGGCAAGATCGGGGGCCTGGGCAAATAAAACAGCAGGAGGTTGTTGTTCCGCAACACGCATGCGGCCGCCCAAGTGATATGCGCCCAAGGCTACTGCGAGCAGGACGCAGGCGGCGACAGCCCCCGCGGCCCACTGACCCGTCACACTTCTCGGGAAGAACGTATGACCGATCCGCAGGACCTGAGCCCTTGCGCCCGCCGAACTGGAGTATTCCGCGCCTCGTCCTTCGCTTCGAACGCGAGCAAGCAACTTGTTCCGAACCGCGCGGTCATCCCAGTCCTGGATCTCATCGCCATGGCCGTACGTTGCGGCGAGGAAAGGCATGCCTTCCCTGCTGAGCAGGGAGTATTCCGCGTAGGCCTGCCGGCAAGACATACAGAACTCCAAATGGCGACTGAGTGCTAGCCGCTCATCGTCCGTCAGCGCTCCCCGGTGCGCTAATGCCGCCAGCTCTTTGAACTTCTGGTGATCATCCAGTCGTTCGCTTTTATTCATTGTTTGCTTCCCGGAGCCTCTTTACCGCCGGGCTCTTGCGCAGTCGTTCGAGACCGCGGTAGAAATGGTGCCTCACATTACCAAACGGCTCGTGGAGCCGCTCCCCTATTTCTCGCAATTCGAGACCCTGGAAGTAGAACAACTCGAGCGTCTTGCGCTGCATTTGCGTGAGATCTTCAAACGCGGACAAGAGCTGCGAGAAATCGAGTCTTACGCGAACCTCGCGCTCAATGTCGTCTTTCCCTGGTAATGTATCGTCCAGAGACTCAATATCTGTACCAGAGTAAAACCCCCGACGCAACAAGTGCGCCCTGCGGTCGCGTGCGCGGCTGAAGGCATTTTGCACAACCCACCCCTTCGCACTGCCTTTCGCCGGATCAAAGAGTGGGGCTTTCTGGTAGACGCTAAAAAAAACTTCCTGGACAACTTCCTCCGCTTCGCTTTTATCGTTCAGTATTCTCAACGCAATTCCGAATACCAATCGCGAGTAGCGGCTGTAAAGCAGGTCGAGGCCCTTCGAATCCTTGGCTTGCATCCATGCCATTAGGTCTTCGTCGCTGGGCGTGCGAACTTCCGCCGGTCGCGGCCCGGCGACGACATGGTCCCTGTCATTGCCCCACACTACGGGGAATGCCAACGCGCGCCCATTCGGAGGAGAGCTCATTTGTCGAACTGCTGCAGTCTTGAAGGCAAATTCAAAGGACCACCGGACATCCGGGCAGAAACCCACATTCCCGCCTGGCGTGCCAGAACCCAGCGCGAACATACAACAAATATAAAACGACTTTCCAGAACAAAAAGTATTCTCAGTTTTCAGCAAATAATTTCGCGAAACTGGTACAAATCTGTAATCGGCAGCGTATCCAATTGATCGCTTGTCTTTGGGAACCTTTCCTTTGCCTTCAGAAATACGGTTGTGAGCATTGTCTCTTTCATCGAACCTTGGGGATATCTGTGCAGTGGGCGTCAGACCAACTCGCGATCGTCGCGCGCAGAGGATTCCTGGCTCTGTTCTTGGGGTTGATGCTCTCAGTTGCCTTGTGCGCCCAGTCCGCTCGCGCGTCACTCACCGGCCGAATCACCGACCCAAAGAAAGCAGTAATCGCTCAGGCTCTCGTGACGGTCATCAACACGGGCACTGGAATCCACTATGAGGGGCTCACCAATGAAACCGGAGAGTACTACGTCTCCAACCTACCGCCGGGAAGGTATCGCATTGAAGTGGAAAAACTTGGATTCAAGGCCGTCATTCAGTCCGGCGTAATTCTGCACGTGCAGGATGCCGTCGAGATTAACTTTGAAATGATGTTGGGCTCTGCCTCCGAAAGTGTGACCGTTGCCGGCGAGTCGTCCCCGCTCGATACTGAATCCTCCACCGTGGGTACCGTAGTCGAGCAGAGAAAAGTAAACGAACTTCCTCTCAATGGGCGCAACGTCTTCAATCTCATTGTTCTGGCTCCTTCGGTTATCCCACAGGGCAGTTCGACCGGTACACCGGTTGGCGTGAATCCATTCGGATGGAACAACTACCAGGTAGGCGGCTCTTTTGGAAACCAGAGCGCCGAATATCTCGACGGCCAACCCTTGAACATCGGCTACATCAACCTGCCCGTTTTGATCCCGACCCAAGACTCGATTCAGGAATTCAAAGTTCAGACCAGCAACCTGGGAGCTGAATGGGGGCGCTTCGCTGGCGGAGTCACCAACCTTAGCACGAAGGGTGGGACGAACTACTTTCATGGCGAAGGCTACGAATACCTTCGCAACCGCATTTTCAATGCGAATGATTATTTTCTAAACGCTGCGGGCAAGCGGCGTCCGCCGTGGGTGCAGAACCAGTTTGGTATCGATGCCGGCGGACCGTTGCGTCTTCCTCATTACAACGGACGCAATCGGACGTTCTGGTTCGGCAGCTGGGAAGGTTTCCGCCTTCGAACGGGCGAACCGTTCACGGCAACCGTTCCGACCGCCGACGAGCGAGCGGGGAATTTTTCCATGATCAGCACTGCGATTATGGATCCCTGCGCGGGTTCGGTAAATGCCCAGGGCGCATGTCCCGGAAGTTCCGCAACGCCCGTCCCGTTCGCGGGCAATATGATTCCTTCGGGACGCATCAATCCAACTTCGAAGGCTCTGCTGAATCTCTGGCCCGCGCCCAACAGTCCGGGCGTGGTGACACCGTCCGGTCCCATCAATAACTTCAACACCGTCAGCCCTACCGGCGGCAATCAGGACCAAATTGTGGGCCGCATCGACCAGGACGTTACACTTCGCCAACGAATCTTTGTCCGATTCAATCACTGGAGCGTAAAGGATCTTCCGATTGATCCTCTGCAGGACGGCCTTTGCGCCGACAGATGTTCAGAACGATATTCAACCAATGCCGCTGTCGTCGATTACGACTACGACATCAGTTCCACCACCATCTTCGACTTTAACGCCAGCCTCAGCCGCTTCAAATACAACCGCTCGCCGACAAATGCAGGTTTTGATTTGACGTCCATCGGATGGCCTGCGGCCTACAACCAGGCTGTTCCGTCGATCATGCGCACGCCTCCAACTCCATGCGTCGCCAACTTCGCCGATAGCGCCATGTGTACTCAGGGACAAAGCTTTATTCAAGATCGCGACACGCAATACAACCTTTCGCCCAGCCTCACACTAATGCGCGGCCGTCACCATTACCATATTGGCGCCCAGTTCGAGGCCGGCTACGACAACTATGCTCAGACCAACGTGGCCAGCGGGGCCTTCGACTTTTGCGCATCGAGCCAGCCCTGCTTCAGCGGATTTCCTTTTGCTGATTTCCTTCTCGGATACGCCGACAACTTCAGCAACTTCGAAAACCACTTCTTCGCGCAAGCAGTCGTCCCGGCATTTACTGCCGGAAAACAGTCCTATCGCGCCTTCTATTTCAACGATACCTGGCACGCGGTAGATAAACTGGCTCTCAATCTGGGGCTTCGTTATGAGCTCCAGAATCCATGGTCGGAGCGCTTTAACCGGCTTTCTTACTTCGATCCCAGCGCTCCCAGTTACATCAATCAGTATTTACCGGCCGGATCGCCAACGGTAATGGGCGACGTCTTTCTCGTTCCACGGGGTACGCGAAGCAATCTTCCGCTCGCAACCAATGGTTTCGCGCCGCGTATCGGATTGGCCTACGGTCTGACGACCAACACTCTGATTCGCGGCGGATACGGAATATTTTGGATTCCCAGCGATGTCTCATTCGCCCTGAATCCCATTAACGACATGGTCAACGCTCCCGGCACGACATACACGGGGACCGTCGATGGAACTCATCCTTACAATTCCATTTCCCTTCCGTTTCCGGATGGCATTTCTCCGCCGCCGGGCCGCAGTCTTGGCAACGCAGGCACCCAGCAATTCTTGACACAGGTCGTGCAGTCGATTACCGAGGTAGATCGCTTTCATCATCCGGAAGCCTACGTTCAGCAATGGAACTTGAATATCGAACGGCAACTTCCAGGTGGATTCTTGCTCTCCGCCGCCTATGTCGGATCGAAGGGAACGCATCTGGAGCAGTACTCTCAGCAAACCAATCAGATTTCTGACGTCCTGCTGTCTCAGGCGGCCGCGCAGTTTGCCTCCGGCGGGACCGCAGCGGTCACGCTGTTGCACTCCGTTCCCAATCCGTTTTTCGCGAATGGCGAGCCGCTCGCACTCGGCGCTCCAACGACAACTGTGGGACAACTGCTCAGACCCTACCCGCAATATACGAGTGTGGAACTCGCGGGGCAGGGCTCGTTTGCAAGCATCTATCATTCGCTGCAAATCACGGCCCAGCGACGATTTGCCGGAGCGGGCTCGCTTCTCGTCGCCTATACGAACTCCAAACTCATCAGCAACACAGACACGCTAACTTCCTGGCTGGAGACCGGTGTTGGCGCTCTCCAGGACAACAATAACCTCGGAAATGAGCGCTCCCTGTCATCCCAGGATGTGCCGCAACGACTCGTCGTGAGCTATGTGTTGGATCTGCCGTTCGGCCAAGGCAAGAAATATTTATCGAACATCGGTCGAACCTTGAATAGCGTGGTTGATGGCTGGGGAATCGACGGGGTCGCCACGTTTCAGAGAGGATTTCCGCTGGTATTCAACAACGGTCAGGCCAATGATGCGACGTTGTTTGGGGCGGGCTCGCGTCCGAATATCGCGGCAGGCTGCGATCGAGGATTGGTCGGTCCTTCCCGCTTGATCGGATGGTTCAACGCGGCATGCTTCGTCGCCCCGTCCGATTTCACTTTCGGCAATGAACCGCGGGTCGATTCGGCTTTGCGCGCGGACGGCGTGAATAACTTTGATTTCGCGATATTCAAGAAGATCGTTTTCGGCTCCGAGGGGCGCACCGGAGTTGAAACTCGCGTGGAATTCTTCAACTTATTCAATCGCACTCAGTTTGCTCCGCCGAATACGACCTGTTGCAGGGCAAATAACGCGAACTTTGGAACTGTCACCAGCACGGCGCCGGGAACCAATCCACGACTGATTCAGTTTGCTTTCAAGTTTTTCTTCTAGCTATCTAAACTAGCCACAGGTTGTGGCATAGTATCGAATTTTCGGGAAGCGTTTAGCATGCTGGGCCGATTCCTACAGTTCGTCTGCGGCATTGCATTAGTTGCCGCGGGTGCTCCGGTTGGCGCTCCGACGTTTGAAGTGAAGTCCCCGCGCGGGTTCGATTTCACTCTTCAGAATTCACCTACTCCCCAGAAATATCTCATCGAGACCATGCCCGGAGGCGTCGCGCTCCTGGACTACAACAACGATGGCCTGCTCGATATTTTTGTCGTGAATGGTGGCCACATAGGAAGTCCCATGCGGCAGCCGGAAAATTTTGACCGTCACGATCCGCGCTACTGGAATCGGCTCTACCGCCAAAATCGCGACGGCACCTTCACCGACGTAACGGAGCAGGCGGGTTTGGCTAATGCGGGCGATGGCAACTACGGCATGGGCGTGGCGGTCGGCGACTACGACAACGATGGCTATCCCGATTTGTACGTCACCAGCTACGGCAAGAACATTCTGTATCACAACAATGGAGACGGAACCTTCACCGATGTAACCGCGAAGGCTGGTGTCGCCGGCGGTGGTTGGTCCGTCTCGGCCGGATTTTTCGATTATGACAACGACGGCAAACTCGACCTGTTCGTCACGCGTTACATGGAATGGGACACGCAGCACAGCAAGGACTGCGGCGGCAACTTTCACACCTATTGTCCGCCGGGAGAATTTCCGCGCACCACAAACATTCTTTATCACAACCGGGGCGACGGAACTTTTGAAGATGTAAGTGAGCGCTCTGGCATCGCCGCTAAGAAAGGACATGGCCTCGGAGTGGCCTTTGCCGACTACGATGGCGATGGATTCACCGACATCTATGTAGCAAACGACGGCATGCAGCAGTATTTGTTTCATAACAACGGCAATGGCACGTTCAAAGAAGTTGCCCTTGAGGCGGGGGCAGCGTTGAATTCTGACGGCGGACCGCTGTCAGGCATGGGTGTGGTGTTTCAGGATTACGATAACGATGGCCTTCCGGACGTTATCGTGACCACGCTGCCCCGACAGACTTATGCCGTGTTTCACAACGATGGCCACGGTTCGTTTAGTGATCGCGGACTGCAGACCGGCATCACCATGCTTTCGGGCGTAACCGCTGGTTGGGGTGTCGGCCTGGAAGACTTCGATAACGACGGGCATAAAGATTTGTTTGTGGCGCAAGGGCACGTTCTCGACAACGTAGAAAAAATCGATCCGTCGTTGCATTATCTGGAGCCGACGTTGCTGGCGTTGAATCGGGGAGAGCGGTTCGAACCCGTTGATCCGGGCACGCCTGCGCTGGTTGCAGCTCGAGGCGCAGCTTTCGGCGACTTGAACAATGACGGCTCCATCGACGTCGTTACCACCGTTCTGGGCGGTCCTCCGCAGGTCTTCATGAATCGCGGTAGCACCGCCCACTGGCTCACGATTACCCTTCGTGGCACGCGCAGCAACCGCGACGGCTTGGGCGCCCGCGTGCAAGTAAACGGACAAACTCGCTTCGCCACGACCGCCGGAAGTTATGAATCGGCCAACGACAAGCGTCTGCACTTCGGGCTCGGGCAAGCCAAGACCGCCAAGGTCGAGATATTTTGGCCTTCTGGAACGCGCCAAGTACTGAATGATGTAGCGGTCGACCGATTTCTTGAAGTACGCGAACCGGAGCATCCATGATTTCTGCGGCAATGATTCATGCATCAATCATCCGAACCGTCGTTGTGCTCTGGCTGGCGTTGCAGACGATCTCTCCTGAAGCAACGCAGCACTGGAATGCCGCCCGGCAAGCGGAGGAACAACGGCATTTCGATGTGGCGGTCACGGAATATCGCGAGGTGACGAAACTTGAGCCTGCCTTTGCCGCGGGCTTTGTAAGCCTTGGCCAAGCCTTCATGGAACAGCGTGACTATGGGTCCGCTCTGGCCCCGCTAAAGCGTGCGCTCGAAATCGATTCGAACCTCCTGCCCGCGCATCAACTTCTCGGCTACGCGCTCTTGGCGCAGGGATATGCGGCGGAGGCGATTCCACATCTGGATCGGGTTCACGAATTTGGCGCCCTCGGAATCGCTCAGTCGGAGACCGGACAGTTTGCCGAGGCGATTCAGAATCTGCAGGCCGCCCTGCAGAAACGCCCCAACGATCCTGACCTGCTGTACTATCTCGGCCGTGCGAGCGGACTACTCTCTAAACAATCGGTCGACACGCTACTCGCCGCGTATCCGGATTCTCCCCGCGCCCATCAGTCGATAGCTGAAAACTATTTCGTCCTCCGGCAAATGAGCGAGGCTGAAAAGGAATACGAGCAAGCCCTGAAGATGCGCTCCGACACTCCCAACCTGCACTTGGAACTCGGACAAGTATTCGCAATGACCTCTCGCTGGCCGCAGGCCGAAGAGCAGTTCCGCCTCGAAGCCAAGTTGCAACCAGGGAACGCCGAAGCTGCGTATCGACTCGGGGACGCTCTCTTGCAACAAGGCAAAGCGCACGAAGCTCGGATCGAGTTGGAACGTTCTGACAAATTGCAGCCCCAGATGCCGGAGACGCTCTACTCGCTGGGCAAGGCCGCCGCACTGGATGGCGACGCTTCAGGCGCAGAAAAAGCATGGACGAACTTGCTCGGCGTCGAGAAAGAAGGGACGCTCGCTGCGCAAGCTCATTTTGGATTGGCCACGTTGTATCGCAAGCAAGGGAAGACAGCAGAAGCAGACGCGCACATGCGCGAGTTCCAGAGACTCCAAAAATCTGGCGCTGCCCCGGCTCAGCCGTGACGCTTAGTCGCCAACCGCCGGCGACTGATTCGGCGTGATCGCGTCGTCGTGAATGACGCTCTACCATCATTTCATTTACTCTTCTGGAGTTCCGGACTGAATCGCTTTAGCGCTAGCCATCCGTTCGACAGGAGGCTCGATGTCGCCGCTGGATAAATCCACTCGCAGAGAATTCATGGCGATCACTTCTTCCGCCGCATTGGGCGCGGCTGTTCCCTTGGCCGGAGCGCAGCCGAATTCGCCAGTCTTGGATCAGCCGGTTCCAATTTCTGAAGAGGCGCCCTATTCGTCGGAAGAACTCTTCGCAGCTGGTCCGCAGCGTAGTTTCAGCAGCGACACCGCCACGCAGATCGCCATGCCTTTGGGGGGCATTGGAGCCGGTTGCATTTGCCTGAATGGCTACGGCGGCCTGCAGGATTTTTCGATTTGGAATCGTCCCTCTACGACGGCCCTGCCTGAGGGCTATTCTTCGTCGCAAGCGGCTTTTGCGATTCTCCATATCAAAGGAAAGTCTCCCGTCACCAAGCTTGTCGAGGGGCCATTTCCTATTCTGAAGATCTTCGATCAAGGATTGCAGGGAGAAGGATATCGGCGCGGTGGATTCGAAGGCTTCCCGCGTTTTCAGAAATGTGTCTTCAAAGGAGAATATCCCTTCGGAGAAGCGAGGCTATCCGATTCATCCGTCCCATTGCAGGTCTCGCTCGGCGCATGGAATCCTTTTATTCCGCTCGACGACAAAAACTCTGGAATACCTTGCGCCATTCTCGAATACACGCTTCATAATAGTTCGCCGCAGCGAGTGGAGTATGAATTCTCCTACCATCTTTCCCACCTTGCGCCCGGCTGCGCCGAGGAACAATCGGCGAGCCGCAACACTGTGATTCCTGAGCACGGCGTATTTCTGCACAACGTCGAGAAGCCGAATGCGGAAGGCTACGGTAGTGCGTGCCTAACCGCCATCGGTTACAAACCACGCGTGAAGGGAATGTGGCTGCGCAGTCCGGGATGGGAGTTCGACTCTCTCTCGGCGCTGTGGCGTGAAGTTTCTACCGGGACGTTCACGGCCAACGATGGGTCGAACGAAACCGATACCAAGGGCCGGAACGGCGGCTCGATTCTGCTGGAGGGCGCGCTGGCTCCCGGTGAATCGCGCACCTACCCTATCGTCATCACCTGGCATTTTCCGAACTGTTATTTGCAGGTTGGGGGCGTCACTGAAGCAGAAGCCGAAGGTGCCACCGGATGTCGTTCTGTGGCCGACGGAGCGCCGTCGCGGTGGCGACCGTTCTACGCCTCGGTCTGGAACGACGCTCGCGAAATCGCCTTGTACGTTGACGAGAATTACAACTCACTACGAGCGCGCACGGTTGCGTTCAAAGAAGCGCTGTTCTCCTCGACTCTCCCGCCGTATGCGCTGGACGCCTTCTCCGCGAATCTGGCCATTCTCAAATCTCCCACCGTGCTGCGTCTGGAAAACGGCGATCTATGGGGTTGGGAGGGATGTTTTCCCGATGCCGGTTGCTGCCATGGTTCTTGCACGCATGTGTGGAATTACGCCCAGGCCTTTCCTCACCTCTATCCGCAACTGGAGCGAACGCTGCGCGAGTTGGAATTATTCCGCTCAATGGATGAAAACGGTCACGTCACGTTCCGCTCTGCTCTTCCCGAGGGCCCGGTCAAACACGACTTCCACGCCGCGTCGGACGGCCAGCTTGGCGGAATCATGAAAGTGTTTCGCGATTGGCAAATTTCCGGAGACGTGGATTGGGTGAGGAGGATGTACCCCCTGACCAAACGCAGCTTGGACTACTGCATTCGAACCTGGGATCCCGATCACCAGGGAGGCCTATTCGAGCCTCATCACAATACCTACGACATTGAATTCTGGGGACCCGACGGCATGTGCACGAGTATTTATCTAGGTGCGTTGTCGGCACAAGCCCAAATGGCTAGCGCTCTTGGTGAAACTCGCGACGCCGAGTTTTACGACGACCTTGCCCATCGTTGTGCGCGCTTCATGGAAGAGCATCTCTTTAACGGTGAATACTTTCAGCAGAAGGTGCAGTATCTGGGATTGCGCAACACTTCGTTTGCGACCATGGTCGCTCACGTCGACAAACACAGCAGTGAAATGCAGAGACTTCTAAAGCGAGAAGGTCCTAAATATCAATATGGAAATGGATGTCTCTCGGATGGAGTGATCGGTGCTTGGATGGCGCGAATATATGGAATCGATACTCCGCTTGCTCGCGAGAACGTGCGAACGACACTGCAAGCGATCTTCCAGCACAACTTCAAGAAGGACCTGAGCCTGCACGCCAACGCGCAGCGTCCCGGCTATGCGATGGGTCACGAGCCAGGACTGCTGTTGTGCACCTGGCCTCAAGGCGGCAAACCGACTTTGCCTTTCGTTTACTCCGATGAAGTCTGGACCGGCATTGAATATCAGGTGGCCTCACATCTCATTGCCGAAGGTTTCGTCAAAGAAGGGTTAACTATCGTTAAGGCCCTGCGCAGCCGCTACGACGGGCGCAGTCGAAATCCATGGAATGAATATGAGTGTGGAAACTACTACGCTCGCGCCATGGCCAGCTATGCATTGCTCGGCGCGCTCGCAGGCTTCCGTTACTCCGCGGTTCAGCGGACGCTTTGGTTTGGACCGCAGCTCACGGTTCGTCCGTTCAAGACATTTTTCTCCACGGCTTCTGGCTACGGCACCATCGAACTCGGCAGCCAAGCGCTGCGCGTCCAATTGCTGGAAGGATCGCTTTCTCTGGAGAAGGTGGTCCTCACCGATGCAGCACAAACTCGAACCTTGGAATGGAAGACCACGCTCAAACCGGGTCCTGCTGCGGTAAAGAAAATCTGAATGTCGCGCACTTCGTGAAATAAGCATGGGGGCGCGTGTTGCGCCCCCACGAGCCAGCAAAAGGCAACTTCACGACCTCAGGCAAGATCGTAGCGATCCAGGTTCATCACTTTGGTCCACGCCGCGGCGAAGTCTTTCACAAACTTCTCCTTCGCGTCGGTCGATCCATAGACTTCCGCCAGGGCACGTAACTGGGAGTTTGAACCGAACACGAGATCGACGCGGGTACCGGTCCACTTGGTTTTGCCCGTGGCCCGATCACGTCCCTCATACACGCCTTCGGATGTAGAGGGCTCCCACTTCGTGCTCATGTCGAGCAGGTTGACGAAGAAATCATTCGTCAACGTCTCCGGACGGTTGGTGAAGACTCCGTGTTTGGTCTGCCCGAAGTTTGCATTCAGCGCGCGCATGCCACCGACGAGTACCGTCATCTCGGGGGCGGTTAACGTGAGCAATTGTGCTCGATCCAGCAGTAACTCCTCAGCCGACAAGATCTGTCCGCTGCGGAGGTAGTTGCGGAAACCGTCCGCAACCGGCTCCATTACAGCGAAAGAGTGCACGTCCGTCTGCTCCTGCGAAGCGTCGGTGCGCCCCGGCGAGAAGGGAATCTTCACGTCGTGACCGGCCTTTTTCGCAGCTTCCTCGATCGCGGCGTCACCGCCGAGCACGATCAGGTCAGCCAGAGAAACCTTCTTCCCCTTGTTGCCGTTGGACTGCGCGCCGTTAAACTCTTTTTGGATCGCCTCCAGCTTCGGCAGAACCTTCGACAGCTCAGCCGGCTGGTTCACTTCCCAGTTCTTTTGTGGTTCGAGACGAATGCGTGCTCCGTTCGCCCCACCGCGCTTGTCGGAGCCGCGGAACGAAGCCGCCGATGCCCACGCTGTGGTGACGAGTTGGGAAATCGACAGCCCGGATGCGAGGATCTTGGCCTTGAGAGCGGCAACCTCCTTCTCGCCGATTAATTTGTGGTCGACGGCGGGAACCGGATCCTGCCACACCAGAGTCTCTTTCGGAACGAGCGGGCCAAGGTACCGAGTAATCGGTCCCATATCTCGATGCGTCAGCTTGAACCACGCTCGCGCAAACGCGTCTGCGAACTCGTCGGGATGCTCGTAGAAGCGCCGCGAAATCTTTTCGTAAGCAGGGTCGAAGCGCAATGCGAGGTCGGTGGTCAGCATGGTTGGTGCATGCCGCTTTGAGGGATCATGCGCATCCGGCACCGTACCTTTACCTGCGCCATTCTTCGGTATCCACTGATGCGCGCCGGCCGGACTCTTTGTCAGCTCCCATTCGTAGCTGAACAAGTTCGTGAAGAAGTTGTTGCTCCACTTCGTTGGCGTCGTGGTCCAGGTAACTTCCAGGCCGCTGCCGATGGTGTCGGCGCCGTGGCCTTTGCCAAACTTATTCTTCCACCCGAGGCCTTGTTCCTCAATGGCGGCGCCTTCCGGTTCGTTGCCCACATATTGAGCCGGAACAGCAGCGCCGTGAGTCTTTCCGAACGTGTGTCCGCCGGCGATGAGTGCCACGGTTTCTTCGTCGTTCATCGCCATGCGGGCGAACGTTTCGCGGATGTCACGCCCCGCAGCGACAGGATCGGGCTTTCCATTGGGACCTTCCGGATTCACATAGATCAGACCCATTTGCACGGCAGCCAGCGGATTCGCAAGATCGCGGTCCCCGGTGTAGCGCTCGTCCGCCAACCACGTGCCCTCAGGTCCCCAATAAATTTCCTCTTCAGGTTCCCAGACGTCCGGACGACCGCCGCCAAAACCGAAGGTCTTGAAACCCATCGATTCCAATGCGACATTGCCGGCGAGAATCATCAAGTCGGCCCATGAGATTTTCTTGCCATATTTCTGCTTGATCGGCCACAGCAATCGGCGCGCCTTGTCCAAGTTCACGTTGTCGGGCCAGCTATTGAGCGGCGCAAAGCGCTGCTGACCGGATCCCGCCCCGCCGCGGCCATCGCCGATGCGGTACGTGCCGGCGCTGTGCCACGCCATGCGAATGAAAAGCGGGCCGTAGTGGCCAAAGTCGGCCGGCCACCACGGCTGCGAGTCGGTCATCAAGACATTCAGGTCTTTGATCACGGCATTGAGGTCAAGCGTCTTGAACTCTTCCGCGTAATTGAATTCCTTGCCCATCGGATCAGACAGTGGGGAATGCTGATGCAGCACCTTTAGGTTTATCTGATTCGGCCACCAATCAACATTCGCGTGGGATTTGCGAGCGCCGTGCCCGAAGGGGCACTTCGCCTCGGATAGCGTGCTTTTGTCTTTAGCTTCGGGGGAAACACTCCCCGATGAAGTCGCGAGTGTATTTTCCATATGTTTTCATCCTTCGATTCTTGATTGCGTACTGCCTGAAGAAAAAAATTACGTTTTGGCGCTGCACCGGCGACAGAGGCCAAAGACCTCGATCAACGGTTGCGTCACATCAAAGCCATCCGGCAGTTGCCGGGAGAGCCGCTGCAAATCGATGAAGTCACCTTCAATGTCCTGCACCGATTTGCAGCGGGAACAGACGAGGTGGTGGTGAGGTGCGAGATTACCGTCCACGCGCAACGTGGACGCATGCGGAGTCACCTCTCGCAGCAATCCGCACTCGATGAAAAGCCGCAGATTGTTGTAGACGGTGGCGAGAGAAATCGACGGAATGCGACGCCGCACTGCGGCGTAAATGTCTTCTGGAGAATAGTGTCCGTGGGAGGCGATGACGGCCTCATAAACTACCTGACGCTGGTGCGTCACCGCCAATCCGTGCTTCGCGGCCAGTTCGCGGAACTGTTCGTGGGTGAGGCGCATGATTATCGGATGAGAATGATTATAGAACGATAGGTAGAACTGTCAACCCGCGAGTTTTCTTCAGCGAACAAGGCAGCCGTCCTTCCTCGCCGACTTACGAATTATTCCTTACACTTTCGTGTTGTTTCGACTCTGATGTACTATCTCCGGGTATCGCGCGCGGGCTGACAACCTTCGCCCTAATTAGGAGCAGCTCATGGATCGACGCAGTTTCTTAAAGTCCGCAACCGCAACTGGACTCGCTGTCGGCCTGTTGAATCACCAAGCCCAAGCATCCATTCCCGAACACAACTGGGACAAATACGATTGGGGTTCGGGCCCGCCGGTTCCAGACCGGCTCTATCAGGGGCCGTTCCCTCAATATGGTCCCTGTGCGGTTGTTCCCGACAGCGATGTCTCGATGATCACTTCGCCCTCGAAGGACATCGTCAGCAACTACGGCATGGGTCTCATCGTCTATCTCTCCGATGACACCGGGCCTCTCAATGTTCCCGGTCAGACCCAGGAAAAGACTTTAGAAGATTTGGTTAAGTTGCCCTTCGTGCAGAAGATCTACCTCCGCCCCAACTGGCGCGAGGTCCAGAAGCAGCCGGGACGTCTCGACTTTCCCTCATGGTGGAAGATTGCCTTTGATCTCGCCCGCCGCTACGACAAGCGCATCGGATTCCGCGTTCAACTGGAAAACCCCGACGTGCCCGAACCCGGGATGCCGGACTTTCTCATGAACAAAGTTCCCTCCGTAAAGCTCAAAGGCGAGTGGAAGGGTAATCCCTCGGAAACGCGCTACAAGAAAGACAACCGCGTGCCCCGTTACGATCATCCGGCATATCAGGCGGCATTTCGCGAGTTGAACGAGCTATTGGCCGCTGAATTCAACGGTCATCCGCAGGTCGAGTTCATGGATACGATGATGTACGGCTTTTGGGGCGAAGGACACACCTGGCCCTACGAGGGCAACCCCTTCCCGAGCCAGTTGGTTGCGGAGCAGACTTGGGCTGCGATGTTCGAAGTGCAACTCGAACACTGGACCAAAGTCCCGCTGGCCACGAACACGCAGCCCGACTTCAGCAATGTAGGCAACGCCGACCTCGTGGATCGCACGATGCGCACTGGGAACTGGCTGCGTACGGATACGATCTTCATCGAGAATACTCAGATCGAGGCACTAAGTTATCGTCCGCCTTGGGCAGCGGCGATCTGCGAAGTTGGCTTCACCACAGGCGATCCGAAACAACTTCAAATCGACGAAGATGGAATTACTTACAACGAGCAAATCATCTCTCACGTGGCGGACGTTGGTGCCAACTACCTGTCGGTTTGGAGTTGGCATAATCAATCAGCACGCAGCATAACGAGCTACTACGAAAAGTTCCCGGGACCGATCGATGAGATTGCCCGCCAGATCGGCTATCGCATACGCCCGTCGTTCATCTGGACCTTCAAGCGCGACGGAGCGAACGGTCTAGTCGTGGGATTGGCAAATGATGGGATCGCTCCGGTTCCGGGAGTGCTGCGCCTTACCGTATTCAGCGAAGACGACAAGATTCGAGTATCAGGCTGCGTCGACGCCGGCTACCCGAAGCCAACCGGCGTTCATCAAGCCATGCTGATTCTGCCTGCAGGCGCTCAATGGGAGGGACTCCGGCTGAAAGCTGAACTCGAAGTGAAGGGCGTGCGTCATCCGGTCCGATGGGCGTGTCGACAGAAAGTGAATGCCGACGGCTCGCTAACATTGCGACACAACTACAAACCTGATCAACCGCTGCTGTAGAGGCGCAAGGCGCCATGGAGTTATGAATATGAAGCTCTCAATCCTCCTAATATTGTTGACTTGCGTCTCGGCTGCGCTTGGCCAGGCGAACTCTTCCTTCTACGTGGCGACGACGGGGAACGATTCGAATCTCGGTACCCAAGCGGCGCCCTGGCGCACCGTCCAACATGCCGCAGACACCGCGCGGGCGGGAAGCATTGTCTACGTTCGCGGCGGAGTCTACGAGGAGTTAGTGAGCATTAACGCCTCCGGCAACGCGAGCGATGGATTCATCACGTTTAAAAGCTATCCCGGCGAAACGGCGGTCCTCGACGCGTCGCATTTCACTCCGTCCGATAGACAGGGAGTGCTTACCATTCACAATCAGAGCTACGTGCGAATCGAGGGCCTCGAGATTCGCAACTTCCGCACGGCCGAACATCGGCTCTCGCCGCTGGGGATAAACGTCATCGGGGCCGGTTCCCATATCGAACTGCTGAAGAACAATGTGCACGACATTGAGAATAATTTTCAGGGCCGCGATGCTCCCGGAAGCGGAGGTAATGGCTTCGGCATCGCCGTGTATGGTACCGACGCCAAGACGCCTATCACAGATTTGATCATTGACGGCAATGACGTGCACCACCTTAAGACAGGTTCGAGCGAGTCGTTGGTGGTGAACGGAAACGTCACGAACTTCCGTATCACGCACAATGTTGTCCACGACAACAACAACATCGGAATCGACGTCATCGGTTTCGAGCACACCGCGCCCGACCCTGCTGTAGACCAGGCTCGTGACGGGATCGTCAGCGAGAATCTGGTCTACAACATTACATCGCGCGGCAATGCGGCCTACCGCGACGATGAATCGTCCGATGGCATTTACGTGGATGGCGGCACCAGGATCCTGATCGAACAGAATGTTATGCACAATGTGGATTTCGGAATCGAACTGGCCAGTGAGCACAAGGACCGCGCGACCAGTTACATTACTGCGCGAAACAATCGCATCTATCACTGCCACACCGCCGGAGTTTCCATCGGCGGTTATGCTCCCGACCGCGGTCATACCGAGCACTCGAACGTGGTCAACAACACACTGTACGAAAACGATACGTCGGCAACCGGCTCCGGTGAGTTCCAGATGCAATGGAATATGTCGGACAATATTTTCGAGAACAACATCGTCTATGCCGGGCCGCACTGCCTCTTCACGCTGACCCGAACGCAGGTCGACAAAAACAAGCCGCCCGCCTTGATCGATCACAACATTTACTACTGTGCCCCCGGAGCACAGGCGAGCACCTGGGCCGGCGTCGCTTCAACGCTGACGGGATTCGACAAATATGTTGAGTCCACCGGGAATGACAGTCATTCGCGATTTCTCGACCCGCATTTTATTGACGCTGCCACGAACGACTTTCACCTGCAATCAGATTCTCCGGCGATCGCGGCGGGCACCACCGACGGAGTGCCGGTGGGAGAGCTGGATCTTGACGGCTCACGACGGGTCAAGTCCGGCAAGATTGATATCGGCTGCTATCAAAAACAATAGGAGTCGCCATGCTGAAATCGGACGTGAATCGTCGTGAATTCCTGAAGATCGCGGCAGGAACCGGGGCTGCCTTGGCGATGCCAATCTCCGGGCAAGCCGCACCTTCGTCGAAAATGGTCGGCATCCAGATCGGCGCAGTTTCGTTTGTCGATGAAGGCACCGAAAAAGTCCTGGACGTGCTTCAGGAACGTGGCGGCGTAAACACGTTATTTCTCGCCGTGTTCACCTATGGTCGCGGTATTGCGGGAAGACAGATTCCAGGCCAACCCCTCCCCGATCATGGCAAGCAGGAATACGATCTGAATTTTCACGGCGGCAACTTCGCCACCCCTCATCCTCAGTACTACAAGAACACGGTTCTCAAAGGCACGCGTGCGCCCGACCACGGCAACCTCGACATCCTCGCCGAAGTTCTCCCTGCGGCGAAGAAGCGCGGCATGAAGGTCATCTGCTGGCTCGAGGACGTATTCCGCACCGATCTGCCAAACATCGACAAACTGCAGGAGCACGATCTCCACGGACGGAACGCCGATACTCTTTGCGTCAACAATCCCGACTATCGAAATTTCCTGACCGGCCTGGTCGAGGACTACGCGCGTTCCTACGACATCGACGGACTCATGTGGGGATCCGAACGGCAAGGCGCGCTTTGCGACAGCTTGGGCCTGACGCACGACACTCCGCCGGTTGATCCTGGCGAAGTCACTTGCTTCTGCCAATTCTGTCAGGCCAAAGCCACAGAGCGCGGCATCAATGTCGACCGCGCTCGCCAGGGGTTTCTGGAGCTCGAAAAATTCGTTCGCTCCTCACGCGGCGGCAAACGCTCTGTAGATGGATACTACGTTCAATTCTGGCGTCTGCTATTGCGCTATCCGGAGTTGGCCGCGTGGGAAATGCTTTGGACCGATAGCCTTCGCGAAACCTACGCTGCAATTTACAAAACAGTAAAGGACGCGAAGCCGGCCGTGCCCGTGGGCTGGCACATCTGGCACAACAATTCGTTCAATCCGATCTACCGCGCCGAGCAAGATCTCCATGAACTTTCGAGCTATTCCGATTTCATAAAAGTCGTCATGTATAACAACTGCGGCGGCGAGCGGATGGCGTTGTATGTGGACAACGCCGGATCGACCCTGTATGGCGATCTGTCAAAACAGAGCCTCCTCGATTTCAACTACGCCGCCATGGGATTCAAAGAAGGCAGCTACGAGCAAATTCCTCACACCGGACTCTCAGCTGACTACGTCTTCCGCGAGACGAAGCGCGCGCTCGAAGGAGTTGCTGGCACTAAGACCCTGATTTGGCCTGGAATTGATATCGATATCCCCACTGAACCCAGCAACAGCAAGTGCACTCCGCAAAGCGTGAAGCAAGCCGTTCTCGCCGCTCTCCGCGCTGGCGCACCCGGCGTGATTTTGTCTCGCAAGTACTCCGAGATGCGGCTTGCCGATCTCAGCGGCGCTGGTGATGCTATTCGCGAGTTGAAACTCTAGCTGCCAAGAACCAGGGGCAGGAATCCCCTCGCTCTTCGGGGCAGGAGCCAGCACGAGACGTGAAGGCTCGCGCCTTTTCCGTTGTGTGCAAAATCCTGCACTTACATCTTTTGTTTCCTGGGTTCTGTTTTGTCTTGACGGAAGGCACCGGCTGGTGGCCTACTACTATCCCATTTAGTACTAGCCATTGGCGTTGCACGCTGTCCCACTTCCACCAAATCACAGAAATTTAGTTAGCGCGGGGTCTTAAGGAGACAAACTTGATGAAGTCACGCAGGTTCACCCGTATTGTTGCCGTTTTCGCCACGGCTGTGCTCGCTTCTTCGTTCGCAGCAGCGCAACTATCAGCGGAGAAGGTTGCCGCAACAAATAAAATCTTGCAGCAAGTAAAGTCGACGATTGCCAAACTTCCGCCTTCGCATCAGAGGATGCTCGACGGCTACGCGAACATCAATCACCTGGCCACTGCGTGGCAAAGGTACGGGATGCGCCTGACGGATCCATCCTTCATAGCGCGCGCCAACTTCCCTAAAAATGCAGCGATGCCGGCGCCGACGATTGTCGGTGTGGTGCCCGTATCGAATCCGTCTACCGATATTGCCTTCTCTTCGTTCGGTGGGTTTACTCAGAGCGAGACGTCGACCGCGCGTTGCGGTCGCAATGTCGTGGTCGGCTACAACGATTCGGGCAGCGTTTTCGAGACGCCGTACTTTTATACGGGGACAGGCGGCCAGGGCTTCAGCGGCGCTTCGTACTCAACGGACGGAGGAGCAACCTTCACGGACGGTGGCCCAATCAATCCCGGACCTAACACCTATAACTTCTTGGGAGGTGACCCCGGCCTGAACTGCGCCGACAGTAATACCTTCTACTACTCGCAGATTTTCGATTTCTATGACAGCAACCTAAATCCGTTTGCCGCTATTGCTGTCAACACCTCGACGGATGGAGGAAAGACGTGGGGCGATCCGGTCGCTGCCATCGCGAAGGACGGCTTCACTCATCTATTGGATAAGCCGTGGTCGACCATCGATCCTTCCAATCACAAACGCATTTTTGTTTCCTACACGGATTTTGACTATACGCAGACCAATGATTGCGGAGACAACTATCCGGGACGGACGGCGATCGAGTTTGTCGAGTCCGATGACGGAGGCGTGACATGGTCTTCGACTCCGACGGTTGCGATCGAAGTCTGCGGAAACGCGGGAGTGCAGGGATCGCAGTTGGCAGTCAGTTCCACAGGAACCTTGTACATTTCGTGGGTTAACCTGGGAAGCAATTTCCCCCTGGGACCGCGTTCGATTCAAGTCTCCAGCTACGCAAAAGGAAAGCTAACTGCGCCGGTGACGGTGGATGGCTCGATTCAGCCGGGTGGAGACTCCTTCTACCTGCAGGGTGAATTCCGCGACTTCCTAGATATGGCGATGGCGGTTGACCATTCGGGAACGGCTTCTGACGGCACCCTGTACATCACGTGGGCGGACGGGCGCGACAAAGTTGTTCCCGATCCTCTTGCCACTCAAGGGGCTTACGCTTACGACGATGTTCTGCTGCGCGCGTCCTACGACGGCGGACAGACCTGGGGTTTTGCGCCTACAAAGGTGAACAGCGACATCCAGTCTCGCCTGGGCAGCGGTCATGACCACTACCAGTCGGGCATCGCAGTCGACAAGCGCGGCTACGTGGCGGTTTGCTGGTATGACCGTCGCGCTGACAGCGAGAACTTCGCGATCCGGCGTCACTGCGGCGAATCCAGCAATGGGATCACATTTAGTGACATGGATATCGGCTTGCCAGCCTCGGCGCCGACACATGGCAACGATGCATTCATCAACTCAATCTACATGGGCGACTACGACCAGTTGACCAGTGACTTCCTGAATTCGGCACCCGGTTTTATCGGGGCATTCGAATCGCAGGGGACGCGGGGCAATCCGGACGCCGTGGCTCACTCGATAAAATAAACGCTGTTTTCGCATTGATCACAGAAAATCGGGACGGCTAGAGCCGCCCCGATTTTCTTTTGTTCAAAGTTTGGGTTGACTGTGGCGAGATTCTGGATTTAGCGCCGCGCGGCAGCCGGCAGGATCTCTTCGACGTCGATGATCTCGGTAGGATACTTTCCCGTGTAGCAAGCGGAGCAGTACGAGATGTCCTCACCCTCGCCGCAAGCCTTTTTGAGACCTTCCAGCGAAAGATAGGCCAGCGAATCGGCTCCGATATAGTCGCGAATCTGTTCGACAGACTTGTTGGCCGCGATCAGTTGCTTCTTTGACGGCGTGTCAACGCCGTAGTAGCAAGGAGAAATCGTCGGAGGGCATGAGATGCGCATGTGCACCTCTTTTGCGCCCGCGTTGCGGATCATGCGAACGATCTTACGGCTGGTGGTGCCGCGCACGATCGAATCGTCGATCAGCACAACGCGCTTGCCCTGGAGCAAAGATCGAACCGGGTTCAGCTTGAGCTTGACGCCGAAGTCGCGAACGCTTTGGCTCGGCTCGATGAATGTCCGCCCGACGTAGTGGTTACGGATCAGCGCAAAGCGAAATGGAATCCCGCTTTCGGCAGCGTATCCCACAGCGGCGGTCACGCCGGAATCGGGCACGGGGACCACGAGGTCGGCCTCCACGCCCGTCTCGCGAGCGAGTTGACGGCCGAGTTCCTCGCGGCTGGTTTGTACAGCGCGGCCGAAGACGAGGCTGTCGGGACGCGAAAAGTACACATGTTCGAAGATGCAACTCGACTGCGGAGCTGCAGTGGAATAGAAGCGGGAACTGACTCCCTCAGGGCCAACCACGATCAGTTCGCCGGGCTTCACATCGCGTACGTATTCGGCGCCGACCAGATCGAAGGCACAGGTCTCCGACGCAAAGACGACCGTGTCGTGCTTTTGGCCCTCGAGTGCGGGGATGCGGCCCATGGCAAGAGGCCGGAAACCGCGGGGATCGCGAACCGCGAATATGCGGTCATTGCTCATCATCACCAGCGAAAAAGCTCCCTCGACGCGGCGGAGTGCGTCGGCCATCGCTTCAGGCAGCGTCTGCTCTTTGGAGAGTGCAATCAGGTGAACGATGACTTCGGTATCGCTGTTGGTCTGGAAGATCGAGCCCTGGCTCTCGAGTCGTGCGCGAATTTGCATGGCATTTGTCAGGTTGCCATTATGCGCCACGCCGATCGAGCCTTTGTTCGACTGGACGAGGATGGGCTGGGCGTTGAGGAGCGCGGAATCGCCAGCCGTAGAGTAGCGTGTGTGGCCGATGGCAAGTGTGCCACGAATCTTTGAGAGGACGTCCTCGGTGAAAATGTCCGCCACTGAGCCCATTGCCTTGTGGACGCGCGAGGTCAGACCGTCGGAAGTGACGATGCCGGCCGACTCCTGGCCACGATGCTGGAGGGCGTGTAGTCCGAGGTAAGCCAGTTTCTCCGCCTCGGGGTGCGAGAAGATTGCGACTACGCCGCACTCATCATGGAATTTGTCGGAAGAATGCATTTCGCTCCTGGCTCTTAGCCGTTGGCTTTTGGCTCTTAGCTCTTGGCTGGTGGCTCAATCCAAGCGCTCTAGGCCGTCGGGACCTCATGATTCTGACTTACTATCACCTTAGTGGTCTGCCGCGATTAACTCTGCATCCGTTCTCAATGCCGACTCAAGTGCTCTTTCGTAGGTAGTGCTTAACTCCGCGACCGGCGCTGATAGGGCTGCTTTTCCATCCAGAAAAATTTCCAGGCGATCCCCGAACGTCTCGCCGATCACGTCGGCGGAAACGCCGTTCGTCTCCGCCACTTGTTTGATTCGCGGTACATTCTTTGGGTCGCAGGAAAGCACGATCCGACTGGAGTCTTCACCAAACAGCGCGAATTCAGCGGGAAGGCCGGCAGATGCGACGTTTACTCTTGCCCCGACGCCCTTCGGAAACGCTTTCTCGGCCAGCGCGACTGCCAATCCTCCCTCGGCGCAATCGTGCGCCGAATCTACAAGTTCCTGTCCGATTAACTCGACGACTGCTCGCTGCAGTGCGGCCTCCTTTTCCAGATCAAGCTCCGGAGGATATCCCCACAACGTGCCCAGAATTTCTTTGGCGTACTCGGAAGAGCCGAACTCGCTCTCTGCATCGGTGATATCGCCCACTTCCGCAGCGCGCAATAGCACGATCGTGCGCCCAGGCGCGGAGAAATGCATTCTGGCGGTCTTGTGCACGTCGTCAAGAATGCCGACGACTCCGAGCACAGGCGTGGGATAGATTCCTTCGCCCAGCGTTTCGTTGTAGAAGCTCACGTTGCCGCCGGTGATGGGGATTTCGAGTTCCTCACATGCCTTTGTGATCCCGTCGATTGTCTGCGAGAACTGCCACATGATGTGCGGCTTCTCGGGATTGCCGAAGTTGAGACAGTTGGTCGCAGCGACGGGAGTTGCACCCGAGCAGGCGACTTTGCGGGCGGCCTCGGCGACAGCATGCATTGCGCCGAGTCGCGGATCGAGGTAGCACCAGCGCCCGTTACCGTCGAGCGCCATTGAAAGCCCGCGTTGTGAGCCCTTGATGCGGATTACTCCAGCATCGCCTGCGCCTGGCGCTTCAACCGTGTTGGTCTGCACCATGTGGTCGTACTGCTGCCACACCCAGCGCTTGCCGCAGATGTTTGAACTGGCAAGGAGTTGTTTCAGAATTGCGGTGAATTCACCCGCCTTGCCCAGCTTCACGGTCTCGGGCATCTCGCGCGGCACAGGAGGCTCCCAACGCGCGAGAGGACGTTTGTACACTGGGGCGTCGTCGGTGAGTGCCTGATTCGGAATCTCGGCGACGATCTTGCCGTGCTCGAGGACGCGCAGCTTGTTGTCGGTCGTGACCTTTCCGACTTCGACGGCATCAAGTCCCCACTTTTCAAATACGCGGAAGACTTCGTGTTCGCGGCCTTTCTGGGCCACCAGCAGCATGCGCTCCTGCGACTCGCTGAGCATGATTTCGTAGGGACTCATACCGGTCTCACGCTGGGGGACGCGATCGAGTTCGATTTCAATTCCAACGCCGCCGCGGCCGCCCATCTCGCAGGTCGAGCAAGTAAGTCCTGCCGCGCCCATGTCTTGAATACCGACAATGGCTCCGGTCTGCATTGCTTCGAGGCATGCTTCGAGCAGCAGTTTTTCGAGAAAGGGATCGCCGACCTGGACATTGGGGCGCTTCGCTTCGGAAGCCTCGCTGAACTCTTCGCTGGCCATGGTCGCGCCGTGGATGCCGTCGCGCCCGGTCTTGGCGCCGACATAAATCACCGGGTTCCCTTCGCCTGCAGCCTTGGCATAAAAGATCTCATTTTTTCGCACGAGCCCCAGGGCAAATGCATTGACCAGCGGATTGCCGGAGTAGCAAGGCTCAAACTTTGTTTCGCCGCCAAGGTTCGGCACGCCGAAGCAGTTGCCGTAGGAGGCGACTCCGCTGACCACGCCTTCGAGGATGGAATGATTTTTGTGGATCTCGGTCTCGGTCGCTGGTGCGGCCGGCGAGGGCGTCCGCTCCCTTGCCGGGGCCGTTATGGGGCCGAAGCGGAGAGAGTCCATTACCGCGACGGGCCTGGCGCCCATGGTGAAGATATCGCGCAAGATTCCGCCGACGCCGGTGGTCGCACCCTGAAAGGGCTCGATGAAACTTGGATGATTGTGTGACTCGATCTTAAAGGCGCAGGCCCAACCGTCGCCGATATCGATGATGCCGGCATTCTCGCCGGGCCCCTGCAAGACGCGCCGGCTGCGAGTGGGCAGGCGCTTCAAATGGACGCGAGACGATTTGTAGGAGCAGTGCTCGCTCCACATCACGCTGAAGATGCCGAGTTCGGTGAGGGTTGGCTCACGGCCGCCGAGCAGTTGCTTGATTTTCTCGTACTCATCAGGCGTCAGGCCATGCTGCCGGAGGGTCTCCGGAGGAAAGGCAGAAGTTAAAGAGGTGGCCATGGGAAGAGTCTCTATTGTCGCATTTCAAGGCGCGGGAGGATAGGGCCGGTTTGGCCCCCGTCTGGGCGTATTTGTGATATCTCCTGCTACGATTCTTTGGCATGAAATCGATCATCGTGGGTACGGCCGGGCACATTGACCACGGGAAGACGGCGCTGGTAAAGGCCCTGACCGGAATTGATGCAGACCGACTGCAGGAAGAAAAGCGGCGCGGCATCACGATTGACCTGGGCTTTGCCCACATGGAGTTGGTTGGCGCGAACGGAGAAGCGCTGCGGCTGGGGTTCGTGGATGTACCGGGACACGAACGATTTGTTCGTAACATGCTGGCCGGAGTTTGCGGCATCGATCTGGTGCTGCTGGTCATTGCGGCGGATGAATCGATTAAGCCACAGACGCGGGAGCACTTCGATATCCTGCAGTTGCTCGGGGTGCAGCGGGGAATCACGGTACTCACGAAGTCAGATGCGGTGGACGCGGAGACACTAGATGTCGTGCGACTGGAAGTGGAAGAGTTTCTGCGCGGGACATTCTTGGAAACGCCAAAATCTCCGATCGTTGCCGGGAGTTCGCTGACGGGCGCGGGGCTGGACGACCTTAAGCAGGAGATGGCCACGGCGGCGGGCGAGGTTGCGGCGCGCGACCCGCGTGCTCTGGCAAGGCTCCCGATCGATCGCGTGTTCACCATGAAGGGCTTCGGCACGGTGGTCACAGGAACGCTGATTTCGGGCACGATCCGGCGCGAAGAAGAGTTGGAAGTGTTTCCGACGGGACGGCGTGTGCGCGTGCGCGGATTGCAGGTACATGGAGAAGTGGCCGATGCTGCTGTGGCGGGACAACGTACGGCGTTGAATTTGGCGGGCGCGAGTGTGGAAGATCTCTCACGCGGCATGACGCTGGCACCGGCTGCGACGTTTGAGACAACGCGGCGCGTGGATGTGAAGTTGCGGCTGCTGGCCTCGGCGAAGCGTCCGCTGAAGCACAGAGCGCGCGTGCACTTTCACGCGCACTCGATGGAGACAGTTGGAGAAGTGGAGTTGTCCGATGCGAAGCCGGTCGCACCAGACTCGGAGGTCTTCGCCCGTATCAAGTTGTCTGACCCCGTGCTGCTGCTGCCCGGCGACAGGTTCATCCTTCGGCAGTTTTCGCCTGTAGTGACGATTGGCGGAGGCACGGTGCTCGATGCGAGTCCGCAATCACGGAAACTCACGGTCGACGAGACTCTTGAAACCTTGGCGAGAGGTGATCGCCTTGCGATTCTGAAGGCTCGTATCTGGCGAACCTATCACGACGGAATCTCTGTGCGGGCGTTGGTCGCGGAGACGGGCTGGGCGAAGGACGTCATCGAGCCTCAAATTGCCAAGTTAGTAAAAAGCAGAGAGATTGTTCAGATCGATGATCTAGTGTTGTGCACGCCGGGGTGGGAAGCTTTGAAGGCGCAAGTTGTTCCGACGGTCGAAGCATTTCACAAGCAGAATCCCTTGGAGCGAGGGATCGGGAAGGAACAACTGCAAGTGCTGACAGACGCGAATCCAGCGATCTTCGCTGCGATCGTGGAGAGACTGGTGCGCGAGAAAAAGATTGAGCTCGCTGGAGATCTCATAAGGTTGCCGGGGCAGGGCGTAGTAATGAAGGACGAGGAAGCGGAGTCAAAGAAGAAAATCGAAGAGGCATTCGCTACAACCGGATTGAAAGTGCCGGCTCTGCATGAAGTGATCGCTGGGCTCAAAGTCGACAAGACACGCGGGCAGAAGATTGTGACCTTGCTGCTGCGGGATAAGGTGCTCGTGAAGATCTCCGACGAACTGGTGTTTCACCGTTCTGCGCTCGAAGAGTTACGGCGTCAGATTGCAGCGCAGAAGGCCAAGTCTTCCAAAATGGATGTGGCAACGTTTAAGGAGTTGACCGGGGTCAGCCGGAAGTATGCGATCCCGCTGCTCGAATATCTGGACCGGGAGCGGGTGACCCGGCGGGTGGGGGACGCGCGGGAAATTCTTTAGCCACGGATTTGCATGGATCTGCACGGATTTAGAAAGGTCATAAACCGTGGCGGGCCGGGTCTCTCCGTCCTAACAACTGTGGGCGGCCGCTCCCACAAAGGCAAACGATTAGATTTTTTCTTCGGGAAATTCCACTTCGAGCCCCAGCGGGTCAGTGAAGCGGTTGGTGAGATTGGCGAGGCCGGTTAGCAGGTGGATGTCGACGATCTCGGGATCAGAGAAATGCTTCTTCATCGGCGGGAAGTCGGCATCGCTGATGTCATGAGGGGTGCGTGTCAGCTTGTCGACATAGGTGAGGGCGGCGCGTTCTTTTTCAGTGTAACGGGAATAGTCTCCCGCCTTGAGAGCGGACCAGTCTTCTGCCGTTAAGCCGACGCGCTTTGACGACGCGAGGTGATGCTGTGTGCAGTAGTGGCATCCGTTGATCAGCGAGACGCGAATGTAAATGAGTTCGTAGAGCTTGCGGTCGAGAGATCGACCGACGCTGGCGTAGAACGGCAGGAAATTCTTGAGCATGTCAGGACGATGGGCAAGCGCCTTCTGAGCGTTGCCAGGCTTACCACGGAGCGTCTTCTCATAGATTTCCCGTACTTCCGGTGAGGCGTCTTCCTGCGTGATCAGGGCGATACGTGCCATCGAATCCTCCGAGATAAAGTCGACAACTTCTTCATCATAGATGATCGGCTGATGCGGGGGCGCAGTCTGCTAAAGGAAAAGGGACAGTCGACGCAAGGAACTTTCCATTGCTATGCCGCGGGGGCGTCCGGCAAAGACGGAATTTCCGCGCTGCCAACATCGCGAGACGTTACCGAATACACTAGAACCAGTCAGATCGTGAAATTTGGTGGAGAGAGCATATTGAAAATGAAACGCTGCGAGGCGAGCGAGGAGGCTCGACTTTTCGCGACTGCGGCAAATTGGGAAACATGGCTGGAAAAGAACCATCGCAAATCGAATGGCCAGTGGGTAAGACTCGCGAAAAAGGGCTCGAGCCTGCAGTCAGTCACCTACGCCGAGGCTCTCGAGATCGCCTTGTGTTACGGATGGATCGATGGACAAAAGCGCGGTGAAAGTGAGCACGCTTGGCTGCAGCGGTTTCTTCCACGTTCGGCGAAGAGCATCTGGTCGAAGATCAACTGTGGGAAGGCGACTGCTCTCATCACGAATGGCCGTATGAAACCTGCCGGTTTGGAAGCAGTGAAGGCCGCCAAAAAGGATGGTAGGTGGGAGCCTGCGTACGACTCCCCGAAAGGCGCGACGGTCCCAAAGGACTTTCAGGCGGCGCTGAATGCGAGTCCGAGAGCGCGTGATTTTTTTCGGACGCTGGACGGCGCGAATCGGTACGCGGTGTTGTTTCGCATACAGACAGTGAAAAAAGAGGAAACCCGGGTGAGAAAGATTCGGGAGTTTGTCGAGATGCTCGAAAGAAAACAGAAGATCCACGAACCGCGCAAGCCACGCCGGGCGGCGAAATAGGAAATGGCAACCATCAAAATCATAGGAGCAGGACTGGCGGGTGCTGAGGCGGCGTGGCAGTGTGCGCGGCGAGGAGTGGATGTTGAACTGTTTGAGATGCGTCCTGTGAAGATGACGCCCGCGCACCAGACCGCGGATTTCGCCGAACTGGTGTGCTCGAATTCGTTGAAGTCTGACAGCGAGAATACGGCTCCGTGGCTGCTGAAAGAGGAGATGCGGCGCGCGGGTTCGCGGCTGCTGGAGATTGCGCGGCAGTGCGCTGTGCCGGCGGGTCACGCCCTGGCGGTCGATCGCGTCACGTTTGCTACACGCGTAACGGAGGCAATTTCGCGCGAGCCACGAATTGTGGTGCGGCGCGAAGAGGTGACTGCTATCGATGAAGCGGACGGCGTGACGATCGTGGCGACCGGACCTCTAACGTCGGATGGGCTGGCTTTGGAAATTACGCGGCTCAGCAGGAGTCGCGATAGCGGCGGCGCTTCGCGGCCGGGGGCGCCCGCGTCACATGATCCGCAGCTTTATTTCTATGATTCGATCAGTCCGATCGTGGAGGCGGATTCGATCGACATGTCACGCGTTTATATGGCGGCGCGGTATGACAAGGGGTCTGCGGATTACATTAATTGCCCGATGAACGCGGAGGAGTACGGTCAGTTTGTCGACGCGTTGCTGACGGCACAGTCGGTTGAAGAGCGCGATTGGGAGAAACTGAATTATTTCGAAGCGTGCCTGCCGATTGAGGAAATCGCACGTCGCGGCCGCGACACGCTGCGGTTTGGGCCGATGAAGCCCGTGGGGCTGAAGGATCCAAGGACCGGCAAGATGCCCTATGCCGTGGTGCAGTTACGTCAGGAAAATCTGCGAGCAGATTCATATAACCTCGTGGGGTTCCAGAATCATTTGAAGTTTGGCGAGCAGGCGCGCGTAATGAGGATGATCCCTGGCCTCGAGAATGCGCGCTTCTTGCGCTACGGGCAGATTCACCGGAATACGTACATCAATGCGCCGACACTGCTGCAGGAAACGTTGCAGATGAAGACTCATCCGCGCGTCTTGTTCGCAGGACAGATTTGTGGTGTCGAAGGCTATGTGGAATCGATTGCAACCGGACTGTTAGCTGGGATGCATGCCGCCGCGCTCGTCTCTGGGGCTGAAATACCGCCCGCCCCGCGGACTTCGGCCTTTGGATCGCTGACGCATTACGTCACACATGCAGACGCAAAGAATTTCCAACCGGCGAATATCACGTTTGATTTGTTGCCTGCTCTGGAGAAAAAGATCCGCGATCGAAAAGAGCGGCACCGATTGCAATGCGAGCTTGCTCTACGCGAGTTCGATGGTTGGCTGGAAACCGCTGGCACCAAGGCTGTGACGGCGTGAAGTGCCAAACCTCGAAGAAGCGTCAACATGAGAATCACGATGGATGGCTCATCAGACATCCAGATCCGCAGAGCAGGCCTTGACGATGTGGTCGCTATCGCGAAGGTTCTTCGCGAATCATTCGCGGAGTATGAAGCCCTCTACACTCGGGAAGGGTTTGCGGCAACCACTCCAAACGCAGAGCAAGTGGTGGATCGCATGCGGGAAGGTCCGGTTTGGGTCGCCCTGCATCGAGGCGAAGTGGTTGGCACCGTCGCGGCCGTGAATAAGGGCCGCTCGGCCTACATGCGGGGGATGGCCGTTCTCCCCGCTGCGAGAGGCTTGAGAGTTGGCGCACGATTACTTGAGCACGTCGAGAATTGGAGTTCCGACGAAGGGTGCTCGCTGCTGTTTCTTAGCACCACACCATTCCTGAGTTCTGCGATTCAGTTGTATGAAAGTCGTGGGTTCCGGAGGGTAGGGGAGGAAACTCAGCATTTATTTGGTACGCCACTATTCACGATGGAGAAGAAAATCCTCGGGAAAAGCTGAACAAGTGCACGTGCTTACCCCTCCATCAAAGGGTCATTTTTCCCTGCAACAAAAATCGCCTCGAATACGTATCTAACAACAGGCCGCGAGGAGCTTACGTTCCGGTGTGGGCTCCGTCCAACCTACTGTCATGAGCCTGCGCGATCTCATCCTCGACGTGCTGCGGACGCTATGGGCGCACAAGCTGCGAGCATTTCTCACAATGTTCGGGATCGCATGGGGCATCGTGTCGATCGTGCTGATGGTGGCGGCGGGGGAGGGGTTGCGCAAAGGGCAAGAAGAACAAGCGCGGAACCTGGGCAAAGACGTAATGATCGTATTCCACGGGCGCACCAGTTTGCAGGCGGGCGGAATCCACGCAGGGCGCGTTGTGCATTGGGAGGATCAGGACGTCGCAGTAGTACAGGATGACTCGCCAGACTGCGAATACGCGATTCCGGAACTCGAACAGAACACCGTACGTACTCACTCCAATTTCAATAATGCCGCATTCACGGTGACGGGCTCCTATCCACAGTTCGGATACATTCGCAGTCTCGACGTCGGAGCGGGACGCTTCTACGACTGGAATGATATGCGCGAGGCGCGTCGCGTGGCGTTCTTGGGGTCGGACGCGGCAAAGCAGTTGTTTCCAGGTCGTGATCCGGTTGGAGATACGATTTATTTGAATGACTTTCCTTACACGGTGATCGGAGTCATGCAGAAGAAGAAGCAGGACTCTAGTTACGACGGGTGGGATGTGAACAAAGTCTTCGTGCCTTTTGCCGCGATGCGTCGTGACTTCCCCGATAAGCCCCCTGGAACGGATTCCACATTTGACCAGTTGCTCGTGACTCCGAAATCGGTGGATCAGCACGAAGCTTGTAAGCACGAAGTTCGCGTGGCGCTGGCGCGTATGCATCGCTACGATCCGAACGACAAGGAGGCGTGTCCGATCTGGGATACGGTCCAAGAAGCGCAAGCCTTCAAGACCATGACCGACGGGATGAAATTCTTCCTGGGAGCGGTTGGGATCGTGACGCTGCTGCTGGGCGGCATCGGAGTCATGAACGTGATGCTGGTGGCAGTGCGGGAACGGACGCGCGAAATTGGAGTGCGTAAAGCGATTGGAGCACCGTCAGGAGTGATTCTGCGTCAGTTTTTCGTCGAGGCATTGATCATCGCTTTCCTGAGTGGAGGGATCGGGCTGGCCATCGCGTTTGGATTCTGCGCACTGGTCAACATGCTCCCGATGCCTGATTTTTTTGCTGGCCTGATCCCCAGCTGGGGTTCGGGTTTGATCGCGGCGGGACTGCTGGGAGCGATTGCTGTGGGGGCCGCGCTTTATCCGGCGCGGCGTGCCGCCTCGATCGATCCGATTGAGGCTCTGCGGTATGAGGCTGGCGGATGAGACTGGTAACCACAAAGGACACGAAGGTCCACGAAAGACAATCCGACGCGCTCGTCTCGCGAGAGGCTCAGTCTTTTCAGTTTGAGTGTTTTGAATGCTGATTGAAATCATTATCGAGGCTTGGATTGCGCTGAAGCGGAACTGGACGCGCAGCTTCCTGACCATGTTGGGGATCGTGTGGGGGATTGCGACTGTGACGCTGCTGATCGCCTATGGCAATAGCTTCCGCAGCGTCCTGGTTCACGGCTTTGATGCATTCGGCAAGAGTGTTGTGATCTGCTGGCCGCAACAAACCAGTGAGCAGCCGGGTGGACAGCGTGCGGGAAAGAAAGTTGTTCTGGAGCAATCGGATGTCGAGATGGTGAAGGCGACGGCTCCGCTGGTGAAGCACGTCTGTCTAGAGACTGTGTCGCGCCCGGGGATTGCTTATGGCGATCGCATGGTGGGGACGGCGCCGGTGCGCGGAGTTTGTCCGGAATACGGCGAGATGCGCAACGAGGTTCCGTCTGAAGGGCGATGGATCAATGCAGAGGACGAACTCGAGCGACGACGCGTGATTTTCCTCGGTGGCCGACTCAAGGAGGAACTCTTCAGCGGCCGCCCCGCAGTTGGGGAGACCGTAGAAGTGTCGGGCGTACGTTTCACCGTGATCGGCGTAATGACGCGGAAGATTCAGCTGAGCAATTACTTCTCCAGCGATGACGATTCATCATGGATTCCGTATTCCGCGGCGGGCGATTTGTGGAACACGCGCTATGCGGCGGTGATGGTGTTCGAGCCGATTGCTCCGCAATTCGAAAAGAAGGCAATGGTGCAGGTGCTGGCGGCGGTGGCGACACGCCAGAATTTTTCGCCGACCGATCCTAAGGCGTTCCAGATGTTCGGCCGCGACGAGTTTCGTCCGGTGATCGATGCGCTGACGATCGGGCTGCAGGTGCTGCTGACATTTATCGGAACACTAACGCTTGGCATCGGTGGTGTGGGAGTGATGAATATCATGCTGGTCTCGGTGGACGAGCGCATTCGCGAGATCGGGTTGCGGCGCGCGTTGGGAGCGCGGAAACGGCACATCAAGCTGCAGTTCCTGGCTGAGACGCTTTTGATCATGTTGCTGGGCGGCGCGATCGGCGTGTTGCTCTCGTATCTCATCGCGTGGGCTGTGGGAACGCTGCCGATGATGGGACCGCTCTTCGAGGATGATTCCGGGCAGGGGGACATTCATCTGCGGATCTCGATGATGACCGTCGTGCTGTCGAGCCTCGTCTTGCTTGTGGTGGGTGTGATCAGCGGGTTGGTACCCGCGATGCGCGCTTCGAAGCTCGATCCCGTGGAAGCGCTGCGGTACGAATGACCGGCAGCCCACATCGGACGTAGAGCAGCAGACAGCGCTCGGCAGGTCGGCGAATGGATCGCTCCGATATGAGTAGCCCTTACTATCGCTTGCCGTGGGGCCAAGAGAAGCGGCGTCCCACGATGCATTTCACGATGAGGTGGTCGGTCGAGCGGGTTGCACCAACGCCGACTCCGAAATTGAATTCCCACTGAGGTGCGAAGTCGATGTCGATTGATGGGAAGAACTGTTGCTGCTGGTCTTTGAGCGGATCGAATCCGCTGAGTGAGCCGTAGGCGGCGTAGTACTCCAACCCACCCGCAATCTTCTTGGTGAAATCGTAACTGACCTTTACGTTGGGCGAGAACGCGACGCCCTGGTTGACGCTGGGTCCGTGAAATGAACGGTCGAGGGCGGGATTGAAGCTCAGGTACCATGGTCCGATTTTCTTGTCGATGATCGGCCGGATTTCCCATGTCCAAGTGTCGGGGGAAAACGCGGCACGCTGGTAACCGATCTCGGTCGAAAGGCTTACTCCCACGGGCCAGTGCCATTTTTCCGGCGCACGAACCCGCGGTCGAATGTGATCGCCAACCCACTGCCATCCGCCATCGGATTGGATGCTGGTAAATACGTAGAATCCGACTTCGGACCATTCGTTGATCCCCTGTGTCAGTTCTAGCGTTTCGTGCTCGGCGTGATTGGTGGGGAGCATGCCGTCTTGCACGGTCTTGCTGCCCTCAACGGTGAAGTTGGAGTGAATCTCAACCATGGTAGAGCGGGGAGCCACAGTCTCGGAGCCGTAGACCTGGATCTCGTAGTTGTCTTGCGCGCGGACGAGTGACATGAGCGCGACGACGGCGAGGAATGTCAGGACGACGAATCGCGACTTTCGGATCATGGGTCTGATTATGTGTGTTAGCCGCAAGGTCCAGCGTCTGCAGGCATTTCTTTGATGATGCACGGAAGGCCGGTTCGACCGCAACCGACCTCCTTGTCATGCGCAGGGCTGCGCATGTGCCGCGCAACTTACGGACACACGCTTTTCTGGCGGCTCCGGCGGACAGCAGGTTCCTCGTCGCTGCGCTCCTCGGAATGACAAGGATTTTTGGGAGCTGCGAGCATTCGTGGGACCTGCGAGATTTCGCGGACTACAAGGGTTCGTGCGAACTACGAGGATTGGTGGGAACTACGCCTGCTTACGGGGTGTCTGATATTGCAGACACGCGCGTGCCTGAGAGGAGCAACTTCTATGGCGTTCTCAATGGCAGGCGGTGGTCCGTCTATTAATGTCACGCCGCTGATCGATGTACTGCTTACCTTGATCATTGTGTTCATGGTGGTGGTGTCGATGGATCAGGAGCAGGGTGAGGTGGCGCAGATTCCGCAGCCGGATCAGAAACAGACGGCGGCACAAACCCAGTCGCGCACGATTGTGATCCAGGTAGTTTGGACTACGAAAGATCAGCCGCCCACATTGAAGATCAACCGGGATGATGTGCGCTGGGAAGATCTGGATACGAAGCTGACTCAGATCTACCTGACGCGCGCGGAGAAGGTGGCGTTCGTCCGCGGCGATGCCGATGTGGATTTTCAATATGTGGCGGATGTGATTGACGTTGCGCACCACGCGGGGGTGCAAAGAGTGGGGTTGTTGACGAAAGACCGAATGGTGGACGGGGAATGAACATCGCTCAACGCCTATTCCCTCGCTTTGTTCTTAATCCAGATCGGCGTGCCTACAAAGCCGAAGGCTTTGCGAATCTGGTTCTCGAGGAAGCGCTGGTACGAGAAGTGCAGTTTCACGGCGCGGTTTGTGAATAGAACAAATGTCGGCGGCGCCACGGATGCCTGTGTCATGTAGAGAATCTTCACGCGCTGGCGCATGGGGACGGAGGCGCGTTCAAAGTCCACGTGCTCGATGAAGCGGTTCATCTCAGACGTGGTGATGCGCTTGCGGCGTTCGGTTGCGACTTCTTCGAGAAGCGGAAAGATCTTCTCCGTGCCTTTGCCGGTCTGGGCTGAAATGAAAACGATTGGCGCGTAGTTCAGGAACTTGAGTTCGTACCGCAGGCGTTCTTCGTAGGCATCGCGGTCGCCGGGCCGTTTGCTCTCGCGCATGCGCTCGGCCTTGGTGGGGCGGGCGGATTTGCTTTTGCCGCTGATGACGAGATCCCACTTATTGACGACGATAATGATCGAGCGCCCGCTCTCATGAGCGTATCCGGCGATGGACGCATCAAGCTGGCTTACGCCCTCGGTAGCGTCGATGACGAGCAGAGCGATGTCGGCGGCCTCGAGATGCTTGCGTGCCATGACCACCGAGAGCTTTTCCGCCATGAGGTGCGTCTTGCCTTTGCGGCGGATGCCGGCGGTGTCAATGAAGCGAAAGCGGCGTCCGTCGTGCTCGACGATCTCATCGACCGCGTCACGCGTAGTTCCGGGGATGGGCGAGACGATGGCGCGGTCTGACGCGGTGAGGCAGTTCAGCAGCGTGGATTTGCCAACGTTGGGATGCCCGATGATCGCAACCTTGGTTTCGAATTCGGTCGCTGGTTGCTGCTCGTCGGTCGATGAATCTTCGGCTGCTTGTGCTTCCTCTGTGCCCCCCGTGTCCTCTGTGGTCAAGGGTTTCGGAAGACTCGCGATCACTGCATCGAGAAGATCGTCGATACCGCGACCGTGTTCCGCGGAGATGGGGAACATTTGCTTCACGCCGAGGCGGTGAAAGTCATCGATGAGTGAGGATTGTCTATCGCTGTCGACCTTGTTGACCGCGAGAAAAAGGGGCCGGTTGGCTTTGCGCAGAAGGCGGACAAGTTCGAGGTCGGGACCCGCGAGTTCGGTGCGGCCGTCGACGACCATGATGATGGCGGCGGCTTCCTCGAGCGCGACGCGCGCCTGGCGATAGATTTCCGATGGAATTAGATCTTTCTCTTCGGGCAGAATGCCGCCGGTGTCGACTACGCGTAGATGACGCCCACCCCACTCGGCGTCGCCGTAAAGGCGGTCTCGCGTGATGCCGGGCTCGTCGCCGACAATAGCGCGGCGCGAGCCGACGATGCGGTTGAAGAGCGTGGACTTGCCGACGTTGGGGCGTCCGACGATCGCGATCGTAGGGACTCCTGCAGCGGTAGTGGCGAGAGTGCTGGTCGAATTGTAAGTGGGTTGGGTCAAAGTGAGTTTCTGTAGCGGACACCTCGTCCGACTGCCCGGCATTGAAAGCCCGACGGCGTTGCCGATGCGAATGTCCCGGAATCGCTATTATAGAGACTCCTGTGGCTCTGAGTTCCCAACCCGCGCCGTCCGCTTCGACGAACCGCTCCGCGCCCGGCGGCAAGGATGCTTCCCTGTATCAATTTTTCGCCCCTGGTGGAGTGCTCTCGCGCACACATCCTGCATATGAATTTCGGCGGGGACAATTGCAAATGGCGCAGGCGGTAGAGCAGGCGCTGGAAGAAAAGCGACATTTAATCGTGGAAGCCGGCACTGGCACGGGAAAGACGCTGGCATATCTCATGCCGGTGATTCGGTCCGGCAAGCGCGTGATTATCTCAACGGGCACGAAAAATCTGCAGGAACAACTTTTCTACAAAGATGTGCCTTTTCTGGAGCAGGCGCTGTACGGAAATACGTCGGGCCGCCTCTCGGTTTGCTACATGAAGGGGCGCAACAATTATTTGTGCCGCAAAAAGCTCTACGACCTGACCGATCAGTCGGTGTTGAGCGGGTTGGATGAAATCGAGCAATATCGCGCCATTTCGGCGTGGGAGAAGACGACGGGAACGGGCGATCGTGCCGAGTTGGCGGAACTTCCCGAAGCGAGCATGCTCTGGTACAAACTCGACGCGCGCGCCGAGAGTTGCACAGGGCAGAAATGCAGCCAGTTTGATCGCTGTTTCATCACGGAGATGCGCCGCCGGGCGATGGAGAGCGACATCGTCATTGTCAATCATCACTTGTTCTTTGCCGACCTTGCGATCAAGTTGCAGGCGGATGGCGCGGCCGATGCCGGAATCTTGCCGGAAGCTGGTGCCGTCATTTTCGATGAGGCACATGAGTTGGAAGACATTGCCGGAAACTACTTCGGCATTTCGGTGAGCAACCTGCGTGTAGAAGAACTGGCGCGAGATGTCGAGAATTCCCTGCAACATAACCGCATGCTTTCCGCGTCGTTGTCGGGAGCGCTGGGAAGCTTGCGGGAGCGATCGCAATTCTTTTTCTCATTGTTGCCGCCCGGCGATGGTCGTTTTGCATTTGATACGCGGCGCGAATTTCTGGAGGAAAACGGAGATGAGTTTGTAGCGTTCAATCAGGCGCTCACGCGGCTCTCTGGCGAACTCGAAGGGCTGGCGCAAAAGCCGGAAGAAATCTTCAATTTCGTTCGCCGCGCGCAGGAGATTCAGGTGCAGCTTGCCTTCGCGATGGAGGCGGAGGACCGCAACACGGTTTTCTGGATCGAGCGGCGGGGCGGGCGCGGAAGGGCAAACTCACCACAAAGACACAAAGGCACGGAGAACACAAAAGAGGGCCCGCAAGGGCGGCAGAATGTTTTTCTGCAAGCGACTCCGATTGATGTTGGCCCGATTCTTCGCGAGTGTCTGTGGTCGAAGCTGGAGTGCGCAGTGCTGACTTCCGCGACGCTGGCCGTGGGTGGAGGCTTCGATTACATCCGCAAGCGCCTGGGGATGGAACACGCGCGCGAGTCGGTGCTGCCTTCGCACTTCGATTACCATAGCCAGGCGTTGCTCTACGTGCCGCCCGACTTGCCAGATCCGCGCACGCCGCAGTTTACGGTGAAGGCGGCGGATCGCATTCGCAAGCTGCTTGAGATCACGCGCGGACGGGCATTCGTCCTTTTCACCAGCTATGCGCAGATGAATGAGATTCATCAACGAATGCTGGGAGAAGTCGAGTTCCCCCTGCTGCGCCAGGGGGATGCTCCGAAAAGCGCGCTGCTGGAAGAATTCCGGCTGACTCCGAATGCCGTGTTGTTTGCCACATCTTCGTTCTGGCAGGGCGTTGATGTGCAAGGAGAGCAATTGAGTTGCGTCATTATCGACCGGTTGCCCTTTGCGGTGCCGAGCGATCCGGTGGTTGCCGCGCGGGTGAAATCCATCGACGCCGAGGGTGGCAACGCGTTCTTCCAATATCAGGTGCCCGCGGCGGTGATTACTTTGAAACAAGGCTTCGGACGGCTGATCCGGTCTCTGCACGACAGAGGTCTCCTGGTCCTGCTCGACAACCGAATTCTGAAAAAGCAATACGGGCGCGTGTTCGTGGAGAGCTTGCCGAACTACAAAAGAACGACTGAGATGCGAGCGGTGGGGGAGTTTTTCGGCGTGGGAGCATAATTGGCCATCTCTAGTTGGGTCCGCGCGAGATCCAATTCCCGCCTCGCGGTACAATAGAGAGTTAGCCATTGAGCGCCGCTTCACCTGTATCCATGCGGTCGCCGAAGGGTCCGCAATGTTCGAAGTTACCGTCGAAGACACATTCGCCGCAGGACATTACCTGCGCAACTACAAAGGTAAGTGCGAGAATCCGCACGGGCACAATTACAAGATCCGGGTGACGCTGGCCGGAGCGGAACTCGACAAGGCTGGGCTGTTGCTGGACTTCAAGGATCTGCGGGAGGTCATGAAGCATGTGATCGAGCGCTTGGATCACCAGATGATCAACGAAATTGAGCCGTTTACTGTAATCAACCCGTCGGCGGAAAACCTGGCGAAGTATTTCTATGATCAGTCAAACTCACGCCTGCAGAGTGTCACAAGCGGGCGGGTGAGAGTAAAAGATGTGACTGTATTCGAGACCGACACGACGACAGCGAGATACTCGGAGTAGTGGGCCTTCCGCGGCTGCGGGCAGGACGCCCGCACAACAGGCGCCCGGGCGGCGCTATCGATGCAGATCACGGAAATCTACAAGTCGCTTCAAGGCGAATCGACTCATGCGGGACGGGCGTGCGTCTTTGTCCGGTTGACGGGATGCAACTTGCGCTGCTCCTGGTGCGACAGCGAGTACACGTTCGTAGGCGGGCGCAAGCTGACGATCGACGAAGTGCTAGACGAGGTCTCGCGCTTGAATCCCGGCGGCGGGTTGGTTGAGATCACGGGCGGTGAGCCTATGCTGCAGGAACGCGAAGCTGTGCCGCTGATGAAACGCCTTTTGGACGATGGCCACACGGTATTGCTCGAAACTAGCGGGGAGCGGCCATTGGAGCGGGTTCCCGCGAGTGTCATCAAGATAGTTGACGTGAAGTGTCCAGACTCGGGCGAACCGGAGACCTTCTGTATGGAAAATCTGAAGACTCTATCGGCGCACGACGAGGTAAAGTTTGTCCTGAGCAGCCGCGCCGACTACGATTTTGCGCGCGACTTCACCGAGCGGCACAATTTGGCGAAGCGGGTAAACGCTATTCTTTTTTCGCCCGCGTTTCGTAAGGACGCCACCGGCACTCGGGATAGTTCTCACTGCCTGCTTGATCCGCAGGAACTCGCGGAGTGGATGATCGCCGACAACGTTCCCGCCCGACTCGGGCTGCAGTTGCACAAGTTTATCTGGGACCCGGCGGTCAAGGGAGTATAGAAGGAAATTCCGGATAGAAAGATTCAGTTCGGACAGACTGATTGCATCGGGTGACATCCTCGAGCAAATCTCGTGCAGTGGTGCTCCTCAGCGGAGGCATGGATTCCAGTGTGTGTGCTGCGCTGGCTGCGCGCGACCACAACGCGGCCGCAGTCCACGTGAGCTACGGCCAGCGCACAGAAGAGCGCGAGCGGAAATCGTTTCTGGCGATCTGCGAACGATTAAACATTCACGACAAGCTCGTCGTCCGAAACGAAGCATTGCGAGCCATTGGTGGGTCCGCCCTGACTGACGACTCCATCGCCGTGCCCAACGCCGAGGCTGTTGGCCAAGATATTCCGGTTACGTACGTCCCGTTTCGAAACGCTCACTTTCTGGCGGTGGCGGTGAGCTGGGCTGAGGTGCTGGACGCGAAAAAGGTGTACATTGGCGCAGTCGAGCCGGACAGCTCTGGATATCCGGATTGCCGTCCTGCCTATTACAAAGCGTTCAATGAGGTCGTGCGAACGGGCACAAAGGAAGGCCAAATTGAAATTGTGACTCCGCTTATCGCCCTGCGAAAAGCGGAGATTGTGCGCCTCGGCCTTGAACTGGGTGCGCCCTTCGATTTAACTTGGTCATGTTACAGCCGCGAGGATGAGGCGTGTGGGGTATGCGACAGCTGTGTGTTGCGCCTGCGCGCGTTCGAGGCGACGGGAATGCAGGATCCGATTCCGTACGTGGCAAGATGAGGATTTCTGATTGTTGACTGCGCTCCATAAGAAGGGTTTCAACCGAGAAGCAGCAATCGAGAATTTAGTGAAATGCGGCCGGGAGGCAAAATGAAAAAACGTTTCGCAATTTTTATATTCGTAATCCTGGTGATTGGACTGTGCGTACCTCCTGTCTTCGCCCAGACAGGGACGGTCAAGGGCACGTGCAAAGATGCTCAGGGCAATCCCATCGCAGACGGAATGGTAGTCTTCGCCAACATTGACAACGGTCAGAAATATCCGCTCAAGACGAACAAGAAGGGCGAGTATTTCTCGTTGGGACTGTCGACAGGCAAGTACAACGTCACATTGTTCAAAACCGCTGACGACATGAAAGCGGGCAAGGAGATGGACCACGTCCACGGTTTTCAGGTCCAACTCGACGAGAACACGCTCGATTTTGACGTAAAGAAGGAACAGGAAAACGCCGCGAAGGGGCAGGGACTTTCTCCCGAGCAGTTGAAGCAAATGCAGGAGGCGCAGGCCAAGCAGGCGAAGGAAACCAATACCGTCAAATCGCTCAATGATAAGTTGAACGCGGCCAAGGCGGCAGCCGATGCGGGTGACTACGACACCGCCATCTCTGCGCTGAACGAGGCCAATCAGATGGACCCGACCCGCGACCTGATCTGGTTCAAACTTGGGGACTACTACCGCATGTCGGCTACGAAACAGACCGACCCGGCGGAGAAGCAGAAGCGACTGGACTCCGCCGTAGATGCGTATCAAAAGGCGGTGGATATCAAGAAGGCCGCGACGAACGATAAGGATCCGAACGCCGCCAAGAATCTTGCCGCGTACTACAACAATTTGGCGGACGCTCTGAACAAGGCGAAGAAAACCGACGATGCGGTGAAGACGTATGAAATGGCAGCGCAGGTCGATCCGACCTCGGCCGCCCAGTCGTACTTCAACATCGGCGCGGTGTACACCAATGCTGGCAAAGCGGACGACGCGATTGCGGCGTTCGACAAGTGTATTGCCGCTGATCCGACTCGAGCTGAGGCCTATTACCAGAAGGGTGTGAACATGTTGGGCAAAGCGACTCTGCAGGGCGACAAGATGGTCGCGGTGCCGGGAACGGCAGAGGCCTTCCAGAAATATCTGGAATTGCAGCCCACGGGCGGGCATGCGGAAGAGGCAAAAGCTATGCTGGCCAGTATTGGGGCGTCGGTTGAAACCAGCTTTGGTAAGAAGAAGACGGCACCGAAGAAGTAGATCGTCTTCCGACACAAGCACTTACAAGCAGCATAAAGGGGCGGCTCAATTGGGCCGCCCTTCACGCGTTTTGGCTGGCTCTGGATGTTACGAAGGACTATGTACTTGCTGGCCTTCGCGCTGAGGGCGTGGCGCGGTACAGTTAAGGAACTGAGTTTTCTTCCCGGCTGTGGTGCATGCGATTCCTGAGGTGTGAGGACGAATGGCAGCACCAACCATTGCACCAATTTCCGTTGAGTTAGAAGGCTTTACTGGAAGCGGCAAAGTCGCGACTCCGGCGTTGCTGAGCGCCATGCTGCGCGCTGCCGAAAAGATCAGCGACCTGGTTTTTTCTCCGGGGCGTCCACCACAGGTGCAGGTTTATGGGCAGATGATTCCTGTGCAAGTGCCGGGCTTCACCATATTGACTCCCGACGACACGCGTCACATCGCCGCAGACCTGATTGGCGACAATAAGCAGGCCATCACAACTCTACGGGAGCACGGGGCCTGCGACATCTCGTTCGGATTACCGGGCATGGCCCGTTTCCGGGTGAACATTTTCATTCAGCGCGGCAGTTGTGCGGTGGTCATGCGCGTCATTCCAACCGCAATTCCGGATTTTGCTTCACTACGATTGCCCGAACAGCTCTCGGACGTAACGAAGTTGCGGGACGGAATTGTTCTCGTTACCGGGCCCGCCGGATCCGGCAAGTCATCGACGTTGGCGGTGCTGTTGGATCTGATCAACCGCGAGAAGTACTACCACATCATCACCATCGAAGATCCCATTGAGTTCCTGCACAACCACAAGTGCTCCACGATCCACCAGCGCGAGTTGCATAGCGATACGCCCAGCTTTGCCCACGCGCTGCGCTCTGCGATGCGGCAGGCGCCCAAAGTCATTCTCGTGGGAGAAATGCGCGACCGAGAGACCATCGAAATCGTGTTGGAAGCCGCCGAGACCGGGCACCTGGTGTTCTCCAGTTTGAATACGATGGATGCTTCGAAGACCGTGGAACGCATCGTAACCTCGTTCTCTCCGGCCGAGCAGCAGTCGGTGCGGGAGCGTCTTGGAAAATCCTTCCGTTACATCATCTGCCAGAGGCTCATTGCGAAGGCGGACCGCAGCGGACGGGTTCCCGCATTTGAAATCTTGAAAGCCAATCCTCGTACGCGCGAGTGCATCGAAAAAGGCGAGCGTGAGAACAAGACGCTGCTCGACGCTATGAAAGTCGGCGCCTCAGAGGGTATGCAACACTTCGACGGCGAGATCGCAGAACTGGTGCGGAATCGGACCATCGACCTTGAGACCGGGCTGTCTTTTGCCAGCAACCCTGCAGTTCTGGGACAGGAACTGGCGCGGTAAGAAACGCTCAGGGTTGTCTTGGTGGTTCCGCGCGCTGCAATTTCAGTGTCCCCTTACTCTATCATCTCTCCATGGCTGTTTCACCGGTGCAGTCGAACGTTCTCAGCTTTGAAGATGCGCGCCGCGTCGTTGAGGAGCAGGCGGCGCATGCTCAGGCTCGCGGAACTGAGTTTGTGGACTTGCTAGTCGTGGGGGGGCGCGTACTAGCGGAGCCCGTGCTTGCCGATCGTGATCTGCCGCCATTTCCACGATCGACGCGCGATGGGTACGCGGTGCGAGCCGGAGATCTCGCACAACTTCCCGCTACGTTCGATGTCATCGGCGAGATCAAAGCCGGCGAGAAGATCGAAAGAATCCCGTCTAGCGTGGGCAGCGGTCAGGCAGTCGCCATCATGACGGGAGCCCCCGTCCCGACGGATGCTGACGCGGTCGTGATGGTGGAATACACGACGCGGCACGGAGAACGAGTCGAAGTTGCGAAGCGAGTCACAGCCGGGGAGAACGTAGTTCCTCGAGGTGCGGAAGCTCGGCAGGGAAGTTTGCTGCTTGATCGCGGGCTTCGTCTAACGGAGGCGGACATCGCGGTGGCTGCCTCGGTCGGTAAGTCGCAACTTGAGGTCTACCGGCAACCTCGCGTCGCAGTGCTGAGCACTGGCGACGAAATCGTGGATGTCGACTGTGCTCCCGGTCCGACTCAGATTCGGAATTCGAACAGCTATTCGGTAGCGTCCCAGATTCTGAAGACCGGCGGCCAGCCGGTTGTTCTGCCTGTTGCTCCGGACGAACCTCAGAAACTCCGACGGCTCATCGACGAGGGATTGAAGTCGGACCTGCTGCTGCTGACAGGCGGCGTTTCCATGGGCCGCTACGATCTTGTGGAGCAGGTTCTGTCGGAGATGCAAGCGGAATTCTTTTTCACCGGCGCGAAGATCCAGCCGGGACGTCCCGTTGTCTTCGGCCAGTGTGGCGCGAGTACTTCTGACCGCGGGAGAAGTTTGGGCAGTACATATTTCTTCGGGTTGCCGGGGAATCCCGTGTCGACGATGGTGACTTTCGAACTCTTCGCCCGGCCGATGCTTGAAGCGTTAGCGGGGCAGCGTCAGCACAAACTCGTCTTTCTTCATGCACGAGCGAAGGCAGAGATTCGCATCAAACCCGGGCTTAGACGATTTCTTCCCGCGATTCTCTCGGGTGAATTCGAGAATTCGGAAGTGGAACTGGTCACCTGGCACGGATCGGGCGACATCGCCGCAACCGCGAGGGCGAACTGCTACGTCGTCATCCCGCCGGACCGGGAAAGCATTCGCGCGGGCGATTGGGTCGCCGTGATGATGAGATGAGTTCTACCGTAGAGGAGATGCGGCGAGTGCGTCTTTACGACGGTTTCCCCATGTAAGATAGAACTTCTGGATGGCGAAGAATCTTTCCCACTACGACGGGTCCGGACGCGCTCGAATGGTTGACGTTTCGGGCAAGTCGGCTACGAAGCGCGAGGCGGAAGCCAGCGCCTTCGTGTCGATCAGTCAAGAAGTGCTCGCGGCCTTGCCGAAAAACCCCAAGGGAGACCCGCTCGAGGTCGCCCGGATCGCCGGCATCATGGCAGCGAAGCGCACCGCCGAGCTGATCCCGATGTGCCATCCACTTCCGCTCTCTCGCGTTGATGTCGACATGCGGCTGTGCGAGAATGGCGTCGCCATTACCTCCAAAGTTACGACTACCGCGGAAACCGGAGTGGAAATGGAAGCGCTGGTGGCGGTCAGCGTGTCGGCACTCACGACCTACGACATGCTGAAAGGTATGGACAAGGGAATTGAGATCCGCGAGATTGTGCTGGAACGAAAGAGCGGCGGGAAGAGCGGCGAGTATCGGCGGACGAAGTAAACGAGCTCATGTCTAACAACGTCAAGCTGCTAGTAGTGGATGACAATCCGATGGTGCTGGCAATGTTGCACCAGGCGCTCGCTCCGCTGGCGCAGGTGACGACGGGGACGGATGCTGCCGACGCGCTGTTGAAGGCGGTGGACGATGTTCCGGACCTGGTCGTGTGCGACTACCGCATGCCCGGGATGGATGGGCGGCAGTTCGTGGAGAAATTGAAGAGCCGCCCGGCGACGGCAAATTTTTCGAGCGTGCTCATGGCGAGCAAAGCGGATATTGCCGAGCGGCTTTCGCCAGCGGATGCTGCAGATGACTATCTCGAGAAGCCGTTTTTCTTGAGGGATGCGACCCGCCGGATCAAGCGCATGATCGACCGCATAGCGTTGGAGAAGATGGCGAAGACTGCGCCGTCGGACGGTGTTGTGCGTGGAAGTCTGGCGCAGATGAACGTGATTGACCTCATGCAGTCCCTGGAAATGGGGCGCAAGAGCTGCCAGCTTTCGTTGAGCAATGAAGGCGAGAAGTGTGAAGTATTTTTTGCGGAAGGACAGGTCAAGCACGCGACTTACGGGTCGCTGGTAGGCGATGAGGCCGTGTTCAAGGTGCTGCGCTGGACCGGCGGAAATTTCCAGCTTGATTTCGAAGGCAAGACGGATAAAGAGACTACGCAGCTCAACACTCAAGGGTTGCTTATGGAAGGGCTGCGGTTGTTGGATGAATCGCAGCGTGATGGTGGCGGAGAACCTGAACCGGTAGCGGCGCCAGCCGCGACGGCTCATTCTCCTGTGCAAGCTCCGGCCGCGCCAGCCGTGCCGGTGCCGCAGAGCGCTCCCATGAGCCGAAGGGATGAAGAGGAAGATGTCCTCCTCGATGGCTGACGTGCGGGGATTCACGGCGGCGGTGGTAACGGTCAGCGACTCCTGCGCTCGCGGGGAGAGGGAAGATCTCTCCGGACCGGCGGTGGTCCAGGTCTTGCAGAAACTTCAAGTCACGGTTGCGGTGCGCGAAGTTGTTCCTGACGATCCGATTCAAATTCAGAATCTACTGATCCGGTTGGCGCGCGAGGTGCAGTTTGTTGTGACCACGGGCGGGACTGGGATCGCCCTGCGGGATGTAACTCCTGAGGCGACGGTCGCGGTGTGCGAGCGGCTTTTGGATGGAGTGGCTGAGCGCATGCGAAGCGAGGGGGCGAAGAAGACTCCGTTTGCGGCGCTCAGTCGGGGAGTCTGTGGAGTGCGGGGGCGGGCTTTAATTCTGAATCTGCCGGGCAGTCCGGCGGGGGCAGTCCAGTCGCTGGAGGCTGTGGCTGAGCTGGTCCCGCATGCGATTGAGCTGCTCAGCGGGAAGACGGAGCATCGGTAGCAGTGGCTGAGTGCGCTGCCGCGACAAACCTCGTCGCGGCGTGGACGGGCGAAGGCGCCCGTCTCCACATGGACAACGCTCACTTCGATTGCGATTTGTTGCTTCCAGCTTTTCCTGGTCCCAGCAGGGCACGGCCTGGATACACGTCTGGGACGAGCTTACCGTTGTCGATGAGAACCGTTCCTCCAACCAATAAATAGTGAACTCCTGCGCTGGGTTCCATCGGCTTGGCAAAGGTGGAACGGTCGGCGATGGTCTGCGGATCGAAGACGACGATGTCTGCGTCGGCGCCCTCCTGCAGGCGTCCTTTGAGCTTCCCTTGGGGAGTAGATCGTTCCAACATTTGCGCGGGCATGAGGGTCATCTTGCGGAGAGCTTCCATCAAGGTGAGCGTCTTATTCTCTCGGACATATTGCGCGAGGACGCGCGAGTAGGTGCCGGCGTTGCGTGGGTGTCCCTCGGCACCGTCGGAGGCGATCATGATCAGCGGGTTGGGGATTACCGCATCGACGATTTCCTGGGTGTTGGCGAAAATCAGAACGGACTGAGGACTCGCGGAGTTGTGTAACTCGTCGAAGCGCGCCTTGGTCAGATGCTCGCCGGTGTTGGGGATGACAAGATTGTCGTAGTCGATCCCCAACTTCTCGCGCCAACCCGGATTGAATTGCGCGGAATTGATGATTGTCATGCCGGCGGTGTAGGGATAGGCCTCGGTGGTCACGTCGAGGCCGCGGGCACGCGCTCCTGCGACGAGAGAGATGCATTCGAGCGAATCGGCCAGGCAGGTGCTGTTGATGTGAACGATGTGGAGTGGCGCACCCGTGATTGCGGCTGCTCCGATCACTTCCTCGACGGATTCTATGTCGGAGCCGGGCTCCAGGCGTCCGAAACTGCGGATGTGGGTGTAGACAGGTATCTTTCGCTCCGCGGCAACCCGGAACATATCAATTACTTCTAGCCGGGTGGCGCCGGGCGTGTATTGAATTCCCATGCCAACGCCGAGGGCGCCGGCGTCGAGTTCGTCTTGCAGACGCTTCTGAATTTGCTTGATCTGGTCCCGGGTGGCGGGATCATTGGTGCCCGGTCCGCTCTTCGGCAGAATCTCAGGGATGCCGGCGCGAGGATCGAGGACATAGGGAGGCAGAGGTGCGCCGAAGATCAGTGCTCGCGCAGCGACATGGCTGGCGGTTGTTCCGTAGTTGATAAGCGAGTGTCCTTCTTTGGCTTTAAGAAATTGAGCAACATCCGGGACTCCGATCTCCATCTCAAGCGCGGTGGTGACGCCGTCGAAGGCCTTAACGACCTGGCTGGCTGGTTCCTGGCCGTGCTGATGCAGGTCGATGAATCCAGGAGCAACCACGAGGCCGGTGGCGTGGATGACGCGGCGTCCGGAGAGCGGCTCGGCGGACACGGCGGCGATCTTTCCGTCGCGGATTCCTACGTTGCGGACGGCGTCGAGATTGGTCTCGGGGTCCATGACGCGTCCGCCTTCGAGGACGAGGTCGTACTGGTGGGCGGAGAGGCCTGTGGCTGCGAGCAAGGAGAAGACGAGAATCAGATTGCGCATGAGAGCTCCGGAGGTAGCGATGATAGCAGGGGCTGGGAGCCGAGGGCGGCTCTCCCTCGATTGGGAAACCGGGCGGGCTAATTCGACCGCCGCTCCTTCGGCAAACTGACACTTTGCTTTTCCATCACGTACACTAACTGGTCTCCTTGAAAAAGATTGGACACATACTGGCGCGCTATTCGGCGTGGATTCTGGGGCTGATGAAGGTGCTCGGAATCTGGGGCGTGTTTGTGATTGCGTTTGCCGACAGCGCTCTCCTAGGCATGCCGGTAGATTTCATAGTCGCGACGTACGCGTACCAAGACCGCAGGCGATTTCTGCTTTATGTTGTGATGGCGTCGCTGGGCTCGGCGTTGGGGAGCATTCCTCTGTACATCATCGGTTACTTGGGCGGGGAGAAGGTGCTGCGTAAGCGGATCTCGGAAGAACGCTTTCTGAAGATTCATCAGTCGTTCGAGCGACACGAGTTCTGGGCCTTGATGTTTCCCGGGATGCTGCCGCCGCCGATGCCGTTCAAGATTTTTGTGCTGGGCGCGGCAGTGTTCGAAATGCGGTTCCGCGATTTCCTGTTCGCGATATTTGCCGGAAGGTTTGTCAGGTTTGGGGTTTTGTCTGTGCTCGTGTTGTGGTTTGGGCCAGAAATTGTGGGGCTCGTCGGGGGGGTGTTTGGTAGGCACTGGGGCTGGGTAGTTGGGGTGATCGTGGCAGTACTATGTGTGTGGTTGGTGCTGCGAGGACGCGGGAAAAAGTCGAAAGAACTCGGGTAAAGACGGCGCTCAGGAATCATACTTCTCGAAGCCACCACGAGAAACATCGCGGCTAGACAGCTGCGGGGCTGTCCGCAAATGAGCATTTCTCCTTCTACGAGAGGGCAGCGGCTTACTAAGCGGCTGCGTGGCCGCCGGATTTAGTCAGACGGCTTTCGAGAATCTGCACGAGAACGGGCACTCCAAAGAATGCGAGTGAGAAGAAGAGGTCGCTCTCAACGGTGCCTCGGAAAAACGGAATACCGGCCGTGTAGGACATCATCAAACCGCTGAATCCTCGCGGATACATTGCAGGCCAGGCTGCCCACACTGCGAAGTTGCTGATCAGGAAGAACGAGACCGAGCTTGCCAACGCCGCTCCAACCACGCGCCAGAAAGATGCTTTCTCGCGGAGCGTGGTGCCCAGCAACAGGATTGCGGCGTACCACGCCCACGTGACGAGCTGATCCCACGAAAATGCCGAGACATAGATGAACTTGGTCAGGATGACGTCGGTCGCAGCCAGCATCACGAGAGGGATCCACATCTGGCGCCGGGACCCGCGCGCGCCGAAGAACAGCAGCGAGGCCGCCAGCGGCGTGAAGTGCCACGCATGAGGCAGGAAATTCAGCGGACCGGCGAACGGCAGGAAGCGAACGGCAATGGCCAGAATGACGAATAAGTAGGGCAGCATGATCACCTCACGAAGCAAACTATCATTCTGGGCGCTTGAGCGGCTGCCGTCAAGGGAAGATCGTTTCCTAAAATTGTTAACCACTAGACACGAAGGTTCACGAAGGCAAATCCCCGCTACAGTTCTTCGTGCTCGGCGGCTTTTAGGTCCGTATCGGGGACCGGTTTGCTGCGGAAGGTGCTGATGTTAGTGACGTTGTTCAGAACGAAAGCGGGTGCGGTCTGCGTTGACGGCATCTTGATGTAGCGGAAGTCTCCGTCGTGAACATCGTGCAGGGCGAATGCGGGCCGGGCGTCCGAGTTGACGCACTCGACCTTAATGCCGCTCATTTCAATCCTCTTTACATGGCGAACGAAGAAGCCGTGACACGGCGTCATTCCGAACATGGTGGGCTCGGGATACTCGCTTTCTTTCTCCCGAAGCTGGAGCTTGGCGTCGGCCGAGGTGCCTCCGCCTTGATGAAGAATCGAGATATCGCTCAGCTTGAGGTCTTCGATGGATTGGCCGGGGATTCCGCTGATGATCGAACTGATCGGTGGGCCAACGCTCAGGCAAGCGACATTGCTGATGAGCAGGCGGCGGATCACGCCTACGGGAACGCCAGCGGGGCCACGCATGCGGGAACCGAGGCGGACGAAGATGGGTGCTGCCAGAATGTCGCGCATGGTGATGTTGGTGATCGTTACGTCTTCAATGATCGCGCCGTCGACGCTCTCGATGGCGAAACCGTGGCAGCCTTCGAAAACGCAGTTGGAGATGGTGATGTTCTTGAAGCCGCCGTTGGATTCGGTCCCGAATTTGATGCGTCCCGTGCGCCAGACTTTGTCATCCGGAGGAAAAGGTTTGCCGGTCGCATCGAGTAGCGTGCCTTCCTGGTAGCTTCCGGTGACGAGGCAATTGGTGATCGTCACCATTTCGGTGGCGCGGGCGTAGCCTAGCGCGAAGGAGCTTTTCAGGCAGATGCCATCGTCCCAGGGAGAGTTGACGCTGCAGTTGGAGACACGAACATTGCGGCAGCAGTCGATGTCCATGCCATCGCGGTTGGTGTCGATGGTCAGATTGTCGATCGTGATGTTGTCGACTCCGGTGGCGAGGATGCCGAAGTGGCCGCCATGAAGGATCGAGAAATCGCGCAAGAGAACGTTGCGGCAGTTCTTGAGAGCGATCGCTTTGTTGGCGACGCCGGACTGCTCGGCCTTGGGGCCGTCGCCCCATCCTCGACTCAGACCCTTGCCCCAGATGAGGCCGGGGCCGGAAATGGAGATGTTGGAGAGGCTCTCTCCCCAGATCAGGCTGTTGTGCCAATGATTGTGGCCGAAGTCCTGGTAGGGCTCCCAAGGCTGGTTGGATTCGGCGAGGTCATATCCCGAGGCGCCTTCTTCGGGAGGATCCGAGGCGAGCAGAATGGATCCTGGAGCCAAGTAGAGAGCGACATTGCTCCGTAGGTGGATGGAATAACAGCGATAGGTTCCGGCGGGAAGGTAGACCGTGCCCCCGCGTTCGGCGGCGGTTTCGATGGCTTTGTTGATGGCAGGGCTGTCGAGGGACTTGCCATCGCCTTGTGCGCCGAAGGCGGTGACGCTGTAGAACAGGTCCGCCGTCGCGGGGGATTCGGCGGCGAAGCTGCGTGACGGCAAGGCGCCTAGTGCGCCCGCTGCGAGCCCGGTCGTTGCCGTTATCAGGAATTTACGTCGGCGCATTGATTCCTCTCAAGCCTATTGCTCACCTTGGCCGGGCTCGGGCACCACGATCTGACTTTTTCCGGCAGTGAAGACGTCGCCCACCACGTGCAGGTTCTTGTCGAGTTCCACCGCGCGGCCTAAGGGACCGCGATTCTGACGGCCCGTGATCGAACTCGGAATTCCCGCGAAGCGCAAATCCTGGAAGTAGACGATATAACCTCCTTGCGGTTCGAGCGCTTCGGTTTCGGTGATGGGATATTGAGCCCAATCCAAAAAGGCACGTCCGGTGTACGATTTTTTTGCTGCCAGAGTCACCGGCGTTTCTTCCGGTTTGTATCGGATGTGGAGGTTGCCCTGGGGATCGACCTCGGGTCCGAGGGAGCCTACCGGGGCCAAAGCGAAGAATGCAGGAGTTTCGACCACGCCGTACCAGTGAAAAGGATCAATCCACTTTGGATAAGCCGAGGCGCGAAGAGGGTCAACCCCTTGGTACCTGCGCGCCTCGAGAGCGTTGACGGCCCGCCGATGTTCATAGTCGCGCAGTCCCCACATGAGAACGACACCGACGAGCGCGAGTGTAGCCGCCAATCGGCCGCGAGGACCGCGACGCCGCGAACCGATTTCCCGGTCGATCATCGCGAAAAAGCCGGGCATGACGAGTCCAAAAAACAGGAACGCTAGCATCACCGGTTCGATGATGAAGACGATGTCCCAGGAGTACCACTTCTCGGAAAACGGCCAGAAAGGTCGGACGCCATAGTTGTTGGTGAAGTCGAGCAGGATGTGGCTTAGGCCTGCCAGACAGGCATAGAGGTACAGGATTCCCCAGCGTGGGGAAAGATTGGGGTCTTTTACCTTGCAACCGCGCAAGCGCCAAATCAAATAGACGAAGCCGAGGACCGCCGCCGCATCGATAAAGATTCCGACGAATGAGTGAGTGAATCCGCGATGGTGAGCGAATCCGAATGCGCGACCGCCAAAGCCTCCGAGGACGTCCAGGTCGGGGGCTTCCGCTGCAAGGGTCAGGGTCAGTGTTGCTAGGGCTGTCTTGCGGTTGAGTCCGGCGCGGCCCAGGCACGCGCCCGTCAGAAAATGGGTGATCGGTTCCAAGGTTCGAGGAATTCTATTGTACTGAGCTGAGTTGTGCCAGCTCGGGTGGACAATAGTCGACTGCGAATTCGGTGCGTGAGGCTCAGCGTGCCGGAGCCAGCAGAGTCAAGGCGTCTGGCACGATCGTGATTTCCACTGGCAGCGTCCCGAGGAGTTCGCCGTCTGCTTCGGCATAGATTTTGGGCTGTCGCTGATCGACAGAGGGCAAATATTCGCAAGAGACGCGGTTGCTGTAAACCAGATCTACGCCGGGGATCGTCCACCGGCGCCGCAACAGGCAACGAGCAGCGTATGCCAGATATGCCACGCGGCTTGCCGTGCGGCAGATGACCAGACGCATGTCGTCGCGGTCGAGCGAGGCTCCGGGCGCGAGTTCCTGTACGACTCCACCGAAGTTGCGAATGCGGATGCTCATCAGTTCAGTGACATCCGCACGCCGAGGTTGAGTCGAGCCGGTTTCAACGTACTCAGCCGAAAACCGCGTCATCGGATAGGTCAAACAGAGGTTGCAGGCCTTTGCATAATAGGCGGCCATGCCCATGCGCTGCTTGGTTCCGCTGTGGAGCTTGTAAAAAAGGTGCGCATCGACGCCAACCCCCGCCGCGAGGACGAAGTAGCTGGAACCACGATTGCCGCCGAGATCGAAGTATTCGACGCAGCCGAGCGCGATGCGACGGTGTGCACCATGAATGGCGGCTTTCGTTGCTGCCACGATGTTGAGGGGAATGCCGATGTCGTGCGCCAGGGCGTTCGCAGTGCCCATCGGCAAAATCGCCAGCGCAACCGTCGACATCGCGAGTACCTGGGCGATGTTGTGGATTGTGCCATCGCCACCGCAGGCGAAGATTGTGTCGCAACCGGAGGCGATGGCGCGACGGGTTTCGTCCCCGGCGTGATCGCGAGACTCGGTCGGTACGAGGTCTGCCTCAATGCCAGTGCTTCGCAGCAATGTGAGTGCGGATTCCAGGTCCCGCCGACGTTGCTTGCTGCCGCCGGAGTCCGGGTTGTAAAGCAACGCCGCCTTGCGCATAACAGGATTGAAGCTGGATTGTACCTGAGGGCAGCGGCAGACCGTCCGAGACGTGGATGGAGGAATTCCTTGTGATCAGCGACGGCCCCACTCCCACATGCCGAACATCGCTTTCTGCGGCAGGGGGTGGCCGAGTTGGCGCGCGAGCATGGTGATCTGGCCGCGGTGGTGCGCGTCGTGCGAGATCAGGTAGCCAAGAAAGCCAGCGGCATCGGGGCGGAAGTTCCTAATGCGGCCGTTGGTGGATATAGCGCCGCTGATGACTACGCTCAGAGCGTGTCGACTGCTCTCCAGTGCACGAATGGCCTGCGCCGGGGACACCGTGGTGCGATCAAGTTGGTCCGGAATCTCTGCGGCCTTACCAGCTTTCAGCCACATCACACGAACGTTGTGCATGTGGGCGACCATGGCGGCGATTGTCCGTCCCTTGCCATCTGGCGGCTTCGCTTTCCATGCCGCGAGCGCAAGGTTATCGATCAGATACTGGTTGATTCGGTTGTTGGTGTTGAAGGCGTTCAGAAGCGCTACCGGAATTTGGCGGATGTATGGATTCTCAAGGACGACAGCATCAACCGAGTCGAGGGCCTTCGGCATGGGCTGGCTTGCGGACGGCTTGGCAAGGGAATCAATTTGGCATAAGCTGGGCGCACTTACAAGGGGCGTTTTTTCCACAGCCATTTTTGGTGCGGTAGTTTGGGGCTCGGGATTCAAACTTCAACTCAGGAGGATTGACCAGATGAAAATTCTGGCGCAAGTGCTGTGCGGAGCTTTGCTCTGTCTGGGCGCGATGGCGCAAGATCACGCCTCCCATATGCAGACCCGTCCAGTCACGCTCGTGACTGGACTCGGAGATCTTCATCACCCTGTTTCCACGCATAATCTGCAGGCGCAAAGGTTTTTCGATCAAGGTCTGCGGTTTGTTTATGCGTTCAACCATGACGAAGCGGCGCGGTCGTTTCAGCATGCCGCGGAACTCGATCCTACTCTGGCAATGGCGTACTGGGGCGTGGCCGAAGCGGTGGGACCGAACTACAACGATCCGGCGGATCCCGATCGCTACAAGCACGCGCACGACGCGGTGCAGAAGGCCGTGGACTTGTCGGCAGGAGCTTCGCCGAGCGAGCAGGCCTACATCCAAGCGATGGCGAAACGCTTCCCGGCGGATCCGAGTTCCGACCTGAAGAAGGCGGCTGAGGATTATCGCGACGCGATGCGCCAGGTTGTGGCTCAGTTCCCGGACGATCTGGACGCAGCGACATTATTCGCCGAGTCAGGCATGAACCTGCATCCCTGGGGATTGTGGCATCAGGATGGGACGCCGGAAGCAGGCACGGAAGAAATCGTGACGACGCTGGAGTCGGTGATGAAGCGCGATCCCAACCATCTGGGTGCGGTTCATTACTACATCCACGCGGTGGAGGCTTCGAACAATCCCCAGCGGGCATTGGCCGGCGCGAACAAGCTAGCGTCGCTCGCTCCGGGGGCGGGACACATCGTGCATATGCCGGCGCACGTCTACATTCGCACTGGCGACTACGATGCGGCGGTCAAGACGAATGAAAAGGCGGCAGAGGTCGATCGCGCGTACATCAAAGCGACCGGTGCGCAGGGCATTTATCCGATGATGTATTACAGCCACAACCTGCACTTTGTGGCAGTATGCGGCGCAATGGATGGCGCGTATGCCGAGGCGCGCAGGAATGCCGATCTGCTGGTGGCCAACGTTGGACCGCACGTGAAGGATGTTCCGATGCTCGAAGGTTTCATGACGATTCCACTGGCGGTAGAGGTTCGATTCCATCACTGGAACGAGATTTTGAAAATGCCGCAGCCAGACGCGGCGCTGAAAGCCACGACAGTTTTCTGGCACTTCGCCCGCGGGTTGGCGCTGGCGGGGACGGGCAAACTTGCCGGTGCGGAGGCTGAATACAAAGTTGTTGCAGAGGCGGAGGCAGCGACGCCTCCGGATGCGATCTTCCAGATGCCAATCAACAACAAGACAAAGGACATTCTGAAGATTGCAGAGAACGTTCTGGGCGCGAAGATCGCCATGGCCAAGAAGGACAGTGCAGGGGCGATCTCCATGCTGCGCGATGCGGTGGCCATCCAGGACAAACTGAACTACGGGGAGCCGCCAGACTGGTTCTATCCGGTGCGGGAAAATCTTGGAGGCGCATTGCTGGTGAGTGGGGACGCGGCGGGGGCAGAGAAAGTGTTCCGTGAGGATCTGGAGCGAAATCCACGGAACCCGCGATCGCTGTGGGGATTGAGGCAGGCCTTGTTGCGGCAGAAGCGCCAGTACGATGCGGGATTCGTTCAGAAGCAATTCGAGGCGTCCTGGAAGGGTGGGGCGCTGGCGCTGAAGCTGGACGATTTGGTCTAGCCGAACTTATGTGGGGACGGGCGCCCCGCCCGTCCCTCCAAGCGCGGCGGCAGCTTTGGGACGACCAAAGTTTGCCGCCATCATTGCTTTGTCAGCGGCTCGCGCCGAATCGCATAGACGAGGTGCGGCAGATCACGCCACGTCACTTCCTTCCAGACGGTCATGCCGTTCTTTTCGGCAACGCGGCATGAGGGGAGGTTCTCGGGACGGATGAGCGAAATGATGCGCTCGACTGGCAGGCGAGCGAAGCCATAGTCCCGACATGCACGGGCGGCCTCGGTGGCAAGGCCTTGTCCCCAGAGATCGCGGCGCACGTGGTAACCGACTTCAATTTCGGTTGAGCCATCCACCTCCTGCACCGTCAGACCGCAATCGCCGATCAATTCACCAGTCGCCTTTAGGACCATGGCCCAAAGTCCGTGGCCGTCGTCGGTATAACGGCGAAGGTTGCGCGCAATCCAATTCTCAACTCCGGCGCGGTCGTAAGGAGCGGGATAGAAACGCATCGTCTCGGGATCGGAGAGCACGAGAGCGAGAGCGTCGGCGTCGGCTGGCAGAAATTGCCGTAGGATGAGCCGAGATGTTTCGAGGATCTGCACCGCTTCTCCTTTTTTTCTCTCTTGCCACCTGATTTTATGCGAAGCCATCCCCGACTTATAATCTGGCCGATGCCTGCCGCGACCAAAGACACCGATAAAAAAATCGAAGCGCTCCGCGAGAAGATTCGGCACCACGAATACCTGTATTACGTTCTCGACAATCCCGAGATCAGCGATGCGGAATTCGACAAGCTGATGCAGCAACTGAAGGATCTGGAGGCCGCGAACCCTTTGCTGGTGACGCCGGATTCGCCGACGCAGCGCGTCGGAGGCAAGCCGCGCGAGGGATTCGTCAAGGTGCCGCACTCCTCGCCGATGCTGTCGCTCGACAATACCTACAACGAGGAGGAACTGCGCGACTGGGAACGCCGCGTACACGAATTGAGCGGACGCAAGGATGTCGACTATGTTTGCGAACTCAAACTCGATGGCATGTCGCTGGCGCTGATCTACGAGGAGGGCCATTTGATGCGGGGAGTGACGCGCGGCGATGGATCGGTAGGCGAGGACGTCACACTGAATGTGCGGACGGTGCGGTCGGTCCCGCTGTCGATTCCGAAAGAGCGTCTGAGGAAAGCTGGGATTCCCGCCGACTTCGAAGTGCGCGGCGAACTACTGATGCCTACGGCGGCATTCAAGAAAGTGAATGAAGAGCGCGAAAAGAAAGGCCTGCCGACGTTTGCAAATCCCCGCAACTTTACAGCAGGAACGGTTCGACAGCTGGATGCCAACGTTACGGCCGAGCGGCGCATGGACTTCTTCCCCTACATCTTGCTGCAAAACGGCCGCACATACCTTGATCGCCATTGGAAGACGCTCGACGCGCTCGAGGCCGCAGGCTTCAAGGTCAACCAGAACCGCAAGCTTGTGCATTCCATGGACGAAGTCTGGGCCTTTATTCAGGAGTGGGAGGCGAAGCGGGATTCGCTGCCTTACGAGATTGATGGCATCGTGGTGAAAGTCGATCGGACTGCGTTACAAGACGAACTTGGCTTCACAGGAAAGGCTCCGCGGTGGGCGATTGCTTATAAATACGCCGCACGGGCGGGGATCACGAAGCTCGAGAATGTGCGCTGGCAGGTTGGCCGTACCGGCAAACTTACGCCCGTGGCAGAGTTGGCTCCGGTTTCGATTGGGGGCACGACCGTTCGCAACGCGACGCTGCACAACATGGACGAGATCGAGCGTCTGGGCGTGAAGATTCGCGACTGGGTGCAGGTGGAACGCGGCGGAGACGTGATTCCCAAGGTCGCAAAGGTCATCGACGACAAGGATCATCCGCGTGGCGACGGAAATATCGAGGTGCCGGAGAAGTGCCCGGTGTGCGGAACAAAAGTTGTGCGTACGGAGGGCGAGGTCGACTATCGCTGCGTCAACGCAAATTGTCCGGCAAAGCTGCTTGGCACAATTCTGCACTTCTCGTCGCGCGGTGTGATGAACATTGACGGCATGGGCGAATCGTTGGTCACGCAGCTCATCGATCGCGGCCTCGTCAAGAATGTAGCCGACATCTACGACCTGTCCAAGAAAGATCTGCTCAGTCTGGAGCGCTTCGCCGATAAGTCGGCGCAAAACATTCTCGACGAAATTGAGAATTCGAAAAAACTGCCTCTGGAGCGCGTGATCTACGGTCTCGGAATTCGTATGGTTGGAGAGCGCACCGCGCAATTCCTGGCTGAGCATTTCGGATCGATGGAGGAACTGGAGCACGCGGGCGTCGAGGAATTGCAAGATGTGAACGAAGTCGGTCCGCGGATCGCCGAGAGCATCGTGGAATTCTTCAGTATTGCGGCAAACCGCAAGCTGGTCGACCGCCTGCGCGGAGCAGGACTGACGCTGAGGGGCCAGAAAAAGGAACGTGGCACGAAGCTGGCCGGGAAAACCTTCGTTCTCACCGGAACGCTCGCAAACTTTACGCGCGACGAAGCGAAGAAGATGATCGAGGACGCTGGTGGCAAGGTCACCGGCTCGGTCAGCAAGAAGACGGACTACGTGGTCGCTGGTTCGGATGCGGGGTCGAAGTTGGATAAGGCGAAGGACTTGGGGGTCGCAGTCATCGACGAAAAGGAGATGGAGAAGCTCGTTGGCTGAAACTATGTTTTTTTCATCGCTTCCCGCATCCTTTTCCACGTCACATCCAGCGTCTCCGGCAGAATCCTGGTCTCACCGACTACCGACATGAAATTCCCGTCCGCCACCCAGCGCGGCAAAACGTGCATGTGAATGTGTCCGGCGATGCCGGCGCCGGCAGCCTTGCCAATGTTCATCCCGAGATTGATCCCGTCCGGATGATAGAGGTCCCGCAACACCGACTCCATGCGCTGCGAAAGCGCGATCATCTCGTTGGCCGCTTCAGAGGGCAGCTTGTGCAGTTCGTCCAAGTGCGCGTAAGGGACGATCATCACGTGCCCCGGCGTGTACGGATATGCATTCAAAATCACGAAGCAGTGCTGGCCGCGATGCACGATGAGTGCTTTGGCATCGTCCTTCTCTTTTTGCGCTTCGCAGAACGCGCATCCGGCGGTTTTTTCCGTGGACGAGACATAGGCGTAGCGCCACGGAGTCCAGAGGTAGTCCATAGCAGGGGAGGGTAGCAGATGTGCGCGAGAGCGCAAAATTCCGCGGGGAGTCGCCACTAGGGGGGACCAAAATGCCGCTTCGAGTACGCGACATGAAAAGTGTCCTGGTGAGGCGCTTGTTCCGAAAGCGTAACACTGAAACCTGCCTGTAACATACGGGCGATTTGCGTTTGACACTGTTCGCGAGCCGTTGCTATAGTCGAAGAGTTCCCATTGGACGCGGGTTCTCTGTAAAAACGTCCGACAGCTGGGATTGTCCAAGCTCATTCGCCAGGGTGAGCCCACCACAACCAAACGACTCATCCAGCAGTCCGCAGAGCAGGCCCCGCATCCATCACCAGAGAGGCATGACCTTGTTCGACGAGACCACCGCCCGCAACTCCGAATCCACCTCCACCGTTGTGGCTGAAGCTGAGCCCATGACTGAAACGACGACGCCCGAACAACATCGGCCTGAACAGAATCAGGCTGCCGCCGACAGCACAACCTCGACTGCGACGGCGCAGAGTGAGACGGCGCATGCCGGCTCGCCTGCGGACGACAAACCCTCGGCCGTCGAGGACTTCGCCTCCGTGCTTGAGAGCTTCACTACTGAAGCTGAAGAAGCCGTGAGTGAAGACCGCGTCATCAAGGGCACCGTGTTGAAGCTGACCGGGACCCACGTGGTCGTCGATATCGGCGCGAAGTCAGAAGGCATGCTGCCGCTGGCTGAGGTGCTCGATCACGAGGGCAAGCCGAAGTTCAAGCCGGGCGACGAAATCGATGTGATGCGCGACAAGGGCGAGGCCGAGGAAGGCTACATCAACCTCTCGCACCAGAAGGCGCAACGTATCCATGCGTGGGACGAAATCGAGAAGGCCTACAACGAGAAGAAGCCGATCAAGGCTGTGGTCGTCGACCGCATCAAGGGCGGTCTGACGGTCGATATTCTTGGCGCACACGCATTCTTGCCGGGCTCGCAGGTGGATCTGCGGCCGATCCGCAATCTGGATGGCATGAAGGGCCAGACGCTCGAAGTTGCGGTCATCAAACTGAACAAGAAGCGCGGCAACATCGTGGTCTCGCGCAAGGACTTGCTTGAGGGCGAACAAAACGAAAAGCGTTCGAAGACGCTGGAGCATCTGGAAGAGGGATCGGTGCTCACGGGCGTGGTCAAAAATCTGACCGAATATGGCGCGTTCGTAGACTTGGGCGGGCTCGACGGTCTGCTGCACATTACCGACATGTCCTGGGGACGGCTCACGCATCCGAAGGATCTCGTGAATGTCGGCGATCAGATTCAAGTCAAAGTTCTGAAGTACGACAAAGAGAAGCAGCGCGTTTCGCTGGGATTCAAGCAACTCACGCCAGATCCGTGGCTCGATGCTGAGCATCGCTATCCCGAGGGCGCACACGTTTCTGGACGTGTGATCAGCGTGACCGACTACGGAGCATTCGTCGAACTGGAGCAGGGAATTGAAGGCCTGGTCCACGTGAGCGAGATGACTTGGTCGAAGCGCATGAAGCACCCGTCGAAGCTGGTCAACGTTGGCGATCAGGTGGAGTGCGTCGTGCTCAATGTGAATCCGACGGAGCGGCGAATTTCGCTCGGGATGCGCCAACTGGCAGCCAATCCGTGGGACTCGCTGCACGAGAAGTTCCCAGTCGGTATGACGGTCGAGGGACGCGTGCGCAACCTCACAGACTTTGGCGCCTTCATCGAAATCGAAGATGGGATCGACGGTTTGGTACACGTCAGCAATCTGAGCTGGACCAAGCGCGTGAAGCATCCTTCGGAAGTTCTGAAAAAAGGCGACCGCGTAAAGGCCATTGTGCTTGCCATCGAACCCGACAAGCGCCGCCTATCGCTTGGCATGAAGCAATTGCAGCCGGATGTTTGGGAGTCATTCTTCCAGACGCATCACATTGGCGACGTGGTCCACGGCAAGGTGCTGCGAGTGGCCGCGTTCGGAGCGTTCGTGGAGATTGCCGAGGGCGTGGAAGGTTTGTGCCACAAGTCCGAAGCAGTCGATGGAAACGGACAGCCGATGCACCTTGAGCCAGGCCTAGAGCACGAGTTCAAGATCATCAAGATGAGTCCGGAGGAGAAGAAAGTCGGACTCAGCATCCGCGCAGTGGGCGAAGAAGCTTCGCGATCGGAAGTGGAAGCCTACAAGCAGCCGGTTTCGAGCACGAGTTCCACGATTGGCGAGTTGATTTCCTGGAAGCGCGCCAGCAACGAGAACAACTAGGATTGAGTTTCTGAATCCTTATGGGCCGCCTACTGGGCGGCTCTATTTTTTCCAAGCAAAGCTTTGGCCGGTGTCGCCCCCCCTGTTCTAGAATCATTCGTTTGCCTTTAGTCATCTCTTCCTACTGAGGGTTACCACTTTGCCTGACACGACTTATGACGTAGCCATTATCGGCAGCGGCCCTGCGGGATATACCGCCGCAATTCGCGCCGGCCAATACGGCCTGAAGACCGCACTCATTGAGAAGGACGGCTTTCTCGGAGGAACCTGCCTTCACGTCGGCTGCATTCCGACCAAGGCGCTGCTCTTCAACGCAGAGTTGTGGGATCACCTGAAAGACGCGAAGGAATTCGGCATTGAGGGCGTGGACTCGCGCAAGTTGAACTGGGCCGCAATTCAGGAGCGCAAGGGCAAGATCGTGGCGAAGCACGCCAAGGGTCTCGAGTTCCTGATGAAGAAGAACAAAGTCGACACGGTCAAGGGATATGGAAAGCTTACCGGTCCCGCGCACAACGGAGTGTTCACCGTTGAGCTCGCGAATGACGGAAAGACTTCGCAACTCAAAGCGAAGAATGTAATTCTGGCGACCGGATCTGAAGCGCGTATGTTACCCGGTCTCGAAGCGAACGATCGCGTGCTGACCAACATCGAGATCCTCAGCCTGAAAGAGATTCCGAAATCGCTGGTGATTGTGGGCGCTGGAGCGGTGGGTGTGGAGTTTGCTTCCATCTATCGCTCGTTCGATTGCGAAGTGACGATTGTTGAAATGTTGCCACGGCTCGTTCCGGTCGAGGACGAGGAAGTTTCCAAGGAACTCGCACGCGTTTTCCGTAAGCGTGGCATCGCCTTTCACACGAGCGCGAAGGTCGACAAGGTGGAGAAGACGAAAGCAGGAGTCGCGGTTACGATTACCGTGGACGGCAAGCAACAGAAGATTGACGCCGAGAAAATTCTCATCGCGGTCGGCCGCAAGCCTCGTACGCAGAATATTGGCCTCGAGCGTACGAAGATCAAGCCGGACCGAGAGTTCATCAAAACCGACTCATGGATGCAGACCGCTGAACCAGGAGTCTATGCGGTGGGCGATATCGTGCTGGGAACGCCACAGCTCGCACACGTCGGTGCGATGGAAGCGCTCGTCGCCGTGGCCAAGATCGCAGGCAAGCCCGGCAAGCCAATCAACCCGGAGCATATCCCGGGCGCGACATATTGCCATCCTGAAATCGGTAGCGTCGGCCTCACTGAGACCAAAGCTCGCGAGGCGGGATACAACGTGAAGGTTGGCAAGTTTCCGTTTACCGCGAACTCACGCGCTTCGATCGTCGGCCAGCATGAAGGCTTCATCAAGATCGTCTCTGATGCGGATTACGGCGAGATTCTCGGCGTGCACATCATCGGGCCACAGGCTACGGAACTGATTGCCGAGGCGGTAACAGCGATGGAGCTCGAAGCCACAGTAGAAGACCTGATGTGGACGATCCACGCGCATCCAACGCTGGCCGAAGCCATGCTGGATGCATCGAATAGTGTCTACGGAATCGCGATCAACGCGTAAACTTCCTTGCCACGGATTAACGCGGATGAACACGGAGAACGCCGCAGCAGAACGTCATGTCATCCTGAGCGCGCATTTTGCGCGAAGGACCTATGCAATTCCTCTGTGTCCTCCGTGTCCTCAGTGGTGAAGACTTTGACTTTGATCTCAATCGTCCAACTCGGCACCGTCGACTACGCCACAGGCCTAGGCCTGCAAAGGCAGCTCGTCGCCCTGCGCAAGGAAGAAAAAATCGGTGACGTCCTTCTGTTGCTGGAACACTCACCAGTAATTACGCTAGGCAGAAATGCGAAGGCTGCAAATGTCGTCGCCTCCCCCGAACTCCTCGCCCACCGCGGCGTCGAACTCTTCGAGTGCGATCGAGGCGGCGACGTCACCTTCCACGGTCCTGGACAGATCGTCGGCTACCCCATCTTCGATCTGCGCGCACGTGCCACGCCCGACGTCAAACGCAAAACTCTGGGCGTCATCGAATTCGTCCGCCGCCTCGAGGAAGTCCTGATCCGCACCTGCACCGACTTCGCCATCCCCGCCAAATGCGTTCCGGGCTTGACGGGCGTGTGGACCTTGTCATCTCGAGCGGAAGAGAGCGATTCGAAGAATCGTTCTCTGGAGTCGAGGGACCTTCTGTTCGCCGACGCTGCACCGAACGCTGACCCAGAAGCCAAACTAGCCGCCATCGGAGTCCACATCTCCCGCTTCGTTACCTCCCACGGCTTCGCTCTCAACGTAAACACCGACCTCAGCTACTTCAGCTTGATCGTCCCCTGCGGCATCACGACCAAGCCTGTGACGTCGATGCAGCGAGAACTCGGCAAGCCACTCGATCTCAACGCCGTCGCCGAATCCATCTCCCGCAACTTCGGCACGGTCTTCTCCAGCCAGATCCTGTGGCTTGAATCTCTCGACGACCTGCTCGGCCGTGCGCCCAGTGAGTCCTCAGCTGCGACAGAACCGAGCCGACCACGCGAGCGAAGCGATTCGATTTAGCCGGGCCGGTCTTGCCTCCGGAGCGGCAGGCGAAGTCGGATACAGGGACGCCTGCGCGTGCTGGCTCTTCGACCCCCACTCGCGATACCATCAAAGCGTCGCGCTCCGAGCGCCGCTCAACATGGGGATCAAGAAAGCGAAGTCCAAGCCAACGTCCAACGGGAACCGTCCGCGAAATGGTGTGTCCCGGTCTCCAATGAGCAACGCGAAGACCAACGTCTCTGGCCTCCGAACCTACTCGATTCCCGACTATCGCCTGGAACATCCCGACTTCACAGTCCACCAGGCTGTCAAGAAGGATAAAGACGGAACCGAACACGTCCGTTACGAAGTCGAAGGCGACCTTGACGCGCCCGTCCCGCCGATCCGTGACTCCAAGTATCTCGGCAAACAGCAGGCGATCGAGATTTATCGTTACATGCTGCTCAATCGCAAAATGGAAGTCGCGCTCGAAAATCTTTACAAGCAAGGCCAGGTTGTTGGCGGCGTTTACTTCGGGCTGGGCCAGGAAGCCTGCTCTTGCGCCTCTGCCTACGCGCTCGATAAAGACGACTGGTTCGCCCCAATGATTCGCAACCAGGGATCGCTGCTCGTTCGGGGCTTCCGCGCCGCCGACACAATGATGCAGTACATGGCGAAGGCCGACTCACCCACCAAGGGACGCGACGGCACATCGCATTTCGGTGACATCTACGCCCGCAACATGGTCTCGCCCATTTCCATGCTCGGCGATCTGATTCCAGTTCTGTCAGGCGTGGCACTCGGCGCGCGTCTGCAGGGACGCAACGTTGCCGTCATGACCTACATCGGCGATGGAGGCCAATCTACAGGCGTCACGTACGAAGGCATCAATTTCGCAGCCGTGCAGAATCTGGGCCTCGTTCTCTTCGTCGAGTCGAATCTCTGGGCCTATTCCACGCCGTCCGACATGCAGTATCGCTGCAAAGATCTCGCCGAACGCGCCATCGGATATGGCATCCCCGGCGTCATCGTCGACGGTACCGACGCTTGCCAGGTCTACGACGCAGCCCATGAAGCTGTCGCAGGTGCCCATCGCGGCGAGGGGCCCACGTTGATTGAAGCGAAGATGATGCGCATGAAAGGCCATGCCATTCACGACGCGGCGGCGTATGTGCCGAAGGAAATGTTCGAGTTCTGGAAGAAGCGGGATCCGATCGCGAGATTTGAAAATTATCTGGTAAAAGAAAAAAAGTGGCTGACCCCGAAAGAGAATGAAAAGCTAATCGCAGAAGTAGACAAAGTAATCGAAGCGGAACGAGAAATTGCTGTGAACTCTCCAATGCCTGCGCCGGAATCAGCAGAAGGCGGCGTCTTCTGTGAAGACGGTTGCCACGAAATTAAGCCCAAGTATGGAATGCCCAAGGTGAAGAAAGGTGCCGGCGGCTTCAAGGAAACCGAAGCAGCGGTGCACCTGCGGTAAAAACAACCACCGGAATTCTGCCATGGATGAAATCCATACCGTTGAGCAAATGTACGCCCTGATTCGCGAAGCGATTCTGAATCGTCAAATTCTTGCTGTCAGCTATCATGGATCCATTCGTGAAGTATGTCCGCATGTGCTCGGCAAAAAGAAGGGGCGACCGCACACTCTTCTTTACCAGTTTGCCGGCGAAACGGCGAGTGGATTGAAGCCAGATGGATCGCCCGATAATTGGCGATGCCTGAGCGTGGATAAATTGACGCACGTCGCAGTGAGGAGAAACGACGGCGAGTGGCATACGGCGTGGAACTACTCTGCCATGCAAAACTGCGTTGATGAGATCGACGTAAAAGTGGAAATCCGGGCCGCCTGAGAGTAGGTTCGAGAATTGTTAGCAGATGATCGTCAGCAGCTTTTCAAATTCTGAAACCGACCTATGCAACTCACTTACCTCGAAGCCATCCGCCAGGGAATCTGGGAAGAAATGGACCGCGACCCAACTGTCTTCTGTCTCGGCGAAGACATCGGTATTTATGGCGGAGCCTTCAAAGTCACCGACGGCTTCATCGACCGCTTCGGCCCCGAGCGCGTCATCGACACACCGATCGCTGAGTCTGCGATCGTAGGTGCGGCCTTCGGCGCGTCGCTCACCGGCATGCGCCCCGTCGCTGAATTCCAGTTCATGGACTTCATCGGCTGCGCCTTCAACCAGATTTCAAACATGGTCGCGAAGACGCACTATCTCTGGGGAGCGCCCGCGCCGCTCGTCCTGCGCGGCCCGAGCGGCGGATACGTCCACGGCGGTCCCTTCCATTCGCAGAATCCTGAGATGTGGTTCGTCCACAACCCAGGTCTTAAAGTCATTTGCCCTGCCACGCCCTACGACGCCAAAGGCCTGATCAAAGCCGCCATCCGCGACAACAATCCGTGCATCTTCTTCGAACATAAATATCTTTACCGCCGCATCAAAGGCGAAGTCCCAGCGGAAGACTACGTTGTGCCAATCGGCAAAGCGAATATTGCCCGCGAAGGCCGCGACCTGAGCATCATTACTTATGCCGCGATGGTGCATACCGCGTTAGAGGCTGCTGAGATCCTGAAGAACGAAGGGATCGATCCCGAAATCCTCGACCTTCGCACCGTATCTCCGCTTGATCGCGAAGCCATCGTTCAAACGGTGAAGAAGACGAACAAAGTCATCATTCTTCACGAGCACTCCCGCACCGGAGGGCTGGCGGGCGAGATTGCCGCAATCATTAACGAAGAAGCCTTCGACGATCTCGACGGGCCAATCATACGCATCGCAGGCCTCGACTCCGCGATTCCGTTCTCGCCGCCTCAGGAACATCACTATTTGCCAAAGGTGGAGGACGTGGTCCGCGAGGCGCGGCGTCTGAAGGCATACTGACGAAACCAGATTCTGGGCGCCCTGCCCGTCCAACCTGACATGGAAGGTGCCGGCCTAGCGCGGCGCCCCGCCCATCTGCCAAAATATCCCCGGAGGCATCATGGGAAAGTTCACACTCGGCATAATTGTCACGGTGCTCGTCCTGGTTCTCGGCGGTCTAGGTTTCGCTCTGCTCGGATTCTTTCCCACAGTCGCAAATGTCGAACCACCGCATATCGAACGCCGCCTAGCCATGGGTGCCGTGGATGCCTCCACAGAGCGCCACGCTCCTCACGTTTCAAATCCGCTGACCCCTACGGACCAGAACCTTGAAGACGGCATGAAGCTCTACACGATGAATTGCGCTCTTTGTCACGGAGGTCTGGACCGGAAGCCGTCGTCACTCGCGCATTCTTTCTATCCTCCAGCGCCCAATCTTCTGGCTGACCCGCCTGACGATCCCGAGTGGCACATCTATTACACGATTCGCACCGGAATCCGTTACACGGGTATGCCCGCGTGGGATAAGACCCTAGGTGAGCAGGACATCTGGAAGATTACGATGCTGCTTTCCCACATGGACAAACTTCCACCCACCGTCCAGGAGTATTGGAAGACCAGCTTCGGCGACACCACCGTCCCAGCGGATGACAAGACGAAAGACGAAAAGAAAGAAGGCGAAGGGAAGCACGACCATCACTGAGGAAGGCAACGTTCCGAGCGAAGACTGGAAGGCTTATCCGGTTTGTCCGAGAACAGAGAGACGGCACACTACTCGGTCGCCTAACGCCGCTCAGGTACATCGAAACGCTATAATATTCCGTTGCGTCCGGCCTCTGCTGCAAGGTGTGGGGTCACGCGGAAGGAAATCATGCCAACAGACATCATCATGCCCCAGATGGGCGAATCCATCGTTGAGGGCACTATTACCAAGTGGTTGAAGAAGCCCGGCGACAAGGTTCAGCGCGACGAGCCTCTGTTCGAGATTTCTACCGACAAGGTCGACGCCGAAATTCCCGCACCAGCCTCTGGCGTTCTGCAGGAAATCAAAGTCACCGAAGGCACAACGGTTGGCGTGAATACCGTGGTCGGAACCATTGCCGCGGACGGCGAAGCCGCCTCAGCGAAACCCGCCGCGTCAGCACCACCTAAGTCCACTCCTGCTGCGGTTTCCGCACCGAAAGAAGAAAAGAAACCTGCCCAGACTCCTCCGCCCGCAGCCGCTCCCGCTCAGGAAGAGGACGAAGAAGCGCGGTCCTCTCCGCTAGTCCGCAAGATTGCCCGCGAACACGGCATCAGCCTTTCGCAAATTTCAGGCACCGGACTTGGCGGCCGCATCACCAAGCAAGACATCATGCAGTTCATCGAGAGCCAGGGATCTTCGCAACCGGCTCCCGCTACTCCATCTGCACCTGCTCAGTCTGTGGCCGCCGCACCGGCGCCGCGCCCGGCGGCTCCCGCGCCATACCCGGGCGATCTCGTGCCCATGACGAACATGCGCAAGCTGATCGCTAAGCACATGATCGAATCCCGCCGCACGAGCGCGCACGTCCACTGCATGTACGAAGTAGACTTCACCCGCATCGTGAACCTGCGCGCCAAACAGAAGGCAGGATTCGAGCAGCGACACGGTGCGCGGCTCACCTTCATGCCCTTCTTCGTGCGCTCGGCAGTCATGGCCTTGCAGCAGTGGCCCATCATCAATGCAACGATTGAAGGCGACAACATCCGTTATCATCGCCAAATCAACATGGGCATTGCCGTCGCCCTCGATTGGGGACTCATCGTCCCTGTCCTCAAGAATGCCGGCGATCTGAACTTCCTCGGACTGCAACGCGGCATAACCGATCTTGGTGAACGTGCCCGCACGAAGAAACTCAAGCCCGAAGACGTCGAAGGCTCGACTTTCACCGTGACCAATCCGGGCCAATTCGGCGCCGTCTTCGGACTCCCCATCATCAACCAGCCCAACTCTGCGATCATGGGCGTCGGCGGTATCACCAAGCAGCCTATGGTGATCACCGACAAAGACGGCACCGACTCCATCGCCATCAGATCGGTCGTTCATCTCACGCTCGGATACGATCACCGCCTCATCGACGGCGCCGTCGCCGACCAATTTATGGCAATGGTGAAGAAGAATCTCGAGACCTGGAGCGAAGAGGTTGGGTGAAGCTGCTTTTCGTGAAGTCTAGGTTTGTGGGACAGCAGGTGATGGCTGAGCCTGATTCTTCGCCCACGTCGACGCGTTCAGGCATTCCACCGTGCCGTCGATGATCTTCGAAATTCCGTCTTTGAACTTCTCAGGATCGATGATCTCCCGAGCCGCGACGGCGTCCACAGTCGCCAGTGCATTCTCCAGAAACGACATTGCGGCGTCCTTCTTCTCCGCTCCAGATTTGCCACCGAAAAGCCCCTCAATTCCACTGACCAGCGCGGGGACAAAGGAAATCCCCCTCAACAACTGATTTAGAAAATTCATTGTTCCTCCTTGAAATAAACCGTCGTACCCAGCATCTCGCGCTCCGCTCAACTCCGAACAGTGTGCACGAGCCGCCATCTATTTTTTGATGAATACCTCCGCGGACTCCAACATCAGCACTACTTCTTCGGAAGGAGCTTCTTGCTCTCACTGTCGTGCGCTTCGATCATGTGCTTGATCTCAGCCTGCCCCTCCCGCAGTTCCCCGAGTTCCACCTCCGTGCGGACCCGTCCTTCCGTATTCGTCGCCGCGATTTCCTCCAGACGGAGGACCCTTGCTTTTGTCGTCTCGATATCTGCATCGCGCTTTGAGCTATTACGCGCGTCTTGCAGAACGTATCCGGTAAGAGACAGCGCGATCGCTCCGATCGCAATCAGAGTACGGCCGTCGAATCGCAGAAGCTTGCCGCGCTCTTCCTGTCCTTTTACCGCAGCTGCCAGGGATTGCTGCAGCGACTGTGTCGTCCCTTGCATCTCTCCCAATTGTGCGAGGACTTCGAGTTGGAAATCTTTCGCAGTGTAAGGGATCGTGCGGCCCTGTTTTAGAATGCTTGAGGCTCTTGGTTTCCCAGACAGATCTTCGTCACTCATAGCGGATAGTCCACGTGGAGTGCGGCGGCGTACCGTGAATATCGAGGCGGCGAAGAATTATCGTATGACCGCAAGAAATAGTTTTGTGTGCGTGCTAGCCGCGGCAAAGTGAACGTTTGAGTCGTGAATCGCCCCAGCAAGTTCCGGTCGTTCGCAACTCCCCATCCGTAGTCGTGAGCTCTTACCTCGATTCCGTACGTCGGAGTTACTCCGGCATCCACTTGTACCGTCGTCGACGTCACCTGGGTAATCTGTGCGTCGGTCAGATTGGCAAGATAGTACGCGCCAACCTGCGTGGTCGCTAGCCGCACTGGCAGATTCTGTAGCGAAACGGTTACCGCATTCGAAGCATCCTGTCGCGCGAGTGGCGCTGCCAGGTCATTCGCAAATTCGATCGCATACATCGCGCGGTCGTCCGCCGGATCGACCGCATCAATTATGACCTTGCGGACGATCGCGCTGAACACCGCACTCTGTGAGGGCACGTTGACTACTACTGCATCTCCGGGGAAAATGTCAGTCGCGCTGCCGGGCAGAAAATCGCTCCAGGTCTGATAGCTTCCGGCCCAGGCGGGACCTCCAGCGTCGTCAAGAATCGCCAGCGCGGCGTTCTCGCAGTCTCCTTGCGTCCTCGCGCTGGGAGTTTTCGCCGTCCTTACGACTCCTCTCAGTCCGTCGTCACTTCCGCTTTGCAGGCTCGCAATGCTTGCAGCATTCGTCACCTCGGCGACCGCGCGGCCCGATCCTCGATAACTGGCCACAATGAGAGTATTCAGAGGCGGTACATACTGCGGATAGAAATCCAACGAAGTGGAACTCGCAATCACGCACTGCCCGCCAGCCGATAGCGACTCCACTAGTTGCGTTACGTAGTTTGAATTCGGGAGCGCCGTTCGCACTTCCGCGAGGGAGATGTGCGTCGCATACGTGTACGCAATGCTGCAATACATATTTGTCGCGTTGACCAGTGCATACGTGCAGAAGGCCGGCGCGTTCGCAATCACGTCGTCGTACAACACGGTTGCAGGAGCGACGATCGTTGCCGGAACCGCTGGGTCGATGTCTTGCACTTCCAGTACAAACCTCACGTTTGCGGGAACAGTTGCTCCTCCCCATCCGCTTCCCGCAGGATGCAGTGAAGAGTGATAGCGCTCCTCGGATCGATAGACCTCCATCGAATAGATGTAAGTCGTCAACACGTAACGGTGTCCCGAGGTCGTGGCCACCACTGGCCCGGTCAAAGAACCATTCATGAGCGCCTGTATACTCGATCCGCCGCCAGACGGTGTGATCTGAAATCCCGCGAGACAACTCTCTGTAGTAATCGCTCCCGAATATAGCCCTCCCAATATCCCTTGCGAGGCTAACGAAAAGCTAATATCCCCATGCTGCAACTCCAGCGCGCCGCCGAGTTCAATCTGCTCATCGAACTCCACGGTTGTTTGCCCGTCCTGATTGGCTCCGCCATTGATCTGGAGTGTCTGAGCGGTCACCGAAATCGCCGACGCCGGGTCGCTTACCATCCACGTACTCCCATCCAACCCAGGGCCAAGATATTGCTCGTCGATAACGGCTGGCTTGTTCTGCTGGAACGGAGATTGCGATAAATAAAAGCTGCGGCTTAATCCATCGCCCACAAAATAGTCACGAACGTAATCCTGTGGCTCGTCCAACCCGACGACGGTGACGTCGTTCGCCAACAGATTCGGAGAAATGAGTGTCAGTCCGGCCGGGGAAAAAGTCGGGTCACTCTCACTAAGCGCATATGACGACGCTCCCACCGGAGCTAGCACGAGAGCACCACCCATCGCGCGATAAACGGCTCGCGCCATCAGAGCAATTTCAGCCGCGTGGTATGAAAACTGTTTCTGTGGATTGACCTGGTATGAGGCCAACGTGTCCACATCCTGCACAGCGCTGGTGTCAAACCGTCCTGGCAATAGGTCTGCGACAAGTTGAAGAACCGCCGATCCCGCGCTCCGCGACACAAAAGGTGCTCGTGGTGTTAGCGCCTTTTGATCCAGGAGAATTTCGTCACTCTCTGCCGCGATCAGGTAGCGATACACTGGCCCTTGTTCGCCTTGTCCCAAATATTCACATTGCGGCGCTTGTGTCAAATAACCTGTAAATAGAAATCCCCCACTTCCTTTTGCCAGAGTTACCCGTGCCCCCACCGCTGGGACAACGAACCCACTGGTCGGAGCAATAAGGCCAAATCGCAAATCAGACGGTGCGTTGAGTTTCCTTTCGATTCGCGGCGTAACGGTCCCGTCGAGCATCGCCGTGTAGTCCATCGGTCCCTGTCCAAGCAAATTGTCGATCGTAAGTTTCATCCTGGTCTCTCAGTTATGTCTTCGTCAGTACGCCGCGGCCATCGGTGCCGGAAAGTAACTTCGATAGCACAGCACGGTTTGTCCATCGTTTGGATCGCTGTACGGCAGCGCTAGAAAAGACGCTCGCAGCGAGAGTGCCGACAACGGCTTGTCAATCTCCGCAAACTCCTCCCGCACGAACTTCCCCGACGAATTACCTGCACCTTTGTTGCTGCCTCGCGGATTCGGGCTCAGCCGCGGATAGTGAAAGCACAGTCGTCCTCCTGACTCCTCTCCCGCTACAAATAACGCCGACCACTCCTGAAAAAACGATCCGCCCTCGCGATCGACGAAAGCCACCACAACCTGTGCCGACGCTCCCAGCGGCGGCGCTCCAGAAAGAAGTGGTTGTGACAGCAGTACCGATGTCGCCGTAACCTCCGCTACGCACCCTACGTTGAACGTTACGCGGCGCAGATAATTCGGATCCTGCCTTACTGCTGCCGGACTGTTCACGTACGCTGCCGCGATTCCAGATCCGACGTATCCTGTTTGTTGCTCATAGTCCACGTCGACCGCAACCATACATCCCGGAGCGAACACGCTCTCTACTCCTGGGCCGAAGATTAGTTCGGTTGCCGTTGACCCCGCGAGTACTGCTACTCCTGGTGCTGGTGGGCCGCCCGAGGGCGCCGGCGACGCACTTCCTGCCGCCGGCGCCAGCACGTTCATGTGCTCCGACCCGCCTGCCAACGCCATCTGCAACTTCCCCCACTGCCGAAAATCAAATTCAACTCCGGCTTCCAGTGGACCCCGAAATTGCGCCACGGGCATTCCTTTCGCCCCCGATCGCACTACGTCGGTCGGGGTGTCATACCAGCGTCCGAAGTTCTCAATCCATCCCAAATCCAGCCACGGCGCAGGAGGCGTGTCCAAAGAAAACAACCCGCACGCCCCAGGATCGAAGATCGTCGGCGTCTCAGTTGTCCGGTCTACGGGTGCGAAGTACGCCCGCATTCGCCGTGTCACTGGAACCATTGCCGCGCGTAACGGAGAAGTGCTCATGAAACGGTCACCTCCGAGAAGAAGTACATCGTCAGCCTCACCTTGCGCTCGACTCGTGCGTCCTGGTGTATTTCAGCCTCGTCGGTCACCCCACTTTTCATTCGCTCCGGGAACGACACGCGCCCCCAGAACAGACCGGCGCCTTTTCCTTCCGTGAAGGATGGTTGCCCCCAGAAGACGCGTGTACCTAAATCGGTGCTTGGCGTTTGCGTGTAGTCCACCTTCTCCGTATTTGGTGGCTGACAGATACTAAGGAGTTCATCATCGAGTTGAGCCAGCAATCTCCCCCTGTCGACCATGCTTTGTACGGAGCCAAACGTGTAATAAGAGATGACGACGTCAAGGCTCATCAGCACCCCGCACGCGAATCCACTTATTACCTCAGCCGCCCCCCACTCGATGTAGAACGTGTTCGGTTGCGGTTCAGCGGACGACGGAGGCAGATTCTCAACGACGATCACCGCCGGAGTCGTCGTCCCATTCAACGTGACCGTCCGCGTCGGATTTAATCCCGCAAGCCTCGATTGAAGCGCGAGAAACAAGCTGTCTTTGGCAAATTGCATAGAATCAATCCTTACCCGAGCATCTAAGAGCAGTCGGCAACTGCTGTTGGCCTGCTTCGTTGCTCCCTTACTCCACCGCGGTTACTACATAGAAATACGCGGTGCCCGCGAAGTTCTCGGGAGCGACCGCCTCGATGTGGAACAGATCGGTCCCGTACGTGAGACCGAGCGCGGCTCGAAACAAATCCTCCACCGTGCCCATTCCCAGGCCCGGAAGTTGATCCGTAATCGCGGCGGCAGGCAGTGTGAACTCGATCCGCCGTCTTGGCCCCAGATTTCCAACCGGCAGGTTATGCACCACTACAGGCGCAATGATCACCTCTTGCACCCCCGGATCAACCAGTCCCAACTGCCCGGCCGAATCGCCCGCCGTCGCCATCTTCGGCAAAAGCAAGCTCACTTGATCTCCTCCGAGCGCCGTCAACATCGCATTCGCCGCTCGTACCAAAGCCGCAGCACAAATCCCGCTTCCCATGCTTTCCTCCTGGCCTCGTCCAGCCATGCAAATACCTGGCCTCTATCGACACAGCGATCCGAAGCGACGCCTCAAGCGCCCTTCATCGCCACATACGGCGCGAGTAGACTGCGCACAGTCTCGTCCACCAGTGTGTCGCCGAAATACTCCAGCCTCATCCGGTCGATGTTGCTCGCTTTCACATTCAATCCAGGTGTCGTTTGTGCATTCTTTACGATCTGCGCACAAGCAACTTTCACAGCAGACGGGATCGTGCTCCATCCCGCGTTGTAGACCACGTCCACCTCATTAAAGAAGAGTCCGAGCGCATTCACCGGGAAAGTGAGTTCCCCGCTATCGGCCCAAACATCAATGGTCGTCGGATCGATCGTGGTCCACGATCCAGGCAGTGCGAAGACCAGCGCAAATTCCAGACTCATCTCAGGGAACGGCCATTCGCCTCGCCGCGGAATGCCGTATCGGCCTTGCAACGAGACAATTGGAGTCGCCGCTGGCGTCACGGTAACGAGGGGCAGATAGCTCACCCGGACGGTATTCAGTTCCGGCGGCATCTTCAGTCGCTCTTCGTACTGACTTACTCCCAGCGTCACCCGCCGGCAGTGGGCATCGATGATCGCCGAGGCCGCCGTTACCCACGACTGATCCGTGGTTGCATCCAGCCCGTACGTCAAATACTCGGTAGAGTCCAAATAATTCATAGTGAGTTCTCAGTTCTCGGTTCTCAGTTCTCAGTCCAGCACCCTGATCGCGCGTCTCGAAGCGAGTTCGCGATCAGGAACTGACGACTGAGAACTGAGAACGGACTTCTAGTCCTGTACCTTCACTTCGTAATGAGCGAAGTTCGCGCCCTTCACCACCGGAGCTCCGAATTTCACCACGACTTGCTGCTGGCTCAACGAACTCGGCAAACCGAGTTTGAACACTCTCGGATTCGGATCCGTCAGCCAGTGATACTCGATCAGGTCCTCGGTAACGATGTACGCCGGCAGCACTGCGCCGGATCCCAGCGTCCCCGTGTATCCCAGAGCCCATTCCGGGATCAGTGGCAAGTCCCCCGCCTGTGTCGACAAAGCCTTCACCGTGAAGCCGCCGGTGATTTCAACCGTATTCAGCACGATGTTGAATTGCGACTTCAGTTCTTGGTCGATCAGATCGAGCAGCATCGGATTGGCATAAATCGCCGTTGGCCGTACTTGGTACGACGAGTTCGATACCATCTGAGCCACCGCGGTCTTGATCGTTTGCACGATAGTGCCAGAGCTCTTCTGCACCGTCACCGTGTTCCCACCAGCCTCGATCTGACCCACAACGCCGAAGTACTGCGGGGTCGTCGGTGCACTCAGCGAAGTGTCACTGCCATTCCAGAGCGCCACATCGTGCGTGCGCATCAGCCCTTCGACGGCATCCGCCAGGTCCTTCGCCTGCAAGTAGGCAAACTGGCTTTGCTGTGCTGTCACTTCCAGATCGAACAGGTTGTAGTTGATCTGTGACACCAGGGCTTTCAGCGGTACTGAAAGCTCGATGCGTGTCGGTGATACGACTGTCGCCGCCGGCAACATGGTGCGCGGATCTGCAAAAGCCTGCGCCGCCGTTGGAGCCGCAATCGCCGTTTCCTCAAAGAACCGAGACGGATGGCCAGTTGCCGGCACCTGCTTGATCCTCTGCCCAAATGCGCCGCGTCGCCGAACGATGTCGAAGATCTCGTTCTGGTAGCGATTGACTTCCACTGCGCCGGGTCCGATAAAGTCGGCCGCGGCGAACAAATCTACAAATTGTCCTTGCATGTTTTCTCCTCGATTAAGTTTTTGTTACTGAACTCCCAGTCGTTCTACGCAAACTCTCTTGCTCACCCAAAACAAAAGGCACGACAAATGTCGTGCCTTTGGCAAGGAGTGAAAGCGCGAAGCCTTCCTACTCGATCATCCCCGCTCGTGCCAACTCCGCCTTCACCGCGATCCGCTGCTCCACACTCAAACTCTGCAGAGTCTTGTCCAGAACACTCTTCTCGATCTTCTCGCCCTCGCCATCCGTTCCGCTCTTGGCGAGAATCGCCGAAACCATCGGGGTCAGTGTCTTTCTTAGCATCCGCGACGCCTGCGCTTTCAGGTCGGCGTTCGACTTCTCCAACTCGGCGACCCGATCCTGCAGTTGCCGTGTTGCTTCTCCCTGCTCAGGTTCACGCGATTCCCGCTCGTCTACTGCCGCTACGATCCGGTCGACTTTCACGTTCAGCGCGTCTTGCTGCGCGTCCAGTCGCCCTAACACGCGATCCAACGATTCAGCTGCGTTCGCCAGCCGTTCCGCCGTCGCCATCAATTGCTGTGCCATTTCCTCATTCATTCTTTCTCCTCATTGCCTTCTGTGATGTCCGTGTCCTCTGCGGTTAAAGTTTTTTCAGCTCGCCGCCAGTCACTAGCTGTGAAGTTCAATCCATGTGTCCTGATACGCAGCTTTGTCCCGTCGTAGGATTGCTGCGCCGGTGAACGTAACCTTCATTAACTTCAACACCCGCGCTTGCGCGTTTTCGAGAAAGACATCAGTGACTTCATATGACATCCCAAGTCGCGCGTGACCCTTTTGTGCTGCCGGCAATGCCGGCGCTTTCTCTTGGTGCTTCGCTTCGCTGCGAATCGCCACCGTCAAACTTCTGAGTCGACCGACCGCTGCTGCTAGCGACGCCCTCAACCTCGCTCCTTCGTTCCACCATCGTTCGGGTGGGCCATCCACCGCGCCGTGAATCCAGCTTCCTCGGCACGTTTCGCGAGCCCGCTCAGCGCCGATCTGTCCAGATGTTGCTATCTCTCTGACGACCTCAGGAAAATCCTTCGCGTACAGATAACCGCTCACTTCCAGATTCTTTCCGACGATCTCAGCACTCGTGATGATTCCAACTTTCCGCCGTACATCGTGCCGGTCGAACGACGGTGCGTAATCCAGCGCCATCCCCAACAGCGATGGCAACGCCGCCTCTGCCGCGCTCTTTGTCAGAATCACTCGACGCCCCTTTGATCCAGATGGTGCCCGCTGCGACGGTTCATCCACCACCGTCAACACGCCTCGAAACGCCGCCCGATTCGGATGCCCCGCAACATCGGGCATCGCCACCGCCATACTCTCTAATGCAATCGTCATCACTCCCCGCTTCCCCTTCTACTGGATTTCTTCAATGTCCTCTGTTGTTGCAGCCTTCGGCCCTACGACCCTTGCAATTCCGGCAGCCCGCGCATTCGCCTCACCTCATTCACGGTCAGAACTCCCGTCTGCAGCAGGATCTGCTGAATTTGCGCCTCCTCCAGAGGATCGGTCGTCTCCACATCGGCGAACACAAACTCCAGGTCGCTCCATCCCAGCTTCTTTGCAATCGCGCCGCGCGTGAGCGACTCCGCCAGCAATCGCGCTGTGGGCACAATCGCCTGTCGGAACGCCAGGTCATTGAATTCCTCCGCGGTGGAGCGGTTCACGTCACGCTCCACCCCCAGGTAAAACGGAGGAAGGTCGAAAGCATCGGCGACGACTCGCAGCAGAAATTCCTGCCACTCCAGTCGTAAGTCTGCATCGGTGCCTCCACCGAACCTCAGCACCTCCGGTTTGCTTTCGGCCGATAGGATGGGAACCTTTCCCGTTCCCTCAATCTCGTCCTGCCACCAGCGGATTAGCCGCTCGTGATGTTCCGGCGTTAGGTCCTGCAACCACAGCGCATACTGCACGACGCTATTCGAGGCCAGCCGTGACGCGTATCTATGTGCACTCAGAAAGGAGTTGATCGTTTCAAACGCGACTTCCAATCGCCCCAACCCGAACGGTGTGTGTGTCCGCGGATTCAGACGAATGTAGATCAGCTCATCGTCATCCAACTTGATCTGATTATTCGGCATCGATTGGTTCGTCACTTGCACATAGCGTTGCGATTGCGGTGATCCATCCCAGTCAACGTTCATTCGAATCGACGCTCCGTCTACGGGCCACAAGACGAGTGGACGCTCCGAATTCCCGGTGGCCTGCACCTCGATCGCTCCGTATCCACCTACGATGATGTCCTCCAGAACTTGCTCCGCCAGCGATCGGAAGGAATCATCCGGATTCGGCGCATCAAAGTTATCGGTCAGAAGCCGAACGCGTTCCGCCCCGTCTGGAATCATCTGCAGTGCATACCCCTGTCGTGGTTGCACGCGCCATCGCATCCCCGCGATGCGGTCCTTGATACAATTCAGCGCCCGCCGCGCAATCGGCGTCTCCGAAAATCGACGCAAGTTGTAAGGGGTGGGTTTGGGCATTGCTTCACTCATCGGCCCGTAGGAGTTAAAGATCGACGGCAGAGCTGATGTCCGCCGCTGTTTCGCCAGCTGAGTGTCCGATAGTCCAACCGCCGACACTCCCGCCATCCGGCGCCAGGCGCCGCGCAACGTCTCTATAATTGTCATGGTTGTCTTCTGTCCCGCCAGAATCACGTACGACAGCCGCTCTCAGCTGTCCTATCGAGCAAAGCTCGACAGTTGAAATGTCGCACGGGCGCTCCGCCCGCGAACTCTGTCCACCAGCGATAGGCGAACCGAACAAAAAAGCCCCGCTTGCGGCGGAGCTTTCGTTGGACCCTCAAACCTCAGTCACATTCGCAGCTCTAGCTTCGCTACGTCCGCAATCAGAGGCACCTCCGCCGCGACTGCAATCCGAATCTGCTCTTCTTCCATCATGCTCAGTGCAAACTGAACCGCATCCTCATTCCGATCAAGATCGTCGTCGATCACCGCCGTCAATCCGACCGACGCCGCGATTGCCTGTGTCATCAAGGGCCGGATCCTTGGATAACGTACAGCGAGCAAAACTGCCGAATCTACACTCGCCTTCAATGAGACGGCCTGGAACAACTTCATTTCGTTTCCGACTCGATATCCAAAATCAAATTGGAAAGGATCGCCCGCCTTCGTATACGGAGCCACGGGCACCGGAAGTAGTAACTTCGACACTCCAGCTCGCTCGAAAGCATCCCGCATCGCCCCCAGAATTCTTCCGCGGCCGGTCAGCACCCGAGTTGCGCCGACAACCTTATTTTCATCTACGAACATCGACGCCATGACTTCAATCTCGGCTGTCGGCGTAGTCGTCAGCACTTGCATAGGTTCGGAAAGCTGAATCACATTCGAGAACGAATCTTCCATTCTCTTGAGCAACATCGCACGATCTTTAATCTCCCCCACCTCGGCTCGAATGTCACGCAGCAACGCTTCAATCACTTCAATATCCGCTTGCGGATCCAAGCATCGCAACCGCCTCCAATCCTTCGCGAAGCGAACGTCCGCAAACACCGCTCCGTTCGCGCCGTTCTCCACCATCAGGACTCCGATGTTGACAAACTCCTGCCGGACCGCGTGAGGCACATACCGCAGCAGGAAGAACTCGACTTGGCGCCGTTCACTCATTTCTCAAAAGCCGTTTCTCTGTCTCCCTCGCGTCTTCTGTCATTAAGCCTGTTCTTTCCACTGAGGGAACGGCCTCCGCGGCGAGATCCGAAACCCCTCAATCAATTCCCTCACCGTCGACCTCCGCGCAATCAGCGTTCGCGCCAGCTTTTCCAACTCTTCCCACTCTCCGCCGTACCACTCTGGAGGAATCTCTCCCGCCAGGTTCCACACCACATCCTCGTTCATTTTCTCGACACGCGAGAGCCAAGGTTCAAACGATTCCCATCCCCGCACGCCCTCATACACTTCATTTCGTGCATATACTCCCCGCAGCGGATAATCCGGAAACGTCCACTCCCCCGCATTAAAGCAATACCCTTGGTCGATGAAAGATGCCGTGTACAGTTTCTCGCGCGACTTTCTCCAAAACGCTGCCTGCCGTCCATTAGCGTTTCCGGTCCATTTATCCAGCACCAGCATTCCCGCAAACGTCTCCAGATTCCGCACACGGTCCAACAGTTCCACCGGAAGATAATCGAACACCTGTCCCTCTAGTGGACTCACCACGTATTGCGATCCGAATTGTAGCCCCGCCTGGCATCGAATCGTACTGTGCGCCAACTGAATGCTCAACTCGGGCGTATGCTCGACGAGCCATTCGTCAACCCCGACGACGTTTGTCAACGGTACCGGCAAGCCCGCACGTTCTGCGAGTCGCGTCGCCAGCATCTCATTCGCCAGCACCCGCAAATGCTGCGGGTTATTCCTGAATTTCACCACATAGAAATTCCCATCAGAGCAGCGCATCAAGTGTCCCTGCGCCCCGCCCCGCATCCGCCTAACGTGTTGGACCGCTTCCACCACAATCAATCAAACGTGATGCGGAGAATAAGGTGTTCCGATGCACGGAGCAACCCGATTCTCCTAATGCCACAAAGTCCGCCATCTTACCTCAACGAACACGGTTTCCGATGTGACGAATGAACATTTCCACAGATAAGCCACAAATCTGAAGCCCAAAGATCAGAATCCGAATGCCGAGAACCGAGAACCGAGAACCGAGAACTGAGAACTGAGAACTGAGAACTGAGAACTGAGAACTGCTCCTCACCCCACGGTCAAACTAGCCATCTCTACCGGCCGGCGCCGAACTCTCCCCGCATCTTCTCGCCGCACAGCCAGTGCGATCGCCATCGCCATCACGCAATCGTCGTGTGCTCCCTCGGCTGCCGCTGTATGCCCGTCGGCATGTCTCACAAACGTCTTCAACTCTCCCAGCAGCCGTGGACTATGCAACAGCTCCGGTTGTGCCATGAGCACCGCCGCCAGGTTCTCGATCATTGCCGGCCGCGTCACCACCGACGTCAGCCATCCCTCTTGCCCGCCCTGCATATAAAGGTTCTCGTAGCGCAGGTCTTTCAAGTGAGCCAGAACTCCATATCCATGATTATTTCGTTCCACCGCCACAAGCGCATTCTCGTACATCCGCGCTAGCGCCACCACACGCCGCGCCAGTTCATACGGAGAATAGTGTCCATGCAGCTCCGCGCACTGCAAACCCATGTTCCTCTCGATCACCTGCGCGCAAGCATAGTCCCCTTCGGACCCTCCACCCGCCGCGTCCACCCCGATGATGTACTGCCACTGTCCTCCCCGATTCGGCGGGAACCACACCAGCGTCCGCCCATTTTCCTGCGACTCGGTCGGCCGGCCCGCGTGCGCCGCCGCCTGCTCAACCGCCGCGATGTCAAATACACAGTCCCCAGACGCAAGGAAACAAGACACGGGATCTTCCGCATACTCCTGGCTCGCCAATCCGCGCAACACTTTCCAGCGCGTACGCCGCCACGCAATTTGTTCTTCGCTCAGCCCGTGCCGGCTTACCAAATCCTTCTCCTCGTCCGTCAGGGGATACACCGTCCCCTTCTTCACCTCCTCGCTGTACGACGGCTCGTACCACCAGGGGAAGAAGTGTTGCGTATATCCCGTTTCCTCCGCATTCTTCCACTCTTCGTAAAAAATCCCCGCGGCCCCGTTTGCCGTGGACTCCAACACAATCTCCCCATCCGGCACCACCGCTGCCCGCAACGAAGCCAGCGTATCCCGCCCGTCGCGGGGCCAGCGAGAGACCTCCGAGCAATGCAAATTGTGGATAGTCATCCCGCGCCCCGCGTTGTCGTCCGCCGTTTCCACCCGATACTCACTGTCGAGTTTCGGAAACACAATCTGGCGGAGGTTCGAGCGCGACTTTACCAGCGCTCCTCTTTGCACCCGCTCGTTGGGCAGGTTCTCCCAAAAGCGATGCACGATGTTAAATAATGCCTGCGCCGATTCGTCACTGTGCGCCACCTGCACAGTCAACGTTCCAGGCCGAGTAATCGTCTGCAGAAAAAAACGCGCGGCAATATAGGTTGTAATCCCCACCTGCCGCGCCTTCAGCACAATGTTGCGCTTGCTGCAGCGCTTCGAGTATTCCTGCTGCGCCCGGTTCAACTGCAGATAACGCACTCCCTTTTTTTTCGTTCGGACCCGAAGCAATCCGCCGATTAGTCGGTCGCGCACCGTCGTTTCCCCAAGCTCCTGATCGAGAAAGGGCCCGAATTGTTCCACCAGCCGAAGATCAGTCCACACCGTTCGCTTTCCCAAACTCGCTTCAATCATCCGGATTCCACCCGCTCCCATAGGTACGTTGGCTGCCCCATTTCTCGCGCGTTCTTGGCGCGAGAAGTGGGTATTCTCGCAATCGTAAAAGCAGCCTCTACTTCATCACACCAGCCGTGGCAATCCTTTCAACTTTCCCGTGCAGATGAATCTCAAATCCCGCTGTGGCGCGATCGAGATCCGCGTTTCCGGTCTTCGCCCTCAGCGTAGCGTTGTACGAAGAGACAAACTCGCGAGCCGACAGAGGAGGCCGTTTCTTCGCCTGAGCCGCAGCTGTCGCCATCATCTTCGTCGATGCATTCGGAGTCACCAGCGGTACGATCGCCGCCAGCGATTCCACCTCCGAAAGCACGATTCCCACAACTGCCGTGATCTTCGCCTGTGTCGCCGCATCTTTAATATGCAGTGCCGGCAAGAGTCCTTGCAGATTCGCCTGGGCCGCATTGATCGCGCTCTGAATCTGATTCAGGATGCCCGGCTTCGACGCGTCATCCGCCTTCTGATACGCGGCAATCAGCGACTGAATCAACTGTAGATCCGCTCCCGCCTGCGCCCCGGCGTTCTGGATCGTCTGCATATCCGCAGCCGATACGCTCTTGCCCTCGAGCGCCGCCACCAGCGCCACAATGTTCGAAGCCGCCGGAATCAGGGCGGCCACGATCTCCTCCGCCTGCCCGATCCAGTCCGTAGAGCATCCCGCCAACATGATCGTCAAGCACAGCACGATCGCAATCGCGATTCGTGCAAGACCATCTTTTCTTCTGCTCATATATGTCCTCCGTTTTCTCATGACACCGTAAAGTTCAAGCACACTCCCGTCCTCTCGGCAGTAGGCCGACAGGAGAATCCTGATTGCTGATTGATAAGCCCCGGGTTTCTTAGCGTCCTTCGCGGATTTTCTTGGCGTCCTTTGCGATCAGCTTTTTCTTGTCCGTCGCTACTGCGACAGCAAAATCACCTTCGCCCCAATCTGCACTGTGCCGCCGCTCAGCGGAGTGCCGGCGCTATTTGCCAGAGTGTAGTATTTCGTGTACCGCGGATCGTACGCGTACGTCGAAGTCGTGCAGACTCCTCCCGAGCAAGCCTGCGCCGTGTCCCACACTGCCAGTGCCTGATATCCGCCCAGTCGTTTGATCGTGCATGTCCATATCGTTCCGTTCGCCAGACACGGGCTCATCATCGCGCCAATCGTCCAGTTGTAGAGCTGCTGATACGCAATCCCGGTCGGCGTGATAGTCGACGACGCCGTATCACGAAACTCTTCGCCCGACTTGATGTCCCATCCATACCAGTAGAATCTGTCGAATCCCCGGGACACCGCGGTCCCCGCCACCTGGATCAAATAGAACCTTCCAGTAAACGCGACCTGAATGTCCGGATCGGTTACGTTTGCCGTAATCCCCCAGGCGCCTTCCGTATCGAACAAGGATTTATTCTGTTGCCCATTCGCCAGCATTAACGCCCGCATATCGTCCAGCGTTTTGCCCACGTTCTCAGGCACGGGGCAGTTGTTCGGACAAACTACCCCTGGCGTGCTCAAATATCCGTGAACCCCAATGATGTCCGCGTACTGCCCTCCGCCCGCCTGCAAATACGGTTTCATCCAATTGTTGAGTGCCATGTCATAACTCACCGGCGGCGACAGCACCAGCGCATTCGGATCGGCGGCCTTCACAATCGTGTACGCATCGCTCGCCATCCGTATCATTTGCGCATAAGTGCCGGACCATTCCGTCGTGATGTTCGGTTCGTTCCACACTTCTACGTAACGGATCTTCCCCGGCCCCACGTGATTCATCAACGCGGTCACATAGTCTTTAAAGTGTTGGTTCGTTCCTGTGCCGTCAGAGTTGAGGTCGTTCGGCGGATCACAACCTCCAATATCCGGAGCGTACCCCGTACAGATGTCCGTCGGATTCGACGAAGCCCACGTCGGCGTGCTGTAAATCGTGTACAAGACGTCCTGTCCGGCCGCAGCTGCTTTCGCCATCCACGAATCAAATTTCGTCCAGTTGTACACTCCGTTGGCAGTGTTGATATCCGACCAATTCACTTGACTGGACAGCGATCGAAATCCTCCAAAATTGAATCCATACTGGTTCGGCCATGGGCTGATGCTTTCATTCACGTGGATTCCGAAAAAACTGTTCGTGACAAACGGGTACCTCGTCCCGCCGATCGAAACGTACGGCCCGCCAGCGTTCGGCCCATAGCTTGAGTAGGGAACAAAGACGTGTGCTCCAATCTCCCACCCGTTTCCATAGTTGTTTTGATTCAGTCCGTTGATGTCGATCTGATAGGCGGCTCCCAGGTTCTGGCCCGCATCAACCACCGGAGCATTTCCCGTCGGGCGAAAATCAAGCGCCATCGTCGAAGTTGGCAGCTTGTAATAAAAATTCCCGTCCGTGCCCGTCTCCAGAGTTCCATTGTTCAGCCAATCAACCAGGTCAGTGTTCGACTGAATCGTCGCCCCTGCGTTCTGCAAATCCGCGATCAGGTTCGTGATCTCAGTCGCACTCAGTTCGCCCGTCGCGGTCCCGGCATTCCAGTGCCAGAAAATTCCCCATGGCGCTCCCCACACCATCTGTTTCCACACCAGGGCTTGCACTTTCTGATTCAAAACCGCCGGCTGCAGCCCCTGCCATGTTGGATTCACCCCGAAGCTTGTTACGTTCTGCACATCGAACCCGCTCGCGTAAGTGTCCTTGACCCCGAGGTCTTCCTTCAGCGCACCGCGCGCTCCACCGAATGGCACACCCGCCGCGATCCCCTGCATCGTCTGCGTTTCATATCCTCCCGGATACACAAACACCGGTGTCGTTGGCAGCCCCGTGAGATACTTGGTCATCCATTGCCCCGACAGGGTGATCTCGTCCGTCGTCAATCGTGTAACGTCGAGTTGCATGTGATACGCGTTGCTCTTCACATCCTGCGAACTCACGTCCGCCAAATCCTGTGCCAGCAATGCCGATTCCGTGTACGCCGAACATCCCGTCCCGTAAGGTCCCTGGCAGGTCAGGATCTCCGTCGCATTGAATTTCCCCGTCGCCAGCAATGCCTCTCGTAATCCCTGTATCGTTCCTTGCGGCTGTCCCTGCGCCAGGCTGTAACTCACCCCGTCACCCGCCCCGGTCACTGTAATCGTCAGCATCTTGCCGCTGATGCTCAACGTCGCAGCCGATCCGGCACCTGTGTATTGGATGTCCAAGGCGTCTGTGTTCGTGTAGTACGTGTGGGACATCGAGTGCGCGGTCACATCCCGCCCCTCATCAATCCAGCTCTGAAATTCCGGAATCAAAGTCTGCGCCAGCGGATATCCCACGGTAATCGCCGCTCCCACAGGCACTCCCGCCGCATCGGCGATTGGCAACACTGTGTTCGCGTAGTACGTGTCAGCTCCCTGTGTCATTCCCGCATCGTCCACCGTCAAAGTCACCTGCGCTGGATATCTCTGCCACACCTGCACCTCCGGCGGCGTATCCTGTGCAACATTCCCCGCTCCCGCTCTCGGGCCAAGCGCATATTGCGGCCACACCACATCGGTCGAATTCGCAACCGCCAGGCTCGACGCGTAAAAGTGACAGTAGGAATAACTCGCCGCCCCAGGCCCCATCGACGCTCCGCCATCCGTGCACCCAGATGCCGTGCACGTTGAGTCCACCTGCCCCGTGTTGTCGACCAGCGCCCCGTCGCGATTTCCGTAAGCCTTATCATTCACGAGCGTGATCGGAGTGCCCACTCCGCTGAACGTGAACCCATCAATGCGGAATCCGTCATAGTTGAGATGTGCCTCATCGTTATAAAACTTGATATCCGTCGGCTGCGCACTCTCATTTATGTAGAACCCCAGCGGCTGTGTGCCCTGCGGAATCATCGAGTCTGCTTCCATATTCGCGAATATCAGGTGATCGCTGGCACCTTGCACATATACCCCATAGTCGTCGAACCAATTCACAAGAAAATGCTGAATAGTCAGCCATGATTTTCCATTGATGTTGATCACCGGAACGTTGCTCAACGCCATCGGCACAATCGGTGCGTTGTAATAATTAGACGGAGCGCCCTGCGAGAAAATATATAGATAGCCATTCGCTAGATAGAAATCCCACTGCGCCGTCAGATTCGAGGTCGACGCCGCGACCTTCTGCCCCCACACCGATCCGAACAGACAGAAATTCACGCTCGAAAACACGCTAGGCAAGGCCGCCTTCCACGCGTTCCCGGTCACATGCACCCAGGCCGATGATGGCACCGCATAGTAGCCCGTCAGGTTCGGCGGCGCCCCGCTCCCATAAGCATCAAACGTAATCGGATTGCCCGATACCCCAGACGAAGCAGGCACCAGACTCTCGTTCCACACATCCCCGCGCCGGAATAGAATCGAATCCCCCGCCTGGAACGTACTCCCATTCACCTTCGCAATCGTCTGCCAGGCCGCCCCCGAAGAGGTCCCGCTGTTCGCGTCGCTCCCGGAACTGGAGCTCACGTAGTAAGTCGTCCCCCACGCCGCACCGCTCAATCCCAGAACCACGATGAGCACGATAATGAAAATCGTCTTCATGAACCCTGTGTCCCTCTGTGTCCTCTGTGGTGAAAGCTTTGTACTCGCCCAATAAAAAAGGCCACCGGCAATTCGCCGATGGCCCAAGGCCTCAGTTAAAACGAATGTTCTAGTTAATCGCCCAGTTCGGCATGCTCGTAGTAGCGTAACTGTCCGCTGGACAAGTCAGCGTCGCCGGCAACGTTCCCCCGCTGGACACGCTCACGTTCGAATTCGCACCACCCGAGCTCCCTGCGAACGTCATCCCCGCACTATCCCCGCCCAACGTCGTGCAGCTCGAAGTGCAGTTCGTCGTATAGGCCAGGTAATACCTTCCCGGCTGCAGAGTCACCGCGCCGCCCGCCCAACTCAGAGTCTTCCAGGTCGACGCTGCTGGAGAGAACGTCGTCCCCGCGGTCGGCCCCGTGTGCGCGACCTGCGTGCACGTTCCACCCGATGTCCCTGAATAAATGCCGACGTCGTACAAATTCGCCGAATTGTCCGCAGTCGACGACACCAGATACGTTACCTGCGTCGTCGTCTTCGGGAACGTCAAAATCACACCAGTAAGAATTGCCTTGTTCGTGCCAGTCGAGAAGGTGATCCCCGTGCTGTAGTGCGGCGTCGGTATCCACGGCACCGCCGTGGAGTTCGGCGTCATCTGCCCAGCCACAAACGCTGTATTCGCAATCTGCGTATTGTTCGTATTCACCGCCGCCGTCGGAGCTGTTGGTGTCCCCGTCAGGGCCGGTGAGGTGAACAGATTCGACGTGCTGACATCGAGTATGGGATTTCCAACCACCCCGCTCGGATTCGTGATGCTCACATTTGCCGACCCCGCCATCAAACTACGAATGACCGCAGTGTTCGCCCCATTTCTTACCAGGATTCCGTTCGATCCCGGATCCGCAATCCCCGATCCACCCGTCGGAGAATCCAGCGCCGCCCGTACTCCGTACGTTCCAGCAATCGGATTCGTCGACTCCACTCTTCCCAACACCTGCACGGCCGCCGGACGTGCAGCCCCCGCATCGTGGCAATCTCCCGCGGTCGTTGTGCTGGTCACGACGAAGTCTCCTGCCGTAGTCGCTCCGTCGAACGAACAAGGTACATAACCGCGATACGTAATTACTGCATTCCCGCTCGTTCCCGACCCATTACTTACAATCCCAATCGCTCCATCGGGGCTAGTCACTGCTGCCTTCACCGCGCACGCCGGCGATGCGGTGTTGTAGACCGCGACAAGATTCAGCGCCGTTCCCGTCGTCGCGTCATTGCACAATTCAAAGTTCAGTCGTCCCTGCGTCAGTGTGTCGAACGATGTCGCTGCATAGATCGTTCGCGGAGCCAGCGTCGTGCTGCCCACATCAAAAGAATTGTTGTTGAACGGCTTCAATGTGCTCGCCGTGTCGATCGCCCACCGCACTCCTGAACCGATCCAGAATCCGATTCCTCTCTGCGCTCCGGTTCCCGCGTTCTCATTCTTCAGCAAGAAGTACCCATCGGTCCCATCCCATCCCAATCCCGTGCGTTCGTAGTTCGAACTGTTCGTGTACGTTCCGTAAACGTGCAATCCCTGCGGATTCGCTGCGTTGTACTCACCCAGATCGTTGGCGTCTTCCTGCCACAGATTTGAGAAGTAGGAACTCGTCGCACTGGTCGCCACTTGTTGCGGATTCCCCCCATTCGCCGAAATGTAAAAATTCCCGTCATTCGAAATTCCCAGCGACGAAGTTCCCGCGGCCGACGCCGTCATCGCCGTCCCTGGCAGCGGCGAACTCACGCTCCAAGGCCCGGCCACAAGCAGCTGCCCATTCACGGTTAGATTCCCACTGAACGCTCCCGAAGTCGCCGAGATACCCCCAGTCCCCGTGTAGTTCAACAGGGTCCCGTTGTCAGTCAATCCGCTGTCTCCACTCACCGCGGCGCCGTTTCCGGAGTACATCGCTAGTTGCGACGTAATGCCGGTATTCACCGTCCCTCCTCCACCACCGCCGCCACTCCCGCAATCCGCGCCCGTACCCGAAACAACTCCCGTCGAACTCACGTGCAGGCACTGCGCACTCGATCCAGTAATCGGAAGCGTCACGCTCGACCCGGTCACCGACAGATTTCCGTTCACTGTCACCGGAACATTGAAGGTCTTCGCCGCCGCCGTGAGCCGCTCCTGGTAGTTCGAGCCATTCGGCACTCCATTGATGTATGACGTGATCGAAGTACTGGCCCGTTCCGACAACCCGCCTGCTTGATCCACTCCCACCGACATGTCTCCTGCATCGTTCGTCGGACGCTCCCCAGCCGTAACCATCGTCTTCGAAAAGTTCGAGTCTTGCAGCGTGATCAAATCGTTGGGCACGTTCCCCACCGGTTTTCCCAGATTCAGCCGTCCCTTGCTGTTCGCCACTGGTCCACCATTCGCTGTATCTTGCTCCTGGAAAACCGTGGCGATCGATCCCGATCCGCCGCCATTCTCGCTGGCCAGACAACTTACCCAGATGGGACTTCGCTGGCGGCTGTTCCCAAAAGACTTGCACTGATCTGCGATGATCGAGACCCCTAGCGTCCCTTGGCTCGCTACCGCAGACGGAGTCGTTCCTGCCTGTTCCGCCAGGACGGTTGTATTGTTGATTGCCATGCTGGTGGGCCAGAACCAGAACACCGGGCCGTACTGTTGTGAGGCCAGCGTGTACGACACCGGCGCGGCTTGCGTATCGGTAAACGAGCACATGCCGTTCGTTCCGCAAGATCCCGATATATTCGTTGCGATCGCATAACTGCCCGTGCCCAACGGCGGTGTCGCCGATATACCCGTCGTCACCAGCACATCCCACGTCAGAGTTCCAACGCTCTGTCCCGTGCTGCTTTGCATTTCAACCGAAGGCCATACGATAGGTATACTCACACTCCCGCTTGTCGGCTCCGCCGATCCAACGAACAACACTGGGCCGTAACCCTGCGTTGAACTTCGCGGCACAACAAAATAGCTGCGTTCCGCTGCGGTTCCACCTCCCGTCGCAAATACTGGCGTGAACCCGCTCAGTGGAAAAGTCCCCAGGATCTTCGTGCCCGTTCCGCCCTGAATCACAAATCCGTCCTGTGCCGCATAGCCATACAGAGGATTCGTCGTTGCCCCGGTCGACTCCTGATAGATATTTTGAAATGTCGCCGGCTGCAGTCCTCCGAAGTATCGAATCCCATACGTCGGAAATCCCTGGCACACCGTATCCGTAACGACCAGTCCATTTCCCCCGCCCGTCGCGCAGTTTACCCCCGATAACTCGGAATCATGGATGTACATGATCCCCGCGTTCCCCTGGTCGGTGCGCTCGTAGAAGAATGCTCCAATCGGCCAGTTCGCTGTCGAGTTCAATATCAGGCTTGACCGGTTCGCGGCTCGTTCCACGATGAATTGCTGATCGTTGTCATCCACGATCCCGTAGCTGAAAAATCCCATCGCTCCCGGGTTGCTCTGAAAAAGGTTGAGGTCCTGCAACAAAACGTGGTCGGAGTTGTTTTCGATAAAAGTATTCAGGATATTGCAGAAGCCGAAAGTGTTGCTGCTCGTGCTGAAAGAACTCGTTCCAAAACTCACCGTGAACGTCGTCGACGTCGGAACGCTGACCACCGGCGAAGTCCAGTGCTGCTCGGCGTTCTGTGAGTGATACTCGCAATCGACGGTATCTCCCACCACAAACGGATGCGCGCTCGCCGTCGAGATCGTATATGTCCCGCTTGCCGCCGAAACGCTGGCGACCTGTACTCCATCGACGTTCAAAGTCGAAGCCCCAGAGAGGTTGTAGAGCTTGTGATGATGGACGAAAGGACGCCCCTGTGTGGTCCCAACATAAATACAGCGGTCCCGCGTCGAGCACGCGATCAACGCTCCCGCTCCATCCAACACTCCGCCGCGGCCTCGCAGATAAACTGCCGCATAGACGTTGTACTGCTGATTCGAAGCCAGCTTCACATACGGTGCCGTTTCCCCCGAAGGCCCGTAGGCTATGTCGTTCACCCAGGCATCGTTCCATGCTTCCTGAATTCCAGTGCTCGCTGAACCCACCGTGTATCCCGCGCTGTGCGCATAAGCGGTGGTCACCGTGATCGTTCCGCTGTTCGTTCCCGGAGCGCAGCTTCCTCCTGTCACCGGCACAGCCTCGGGAGTTCCTTTTCCCGAGATGTACACCTTGTATGAGTAGTAGTTGCTGCCCGACGCGGTGTCCAAACCCAGCGGGCACGGACTCAGATGGATCGTCACGCTGCCCGGTGTGCCGAGATTGTCCGCCGGTGTTTGCGCCCAGTTCCAGCTCGGTGTCACATATCGGATGTTCGCCAGGTTGTTCGTTGAGAATTGCGTTCCCGCTGGCTGTGCAATGGTCTGAGTTGCCACCGGATTAGTGGAAAGGTTTCCCGTGCCGCCGCTGCCTCCGCACGCTCCCCATGTCCCCGCAGACGTTCCGTTGCCCAGCAGGCAACTACCCGCCGTAGCTTGGCCCGCTCCCAGTTCATTGGCCGGAACGAATCCCGAAGAAAGATCTGCTTTCAATGAGATCCCAGTGTCTACATATTGCTTGGTCGCGGCTTGCATCGGCGCAGCTGGATTGCCTGGCAATGTAATTGGTCCCGTCATCGCTCCGCCGGCAGTAGGCAGGAAATTCCCCGCCCCAACATTCGCCACCGATTGATCGACGTACGACTTCGTCGCGAATTCCGCGTTTACGTACTGCATCGAAACCGGTTGCTCCGCCCCACCGGCTCCCGGAGTTGTCCGGACTGCCGGAAGATTCGCGGGCGACGTCGTCGGCACAATCCAGAATTCCGTTTTGACCTGCCCGGGCCCCAGCTGGTAGACAACGGTGTAGTACGAACCCGCGGGAGTTGCTCCTGAATTTGGAACGAGAGCCACATTCAACGCCCCATTTGCTCCCAGCGTCGTATTCACCGTTCCCGCCGCCACTGCCGTCCCAGATGCCGTCACGAAGGCTGGCCACGAAATGATGAGGCTTCCCTGTGCCTTAGTCCCATCCGCCAGATACACGGTGTCGGTCACAAGCGTCGACGCAGGCCCGTTCTGTGGAACAGGTGTCGCGAAAGTCGGAAGCTGCGCGCTCAAAATAGCTGCGACCACACCTAGCGCCCAATAACAAAGCCGCCCCATAGGGCGGCGGCCAGCATAACGCATGTTCTCCTCCATCAGAATCTTCTAAGTAGTTCGATCCAGCTGGGGCGGGCACTCTTGCCCGCCAATTCTAACCACGTACTCAAATCTGTTGACGAAATTACGCATCCTGTCGGATGCAACAGTCTCGCTTCTTTGCCGAGACGTGAGGCTCTTCGCTCCTCGAGCAGTTGATCTACTGCCTCGATCCGGCCAGAAATTCCTCCACGCTCGATACATATACTTCCGCAAAATCTGCCACTGGACGCCTTCCTTCAATCAGTTGCATCGCATCTTCCAGGTCCCATCCCATCGATGCCAAAACCGCCAGCGCCATCATCGGCGCTCGGTGTACTCCCGCCGCGCAATGGATGAATACCTTCGCCTCGGCTCCTTCCAGCGCAGCTTCCGCGAACTTCACGCCCCGCTCAAACAGCGCCGCTGGCTTCGGTTCGAAATCATCATCGGTGGGGTTCCACAGCACCTCAATGCCGTGCTCGATTCCTAACGGCGTGTCGTCGAATTCGATCTGCATATCGATGATGTGCGTGATCCCCGCCTTGGCCACCTTCGCCATGTTGTCCGCCGTCCATATCCCACCCCCGACCGCGATCCGGTCGGTCAACCATGTAATGTCCATGCCCATCCCGTGTGAGGCGGCCACTCGGGCGCTTCGTCTCGTCTGTTCCTTGCGAGACGTGGACTTCTTTGGTCCAACCCAAATGGCCACGAATTGTTCCTGTCGCACTGCTTCGCCTCATTCTACGGTATAGTCCGCTTTCGGATTTCTCACGAAGGGTCACGAACTCAAAGGGTGCCCCATTTCTCGCGCGCCCTCTGCGCGAGAAGTGGGGACTTACTTTTACACCAGCACGGTATTCTTGCTCTCATCGTCGACCTTCGACTCCGAATCACCGTCCTTCGCCTCGCACTCATCATCCTGCGCTGCCTTCACGGCGGGCTTGGTCGCCGCAGCCACCGGCTTCGTCTCCTCGTCCTCATCTCGCTTGATCGGTTCCACCGGCAGGTTCAACCTGCGCAGCAAGGTTTGTGCCAGGCTCTCCTCATCGGTCGTTGGCTGATCCCCATCCGCCGACACTGGAAAAATCGACGCCATTTCAAACAGGTACTTCACCGGTGGCACCTGTCCCTTTTTCCCCTCATCAATCACAGCTTGAGCCATGGTCTGGGCCTGAGATCCAACCAGCTTGGAGATCTCCATCCGCAGTTCTGCGGGATTAAACTCATTTTTGCTCTTCGGAGGACTCTTCTTCGCCGCTTTTTTCGTTGTTGCTTTCTTCTTCGCCTTTTTCTTGATCATTGCCCCGACACTCGGATTCCCTTGGATTTTCAATTCGCCCCAAAAAGCAGAGGGCGCGCCTCTTGAGCGCGCCCTCTGTACGAGAGTTTCTTTTTTCTTACTCTCTATATCCAGAATATCAAATTGCTAAGGGTGAACCGGCAAACTTTTGAACTTTATATTTGCCGCGTTCACAATCAGTTGCGTTGATTTGCTCCTTTTACCCCTCTTGACAAGATTTTTTGTAAGTCCGAATTCCAAAACCCTGCATCAGTTTTCCACCCGCACAGAACCCGCGCATCATTTTTCCCGTGTTCCAATCCCCGCACGCCCCGAACTTCTTCAAACTTCCCCCAAAAAGCAGAGGGCGCGCCTTTTGAGCGCGCCCTCTGGACGAGAGTTTCTTTTTTCTTACTCTCTATATCCAGAATATCAAATTGCTAAGGGTGAACCGGCAAACTTTTGAACTTTTTATTTGCCATGTTCACAGTCACTTGCCCTGATTTGGTCCATTTCTCCCTCTTGACAAGAATTTTCTCTGACTGACTCGATTCGTTCCATTAGTCCCACATCAAGCAGTATCTCAGTCAGTAAGTCCAATGCGATCGGAGCGTACATCCGCACTGTTCTTTCGCCGCAGTGCAGAAGCCTTGCCGTTGCGGCCTGATCGTGCTCCTGCAGAATGTGCCTCGCGATCAGTTGTCGCGAAAACTCATCCAGTCGCTCCAGGCATTTCTCCATGTCGTGTACGAAGATCACGCGATCCTCAAAGGTGACTACGGTATACGCCGTTACTTTCGCGCGAAAGAATTCCTTCCCCAGCAACGACGGTAACCGCCCAGTTTCGATCGAAGTTCGCATGTAGCGCCGCAACATCGCGACCGTTCGCCCGCGGTACACTCGCCGCACTCGCTCATGTTCGCGAGCCTCCTCCATGGCCAGCGTTTGCTCCTCCGGACTCTGGCTCACCGCTTCCGGCGCCGGCTCCGCCTCCCTCGCCGGAAACCGGTGCACAGGTAGACCTCGCACCGATACCCGTTCTTTGACCACGTCATCCGGTCGTCGGCGCTTCGGAAATCCACCACTTGTTCCGACTTCCGGCTGCTCCGCTTCGGCTGCAATCCACGCGACGGTATCGTTCATGCCACACCTCCCGCCGCCTCAAACTCTGTTTCGTCTTCATACTCCAGATCGTCATACCCCAGATCGTCGTCTTCATGTTCCAGACCGTAATCTTCCACAGCCGTGTGCGATCGTATCGGTAGCATGACCTTGCCCGGCTTCTTCTTCGGAATCGGCAAGTCCGAAACTTTCGCCTGACAGTTATCGCAATAGACCACTCCCGCGCCGCGCTCGCGCACCCACAGTCCCCCGCAGTGTTCGCAATACTTCAATTCCACTCGTACTTCATTGCTCCGGTTATCGTTATGATCACTCTTCATCATCGCCTCCACTAAGTTTGAATATGAATTTCTTGGCTCTCGCCATTACGCGGAGCCCGTCCGATCGCGCGGAACTCCCCCGCCTCAAGCCAGGTCAAAAAGAAAAAAGCCCTGCGCCGATCCCCAATCTGCGGGAACCGAACGCAGGGCTCGTTTCTCTTACGATGGCCTGCTTGAGCTATTTAGTTCTTTGATATTCCAGGAAATCGCCGCGGCGTCTGATCGAATCGCCGATGTTTGCCGTCAACTTCCTCCGCTTCTACAGTTTTCTGCGTGCTCGCACCATCTACCCCGCACCATCCCTCTGTCGGAAGTATCCTTCCTCGTAGCCCGACTTGAGCACGCGTCCGTTTTGCATCACCACGCTTACCCGTCCCGTAAAGCGGAGCGACAACAGCAGATGCTCCATGGATGCCGACAACACTTCGGCCGACTTCACCTTTCTCCGAAATTCACCGAAGTTCTTCTCCTCGCTCGAGTTATCCGAATTACTGGTCATGGCCCTCCGCCTGGAGCATTGTGGCTGTACATTGCGGCGATCCTATAGCTGTGGATTTTCTCAGTCAAGGTTGGATACACCAAACCAGCCTGTGGAAAACTCCCCACCTTAGCGCCCCGATATTCTCAGTGCTATACTCCCGCCTATGAAGTTCAAAGTCCTGCAGGATAATCTTCGAAAGATCCTCTGGGAACGCATCGAAACAGGCGAATTGACCGGACTCAAGCTAGCCCAGCAGACCGGATTCAAGCAAGCCCATATCTCCAATTTCCTCAACAAGAAGCGCGGCCTCAGCCTCGAAGGCATGGACAAAGTCCTGCTCGTGCAGCACCTCTCCGTTCTCGATCTGCTCGATCCCTCCGAGGTGAGCAAACGGGCCACCATCCTTCCCCCCAGCGGCGACGAATTCGAAAATGTTCTGCTCACCGACGCTCCCACCGCAGCTACCCAGCCTCTCATCGCCAGCATGCACGTCCAGGAAATCCTCAAGTTCAAGAAGACCTTCCTGCGCAAGCTGAAAGCCGAAACCGAAGGCGACCGGTCCGGCTGGCAGCGCTTCGTGCTGATCAAGCTCGATGCCAGGGAAGCCATGAGTATGTATCCACGTCTCGTGCCCGGGGCCACGCTCTTGATCGACCGTCATTACAACTCACTTACGCCATATCGCAAAGGTGAGTTCAATATGTACGCTGTTCTGAAAAACGATACTTGCACGGTAAAGTACGTCGAAGTCGCCGACAGCCACCTCATGCTTCGTCCCCATAACCAGTCCTCGCCCATCGAGGTGATCACTATGGCAGAAGGCAAGTCTGCCGCCGACTACCTGGTCGGCAGAGTCTGCTACGTAGGGTTGGAAGCCTAAGATTTCCCGAAGAGAGTTGAAACGATTTCGTAGAGACGTAGCTCACTACGTCTATGCCGGCAGCACGACTAAAGCGGATTTACCTACGTATGAGTGCATCGAGTGTCCCATTCCCCACGCGCCCCGCGCGCGAAAAATGGAACACTCGACTCATCTCGCTAGAAGTTGAACTTAATCGCCAACTGCACCTGTCGCGCGCCGACCGAGGTGTACCCAATTTGACCGAAGCTGGGGTCGTCCACGGTCGTATCCGGCGTGCCGAACACAGGGTGGTTGAACGCATTCTGCGCCTCGATGCGGAACTCGAAGTTCATCTCCTCGCGCACCTGGAATTGCTTTCCCAGGGACAAGTCCGTGGTAAACGTCCAAGGGGTCCGCACCCCTCCGTAGGCACGCGGCGAGTTTCCCAGAGTGAAGGGTGCCGGTTTCTGCAGCACGCTGTCGTCCACGAGGTAGTTAAACACCCAGTCGGAGCCGTGATTCCGCTTTGGAGTGCCTACCAACTCAGGCCGCTGCGACCCATACGTCGGCAACGAGGTTCCGTCGGCCAAGCCAAACGTCAGCGGTCTTCCGTCGGCGATACGCCAAATGCCGTTCGTCTTCCATCCGCCCAGGACTCCATTCGCCCAGCGTGGCATATTTCCGAGGAATGCACGCCCGCGGCCGAACGGCAGATCGTAGCTGTAGCTGAATTGCGCCACGTACGGAATGTCGAATGTCGACAGGCTTCGTTCCAGCCACGGCTTGTTCGGATCCTGTAAGCTCGAGAAACTTCCCAGCCACGTGACGTTGTCGTCGGCCTGAGAAGAATCGTCAATAGACTTGGACCATGTGAACGTCGCCAGGAACTGCAATCCGTTGGAGTAGCGCTTTTCCGCCGAGAATTGCAGAGCGTGGTAGATGGAACTCGCAATCAACAGCGAGTCCGTGGACACGCCGGTGAATTGCGGAAAGGGCAACAACAACTGAGCATACGATGTCGTGTCGCTCGACAGTCCGCTGTTGGGATCGGTGATCACTCCAAAGAACGGGTTGGGCACCGAGCTGTTGAGGCAGGGTATGGTAAGAATCGGCGTGCACGGATTGTTCGGATCAGCGGCCGTCGTGGGCAGGCTCTCAATCCACGAGCCCAGATGGTCGTACACATAGCTCGTCCCGCTGAACGGAAGCCGTGTTCCTTTCTTCCCGATGTACTCGGCATTGAGCACTAGGTTTCCGGGCAGTTCGCGCTCCAGGCCAAGGCTCCAGCTCTGCTCGTACGGCGTCTGGTTCGCACCTGGTGTTCGCAGCGGGCCATTCGCGCCATATCCCACATCGTTCAACAAGCCAAGCGTATTTCCGGCCGGCTGAGTCAATCCGTTGGGATACGGGTTGCTCAGACGCAGCCACGGAGTGTCGCCGTGGTTCTCGTAGGTGGGAATCACATTCGTGTACTGGTTGAATCCCTGGGCGCCGTAGGGCACGACTCCGGTGACTCCAGAACGCGACTGTCCGTAATAAATTCCGTAACCGCCCCGCACCACCATCTTCGGAGCAAACTGAAACGCGAAGCCGAAGCGCGGCTGTATGTCGTGATAGTCGGTTACATAGTTCTTACGGTCTGACGGAGTAGCAAACACTTCGCCGCCAACCAGGTTCTTCGTGACGTCGTCTCCGCTCACCGGATCGGTATAGCTGAAACTTCCGTTGTTCAGCGGGCTCGCAATCGTGGGATTGAAATAGTTCTGCCGGTTATAACGATCTGTTCGAGGCAGCGTGACGTCATAGCGCAGTCCCAGATTCAGTGTCAGTTTGGGGGTGGCCTTCCAGTTGTCCTGAACGAAAACGCCATATTGATAATTCGTCGTGGCGGGGCGGAACTGAATCTCGTAGTACGAGTTCCCGTTCATGTTCCCCATCAGGAAACTGGCCAGATCGTCGCCGCCACAGTCCGCGAGGTCGTTCGGACAGGACGACGAGCCGTTCTCGTCGAAGCTGAAGATGCCGTTCGCAGCGTTCGTCTGGATATAGTTGATCTGGTGCATACGCCCATCGAAGCCGAATTTCAGCTCGTGCGCCCCATGAACCTTATCGAGCGTTGCCGTCAGCGTTCCCGTATCCTGCCCCAGCAGCATGTTGCCGTACGTATCGCTGCCCGTGTACTGAGGTCCAGCGGACTGATGAAGGTCCAAATAGATCGTCGGCACACCCTTGAAACCATTGCTGTCGAGATACGACGGGAACCCAAGTGCGCTCAAAGGGTCAGCGACTCCTTGCGGGTTGTATGCGTCATAGTGCCAAACGCCGCGAGTAAAGCCCAACGTTACGTTCATGAGCAACGTGGGGGTGAATGTGTGCGTCTCAGTGAGGGCAAACAGGTGGGCATTGCTCCACCCCGGCCCGGGCTGACAAGGATCGGTGAAATTCTTAAAGCAATTGATACCGTGGCCTGTGCCGTACTGGTACGAAAATTTTCCGCTGAGCAAATCGCTCTGGTTGAATCGATGATCGATCTTGATATCGAACTGGCGATTCGAGTTCTGGTTGGGACCCGAGCCGAACCAGTTCTTGTAAATCGATCCGTTTGGAATGTTGGGCTCGGGGAAAAAGCTGAACATCTTTAGCGCAACAGGGTCCATCAGGTTTCCCGCAACTCCCGGAGTTGGCTGATTAGCCGCCGGTGGACACGCACGCCCGGTCTGTGCGAACAAAAACGCAGCGTCGCAGCCCGGACTGATGTAGGTACCGATGTTGTTATATGGAATGAACGTATTTGCCGAGTTAGCTACCGCACCTCCAGAATTGGGGTCGTTGTAGCGCAAGTACGGATCCCAGATTTGGCCTTGCGCGACGCTGCATAGGCCGGTGTTGTCGAACGATCCTCCCCATTCGCTACACAGCTGGCCGAAATCACCCGACCGCATGGCGTCGGTGGGAACTCCCGCGGTCGCCGAAGATTGGCCCGTTTGGCGGAGGGCGTCGTAGTCAAAGAAGAAAAAGGTCTTGCCCTTGATGATCGGACCGCCGATCGTCCCGCCATAATTATTGCGACGCAAAGCCGCTTTGGGTTGAGGTACGCCAGTAGTGGCGGCGTAGTAATCGTTGAACCATTGGTTGGCGTCGAGCGACTGGTCACGCACAAAGTCGTACACACTGCCATGAAACTTGTTCGTGCCCGAGCGCGTGACCATGTTGACCACCGATCCGCCGGTGAATCCATACTCCGCGCTGAAGTTCGTCTGTTCTACCTTGAATTCCTCGACTGCCTCCGGCGAGGGAAGGTATGTGGCCTCTGTGATGCCGCCATTCGGTTCGGAGTTCGTCACCGAGGCACCATCGGTCAGAATGTCAGCCGTCGATCCGCGGCTTCCGTTCGAGACAAAGTTCGTGCCGGTGCAATTCGCGCCGCACTGGTCATCCATCTCCGTGACACCTGGCGCCAGCGACGTCAGATCCACAACGTTGCGGTCGATCAGTGGCAGGTCGTTGATGAACCTGCGATTCACCACTTGGCCGGTCTCCGCATCTTCGGTTTGGATGGCTTCCGCCCGCGCCCCCACCTCAACCGTCTGAGTGGTGCCCGCAACTTTCAAGGTCAGGTTAGCGGTGGCATTCTCATTGATGTCGACTTTAAACCGCGCGCTTTGGATTTTTCCGAAGCCCTTCGCATCGGCCGTGACCGAGTACGTCCCAGGAGGGATGGAGCGGAACAAATATCGCCCGTCGCTGTCCGACGTCGTTGTAAACGTATAGCCTTTTTGCACATCGGTGAGGACAACGGCCGCTCCCTGCACCACGGCCCCCGTAGTGTCGGTGAGTATCCCGCTCACGGTGCCGAAGTAGGCTTGAGCAAAAAGCGTCGCAGGTACGGCGAGGGCGACGATGGTGAAGAGACTCCAAAGTAGAGTCCGGCGGCAGTTCTTGAAAGTCGAGACGGGCGTGTGCATCTGGCCTCCTATCGCGTGGAAACAGATACAGGAATGCATTGCTTGCGATTGTTCGCCGACATCCTACACAAAGTCGATGCGCGATGCCACATGGAAATGCACGCAAGAAACGTTTTAATACCATTTTGTTCTTGAATGTTGACGTGCGTCGGTGCTAGTGCGGACGCCACGCGGCTTGAGGCAACTGACCGCAGCCTGCGCCGTAGCTCTTTTCAGCTAGACAAGATTTCGGCAATTCTGTGTGCCAAATCGCTATTTCACCGGAGTCAGCCCATCTGGCGGAGGCGGGTCATAGCTGTACCTGATCGTTCCATCCGCATGGCCCAGAAATCGCTCGACGAGCATCGGCTGATTGTTCAAGTCGCGGTAGTCGAACTTCATTGTGTAACCGTCGAGCGTCATGACGACGAATCCGTTGCGGCCGACGGGAGTCCCGTCGCTTAGCTCGTGCGTCGAGGCATCGTAAAAGGTGATCGGCGCTTTCGTCGCGTCGAAATTTCTCGCCGTGCTCACCTCAATCGGCATGCCGCCATGGCCCAGACAACGCCCGTAGGCGCGCAGACCGCCTCCGGCCGCCAGAGAGAACTTGTCATAAATCGCCATGCGATGTTCGTGACCCCACATCCACACGATTTCCTGGTTCGGAAAGAATTCGCTCAATTGCCTGGCGGGCAGGGTATAAGCCTCTTCGTCGAATGCGCTGTAGTACTGGTGATGCGAGAGCACCAGAGTCGGCTTGATGTTCTGCTGCAGCTTGAGTTCACGCAGCCAGGCGATCAAGCCATCTTCGAGGCGGCAGTTCGCGCCGACGAACGAGAATTTGCTGATCCACGGCAGCGCGCCCAGTATGGGCAGCCCGACCGAGTTGTACCCGGTATCGATCCCGAGAATTCGCCAATACGGCGTTTCCAGGCAAAAGTAGCTGGTCAACTGTTGGTGGCGCGGACTCTTAATTCCGAGAGTGGGCAGAAAGACTTTGAAGTAAGCGCCTCCACCGCAATACATCTCGTGGTTGCCGTTGATCGCAAAGCTGCCGTGGCTTCCGTGCGGCCAGCGAACGCCCGTGTACCCATTCGCGTCTTCTCCCAGGCAGTTCTCCCTGATCTCAGGAGGCCCTCCTACGTAGTAGATGTCTCCCAGATGGATCGTGTAGTCGGGATTCTCCCGGCTCATGCTCTCCGCAACAGTCTCCGCCTCCACCGTGCCCGTTCCCCAATCGCCCGCCATCGCAATCTTTATGACGTTTCCTCCGTCAGCCGCATGCAATGGATAGACTCCCGCGTGTCCTGAGGCATACACCGGGAATGGCTTGAACTTGCCGTGGATTACGGATTTCGAATAGTGCGAGAGCCAAAGCCACAGGTGATTCGGCAAGAACGCGGCAAGCGTCGGAAACCTTGTGGTCTGCGCCAGTTCTGTCGTCTTTTTCTGAAACTGTCCCAGCAGTCGCGAGCGGCCGATTAGAGGATAGTTGCTGAGTTTGGCGAGGTGAGGAGGCTTGTGCCTTCGTGGAGTCGGGAGCCCACTGGCTGACATCTGGGTCTGATCCTCTGAGGAAAGAAGTTCGCGCGCGACGCAAGTCTGAGTACGACGCCGGAGCGATCCACGCAACTCCGACGCCGCACCCGCGGGGGGAAATCGGCGCCGATCGCGATTGGCCTGTTTGGCACCGCGATTCTATCTCACTTCCGATCAGCACCACTTCAGATCAGCCTCACTTCAGATCGGACAGATCCTCTTGCAGTTGCTGCAGGTTGAAGCCCTGCGGCGTTGTCTTCTTTCCGACGAGGTAGTCGTTGCTCAGAATTGCGTACGATTCGTCGCAGTACGCTTCCCAGAAGGACCACGTCATGACTTGCAACGCCCCCCAGGTCACAACCGTGACTCCGCGCGAATCGTAGGCCATCACGGGGATGGCGTGTCCTCCCCACGAACCAGGCTTACCGTCGCCAGTTGCGCCACCCGGAGGCACCGACCACGGCTGATGATTTTGCGTCTGCGCTTGCGCGCTGATCGGCAGCTGAACTCCGATATAGCAACCTCCGAAAATGTATACCGAGTCCATGATGTGAGTATGGTTCGATGGTTCCAGCGACATGTAGGCGCCGATTTTGTGGCCGCCGATTCCCGTCTGGCGCCAGTAGTTCAGGACATCGACTTCATTCGCCCCGTTATCATTTGCTCCGGTTACGGGGTTGTATCCGGTGATGGCCGAGTACGCCGCGACGATCTGCTTGTCAGTGGGTGTCACCATTTTCTTCCCCGCGTTGGCCGTCCACTCCATGATCAGGTGCCCGGCGGCCGCGCAAGTGCAATCGCCGATCTGGTCGTTGTCCATCATTCCCCAGGACTGCCCGACTTTCGTGGTCAGATCGAAACTGGCAGGTGGAGTCGGCAGGCCAGCCGTCACATACGAAGCGAGCAACAGGGCGCGCGGATCGTGCCGGGCCGTCTGCTTGCCGAGTTTGAGTTTTAGCGGGTCCACCCGCGTAGGGTCGGATCGTAGCGCAACATTCTGCCGCGACGAGGGCAGATCGAGCTTTCTCACAGCCATAAGGAATCTCCTTCCAACGAGAAATCAGAATTCACGCGATTTCAAAAAGGGGACCGGCCGCCCGCAGATGTAGTTTCGCGAACGGATGCCGCTTGGGGGGAAGAAGTCCGCCGATGTTAGACCGGAGTCGAGGCGAGGTCAACAGAAACAGGATTGTTGTTACGAAAACCGAACAGAACTCTGCAGATGGACAAGGGTGAGTCGCATCAGGGCCGCCGAGGGACGCGGGGGCTACACCTTAAGGCCAATCGATCGCATCAACTCTAGACCGTTGCTCTTCGTTACGACTCCGTCTCGCAGAATGTAGTCGAACTTAATCCTGCCACCCTCGATTTCATCTTCAAAGTGAACATTGCGCAAATAGCCATTCATGGACCCACCAATGTCGGTCAGCGCCAGATCATGCGTGCTCACCAGGCCAATTGCGCTTCGCTCCAGCAGTGCGCGCACGATTCCTTCCGCGCCGATGCGGCGGTCCTTTGAATTTGTGCCCTGCAGCAGTTCGTCGAGCAGAAATATCAAGGGCGGGTCGCCTCCAGCCAAATCGAAGATGTTGCGCAGCCGCGTGATCTCGGCATAAAACCGCGAGCTACCTTCCTGCAGGGAATCGTTGGTACGAATGCTGGCACCTACCTGCAGGGGCATGAGGTGCACTCGGCGGGCTCGCACCGGCGCACCTGCCATGGCGAGTACAACATTGATGCCGATGGATCGCAGCAACGTGCTCTTGCCTGACATGTTTGAGCCGCTCACCAGCAGCACACGCTTTTCTCCTCCGACCGCGACATTGTTGCGAACGCAACTCGCCGCCGGGATGAGCGGATGTCCAAGTTCCTGGGCATCGAAAAATGACTCTCCTTCTTTGAGCTCGGGAAACGGGTCCGCAGGATGTTCGAAGCTGTATGTCGCCAAGGAAAGCAGCGCTTCCATCTCGCCAATGGCCGTCACCCAGCGCCGCACCGCGCTTCCATGCAGTCGCCGCCAGCGCTCCGCCGCGAGTCCCACTTGCACGGAATACATGAGCGGCACATCGATGACCCGCAGGATCGTGTTATGGCGTGAGTTGATCAGGTCCACCAAAGTCCTGAGCCGCGCGATGGCCTGCGAACTCGGCAAAGTGCTCGACGAAAGATCCCGCTGCAGAACTTGGAGTCGTGGTGACTCAAACTTGTGCGCTTCCACTCGCGCCAATACTTCCGACAGCAGGTTCAAATCGTGGAATGCATTTTCTGTCCCATGCAGAGCTTCCTCCAGCGGCTTGCGCAGGATGTAGGCTACAAACCCCTCGATCGCAATGATCAGGATTAGTGGCGTAACCATGTCCCAAGCCCACCACACCACAACCGCCGCAACCGCCAGCGCGGCGAGTGTCGGTGCCAGTAGCTGAATCCACACCGGTTTCATCAGATTTGGCGATTCCGCCCACTTCATTAACGCCTCGGGATACACTCCCACACCGGCATCTTCGCCAAGCACGGCGAGATCCTCACGCAGGCCGAGTTGGGTGCGCAGTTCCGAAACAGCCGCCTGCCGCTCGCGGATCTTTTCTGCCGCCGACGGCCGCAGCAGCCACGCGGCGAGGGTGTCTTCACCCATGCGCGTCCGCGCCGTCGAGAGAAGCTGAAACAAGCTCCCCCTGCCAAAAAGGTCGAGGTCAGTTGAGAACACATGATGAGGGTCGGCGAAGCGTTCGCCGGTCTCGCCAGTTCCAGCCCAGCGATCGTCGATGCGAGCGATCCCGTTCTCGTAGAACGTAACCGCGCGCTCTGCCAGTTCGCGGGCGCGCAAAATCCGCGAGTGATAGACGGCGATGGCCGCAAATGCCGCCACTGGAGCGGCGAGCCACCACGGCGAGAGTTCATGCTTGTGGAACGAAACCCAGGCGATGGCCACGGCGATCAGGACGAGACCCAGCCGCAGGTTTCCCATGCGGATGTGAAGTTTCTCGTAGTGAGCCACGCGCGACACGCGAGCGTTCCGCTGCAGGACGTATTCTTCGGAAGGCGACACCGCCTTGAATGTAGCAGGTAGATTTCACCCGAGGAAGAGCCGCAACCTGCGGCATTACCTTTAAGCGTCGCCTATCCGTCTACTGCACGTACGTCAGCACGGTTGCGCCGGCAGCGGGAAACGGTGAGCCAGAGATTTGAGTCAGTGCTCCGGTGGTGGGATCGATGGTGAAGACCATGATTCCAGCCCCGCCTGCAGCGTAAAGAAAACGGCCGGAAGGATCGATTGTCAGCGTGGGCGCCGGAATCGTGAACGGAGAGTCGGCCAGCGGGCTCAACACGCCAGTCGTCGGGTCGATGCTGTAGCCCGAGACAGTTCCGTCCAACGCGTTTGCTACGTAAAGCAAGTTCCTGGTCGTGGCCAACGAGAGCGGTCTCGAACCAGCAGTGAACGGCGATCCCGGCACAGGGTTGAGAGCGCCGCTAGAACTGATGATTGAGAACGCCGCGACCTGATTCGTCGTATTCAGAACGGCGTAAACAAAGTTGCCCGTCGAGTCGACCACAAGGCCAAACGGAGAAGTAACGTTGCCGCCTGGATCGGCAGGAAACGGTGAACCCGGCACAGCAGCCAGGGCTCCAGTCGAGGGATCGATGGTAAAAGCGGCGACGGCTCCCGGAGGATCGATGTCGGCGGCAAAGACAAAACGAGTGTCGGGATCGATCGTCAGGAAAAGGCTGCTTTCCGACGAGAACGGAGAACCGGTGATCGGAGAAAGTGCTCCCATGCCGTCGATCTTAAGGGCGTCAATCCTGCCCGCGTCCGCGACGTAGAGAACCTGCGCAGAATTGTTGACCGCCAGTCCGCCGGCGATGCTGAACGCTCCGAGATTGAAAGGCGATCCGTTGACCTGGGCGAGCGCTCCCGTGTTTGGTGTGATCGACCACGCGTCGACCAGTGCCGTTTGAGAATTGGAAGCGTACAGAAACTGATTGCCGAGGGCCGCCATTCCCAGGGATTGCGCGGGACTAGGGGCCGTGGTGGACGTTCCTAGTGCTCCGGTGCCCGGGTTCACAGGGAACGCTGCGATGTGTCCGTCCAGGCCATCAGCGTAAAGTAACGGCAGGGGCGCGGGACAGGCGGCGTCGCTTCCGCAGCACAGTTCATTGCATACCTTGATACCGTTGCCGCCACAGGCGGCGAGCTCGAGCAGAATTGGTCCAATCAGAATTACGGCCAGAGTGCGAAGAACGCGCGAGGACATGAGCCCTCCAACGAACCAAGCGAGGGTGTGATCCCCCGACTGCATCGGTAGGATGCTAACAAAGCATCCTGTGCTGCCAAAGCATGTGATAGGACAGTTTCCGGAGTGTCACAGGGAGCAATCGAACGCTTCTACAGCCAGAAGTCGCTACTGGGTGGAGGAGAAGAGCCTTGGCTGGCGCCTGCAGCACGCCCCATGCTGGGTTCCACGCGGTTCCGTCCGGCATTCTTGGCCTGGTACATCGCGGCGTCGGCGGCCTGCAACAGCTTTTCGCATTCAGCTGCAACCTGACCGGTGGCAACCCCAAGGCTCAGGCTGACATTGACGCTCGATCCTCCCACGATGATGCTGCAGCCGGCCACGTGGCTGCGCACGCGCTCTGCGAGTTCTACGGCTTCGGCCAAGCCGCAACCGGGAGCAACAATCAGGAACTCTTCTCCACCGTAGCGTCCGACCGAATCGTAGGGCCGGACCACAGCTGCAATTCCGCTGGCGATGATCCGCAGAACCGCGTCTCCCGCGACGTGTCCGCGGCTGTCGTTGATGGCTTTGAAGTGATCGACATCGATCATGATCAGCCCGACCGGTTCGTGATCCCGCTCCGCGCGAAGCAGCTCGCGATCGAGGATCTCGAAGATAGCTTTGCGGTTCCACAGCCCGGTCAGGCCGTCACGCGAGGCTTCGCGGCGGAGCGCATCTTTCAGCTGCACCAGCCGGTTCTGGGTCACGAGCAGACGCGTGCTCGAGCAGACAAATGACAGAAAGACGACCGTCGCAGCCAGCCCCAACCGCTCGCGCGCAATGCGCAACGACATGAACAGGACGAGCAACGGATAAAGCAGAAAGAAGATCTCCGTGTAGACTCTCTTCTCGCGCTTCGGAGGCTCAAGCAGGATTGTCGGCGACTCGTCCTGCTTCCATGTGGCCGCGATCATCATCGGCACCACGAGCAGAACGCTCCACAGAATGTCGAACCACGCGCCCGTGCTCAAGCCGCGCCCAGGGCCGTAAAAGTACAGCGCGTCGACGCAGCCGGAAAGCGCGAGGAAGATTCCCATTCGTCCAAACAGCGCCCGCGCATCGTGCGAGCGCGTCACCGCTGCGCGCACCACGAACGATCCGGCGACAAATGCGTATCCGGCGAAGTACGGGGTCCAAACCGAGTGCGGCAATTCTGCTGCGAGCCCTGCCTTGGGCAGATAGAAAAAGTAAAGGTACGCAGCGACGCAAACCAATACAGCCTGCACGAAGTCGAGGGCGATCAGGGCGTCGAGGCGCCCCGCTTCGTGCTCCGGATCGAGGAACATCGCCATCGCCAGCGGAACGAACCAGAAGCAGAACAGCATGTTGGCGATCCAGGCGACAACCGGAGAACCTGCGGCATCGTTGTAAACGCTAAGACCCTGCGCCACGATCCATACGCCGTAAGCCGCCGCGGTCAAACGCCAGAACGAGCGCGCCAATCCTTCGGAGCGGAGGCTGGCCTCGATGACCGCCCAAATCAGCAGACCACCCAGGCTGAATTGGACGAAGTCCGACAGTGCCGGCCCGGGAGCCTTCGTTCCCAGCCCGATCACGACGACGACATGGCCCAGCAACAACAGGGCCGCAGCCGTCACGACGATGCGCGTGCGTGGCAAATTCCCCTCACCCTTACTCAGCAAATTGTTTACCGATAACGTCGTAGGGAGGATCCAACCAGACTGCCGGTGGCTTCAGTTGCTCCGCTGTGTTATTGGCGGTGCATTTCGACTGAGACCCTGGAGCCCACCAGTATCCGGCATCGCGAGGCCCGTTTCACCTGACCATAGTACCCTCGCGACGATTACCAAAAAACACAAATCAGGACCAGTCTTCAAGCACTTTCTTGAGGATTTCCACAGCTTCGCCGAGCTTTACGAGCTCCTCGTTTGTGAGAATTTCCAAATGAGAGGCCAGATACGCAATCCGCAACTGGCGTCCTTTCTGCAGCAATCGAATGCCCTTTGCTGTCGCGCGAATATGCATGCGGCGGGCATCGTGTGGGTCAGAGGTGACTTTTACCAGCCGGCTGCGAGTCAGACCATCCACAATGCGACTCATGGTGGGCGGCTTCACCTGCTCGGCAGCCGCGAGTTCGCCCAGGGTCTTCGGGCCGCCGAAAACCAACACGGAGAGCGCAGAAAGGCGAGCTGGACCTTCGCCGGTTGCCACATCCTGCTTGCGGACGCGGCGAAGCAAGTGGATCGCGGCAGAGTGCAGGCGGTCGGCGACGGCCGTTGCCTCTGCCCGTGGCTCAATCGCGCTGGATCCTGGTTTCTCCGGCTCTATTTTTGTCATTGACTTCGCGCCGGCAATATAGTTAGCTATGCTAACTAATACGACTGGAGAGGTCAAGGCCGATGATTACCGCCGCCGGAATTGGAATCTCACGCATCGGGCAGATCGCCGTCACCGCACACGACGTCGAGCGCGCCGCCGCTTTCTACCAGGATGCGCTGGGCTTGAAGTTGCTCTTCAAAGCGCCTCCAGGACTTGCCTTTTTCGACTGCGGCGGAGTTCGCCTGATGTTGTCGCGCCCCGAGAAGCCTGAGTTTGACCACCCCAGTTCCATCCTGTACTTTGTCGTGCCCGATATTCAAGCCGCCCATCTCAGGATGAAAACTAGCGGAGTCCACTTCGAAGACGAGCCGCAAATGCTCGCGAAGATGCCGGACCACGACTTGTGGATGACGTTCTTCCGTGACTCTGAAGGGAACCTGATGGGCTTGATGAGCGAGGTCAAGCGCTGACGCTGCGTCGAAGCCGGGCTAGCGAAGAATTAGATTTTCGATTGCCAAGTTACGGCTAAGAAGTCAGAATCCTACTCCATGAGCCATCGAAGCGGCCGCCATGCCGGGCCGGCGCCAACCGGCGATCACCCTTCCAGACACGACGTCACCCATGAGTTTCCTTCTGAGCACCGGCTGGGTCTGCTGCCGGAAAAGTATTTTCGCTGGCGCGGAGGTGAGATCACGCGTCTCGAGGCGTTTTGCGACGTTGTGTTCGGTTTTGCCCTGACGTTGCTGGTGGTATCGCTGGAGGTGCCACACAGTTACACGGAGATGATGACAGCGATGCGCGGGTTTCTGCCCTTTGCTGTCTGCTTCGCACAACTGATCATGATCTGGCTGGCCCACTATCGCTTTTCGCGCCGCTTTGGACTCGAAGATCCCTACACGGTATTCCTGAATATCGTACTTCTGTTTCTGGTTCTGTTTTATGTGTATCCGTTGAAGTTCGTTTTCACGCTTGTGTTCTCGCAGTTGACGGGGAGTGAGATTGCGCACGGAGTTGGATACCACGAAGCCGCTGTGCTGATGCGGATCTACGCTGTCGGATTCGCAGCGGTCTTCGCGCTCTTTGCGCTGATGTATTCCCATGCCTACAAACTGCGGCGCGAACTTGACCTTGGCCCAGTCGAGATTCTGCAGACACGATTCGAGATTCAGGGGAGCGTCATCATGGTGGTCGTTGGCGCGGTATCGTTCGCCCTGACTTACAAGAGTCCTGCGTTGGCAGGATGGTGGTATTTCGTTCTCGGACCAGCACTTGGAGGTCACGGAGCGATTTCCGGCAAGCGCGTTCGGTTGACGGCAGAGAAGATGGGAATGGCGTAAGTGGCAGGTCTTGCCTTGCGCTCCACGCCGAAGACCCAACACCTAAGACCCAAGGCCTAAGACCCAAGACCTAAAACGCCCACGCCCAAGACCGTGCCGGACCCTGCTATCATTCCTCACGGAGTCATTGCACCATGGAATTTCTTGACGACGAAGACTTCGAAGACGAAGAGATACCCGTCATTTCTGGAAGAGGAGAGGGAGTCATGGAAGAAGCCGGGACCCCAGGTTCGGGCGCTGGACGCCGTAATGAGGACATTGCACTCGATCTGATGAAGTTCATCGCCATGACCACCGGCTATGGCAAGACGGCCAGCGCCGGTGGCGTCGGTTTTTCTGGCGGCGGCGCGGCCGCCAAGCCCGAAGACTACGCCGCCCACCTGCTCGAGTTGTACGGCAAGTGCCTTGGCGCGGTTGGTGGAAAAGAAGCCGGGGGCAAGAAGTAAGAGTCAGACGCCGGGCCCAGGCTACACAACGCGCGCTCACTTCTCGGGCACGTACGTAATTCCCAACTGATCGAAGAGGAATGCGAACATATCGGCGTTCTGGTCGATCGATTCATCGAGGGCGGTGCCAATGCCGTGTCCGGCGCTCGAAGTCGTCCGAAGCAAGATTGGATGATCGGAACTCGTGGCAGCCTGCAGGCGTGCGATCATCTTACGCGACTCCATCGGATTGACCCGATGATCGTTCTCCCCGGTGAGCATCAGGATCGCCGGATATGCCGTTCCGTCCTTCACGTGTTGATACGGCGAATAGGCGTAGAGGGCTTTGAACTGCTCCGGATCCTTCACCGTGCCGAACTCTGTCGTGTTGAACGCGCCGTTGGGATCGAGTTCAACTCGCAGCATGTCATAAATTCCAACGAACGAAACGACGGCGCGAAACAGGTCAGGACGCTGGGTGAAGGCCGCGCCCATGAGCAGGCCTCCATTGCTCCCGCCAATAATCGCGAGATGCGCAGGTGTCGTGTATTTCTGGTCAATCAAATACTGCGCGCAGGCGAGGAAGTCATCGAAGACATTCTGCTTATGCGTTAAGGCCCCCGCCTTATGCCATTCTTCGCCGTATTCGGCGCCGCCGCGAAGGTTCGTATCCACCAGAACGCCCCCCTGGTCGAGCCATAGCCGCGCGTACGATCCCTGGAAGTATGGCTTCGTGCTGATGCCATATCCGCCGTAGCCGGTGAGCAGCACCGGATGCGTGCCGTCGAGCTTCGTTCCTTTGAGGCGCAGAATATTCAAGGGAACTCGCGTTCCATCTTTCGAGGTGGCGAAGTCGCGCACAACTTCAGTGTCGTCAAACTTGGTTGGCGAAGTTTCATACAGCGCCGTGCGAATGGCCTTCCCGCTTGCCGCGTCAAACCGATACCAAGCCGGCGGTTCGAGGTAAGTGGTTGTGAAGAACAGCACGTCGCCACCGCCAATGGGAACAGTGCCATAGACCGCGGAAATCGGCGGCAGAGGCGGCGCTGGCAAAGCTTCTCCCTTGTTGTCAAAAACGCGCACCCGCGACGGACCTCCCATGATGTCGATGACGTAGAGATGACCCCACGTGGGAATGATGCTTTCGATCGAGGCGCGATCGCTCTCGTCCGATCCGGCGCCAGGCGACTGCGGGACGACAACCTTGGCCTGCGCAAGATCGAGCGCCCCATCACCCTTTATGCGATCTCCCGGGAGCGGCAGGCGAAGAACTTGTCCGCGCGGAGCGTTCTTGCGCGACAAAAGGTAGAGCGCATGGTCTGCCCCGAATTTTACGGAGACGACCCCGTCCTCGAAGTGCGTGATCTGTGTCCAGTGACCGTCGGAGTCCATCAGGTAGTGGGCATACTGGCCGCCGTCGCCGTTTTCCACGGTCGCGAGCAGCCAGAATCCGTCGTCGCTGGCCTGCAGTACGGTTTCGGCGATGCGAGGAAATTCTTTTCCGATGACGTAGGTGTCCTGCTTGGGATCTGTGCCGAGCTTGTGAAAGTAGACCTGCTGATAGAAATTCGCGTCTTCCGCCGGACGCTCGCTGCCTTGCGGATAGCGCGTGTAGTAGAAGCCTGAACTGTCGGCCTTCCAGGCAATGCTGCCGCCGCCGGTGGCGAAGTTCACGCGCGGCACCACGTCGCCAAGTTCTTTGCCTGTTTCCACTTCGAAGACATGGGCCGATGCGTCTTCCGATCCGTTCTCCGACATTGCGGCGGCAACGAATTTCCCGCCGAACGAGGGCACGTAGAAGTCGATGGCGAGCGATCCGTTGGCGCTGGAGACATTGGGATCGAAAATGTCTTTCGCGCTGCCCGGATCGTCGGCCGACTGCATGACCACGAGGACCGGTTGCTGCTTCGGCGCTTGATATCTTTCTGCAAACAGCATTCCTGCGCGGAACTGGAGATCGTAGTAAGACGCTGAACTGGCGCCAATCAATGCCGCCAGCTTCGTGCGGATGGCCGGGCGCGCCGGCAAGTGGTCGAGATATTCGCGAGTACGCGCATTCTGCGCCGCGCTCCATTCCCTCACAGCAGGATCATCCCAATTCTCGAGCCAACGATAATCATCGGTGACTTTGACGCCCTGATATTCGTCGATGACCGGGCGCTTCGGCGTCTGGGGTGGCTTTGGGATCGCCGCGCTCTGCGCGATCGCCGAGGGCGTCAGAAAAAATAAGACGAGGAGAAGATTCTGGAGAACGCGGAGTACTTTCACGCGGGGCGCTTTCATGAGCAGCCTTTCAAAGGGCGCGGGAATTATACACTCGCGTTCGTACTGCGACTCGGCGAGGCGGGGCTAAAGAAAAAACCGCGCCCCGTAGGGCGCGGTCTACTCTTGCCGCCAAGCGGAGGTGCTCGCGGCCACGGTAACTCTTAACGGCGCTTCTTACCTTTTTTCTTCGCGGGTTTCTTTGCGGCCTTCTTGGCAGGTTTCTTCTTTGCCGGCTTCTTCGCTGCCTTTTTCTTCGCCGGTTTCTTCGCTGCTTTTTTCTTTGCCGGTTTCTTGGCTGCTTTCTTCTTCGCCTTTGGTTTGCCGCCTCCGCCGCTGGGGGCCGGTGGCGCGGGCTTCGGAGCAGGAGGTGGCGGTGTTAGGGGTGCGGGTTCCGATGCTTCCGGTTCCGGCAGGCCAGCCTCTTCCTCCTCTTCCTCTTCGAAATCCTCCTCCAGCGACTCGCTGTAAGCGCCGCTGTCGCCGAATTCGTCTTCTTCATCACGTCCATAGAGCGTCGGGTCGTAAAAAGTCATTGCTCCTCCTGATCAGTGGCGGCCGGGTGCGGACAGCGCGCCCTGGCTGCGGGCACGGGAAAATTTAAAAGACTACCGGGACTTCTGCTGGAACGGCGCGCGATTATAGCACGACGTTCGGTGCAGCCTGCAAGGACTGCCGATACAGACTCCTCGCTATCCTGTTACCACAGCGGGCGGGGCCAAGGGAAGAAAAAAGAGAGAGTGTTCGCCGCGCGACCGAGGTCTGAGTCAAGCCTAATTCGGAGATGACCTTTCTCCAGAACCACCGTCCAAACGCATTATGTGTCGCCTGAAGTTGGCCCTTGTTATGCTCGCCGTCGTCGCGCCGGTTTGGGCGCAGACGGGACAGCTCAAAACAGCGGCCGAGGTTCTGGATCGTTACAAGCAGGTTCTAGGTGGCGCGGATGCCATCGCGAAGGTCCAGTCCGAAACCGTCCACGGCGAGGCCGAAGTGACGGGCATGACAGGCAAAGCGACCTTTATTTACTACGCCAAGCCGTTCAAAAACCTCTCAAAGGTCACGCGGCCCGACGGCACCGAGATCACTTCCGGATTCGACGGCAAAGTGTCATGGGCGCTCACGCCGAAGGGAGCGAACATCGACACCGACACAGCTCCAGAGTCCGTGCGGCGCGACGCCGATCTTCAGTATTCGCTCCACCAGCCCGACTATTTTAAGAATTTGGACCTCGCCGGCGTGGTCGATTTCGAGGGCAAGCAGTGCTATTGGCTTCACGGCACGACCCACTGGGGCAAGGACAACAATCAGTTCTACGACGTTCAAACCGGTCTGCTCGCGGGCTACCGGTTTGAGGCAGACGACTCCTCCAAAACTGTCACCACCGCGGTGTTTCAGGACTACAAGAGCTTCGGCGGTCCCTTGGTCGCCACAAAACTCACCTTCCGGACCGGCGATCAGTCGCAGACCTTCACCTACAAATCGGTCAGCTACGAGCCACTGCCGGATTCGATGTTCGAATTGCCGGAGGCGGTCAAAGCGCTGGTGAAGTAGTCGAGCTTAGCTCGACGCACGAGGCATCCGTCCCTCCATAATCCTTCGCGTGCGTCCCTACACGATTCTTTTCAAAGAGAAAACCCACTTCCCGCTGAAACTTGCAAGAAGTGGGGCCCTTGGACTGCGACAGGTTAGAACCTTGGCAGTACCTGCGTCCCTTCCTGCTGCACCGACTGCAAGGCGTTGGGATTGAGTCCCAGTGCTTTGAGAATGGTTGGAGCCACCTGCATGGTTTCAACGGGAGTGGTCACCGTAGCCGACCGAATGAACGGATTGGCCAGCAACATCACGACGTTGGTGTCGTCGTGCGAGAAGCCGCCATGTTCAGCCAGCTTCTTGCTGCTGCCGGAGTAGGTGACACCGACGTTCGGCGTAACCAGGATATCCGGTGTGCGTGGATCTCCACTCGGCGGCAGCCCGGGAGCATTGAACAGTTGCGTCAGGGGCGCTCCCCAGAAGATCTGGCCGATGCCGGCAATGTTGCTGTTGGCTGGCGACTGGGTCTCCAGCATGCCCACCACTTGCTCGGTGGTGCATTGGCTGTTGAGCCAGATCATGGAGATGTCGTCTTCGGTTGCGCCGATGCCGGTCGGATTGGACGGTGATTCCGACAGCGGCAAGCACCCTGCATTGTCGGCAATCGTCGCCGGAGATGTGGTGACTGGGTCATTGGTCGAGTTAGCGATCCCCAGGTATCGAGGAGAATCAATCGGGCTCTGGCCGTGTTTGGCCGTGACTACGATCAGGGTGGAGTCCCAGAGTCCTTTGCTCTTCAGTTCGGCAACCATCTTGCCGATGGAAAGATCCACGAACTCGATCTCCCCGAGCAGCGCCTCCGAAGGAGTTCCCAGCGCGTCAAGATAGCCGCCGACGACTTTCGGGCTCAGAGACTTCTCAATCAGCTTTTCTCCTACGCTAACCGCCTGGAAGTTCATTCCGAAGATGGTGGGTACTGGGGCCGTCGCCGAGCCGTTGTGGGTCTTGCCGTCGATCTGGTTCAGAATCGCGTTGACCTTCAGCGTGTCGTAGCACTGAATGTTCTGGAAGCTGTCGGTCCACGCATTCGAGCTTGAAACCGCAGTCTGATCGGGCAACGGGCTGCACTTCACCGATCCAGCGATTACGCCTTTCAAACTGACTGGAATCGAGTTGATCTCTGGCGAATAGTAGTCGTCGAGGTTGCTGCCGTCTCCAGGACCTGCAACCGAGGAATAAGACGGGTGCTTATCTGTCCATGCGGTGTAGCCGCCGGCGGCGTGAACCACACCGAAAATGGTATTGGTGCGAACGAAATTCCAGGGATATACCGGGGCGCATCCCTTGGCAGGATCGCGCGGCAGTCTTCTGGGAGCGATTGACTGAATGCCGCCGTCGACTCCCGCGGGTGCGCCGCCGTTCAGCGCCAGCTTGTCGATGTCGATTCCTTCGTCGTACTCGGTGGTGTCCCCCGTTGGCTCCGAGAACGGTATGCAAGCGCCAGGATTTCCCGCTACGCCGTTGCCGGTCGTCGACGCCGGTGCATCGAGGGAACGGTCGTAGGCCACGTCATAAAACGCTCCTACGCTGCGCGGTGAGCCGCCGCTCACCAGGGCCATTAATCCGGGGAAAGAGTCCGACGGCCTGGACGTGGAGGCATAGAGATAATTCACTGCATTGGATCGGAGGGCGGTGAGATTCGGGCAGTACGGCAAGCCTCCATTGGCGCCAGCGATTCCGTTCGAGCAGTTGATGAAGTCCACCGCGTGCATGCCGTCGATGCTCAGGAGCAGCACGTGCTGGATGGGGCTGGAGTTTCGATCTTTGCTGTGAGTGCTGCGATCCTGCGCTTGAGCCGTCAGGGATGCGACGATTACGACGGCCGCAAGGCCACCGCCGATTCGGTGCGAGAGTTTCATGGATTCCTCCGGGGGGTTGTTAGTCAGAAACTATCGACAGATAGCAGAGGAAAATGAACGGGCAGTAACAGCCGGGTTACGCAAATATGAAAAGCGTGTAAATGTTTCTTAAGGTTAAGCGCGTACCGGGTGGCTTAGATGTGCCGAGGCTTCGAACACAAGAAACGCGCGCCTCGCGAATCAGGGTGAAGATGATCCGTGAGGCGCAGAGGGGGAGGGTTTTCGAAGTTGAATTATTTCAGCGTCTTCACAAATTCTGCCACCGCCTTGGCATCATCCGCCGACAGGCCAGAGAGCGCCTTCTTATGCGGAGCCTTCTTGGCATCGTTTCCCTTCGTGAGCAAGTCCGTGATTTGTTCCGCAGTGAGACTAGTGCCCTTCAGTGCCGGACCGACCTTACCCTGGCCTTCTGCGCCGTGGCATCCAGAGCATTTGGCTTTGTAAGTCGCTCCGCCATCTTGCGCAAATGCGGGTAGAGCCAAAGCCGCTGACAATACGACGACCGAAAACACGGCAAACGTCTTGGTGATTCGCATGAGATCTCCTATTCTGAGTGAGAGAAGTTGATTTGGATGGCCCGAGGACCCAAGAATTGTAGTCTCGCTGATAGGAGCCTGCACCGCTAAATCTGCAGGTGAGTGCCGAAATGGGAATGACGCCGCAGCCTTCCTTCGCGACGGTCCGCATGCCGGACCTCCAGGTTAATGAAAGCTCGACCTTGAAAGGCGCAGCTTCCAACTCCCGCTCTCCTTCGTGAAGACGTGGGTTGTGTCTTCGCGGATGATGCTCCCAGTTTCCTTTGCAGTATAGGTCTTCGAATATGCCGCGACCGCGGCGTCGCCCAGGAAGTAAATATGCATATCGAACGTGTCCACGGTGTAGGGAGGCGGCTGCCCAGCGTGGGCCTGCCAGCTCTTGATCAATTGCGCTTTTCCCGGCGCCAGCCCGTTCGGAGCGAGGTTGACGAAGTCATCCGACAGGACTCTTTCCAGTGCCGAGGGATCGGTCGTGCGTTCGGCTTTTAGCCATTCGGCTTCGATCTGTTGGACTTGATCGAGATCACTCTGACCCGCGGAGCCCGTTGCGGGCTTCTGAGCAGAGTCGGCTGTGCGTTGGCCCACAGCTGGAACCGCTAGGCACAGCACAATCACGCAAGACACGGCATATCGCACCGGCGCCCTCCGACAGCGTGGAATGTTCGGAGAATGGTCGACGACGGTTTTCTTGCGGAGAATTTTGGAGGGTAATGTAGGCCTAGCGGACGAAATGCACGGTAAGGATCATACCGGGGTGCAGCACCGCGACATCACGATTGTCGCGTTTGAGCGCCGCGACGGTAGTCCGATAGGCGTTCGCGATCGAGTACAGGGTTTCGCCGCTCTTAACCTTGTGGTGCACGACGACCGCAGCTTTTGCGGTCTCTTCCCGCTCGATCTGCTCAGACTTCGTCGCAGGAGGTTTTACCGCGGCAGACTCGGTAGCCTTGGAACCGCTGCCCGGGTGCTTGGCTTTGGTGGTATGCGATGAAGCCACTTCCTCATCGTGTGCGCTGGGGGTAATCGGTAAGTGCAGGGCCACGATGCGGCGCCCACTCAGGCTATTTCCCCGGATCCCATTCCACCGGCGCAGCATTTGCGGTGAAACGCCGAAGTTCTCAGCGACACTCTCGACTGTGTCTCCCTTATGAACCTTGTATCGCGTGATGTGGCGCGCATAAGTCGCGGTGTCAGTCTCGGCATGCTTGCCGGGAGTAACTGGGATCACCAGCTTAGCGTCAGCGTCGAGCTCGGAGCCATCGAGGTGATTGGCTTCCGAAATCGACTTCGCTGTGGTGTGATACTTCCTGGCCAGCGAAGCCAGAGTGTCGCCCGACTGCACCGAGTGATAGCGCCACCACAGCCGCATGTCGGTCGGAATCGCAGCGATCGCCGTCTCGTATTGATCCTTCGTCCCGGCCGGCAGATGCAGCTGGAACTCTCCCTGCCGAGGAGTGCTCAACCGCAGCAGGCTCGGATTCAGATCCTGCAATTGCTCCTCGGTTGAGTCAACACACTGAGCCACCAGCCGCAGGTCCACAGGATAGTTGATGGTGACCGTATCGGAATCCGTCGGGTGCTCCATCGCCACCTCATCCAATCCGTACTGCGACGGATTCTTGGCCATGAGGGTCACGGCCAGAATGATGGGCACATAGTTGCGCGTTTCCTTGGGTAGAACATTGCGGCGGTAGAGTTCCCAGAAATCGGCGTAGCCGGTGCGCTTCACGGCGGCCTGCACGGTTCCCGGCCCGGAATTGTAGGCAGCCATGGCGAGATACCAATCGCCGAACTGGTTGTACAAATCTTTCAGGTGGCGGGCAGCTGCACGTGTAGATTTCTCGGGATCCTGCCGGTCATCGACCCACATGTTGTGGTGCAGACCGTAGCCACTGCCCCGGCCAGCCATAAACTGCCAGATGCCTCGGGCTCCAACGCGAGAGACCGCATGCGGATGGAATCCTGACTCTGCTTGCGCGAGATAGATCAGATCCTGCGGCAATCCCTCCTGCTTGAACGTCGAGACGATCATGTCGTGATACCGTCCCGACCGCGCATAAGCGCGCTCGAACACGCCGCGTCCGTGACCCGAAAAATATGCGATGTAGCCGGCGACCTGGTCGGTCATCATCAGCGGCAAGTCCGAGTGTGTGTTCTTGACCTCGGCTTCAGCCTTTGCTTTCGTTCCCGCATCGGCGGCAGGAGTAAGGCCGTTGGTCTCGTCGATTGGAGCAGGCTCGGACTTTTGCTGTGCTTCCTGCTGCCCGTCGGATTCTGCAGCCGTTCCACCCGGATAAAGCTGGTTGACGCCCTGAACAACGTGATCGAATTCCTTCTGGAGCCGCTCGTCGGAACGTACGTCGAAATTGCTGCCCAGAAGCGCGTTCAGGGCATTATCGAAATTCTGCTTGGCGTCTTCGGCCTTGCCCGCGTGATAGTTATCCAATCCTGCCTGATATTCCTTTTCAACCTTGGCGATCAAGTCGGCGATCGGATCAGGCGCCTGAGCTGCTGGTGCCGGCGCGTCAACCGCTGCGGCGACCGGCTTCTCAGCAGGTGCTTCCTCTGTCTGCGGGGGCATCCCTTCAGGAGACGCAATCACCGTAGCGGGAGGTGCCTGGGCCGCTGCTTTTAGCGCTGGCGCCTTCCCGGGAGGCAAGAGGGCAACCGGCTTCTGTGCGGTTTGACAGGCGCACGCCGCCAGCATCAGCGAAGCGAGTGCCGCAGTCCGCATGTACAGGTTTACAAATCGCATATTTCTCTACGAGATACGTCTCTCTTCGCGCTCTAAGCCCGGGGAATTCTATCAAAAATCGTAAATGCTGGTCTCTCCCCGGTCAATCGCCGAAAAGGCACCTGCGAGGTTACTTTGGGGACCTCAAGGCAAGGTTACCCCGCCGCTTGACCTCCCAATCTTGGATGCCAGCAATTTTCCTCCCGGTTGTCGTCCGAACCCAGAATACGATCACCAGAATCCGGCTCCTGAAGTCGAAGGTCCGAGGTCTGACGCCCGAAGGTGTCTCCTTACACCCTCCAGTAATCCGGCCTCCAGCTCTGAATCGCTTGCTTGATCTGTTTTCGCGACAGCTTCTCGTTTAACGCACGCTCGGTCAGCTTGGAAACCTCACCGTCCGACGCAAACCGCAACCCACACAACTGATCCTCTGTCAGCTCCGGGATTCGCGAGCGCAGAGGCTCCGAAAGAAGCTGCGTTAGGCGCAGCCGCTCTTCGAGGCGGATGACGCGGTCCTGCACCTTGATCGCGTAGAGGCGAATCTTCAGGACGGCACCCAGCAGCGCGCTCGCCAGCAGAATGAGCAGGAAAGCGTGGAAGTTATCCCGAAAATCGCTATGCGATAAATGGGCGAAAAAATGGACCAGCGACAGCAGGAGTCCCAGCCCAAACACCGGCAGCAGGAAGAAGTGGAACAGGGGGTCGAACCGCGTGTGACTGGCAAAGGTCTGCGGCTTCTTTTCAGCCATGAGAAAGGCTCCTCGCGAGAGGAGCCAAGTTTAGCAGACTCAAGGTTCTAATCAGGGTGAGTACGGGTGGTAGCCCGGCGGCTCAAACGCGAGCCTTCATTCAAGATCAGAAAATGGTAGGGTGCGGAATTCCCCCCGGACTTCCGCACCCTTCCATTACTTGCTTTGCCTGCGTTACTGCAGAGAGGCGAGCAAGATCTCTTCGGTGGCCGGAACATTTTGTGCCCGCAACTCGGCTTCAGCCTTGTTTACTGGCATCCGATACAGAATGTCCGTTCCCTCGATCTTCATTCCATACAGGAAGTAACGGTCACCATACTTGTGGAACACGAGCGCCGGCGCCCCGGCTGTCTTGCGCGTTTCAATCGGAGAGATATTGGCCAACAGGCTCATCTTGGCGTCCCCATTGCGAATCGTTACGAGCCTCGCGTCCGCGGTGGCCGCCTGCACGGTCCATTCACCCGCAGGTACCGGCTTATTGGCGACCACAAACTCAAATGGCACTTGGGCAACGATTTTGTCGCTGCTCTTGAACTGAGCCGTCGCGAACATCGGAAGCATTGTCACCGCCAGTGCCATCATCAATTTTGCGTATTTCATACATCACCTCCAGGAATTCTTTCCGCCCCAAGCGAAAGTGAATTCATCTTGCATTCGAATCGAAAAAAGGTCCATGGAGCCAGTCTGAAGCCGTATGAATTGATCTGAAGAAATGGGCGTCGAGCGTTTGTTCTCCCATACTCAGAGTGAACATGACGGGCGACGACGCTTGACAGGGCAGCGGAGGCAGACAAGAATTGTTGCCAGCATTATCTGTGGGGTTCCATGCCAGAGAAGTCGACACCCGAGAAGAAAGTTCGATTCGCCGAATTCGAATTAGATTTTGGACGTTTCCAGCTCTACCGCAGTGGATGTCCCGTCCGCCTGGAAGGTCTGCCTCTGCAGTTGCTGATGTTTTTGATTGAAAACCAGCGCCGGCTGGTTACTCGCGAGCAAATCGCTGAGGCGCTGTGGGGGAAGGATGTCTTTGTCGATGTTGAGCAAGGAATTAATACCGCAATCCGGAAGGTGCGCATGGCGCTGGATGACGATTCAGCCCAGCCGCAGTATTTGCAGACGGTAGTGGGGCGTGGTTATCGTTTCGTGGCGCCGACTAACAACGAAGAGGCCGCAGGCGAGGTTGCGCATGAATTCACGGTTTCCCCCGAAGAGTTCGGACGCGCGATCATGGCGGCTGCCGGTCTCGAACCGCACCATTCTGGCGCCCCTCCGAAAGTGCCGGACGAGTCTTAGCCTGGGCTTCACGGTTCTCATGTCGGGGATTCACGTCGACTCCCCATCACCAACAGGCGGATTTGGAGGAGAAATAGGCGTCTCCGGAATCCTCCACGGCCAGCAGGAATCCAAACTCTCATGAAAGCCATTCAAGTCAAACAAACCGGTGGGCCCGAAGCGATGGAACTGGTCGATTTGCCGGTTCCTGAGCCGACTGCGAATGAAGCGGTTGTTAAGCTGTCCGCTTCGGGTGTGAACTTTATCGATGTGTACCACCGCGAGGGACGATACAAAGTTTCCCTGCCTTTCACTCCCGGGCAGGAAGGCGCAGGCGTAGTGACTGCGGTCGGCGCCGACGTGAAATCGGTGAAGGTCGGCGACCGCGTCGCGTGGAGTCACTTGCTGGGCTCTTACGCGGAATATGAGGCCGTTCAGGCGCACCGGCTAGTCCCCATTCCCGATGGAGTCACCGATCAGCAGGCCGCCGCAGCCATGTTGCAGGGCATGACGGCGCATTATCTTGTGCACGACACCTATCCCCTGAAGCGTGGAGAAACCACGCTAGTGCATGCTGCTGCCGGCGGCGTTGGAGCGCTACTCGTGCAGATGGCGCACGACATTGGCGCCCGGGTCATCGCCACGGTTTCTACCGAAGAGAAAGCCAAGATCGCGCGCGATGCCGGCGCCGACCAGGTCATTCTTTATACGCAATCAGATTTTGAGGCCGAGACCAAGCGCCTGACCGATGGCCAAGGCGTCGACGTCGTCTACGACTCCGTGGGAAAGACTACCTTCGAAAAGGGCCTGAACGTGATTCGTCCACGCGGCATGATGGCGCTCTTTGGCGGATCGAGCGGCGCTGTGCCGCCCTTTGATCCGATCACGCTCACGCAAAAGGGATCGCTGTTTCTCACCCGGCCTTCTCTGGGAAATTACATCGCGACGCGCGAGGAACTGGTGGCGCGCTCCAGTGCGGTGTTCGGCATGATGGCTTCGGGAAAACTAAAAGTGAGAATCGGTCATACGTACCCTCTGGCCGAAGCGCAGCGCGCGCATCGCGAACTGGAAGGAAGAATGACGACGGGCAAGCTGCTGCTGATCCCGTAAGATGCTTTCCGCAGCGTCGGCGTCCCGCCGGCTGTGGCGTGGGCGTCTCGCCCACGCGACCTTCAATACGACAACCAACAAAGACAAGGAAACCGATGAAAGCCATTCGCGTGCAGCACACGGGCGGTCCCGAGGTTATGGAGCTAGTCGAGGTTCCCACTCCGCAGCCGAAGCCGGGGGAAGTATTGGTGAAGGTCGCGGTCGCAGGAGTGAATTCCATCGATGGCCAGTTCCGCGATGGCCGCCTGCGCACGCCTCTGCCGTTCATTCCCGGCCAGGAGGGCGCGGGAGTCGTGACCGCTCTCGGTGAGCACGTGAAATCGGTGAAGGTTGGCGACCGTGTCGCATGGAGCGGGACGCTCGGTTCCTACGCTGAATATGTCGCCGCGTCCGCGGACAGTTTGGTGCCGATTCCAGACGCGATCAGCGACCAGCAAGCTGCCGCTGCGATGGTGCATGGCCTGACCGCGCACTATCTCGTGAACGATGCGCACAAGTTGAAAGCCGGTGAGACCGCGCTGGTGCACGCCGCTGCCGGTGGTGTCGGATTGCTGCTGGTACAAATGGCACGCGCCATCGGCGCGCGCGTAATCGGTACGGCTTCCAGTGATGAGAAGGCCAAACTCGCCCGCGAGGCCGGCGCTGACGAAGTGATCGTCTTCACTCGTCAGGATTTCGAATCGGAAGTGAAGCGCCTGACCGGCGGCAAGGGTGTTGAAGTCGTCTACGACGGAGTCGGCAACGCTACGTTTGAAAAGAATCTGAATGTCATGCGCCTGCGTGGCATGCTCGTGCTCTACGGCATGTCGAGCGGTCCGGTTCCACCGGTCGATCCCGCAAAGCTCTCCGAGAAAGGATCGCTCTACATGGCCCGCACGACGCTGGCCCACTTCACCGCGACGCGCGAAGAATTGCTCGCCCGCACAAGTGCGCTGTTCGCGATGATTGCGGATGACACGCTTAAACTTCGCATTGCCAAGACTTATTCTCTGTCGGAAGCGGCGGAGTCGCATCGCGACATGGAAGCAAGGAAGATTGCGGGGAAACTGCTGGTCATCCCTTAGATGTCCGAGAGTAGTGTTTCACGTATTCCGGCACGTCTCTCCCTGGATCGAGCCGCGCGTCGTTGATCGGCGCTCCCGCCACCATCTGCAGCGGCAGCACCCCCGCCCACGTAGGGAACTTGTAATCTTCTTCATCGTCAATCGGAGGCCCAACCCTCACCTTCGCCGAAAACTCTTCAATCGGCACGCGCAGCACCGACGTCGCTTTCAACTCGCGTTCGTTCGGCTGGCGCGAGTCGTCCCATCGCCCCGGCAGAATGTGTTCGGAGAGAATCCGCAACGCCGCCAGTTTCTCCTCCGGATCGTCCACCAGCGTCGCCTTTCCTAAAACCACGACCGACCGGTAATTCATCGAATGATTGAAAAGCGAACGAGCCACCACCAGTCCGTCGAGCAACGTGACAGTGATGCAGACCGGCAAGCCCTCTTTCATCTGCCGCAGCATCCGGCTCGCCGCTGAGCCGTGAATGTAAAGGCTCGCGTCCTTGCGGCCGTACGAGGTAGGGATGACAAACGGCTGTCCATCGACGGTGAAGCCGACATGGCAAAGAAATCCCTCGTCGAGAATGCGGTAAGCGGCCTCGCGATCGTAAACAGCCCGCTCGGCTTCGCGGACGACACGCGTCCGCGCGGTTGGAATTTGAGTTTCAGACATTCGGGAAAGAACTCCGGCAAGCGCCAAGGATGGACGAAGAAAAAGTGTAACACTGGGCGTAAGATGCCTCCCGCAGTCCGATGCCTCAGTTCCTAACCCTACCAGTTCACCTTCAACGCAAACTGGAACTGCCGCGGATCATACGCCGCGGTCGCTTGTCCGGCGTTGGTAAACAGCGGGCTCACCGCGGACACATTCATCTTGTTGGCGATGTTAAACATGTCGACGATCAGATCGACGTTGAAGCGCTCACCAAGCGGAATCCGCTTGGCCACGCGCAGATCGTCGAACACGGTCCATGGACTGATTCCAGCATTGCGACCCAGGTTTCCATCCAGCGAAAGCAGCGTCACATGCGCGAACGTCGTCGTCGTGGGCGAGCTTGGCGTGAAGTCCTGGTAGCACGGTTCCTGCAATGCGCCCGTCGACGAGAACTTCGACGCATACGTCGGATAGCCGCAACTGCTCGTCGCGGTTCCCGGGGCCACCGCGTTGGGCCGTCCGGTCAGTGACGACAGCTGAAAATTGTCATCACTGCTGGTGATGATGTTGAACGGCCGTCCCGAAGCAACTTCCACGATCGGCGCGAAAGTCCAGTCGCTGAAAAACTTCCTGGTGAAACCACTGCCCGCCACTTTGCCGGTCTGGTAGACGCCGCTGAAGACGAATCGCTGCCGTTGATCGAACAGAGAAGTCGATCGATCGAGGCCCGGGTAGTAGCTGTCTTGCGGCGTGAGCGTTGACTGCAGATCGGTAGAGTCGTCGATGGAATGCGACCACGTGTACGATGCGAGAAATTCGTAGTGATCTCGGAAACGCTTGCGCAGGTTGGCCGTGAACCCGTGATAGATCGAACTGCCGTTCGAATAGTTCGCGTCCATATCACCGAAGGGAATGCATCCTGTAAAACTGGCCGGGTCGCAGTTCTCGTTGAAGCCAGCGGTGCTATAACCGGCGGCCTGAAAATATTGCATAAGAGCGGGCAGAATTGCGGTCAAACACGCCCCGCCTCCAACCGCACTCACGAAGTTTGCGATCGAAGGATTATTTCCACCCGGACGGAAAAAGTTCGTCAGTGCCGCCGAAACCCATGGCAGCCCGGTGTTGGGATTCACTCCGCAAGGGGCAGAACCGGTTCCAACTTGCAGCGGACCAGCCGCGGCGTTCGAAGTCGGATCGCTATACGCCGCCTGCCAATTCGCGACCAGCAAGTCTCCTCGAATCGTGTTGGCGTTAATTGGACGGTTCAGGTGCCGTCCGCCGTTGAAGTTGTAAGCGAGGCTCAACGCAAAGCCTCCGCCCAGATCGCGCTCAACCGTCACATTCGCCTGCTGCGCATACGCATAGACAAAGTTCTTCGCCTGCGGATAACCGAACGGCTGGAAGGCCAGCGGAAACGCGGCGCCGCCAAATTGAGCCGGAGGATTCGTCAAGTACTGCTGTTGCAGGAACAAAGATTGGTTTGACTGTCCGGCCGGGAACAGCGATTGAAACTGCTGCTGGTTTGGTTCGTAGTTAAGCTGGCTGACGGGCATGCAGTTTGCATTGGACAACGTGCCCGTGAAGATGCTCGCGCCGTTGAGATTCCCAGGGCTGTACGGTGTCGATGCCGCATTGCACGGTGCGCCGCCCGCGAATGCCAGTTGCCCGCTGGTCGAGCCATCCGAAGCATCGCCAAGGAAATAAAGGCCGAGCAGAGGATGGTCGTAGAACATGCCATAGGAAGCGCGGATCACCGTCTTCCCGTCGCCGTTCGGATCGATCGCGACGCCAATTCTCGGCTGAATATTATTTTTGTCAGTCTGTATCCCCTTCTGCAGTCCCAGCAAGTTATATCCAGTTTGAGCCAGCGCGGTCGGCGGCTTGAACGACGGCGGAATCTCCACGTCATAGCGCACGCCGTAATTCAGCGTAACCTTCGGACTCGCACGCCACGAATCCTGCCAGAACGCTCCGATCGGGATGTTGTGAAACGAATCGCTCGGGCTGCCAATCCCCTGTATGAAGTCCTGAGGCAGTCCCGCGCCATACGCCTGCACCGATGAGAGCGCCGAAAAGTCAGGCAGAACTCCCGGCGCAGGATTGATGAATCCCAGGCCCGCCGCCGAAATACTGCCAAAGTCATAAACTCCACCGTAGTTCACCGTGAACACCGCCGTGATCGGCAGGTAGTTCATGTCGAACCCGAACTTCGTTTCGTGGCGTCCGATCGTCCACGAAAAATTGTCGGTGAATTGATAGCGCTGTTCCACGCGCTGGATGTACGAGTACGGTTCGCGGCCGAAGTACGCGAAGCCGGGAATATTCACCGCCGGATCCGACCCTCCCGGAATCGCTGTGTTATAGAAATACGACAGCCCGCGTCGCGCATATTGAAAGCGGAATTCATTCACCTTGTTCGGGCCGATGCTCCAGGTGTCCTGCGCCACGCCGGCTACGTCACGAAATGTTTGTTGCGATGTGCGCGAATATGCGTTCTGTCCAAACGGCTGGTCTTGTCCGCCCACTTCGATGCCGGTCATAGTGCTCGGGCTGACGTTGACGCGGAAGGTGAGTCGATTGTTGTTGCTCACATTGTGGTCAAGTCGCAGCGAATAAACGCTGGTTCCTTCAAACACCGGAAAGTTCCCAATCTGCGACGCCAGCGTTTGATAGGACGCCGGCACAAAACATGGTGGCGCGGTGCACGTCGTAGGAAATCCCGCGATCCCCGGAATCCCGCCCGTTAAGCCCAGCGGCCACTCCCCGTCCACCGCCATCCCCGACGATAGGCCAACCAAGCCGAGGTATTGACCAACCTCGCCCGCGTAGGCCGGGCTGCCTGCGACCGTCGCATCAACGGCTGGATCGGCAAGGAATGCAATCTGATCCGGAGTGAGCTGCAGGTTGACGCTTCCCGGAGGAGCCCCGAAGAATGCCGACGCATCAAACGGCGTCAACCCGAAATTTCCCTGTCCAATCGAAGAGAATCCCGTCTCGTGCCGCCGTGTGAGCTCATACGAAAAGTAGTAGAACGTCTTGTCTTTCTTGAGAGCGCCGCCGAACGCTACGCCCGCCTGCACTCGCGTGTACGCTGGATTCGGAACGGTGCTAAATGGATTCACGGCCTGGAAATTGCGGTTGCGCAGGTAGCCGAACACGTCGCCATGGAATGCGTTTGATCCCGAACGCGTGATGATGTTGACCACGCCGCCCGCCGCGCGGCCGTATTCCGCCGAATAGCTGTTGGTGATGATCTGAAACTCCTGCACCGCCTCCTGAGACACCGTGGAACGCACACCATTGACCGAATTGTCGGTGGCATCGGCGCCGTCCACGTTCACCAGGTTCGAGCGCGCGCGCTGTCCGCTCATGTTCAATCCAGAAGTGGGGGCCGCCCCGGTGTTCGGCGCGTTGTCCCGCACCACTTGCGAATCGGTCAATGTGAAGTTGATGTAGTTGCGGCCATTAATCGGCAGATTATCAATGCGCCGCTGCCCGATCGTGTCCGTCGTCGAAGTGCGCGACGTCTCCACCAGTTCTGCCTGCGAACTGACTTCCACCACTTGCGTTCCGCCTGACACCGATAGCGCAACTGGCAACTCGACCAATCCGCCGACCGTGATCGCGACTCCCGTGTTCTCCACTTTGCCGAAGCCTGGAGCTTCCACCGTCACCGAGTACGTTGCCGGAGGCAGCAATCGGGCGCTGTAGCCGCCCTGCCCGTCACTCGTCGCTGTCCGCTCCAAGCCCTTGGCCACATCACGCACTGTGACGGTCGCATTGGTAACGAGGCTTCCCTTAGGATCCTTCACGGTTACGTGCAGGTCGCCCGTAGCGACGCCGCCCTGGCCGAAGCCAGCGGCGGAAAGCAGCATCACGAGGCAGCACAGACACACATCCTTCAACATGCGGATCATAGGGTTCTCCCTTGAACTCGCGGACGCGAGTGGACGGCGGACACGTTTCCCACGGCAGATTGCCGATTACTCACAGAGTAGTTGGAACGCTTTAATGCCCGCTGGTTTTTATAACAGAAAGGTCCCTGAAAACAAGTCACCAATCAGAGAGGGGTCGTTCCGAAGTTAACCCGTCTGATTCTTAGGCGGGACCATTCGTTGCGCGAGGAGGATTGCAAAACAACGAAGCGCTGTCAGTGAGCGGAATCACAGTGCCAAATGGCGAAGTGGCGCGCTCACCACGTAGCCGAAATGCGTACCGGAGTCGCCGGATTCTGGAGCCTGCCGAGCAGCATCGCCCGGCCGCTCAGTCGTTCGTATCCCCGCAAAACCGGAGCCGCGGCAAAGCTCGAATTCGGCCACGCTAGCGCAATCCAAATTCTAAACAGCGCAAACGCTGCGTTCTTGCGGAGCAAGACTGCGTCGTCCACGAGTTGCCGCGCCGCTTCTGCAGCGCGCTCATCTCCCGTCGTCATCGCGTTCTGTCCGATACGCGCCAGGACAGCGGCGTTTCTCCCGGCCGTTCTTACATAGGCCGCCATCGCGTGCAGACGTTCGCGCCGCACCGTTCGGAACTCCGACGCAGGCAATCGGGTGCGCAAGTAGTCATCCTCAGCCGGGTCAGTGAGATTGCGAAAAGCCTCGACGTCGATGGGTTCAATCTGTCCTGAGCGCCCGTCGCGATGAGAGATTTGCAGGCTTCGAGACGCCGCTATCCCCAAGATGAAGGCCAACGAAACGACGGCAGCGATAATGAGAATAATGGCCAGAGTCATCGGTGTAAGAGCCTCTCCAACTCCTGATTCCAGACTTCGAGATCGACGAGTTGCGCAGGCGGACCTGCAGACTGATCCGGCGGCTTGGGCCCACGCGGAGGAACAAGCAGGTAGTAATACCAGATCAGTACGCACACGTGATACGTCGCCATATTGACGAAATCGAACAGGATTCGCTTCGAAGCAGGCAGGCTGGCGTTTGCCAGGATTGCCCACGTGCCAAGGTGCACACAGGCAGAAATCGCGAGCCCAAGCGCGATTCCGAACACCGGTCTTGATGGCTTGATGTGGAAGTACGTGGCAAAAAGGAAGATGAAAACCAGAAGCCCGGTTTCAATTAAGAAGACAGTCTGCTGCAGTACGTGTGCTCCGTTGATCAGACCATAAGGACTATCTTTCGGTGCATACGCCGCCGCGAACGCAGCCGCAATCACGAGCGCAGTGCCCACTCCACGAATCAAAATCTTGCCCAGGTTGGCCAACGAAGCATACGTGTTGAAGACGTGAGCGAAGATCTCGCCGATCAGAGCGAATTTGACTAACGCTTCGATCAGCAACCCGACCCAAAATATTTTCCACCACGCTTCTGCCGTGACGGAAGGGATCAGGTCGGCTATGCAAAGGGTGAGTTGCTCGACCGCGCTGGTAAGCGCAAACGCAAGAAAAAACGGATACGTTACGTGCAGACCGCGACGCCACATCAGGAACGATAGAACCAGCAGAAGTACACTGGGTCCGACCCAGAGGTAGTACCAAAGTAATGAGTGCGCCTGCAGCATGCGGTCAGGCACTATACCGCGACTTACTGCAGGCAGCAACTCTTTCTTGGTTCTTGTTCCGTTTTCGTAAGGACGGGAACTCGCGTCTACGGTTTACACATTTTTCCGTCACAATTAGTACCACCTACGCCACCGTCGGCTCGGACTACGGTTGGAACCATCAAAGTGGACAGGAAGATTACAGCTGCACTGAAGACAAGTAGCACACGTTTCACGGTTGTTTTCTCCTTGTGACTGCGAGTTGGACCGTGATACTTTCATGGGCGCTATCGGGGTGCAACGGGCGTAGGAACCGCTCTGAGCGTTCGGAATTCGTAACAACATGACCCTGAAATCAGCTTTGCAGGACGTGAAGGAAACCACCCTGGCGGCAGTTTCAGGCCTGCTCGGGAAATTGGCCTATCTGGCGTCCTTGCGGCGGGCTAAGGGACGTTATGAACATTGGGGGCTGGAGTTTGTTCACGGACCTGAGTCATCTGAGCGAGCCTTGAAGACTGCCCATGCGGAGATTGTGTCTGGAATTTTGCGGACGCCCCTGGCGTCTCTGGAAGAGGACCTGCAGAAATCACGCCAGGGCAGCGGGGTTGCAACACGCGCTTATATCCAGGGACTGCGCGAGAACTTCGATGATCTGCTTCCAGGGGAACGCAAGGATTCGCCGGAGGCCTGCCACCTTAGTTCAGTGCTGGTGGCACTTTTGAGCTTGGAGAAGCATCGAGGGCGTGCCACTCGGTCAACTTCATAGCTACACCAACAATCTGGCCGAGCACTTCTGCTTCCTGCGGGTGCCTTAGAATCCGCACTGGAACGGGCGACAACGGATGTGGTTGCAGAATAATTTCGTCTTTTCTCATGCCGCACCAGCAGCACGTGTGCCCGTCGCGGGTCTCCACGAAATAAATAGGCCGCTCGTACTCCGAGCGCCAGGAGCCTTCTACCACCTTGTTTTTCGCCTCATCGACCTGGATAAAGCTGCCCGGCGGCAGGATCGGGTACATGGTGAAATCCTGTGTCCCGACGTAACCGTAGGTGAAGTCGCTGTTGGCAAACTGCGCGAGGTAGGCGAGCGGTACCAGTCCCCACTGCTCTACCATGCGTCCCATGTTCGTGGTGCGTCGCTCGTCGAAGGCCGGATCCATGCGCATTGGAACCTGCACCGACGACAGTCCCGCGAGTGCGTCGGAAACGTGCGATTTCGGCGGCGCCACCAAACCCAGATCAGCCGCCGTGTTGTTCAGGTCGACCCCGTACCACGACATGAGTTCGCGAAGATCGCGCCGGTAGATCACCGACAACGTATAGAGCCGGTAAATGCTGGGCAAAATACCCTTCGTCTCGATATCCGACAATCGGCTGGGCGGAATCGAGAACTCTTCGTTGCGATATTTGTCCGCAACGCGCGCGCTGGAGTTCTCAACGTCGCGCATGGTCAGGCCAAGTTTTTCGCGTAAAGTTCGAAGGCTCTTTCCAGCCGGCAACATCAGGACGCCTCCTAGGAAGTGGGAGGAATAATATCAAAGGCGAACGACCTTGCGCGACAGAATTGTGCAAAAATCCACGTGTCTATGGTCTGTTACGAATTCCGAACATGCGCTGCCCCTTGTCTGGCGCGCAAAGAATGTGCCATCCCCTCCGCAATGCCTTGGAATTAGGCCCCATCCTTCTTCTGTGGATTTCCTGTGGCTGTTCTGATTTCGTAACAGGGCTCCCACGCGCGATTTTTGGCCCCCATAGATCTCAGGATAGGTCTGATGCCTGAAGTCCCCATGTTCGATGCCCCGTCGCCCGCTGTCCACGCCCGCCTTTACTAACCAGGCCACACTCTAATGCCAAAATCCAACTGCGCCTGCAGATGACAATTGTCACGCTCGCTTCATGATGGATGGCACTGGTGCCGCCCTTGCTCTTCCGCGATGATGCATTCACTGGTTGGAGCTGCACACCACAAGCGCCATGCGGTTTCCACCGGGAGGAATCTATGATTGCAACCATCGAGCAACCTCACCGCGCAGCGCAGTCTGCAGCCAAAGCATCGGACTTCATCGTAGCGAGCCTCGAAGGCGTCAACAAAAACTACGGCGATATTCGCGCTCTCCGTGGCGTGGATTTCCGCGTGCGCGCCGGCGAAGTTGTCGCGCTGCTCGGTCCGAACGGTGCCGGCAAAACGACCGCCGTAAAACTCCTCCTGGGATTGATGCTGCCCAATGCCGGAAAAGTACGAGTCTTCGGAGGCGACCCTACGAATCCCGAAAACCGGATGCGCACCGGTGCCATGTTGCAAGTCGGAAAAGTTCCCGAGACTTTACGCGTCAGCGAACACATCGATCTGTTTTCCAGTTACTACACAAAGCCGTTGCCCATGGCAGAAATCCTCGCTGCAGCCGGCCTCGAGAAACTGAGCGACCGCAAATTCGGCGATCTCTCCGGCGGTCAACGGCAGCGTGTTCTGTTCGCACTCGCCATTTGCGGCGACCCCGATCTTCTTTTCCTCGATGAGCCGACCGTCGGCCTCGATGTAGAAGCGCGCCGCATGTTGTGGGATGAGATTCGCCGCATGGTGGATCGCGGCAAGACCGTCCTGCTCACAACTCATTATCTGCAGGAAGCCGACGCCCTCGCCGACCGCGTCGCCGTCATCAATCAAGGCGAAATTATCGCCCAGGGAACTCCCGCCGAGATCAAAGCGAAGACGAGTGGCAAGCGCATTCGCTGCATCACCAGCCTCAGCCTCCCCACGCTGCGCCAGATCGCAGGTGTGACCGACGCGAAAGAAGATCGTGAAGCAATCGAGATTCACGCGGTCGACGCCGAACCGGTTGTGCGAGAACTCCTGTCGCGCGATGCGAAATTGTCCGGCCTTGAAGTCACCAGCGCAGGTTTGGAAGAAGCCTTCCTCGCCCTGACACAAGACACTGCTCACAACGGAAATCAGCCCAACTGACAAGAGACCGCACGGAGGAACTTCCATGAGTACCGCGACCATCGCACTGAACAATACGAGGATTGAACGTTCCCCGAGCCACACCGCGACGATCTACTGGAAGGAAGCGAAGTACGAGTTCCTCAAAAATCTTCGCCTCCGCGTGTACACGGCTTCGGTGCTCAGCTTTCCCATTATGTTCTACGTGCTGTTCGGCCTCGTTCTGAACTCGCACCAGGCCATCGGTACGACCGGCGTCCCAACATACCTGATCGCGACCTACGGAACGTTCGGCGTGATGGGCGCGTCGTTATTTGGAACTGCGGCAGGCTTGGCCTCCGACCGCGGCCTTGGATGGTTGCAGGTCAAGCGCGCCAGTCCCATGCCTCCGTTCGCATACTTCGCGGCCAAGGTGATCACTAGCATGATCTTCAGCACGATCATCGTTCTCGTGCTGTTCCTTCTCGGCTTCACGCTCGGCGGCGTACATCTGGCCACCGCCGCAACGGCAAAATTGCTGGGAACGCTCACCCTCGGTTCGCTGCCATTCTCGGCGATGGGCCTGGCCGTCGGATATTTCACCGGACCCAACTCGGCGCCTGCCACCATCAATCTGATTTATCTCCCGATGTCGTTCTGCAGTGGACTGTGGGTGCCGTTTATGTTTCTGCCAAAAGTCGTGAAGCAAATCGCGCTGGTGTTGCCGCCGTATCACCTGTCGCAACTGGCGCTCGGAATCGTCGGAGCTGGAGCAAACGAGTCCGCCGCCACGCACTGGGAAGTCCTCGCCGCCTTCACCATGATCTGCCTCGGCATAGCCCGCATCGGCTTCCAGCGCGATCAGGAAAAGATGTATGGATAAGGTCGAAGCTCGCCCAGTTCCGAAATGCGCGATTCGTATCAGGGCATGGCCTCAGCCGTGCCGTAAGTCGATCGAACAAGCAGCGACTTTAGCCGCCAGCCCGATGGAGGTTCTATGACCGCAAACTCGAAACGATCACTAGGCTGGGCCTTCCTTCTTATGCTCTTTGGTCTGGTTGCGTTGTTCGGCGGAGACAAGTCCCTTGTCGTCTTGATTCCAGCCGCTATGATGGTGTGGTACCGCGTTGGGCCAACTCTGCGTCGCGGCCGGAATTGACCGGAGGGTGAGAATAAACACATGCCGTTTCTGGGTTCACGCGAGTTCGAAGAGCATACTGCGCCGGAAGGTTGGTCGCTGAAGCTGCGCTCATTTCGGTCTGTGTTCCACGACCGCGATCATGGATGGGGCCCTCTTCTCTGGTGGCTTTACCTCGGCTTCTTTTTTGTTCAGCCAGTCGCAGAGCACGTCGGCCGCAGGCAATGGCTCTTCGACATCCTCGGCGCCGTGGTCTTCCTCGTCCTCTACTTTGGCATTTTTCTTCTGCAGAGGCCCAGGCTGTTAGTGCACGTCGGGGGCATGTTGCTGCTGGGAATAGTGTTCTTGCCCTCGAATCCCGGCGGCTGCACATTCTTTATCTTTGCCGCCGCCATGGTCCCGTTCATGGTGTCCACGCAAGCCCGCGCCATTGCCGGACTGGGAATAATCGGGGCAGTTGCCGCGACTGAGGGGTTTCTGCTGCACGTAGACGCTTGGGAACTATTCTGGGCGGCCGTCTTTCCCATGTTCATCGGCGCCGGGAATATCTTTTTTGCGGAACGCAATCGCATCAACCGGCAACTGCGCAAGGCCAACGAAGAGGTCGAGCACCTCGCCAAGGTCGCCGAGCGCGAGCGCATCGCGCGCGACCTGCACGATGTCCTCGGCCACACCTTGTCGGTGATCACACTCAAATCAGAACTTGCAGGAAAGTTGATCGAGCGCGACCCACAGCGTGCCGGCAAGGAAATTCGCGAAGTCGAAGAAATTTCGCGACAGGCCCTGTCCGACGTGCGCGACGCAATTCGCGGATATCGTTCCCGGGGAATCGCCGCCGAGCTTGCGCAAGCCAAGTCCACTCTCGAAACCGCCGGCGTCACTGTGCAATGTGATGCGGCCACGACTCTGAAGATTCCTGCCATGCAGGAGAGCGTGCTGTCCCTTGCCGTCCGCGAAGCCGTGACCAACGTCGTCCGCCACGCGCAGGCCAGCACCTGCCGCATGCGCCTCGACCAGCAGAACGGTTCCTGCCTCCTCGAAATTCAGGATGACGGCCGCGGTACCTCCAACGGCGAAGGCAATGGCCTGCGCGGCATGCGCGAGCGCGTTGAAATGCTCGGAGGCACGCTGAATCGCAGCACCGATTCCGGCACCACGTTGACCATTACGTTGCCGCTGAAGGAAGTCGCACCGCAAGGCTAGGCGGTCGAAAATTGAATCCCACAAGAGAGAACGCAAAAGAAAATCGCAAGACGATCCGCGTCGTGCTCGCCGAAGATCAGGGCATGGTGCTCGGCGCGCTCGCCGCCTTGCTCGACATCGAGGGTGACATTTCCGTCGTGGCTCAGGCGCGGAACGGCAAAGAGGCTCTGGAAGCCGTGCTCGCGCATAAGCCCGACGTTTTCATCACCGACATTGAAATGCCTCACATGAGCGGCCTCGATGTTGCGGCCGAACTCAAGCGTCGCCACACCGGCACGCGCGTCGTCATCGTCACGACTTTTGCGCGCTCCGGATATCTGCGCCGCGCTCTCGAGGCCGGAGCCTCCGGCTATCTTCTGAAAGATATGCGCGCCGAGGAACTCGCCGACGCGGTTCGCCGCGTGCATCAAGGCTTGCGCGTCATCCATCCCGAACTCGCAACCGAAGCGTGGGGCGAAATGGATCCACTCACCGATCGCGAGCGGCAAGTCCTGCGTTTGGCCGGGGAAGGCATGGCCAGCGGCGACATCGGGGGTGAACTCGGCCTCTCCGACGGCACCGTCCGCAACTATCTCTCCGAAGCAATCAGCAAACTGGGCGCCAGCAACCGCGTAGAGGCCGCTAGGATCGCCAGGACCAAAGGCTGGCTCTAGCGCATGTGTAGGGGGACAGCCGACTGTTCGGCGCGGCGAAGCCGGCTAAACACTCTGACTCATTCCGAACGTAGCGGACGGCTGGTTCTCGACATAGCAAGAAGTTCGCAGGCGAACGAGTAGGAACAGGATTCCCGCGCTGATGACCACACCCAACGATCCGTACTTGAGCGCCTCCATGGCGCTGCGACGATAGCCCTCTGCGGGCGGCACGTCCGCTACTACGCAAACGCGCGACCGTCCTTTGAGACTGGGGAAAAGATAGACTGGGATCGATGTTCCTGGTGGAACCTTCATCTCCAGGTCGTTCTGGTTGCGGGGCTGCGTGTATAGATACGGCAACAGGCTCATCCACTCTTTGTTGCCGTCCACTGTTCCACTGGCGTAGGCGTCGACACCCCCGCGCGATTCTCTTTGGAAATAGACCTGCCTGACGTGGAACTCGGCGCGCTCGTAACGCTGCCCTTCGTAGCGATGCCAGTTGTCCCAGGAATTCGCAAAAGTGACGAACCCGAACAGAAGAAACGAAAGCAGGGCCAGCGAGCAGAGCCCGGCGGCGATACTCGCCATTCGAAACATAGTCGGACGTGCCACCGCCCTCGGCGGTGCAGGCCGCGCCGGGAGTACTCTCGCCTTCACCCGCGCAGAAAAGATCGCGCTGATCACAATCAGGCCACTGAAGATGGCGATCACGATCTTCGGGAATCCAAAGATCAGCATGAACGCAGTCAAGAAGATGAACTTCACTAGTGCCCGAATCCAGACATTCCCGCTCAGCGGCGTTGCGATGCTGGCCACGCATGTGGGACACGTCGACGCGCTTGTATATGTGAGATCAAGCCCGCACGTCACGCATTGGCGAACCGATGCCATGTTCGCCGATTACAGCAAGGACGCTCCCCGGTAGCAATTGACCAAGGTAACCGGAGTTAGGCCCATACCATGCGCGGTGTGTTGTGCGCGATGCCGAAGTGGCCCTCGGGACGGAGCACGCTGAGTCCACGGTAGTTTCCTAACCTACGGGATCTCTTTCCTTTAATCATTGTTCCAAGAGTAGAATCACGCGTGTACAACATTCGCACCACCTCTTCCATCCTGATTCTCCTGATCGCGTGCTGTTCCTCTTCCCTCGCCGACTCAAACAGCGACCTTCCGAAGAAAGCGATCGAGCGATCCCAAATCACATCGCCAGGTTCACAGCCCTTCGTGCTCAAAGCCGAAGTGCAGGAGGTAACCAATCCTTCCAACGCAAACTACAAGGCCGAGATTGAAGAATATTGGGTAGCGCCGGATAAGTGGCGCCGCACGGTGAAAGCGTCCGGTTTTTCGCAGACGCTCATCGTCAATGGCGACAAGACAAGCGAGGAGCTAACCGGTGACTACTACCCGAACTGGCTTCGCACCATCGTCGCCGCGATGTTTGATCCCGGTGCCGTGATGAAGGGAGTTGACCTCAGCCGTTCGTCGGACAACCCGATGATCGGTGGCACGAAAGTCTGCCGCCGGTTTACGTTTATGGCCGGCATCGCTCCGGTGAGCAACAAAGTGTTCTCCAGCTATTGTTTCGACGACGGCCTTCTTGACATGGTCGGTGTGCCGGGCTATGAAGCCGCCTACAAGAATTACAAGACGTTCGCCGGAAAACACGTCGCGCGCACGATTAACGAAACCATCGAGTCAGGGACGGTCGTTCAAGCAAACATCGCAGATCTCACGGAATTAAAGCGCCCGACGAGGCCATGTTCGCCATTCAACAGACCAACGCTCCCCTGCAGACCCTTCGAGCCACGGAAGAAACGTTGCGCAGCCTTGTTGCCAGCGCTCCCGACATCGTGTGGCCCACGGGGCATAGTGGGAACAGTAAAGGAACCTTGAGCCTTTACGTTTGCCTAGACCGCGGCGGCCATGTTCGCGAGATTTATGAACTCAATTCCAGCAATCCGGGATTGAGCGACGCTGCCCGCGCGCAGGTGATGAAATGGCAATTCAAGAGTGCCACGAACAATGGAGCTCGCGTCCAAGTGGAGTCCATTCTCACTTTCGCCTTCAACGTTGGGAATTAGCTCTCTCGCACCAATCCTTAGTAGAGTGTCCAGCCGGGGTTGCGCAAAGCGCAATCCGCAGTCTTGCAGAGCTCGGTCCGCAAGGAAATCGCCGCGTGTTACCCTGCATTCACCAACACCAAATGACAGCGCTGCTTCCACCAGTGTTCTCGACAAAGCCAATCCAGTCTTCTCCGCCAATCAGCAAGCGCGACGCCAGAGGCAGCGCGGCCAGAAGCACAATCACGATCCTGGTCACGAGCATGCCTGCCGAGCAGCGCCGCGCCTCGTTTGCCTGAGACGCCTACGGAGTGACGAAAAAGCCGATAACGAAAAAGCGAGTGATCACTGCCGCGAACGTTAGCCCGACGATAAACAGAACCCAGCGGGCCGACATCCAAACCTCGCGGAAGTTGGACATCTGCGCAAACAGATCCACGAGGTAAGCCGCGCAGTACGCGACGTTGGCTAGAACAGCCAGAATAAACAGCACCAGAATGCTGTCAGCGGTGAGTGCGTGTCGGGCGGCCGGTAATGAGATCGCGTAATAGATGCCAACAACTGCCGCCAGCGCGAGGTTGTATACGATGCGAAGAGGTTCCCAGTAGCGGATCGCCGCCGTCACATATTCGCGAAATGCGGATGCTTCCATAAGTTGACTCTCTGAATCACTCTTACCGGTTGGCCGATCCGGCTGCGACCGCTTGGCTCGCCAAAGGCTGCGAGGATAGCGAGTCGTCGAAACAAAGACGACGCAAACGCAGCAACAGAAAAATGATTGCCCCTGTCAGAGCCAGACCGCCGAGACCGTAGTTGAGCGTATCCATTGCCTGCTGACGGCTTACCTGGGCCGGCAGGCCGGCCTCGAGAACCTGCACCCGCGCGCGTCCTGTCAGCTTCGGAAAAAGATAGATCGGAATCGATGTGCCAGGGCCCACGCGCATATCGAGTTCATCCTGATCGTGGGGCATCGTGTGGAGATACGGCAGCAGACTCATCCACTCCCGTTGACCCTCAACCGTCCCGCTCGCATAAACACTGGGACCGCTGCGAGACGAAGTGCTCTTCTGGTAGTAAGCGCGAACCACCTCAAAGGTGCCCTGGTGGAACGGTTGCCCTTCATATTGATGCCATCGCGTCCAGGCATTCATGAACATGACGAAACCGAATAGCAGGGTCGCGAAGAATACGAGCGAGCAGACGGCGATTGCGAGGCTGACGACGCGATAGAGAATGAGGTGACGAGTCGGCTTTTGCGGTGCAGGTCGCGGTCCTGCTTGCCGTGGCTTCAACCAGGCCGAGAGGGCCGTCCCAATCATGATCACCGCGCCGAAGATCACGATCATGAACTTCGGAAATCCGAAGATCAACATGAATACGGTCGAGACTATGAACTGGATCAGTCCTCCGATCCAGACCCTCGAACCTGGCAGCGCAACCAGCGTGGTCCCGCACACGGGACACGCCGTCGCCGACGGGTCGGTCAGATCAAGGCCGCATTTCGGACATTTCCGGAGGAACGCCATTCGCGCCGATTACAGCACGGACGGGAACGGTCCACAATTGACCGAGGTAACTCGCAAAAGGCGGACCTCGGACTTCGGGCACCAGCCTCGGGCCTGCATTATGGGATAACGGCGAAGGTCTTAGGTGTTGGGTCTTAGGTCTGACGTCTGAGGTCCGCCACCCGATGCTCGACGTCTTAGCCTCTCAACTCTCGCGGACGACACCGGCGTCCTGCTTCTTCAGCGTGCGATAAGCCCAGGCCATGCGCGGGGTGTTGTGGGAGATGCCGAAGTGTCCATGCGGGTCGAGGACGATGATGCCGCCGTGCCCGTTGACGCGCTGCTTGAGGTAGTTCATCGCTTCCTGGGCGGACCACTCGGGCAGGTTACCCGCGGAGATGCGATCGGCAGTCCACTTGGCGAGCACGAGCTTCATGATCGGCTCGCCCCATCCGGTGGTCGACGCGGCGGCGCTCTGATTGTCGGCGTAGCAGCCGCAACCGATCAGCGACGAGTCGCCGAGGCGGCCGGGAGCCTTGTTCAACGTGCCTCCGGTGGAAGTCGCGGCGGCGATGTTGCCATCGCGATCGAGCGCGACCGCGCCGACGGTGTCGTGCGAGATCGTCGTGTCGTCCGCGTCGGGCGCGAAGAGGTCGTTGCCGTCTGGCTTGGAACCCGCTTGCGCGACTTGATACGCGCGCAGGCGCTCGACCTCGCGAGGGATGATCAGGTCGTCGTTGGAGCAGAGCGCGATGCCGTGCTCGGCGGCGAAGCGCTCGGCGCCTTCGCCGACGAAGTAAACGTGCGGACTCTCGCTGAGGATCTTGCGAGCGGCGCGCACCGGATTGCGCAGGCGCTCGACGCATCCAACGCCGCCGGCGCGGAGCGTGGCGCCGTCCATGATGAGGGCGTCGAGTTGGACGCGTCCGTCGCGATTGAGGAAGCTGCCGCATCCTGCGTCGAAGGTCTCGTCGTCCTCCATGATGACGACAGCTTCCTCGACGGCGTCGAGCGATGAACCGCCGCGCTCGAGCACGCGCCATCCCGCAGCCAGTGCGTTGCTCACGCCGCGGATGTGGGCATCGACCATGTCATCCGGCATGGCCCACGCGCCACCGTGGATGACCAGAACGGGATCCATTGAGTCGCTAGTCCTGAGTCCCGAGTCGCGAGTTACGAGGGCGGGGGACTGCATAGGATAGCAGGAGGAGTACTCAGTACTCAGTACTCAGTTGCGGCATGCGAAGGCGGAATTTTGCATCTAGGAGGGGTACCCCCCTCCCCCCTCGGTCCGCTGGAATCATGGGGTTAGGGGAAAATCGGCAAGAAGTCTATGGGGCTCAATATTTTGCGGGCAAAATATTGAAAACACGGGAGTTGTCTTGCGGGTAGGCGCACATTTTTTTTGCTCATTTCGCTAAAATCTTTGTTTCTCGGAAGTTGCGAGGAATGGATCGGGGCTATTCCGGGCAAAATCCTGAGCCGCTGGGACTTACAGGTAAAATATTGTCAAATAACGACTTAGAGCTGGCTGGATTTCCAGCCACGCCTTACGGCAGAGCCATGATCGGATGAGTTGGCTGTGGAAGGCAAGGGCAGATGTCACACGGGTGAGTCGAACAACTGTGGATAACCTCACTCGGCAAGTGGCAGTGACTTGGAAATTGCACGACGAACCGATCGATTATTGCACTAACTTGGGCTAATATTCCCCTCTGGCAAAACGGGGTAATGCAGACCCGATCTCCCAGACGCTATTTCTCTCCCGACCCGTAGCCGCCTGCAAAAAAGGAACTATGTCAACCGCCACTCTGAAACTTACTCTTGCTAACAAACTCGGCACGAAGCTGACCCAAGATGGTTGGAGAACTATGCACAGTTGGATCTTTGGGCTTGCGTGTCTTGTCCTGTTAGCAGTATTGACCGGTTGCGGCGGAGGGAGTTCTGGAGGGGGCCAAGGAGGTCCGCCGCCGCCGCCTCCTCCGCCGCCTCCGTCGAACCCTCAGCCAGCGATAGCCTCTTTGAGTCCCGGTTCTGCGAGTGCTGGCGGAGCAGCATTCACGTTGACGATTACGGGAACAAACTTCTTATCGTCGTCAACGGTGCAATGGAATGGTAGCTTGCGAGCGAGCACGTTTACCTCAAACACTGAACTGCAGGCGCAGATTACCGCGGCCGATATTGCGAATTCCGGCACAGGACTGGTGAGCGTCACGAATCCAAGTCCGGGAGGCGGAAATTCGGGTTCGGCAGAGTTCGCGATCGCCGCAATTTCTAATCCCGCGCCCACTCTTGGGATACTCAACCCATCCGTTGTCAACGCTGGGAGTCCTGAATTCATCTTGACCTTAAGCGGATCTGACTTCATACCCTCATCGACCGTCGAATGGAACGGATCGCCTGTTACGACGACCTATATCTCGGAGAACCAGCTAGAGGCGCAAATTCCAGGATCGAATGTAACTGTGTCGGGATTTGCAGACGTAAGTGTGATGAACCCTGGTCCGGGCGGTGGAGTATCCTCCCCGCTGGCATTTTCAGTTGCCTACACTCCGACGGTAGTGAGCCAAGCAGCGACAGGGCTGGTATGGGACGCGGCGCACAAGCTGATTTACGTTTCAGTGCCGAGCCTGGCTGCGTCGAACGGAAATACGGTGACGGCGATTGATCCTACAACGGGAAGCATCGAATCGGCGCAATTCGCCGGTAGTGAGCCGGACGTGCTCGCGATATCCGATGACGATCAATATCTGTACGCAGGGGTGGACGGCGCCTCTTCGGTTCAGAGGTTTGCATTGCCAGGTCTTGTTCCGGACATCAAGTATTCCGTTGGAGCGATCCCGTTCTTTGGTCCGACGTTCGCTTGGGACCTGCAGGTTGCGCCCGGCCTTCCGGGAACAACGGCGGTTTCACGCGGCGAATTCCAGTCGTCTCCGTGGGAGGCCGAAGGAGGAACGTCTGTCTACGATGGCGCCATCGAGCGGCCGACGACAGCGGGCGGCGGGTACGATTCGTTGCAGTGGGGATCGGACAGCGTGCTCTACGCCAATAACAATTGGAACACAAATTTTGATCTTTATGTTGTGACGGTGGGCGCAAGTGGGACGGCGCTAAGCAAGACCTATCCGAACGAGTTTTCGACCTTCAACGTCAAGCTTCATTACGACAGCGGCTCCAAGGTGATATACACGGACGATGGTTACGTTATTAACCCATCCAATGGAAAACACGTTGGGGCCTTCGAGGCCGCCGGATTAATGGTTCCGGACTCCGGCCTTAACCGCGCCTTTTTTCTAGGGCAGACGGAATTCCAGGCTGGCACTTCGAATTTCACAATTGCGTCGTTCAACCTCACAACGCTTGCGCCCATCGCCGAGATTGTCGTGTCCAATGTTCAGGGGTATCCACTGAATTTCATTCGCTGGGGCGCGAACGGATTGGCGTTTAACGACAGTGCGGGTTACGTCTACATATTGAGTAATCCGTTCGTGGCGGCGAATGGAGCCGAAGTTGTGATGCCCCGGAAGTATCTCAGTGCTGTGCGAAGGAACTGGGTGGGTCCAAAGACTCTGAGGTCGGCAAAGAATGTTGCGATGAGAACTAAGTCGAACTGGGTGAAGAACCGTCGAGGGCTGTTGCCTGACTCATCCAGTTCAAACCCAGTTCCGGAAATCACCTCGGTGACTCCGAACACAGTGGCAGCAGGGGTCGGCAGCTTCACCTTAACCGTGAATGGAACAGACTTTCTGTCTTATTCTGCAATTCAGTGGAACGGGAGTCAGATCCCGACTGAATATGTTTCCAGCAGCGAGCTGCAGGCCCAAATCAGCTCTTCCGAAGTTATGACCGCGGGTTCGGCCTCCGTGAGCGTAGTGACTTCCGAACCCGGAGGAGGGACATCGAACAGCCTGTCTGTCACGATCGCTTCTGCGACAACCAATCCAACTCCGGTCCTGGTTTCGCTTTACCCGGATAACGTTGTGGCCGGCAGTCCTGGATTCACTCTGAATGTGAATGGCTTGTCCTACTTTAACGAGTCAAGCGTGGTGAAGTGGAACGGCAGTCCGCGGTCGGCGGTGTTGTACTCTCCCGGGCAATTACAGGTTCAGATCAACGCTGCAGATGTCGCGACTGCCGGTTATGGGGAAATTACTGTGACGAACGCCGGACCTGGAGGAGGCACTTCCAATGCCGTGGAATTTCAGATCTTGTATCAGCCGACGGTCGTGAATCAAGTAACAAACGATCTGGTTTGGGATCCGCTGAATCAGGTTCTGTACATTTCAGTTCCTAGCTCTGCCAGCGCACATGCCAACCAGGTTTGCATTCTCAACCCAGCATCTGGAGTAATAGGAAACTGCCAAACTGGCAGCGAACCAGATGTGCTTTCGATTTCCGACGATAGCCAGTTCCTGTATGTCGGCATGGACGGGACAAACTCTGTGCAGCGTTTTACTTTGCCGGGTCTCACCCCTGACATCAGTTACTCGCTCGGAAGTGATCCAAACGACGGTCCTTACTATGCACTCGATCTTCAAGTTGCACCCGGCGCACCTCACACGACTGCGGTTTCGAAGGGCTTGTATCTGAATCCCGCTGCGCAGGGCGGGATTACGATCTACGATGACTCGACGGCGCGGCCCATCAGCACCATCGGTTGCGGCACTTCGGAACAGTGCTACGCTTCGATCCAGTGGGGAGCCGATGCGACAGAGTTATATGGCGCCAACAGTGAAACGACCGGATATGATTTTTACACGCTGACTGTGAATTCTTCTGGAGTGGTTCTCAAGCAAGACTATCCGGGATTATGGTGGAATCCAGGCCGTATACACTTTGATCGTGGGAGCGGCCTGGTCTACTCCGATGACGGATTCCATGCAGTCGATCCGTCCACAGGTTTGCCGACAGGCATTTTCGAGGTCGGGGGTGGATGGCCCATGGCTCCTGACTCTTCCCTCAACACAGTGTTCATTCTGGCGCAGTACGTGTGGCAGGAGAACGCTAACTACACAATCGATCTTTTTGACATGAATCACTACCTTCCGATGGTGCATATTCCGTTTTCGACCACGGGTAGTGGCATCGGTGAGCTCGGCAGGTTTATCCGCTGGGGAACGAACGGACTGGCTCTGAACGACATGTCTGGAAATATTTATCTCATTTCAGGGCCATGGGTGAACGGGAACCGAAAATCCCGCACACGCGCACGGGAAATCGCTCGGAGTAAGGTAGGCGGCGGAGCAGATTCTCGCTTCCCTCGGGAGTGAGCATCGTCTTCTTCTGAGTTCGTGATGAGGGCGCGCTCGCTGCGCTTCGCTGGGCGGACGAATGCGTCCGTCCCCACACGAGCTGGATAGCCTAGGCGGCCCTCTCGACACGAACTGAATGGACAATGGGTCCGTCGCGCCACGATCTACTACGCGGCTTGGCCGGGGGTTAGGCTTACGGGCGGGTCTTGGGTCCTGGTCCAGGTGTAGCGCATTCGGTGAATGACCGTGATGGTGCTCAGAACGGCGATTACCCAGAGCACAGGGGCCATGCGGTTGAAGAGGGCTCCTAGAATCACGAGCACAAGACGTTCGGGGCGCTCCATGAATCCTACGCGGCAGGAACCGATGAGGCTTTCTGCCCTCGCTCTGGTGTAGCTGACCATGATGGAGCTGACCATGACGAACGCGGCGAGCACGACCCAGAAGAAACGTCCGCCGCGAGCGTAGAAAACCAGGAGACCGAGGAACTGGCTGGCGTCGCTGTAGCGGTCGACGACGGAATCGAAAAACGCTCCGAAGCGGGTGACGCGGTTGGTGGCGCGGGCAACTTGTCCGTCGACCAGATCGAAGAAGCCGGAGAAGATGATGACCAGTCCGGCGTAGAAGAACATGCGCTTCTGGTTGTCGGCGTTGGCGGAGCCGAATAAGACTGCGGCCCACGTGTTGACGACCAGTCCCATGAACGTGAGGACGTTGGGATTGATGCGTGAGAGTGCCAGCCAGCGGACGATGGTGTCGAGCAGAACTCCGCAGGCACGGCCGAAGGCGCTGGTCCAACTAACGGACATTACGCGCCCGCCTCTTTCGGAGTGTCGTCTTCGAGCACGTCATGGATGGTGCTGAGGCTAAGGATTTCTAGCTCGCGCTTGCCGTTGGGCGACACCACGATCACTTCGTCTCCGACTTTCTTATTCAGCAGCGCCCGGCCGATGGGCGACGTGGTCGAAATTTTTCCTGCGGCAACGTCCGACTCCTCGCTGGTCACAAGCTTGTATTCCATTTCTTCGTTCTTGGTGTTGTCGAACACCTTCACGGTCGAGCCGAGGCCGACTTTGTCGTGGGGAATGTTGTTCATGTTGACCATCGACAGATCGGCGAGCCGCTTGCCCAACTGGCGGACGCGCGCCTTGACGAACTCCTGGCGCTGCTTGGCCATGTGGTACTCAGCGTTTTCACTGAGGTCGCCGAGGGCGGCGGCCTTCTTGATTTCTTTAGGCAGTTCGTGGATCAACTCGTGTTCAAGCGCGTTGATCTCTTCCTGCAATTTTCGTTTGATCTGATCTGTCATGGATTACGGCCGACTTGTCGAATTATACCTCTGTCAAGCGTCTGCGGCGGGCTGGTGGGACTCTTGCGTGGGAAGTCAACAGAGCCTTCCCAACATACTCTTAGTGCGGCTTGGCGGCGGAGTCGATGTCGTCCTGGGCCTTGCGCTCACGCTGTTCGAGCTCGGCCTGTCGGCGATGCGTGGCTTCAACGGGATTGGTGCCGGGCTTAATCTCGGTCTTCTCGAGGAAGTAGCGCCAGCCGGCGTGGCGATCCTCCGATGACTGGCTGGCATCGTAATTCTTCACCGTGGTCTCGGCGTTGCTCTTGCCCCGGATGACCTGGACCACACCACCAGACTCGTAGGTCCGGACGTTGTGGCGGATGATGGCGTAGGAAAAACTGGACTCGTCGCGCGTCAGAAAACCCCCGTCTTCAGTCGAAAGCTTTCAGCTTGCCAGCAAACAAAGTCGTCGAACCACCGGCCGCTCTCGTGATTATACGCTGCGGCTGCGACGAAGGACGCAGAAGCCTACAGACCGGTTTGCAGTAAGCGAGATTTATGCCTGGAATTCGGAAGCTTCAGGGAATCGCAACTTGATCTTCGCCAAGGCGGCGGTGAGGATTTCTTCGACCTTCGCTTCCTCGCAGTTGCGAGCCATGGCCAGCTCGCTGACAAGAAGGTAGCGGGCGCGCTCGAGCATCTTCTTCTCGCGGAACGAAAGCGGCTTGGCCTGGTGCAGCGCGATTAGATTCTTCAGGACGACGGCAACTTCGAGCAGGGAGCCGGTGCGCATGCGCTCGGAGTTTTCCTTGAAGCGGTCCTTCCAGTCGCCGTTCGATCCGTTTTCGTTAACCGATAGAAAATCCAGAACTTTTTGGACTTCACCGTTGCGCACGACGCGCCGCATACCCACACTGCCAGCGTTGTGACAGGGCACCATCACCTTAAGGCTGCTGGCTTTGATGTGCAGGAGATAGAAGCGCTCGACCGAGGCGCCGATGGTACGGCTGCCGATCTGTTCAATGACGCCAACGCCGTGATTGGGATAGACGACCTTATCGCCGATGTGGAAATTCAAGTCGGTACTCATCATCAAGGCACCCGAGGAAGGTAATGGGTTAGTGGGGAGAAGCGTCGTCAGTACTATATCCATGTTACTCCCAGAACGGGACGAAAGCAAGGATGGTCTCAGGATGGGAGTTGCCGCATGTGCTTGTAAGGTATTGATCGGTAATTAGTTGTCACCGCTTGGAAGGTGGCGTCGGACCTCGGGCTTCGGACGTCAAGGTCGCACGGGCGGAAGTCTGTATCAGCGTCGGCGGTCCGAGGGCTGAGGTCCGAAATCTGAAGTCCGAGGTCCAAAGCCTATAATCCCTACCGTGCTTCCCGGCCCCACCTACCGCATCCTCGGTCTGGACGTTGGCGCGCGTCGCATCGGTGTTGCGGTTTCGGACCCGCTCGGCATCACCGCCCAAGGACTTGATACGCTCCACCGCAAGAACAAAAAGTACGACCTTGAGTACCTGCGTCGCCTCATTCGTGAGTACGAAATTAAAGAGATCGTGGTCGGTCTTCCGTTGCGCATGAGTGGCGCCGAAGGAACGCAGTCGGAAAAGATGCGCGCCTTCGCCGAAGATCTCCGCAAGAAATTCGGACTGCCGGTTCACTTGTGGGACGAACGACTGACGTCAGCGGAAGCGAATCGCTTTCTGCGCGAAACAGAACTCTCGATTGAAAAGCGCGGGAAGGCGGTAGATCGCATGGCCGCCGTCCTGATTCTTCAAGGATGGATGGAACTGCGCGCCGCTGCCGGCTTCCAGTCGAACCAGTAGCTTTCAGGTCGGACCTCAGCAAAGTCCGAAGTCTGGCTGTTCCTACCGGCCGCGCATTGCTTTCCGGTACGCGGCCACATTCTTGTTGTGCTCTTCGATGGTTTGGGCGAAGCGGTGGTGGCCTTGGGCGTCGGCTACGAAGTAGTAGTAGTTGCTTTGGGCGGGATGCAGGGCGGCTTCGAGCGAGCTGCGTCCGGGATTGCCGATGGGGCCCGGGGGCAGGCCGGCGTTGCGATATGTGTTGTAGGGCGACTTGAATTGCATGTCGGCGTGGTGCAGGGCGCCCTGGTACGTTCCCGCCAGAAGTTCGGCGTAGATGATACTGGGGTCGGCGTCGAGGGCAATCTTCTTGGCCAAGCGGTTGTAATAGACGCTCGCAACGAGCGGACGTTCCTCGGGGACGGCGGTTTCTTTTTCTACGATCGACGCCATGATGACGGTGTGCTCGACGTCATTGGGAACTGCGGTCGGAGCGTCGCCTTGAGGCTGTGGCGCATCCGCGATCACTCTCAACCGCGCCTGAGTGGGCTCGCCGGTTGTCTGGACCAATCCAATCTGGTGCGCGACCTGGCGGAACTGCCGGACCATGGCGGCGGCCATGTCGTGCATCGTCATCATGCGGGTGAACTCGTAGGTGTCGGGGAAAAGATATCCCTCGAGAGATTGGGCTCCGGGCGCGATGTCGGCGATCAGTGCGGTGTCGGAGTGCGCCACCTTCAGGAAGTCATCGGCAGGTCCAAGGCCCGCGGCTTCGACGGCGCGAGCGATGTCGAACATGGTGAAACCTTCGGGCACGACTACGGTGTGGAAGTAGACGTCACCGCGGCGCAGGCGTTTCTGAATGTCGATGATGTTCGCGGGCTTGTCGAAAAGATATTCGCCGGCCTTCAACGAGCGCGTGCGGTGAACGTAGTGCCAGAGGATGAATGCGTCTTCACTGCGGATGATGCCGGCGCCTTTGAGTTCGGCGGCGATGCGGCGCGTGGAGTATCCCGGGTGCAGCAGAACGAAGGTTTTGGCTGAGGGTTCTACGGGAGTCAACAGCGCCCACGCGAACCATCCCCCTGCTCCAAGAATCGCGATCAGGATGAGCCCGAAGAGCTTCTTCACGTTTTGCTCCGCGCGCGCGGATATCGGCGCGCACCACAGCGACAGTTTAGATGATGGGGCAAGGGCGGGAAGCTGTCGATGGTGGGCTGACTTTCGTAAGTGAGGAGCGGGAGGTCGGGCGTCGGGCGTCGGACCTCGGACCTCGGGCGTCAGACCTCAATGTCGGTTATCCGACGCCCGGTTTTCGAGCTGGGACACTTTAGAAACTGACCACCCCCCTCATTTTGAACCCTTTACGGCGCGGTATACTCAAATCTATTGATAAGGAGCTCTTAAGTACTTCATGAGACGTAGCTCGCCCGTATGGGCCCTAACCGTGTTCCTGGCGACGCTGCCGACGACCGGCTGTTTGTTTCGCACGCGTCCAGTCGAAGAGCAGTACTCGAAGGTTCCTCTCAAGGATTCCACCCAGCAGGGCCTGATCGACATCATTAACCAGCAGGCTGAGGGGATCCACTCCCTGAAAGCGACGGTCGATATCGACACGTCTGCGGGAGGCGTCAAGAAGGGTCACGTCACCGACTACAAGGAGATCCGCGGTTACGTTTTGGCCCGGAAGCCGGATTCGCTGCACATGAAAGGTCTGATGCCCATTGTGCGGACTACGGCCTTTGACATGGTCAGCGACGGCCAGCAATTCAAGCTCTGGATTCCTCCCAAGAACCGGTTCGTGGTCGGCCAGAACCAGATGGCGACGCCGAATACGGACCAGCCGATGGAGAACATCCGTCCGCAGAATATCTATGATGCCCTGCTGATCCGGCGGATCGATCCTGAGTCCGAGATCGCTGTGCTGGAGAACGGCTACGAGACGCTGCACGACGCCAAGGGACATCGCGTCCTGCAGGACGACTACGAGCTGACGGTGATCAAGAAGTATGGCAAAGGCTGGGGCCTTGCGCGCAAGATCGTTTTCGGGCGCACAGATCTGAAGGCGCATCGCCAGTACATATACGACGATGAAGGCAAGATCGTCACCGATGCCAAGTACGCCGATTACAAGGATTATGACGGCACGAGCTTTCCGTCGCGAATCGAAATCTACCGGCCGCAGGAAGAGTACGACATCACGCTGAACATGCTGAAAGTGGAGATCAACCGTCCACTCTCCGACGATCAGTTTACGCTGGAGCAGCCGGCGGGCGCGGAAGTCGTACACCTGGATCGCCCGCAATCGAGCCTGGTGGTACCGGCTCGGATGAACAGTCAGTAAGAATCGGCAACGCAGGTCTCAAACTTCAGGTCTCAAACATCATGATGAACAGGATGGTCGTCGCCAATCTGGTCCATCGGCCTACGCGGTCGGTGATCACTACGAGTGCGATTGCGCTCGAAGTGACTATGATTCTGTTGGTCGTAGCCCTGTTTTACGGGTTGTTAAACGGATCGAAGGAAAGCCAGGTCGGGGTGGGCGCGGACTTGATGGTGATGCCCCCGGGAGCGGCTACGATTGTCGGGATGTCGGGGGCGCCGATTTCCGTGAAGGTGGGAGATGTCCTACAGCGAATGCAGCACGTGACTGTCGCCGCGCCCGTGATCTGGGCGTTCAGCCAGAAGCCTCTGGAGATCGATTATGGAATCGACTTGAAAAGCTACGACCAGCTTCCCCCGCGGTTCAGGTATCTTTCCGGCGGGCCTTTTCAAGGTCCGAAGGACGTGATCGTGGATGATTTTTTTGCCGGGATGAATCATAAGAAAGTCGGTGACACGATTGAAATACTGAATCACCCCTTTCGTATTTGCGGTATTGTTCCGCACGGCAAAGGCGGGCGCAAGTTCCTGCCCTTAGAGACAATGCAGGATCTCATCGGCGCCCCAGGCAAGACCTCCGTGTTCTATGTCAAGGTTGATGATCCCGCAAACCTCGAAGCAGTCACAAATGAGATTAAGCAGAAGCCTGGCATGGAGCAGTATTCGGTGCGCTCAATGGCGGAATATCTGTCGATGATGACCCCCGACAATCTACCGGGGTTCAATCTGGCGATCGAGATCGTGATCGGTGTGGCGGTTGTGGTCGGGTTTCTGGTGATCTTCCAGGCGATGTATACAGCGGTTATGGAGCGAACGCGCGAAATCGGCATTCTGAAATCGATCGGCGCCTCCAAGTGGTACATCGTGAATGTGGTCCTGCGGGAAACCATGCTGCTCGGGGTGATTGGGATTGCCGCGGGAGTCATTATTAGCCTGGTAACCCGGCGCATAATCATGTTCGAGAAGCCCGTGCTGCGCCTATTTTGGAGCAACGCATGGGTACTTCGGGCAACATTGATCGCGATGGCCGGTGCACTAACAGGAGCGCTGTATCCCGCGTACAAGGCAGCGCAAAAAGATCCGATCGACGCCTTGGCGTACGAATAGAAATCAATTAACAATTGAGCATGATACGAAGAGTTGCCCCTGCGCTCGGGCTGTATTTTCTTGCGCCGCTGATCTCCGAATTTCTGCTCGGGGATTTCCCGATCACCAGACTCGGCATCATTCTGATTCTCGCGCCTGTATATGGCGGGGGAGCGCTGCTGATCCGCGAGATCGTGCGACGCACCGGCGGCGGATGGCCGCGGATGATCGTTCTGGCGCTGGCGTACGGGATTTTCGAAGAAGCCTTCACGACCCAAACCTTGTTCAATCCGAATTATCTGGGGTTGAATCTGCACCTGCTGGATCACGCCTACATTCCGGCGCTGGGCATCGGCGCCTGGTGGACGGTGTTTGTGCTGACGCTTCACACGATCTGGAGCATCTCTGTGTCGATTGGGCTGGCGGAGGCGCTGGTGCCGGAACGGGCGACCCAGCCGTGGCTGCGGACACTCGGGCTCACGATTGTGACCGTGTTGTTCGTGGCGATTGCGGTGATGATGACGAAATACTCGATCAAGCAGGACCATAGCCATTTCATCGCGACGAAGGCACAGTTTGCGTGGTCGGCGGTATTCGTGGTGGTGGTCGCCGGGGCGGCGTTCTTGTTCCCGAGGTCGAGTTCGGAGCAAAGTTCCTCGAGTGCTCCGAGTCCGTGGGTTGCGGGATTCGCGGCCTTGCTGTTGACGTCGCTGTTCGAAGTCACCCCGCCTGCATGGGGATGGGGCGCGGTGGCGTGTTATTTTGCGCTCGACATCGTCGCGATTGCTTTGTACTGGGTCTGGTCGCGGCGTCACGGATGGAATAGCCTGCATCGGCTGGCGATGGCGGGCGGGGCCGCGTTGACCTATGCGTGGCATGCGTTCCTACAGTCGCCGGTGACGGGCGGATCGACCAGGTTGAATTTGATCAGTCACGTGGTGTTTGGGACAGGCCTGCTGATCCTGCTGTATGTCGCGGGGCGGCGAACGGCGCGAGTGGTTGGAGCGAGCGCCGCTTGAGCGCTACCGAAGTAACAGAGCGTTGACAATTGGCCGCGGAGTCCGGTAGATTTAAGTCTTTGGTAGTCGTGTGGTTGCCCGCCTGATGGTCCTGGCGTCCTCGTCAGGGGAATCAACGAGCGGTCTTCTTTCGCAGCTTTTTCAATCTTGGGAGAGTTTCATGTCTACGTATTTCCCCAAAGAGGGGGAAATTGTGCGCAAGTGGTACGTCGTGGATGCGGACGGGCAGGTGCTCGGACGCCTGGCTTCGCAAGTGGCGCGCATCCTCATGGGTAAAGAAAACCCGCAATATACGCCGTTTCTGGACACTGGCGATCACGTGATCGTGATCAACGCCGAGAAGATCAAGACGACGGGTGTGAAAGCGGAGCAGAAGCAGTATCACCATTACACGGGATATCCGGGTGGTCTGCGCACCGAGGATTTCAAGAATCGCATGACGCGCCGGCCCGAGGCTGTGATTGAAGCGGCTGTGAAGCGCATGCTGCCGAAGAACAAGCTGGCGGCGCACATGCTTTCGAAGCTGAATGTGTACAAGGGCGATAAGCATCCGCACCAGGCGCAGAAGCCGCAGGATTTCAAGTTGGAAGTACGCGAGTACAAGCCGCGCAAAGTAGCAGTTAGTTAGTCCCGAGTCGCGAGTCCTGAGTCGCGAGCAAGAAGCAGGTTCCTCACCGCCGCTTTGCGCCGGTTCGGAATGACAGAGTTCAGTGAAGATGAGTGGGCTCGGCTTCGTGATCGGCTAGAAGCTAAGAGCTAGGAGCTAAGAGCTAAATGGCAGAACTGGTTCAATACTACGGAACGGGACGCCGCAAGACGGCGATTGCCCGCGTTTATTTGCGTCCCGGCAGCGGCGAGTTCAAGGTGAACGGGCGCGCCTTTGAAGAATATTTCGTGACCCCGGCGCAGCGTTCGGCGGCGAAGGCTCCGCTGGCATCGTCGGAGACGGCGGCTTCATTCAACATCATCGCCAGCGTTCTGGGCGGTGGGGTGCGCGGACAGGCCGACGCGGTGAAACTTGGCATTGCTCGCGCGCTGATGCAGTTCAACGCCGAGTTGCGCAAGAAGCTGAAGTCCGAAGGCTTGGTGAGCCGCGATTCGCGCGGCAAAGAGCGCAAGAAGTATGGCCAGAAGGGCGCTCGCAAGCGCTTCCAGTTCAGCAAGCGCTAACGCGCTTGCAGTTGCGAGTCCCGAGTCGTGAGCGAAAAGCAGGTTCCTCACCGCCGCTTCGCGCCGGTTCGGAATGACAAGGTTTTGTTTTTGGTTTGGCTAGGAGCTAAGAGCTAGAAGCTTATAGCTTGTTTTAGGTGTTCAATTCTTCTCGTGCCTCGCGGCGCGGGGACGGGAATGGCAATCGGCAAGCGTTACTCAGCTTCCGATGCAGACTAAAGAGGAGGTTCATTGGCTACTATCACTATGAAGGAGTTGCTCGAAGCGGGCGTCCACTTCGGGCATCAGACCAAGCGCTGGAATCCCAAGATGAAGGAATACATCTTCGGAGAGCGCAACGGGATCTACATCATCGACTTGCAGAAGACGCTGAAGATGTTCAAAGAGGCGTCGAAGTTCGTGCAGGATCTGGCCAACGACGGCCGGATCGTGTTGTTTGTCGGCACCAAGCGCCAGGCGCAGGACGCGATTGCCGAAGAAGCACAGCGTTGCGGGATGTTCTACATCAACCAGCGCTGGCTGGGTGGACTGCTCACCAACTGGGTCACGGTACAGAAGTCGGTGAAGCGGCTGAAGGAGCTCGACGAGATGGCCACGGATGGCCGCTACGAGCTGCTCCCCAAGAAGGAAGTCATCAAGCTCGAACGCGAGCGTAAACATCTGCAGGCCAACCTGGCCGGCATCAAGAACATGAACCGGCTGCCGGACGCGATCTTTGTGATCGATTCGAACAAAGAGCAGATCGCGGTGCGCGAGGCGCGCAAGCTGGGCATTCCGGTGGTCGCGGTGGTCGATACGAATTGCGATCCCAGCGAAGTGGATTATGTGATCCCCGGCAACGACGATGCGTTGCGGGCGATCCGGCTGTTTACCTCGAAGATTTCGGAATCGATTGCTGAGGGTGCGCAGTTGATGACCGACAAGCAGGTCGCCGACATGCAGGCTGCTTCGGATGCGGCGCAGGCTGCGGAGGCCGCTGCTCCCGAGTATCACGGCGACGCAACGGCTGCGGTGGATGCTTCCGAAGACATCAGCATGGAAGAAGTGCTGGGCGCGGGACTGCACAAGAAGCCGGTGGCGGCAGAGGAGCCGGAGTTGCCGAAGGTGGAGAGCCAGACGGTTTAGGTTAGTCCGGAGTCGCGAGTCCTGAGTCGCGAGCAGAGGCGAGTTTAGAAGCAGTTGCCAGTTGTCAGTGAAAACCAGGCATCGACATTGGACCCGCGCGGGTCGTCTGGCGCGGGTCAAAGTTTATAGGGCAGTTTCGAGTTTCAGGTTTCGAGTTTCGAGTGGCCTGAGGCAACGACGTCATTCCAATCACTTGAAACTAGAAACGCGAAACTGGAAATTTATGAGCACTACTATGGCAAATATTTCTGCGGCACAAGTGAAGGAACTCCGGGAGAAGACCGGGGCTCCGATGATGGATTGCAAGCAGGCCCTGACCGAAGCCAAGGGCGACATGGAGCAGGCGGTTGTGGTTCTGCGCAAGAAGGGCGTGTCGGTTGCGGCCAAGAAGGCGGCACGCGTGACCAGTGAAGGATCGGTGGCGAGCTACATTCATGCAGGCGGCAAGATTGGTGTGCTTGTCGAAGTGAATTGCGAAAGCGACTTTGTGGCGCGCACTGAGGACTTCAAGGAACTGGTGCACGATATCGCGATGCACATCGCGGCCAGCGACCCGAAGTATGTCCGCAAAGAAGACGTTACCGCTGCGGACTTCGCTCGCGAGAAAGAGATTTTTCTTGCGCAGGCGATTGCCAGCGGCAAGCCGGCGAACATCGCCGAGAAGATGGTCAACGGCAAGATGGAGAAGTTCTATGAAGAGGTTTGCCTGCTGGAGCAACCCTTCATCAAGGACCAGACCATCTCGATCTCGCAGCTGATCGCGGCGAAGATCGGCAAGCTGGGCGAGAACATTGCCGTGCGGCGTTTCGCGCGTTTCAAGGTCGGCGACGCGGGCGAGACGATTGCCGTGACGAAACCTACAGAGCCGAAAGGCGAGTAATTAAGGCGCCCCGCGGGGCGCCTTTTTTATGTTCTACTGGCGGGTGCGGGACGCCGGTGCTACGGGATCTCGCGCTACTGGACTTCATCTATGACGACCCCTGCCTTCAAACGTGTTCTGCTCAAGCTGTCTGGTGAGGCCCTGGCGGCGAATCAGGGCTTTGGCGTGGAGTCGGCGCGCATCCACGAGATTGCGGCGGAGATTGCCGATGTCCATAAACTGGGCGTGCAGCTGGCTATCGTCGTCGGTGGAGGCAATTTCTTCCGCGGCGTGGCCGAGCAGGCAAAAGAGATGGACCGCGTTTCCGCCGATCACATGGGTATGCTTGCGACGGTGATCAACGCACTGGCCCTACAGGACGCCCTCGAAAAGCAGAAAGTTTATACGCGGGTGCAGACTGCGATTGAAATGAATCAGGTCGCCGAGCCGTTCATTCGCCGCCGCGCGATTCGCCATCTGGAAAAGGGTCGCGTCGTCATCTTCGCGGGGGGCACGGGAAATCCATATTTCTCGACCGACACTGCGGCGTCGCTGCGCGCTATGGAGATCAAGGCCGACGCGATCCTCAAGGCCACCAAGGTCGATGGCATCTACGACGCCGATCCGATGAAAGTCGACGGCGCGAGAAAGTTTAATCACATCTCCTACATGGACGTCCTGAAGCTCGGGCTGAAGGTGATGGACTCGACCGCGATCAGCCTCTGCAAAGACAATAACCTTCCCATCATCGTTTTCAATTTGAATCACCATGGCAACATCCGCCGCGTCGTGCTGGGCGAAAAGATCGGCTCGACGGTGAGCGCGCAAGCGGCGACCGTGTAAGAAGAACTGGCCACGGATTTGCACGGATTCCCACGGATTGCAGAATCGATGATCCGCGTTGATCGGTGCGAATCCGTGGCAGTCTGGTTTTTGCGGGTTTATAATTCGACGTTTTGATCTTGCAATGATTCGGAGCTAAACCTTATGGCGCAAGCGACAATGGCGGCGATTGCTGGTCTTAAAGAGACGTACGTGCAGCTGAAGACGCGCATGGAAAAAGCAGTCGAAGATTTTCGCAAGTCGATGGCGGCGGTGCGTACCGGTCGCGCGTCGGTGCACATGCTCGATGGAGTGACCGTGGAAGCGTACGGCGCGCAAATGCCGCTCAATCAGTTGGCGCAGGTGCACGCGCCCGAAGCGCAGTTGATCACCGTGCAGCCGTTTGATCCCTCGCAGCTGGGGGCGATTGAGAAGGCGATTCGGGGCGGCGATTTGGGGCTGAATCCCATGAATGATGGCAAGATGATCCGCGTCCCGGTGCCAGCCCTCACGCAGGAACGCCGGCAGGACATGGTGAAGCATCTGCACAAGGTTCTGGAAGAGCATCGCACTGCAGTGCGCAATATTCGGCGCGACGGCAACGACGCCATCAAGAAGGCGCTGAAGGACAAGAAGATTACCGAGGACGAAGAGAAGCGGTCGATGGACGAGATCCAGAAGCTGACTGACGACGAAATCAAGAAGATGGAAGAGATGAGCAAGGCGAAAGAAAAAGAAGTGCTGGAGTTGAAGTAGCGCTCCCGCGCGGGAATTGAGGCCCTACTTCGCTACCGGCGGTTTTAGCAGCTTCTGGATAGCCGGCTGGTCCATGTTCTCTGGCGTGACCATCGTAGCCCCGGTATCTACTCGCTTCGGAACAGACTTTCCGGCAAGGTGGTCTGCCATGGTTTTCACTCCGAGTTCTCCCATGCGGAAAGGATCCTGCACGACCAGTCCGTGAAGCTGCTTGTGGCGGAGCGAGTCAACATAGACGTCGCTCGTATCGAATCCGACCAGCGTGATTTTTCCCGCCTTGTGGGCGCTGTTGAGAGCCAGCAACATGCCAGCGGTGGTGGACTCGTTGGGCGTGAAGATGCCGCGAAGATCACTCCCGTGCTGGGCCAGCAGGGCATCCCCGATCTTTCTCGCGCTGTCGCGTGTCGTGCCGGCGTAATCTCCGGAAACGATCAAGTGGATGTTCGGGTAAGCCTGCCGCAGTCGCTGAGAGAATCCTTTCTCGCGCTCCTCTGTACTCGCCGATCCTTCCTGGTACCGTAGCAGCAGGACGCTGCCCGTACCTGCCAGGACCTCCCCCATGCGATCGGCTGCCAGGACGCCGCCCTTCCGGTTGTCGGTGGCAATGAAGCTGACGATCTGTGATGTCTCGAGTGCTGAGTCGACAACGACGGTTGGCACGCCGGCGGCAGCCGCGGCCTCGACTGGTTTAACGAGGGCTCGGGAGTCAAACGGAGCCAAGACGATCCCTTGCACTCCTTGTCGAACAAATCCTTCAACGATTTTGGCTTGTTCATCACGATCGTCTTCCCGCACCGGAGCTTTCCAGAGAATCTGGACGGAAGATTCCTGACCAGCGAGGTCAGCTTGGGCTTTGAGCGCGCCGGCGTGGATTGCTTGCCAGTATCGTTGAAGCGAACCCTGAGGAATGACCGCAATCGTTGCAGGTCGCATGTGTATCTGGAATCTCCGCAGAACTCCGGATTGCAACCTCTTATTGCGCCGACGTTAGGCTTGCTTGTCGCTTCTGTCAAGTGTACATGCGGCTTCTGTCGGTAGCACATGATATGTCCGGTTGAGATAGCACATGAAATGTCCGCTTAGCGGGCGGTGAGGATGGGAGACCATGCGGAGCATGGAAGCTTATCCGAGGGCCGCGATGGAGCGGGCGATGAA